>Ga0164243_10000027_pt1 | contig 424260 bp, 394 predicted proteins | sample OricompcompostOP_FD_108781 | JGI IMG/M metagenome (GOLD analysis project Ga0164243, IMG submission 108781) | Organic Plus compost microbial communities from Emeryville, California, USA - Original compost - Organic plus compost (OP) | ecosystem: Engineered > Solid waste > Mixed feedstock >... | reverse complement strand
ATTGCTCGCCTCCTGCGCCAGCATGAAGGTCCACACGCGCGTCATGTCGGCCTGCAGCGCGGCGACGGTCAGGTCCATCATCAGCCGGACATGCTGGACATAATCCGTCGGAATGCCGGCCGGTCGCTGGATCGAGGGAACCGACGTGCCGGCATCCTGCGCCTGCGCCGCCATGGCCATGCGCCGCTCGATGTCGCGGATGGAATCGAGATATTCCTCCAGCTTCGCCTTGTCGCTGCCGCCCAGCGCGCTCCTAAGCTGCGCGCTGCTTTCCGTCACGCTGTCCAGCACGGTCTTCTGCCGCGCGCGGTTACGGGCAAGGGTGGCGGGATCGAGGCTGTCGATATCGCCGAACATGCGCTCGTAGAGAAGGCGCGGATTGATTTCGAGCGGCATCCGCCCGGTCTCGGACTTCCACGAGATGCTCCCCATGGTGCCGACCTCCTGGATCGCCAGCTCCATCGAGGCGAGTTGCGTATCCCGACCGACATGCTTCGCGGCGATCTGGTCGACCGAGATGCCGACATGCAATCCGTCGCGCGAGCGCTCGACGCCGGTCAGATAACTTGCGACGGCGCGATCGTGAAAGCCGCCGACCGTGTTGCTCGGGTCCGCGGAAAGACCCGACAGAATGAGGAGCTTCGACTTGACGGGCTCGAGCGACTGGAGCGAGGGCATCAGGTCGAAGCCCGGCCCGGTCTGCTGCGGCTGCCAGGCCGACTTGATGAACCCGTTCGGGAAATAGGTGAAGCCCATGCGCGGGATAGGCCCCGGCTGGCTTTTCGCCATGGCCGGCGTCATCGCATCGAGCAGCGGCAAGGCCACCGACGCGCCGACACCGCGCAGCACCGCTCGCCTGGAGAGGTGGATTTTCCGGATATAGTTCATCTCATGTCTCCCGTCCGCGCGACCTCCATATCGAGGTGAAGCGCTCCAATATGCCCTGCCCGCGTCGCGACCGGACAGCCCGCGCGGGACGCTGGATGCAACCATCCGCTCCCGACCGATGAGAATGGTGCCTCGGTTCGGCTATCCGGTCCGCCGACAATGCGAATTCCACCGGGGCAACTCCTCGCGACTGAATGACAAGGCACTGGAGGATCGTCACGATACCCTCGGGACCCAAGGGTGTCTGTCGTATAAAATGAGGACCACTCGCCTCCTTCACCTGGGTCACCGGAGCAGCCCGGCGGCAAGACGACCGGCGTGAGACGCCGTCGCTCCTCCGGCACGCCGGCGGCGAAGGATCAGATCGATCACAAATTTGTCATATAGCCTAGGGACAGACGGTGACAGGCCCGAGGTTGTTCACTGTAGGCCATGGTCGACGGGTCGTAACGAACCCGACGACATGGACTTCAGGAAGAGCAACGGACCCTTGCGAGCATTCAGCCCAACGACCAGCCATGCGCGCTTCAGCACGCGCAGGCCTCTCCATGAAGCCCCGGGCTTCAGGGCCGGCGGCAGGGCGCGCGCGGACGCAGGCCGGCCGCTCACCTCCGCTTCGACGTCAGGAACCATCGTGCATACCGGCGCCTGATGAAGGCGATGTCCGAATTTCTATAATAGATCACAATAAATATATCCGCAAAATCAATAATAATATTCAGAAAATTGCAGGTCTCAGGAACAAGTATAATATATCCTTCGAGGAGGCAGTATGCTCAAGCGGAATTCAACACATGGGGTGTGTTTCAAATCATTGATAGCCGGCCTTCTTACCGGGGTCGCGGCCACGGCCGTCACACCGGCGTCTGCGCAGACGACCGCGCCCGACGACTATGACGAAGGCGACGCCATCATCGTCACCGCGCAGCGCCGCGAGCAGACACTCAACGACGTGCCGATGTCGATCAACAGCTACGACAAGAAGGCGATGGACCAGCAGGGCATTCGCGACATCAACGACATCGCGCGCAACACGCCGTCGCTGACAGTCTCGCGGGCCGCAGGCATCAGCGGACGGAGCAGTGCCATCTCGATCCGTGGCCTTTCGTCGGATGTCGGTTCCGCCACGACCGCCATCTACATCGACGACACGCCGATCCAGATCAGCAACGCCGGCTATTATGGCGGCAATCCCTACCCCCGGATCTTCGACCTCGATCACATCGAAGTGCTTTACGGGCCGCAGGGCACGTTGTTCGGCGCGAGCGCCGAGGGCGGTGCCGTGCGCTTCATCACGCCCGCGCCGAACTATGACGACATGAGCATCTATGGTCGCGCTCAGGCTTCCGTCACCAAAAATGGAGCGCCCAGCTATGAAGCCGGCCTTGCCATAGGCGCGCCGCTGACGGACAATCTCGCCTTCCGCATGAGCTTCTGGCACCAGAACAGCGGCGGCTATATCGATCAGGTGCAGCAGGGCACCGATGATGTCATCGCGAAGGACATCAATTCCAGCGATGCCTTCGTCTACCGCGCGGTCTTGGGCTGGAAACCGACGGACACGCTGACAATCACGCCCAGCTTCTTCTACCAGAGCACTTTCAACGACGCGCACGACACCTCCTGGGAGGGTTATGGCAGCGGCAGCGACTATCATAGCGGCGTCTGGGGTCAGGAACCCAGTTCGGACCGGTTCATGCTTCCCGCGTTGAAGGTAGAATGGAACATGCTCCCGAATATCGAGAGCATCACGAATGTCTCCTATTTCCATCGCAATCAGGCCGATACACTGGACTACAGCACCTACTTCTCGGCCCAGCGTGCCGGAGGGGATGCGTTTGGCTATTATACCGACAAGGATCTGGATAATTCCAAAGACTTCCTGACCATGAAGCAGCGCAACTTCACGGCAGAACAACGTTTCCAGTCTTATGACAACGCGTTGATCGACTGGACCATCGGCGCTTACTATTCCTACACGAAGCAGAAGTTTACGAACTTCACGGAATCCGGCCGCACGCCGGGCGTGCTCGACCGCGGCAACCCCCAGTATGACGGCATTTACAGCTGGGTGAACTGGACGACGGCGACGGAGCGCCAGATCGCCGGCTACGCCAGCATCGATATGAAGCCGATGGACGGCCTCACGCTGACCGCCGCCCTTCGCTACAGCCATTTCGATCTTGGTTTCGAGGATATCAGCGACGGTTCGCGCCTCGCCAACATCCGCACCGTATCCACGGCGGACAACAAGGAAGGATCGTTCACGCCCAAATTCGGCGTTTCCTACAAGATCGCGCCCGACAACATGATCTACGCCACGGTCGTGAAGGGCTTCCGGTCCGCCGGCGCGCAGGCCAAGATCGTCAACGACAACTGTAATGCCGATTTCGCTTCCTTGGGCATCACCGACAGCCCGACGTCCTACCAGTCCGACTCCCTGTGGTCCTATGAAGCGGGGACCAAGAACGCTCTGTTCGGCGGTCGCCTCAATGTCGGCCTCAGCGCCTATCTTATGAACTGGAAGAATATCCAGCAGTCGGTAAGCCTGCCGAATTGCCAGTCGTCGTTCATTTACAATCTTGGCGATGCCACCAGCAAGGGCGTGGAATTCTCGCTCGACGTGCGACCCGTCCGGGGTTTCAGCCTCGGCGGCAATGTCGGCTATGTCAACATGACCTATGACGACAATGTCTATGGCGGCAGCGGCATCCTCCTCAAGGTGAAGGGCCAGCACATCGGCGGTCCGGCCTGGACCGGCCATCTCTATGCGTCCTACGAGACACCGGTCAGCGACACGACCAGGGTCTATGCGCGCGGCGACTACAGCTTTGCCAGCCATCAATTCCTGACCGACCCGGATCCCGACAGCTACAGCTATGACGGGAACCTCGTCCCGCCTGGAGCGACCAACTTCGTCTCCGCCCGCCTGGGTGCCAGGTTCGACAATCTCGACGTATCGCTGTTCGTCGACAACCTGTTCAACTCGACCGACCCGATCTCCCGCGACCATGATTCGACCAGCGCGTGGCTGTTCTACAACGTCACCTATCGCCCCCGGACGATCGGCCTGACGCTCAGCTTCTCGCGCTGACCGCCCCCCTCTCCCCGCAGAGCGGCAGGATCTCTCCTGCCTGCCGCTCTTGCCGGGGAGAGGTCGCGGCGGGCCCGCGCGCGATCCGCCCTGTTCCCTGGCCCGCCTTCCAGCGCCCGCATGGAGAGCGGACCTTCCCTTCCAGATCCCTTCCAGATCAGCTTGTTCTCTGATCGAACATATGTTCATTTATGTTGCATTTCTGCTCCGGATCAGTATGAGCAAAAGAACAAGATAAAATCAGTGATTCAGTAGATTGGCGCGCATTGAATTCGATCGCTCGCCCAGTTCTACGTCCGTTATTTCGGAGTGCATGACAGTTATGATGAGCGCTAGCGATAACGAATTCCTCACGCGCGTTGAGGGCGATCATCCATGCGGCCGCCTCATGAGCATGTATTGGCAGCCGGTTGCCCTGTCCGAAGAGCTGGAAGGCGTGCGTCCGGTGCGCCCTGTTCGTCTTCTCGGGCGCAATTATGTTCTTTTCCGCAATGAAACCGGCATCGGACTGCTTGATCGCGATTGCCCGCATCGCGGCGCCGACCTTGCCTTCGGCCGTCTCGAGGATGGCGGCCTTCGCTGCCCGTTCCACGGCTGGCTGTTCGACCAGGCCGGCAACTGCCTGGAGACGCCGGCCGAACCGGAGGGCAGCACATTGTGCAAGCGCATCCATCAGCGATCCTATCCCGTGGTCGAACGCTCCGGCGTGATCTTCGCCTATGTCGGCGAAGGCGAGCCGCCTGCCCTGCCCCCGATCGACTGCCTGACCGCGCCGGACGCCTATACGTTCGCGTTCAAGGGCCTGCTCGAATGCAACTGGCTGCAGGCGCTCGAAGTCGGAATCGATCCCGGCCACGCCTCCTTCCTGCACCGCTTCTTCGAGGATGAGGATCCCGCGGAGGGCTATGGCAAGCAGTTCCGCGACGTTTCCGCCAATTCCGACCTGCCGATCACGCAGGTCCTGCGTGAATATGACCGACCGGACATCAATGTCGAGGAAACCGACTATGGTCTGCGCATCGAAACCTTGCGCCATCTCGACAGCAAGACCACCCATGTGCGGGTGACGAACCTCCTGTTCCCCACCGCATTCGTGATCCCGATGACGCCGGAAATCACGATCACGCAGTGGCATGTGCCGGTCGATGACGTAACGACCTATTGGTACGCCATCTTCACCAGCTATGCCGACCCGCTCGACAAGAAACAGATGCGCGACCAGCGCCTGGAGTCCTGCACGTTGCCGGATTATCGACCGATCCGGAACAAGCGGAACGACTATGGCTTCAATGCCGAGGAGCAGGCCACGCAGACCTATACGGGCATGGGCCATGACATCAACGTCCACGACCAGTGGGCGATCGAGTCGCAGGGGCTGATTCAGGACCGCACCCGTGAGCATCTCGGCCAGTCCGACAAGGCCATCATCGCCTATCGCCGCCAGCTCAAGGCCGCGATCCGCCAGGCCCAGGGCAACAGCACGCCGATCATGGTGCTCGATGAGGCCAGCGCCGGGACGCTCTCCGCGCCGGCGAGTATCGACATCGTGTCGCCGGCGGAGGGCTGGCGCGAATTCTGGCGCAGCGCGGAGGATGTGCGCCGCAGCAAGGCCGTCTGGAGCAATCAGCCTGCCCGTGAGGACGCGAACTGATGTCCGAGACGGACCGTTATGGTCTCTGGACACCGGAACGCGCTGAAAAATCGGCCGAGGTCGTCGCCCGGGCGAACGAGCTTGGGCTGGAGCTGATCCGCTTCTCCTTCGTCGACCAGCATGGCCTGCTGCGCGGCAAGACCATGATGGTCGACGAGTTGGCCTCGATCCTCAACAGCGGCTGCGCCGCCCCGTCGAGCCTGCTGGCGAAGGATACATCCCATCGCACCGTCTTCCCGGTCTTCTCCGAAGGAGCGGGGCTCGATCTCGCCCAGATGCAGGGCGCGGCCGACATGGCGATGCTGCCCGATCCCTTCACCTTCCGTGTCCTGCCCTGGGCCGCGAAGACCGGCTGGCTGTTGTGCGACCTCTATTTTCTGGATGGGCGCCCCGCGCCCTTTTGCTCGCGCGGCCTCTATAACCGGACGCTGCGCAAGGCAGCGGACGCCGGCTGGGACTATATGGCCGGCGCAGAGCTGGAATTTCATCTTTTCCGCATCAAGGACGAGAGACTGGCGCTCGAGGATGCCGGGCAGCCCGGCATGCCGCCTGAGGTGATGCTCACCAGCCAGGGCTATCGCTATCTGACCGAGGACCAGTTCGACCGGCTCGAGCCCGTGCTCGACCGGATCCGGCAGGGCGTGCAGGCCATCGGCCTGCCGCTGCGGTCGCTGGAAGTGGAGTTCGGCCCCAGTCAGTGCGAAGTCACCCTCGCCCCCCTGCTCGGCCTGGCCGCGGCGGATGCGGTGGTCCTCCTGCGCAGCGCCGTTCGCCAGATCGCGCGACGCCTGGGCTATCACGCGACCTTCATGTGCCGCCCGCGCATCCCCAATGTGATTTCCTCGGGCTGGCATCTGCACCAGTCGCTGATCGACAGCCGGGGCGACGGCCTGTTCCCCGCGACGGACGACAAGGCGATGCTGTCCGCAGAGGGCCGCGCCTATATGGCCGGGCTGCTCACCCACGCCCGCGATGGCGCGTTGTTCGCCGCGCCCACGATCAATGCCTATCGCCGTTATCGCCCGAATTCGCTCGCGCCCGATCGCGCGAACTGGGGCCATGACAATCGCGGCGCCATGTTGCGCGTGGTGGGCGGCGGCCGCGATCCGGCGACGCATCTCGAGAATCGCGTGGGTGAGCCCGCGGCCAATCCCTATCTCTATATGGGCTCGCAACTCCTCGCCGGACTGGACGGCATCGCGCGCGAACTCGATCCCGGCCCGCCGAGCGACACGCCCTATGGATCGGACGCCACGCCCCTGCCCCGGTCGCTGGCCGAGGCGGTGGCCGCGACACGCGACAGCAGCTTCTTCCGGGACGGTTTCGGGAGCAACTTCATCGACTATTATTGCGCGATAAAGGATTTCGAGATCGCAAGATATGAAGCCGAAGTCTCCGAGTGGGAGCACCGGGAATATTTCGATACATTCTGAAATTTATTCTGAAATTTGCCTCGAAAACGCGCCGGACGAGCGCCGATACTCATGAATGACGATGGGATGGAACAGTCTCACCCGGAGAGAAGCCATGGTCCGTTTTCCATGCGGCACCATGCTTCCTCCCCCAGGACTTGAAGGAAGGGAAGCGACATGTCGACAAGGGCCCCGGTCTCGGTCATCCGGCCGCCCAGCGTGGTGCAGATTGCGCTGAGCATCCTGCTGCTCATTCTCTTCGCGCCGGTGGTGCTTGCGGTCGGCTCGGCCGATTTCCGCCCGGCCTGGCTGCTGCGCCTGCTCGGCGGCGTTCCGCTCAGCACGCTATGGGTTCTCGGCTCGATCATCCTGTTCATCGTGCTGACCTGGCTCTTCTCGCGAATGGCCTTCGCGCGGGGCGAGGAGGCGCAGGTCCGATGAACAGCGCCATCGCCATCGGCTGTTTCCTGCTGATGATCGCCATGACGCTGGCGGTGACGATCTGGGCGTCGCGGCGCAATGCCAGCCAGGCCGACTATTATGTCGCGGGCGGCAGGATCACCGGCTTCCAGAACGGCTTCGCCATCGCCGGCGACTTCATGTCCGCGACCACCTTCCTCGGGCTGACCGGCATGTTCTTCGTTGCCGGTGTCGATCAGGTCGCCGTCTATTATCTGACGCCGCTGGTCGGCCTGTCGCTCATGCTCCTGCTCATCGCAGGCCCCTTGCGCCAGCGCGGCAAGTTCACGCTGGGAGATGTCCTCTCCGCCCGGCTGGACGAGCGGTCCATGCGGCTGTTCGCTGGCGCCAGCACGATCATCATCTCGATCATCTATCTCATCGGCCAGCTTGTCGGCGCGGGCACGCTCATCTCCGCCCTGTTCGGCCTGAGCTTCAGCGTTTCGGTCATTCTGGTCGCGACCCTGATGACGCTCTATGTGACCGTCGGCGGGATGCTGGCGGCGACATGGGTGCAGATCATCAAGGCCGGCCTGCTCGTCGGCATCGTGCTGCTCCTGTCGATCCTCGGCATCGTCCGGGCCGGCGGCGTGGCCAATCTCTACGCGCAGGCCGCGGCCCTGCATCCGCGCGGATGGGAGATATTCGTGCCCGGCACCAGCGGGACGGACATGTTCTCGTCCATCTCCCTCGCCTTCGGCATGACGGTGGGCATGCTCGGCCTGCCCCATGTGCTCATCCGCTTCTTCACCGTACCCAATGCACGCGAAGCGCAGCGGTCGACGGTGGCTGCCGTGGCGATCATCGGGCTGGTCTTCGGGCTCATGTTCGCGGTGCTGGGGCCGAGCGCCATCGCCCTGCTCAAGGGCACCGCCTATGTGACCGCGCAGGGCGATCTGACCGGCGGACCCAACATGGCGTCCATCCATCTCTCGCAGGTTCTGGGCGGACCCGCGCTGCGCGGCGTGACCTCGGCGGTCGCCTTCGCGACCATCCTGGCGGTCGTTGCCGGTCTCGTGATCGCTTCGGCCTCGGCGGCCAGCCACGATCTGTATGCGATACTGGCACGCAAGGGCAGCGCCCGCAGCGAATTGACCGCCTTCCGCGTGTCGGCAGCGCTGATGGCGGTGATCAGCGCCGCCCTCGCGCTCGTTTTCCAGAAGGAGAATGTCGCGTTCCTCAGTGCGCTGGCCTTCTCGGTCGCGGCCAGCGCGAACGTGCCCGTGCTGATCCTCGCGCTCTACTGGCCGCGCCTCACCACCCGGGGCGCGCTTGCGGGCGGTCTGTTCGGGCTTGCGACGTCCGTCCTGCTCATCGTCCTGGGTCCGTCGGTCTGGGTCAAGATCCTGCACCATTCCGCACCCCTCTTCCCGTCGGACTATCCTGGTCTCCTCATTGCGCCCCTCGCCCTCATCGTCGCGGTGATGGTCTCGCTATCGAAGCCGGTGGCACTCAGTCCCGCGACATAAGGGTGCCGCGGGTCAGGCATTCGCATCTGCCGCCCTCAGCCCAGCGGGCCGGTGAGGCGCCAACGGTTGGTCAGGAGCGACTGCAGCGGGCGCAGCAGGCATGAAGCCAGACCCTCCATCATCCGAACGAAGATGCCTCGCTCACTCCATCGCTTCCACCGATTGTGCAGCCTCATCTATCCCGAACAGGCGAACCATGATCCGCCATTACCGACGCCCGGCCACGCGGTGATCGCGGCTTCGCTCTGATCCGCACACCGGATGCGACGGCTGGCGCAGCCGCGCGAAGCCGACTAGGAGTCGGCAACACCGCAAAGGGGGATCGACATGCCGGTGGGCGACGCCTTCTCGACATTCCTGGAATATCGACTGCGCAAGACCGCCCGCAAGCTGGGCGCGCGGGTCGACGCGGCGCTGCGCAGCCGGCTGAGCGGGCTCGCGCACCGGCTCGGCCGGCCCCGGGGCTCGCCCTTCGCCCTGTCGCGCTATGGCGTGCTGCTGCGCGCCGACTGGCGGGACCGCACCTTCCTTTATTGCCATCACGCCATTTACGGCCGCGCGCTCGCCGACCTGCTGGAGGGTATGAAGGAGCCCTTCTGCTTCCTCGACATCGGCGCCAATCAGGGCCTCTACAGCCTGATCGCCGCGCGCAATCCGGCCTGTGCCGAAGCGATCGCGCTCGAGCCGGTCGCTGCCACCTTCGCGACCCTCAACGAGAATGTCGCGGCCAATGATCGGGCCGGGCGGATCACCATGGTCGATGCCGCCCTCTCCGACCATGCGGGCACCGCGACCATCTCGATCGACCGGCACCATAGCGGCACGGCCTCGCTGGAGCATCGGTCGATCGGCCGGGCAGCGGCCACGCTGACCGTCCGCCTGATCGACCATCAGGCGCTCGACGTGCTGATCCCGCCGCTGCTGCCGCTCATCGTCAAGGTCGATGTCGAAGGGCATGAACCGGTGGTCATCGCCGAGTTGCTCAAATCCCGGCATGTCGGCGCGATCCGGCATCTCTTCTATGAAGTGGACACGCGCTGGACCGATCCCGCCGCGCTGGAAGCCATGCTGCGCGCGGCCGGTTTCACGACATTTCGCCGGTTCGGTGTCGGCCGCCATTATGACGTGCTCGCCAGCCGCATGGCGGTGGCGATCTAGATGTTCGATCCCGCAATGTCGTGGGACGACTGACCATCCTGCATGGCGCGGGGAGTTGCTGTGCCAGGCCTATCGTGCCCCGACCAGCCGCCGGTCGGCGTCACCCGGTATCCGGCGCCCGATGGATCGGGCCAATGACTGCCGGCGAAGCGAAGCGGCCAGGCCGAGGCAGGTCGCGAAGAAGAGGCCCGGATTGGGGGAAGGCGCCAGGACGAGGCTCGGTACCAGCGCGATGAGGCCGGTTCCGGCCGCGACCTTCGCCAGCGCGGCTGCGTCGTTCCGTGGGGCTTGGACGAACATTCTCATCATCGCGCCGCAGGTCGCCAGCAAGCTGACGATTCCGAACACGCCCATGGAACCCGCAACGGCCGCGATCAGGCTGGACGATCGCAAGGAGCCCGGTCCCACGCCGAGGCCGAAGGACACACCGAAAGCCTCCAGCGCCTTCTGGGACCAGAAATTGCGCTGGAGCGCGGAGCTGCTCGCGCCCTTGTCCACCGTCATGGCGAGGACCATGTCGACGAAATTGTTCGTGAACCTGGGCGAGAGCAGAGCGACCGCGAGAATGATCGCCAGTCCCGCGATGCCGGCCGGGACGATGAAATGGAATATTTTCGAGCCGCGCTTGCGGCTGTCGAACAAGAGCTTCGCGAATAGCAACGCAAAATAGGCGACCAGCCCCAGATATGCGGAACTCGACGTGCTGAACAGCAATGCCGCTCCGCACAATGCCGTCGTCATGATGGATATGTTCCTGTAGAGTCCGATGATGACAAGGCCGGATGAAAAGAGAAACAATGAGAACATCATCTCCGCCCAGGAGGACGGCTCGGGGAATATGCCGGATATCCGGACGAAATCGCCATATTGCTGGCTGAGCTGGGCATAGTTGGCGTTTCTCAGAAGCAGGATGATATCGGCGAGCGCCGTTCCGGACAGGAGCGTCAGCCCCACGCCGAGGATCAGATGGATCCACGCTGCCCACAGAAATGTTCGGGATATGGACTTCGCCTGATCCATGGTCCTGACCGAAACCTGCGCCGTCAGCGCCATGAAGCAGGTGCCGATCAGATAGACCGCCGTGGTGATGTTCGACGACACCGGCCGGAGCGTCTCGGTGTCGAAGAGCCCGCTTGTCCCTTCCGACGGGCGCAGGGCCGGAACCTGCATCGCCCCCTCGAACATGCGCGGCAGGAAGATCGCGCCGATCACGCCGTAGAGCGTGAACAGCAGGAATGGCCATTGGCTGCGAAAGGCCTCCTGCCAGCGGCCGAGCATATGCGTGCCCGGCAGCAGGCATCGCAGGACCAGGAAGCCCAGCGCGAAATAGGCGGGCGGAACCGAGGAGCCGCCGAGCGCCGGCAATTGGATCGCCGCGGACCCGCCCAGCAACATGCACAGGATCACCAGGGCGAGCAGATGATGGGCCGGCGCCCTGAACAGCAGGAACAAGCCGATGGCCGCGATGATCATGCCGATGAAGGTGGGAGTCACGCCTTCTCCATTTGCGGTGCGAGCGTCCGCAGGCTAGATTGCTACCCGATTGTTTTTGCGCCTCTAATCGATTGGACGCGGCATGAGGAAGATGCTGGCCCGGATCCGGGGGCAGGTTCTCCGCCCTGCGCTTTGCCTGATCCTGCTTCTCGCGGCATTCACATGCCCCCATGTCGGCGCCCAGGGCCCGTCGCCCGGATTCCAACTAGGCTATAACAGCCATTTCTCGCAAGGCTGGCCCGACAAGGTCTGGTTTCTGGTCGACGACCTGCCGGCCGACATCCTGCGGGACGGGCTGCACTGGAACGAGATCGAGCGCTCTCCGGGCCAGATCGCCTTCAATCCGGAGAATAGCGGCTATCTCCGCGAGGCCTGCCGTCGCGGCCTCAGGCCGATCCCGGTGATTGCCATGAGCAATCCCCTCTATGACGAGGGCAAGACCATCCATACGCCCGCCGGCCGACTGGCACTCGGCCGGTTCGTCGCGGCGGTGGCGGACGAGTTCGACGGCTGCGTCGCCGGCATCGAACTCGGCAACGAGATCAACAGCGAAGGCAGGATCAACGGCCCGGCTGCCGCGGACGGCCCGGCCTATTATGTCGAGATGCTCAAGGCGATCTGGCAGGCCGTGAAGCCCCGGCATCCCGACTTCCTGATCGTGGGCGGCGGCGCGCACAGCGTGGCCACGGGCTTTCTGGAGCGGATGTTCGCGGTGGGCGGGCTCGACTATATGGATGCGGTCGCGGTCCATCCCTATCGGTCCGGTCCCGATGGTCTCGGGGGGCTCGACTGGGAGCTCGAGAATCTCCGTTCAGTGATGCGCCGCCATGGTCCGGAACGGCCGATCTGGGCCACCGAGTTCGGCATCGAGATCAGCGACCAGGCCGCTTCCGACCTGCAATCGCCGATCTTCATGGCCAGGATGATCGCGATGATGGCCACCAATGGCGTCCGGCAAGCCAGCTGGTATGCGCTGCGCGACGAGCAATGGTGGCCGAACATGGGCCTTTTCCGGCTCGACGGCGAGATGAAGCCGGCGGCGCGCACATTCGATTTCCTCCGCCGGCAGGTGCTGGCGTCCGGCCCGGCGCGGCGGCTGAACGAGGCCGTGCCGGCACTTTATCATGCCGCGTTCGGCGAGACGTTCCAGATCATCTGGGGCGCGCCACGGCCATTCTCCGTGGAGGGAACGGCCACCTTCCTCGATCTTCAGGGCAATCCCATCGAAAAGCCCGCCGCCATTTCGGAAACGCCTTTCCTCCTCAAGGGCCGCGCCACGATCCGGCTCGGCCCGGCCAGCGTCGCGGCCGACAGCCTGAGCGGATATGCCAGAGCGCCCTGGAGCTATTATGCGCGCCCGGCGAGCGGCACCTTGCTGCCGCTCACGGTGCGCAACTGGACCTGGACGAGCGATCTGGTCTCGCCGAGCAACGGGGATCTCAATGTCGGGCCGCAGACCCTGCTGCCGGCGGGGGCGCGGAACAATCCGACCAATGTGGTGATTCGGCTGGCGGTGCCCGGCGACGGAGCCTTCGTCATATCGAGCTGCGTCTCCAGCAAGGACCCCGACAGCCTCGAAATGACGCTCCGACACAATGGCAGCGACTTGCAGAAAATATCGCTGACGCCCGCTCCCGCCGATCATCCGCAACAGGTCCAGCTCCACGCGGGCGACGTCATCGAGTGGGAATTCGCGCCGATCGGCCCGCGCTGGCCTGCCTATGGCCACTACCAGCTTCGGCTCCTGTCGAGCACGAATGCCGATGGCGTGTCCTGCGGGTCATAGGACATCGCGATGAATGGAGCGCTCCGCATCAGATCACAGTCCCGCAACGGGACGGGATGACCGCATTCGGGACAGGCGGGACAAGCCGTAAGTTATTGACTCTAGGCGTTGACTCTTGATCTCCGGTCACGGATAATCCCGGTCGACAGCTCGCTCTTGCGCGCTTGGCATTCGGCGCGGCGCGCGGGAACGCAGGCGATCTGCAGTCAATCCGTGGAGGACGCTGGCTATGGTGGCGGGTTGGACACGTTTCGCGACCGACGAATGTCCACGATGCCTGTCGACCGACGTCGAGAGTTCATCGGCCGGGCGGCGGTGCCGACGCTGCGGAGCCTCGCTCGAAAGCCACACGGCGCGGGCGCCGCTGCCCAAATTTCACGGAAATGCGGCTCAGGCCGAAGAAGAGGATTTCGGGTTCAATCCCAAGATCGCGCTCCTGCTGGTCGTCCTGCTGCTGATGCTGGCGCTTTTCGCGGCCGGCAGGGTGGCCCCGCACCATGGCATCGAGAATACCAGTTGCGCCGGCAATTGCATCGCAGGGAACATGGCTTCCCTGTAACGCCGGGCCGGCTGGGCGCGCTCATCATCCTTGGCCATCGAGGCAAAGGGCGGAAATCTCCTTCCTCGCATGAGGAAAGCTCACCCGCCCTGCTTCGTCGCGCTGGCGTGATCCGATCCCTCGTCACGGCAAATGATCCGCGCCGCCTGGAAAAAGAATGACAACCATATTATTTTATCGGGCTATAAACAGGAGCCGCTAACTCAGGCTGGCTCCTCTGGGAGAGATTGCGAAAGGTTTTCGATGCGACGCCCGACAGTCAGCAGGGCGACCTGTAGCCGGTGCGAACATTATCGACCGCCCGAGCCTGTCGGCCGCCTGGACGACGATATGGATGCGGGCGGGAAATGGCCTCTGTTCTCCAGGGGCCTGTTCCTCATCGGCTCCGCGATCGGATGCTGGATCATCGTCATCGGCGCAGTCCTGATGTTTCTGTGATCGGTTCGCCGGCGGCGCCCGATGACTGACAAAGCGGCAATTTACCTTCTTTTCCCCTCAAACGAACGTGCGGAATGAGCGGGTTCGCCCTGGACCTGGCCCCGCGCTCCTGTCTTTCCGGCGCCTCCCGTTAACCTCTTGAAAAGCCTCATTGCACCGGCGAACCACTTGAAAAAAGCGGGGTAATTTCCCACTGTAGCCTGGCTATCGAGGACCGAATCGCATCCCGCATCATTCGGCGAGGCGATCGATGGGATGCAGTTCCATGGCTGAGCAGACTTATTCGATCGCGAAGCTCATGGAAGGGAGCGGCGTCGCGTTCGGCACGAGCGGGGCGCGCGGTCTGGTCGCGGCGATGACGGACAGGATCTGCTTCGCCTATGTGCTCGCTTTCCTCCGGCATGCAGCGCGTCAGGGCGAGTTCGGCGCCGGCCGGCCCGTCGCGCTCGCAGGCGATCTGCGGCCCAGCACGCCGCGCATTCTGACGGCCTGTGCCGCGGCCGTGCAGAGCCTGGGCGGCACGCCGATATTCTGCGGTTTCGTCCCCTCGCCTGCCGTGGCGCTCTACGCCTTCGCCAATGCCATGCCATCGATGATGGTCACGGGAAGCCACATCCCCGACGATCGCAACGGCATCAAGTTCAATCGCGCGGCCACCGAACTGCTGAAACCGGACGAAGCCGCGATGCGGACGGATTTCGTGACGCTCGATGACGCCCTGTTCGATGCGGAAGGCATGCTGCGCCATGCCTTCCCGCTCGGCGATCCGGTCGATGTGGAGAGCGCCTATGTCGAGCGCTATCTGGCGTTCTTCGGTGCCGACGCGCTCAAGGGCATGAAGCTGGGTCTCTATCAGCATTCCGCCGTCGGCCGCGACATCCTGTTGCGCCTGCTCGAAGCGCTCGGTGCGCAGGTCACACCCTTCGGCCGGTCCGACCGGTTCATTCCCGTCGATACCGAAGCGGTCCGCGAGGAGGATCGTGCGCTTGCCCGGCAGGCTGCGCGCGAGCATGGCTTCGACGCTATCCTGTCCACCGACGGCGACAGCGACCGGCCGCTGCTGGCGGACGAGCAGGGAGAGTGGCTGCGCGGCGACGTGCTCGGCATCCTCTGCGGCCGGGCGATCGGCGCCACGCATGTCGTGACGCCCGTGAGCAGCAACAGCGCGCTCGAGAAATCCGGCTGGTTCAGCGAGACGGTCCGCACGCGGATCGGCTCCCCCTTCGTCATCGAGGCGATGGACGCCGTGCGAGCCGAGGGGCGGATCGCCTGCGGCTATGAGGCCAATGGCGGCTTCCTGCTCGGCACGGACATCATGAATGCCGCGGGCAGGACATTGGGGCGCCTCCCCACGCGCGACGCCGTGCTGCCGATGCTGGCGACACTGGTCCTGGCCAGGGAGGCCGGCATGTCCTTGCGGGCGCTCGTCGCGACATTGCCGCCGCGCTATACTTATAGCGACCGGCTGAAGGCGTTCCCGTCCGAAACGAGCAGGCAGCGTCTCGATCAATTACGGCAGGGCAGCGTCCGGGATCAGCTCGCGCGCCTCAGCGCGATGTTCGAGGGCATCAGCGGGACTGCCGTGGACATCAATGACGTCGACGGACTGCGCACGAGCTTCGCGAATGAGGAGGTCGTCCATTTGCGGCCGTCCGGCAATGCCCCCGAACTGCGCTGCTACACGGAGGCCGACACGCCGGAACGGGCGCATGAGATGGCCGAGGCGACGCTGGCGCTGCTCGAAGGCTGGCGTTGAGAGGAGCGTGCGCGCGGGGACATGGTCCGGGCAGGCCGTGCGGGCGCTCGGGTTAATCCTGTCGAGCCTTGCCCTGATCGTGGCGGGGTTGCTTCTGGCAGGCCGACTGGCCGCTTACTGGTCTCCCGCCGATCTCATCAATATCGCCCGGACACCGATCGCCTGGGTGGCCGTCATCACGGGACTCGCGCTGGGCTGGGTCAACCGTGCGCGGGTTCGCATCGCGCTTGCCGCCGGAGCGATCGTCCTGCTGGGCGCGATCAGCCTTATCCCGCTGGCAAGGCCAGCCGGCTGCGCGGCGGGCCGACCGACCGTCCGGCTCCTGTGGTACAATATGGGCGGCGCCGATATCCGCGACCTCGACCGGAGCGTCGATTGGATCCGGTCACAGGGCGCGGACGTCATCGGCCTCGCCGAGGCGAAAGCCGGGGAGCGCAGCGCTGTCGTCGCCAGGCTGCGGCCATATTATCCGGCGATCCAGTCCTGCCTGAACAATGGACGATGCTCGACCCTGCTGCTGTCCCGACTGCCGGTCGGGACGTCGAGCGGATTGGCGCGCGGCGACCCCGAGAACCGCAAGGCGCTGTCCGCCGCGACCATGAGATTGGCGGCTCATAAGGCTCCGATCGTCGCCGCCCACCTGTCCTGGCCGCTTCCGCTCGGGAAGCAGCGCACCGAACTGGGCCAGTTGTTCACGGCGGTGGGCGCCGATCCGCGGCTGATCGTCATGGGCGACTTCAACATGACCGAGACCATGCACGGCTTTCAAGACTTCCTCCATTGGACCGGCCTGCGCGCCGCCGATGCGGGCCGCGCGACCTGGCCCTTGCGGATCGGCGAGCGGGCCATGGTCCCACTGCTCCAGATCGACCATCTGCTGGTCGGAGACGCCTGGGGCGTCCGTGCGGTCCGCGCCGTCGATGGTGCGGGATCGGATCACCGGGCGCTGGTGGCGGATGTCTGTCCCTTGTGATCATTCACGGGCGGCCGAAAAATTCCCGCGAGAGCTTCGGGCCGATCCGGCGCAGTTTCGCTAGGCTGCGCAGGAACCGATCCGGCCGCGAAAGATTGCCGCGGTGAAAGAACAACAGGCGCGCGATACCCGGCGTCTTGCTGTGCGATCCGCTGCTGCCCACGCGATAGGCGGCCGCCCGGAAGGGCAGCGGCCTGAGCGTCGCGCCCTTCCCCGCGAGAATGGACCGGATGCGTCGGTGGCTGCCGAGCATGTCCTTGATCCATTCTGCGTCGGCCTCCTCGAAACGGCGTGGAATGCCATAAAGGGAGGCGCGAATGATGAGGCTGCTGCCGCACAGATCGTTGAAATTATTGACCCCGCAGAAGACGGAGCCGGCGTCGTTCCACAAATAGCCCTTCGCGACATACCAGCCGCTGTCCTCGGGCTGGCGACTGACATAGTCGACGATGCGGCTGCTGAGCAGGTCATCATCATCGACGATCATGAAATATCGGGATTCCGGCGCCGCCAGCATGCCCGCCAGCACCCGGCGCCCCTTGTCGAACCGGAAGGCGTCCAGGATCGCATCTTCCGATGCCATCCCCAAATCATGGAGATTATTGGGCGGGAAGGTGACGGGAACGACGGAGAATCTGTCCGGCATGGGCGGCAGGTCGGCGCCTTCATTGGCGACGACAAGACCGCGCCAGCCGGGATGGGTCTGGCCGGATATCGACTCCAGCGTCTGCGTCAGCCTTGCCTTGAGCTGCCCCCAGTCCTTCGCATTGTCGGGATGCCGGACCGGTATGATGAACGTCACAAGGGCCGTATCCGCCCTTTCGTCCAGATCCCGGGAAAAGTCTCGATGGAACATGTCATTCCCCTTTTGCGGCCATGGCCGCCGCCTTTGCACGCGCCCAGGCGACGGCCTCGTCCAGGCTGTCCATGCGCTCGGCGAGCTTGTTGTCGCCCCGATAGAAGGACTCCATCAAGCCGCTGATCTTGCCGTAATTATTGTCCAGCACCGCATGGGGCCGGCCCAGCAGGGTGGCGCAGATATGGACATGGAGCCGGTCCGTCACGAGCACGCGTCCGCGCTCGATCTGCCGGATGCCGCGGCGGAAGCGCTGGCGCGCCGCCGCATCGAGAAACCTGTATTTCCGCACCGCGCTGGAGACCGCGCCGGCGCCGATCGCCGCCATCAACTTGGTGAGCTTCACCTTGTAGCGGTTTTCGGTGACCCAATCCTCGCGGGGTATGTCGGGATAGGCCCAGGGGCCGATGTCCGCCTTTTCCTGATCGTTGCGCAGCATCGCCAATATGGGCATTTTCGGGGACCGGGCTGCTACGGGACCGATGGCGAAGGCCATATCGGGGCAGAGATGGACCTCGCAGTCGAAATGCCGCTTCGCGAATTCCAGTGACCGCATATCGCGGACGAAGAGCTTGAAGTTCCCGTGGCGCGCGATCGCCCGCGCGGTCTGCGCGATCCTCTCCTGCGCCATATAATGGATCGACTGGGGGAACTGGATGATCGTCCGATCCGGGAAGCTCTCCAGCACATGTTCCTTGAAGTCCTGCTTGCCCGGCCAGATGTCGCCGAAATTGCCGCCGCCATGGATGAAGATCGGTCCCTCGGGCGCGGCCTTCAGGAGCGCCTCCCTGGAAAAATCATGCTCGCGGCAGACATAGGACGGCTCGATCCCGAAACGCCGTCTCAGCCAGGCCATTTCCCCCAGCCAGATCGCCGAATCCCCGCAGTTGCGGATATCGGGGAAATCCAGGATCGCGATCGGCGCGCCTTGCGCGAGGCTCGGCCCCAGCACATCGTGGATCATGCCGTCGAGGCGGGCGACGAGCGCCGCGGAGCTTGTCGCACGGTTCATGGACGATCCTTCCTCGATCGATATGGGCAAGAGCAACGACATCAGCCCGCGTGCCTCAATCGTCGCGTCGCCTTCCCCACTATCTGGAGCATCTCCGTCTCCGGGCCTGCCGGCCTCCCGGCGCCCAGCCAGAAGGCCAGATTGGCGCCGACATAGATGGATGCGCCCACGGCGACTTCCAGGGCGATCTGCACGCCGAGCAGAAGGCGATCCGAAGGCGTGCCGAAAATATGCGACACGCCCCAGCAGCCCAGCGCCATCAGCGCCACGGAGACGAAGGCCCTGACATTGGCTTCCAGTTGCCGGGAGACCGGAAGGTCGATCATCCGGGAGACCAGGACCATGTTCACGGCGATGGCGAGCAGGCCGCTGACCACGCGCGCCAGCACCAGCCCCGTGAGACCCCACCAGTACATGCCCGCCAGGATGATGGGGAAGCGGATGCAGAACATCTGCAGATCGCGGATGAACAGGAGCCGCGTCCCGTCCTGCGCCATGGCAAGCGGCTGCACGAGCGAGCCGAGCGTCTGGAAGGCGAATATGGCGGCAAGATACTGGGTGATGAGGCCGGCCTCATGCCATCGCTCGTCCAGCACGATGCGGATCAGCGGATCGGACACGAGCGCGAAGCCGACCCCGACCGGCAGCACGATCGCGGTCACGAAGGTCTGCGCGCGCTGATAGGCCGCGCGGATTCGCTCCGGGTTCGCGCCCGTGTCGCGCACGACCATGGTGAAGCCGGGAAAGACCACCCGGCGGATCGGGTCCATCATTTCCGCGGTGGGGACCTGGGCGAGCGTGCTGCCCATCCGATAGATGCCGAGCCGCGCAAGGCCGAGAAACTTGCCGACGACGAGGAACTCGACCTGCCAGTTGATGGTGTTGAGGAGTTGGCCGAGCATCAGCCACGCCGAGAAGTTCCAGATCTCGCGAAAGCCGGCGATGGTCGGACGGGGCCGGAACCGGGTCAGCAGATAGGAGACCATGGTCGAGGCCGCGGAATCGGCGATGAGCCCGATCACCAATGCCCAATAATTCTCCAGGAAATAGGCGGCGATGACTGCGGCGGCGACACTGAATGCCCGTTTCGCGATCATGATCTTGATGTCCTGCGCGAAGTTGAGATCCCGCTGCAGGAGGAAGCGATAGGGGTTCTCGAACCCGACCAGGATGGGGACGATGCTCAGGACGACCATGGTCGAGACCAGCCGCATGTCGTCGAAGAACAGCGCCATCGGCCAGGCCAGAACAAGGCAGCACAGCCCCAGCAGGCCGCCGCGGATCAGACCGACGGTCCAGACCAGGCTGGCCGCATTTTCGCCGCCGTCCCTGTGCCGAACCAGGGACTGGCCAAGCTGCATCTCCGAGATCGAGTTCAGGATCGCCAGGACCGTGGCGGCAAGCGCGAAATGGCCCATATCCTCCGGAGACAGGAACCAGGCGATGAGGATGTTCGATCCTATCTGAAGGACGTTGATCAGCACTCTCGCCATGGAGAGCCCGACGCCGCCGCTCAGCATCCTGTCAACGCCGGTGGTCATTTGGCTGATCGTCCCCGTGATTTTGTGGCTGTCATCGGATCAGGGCCCGCTTCAGCCGCAAGGCGCCGAAGCCGATGGTCCGCATCGCGCTCCGTCCGGCCTGCTGGCGTGACGCGCGGTTCCGCTCGGACTCGTGCTGCAGCCGCATGAGCATGTCGTGCTGGCCCGCCATGGCCTCGTCGACGATGTACGCAGCGTCCAACAGGGCTTGCCTGTTCTCCACGCCGTCATGCGCGAGGGCCCGCAGGAGCGCCGACGGCCTGGCTTCGAACGGGCATATCTGCAGGATCGGCGCGAGACGCGGCAGGCTGATGAGCGGCGCCATGCTCGCATAGAGCGCGCGACCCTCCGCCACATTGTCGGCGAACTTCGCCGGGATGCCGATCGAGGACGCGAAATCGTCCCATTTGAACGGGACGTCGAGATGCCCGTTGTTCCAGAAGGCGAAGGGCCGCCGGTAGGCGGCGGCGATGATGGCGCCGTGGAGGGAAGCCGTCAGGACGAAATCGGCCGAGGCGATGCGGTCCAATATGTCCCGCAACGCGGCCTCCGAGGCATCGATCTCCGGATGGACCAGAACATCCGCGCCGGACAGCGCGAGTTGCTCGGCCGGCGATCGCTCATCCTGGATGTGCGGGATCGCGATGACCTTCCCGCTGGTCGCGGGATGCGGGCCGGGCGTGTGGAACAGCGGCGCAAGCAATCCCGGATCGCCCAGGACCGTGTCGACGGGCAAGCCGAGGACGTCGCGCGTGCGGATGCCGCGGACGCCGAAGAAGCGGCAATATCCCTGCACCTTCTCGCTCAAGGGAACGGCAGCCCGGGCGCCGCATCCCCAGAAGGCGATCAGGCCCGTGACATGACCGCTGCTGTTCCGCAGGTCCCGCCTGATCCAGGTCTCGTCGATGACGCTGCCGATGAGGCGAAACACATCGGCATCGATCTTCGGATAGCTGAGCAGTTCCTTGCAGATGATCTCCGGGAGATAATCGCCGAAATTCTGCCGGTGATGATATTTCACGAAATAGGTGATCCGCGGATCCAGCTCGCAGAATCCATCGCCCACGGATTTTCTCATGCGCGGGTGGTTCTCACAAAGCTCACGCATATCGTGCCTCGATGCCGTCGATCAGGTCGCGCCATTGCTGCAGAATTGGCTCGCGCTCGAAGCCGAGAACATGCTGCATCGTCTGCGCGTGCCGCTCGGTCCGTTCAGGAGCCGACATGTCCGCGATCTGCCGCATACCATGCGCGATGGAGAGCGGATCGAGCGGATCCGCCTCGATCATCGCGGGTCCGCCGACCTCGCGCAGGATGCCGCCCGCCGACACCAGGCACATGAGGCCATGGCTCGCGGCCTCGATGACCGGCATGCCGAAGCCTTCCAGCAGGCTCATCAGCACGAAGCCGGACGCATGGCGATAGATCCATCGCAACTCGGCATCATCGACATAGCCCGGCATCACGACGCCCTGCGTGCGCGCGGCTTCTTCGACCACGGCGTCGAAGCCCGGTTCCCGGCCGCCGATCAGGACATATTGCCAGCCTTCGCCGGCCAGGCCACTCTGCGCGAAGGCCTGGATGCAGCGCAGCTGGTTCTTGCGATCGCCGATGCTGCCGACCGTCAGCAGGAACGGCTCCGAAACCCCTTCGGGCCGTCGCTCCGCACCGGCGCGGACGCCGGGTCGGGTCGGGATGTAGATCACTGTCGACGATGGGAAGTCATGGCCATAATGGGCGTGGAACGCCTCTTGGGAGGTGCGGCTCACAAAGACCAGATGGGAAGCCGCCTGCCGGATCAGCGCAAAAGCATGCGCATAGAGCTCATGCACGCCGGGCGCGAACTGCGCGGGATGCGTGATCGGCCCGATGTCATGGCAAAGCACGATGTCCTGGGGCGCGAGCCGATGCCGCACGACGCTCAACGGATCGAGATGCAGGACCGGATTCCGATCGCGGATCTTCGGCAGCGGGACGACCAGCCCCGGCCGGAAGACACGCGCCTTCGTCTCCTCATGCGTGATGCGCCCCGCCACGCGCCGCAAGAAGTCGCTGCGCGGGATATACTTAATCCTACCGTAACGAACAGACGAAACCCGGCGACCCAGAGCCGATATGACGTCCTTCCCGAGGAAAAACTTGCCCGTTCTTTCGTTCAAGGCGAGAGAAAAATCGACATCGATCGGCATAACGGAATCTCACAACCAATCTATTCAAAATCTGGCGCCAGATCCTCTCTTGCTATAAAAATTCAATTCGCTCGGGTTCTATCCTTCCCAATAGCATATCCTTGAAGCCTATCCAGTTTCCTTTCGCCCGCCCGGCCCGGTCGATCCATGGCTCGGGCCGCAAGAGCCTGAGATGATTGGCCAGGACGTTGCGTGACATCAGCTCCAGCGCGAACAGCCATTCCATCGTCCCCTTCCTTGCGAGATAGACGGGATTCACCACCTGCGAGTAGCCGAGCCGCAGGCCGGACGTCCGCGCGCCTTTCACGCCCTGATGGACCCCGGCAAAGGCGTCGGTCTTGGCAAGGAAGCCGTGCGCGCGCAGTTGCGCGGCGAAGTCGATGTCTTCCTGCCAGCCATAAAGCTTCAGCCGCTCGTCGAAGCGCGTGGCGCCGATGGCGGAATAGCGATAGGCCATGTTGCAGCCATACAGGCCGGTGAGGCGCTTCTTGATCTCGAGATCAGGGGCCGGGTCCGCATCATAGTCCGCGATGAGCGAGGCGGCTTCGGCGTCGCTGATGCCGGAGCCGTGAATGCCGTCCGCCAGCAGCCTGCCATTGGCGCCGACCAGCGCGGGATGGCGCGCGAACAGCGCGGCCATATGCTCCAGGCAGTAGCGGGACGGCAGATAGTCATCGTCGAAGAAAGCGACGAGGTCCGGCGCGCCATCCAGCGCATCCAATCCCGTGTTGCGCTGCGCGGGCAGTCCCTTGGGACCGAGGACGACCTTCGGCGCCGGCACGCCGCTCCCGATCTGCGGCACGTCCGATGACGCGACCGAGGAAATGACGACCTCGCTGGGCGCCAGGGTCTGCCGGCCGAGATGATCGAGAAGATTGGCCACGTTTCGCGGTCGGCCGATCGACGCAATGATGATGGCGATCTTCATCCCTGCACCCGATCGGCTTGCGGCCCCTGAGAATGCGCCATGGCCATCTTCAGAATATCGAGCGCGCTATCCGGACCGTATCGCCCGGCTGGATCGCGGAATCCGGCGTGAGCTCATACCGGACCTCCTCGGCCTCGCCGCCATGGCGGATCAGCACGATCTTCTCATTGGCGCGGAAGGTGAAGCCGCCCGCCTTGGCCACCAGCGCCATGACGCTCATCTGGGCGGAATAGGGATATTCGCCTGGCTGGTTGACCTCGCCCAGGATGAACACCGGCCGGTATTTCACCATGTCGACCGTCACGAGCGGCTCGCGCAGCACCTTCTCGCCGAGTTCGCGCACCAGCAGCGCCTTGAATTCCGGCAGCGTCAGCCCGCTCGCCTGGAGCGCGCCGAGGAGCGGGAAGGAAATGGTCCCGTCGCCGGCGACGGGATATTCCTTCGAGAGCCGCTCCTCGCCATAGACGTCGATGCGCATGACATCGCCGGCCCCGAGCCGGAACTGATAGGCGCTCGTGGAAACGGGACGCTCGCCGCCACCGGACGCGCAGCCCGCAAGCAGGAGCATCATGGCCATGACCGACATGCGCATCATCTGTCTACCTCCCACCCAGCCTGCCTTCATTCGCGCGCGAGGGCGCAGCCCGTTTTCCCGACGCATCGACCGCCAGGACAGTCCGCAGGACCCGGCACAGCTCCAGCGCGGCCCTGTCCCAGGTGAAGCGCGATGCCTGGACGATGCCGGCGATCGACCGCTCGGCATGCCGGTCCATATCGTCCGCAAGCGACCGGAAGGCCGCGCGCCATTCGTCCGGCTTGTCGGGATCGGCATAGATCGCGGCCTCACCGCATATCTCGGGCAAGGCGCCGCACGGCGCGACGACGGCCGGACAGCCGAGCGCCATCGCCTCGAGCGGTGGCAGGCCGAAGCCTTCGGTCCGTGACGGAAAACCCGTGGCCAGCGCCGCGGACATGAGCGCCTTGAGCTCGCCATCGGAGACCCTGCCGGCGAAGACGACATTGTCCGGCACCGCCACGCCGATCGCCTCGAACGCGGCTCTGCCGGCGCTGCCGAAGAGCACGAGCTTGAGATCCGAGAGCGCCGGACCGCGAAACGCCTCGATCAGGGTGGCGACATTCTTGTGGAGCTGCGTCGTCGCCAGCCCGATGACGAAGCGCTCGCCGCGCAGGCCGAGACGGCCGAGGATCGTCGGATTGCTCGCATAGCGATGGACATGGTCCACGCCATTGTGGATGACGCTGATGCGTTCCTCCGGCACCGCGCAGAAACGGCGGATCTGCTGCCGGGAATAGTCGGACACGGTCAGGAAATGCCGGTGGCGCCTGAGCATGATCGGCTGGACCAGCTTGTACCATGTCCTGAACGGCAGGCTGTAGGAGCCGGGCGTGAGATAGACCTGCGCATCGTGGATCATCGTGATCGAGTTCGCGCGGAAGGCGGGGCCGATATTGCAGAGGTTGAGCAGCAGCCCCGAGCGATCCTTGAGCGGCAGGGTCAGTTGCTCCCACGGAATATGGCGCAGCGGCCCGACGATCCGCTTCGGAAGGTCGACTTCATCGGCATGATTGATGCCGTCCCACGGCATCGCGATGTGCAGGTCGAGCCCGGCGACCGCCTCATGCCCCGCCTGCTTCATCCGGGCGAGCGCGTTCGCCAGCTCGATGGCGACACGATGCACGCCGGTCACGGGCGCGCTCAGGAACTTGCCGTTGATCGCGACGGCCGCGGCCGCGCCCCCGCCATCGACGGCCGTGTATGGGCCCAGCCCATCCTCCGCCGCCTGCTCCGGCCGCGCGCGCATGGCGGCAACCTGTGCGCGGTTGGCCTCAAACACGGACCAGCGCTCCGATCCTCGCGCGGAAATGCCGCACCGAAAAGCGCTCCGCGTTGCGCATGCACGCATCGGGATCGAAGGCGCCGGCATCGAAAGCCGTGACCGCCTCGATCAGCGCATCGACCGATTGCTCGGAGAAGAAGGCGCCGGTCACGCCGGGCACGATGCTGTCGAGCACGCCGCCGCTGCCGAAGGCGATGACCGGCCGCCCGCTCGCATTGGCCTCGACCGGCACCATCCCGAAATCTTCCTCCGCGGTGAAGACCAGCGCCCGGCACCGCGCATAGGCGCGCTTGAGCGCGTCGAACTTCATGCGCGGCACGAAGCGGATATTCGGCCCTGCCCGTGCGTGCAGCATCCTGCTCATCTCGCCGTCGCCCACCACGACCAGCGGCAGGCCCAGCCTCGTGAACGCATCCACCGCGAGATCCGGGCGCTTGTAGGCGATCAGTTCCCCGACCCAGAGATAATAGTCGTCGACCGTCTCGCTCGCCGAGAAGGCCTCGGTGGCGATGGGCGGCGGGACGATGGTGGACTCCCTGCCCCATGTGCGCCGGATGCGCTTCTGCACGAAGCTGGAGTTCGCGACGATCTCGTCAATGCCTTGCGCGGTCTGGAAATCCCATTGGCGCAGGGCCGGCGCGATCAGCGGCATCATCATGCGGGACGCGAAGTCCGCGTTGCGCCAGTAGAGATGATAATGGTCCCACAGATAGCGCATGGGCGAATGGCAATAGCAGATATGCTGGGCGGCCGGCGCCACCATGACTCCCTTGGCGGGCCCGGATTCGCTGCTGATGACAAGGTCATAGCCGCCGAGGTCGAGATGGTTGAGCGCCATCGGCATGAGCGGCAGCAGCTTCTTGTAGTGCTTGCGGGCGCCGGGAATCTTCTGGATGAAGGTGGTCCTGATGCGCTGCCGGTTCAGCCGCTCCGAGACCGCCTCCGGCACATAGACATGGGTGTAGATGTCCGCCTCGGGAAACAGGTCCAGAAGCTGCTCGACGACGCGTTCGCCACCGCGCATGCCGACCAGCCAATAGTGGACGATGGCCACTTTCCTGTCCCTGACCGTGACGGGCCTGTCCTGCGCGGTGATGGGTGCGACATACACGGCAGTCACTCCTCATAATATTTCCCGTGCTTCTTGTAGAGATAGGTCGGATCGTCATATCCGAACCGGATCTTCTGCTTGAGATCCACGCAGTTCAGGACAATGCCGATATCGCTCAGCCGGCGAAGCGGCAGCAGCTTCAGCGCGGCCTTGACCACGACTTCCTTCGTCTTTCGCCATCGGACGATAAAGACCACATTGTCAGCCAGCGTCACGATCTCGCGCACTTCGGCGATCGGCAATACTGGCGGGCAATCCAGTATGATCGTGTCGAATTCTTCGCGCAGCTTGGCGATGAGGCGGTTGAGCCGCCCCTTCTCCATCAGCCGGAGGCCAGGCTCAAAGGGCGTGGTGATGGGCAATATGCTTATGTTGGCCGCTTCGTCGGTGACGATCGCCTCGGCAAACGGCACTTCCCCCATCAGCACTTCCCTGAGGCCAGGCCGGTCCTTGGCGACCTGGAGCGTCTGGGAGAAATCCCGCCGGACCACGTCGCAATCGACGATGCAGACGCGTTCGCCCGTGCGCCCGACGACATAGGAAAGGCTCGCGGACAAGGTGGTCTTGCCTTCGTCCGGAACGGCGGACGTCATGGCGATGACCTGGTTCCGGCTCGAGCTTGCCTGACGGATGGACGCCAGCAATCCCCGCAACGTCTCGTTGAACAGGCTCCCAGGACTGTTGCGGACCGTGTCCAGCACATTCTTCGAGGACGAACCCGTCGAGTTCAACAGCGGCACGGTCGCGAGGAAGCGGATGCCCAGCCGGTCCTCGACATCCTCCCGGGTCGTGAAGCCGGCATAGCTCGCTTCCGCCGCCAGGGCCGATGCGCCACCGAGAAGGAGCCCCAGGACAAGCCCGAACGCCATGTTCAGGGCGAATCTCGGGCTGGACGGCTGCCCGGGGACGCGGGCTTCGGAAATGATCCTGGAATTCGATCGCTCCGCGCCGGACTGGGCGGCCACTTCATTGTAGCGCTGCAGATAGCTTTCATAGAGCGCCTGCGATGCGGCGGCCTTGCGGCTCAGATCCTCCAGCGCGACGAGCGACCGGTTGTTGCTGGCAAGCACGGACCGGGTGCTGCCCCGGCTCGTCTCCAGCGATGCCAGGCGCTGCCGGGATGTCGCGGCCTGGGCCTCCAGCGCCTTGATCGTCCTGCCGACTTCCTCGTCGATCTGATTGTCGATATCGGCCAGTTGCTGCTTGGCGGCCACCAGATCGGGATGGCTCGGCACATAGCGCTTGGACATCTCGGCGATATTGGCGCTGAGCCCGGCGCGCTGCGCACGGAGCGCATTGACGACGGTCGAGGCCGTGCCGGCGCCGACATTGCCTGTGCCGCGACCGAGCTGCGCGCGCGCGGCCGCTAGCCGGGCGGCGTCTTCGGATGCCGACGCGCGTGCCGCGGCGACCTCCTGATTGTAAGTCGAGACCTCGCCCTCGGCCATGCCGGTCGCGGCCGCGCTCAACAGATTGTTGCTCACGCGATATTGCTGGACGGCGGCGAAATCCGCCTGCGCCTGCTCGCGCAATTCGTTCATGCGGGACTTGAGGGTCTCGATCGCCTCCTCATTGTCGGCGACCTTGCTGCTGACCTTCTCGGCGCCATAGGCCATGGCCAGCCCATTCGCCAATTCGGCGGCAAGGACGGGATCGGGCGCGGTTATGGTGACGCCCAGGGCATAGGCATCGCCGATGCGCTCCACTTCCGTCCTGCCACGCAGCCAGGCCGTCGAGCTCGTCCGGAACCAGTCGTCGAAGGCCTTGCCGGTGAGGTCCGGCGCCTGCTTCGACCGGCGGATGCCCAGGCGCTCCAGCAGATTGCCCAATGTGCTGCGCGGGTTGAGCACGGCCTCCCGGAAACGCGGATTTTCAGCCAGCTTGAGGCGGTCGAACACTTCGCCGGCGAGACGGCTGGAGGTCAGCGTCTCGATTTCGGTCGCAATGGCCGGCGCCTGCTTCGCTTCCTGCGCGGCGCGCTCGTCGCTCCCCGGGAGATTGGTCGCCGAATCGATGTTGATGACGACATCCGCCCGGGCGCGATACTGCTCGGGCATCGCCATGGTGATGATCAGCGCCAGCAGCGTGCACAGCGCCGTCACCAGGCCGAACAGGAGCAGGCGGCGCCGGAAGATGGCAATGAAATGCCGGACATCGAAACGATCGGCATGTGAACGGCCGCCGATCGGCAGGGCGACCGGCCCGCCATCACTGAACAGCAGATCGCCGCCGCGATATCGATCAGGGAGATTCATCGTCTGCACCTGCAAGGAGGGAAAGCCGGAAACTTCATAGGACGAACCTCAGCCCGCACTGGCCGAGCAGGCCCGCATAGCTTTGCACGACGGCATCCCCGCCCCACTGGCGCCGCCAGCCGATCGACGCATTGGTGTACAGGCGCTCCGAGAGCCGGAAGCTCGCCGTGATGCCGGCCTCGAGCTGCTGGGCCGTGACGCCGACGCCGCGATACTGATGGTTCGCATAGGACAGGTTGCCCTGGACCCTGAGCCTGGGCAGTGGATCATAGAAGGCCGTCAGACGCGCCGAGCGCTCCAGGATTGCCGGAACCGAGGTCAGGCCGCTGTTGCGCATCGTCTGCGCCGCGGAGAGCCGGAAGCTCAGCAGCGGGCGCGCATACCAGTCGATCGCGCCGTTGAAGGTCAGGCCGCCGAAGTCCGCGAAACCCTCGACCTCGAAATCCTGGCGCACATAGCCGACCGAGAGCTCCGCCGACACCAGATCGCTGAGGTCCCCCCGCAGGCCGATGAGCGCCCTGCCGCTCCTGGAATCGCGCCGGATCGCCTGCGGCGCATTGGGCGATCGCTCCTTGCTGTAGCTCACCGTCGCGAAAACGACATTGTTCTTGCCCAGCGGCGCGCCGACCTGCCCGCCGACCGTCACTTGCTCGCTGTCCCGGTATGACAGGTCGAGAAACCCGCCCTCGACGAGCGCCGCCGGCCGATAGTCACGCTTCGAGAGCGCGGCCTCCAGCCGGAGATAGACGCGGCCTATGCCCGTCGCCCCATATATGCGGGCCGACTTCGCGGTGCCGTGGACCGGCTCGGCCAGTCCCGTCCCCAGCCCATCGTCGCCGCGATTCTCGACGAACTTCGCATAGGTCCCGTTGAGGCCCAGCTGGGTCGCATAGCCCAGCTCGTAGCGGGCACTCGCGTTCACCGTATAGGTTTCGCGATTCTCGGTCTGGTTGTCGACATAGCGCCGCACGTCGCCCGACGCGTCCAGGCTCACATCGAGCGGGAACGCGTTCCTCCGCACGATGAGGGCCGGCCGGAGGTCGAACAGGGCATCGGTCCTGGCGTTGCGCTGGTTGTAGACATTGCTGTCGACGGCCGCGGAGAGCCCGACCGACGGCTGGACCTCGAAGCTGCCCACATAGATGGGCGGCCGATCGAACGACGGCTCGGCCCGGTTTCCGGCGACGTCCCGCCGGAACAATGGCCCGGCATCATTGGGCAACAGGCCCCGGAACGTCTGGGCGTGGACCTCTCCGGCAGGCGCCAACGCAAGCCCCATCGCCATGCCGAAGACCGCTCCGACCTGCGCATTCGCCATGGGCCGACCCGAGAGATGCGGCTGACGCATGGCTCGGCTTCCCATCACGGCAGCCACATCGGCCGGCCGGGTCCAGGTCGCGATCTCCCGATCATGACCGACCGGCAGACAAGGCAGGAGCCCGTCGTCGTAACGACGCGATATCGCAGCGTGTGCCACAATTGCCTGACCTCAAAGCGCTCGGGAAAAGCCGGATCCAATGCTCTAGAACGCCCCTCTTGCGAGCCCCACGCTCGGGATCGTCGCGGCCATTATTCGCAGGTGCAACCAGAAGCTGCGCGAGCGCACAAAACAGACATCCATCGCGACCCGGCGCCGATAGGAGACATGATTGCGGCCGCTGACCTGCCAGAGGCCGGTGATGCCGGGACGAACGGAGCAATATTCCCTGAAATAGCGCCGGTAACGCACCATCTCTTCGAGGACGATCGGTCGCGGCCCGACAATGCTCATGTCACCCTTGAGCACATTGAAGAGTTGCGGAAGCTCATCGAGGCTGCTCTTGCGGAGAAATTCCCCGAACCTTGTCGTACGCGGATCCTTCTTCAACTTGTGATCCCGCGCCCACTCGGCCCTCGCTTCCGGATCGCTCGCCAGCAATTCCTTGAGGCGGACATTCGCATCGACGACCATCGTGCGGAATTTATAGCAGCGGAAGAGCTGGCCGCCCTTTCCCAAACGATCCTGCTTGAAGAAGATCGGTCCACGGTCCGAAATGACGACGCCAAGTGCCGCCACGATCATCAAAGGCATGAACAGGATCAGGGCAAGACAAACAATGATGATGTCCGTCCCTCGAATCAGAGCTTCATGCCAGGGCGACACCTTCGAACAGCATATGGAATAAACTTCCCGCTGTTCAAAAGCGTCGTCATCGCCTGGTGACAGAATGCTACAGAAGCTGCTTCGTTCGAGGTACATATTTCCCCCAGTCATGCATCTTCAACAGATTTCACAAGCCGATGATTGATCGCCTAGCAGACTTTCTCCGGATTTTATTTGGGAATCGAAAAAAATAAATAAATATTTTCAACGATTTATCGCGTTTATCGAGACGATTATCTCATTTCATCACGCAGTTTCGATCAGTCCGCCAGATCAGCGAATCAACCGCGCGAACGCATTGAAATGTCTACATCAAATGCAACTGCCTATCTAGCTAAATTTTGCATTGCAGCAAGCAAGATTCGTTCGCGACTATTTACTTGTTATTCCATTAACCATGAACATCGCCGGAGTTTGGCCGACATTGACTTGACAGCGATTTCCAAGGCGCCGGACCGGGAACTCCGGTGGCCGCAGTTCGGTGCCACAGGATCGACGAGAGGACGGCTCCGAAAGAGCGCACGCGGATGGCGATCGTCCCGATTGCGGACAGCCGTCACCGGCGCAGAGGTCATCGCCTGTTCGACGATGTGCGGGCCCTCAGCGACTTCCGCAGCATCGCCGGCCGGCGTCCGCGCCTGGCTGGCACTATTCGGTGACTAGGCAGAACGCCTCGCCTTCATCATCTCCGAGAGCAAGCGTCAGGCTACACGCGACTCCGCGTCGACGAGGTGGCGATCTCGCTGCCTGCGCAATGCAGGCCGCGGCTTTAATCCCTTCAAGCAAATCTATCGATATCTGCCTTGCATGTTTCTGCAATGAAAGTATCTGCGCACGCAGATAATTATCAGGCAGGATTCGATGGCTCGCTTCTCGATCGACATATGCGTGAGCGCCCGCTCGCCCGGACGGATGGTGCGGCGGCTGGCGAAGCTGGCGACGGCGCATGTGGAAACGCGCCTGGCCGCCCGGTTCGCCGCGCTCGACCTCAGCTTCACCCAGTGGATCGCGCTCAAGGTGATCCAGGACGGCGTGGTGAGCAATGCCGGGGAGCTCGCCCGGGAGCTGGGCATCACGACCGGCGCCACCACGCGGCTCGTCGACACGCTGGAGGAGCATGGCCTGCTGGGCCGCGACCGGGGCAGCGAGGATCGCCGCGTCGTAAAGCTCACCCTGACCGATGCCGGGCGCGAGGTGACGGCGGCGCTGACGCCTGACGTGGTGGACGCCTGGAGCGACATCTTCGCGGATGTCGACCAGGCCGAGGCGGAAGCTTTCATCGCGACGCTCGCCAAGCTGTTCGCCAAGGCCGAGCAGCTCGCGGACGCCGAGAGCCTGCTGGCATGATCCGCGGGATCGCCTTCCCGGCGCTCGCCGCCTTGCTGCTCGCCGGCTGCGCCAGCGTGCCGCATGTGGCGCCGCAGGTCGCGCAGGTGGAGCCGTCAGCGCTCGGCCTCGGGTCCGGCCCGGCCGCGCCGATCGCCGATGACTGGTGGAGCGCATTCGGCGATCCGCAGCTCGACCGGCTTGTCGCCATGGGCCTCGCCGGCAATCCGGACCTCGACAGCGCACTGGCGCGCGTCCGCGCCGCCCAGGCACAGGTCGAGGCGGCCAATGGCGAACTTCTCCCCAGCGTCAACGGCTCGGTCCAGCTCAGCCGCGCGCATATCGCCGAGCGGCTGCTGCCTCCGCCGATCGGCGGCAGCACCGGCAATATGGGCATCGCCGTGGCCTCGCTCGGCTGGGACCTCGACCTGTTCGGCCGCCATCACGACCTGCTGCGCCAGGCCGCGATGAGCGCGCAGGCGGCGCGGCTCGACGCCGCAGCGGCCCGGCTCGCCATCGCTGTCTCGATCGCGCAGACCTATGTCGGCCTGGCGGAAGCGGAACGGCAGATCGCGGTGGCGGACGGCTTCGTGCGGACCCGGCAGCAGGCGCTCGCCCTGGTGCACGACCGTATCCGCAGCCAGCTCGCCAGCCAGTTCGACCTGACGCAGGCGGAAACGCTTGTTGCCGAGGCGCAGCAGGCCCGCATCCGCGCGGTCCGGCAGCGCGACGTGCTCGTCCATGCGCTGGCCGCGCTGGTCGGGCGCGGCGCGGACTTCTATGCCGAGATCGGCGCGCCTGCCTTGGCGCTCGCCCAGCCGCCGGCCGTGCCAGCCGCGCTGCCCGCCGACCTGCTGGCGCGCCGCCCGGACCTGCTCGCCGGCCAGGCGCGGATCGACGCCGCGATGCAGGGCCGCAGGGCCGCGGCGGCCGCCTTCCTGCCCGACATCAGCATTTCGGCGCTGGCCGGGCTCACCACCATCGGCCTCGAGAATTTCTTCAAGGGCAGCGCCGTTTCCGCCATGGGCGGCGGGGGCATCTCGCTGCCCATCTTCGAGGGCGGGAAGCTGCGCGCGCAATATCGCGGCGCGACCGCCGATCTCGATCTGGCCGTCGCCAGCTACAACAAGTCGGTGCTCGGCGCGGTGCACGAAGCCGCGGATTCGATCACCAATGTGCAGGCCGCCGATGCGGATGTCGCGGCGCAGGCCGCCATCGTGAACGGCCTGCGCGAGACCGTCCGGCTGGACCGGGTCCGCGTCGATTCCGGCCTCGGCTCGCGGCTCGACGCCATCGAATCCGGCTTCCGCCTGCTGGAGGCCGAGCAGGCCCTGGCCGGCCTCCAGGCTCAGGCGCTCGCTCGCCGCATCCAGCTCATCGCCGCTCTCGGGGGCGGCTTCGATCCTGCCGCGCCGCTTCAGGCAGCCGCCGCGAAAGGGGAACCCCAGTCATGACCGACTACAGCAACAACCATTTCGACCGCGACGAAACCATCGAGGAGGAACTCGAGGCGATCGCGGCCGCCGAGCCTGCCACGCCCGTCGCGCAGCCCGCCCCCTCCCCCTCGGGCAAGCCCCGGGCGCGGCGGCTCGGTTTCATCATCCTGGGCGCGCTGATCCTGCTCGGCGCGGCGGGCTATGGCCTTTCGGTGCTGCTCGCGCCGCCGGTCGAGGAGACGGACGACGCCTATGTGGGCGGCAATGTCGTCACCATCACCGCGCGGCAAGGCGGCACGGTGCTGGCGCTTCATGCCGACAATACCCAGCGCGTCTCGCGCGGCGAGACGCTGATCGATCTCGATCCCGCCCAGCAGGACGTGGCGCTCGCCGCCGCCGAAGCCAAGCTCGGCCTCGCGGTGCGCGACATCCGCGCGACCCGCTCGGCCGTCGCCGAGGGCTCGGCCGAGATCGCCAAGGCACGCACCGATCTGGCGCGTGCCGAAGCCGATTATGCCCGGCGCAAGGACGCCGCCGCATCGGGCGCCATCTCCGGCGAGGAGCTGAGCCATGCGGCCGACGCCGTGCAGGCCGCGCGCGCCGCGCTCAACCTGGCGCAGGCGCGCCGCGGCCAGGCCGAAAGCACGATCGCCGGCGCCGGCATCGCGGACAATCCGCAAGTGCTCGCCGCCATCGCCGAGGTGCGCCGCGCGGCCATCGATCGCGCCTATATGACCGTCCGGGCGCCGGTCGCCGGCATCGTCGCCCAGCGCAACGTCCAGCTCGGCCAGCAGGTCGCGGCCGGAACGCCGCTCATGGCCGTGGTGCCGCTCGACTCGCTCTGGGTCGACGCCAATTTCCGCGAGACCCAGCTCGCCGACCTGCGCGTCGGCCAGCCGGTCGAGATCGTGGCGGACGTCTATGGCAGCGCCGTCACCTATCATGGCCGGGTGCTGGGGCTCGGTGCGGGCTCGGGCAGCGCCTTCTCGCTGCTGCCGCCGCAGAATGCCTCGGGCAACTGGATCAAGATCGTGCAGCGCGTGCCGGTGCGCATCGCGCTCGATCCGAAGGAGTTGCGCGACCATCCGCTGCGCATCGGCCTCTCGGCCAGGGTGACGGTCGATACCTCGGATCGCTCCGGTCCGCTGGTCGCTTCCAGCACGCCGCCGGCCGGCGGCACGCAGCAGAGCCTCGATGGCGGCCCGCAGGTCGACGAGACCGTCCGCCGGATCATCGCCGCCAATCTCGGCGGGTCCGTCCGGTGAGCAGCGCGGCCGAGACGGCGGGCCCCGCGCCGCTCGCCGGCGCCTCGCTCGGCCTCGCCGCGACGGCGCTCGCGCTCGGCACCTTCATGCAGGTGCTCGACACGACCATCGCGAACGTCTCGCTGCCGACCATCTCGGGAAGCCTCGGCGTCTCGACCAGCAGCGGCACCTGGGTCATCACCGCCTTCGCCGTCGCCAATGGCGTCACCGTGCCGCTCACCGGCTGGCTGATGCGGCGGTTCGGCGTGGTGCGCACCTTCTGCTTCTCGGTGCTGGCCTTCACGGTCGCTTCATTCCTGTGCGGCATCGCCTGGAGCCTCGAATCGCTCGTCTTCTTCCGCATCATCCAGGGCGGCGTCTCGGGCCCGATGATCCCCGGCAGCCAGGCACTGCTGCTGGCCATCTTCCCGCCGCACAAGCGCGGCTCGGCGCTCGGCATCTGGTCCGCCATGACGCTCGCCGCGCCCATCTTCGGGCCGGTGCTGGGCGGCTATATCTCGGACAATTACCACTGGAGCTGGATCTTCCTCATCAACGTGCCGATCGGCATCGTCGCCGGCGGCCTTTCGTGGATGATGCTGCGCACCCGCGAGACGCCGACGGCCAGGGTGCCCATCGACACGGTCGGCCTGATCCTGCTCGCCTTCTGGGTGTTCAGCCTCCAGACCATGCTCGATCTCGGCAAGGATCGCGACTGGTTCCACAACAGCTTCATCGTCATGCTGGCCATCGGCGCCGCGATCGGCTTCATCGCCTGGGCGATCTGGGAATGGACGGACCGGCAGCCGGCCGTGGACCTCAGCCTCTTCGCGCGGCGCAACTTCACGCTGGGCACGATCGCGCTCTGCCTCGGCTATGCGCTCCTGTTCGCGAACAATCTTCTGCTGCCGCTCTGGCTGCAGGAGCAGATGGGCTATACGGCGACCTGGGCCGGGCTGGTGGCCGCGCCGGCCGGCATCGTGGCGGTCGTCACGACGCCGCTCATCGCCCGCTTCAGGGTCGATCCGCGCATCATGGCGACCATCGCCTTCCTGAGCTATGGCGGCTCATTCCTGCTGCGCAGCAATTATACACCGGACGCGACCTTCCTCACGCTGGCGGCGCCCCTGCTGCTGCAGGGCGTGGCGATGACCACTTTCTTCGTGCCGCTCATCAGCATCACGCTGGATGGACTGCCGCCCGAACGGGTGCCCTCGGCAAGCGGCATCTCCAACTTCGCGCGCATCACCGCGGGCAGCTTCGCCGCCTCCTTCGTGACGACCTACTGGGATCGGCGCGAGGCCCTGCACCAGACCCGGCTCGCCGAAGCGGGCTCACCCTTCTCCACGACCTTCCAGGACGCCATGGCGCAGCTCCAGCATCTGGGCATGAGCCCGCTCCAGGCAACCGCGTCCATCGGCCGCACAGTGGTCAACCAGGCCTATCTGCTCGCCACGCTCGACATTTTCTGGATCTCCGGTTGGCTGGCGCTCGGGCTCATCGGCCTCATCTGGCTCACGCGACGCCCGGCGCCGAGCGACCATGCGGTGGCGACGGACTGAAGGCCGCGCGCCCTCCATTCGAGACAGACGAAGTAGGTGGGCTTATTGAGCCCCTGCGCAGTCGAGAAGGGCGTTCTCGACACGCTCGAAGCCCGCTCGAACCAAATGTTTTCTGGGGAGGACTCCGCTCAGGGCACGATCTGGCGCACCGGCCGGACCAGCATTTCCTGGACCAGAACGCGCGGCGGCTGCGCGAAGGCGAAGGCGAGCGCGTTGGCGATGTCCTGCGCGGTCAGCGCATCAAGTGCCGTGCGCCGCTTCTCCATCATCCCGTCCGGGGTCTTGTGGCCCCATTCGGTCCACACCGAGCCCGGCTCGATCACGGTGAAGCGGATGCCTTCCTCGCCCATTTCCTTGCGCAGGCAGTCATGGAACCCGATCACCGCGAATTTGGTGGCGTTGTAGACGCCCCAGCCCTCGATGCCGTAGCGCCCGCCGATGCTGGAGACGGTGGCGACCATCGCGCCCGGACGCCCTGTCATGAGCGGCAAGGCGGCATGGGTGCAATGGAGCACGCCATAGAGATTGGCGTCGATCTGCGTCTTCCAGTCGGCCGGATCGGAGTCGGCGAACCGGCCCCATATGCCGACGCCGGCATTGTTGAACAGGAGGTCGAGCCCGCCGAAACGCACGCGCACCTCGTCGAACAGGGCCTTCACGGCGTTCGCATCGCTCACATCCGCCACGAAGGGAGTGGCGGCCTCGCCCAGCTCCTCGGCCAGGGCGGCGATGCGGTCCGCGCGGCGCGCGACCAGCACCAGCTTCATGCCCTCGCTCGCGAGCAGCCGCGCCGCCGCTTCGCCGATGCCGCTCGACGCGCCCGTGATGACGGCGGTCTTGCCGGTCAGATCGTCCAGTTTCATATGTCGCTCCTCGCTGTCGATGTTGCGGTGCGCATATGGGCGGCAGGCGCGCGGATGATAATCGCCGCCACACCCAGCAAACTGCTGCGTACGGACCAGCAGTCAGGCGTTACGGCCGATCTCGCGCACCAGATCGACAAAGGCGCGCACGCCGCTCGGCAGCAGGCGCCGGCTCGGATAATAGATATGATAGCCCGCGAAAGGCGGCGTCCAGTCGTCCAGCAGCGTCACCAGCTCGCCGCGCGCAATGGCGGGCCGCGCAAGGTCCGCGATGACGAAGGCGATGCCGAGGCCGTTCGTCGCGGCCATGATCGCCTGCTCCATCGTGCCGAGCGTGATGGGACCCTCGACGTCCATGACCAGCTCCTGCCCGCGATATTCGAACTCCCAGCGATAGATCTTGCCGCTGCCGAGGCGGAAGCGGATGCAGTCGTGCCGTGCCAGATCATCCGGGACGGCGGGCGTGCCGCGCCGGGCGAGATAGTCGGGTGAGGCGACGGTGATGAAATGCTCGTCGCCGCCGAAGGGAACGGCGATCATGTCCTGCGGCACCGCCTCGCCGAGCCGCACGCCGATGTCGAAACCCTCGGCGATGACATTGACCCAGCGCTGGTCGGTCACGAGATCGAGCTGGACATCGGGATAGCGGCGGTGGAATTCCGGGATGATCCGGCGCAGCAGCACCTCATTGCCACGCGCGGAAGAGTTGATCCGCACCGTTCCGTTGGGCCGCTCATTGAGCATGCGGACGTCCGCCAGCGCCTCGTCGAGGCCGGCGAGCAGCGGCGCGAGGCTGGCGAACAGCCGCGTGCCCGCCTCGGTCGCGGCGACGCTGCGCGTGGTGCGGTTGAACAGCCGCAGGCCGAGCCGTTCCTCCAGTCCGCGCATCATGTGACTGAGCGTGGAGGGCGAGACCTCCAGTTCGTCCGCCGCTGCCCGGAAGCTGCGGTGCCGCGCGATCGCTGTGAAGGCGGCAAGTTCGGTGAAGCTGGGACGGTCATTCATGGCGTTTCGCCACTAACGCATGCGATGGTCCGGGGATAGTGCGCTGCAGCATACGGTTATAGATAGTCGCCGTTTCCGTCCCTCACATCCCGGAGCGATTCCATGCAGACCAGGGCCTTTGCCGCGCAGAGCGCGACCACCCCGCTTGCCGAAACCCTCATCGACCGGCGCGAGCCCGGCCACAGGGACGTGCTGATCGACATCCTCTATTGCGGTGTCTGCCACTCGGACCTGCACACCGCGCGCGGCGAATGGGCCGGCGTGCGCTTTCCCGCCGTGCCGGGGCACGAGATCGTCGGTCGCGTCACGCAGGTCGGCGGCGAAGTCTCCAGGGTCGCGGTCGGCGATCTGGTCGGCGTCGGCTGCATGGTCGACAGCTGCCGCACCTGCCCCTCCTGCCATGAAGGGCTGGAGCAATATTGCGAGGGCCCGCACGGCTTCCAGCAGACCTATAATGGCTGGCTCGACGGTTCCGGCGAGAACACGCTCGGCGGCTATTCGGCCGCGATCACCGTGGACGAGCATTTCGTGCTGAAGGTCAATCATGGCGAAGCGGACCTTGCCGGCGTCGCCCCGCTGCTCTGCGCCGGCATCACCACATGGTCGCCGCTGCGCCACTGGGGCACCGGGCCGGGCAAGAAGGTCGGCGTCTCCGGCATCGGCGGGCTCGGCCATATGGGCATCAAGCTGGCCCATGCGCTCGGCGCCCATATCGTCGCCTTCACCACCTCGGAGAGCAAGCGCCAGGCCGCGCATGATCTCGGCGCCGATGAAGTGGTGATCTCGCGCGATCCCGAGGCGATGGCGGCCCATGCCCGCAGCTTCGACCTGATCGTCGACACGGTTGCCGCCAGCCACGATCTCGACCCCTTCATCAATCTGCTGAGGCGCGACGGCGCACTGGTGCTGGTCGGCGCACCGGAGCACCCGCATCCTTCGCCTTCCGTCTTTCCGATGCTGCTGGCGCGCCGCTCTCTCGCGGGTTCGGCGATCGGCGGCATCCCCGAGACGCAGGAGATGCTCGATTTCTGCGCCGAGCACGGCATCACCGCCGACATCGAGATGATCGCGATGCAGGATATCGAGGCGGCCTATGCCCGGATGCTGAAGAGCGACGTCAAATATCGCTTCGTCATCGACATGGCCTCACTGAAGTGAGGCCTTGGACAAGGGCTTGATGCGCCGCCGGCTGGCCTTCTCTCCGGCGACAGTCGATCCAACCTGGTCCGACCGGATCCTGACCTATCCATGAACGAAGCTTAACATGACTTCCGCTCCGCCGCGACGCATGACTCTTCGCGGCGGAGCGGCGCCGTTTCCCCACTCCAATCTTCCCCAGCGCCGTTCCGCCACAGTCAGGAGATTGGTCCATGAAATATCTTGTCGCCCCCATCATCGTCCTTGGTGTCGGCACCGCTGCTCTGGCCCAGGCAGCGCCCCCTCCGGCTGCCAAGGCGTCCGGCTCCTATCCGCCTTGCTCCCGCACCGTGACCGACCAGTGCGTCAATCCCTCGCAGGCACCGCACCGGGCCGCGGCGCACAAAGGGCAGGTCACCCATCATGCGACGCATCGCTCCGCGAAGCATGAGGCAAGCAGCACGCACTGAGCCCTGGAGGCAAGCGATGGCGAACGCGGGAGGCAAGGCTGTCTCCCCCGTTCGCCTTGTCGGGGAATATGGGGATGATCGGGCCGGACCATCGGACATGCGCCAGCCGGGCCCGGACGCACGAAGAGAGACCATGCGGGCCGACAGGTTGAAACGCATGCTGCGCGGATTGCCGGTGGCCCTGCTCGCGGTCGGCGCTTTGGCGATGGGTGCCAAATTCCTCATCCAGACACAGACGCCCGCGACGGAGCGCAACGGCGCGCCGAGCACGCGCCAGCACATCCTGCCGGGCGTGACGCTGGTCGATGCGCAGCCTGCCGGCTCCGGCCTGGTCGTCACCAGCATCCGCTCCAGCAGCGCGGCGGCCCGGCAGGACATCCTGGTCGGCGACGGCATCGTCGCGATCGACGGCACACCCGTCCATTCGCTGGATCAGGCCAGCCGCTATCTGATAGACAACCCGCAGCGGACGGTCGTCGTCGCCCTCGTGCGCGACGACCAGATGCGCTGGGTGACGCTCGACCGGTCGGGATTTTGACATGAGCCAGAAGCTGCTGGTCGTCGAGGACGACCCCGCGACCGCCGCCTATATCGTCAAGGGTCTGGCGGAGGCCGGCTATACGGTGGACCAGGCCAGCAACGGGCGGGACGGCCTGTTCCTCGCCAGCGACAGCAGCTATGGCGCCATCATCCTCGATCGCATGATGCCCACCATGGACGGCATGTCGGTGCTCAAGGCCCTGCGCGCGGCCGGCATCGAGACGCCGGTCATCATCCTCTCGGCGCTCGGCTCGCCCGAGGACCGGGTCGAGGGCCTGACCGGCGGCTCGGACGACTATCTCGTCAAGCCCTTCTCCTTCGCCGAGCTGCTGGCGCGCGTGCAACTGCTGCTGCGCCGGGGCGGCGGCAGCTCGGTGGTCACGACGTTGCGCTATGACGATCTGGAGATGGATCTGCTCGGGCGTCGGGTGAAGCGCGGCGGCAAGCTGATCGAGTTGCAGGCGCGCGAATTTCGCCTGCTCGAGCATTTCATGCGCCATCCCGACCAGGTGGTGACGCGCACCATGCTGCTGGAGGGCGTGTGGGACTATCATTTCGATCCCGGCACCAATGTCATCGACGTCCATGTGAGCCGGCTGCGCCGCAAGCTGGACGACGGCTCGGACCGGCCACTCCTGCATACGGTGCGCGGCGCAGGCTATCGCTTTGGCCTCGACGGCTGAGCGCGTCGGCCCCTGGCGGCGGCTGGCGCGCTCGACGATCGCGCGCTTCGTCGGCCTGGCTTTTCTATGCCAGATCGTGGTGGCGGGCGGCGCGCTGCTGTTCGTCCAGCAGGCGAGCCAGCGGACCGTCATGGCGGCCGAGCGGCAGGCAGTGGAAGCGCTGCGCGACGAACTGCTCGCCAGCTATCAGGATGGCGGCACCGACGCGCTGACACGGCAGATCGCCACCCGGCTGACGGGCGCGGGCGGCGAATCCCTCGCCATCCTGCTCGCGGCGCCGGATGGCCGCGCGATCGCCGGCAATCTCGGCGCCTGGCCGGCCACCCTGCCCGACGAGGCGGACTGGCGGACGATCGAGCTTTATCGGCTCGGCCGCAGCGCGCCCGATCCGCTCGGTGTCATGACCCTGCGGCTCGCTGACGGACAGCGCCTGCTGGGCGGCGTGACACTGACAGCCAGCCTGCGCCTGGCGCGCAGCTATGAGGAAGCGATCAGCATCGCCTTCCTCATCAGCGTAGTGCTGACGCTCGGCATCGCGATCATCCTCGGCCGCATCCTCGCGCGGCAGGTCTCCGGCATCGCCGCGACCGCCAATGACGTCGCCGTCGGCGCGTTGCACCGGCGGGTCGAGACGGACGGCAGCGGCGACGCTTTCGACCGGCTCGGCCAGTCGATCAATGCGATGCTGGAGCGGATCGACGCGCTGGTTGGTCAGCTCCGCATGATGACCGACAGCCTCGCGCACGACCTCAAGTCGCCGGTGACGCGGCTGATCTCTGTCGTTGAGCAGGCCAGCGCCCGGACCCGTGACGAAGGCGCGTTGGACGCGCTGGAGAGCGTGCGCCGGGAGGCCGACACGCTGCAGGCGATGCTGGCGACCGCGCTGCTCATCAGCCGCACCGAAGCCGGGGTCGGTGCGGGCATGATGCGCGAGACCGATGCCGGCGCGCTGCTGGCGGACGTGGCGGAAGTCTACGGCCCGCTGGTGGAGGACAGTGGCTTCACTCTGGCTGTCGATGCGCCGGACAGGCTCCTCTTTCCGCTGCATCGCGAGCTGGTCAGCCAGGCGCTCGGCAATCTCATCGAGAATGCGCTCAAATATGCCGAGGGCGGCGACCGCATCGATCTCGCCGCTGGCATGGACGGCGAGGCGCTGCGGCTGACGGTTCGCGACAATGGCCCCGGCATTCCCGCCGATCGCCGCGCGGACGCGCTCAAGCGCTTCGGCCGGCTCGACCCGGCACGCGGCAAGCCCGGGTCCGGCCTTGGCCTGTCGCTCGTCGAAGCCGTGGCGCGGCTCCATCATGGCGATCTCGAACTGGGCGACAATGAACCCGGCCTGCATGTGACGATGCGGCTGCGGCGCCATGGCTGATCGCGCGCGGAAAGCGACGGCCGACCGCTAGGGCAACGCGCTCCGGGTCCGCAGCATCGGAACTCCCGTCATCGGATCGACGAGCAGGACATTCTCCAGCGCCTTGATCCGCCACTCAGCGTCGCGCCGGGTCGCAACGGCCATGATCAGCGTGTCGATGTCGTGCGGGCCGGCCGGATGCGCTGCGCCCGCGCTCAACCGCGACCAGAAATGCAGGATGACCGCATCCTCGCTGATCGGGTCGATGTCGGGCGGATCGACCGCCAGGATCGAATCCCGATAAACGGAGGCATGGACCCTGGCATGGCCGGCGACAATCTGATCGACGCCTCGCCAATAAGTGCCGAACCGGTTCACGAAAGTCGCATCGGCATGGAAAAGCCGGCCGAATGCGTCCATGTCATGCGCATTCCACGCCGCCTCGAAGCGGTTCACAATGTCTGCCGGTCCGGTCATCCCGCTCCCTCTCAGCACGCTTCTACAGCGCGATTTAGATCGTCATTTCCCGTCCGCCAATGGCGCCTCGCCACCGCCGAGCCGGGGAATGGCGCGATCGAGCCGGAGAGCCGCATATTGTCTTCGCATATATGATAATTTCAGATAGGGGCTGCTGAACAGGTTCAGCATCGATCCCAAACAAGAGCAGGAGCAAGGACATGACGGCACGCGGTCTCACGGTGGAGAAGCCCAAGGCGGTCGAAGGACCCACAGTGCGCGACGCCGTGATGACGCTGCTGCGCGACCTCGGCATGACCACGCTGTTCGGCAATCCAGGATCCACCGAGCTGCCGCTGTTCCGCGACATGCCGCAGGATTTCCGCTATATCCTCGGCCTGCAGGAAAGCGTCGTCGTCGGCATGGCGGACGGCTTCGCGCAGATGAGCGGCAACGCCGCCTTCGTGAACCTGCACAGCTCGGCGGGCACAGGCCATGCACTCGGCAACATCTTCACCGCCTTCCGCAACCAGACCCCGCTGGTCATCACCGCCGGCCAGCAGGCGCGCTCGATCTTCCCCTACGACCCGTTCCTCTATGCCGAACGGGCGACCGAATTCCCGCAGCCCTTCGTAAAATGGACCTGCGAGCCGGCGCGGCCTGAGGATGTGCCGCTCGCCATCCTGCGCGCCTATCATATGGCGATGCAGGCGCCGCGCGGGCCTGTGTTCGTCTCGGTGCCGATCGACGACTGGGACCGCCCTTGCGCGTCCATCCCGGTCTCCACCGTCGCGCAGGAAACCATGGCTTCCCCCGCTCTGCTCGCCGAGGCGGCGGACGCGCTCAACAAGGCGAAGTCGCCGGTGATTGTCGCCGGCGCCGGCGTCGGCCGCGAAAATGCCCGCGCCGCGCTGCAGAAGCTGGCGGAAGCGCATCAGGCGCCGGTCTGGGTCGCGCCGATGGCGGCGCGCGCGGTGTTCCCGGAGGATCATGCGCTGTTCGCCGGCTTCCTGCCCGCCTCGCGGGAGGCGATCGTGGGCCATCTCGACGGCCATGACCTGGTGCTGGTGCTCGGCGCGCCGGTCTTCACCTATCATGTCGAGGGCTTCGGGCCCTATGTCCCGGAAGGCGCCGGCCTCATCCAGATCGTCGACGATCCGGCGGCGGCGGCACGCACACCGGTCGGCCAGGCGATCGTCGGCAGCGTCGCCGCCGCCATCGCCCAGCTGATCGAGACGGCCAATCCGCCCGCCCGCGCCGTCCCGACCATCGCCGCGCCACCGAGCGATCCCGCCGGTGAAGGTCCGGCCATCACCGAGCCCTATCTCATGCAGCGGCTGACGGCGCTCCGTCCTGAGAGGCTCATCATGAGCGAGGAAGCGCCCAGCACGCGCGGCCCGCTGCACGATCATTTCCCGATCCGCCTCGGCGACGAGTTCATGGCGACCGCGAGCGGCGGCCTCGGCTTCGCGCTGCCCGCGGCGGTCGGCGCGGCGCTGGCGCAGCCCAATCGGACGGTCTTCTGCCTCATCGGCGACGGCTCCTCCATGTATTCGATCCAGGGCCTGTGGACGGCGGCTGACATGCGGCTCGACGTGCGCTTCCTCGTGGTCAACAATGGCGGCTATGCGGCGCTCGACCAGTTCGGCGCGCTGTTCGACATCGAGGTGGTCGGGAGCAAGCTGCCGGGCCTCGACTTCGTGCAGATCGCCCAGGGCATGGGCGTGCCCGGCGCGCGGGTCGCGACGGTGGACGCGCTGGACGATGCGATCCGCGAGCTGTTCGCCGGTGCAGGCCCCAAGCTGCTCGAGGTGGTCGTGAAGCGGCCAAACTGAACCGGCATATCAGACGATCTCGCAATAGATGACGATAATAAGCTGATTTACGGAGAGACAGTCATGGCGAAGACCTTCATCACCTGCGCGATCACCGGCGCCTCCCCGATGCCCAAGCACCCCAACTTCCCCTTCCGCCCCGAGCATGTCGCGCAAGAAGCGCTGGACGCGGCCGAAGCGGGCGCCTCGATCATCCATGTCCATGTCCGCAACGGCGAGGACGGCAAGCCCAGCACGAGGATGGAGGATTATCGCAAGGTCGTCGGCCTGATCCGCGAGAAGAACACGGAGGTGATCCTCAACGTCACCACTGGCCCCGGCTGCATGTGGTTCCCCAGGAGCGCCGAGGAGCCGGCCGTGCCGGACATGGAGCGTACCCTCATGTTCACCGCCGAGCGGCGCATCGAGCATATCCTGGACCTCAAGCCCGACATGTGCACGCTCGACATTTGCACGATGAACCTGTGGGGTGGCATCGCCATGAACCTGGAGATGATCGTTGGCAAGATGGGTACGATGCTGCAGGATGCCGGCGTGCTGACCGAGATCGAATGTTTCGAGGCGGGCGACTTCGTGTTCGCGGACGATCTCATGGAGAAGGGGCTGATCCCGAAGAACGCGCCCTTCACTTTCGTGCTCGGCACCAAATATGGCCTGCCCGCCACGCCCGAGGCGATGATCTATTCAAAGAACCAGATCCCGCGCGGCGCACATTTCACAGGCTTCGGCATCTCGCGCCACAGCTTTCCCATGGCCGCGCAGTCGGTGCTGCTCGGCGGCCATGTGCGCGTCGGCTTCGAGGACACCATCTATCTGCGCAAGGGCCTGCTCGCCAACAACAATGCCGAGCTGGTCGCCTGGGGCGCACAGATCATCGAGAAGCTGGGCGGCGAGGTCGCCACCCCGGGCGAGACCCGCGAGATGCTGGGCCTGCCACATTGAGGATCGCGGGGGGGCACCGCACAGGATGAACAGACCCGTCGAACCCGGCTCGGTCAAATCGGCGACGCGGACGCTGGATATCCTCGAATTCGTCGTCGGCTGCGGACGCCCGGTCGGCGCGGCGGAGATCGCCGCCGCGCTGGCGATCCCGGTCAGCAGCCTCTCCTACCTGCTCGGCACACTGGTCGAGCGCGGCTATCTGCTGCGCAGCGGACGATTCCACTCGCCGGGCCCCGCCCTCGCGCGGCTGAGCCCGACCACCGCGACGGCCATGCTGGGCGAACGGGTCTATCCGGTCGTCCGCTCGGTCTCGCTCCAGCTCAACGAGACGGTCTCCTTCTTCGTCCGTCACGGCCATGAGATGGAAGCGATCGCGGGCGAAGTGGCGGCGCAGGCGCTGCGCTACACGATCGAGGTCGGCCGCCTCGTGCCGCTCCATGCCTTCGCCGCCGGCAAGGCGATCCTGGCGACGTTCGACGAGGCGGAGCTGGTCGATTATTTCGCCGCCACGACGCTCGACCGGTTCACCGAAACCACGGTGACGGACGAAGCGACCCTGCGCGCCCAGCTCGCGGACATCGCCCGCACTGGCATCGCGCGAACGAGCGCGGAATTCACGCCCGGCATCATTGGCATCGGGTGCGCGGTCATGTCCGGTGGCATGCTGCTCGGCGCGATCAGCGTCGCGATCCCCGCTGTGCGCATCACGCCGCTGCTGGAGGAGCGCGCCGCGCGGCTGCTGGAGCGCGCAGCGGAAGCGCTGGGCGCGCGATGATGAACCTGCTGGCCGCTCTGCCGCTTGCGGACGAGGAGGTCTTCACTCCGCTGCTGGAGCGGCCGGGCCTGCGCATTGAGCGGATCGTGTCGCGCGGCCAGACGACGCCCGAGGACGCGCCCTATGAGCAGGACCATGACGAATGGGTGCTGCTGCTTGCCGGCGCGGCGCGGATCTGGACGGACGCGGAGGGTGAACGGCCGCTCGCGCCGGGCGATGCGCTGCTCATCCCGGCCCATGCCCGGCATCGCGTCACCTGGACGAAAGCCGAGCCGCCGACCGTATGGCTGGCCATCCACCTCGAAGGGGAGCGCTGATGGCGGAGATCGTCAATCTGCGCATGGCCCGCAAGGCACGGAAGCGCGCGAAGGCTGAGCTGCAAGCGGCGGAGAACCGCGCGAAATTCGGGCGCACCAAGGCGGAGAAAGCGAAAGACCGCGCCGATACCGAGCGCATGGCGCGCGAGGTCGAAGGTGCGCGGCGGGAAACGGATGACGCAGCCGACCGGCCACCTATAGACTGGCCGACAACCTGACCAGGCATTCGGCCGTGCTCCCTGCGAAGGTAGGAACCCAGGGCGGCGAAGCAGGTCGGTTGGGCCCTGGGCTCCTGCTTTCGCAGGAGCACGACCCTCTCCTACTCCCGTTCGCCCTGAGCCTGTCGAAGGGCTGCGCTTTTCTTCCTCTCCGACAAGAAGAAGTGAGGGCGCTTCGACAGGCCCAGGGCGAACGGTGCTGGAAAGCGGGACCACCTTCCGGCAGCCCCGCTCTCAATCCGGGATCAGTCCTTCCGGTTGCGCCAGCTATCCGCATAGGAATCGCGCGCGACTTCCGAATAGGGGACCGGCGAGACCGTGGCAGTGATCTGCGTCTGCACATGCGGCTCGACGGTCGGCTTCTTCGTGCCGCCATCGGGCTCACCCCACAGCAGCTGCACCTTGGTGCCCGGCTTGGCATAGTCGGGTTCGACCATGGCGAGGGTCAGCATCTTGCCCTCATTGGAGGAGTAGCCGATCCAGGTCGAGATGCCGATCTGCTTGCCGTCGACCAGCACCGCGTCATAGGGGTGCATCGAATAGACGGCGCTCGGGAATTCCATATATTTGGCGCGCTCGTCCCTGGCGAAATAGCTGCTCATCACGCGCAGCACTTCCTGGTCGTCCAGCGCCAGCGTCACTTTTTCGCGGTGCGGACCGGCGGCCTTCTTCTCCAGCGCCTCGCGGCCGATGAAGTCATGGTCGAACTTGACGATGATGCCATAGCCGATATCCCAAGGCGTCAGGCAGTAACCTTCCAGCGTCTCGGGCACATGGCTGCCGCCGATCGAGCACAAGGCGCCATAGCTCTTGTCGCTCGCCCATTCGCGGAAGGCGCGGCTGCCCTCGCCGAACAGGAAGCCCGGGAAAGGCGACGGAACCCAGCCCGATTCCAGCGTGTTGGACGAATAGGCGCGGCCGCCGACCAGGCGCAGGTCATGTGCCTTGCCCGCCGCGACCAGAGCGGAATGCACCGCTTCATAGTCCGCCCACGGACCGAACAGCTCATAGCCCGGCTGGCCGGCCATGCCGTGGCGCAGCGCGCCGACCGTCTTACCGGCGATGGTGATGTCCGCCATGTTGAAGAACTTCAGCTCCGGCGGCTCGGCGCCCATCGCGTCGCGCAGCACGGCCATGGCGTTCGGGCCCTGCAGCTGGAAGCGATAGGAGGTGCGCTTGCCGTCGCTGCGCAGCGCCCAGCGCTCGTCGCGCGTCACCTTGACGTTCCAGTTACCGGTGGCGGCATGGAACTCGGCCCACTCGATCGCCGGAGCGCGGCCGACCAGGTTGAACTTGTTCTCGGCCAGATAGAAGAGAATGACATCGCCGATCACATAGCCTTCCGGCGTCACCGGAACCCACTGCTTGGCCTTGCCGGGGGTGAAGTTCTTGAAGCTGTTGATGCCGAGATAGTTGAGGAAGTTGAAGGCGTCCGGGCCTTCGACAGCCAGGTCGACCATGTGATAGCTCTGGTTGAAGAGCACCGCGGTCTTGGCCCAGCCGGCCTGCTCGTCGCGCCAGTTGGTATATTCGGCCGGCACGCCCGGATAGACATTGGGGCCGGTCTGCTGGTTGCGCAGGAAGTCGATGACATTCCCGGCATTGTCCAGCACGTCCTGCAAATTCTTCGCCATATATGCTCTCCTTCAGACTCGATCTCAGGGGGTTTCGGATTGCTTCACCGGGCTGGGGTCGGCCAGCCATGCCATCAGGGCGGCCGTTACGGCATCGGGTGCCTCGACCGGCGCCATATGGCCGGCATCGGAAATGACCGCGAGCCGCGCGCCGGGGATGGCCGCGGCGATCGCCTCATGCTGCGCGATCGGCGCCCAGTTGTCATGTTCGCCGGTCGCAACCAGCGTCGGGCAGGCTATGGTCGGGAGCAGGCTTTCGACCTCCGGGCGATCCAGCAGCGCGCGGATCTGCCGCTCATACATGTCGAGGCCGGCATCGCTGCACATCTGCCAGAGACCATCCATCAAGCCGGGTTTCAGCCGGTTGGCCTCCCAGACCATCGGCGGCAGCCAGGCATCGATCAGCGCGTCCATGCCCTGCTCCACGCCCCGCGCCAGCAAAGCGAACCGACCCTGCGCCTCATTGGGCCGCGGCGGATGCACGCCTGTGCTCAGCAGCGCCAGCCGTTCGACGCGCTCGGGCGCGCGCCGGACGACCTCCAGCGCCACCCGTCCACCCATGGAATGGCCTGCCAGCGCGAAACGCGGTGGTGCGGCGGCAAGCACCTGCTCCGCCATTGCGCCGATGCTGTCCGCCTCGCCATAGCCGTCGATCGCCAGCACCGGCCGCGACCCGCGCAACCCTTCTACCTGCGGCGCCCAGATGCGCGCATCGCAGATCAGGCCGGGCAGCAACAGCAGCGGCGTCGCGGAGGAAACCGAGTCGGGCATGGCATCCTGATTATTCGTATATACGAAAAATTCGCCTATTCGAAAAAGCGCGGGTTGGCCACAAAAAAGCGGTCGGCCGCAGCAGCATTTCGCGGAACCCGAGGCGCATGACACCGCTTCGCTGCTTTTGACTCCAGCTTTTGCGAGATCCTTGCATGACTCTCCGAGTCAGGACCGTTCGCCCTGAGCTTGTCCAAGGGCTGTTCTCTTCCTCCGCATTGCCCAAGAGGAAGAACAGCCTTTCGACAAACTCAGGGCAAATGGAAAGGATTATGCAAAGGCGATTATGCCGTTTGCAAATCCGACGTTTCATTGCGTGTCGACCTGCGATCCGGTTCCTGCCGTTATGTTCCCTTCGGTTCGGCTCGACGGAGAGGTCGTTATAGTTGTGCCCCCACTCCGTTCGCCCTGAGCGAAGTCGAAGGGTTGAAACGAGCCACGCGCCTCGTTTCAAGCTGAGCCGCAGGCGAAGCCCACTTCGCTCCGCTCAGTAGCGCCCTTCGACTTCGCTCAGGGCGAACGGAGACTGGCATGTTCTCTCCCCACCCGGAACGCCCCTTCGGCACTCGGGTTTGCAAACGATATAATCGCCTATGCAAAGCTCCTGTTTCGCAGGAGCACATGCTGATCCCGGACTAGCCGTCCACGTCACCGATCAGCATCAGCGCATCCAGCGCCACGCAGCCCTGCCCTCTGGGATAGAGGACCACCGGATTGAGATCGAGTTCGCGGATCGAAGGCTCACCGCGCAGCAGTTGCCCGACCTTCGCGATCAGTTCCGCCACTGCTTCGACATCCAGCGCCGGCGCGCCGCGCCAGCCATGCAGCAGTGCGGCCTGCTTGAGCCTGCCCAGCTCCGCGACGATACCGCCCACGGTCAGGTCCGGCGCGAGCAGCCGCACATCCTGCAATATCTCGGCCGTCACGCCGCCGAAGCCGGCAAGGATCACCGGCCCCCATTGCGGATCGTTCTTCGCGCCGACGATCAGTTCCAGCCCGCGCGCGCCCATCGCCTCGATCAGCACGCCGTCCAGGATGATCGAGGCGTCATAACGCGCGACATCGGCGAACATCCTGTCCCAGGCCATGCGGATCGCATCCGCCCCCTCCAGGTTCAGCGCCACGCCGCCGGCATCGCTCTTGTGGCTGAGCGCGGCGGCCTGCGCCTTCATCACCACCGGCCCGCCGATCGCCTCGGCAGCCGCAATGGCCTCCTCGACGCTTGCCGCGAACCGTCCTTCGGGAAAGGGGATGCCGAGCGGACCCAGCAGCGCCTTGGCGCGATATTCCGGCACCACGCCCTGCTCGCTGGCCAGCATGGGAAGCCGCAGCGGCACGGCGTCGGAGACGGTGAAGTCGCGCGCGCTGTGCGCATTCAGGCGCTTGACCGCGCGGAAGGCGCGCTCGGTGGTCGGGAAGCAGGGCACATGCTCGGCGCGCAGGGCCTCGATCAGTTCGGGCGGCACCACTGCGCCCTCGTCGAGTCCGGCGAAGATGACCGGCTTGGCCGGCTTCAGCTCGCGCATTGCCTTGAGCACCGGTGGCAGCTTGATGCCGATAGTGGCCGGATTGGTCTGGATGATGCCCGCCACGACCGTGCCCACCCGATCATCGTCGAACAGCGCTGAGAGCACGCGATAATACATGTCTGGATCGACCAGCCCCTGCGCGGTCAGGTCGAGCGGATTGCTGACCGGCACGAAATCCGGCAGCGCCGCGCGCAGTTCCGGCGCGTTCTCGTCGGTGAGCGCGGCGAGTGGCAGGTCCAGCTCCTCGCACAGGTCCAGCGTCAGCGCCTTGAACGCGCCCGATTCACCGAGCACCGCCGTGCCGCCGGCCGGCAGCGCCGTGCAGCGCGCCGCGATCTCGGCGATGTCGCCCAGTTCCTCCAGAGTCTCGGCGACGATGACGCCCGCCCGCTCCACCTTGGCGCGCATGAGCTTATAGTCGCCGGCCATGGCGCCCGTATGCGTCGCGGCAGAATCGCGCGCCGCGCTGCTCTTGCCGGGGTGGAGCAGCACGACGGTCTTGCGGGCTGCCCGTGCCTTCTCCATCAGCGCCAGAAAACGCGCTGGCTGGCGGAATTGCTCGACGATCATCGCGATCGTCCGCGTGCTGGGGTCTGCGATCAGATAGTCGACATAATCCTCCGCGCCGCTCGCCGCCTCATTGCCAGTCGAGACATGATAGGTGAGGTCGATCCCGCGCGCTTCCAGCATCACCGCCAGCACCGCTGCCATTGCGCCGCTCTGCGAGACGATGCCGACGCCGCCGGGGCTCGGCACCTTGATGTCGGTATCGATGAAAGTGAGCGGGATGCGGTCGACATAATTGACGAGGCCGAGGCAGTTGGGGCCTTCGATCACCATGCCGGCCTCGGCGGCGATGCGTGCGATTTCCGCCTGATCGGCCTTGCCCGCCTCACCGCCCTCGGCGAAACCGGCGGCAAAGATGATTGCCGCGCCTACCCGACGCGCTGCGAGCTGGCGCACCGTCTCCACCACCGCGACGCGCGGGATGGCGAGGATGGCGCAATCGACATTCTCAGGCAGCGCTTCGACGCTGGCGATGGCTGGCCGGCCGCTGATCGTGGCCCGCTTGGGATTGACGAGATGGATGTCGCCGGGAAAACCATGCTTGAGAAGATTGGCCAGTACCACCGCACCGAGCGCGCCGGGCGTCTCCGAGGCGCCGACGATCGCGATCGATCTCGGCCCGAGCAGCCGGTTGATGTCGCGCACGCGCGCTTCGGGAAACAGCTCAGCCTCGACCGTCATCACATCCGCTCCATTTCAGCTGTGGACCGTTCGCGCTGGACCTATCGAAGGGCTGTTCTTCTCTTGCGGCGACGCTCAGTAGAAAAACGGCCCTTCGACAGGTTCAGGTGAACGGGAAAATATGAGGATGCCCTCTCGCGCTCAGGTCTCGGCCTTGCTCTTGTCGTAATGCCCCAGGCCCGGCTTGAAGCTCTTGTCGTCGAGAAACTGCTTCATCGCGACATGGCGCCCGTCCGATTTGTCGAACCAGTTGAGCCCTTCCTGCAGGCGGATGAGATAGTCCTCGGCATTATCATAGGTCATCTCGCGCACGCGGCGGACGGCATCCTTGGTATATTTGAGCGTCGCCCAGTTCTTCTGGACGAGCTTGCCCGCCACCTCGGCAACACGCGCCTTGAGCTTGTCGGCAGGCAGCGACTCATTGACGAGATGATATTGGGCCGCCTGCTGCCCGGTGAGATTCTCACCCATCATCGCATGATACATGGCGACGCGCATCGGCATCAGCTCGGTCGCGACCTTGGTGGCGCCGCCGCCGGGCAGGATGCCCCAGTTCACTTCGGACAGGCCGAACTGCGCGTCGTCCGAGCAGAAGGCGAGATCGCAGGCGAAAAGCGGGCCATAGGCGCCGCCGAAACACCAGCCATTGACCATGGCGATGGTCGGCTTCTGATACCAGCGCAGCCGCTCCCACCAGGCATAGGCCTCGCGCTGCGAGCGGCGCACGCCGGGCAGGCCTTCCGCCTCGGTATCGCGGAAATATTCCTTGAGGTCCATGCCCGCAGACCAGGCCGGTCCTTCGCCCGAGAGCACCAGTACGCCGACATCGTCGCGGAATTCCAGCTCGGTCAGCACCTTGAGCATCTGGCGGTTGAGCTTGGGGCTTTGCGCGTTCCGCTTGCTCGGCCGGTTGAACCACACCCAGGCGATATTGTCCGCGATCTCATAGCGGACCGTATCTTCTTCCCGCTCCTCGGTGGTGGACATAGGCGCTCTCCCTTCGGACCAAATATGTTATGCTGCATAACGTTTTGTGACCTCCAATGCAAGCGCGTAAGGGTGAAGTCATGACCGACAGTTTCGATCCGCCCGAATCCGATGTCGAACTCGCCGAGAATGGCGCAGCGCGACTGCCGAGCCCGCTTGACTCACTGCTCGGCTATCGGCTGCGCCGTGCCTCCATGGCGATGATGGCCGGGCTGCACGAGGTGCTGCGGCCCTATAATCTGAGCGCTGGGGAAGCCTCGCTGCTGATCCTGGTTGGCGCCAATCCGGGCTGCCGTCAGAGCGACGTAGGCCGCGCGCTCGCGATCAAGCGCGCCAACCTGACGCCCTTGGTCGGCCGGCTGAAGACACGCGGGCTCATCGCGGACACGCCGATCGACGGACGCTCGCTCAGCCTCGCCCTGACTGAAGCCGGCCGGACACTGCAGACGGACGTGCTGGCGGACGTGATCGCCAGCGACCGCGCCTTCCGGAAGCGCCTTTCCCTCGACGAGGATGCGCTGGCCGCAGCGCTGGCCGCTCTGTTCGCCTAGTTATCTGCATTTGCCTCATGATTTCCATCGGCAAGCACGGCCAGCGGCAGAGGCAAAGCAATAGCAGGCGTCGAGGGACACCCTGACATCAGGACTGGCTCTGGCAGGGCAGCTCTCAGCCTGAATACTAATGCGAGTCACTTGCATTGGTATTGGGCGGAATGCCGATACGACTCCGCATGTCAGGGCCGGCTCCAACGAGCTTTGCCCCCGTGTCCCTTTACCGCGCAGGGTGCCGCATCCACGAATCCCTCCCAATAATGAGATTGACTCTCAATATCATGAAAGTCTAGGCGGCATGCCGGATTTCAGTTGGGGGAACGGCATGAAGAGATGGGACTTGCTATGCGCTGCGGCCTTGGGGGCGGTTGCCGCGCCGGCACATGCGCAGAGCGATGCGGGGCAGCCGGCGGAGGAGGAGCAGGGCAGCGAGATCATCGTCACCGGGCAGAAACAGAGCCGCACGCTTCAGGAGACACCGACCAGCGTTGGCGTGACGACCTCGCAGGACATCACGGACCGCAACCTGATCGACGTCTATGACGCTCTCGCCCAGACCGCCAATGTCGCCGTCCCCGCCAACAAGCAGAGCTTCTCGATCCGCGGCATCGATGCGTTCAACGTCTCCGGCGCGGGCTATGGCGCCCTGGCCTCGGTCTATCTCGATGGCGCGGTACTTCCCAAGGACGCCGTCATCGCGGGGCCGCTCGACCTCTTCGACATCGACCAGATCGAGATCTATCGCGGACCGCAGTCGACATTGCAGGGGCGCAATGCGCTCGCCGGCGCGGTGATCATCCGCACCACGGAGCCGAGCTTCAACTGGTCCGGCCGGTTCAGGGCGCAGTTGACCGACAGGGACGGCGGTCGCCGGCTGGCCGCCGCGCTGGGCGGCCCCCTGATCGCGGACCAGCTCGCCTTCCGCGTGGCCGGCGAGGTCGCGCGGGCCGACGGCCTCGTCTACGGCCTCAACATCCATGACGATTTCGATCCGCGCAGATCGGAGACGATCCGGGCGAAATTGCTGTTCATGCCGACGGCGCTGCCGGGCCTGCGCATCGTCGCCAGCTACATGCACGACCGCCACACGCGCGGTGAATCCTATGTCGAGTTCGACCCGCCCTATGCGCCGACCGACCGGGTGATCCTCTTCAACAAGCCGACCGACGACGTCACCAAGACCGACCTGTGGACCTTGAACGCGAGCTACGCCTTCAACCGGCAGCTGACGCTGAACGCTGTGACCACCTATGGGAAAACCGAGCGCGTCAACTCCTTCGACCAGGATTTCTCCGAAGCCGATGTCGGCTTCGTGACGAATATCATTCCGACCAGGACGTTCACGCAGGAAGTCCGTCTCAATTTCGATTTCGGCCGGCTCCAGGGCCTGGTCGGCGGCTTCTATGCCGACGAGAATGCGAAGGACACCTATGGCTTCGGCACCCAGCGAATCCTCTTCTCGACGGTCGGTCTCGACCGCCAGCTTACAGCGCCGCCGCCCGCGGGGTTCGGCCTGGACCAGGCGACCGCGGACTTCGTGATGGATCTCTATCCCGGACGTGGCGTGCGAATCGATACAGACATCGCGACGCCTCTCGCCGTCACCAACAAGGCGCTGTTCGGAGACGCGAGCTGGGAATTTGTCGACGGTGTCAAACTGCTTGCCGGGTTCCGCTGGGACAATGAGCAGCAGGACCGCGCCGTCACCCAGATCGTCGCGCTGGCAACGCAATTGCCCGACCCCGCCTCCATGCCCGTGCCGGCGCTGGGGCAACTCGTGGCGGGCATCAACAATCTGGTCCAGCAGATGGTCGACGACGCCAACAATATCGAGCCGGCCTCGATCGCGAAGTTTGAGGCTTTCCTGCCCAAGATCGGCCTCAGCTGGCAGGTCTCGCCCGATATCATGCTGAGCGGTGTCGTCCAGCGCGGTTATCGCTCCGGCGGCAGCAACACCAATCTCGCCCGCGCCCGCTACTATACCTATGATCCTGAATATACGTGGAATTACGAGCTGGCCCTGCGCACCGAATGGTTCGACCGCAAGCTGACGCTGAACGCTAACCTGTTCCGTATCGACTGGACCGATCAGCAGGTGAGCGTCGAACTGACGCCCGGGAACAGCTATGATACCGAGACCCGCAATGCCGGCAACTCGCGGCTATGGGGCTTCGAGATCGAAGCACGCGGGCGGCCGACGCGAACCCTCACACTGAGTGCGGGCGTTGGCTACACGCGCACGAAATTCCTCGACTTCACGGTGGATACGGGAGCCGATGTCTTCATCGCGACCGGTAATGAGTTCAGCGATGCCCCGCGCTGGACACTGAACGGCAGCGCGACCTGGCATGCCGACAACGGCCTCTTCGCCAACGTCAACGCCAATCACCGCAGCGCGGCCTTCCTCTCGCAGCTTGAACAGACCGAGCGCGAGATCGATGCCCGCACGCTCGTCAATGCCCGAATCGGATGGCAGGGCGAGCATTTCGGCGCGTTCCTGTTCGCGACCAATCTGTTCGACGAATATTATGTGTACTCGTCCTTCGTCTCGGGCGGGCGATGGCGGGGCCTGATCGGCGATCCGCGCATCGTCGGGATCAGCCTGGAAGGAAAGTTCTGATGGGTGGGCGGAGGCTTGTGCCATGAGCACCATCGTCGCCACATCGCTCATGATCCTGGCGACCGGTGCGCTCGGCGCGAGCCTGCTTCGTCGTGCCTGGCGCAGCAAGGAAAGCGAGAAGCGCCCCTGGCGCTGGGGCGGCTGGTTGCTGTTGCTTGCGGCACCGCTCGAAGGTGGGTGGCAATTCGGTGCGACGCGCGGCCTGTTCGTGGCGCTTTCGCTCGTCTCGGTCAGCGCGCTGGCCGTCGTGGCTGCCGGGCGCCAGCAACGCGCGTCGCGGGCCGGCGGCAAGAGCATGCGCAGCCTGGCTCCCGAGCCCCTCGAGCGTCCATCCACGAGATGGCGGGGTGTGCTGCGCTGGTTGCTTGCAGGGCCGATCGGCATGGTCGCGGCGCTGGCGGTCGGTATATGCTATGCCGTTTGCGTCCCGGGTCCGCCGCAAACCCGTCTCGTGATCGGCGGCATGATCGTGCCGCTCGTCTGGGGCGGCGCCATGGCCTGGACACTGGCCGACAATCATATCCTGCGGGCGACTGCGGTGCTGGTCGGCACCGCGATCGTCGGCTTCACCATCTCGGCATTGCGGGGACTGACATGAAGCGCGTTCTTCCGGCCGGGGCCGCTGGCGCGAAGGGAGGCGGGCGATCCCTGTGGCACTATCTGCCGCAGGGCTTCGTGCGGGCAGTGCTGAAGGGACACAGCTCGCTCGGCCTCGCCTTTGCCGCCGCGATCTATGTGATCTGCCTGACGGGCAGCATCGTCGTGTTCGTGCACGAACTGCAGAGCTGGGAGAATCCGGGTCAACCGCGCATGACCTCTGCCTCGTCCGAGGTGATCGAACGCGCCTATGATGGCGTCCTTGGCCGTGCCGGCAAGGATCTTGAGCATGTCTATATCGGCCTGCCTGATGATGAGGATTCCTTCCTCACCGTCACGCCCGACACGGATGATCCACGCGATGCGACATGGGTCGCAGATGCGTCCGGCCGATTGGTTGCCAAGAGGGAGGCGCCTTGGACGACATTCGTCACCCAGCTTCATTTCTATCTGCATCTGCCCCGTACCTGGGGCCTGTTCATCGTCGGGCTCACCGGTGTCGCGCTGCTCTCGTCGCTGATCTCCGGCCTGCTCGCGCATCCGCGCATCTTCCGCGATGCCTTTCATCTGCGGCTCGGTGGCAACCGGCGCCTGCAGGAAGCCGACCTGCACAATCGCATCGGCGTCTGGGCCTTGCCTTTCCATGTCCTCATCTCGCTGACCGGCGCCCTGCTCGGGCTCCAGACACTGATCGTCGGCGTCATCGGCCTTGCCGTCTTCCAGGGCGACACGAGCAAGGTCTATGCGCTGTTCCTGCCGCCCGAGCCGAAGGAGGATGCGCGCCCGGCGCCGCCGGTCACGCTCGCGCCGATGATCGCCGAAGCCTTGCGCCGATCGCCGGATGGACGGATCGATCGCATCTTCATCGAGCATCCACGGGAAATGGGCGCGACCGTCGAGATCGGCATGGCCGATGGCTCGAACCGGATCGCGCGGAGCGACAGCTTCCTGTTCGACCGCACCGGAAAGCTCCTTCACGCGGATCGTGCCGCCGACAACAATCTGGGTGAAGCCATATTGGGCTCGATCGGCCGGCTGCATTTCGGCTTCTTCGGCGGCGGGCTCGTCAAGATCGCCTATGGTCTGCTCGGCCTCGGCCTCACCTATCTGGCGGCGGGCGGCGTGTTCATCTGGCTCGCCCGGCGCCGTGACAAGGGCAGGCCCGCACCGGGATGGGAACGCGTCTGGACCGCCATGGTCTGGGGACAGCCCCTGGCGCTCGCCATATCCGCCTTCGTGACGATCATTCTCCCCGGCGGATCAGCGCACCTCGCATTCGCTATCTGGGCAGGCGCGACGCTTGCGTGCCTCGGCTTCGCCGCCCTGTTGCAGGCGGCGAGCCTTTCGCGCGCGGGGCGGCTCGCGACCGGCTTGATCCTGTTGGCGCTCGCCTCATATCATAGTCTGTCCGAGCCGTCAGATCCCGTAGCGTGGACGACGGATGCAGTCCTGGCGGCGATTGCGGCAATTCTCCTGATCAGCCTCCATGGGCGCCGGACTTCCCCCTCGACGGGACCGGTCTGATGTGCAGGGCACCCTGAACCCATCTCATCCGTATGGGTCAACCTAATCAGCCCACACCGCGACCTCTCAGGGGAAAATCCGGAACACCCTCTCCGCATTGTCCTGCATCAGCATCTTCTTGTGTTCCGCCGGAATCGCCAGGCGATCATATGAAGCCACTTCCTCCGCCGAAACCTGATAAGGATAGTCCATCGCATACAAGACGCGCTCTGGCCCCAGCACCTGCTGGCAGAATTTGATGGCCGGCTCCCAGGCCACGCCGCTGGTGGTGATCCAGATATTGTTCAGGAAATAGTGCGAGACCTTGTGCTTGAGATTGACCGCCGGCTGGCCACCGCGCAGGCCCGGCCTGCCATCGGCGTTATTCTGCATCCAGTCGAAGCGATAGAGCAGCAGCGGCAGCGCCTCGCCCATATGGCCGATGACCAGCCGCAGCTTGGGGAACCGATCGAACGCGCCCGAGAAGATCAGGCCCATTGTGTGCATCCATACTTCATGGGAGAAGCCCGCGAGCGCGCCAGTGAATGCGCGGTCGTCATATGGCTTGACCCACGAGGTCGGCGGTGTGGTCGGATGGATGTAGAGAGCCGCATCGCAAGCTTCGAGCGCCTCCAGGATCGGCCAGAATTGCGGCTCATCGAGATAGCGGCCCTTGGTGTGTGAATTGAGGACCGCGCCGGCCAGGCCCAGCTTGGTCATCCCCCGCTCGATCTCCTTGACCGCGTTCGGCACATCCTGTGGCGCGAAGGCAAGCAGTCCGGAGAACCGATCGGGATGCTGGCGGCAGGCGTCGGCCAGGCGATCGTTGGAGAGGGCCGCCAGTTCCGTAGCCACGGATCGCTCCAACACCTGGATACCGGGCGCGGTCAGCAGCAGGATCTGGCGGTCGATGCCGAGCGCGTCCATGCGCGCTATACGGCCCGCACCCACGTCGCAAAGCTCCTCCTGGAGCTGAGGGAAACTCGCAAAGATGGCCGCCATGCGCAGCGAGGCATCGTCCGGCGGACAAGCGGACTGCAGCAGGTCGAGCTGCGCCGCCGGGATTTCCGGGATGCTCCAGGCCTCCTCCGTCGCGATCCGCTTGTAAGGCGGATTGCGGTCGATCGGCATCGAAGGATTGGCGAAGGGGGAGATTTCCTCACCGAGTGTCATGCCACCTACGGACGGACTGGTTCTGCTCATGCCATGAACTCCTGTTGACGGCCCTCAGCTTCGCGCATGAGTCCGTGCTGCTGTTGCGAAATGAACGCCAACCAGCGCCGCAGCCACCAGCAAGGGACCGGTCGCGACGATCAGAAAGACGCTGGCGAGCGAAACCTTCGTCGCGAGCATCAGGCCGCCCAGTGCCGGCAATACGATGCCGCCCATCCGTCCGATGCCGAACGCCCAGCCAACGCCGGATGCGCGGATGCCCGTGGGATAGGCCTGGGCACAGATGGCGTTGATGCCGCCCTGCCCGCCCGCCTGACAATAGCCCCACACGACCAGCGCGATGATGAAGGCCGCGCTGCCGAACGGCACCAGGCCGAGCAGGCCCAGCGCAACGGCATCGATCAGGAACAGCAGCACGAGCACGCCGGTGCGGCCATAGCGGTCCATGAGGAAGCCGACGCTGCTGGTGCCGGCCAGGCCGCCGGCGAAGGACAGGAGGGAATAGGCCGCCCAGCGGCTCAGGGGGATTCCCGCCAGCTCATGGAAGAAAGTCGCCATCCAGGCGCCCAGCAGAGCGATCATCCCCAACGCGATGAAGAAGGTGATCCACAGCATCAGCGTCATGGCCGCGCGACCGTCGCGGAACACGGAGAGCGCGTGGCCGGCTTTCGGTGCATCGCGCCGCGCAGCCATGCTGCCGAACCGAAATTCCTCTACCCCGTTCAGATCCAGATCGGGTTCCAGCTTCTGGACCATGCGCCGGATTGCCGGATCCCGTGGATTACGCTGGATGCGGAATTGAAGGGATTCATCGGTGACGAGCGCGAAGACCGGAACCAGCAGGAGAGGCACAATCCCGCCGATGAGGAAGGCGCTCTCCCAGCCATAGACATCGAGCAGCCAGATGACCACGAGCGCGCCACCCGCCCCGCCGGCCGTGAAGCCGGTGAAGGCGATGGACACGAAGGCTGCGCGGCGCTTCGGCGGCGCGACCTCCGTCAGCATCGCGGCGGCATTGGGGATGACCCCTGCCAGGAACAGACCGGCGATGCCACGCATGATCGCTACCTGAAGCAGGGAGTTGGCCCAGATCGGCGCCAGCGTCAGGACACCGAAGATCAGCACGCACAGGATGAGGATCCTCTTGCGGCCATATCGATCCGAAAGCGGTCCAACCAGGAAGGAGCCAACAGCAAGTCCGGCTTGCTGGAGCACGAAGATGAGCGTGAGGCGCGTGACCGGTTCGCCGAAATCGGCGGCCATGGCCGGCGCGATCTTTCCGAGCATGAACACGTCATAGCCGTCGATCAGCATGATCAGCGTCATGAGGATGAGAAGCGGCAGATAGGGCGCGATACGTGTCTGCCGGTCTATCACCGGCTGAACATCGAAAATCTGCCCTGCCATGAGCGATCCGGACGCCATCTAGCGCCGCCCTACCGCGCAATATCCGGAGCGATCGACGGCGATTTGCGCGCGTGGCAGAGTCATGACGCCTGTTTCTCTCCTCTGCCGTCAGAATGGCCAATGGCCTGCCGGCTGTCAACTAGATAGATATCTATCTACTTGACGACGTCTGGCTGTGCGCTAGAAGAAGATATGACCCAAGCGAAATCTGGGCGAGGCCCGAAGGACAGCAGACCGCCCAGAATCTTCGACGATGATTATGACAATCAGCGGCTGATCGCGGCAACACGGCGTATCATGCTGGTGGGGCGGCGCTATCGTCGCTTGCTGGATCAGGCGCTGAAGGAGATCGGCCACAGCCAGGTGCGTTGGGAGATCCTTCATGCCATTTCCCTCGATCCGGGCGAATGCACTTTGATGGAAGTAGCCGCGCGCATCGGCCTCGAAGGGCCGAGCATCGTGGGTGCGATGGCGAAACTGGAGGCCGGCGGCTTCGTCGAACGGCGCGAACATGGAAATGATCGCCGGGCGCGCCTGATACAATTGACCGACAAGGGGCGCGAGGCCGTCACCGCCATGACGGAGGTGGTCCGGCAATGGCGCGAGCGGCTGTGGCGCAACATACCGGATGCCGATCTCGATGCGATGCTGCGCGTCCTCGCACAGCTCCGCAACAATCTGTGGGACGATCGCCCGGATTCGGGCGACGATGCGGACGGCGCCGACACCTCCGACTGATCGGACTCACGTCAACGACCCGCAGCCCCGTCATCCGTTGATGGGGAGTGTCGGGTTATGGGTCCAATCGTCCGGCCGCTCGAAAGCGGATTGACTCTCCATCAATATAGATAGATATCTATCTAGATATCGACCCATAATCGGAACCGCTTCGCCGAAGGCGACAAGTGCCCCGGCATGGGGCCAGCGACTTAGGACAGGATCATTGAAAGGGACGTCCATGCAAATTTCCCGTCGTTCGCTCGTTCAAGCCGCCGGCGGCATCGGCGCGCTCGCCGTGGGTTCGGGCGCGCTGGGGCAGGGCGGCGCCACGCGCTCTCCCGTGATCGACGTGCATACGCACATGTTTTCCGCAGGCTGGGTGGACATGGTCCGCGCCAATCCCGACGAGAATGTGCGCATCGTCCAGGGCGAGCGTTTCGAGGAAGTCGACTATCGCGGCCAGCGTATCGTGCGCTTCTCGCCCGAGATGACCGATTTCGACCTGCGCATCCGCAACATGGACGCGGCCGGCGTAGACATCGCCCTCGTCAGCCTCACCACGCCCAGCGTGTTCATCGGTGACGAACGTCTTAGCGTCGCGCTCGCCAACCGCATCAACGATGATTTCGCGGCGGCGCAGGCCCGCTATCCGGATCGCATCCGCTGGTTCACCGCCCTGCCCTGGCAATATCCGGAGGCCGCCGTGCGCGAACTGCGCCGCACGCGCGACAAGGGCGCGATCGGCATCGGCACCACGACCAACATCGCCGGCAAGGCGCTCACCGACCCGCTGTTCCGCCCCGTCTGGCAGGCGATCCAAGAAATGCGCCTTCCCGTCTTCATCCATCCCACCACGCCCTATATCGACGTCAGCGCGATGGGCATGGGCGAGCATGGCCTCGCCAACACGATCGGCTTCACCGCCGACACCAGCCTGTGCTTCATGCGGATGATCCTCGACGGGTTTCTGGACGAGTTCCCTAACCTCGATCTGATCGCCTGCCATGGCGGCGGCACCCTGCCCTATCTGGCCGGACGCATGGACCAGATGTGGCTGAAAGGCTCCACCGCCCACAAGATCCAGACGCGGCCCAGTACCTATCTCAAGAAGCTCTGGTATGATTCGATCGTCTATGACCAGCCGACACTGGAATTTCTGGTCCGCACGGTCGGCGCGGATCGGGTACTTTACGGCTCGGACTATCCGTTCCTGATTGGCGACATGGTCGGCGTGCTCGAGCGCGTCGACAATCTGCCAGCCGAGCAGGCCCAGGCCATCCGCAGCGGCAACGCGCGGCGGCTGTTCAATTTCTGACGATAGAAACGATAAACCGGGGAGGTTGAGATGACGAACCGTCATTGTTCCAGGGGCGTGAGCTTGCTGGCCGTCACGCTGATGCTCATGCTGCCTTGCGGCGCCTTCGCGCAGGAGGCGGCGCAACCGGAGCCGGATTCGGCAGCGAATACTGAGCCTGCGGCCGAGGATGCGGACGTCGAGGCGATCGTCGTCACCGGATCGCGCATTGCCCGCGCCGGCTTCTCGGCGCCGACGCCGGTGACGGTGCTGGGCACGGATCGCCTGCTCAATTCAGCGGCCTCCTCTGTGGGCGACGCGATCCAGCAGTTGCCTTCGGTCCTGCCCTCCGTCTCATCGACCACGGCGGGCGTCACCATCGGCGCCGGCGGCTACCGCATGATCGACCTGCGCGGCCTCGGCGCGCCCCGCACGCTGGTGCTGGTCGATGGCCGCCGCTTCATCGGCAGCACCTCGCAGGGCACGGTGGACACGAACCTCATCCCCGGCATCCTCGTCGACCGTGTCGAGGTCGTGACCGGCGGCGCCTCGGCCGCCTATGGCTCGGATGCCGTGGCCGGCGTGGTCAACTTCATCCTGAACAAGCGGATGGGAGGCTTCCGCTTCAACGTGCAGGGCGGTGTGTCGCAAGCAGGAGACGACCGCGACCTGCTCGTCTCGGGCGCGTTCGGCACCGGCTTCGCCGGGGGCCGCGGCCATGTGATCCTCGGCGCGGAATATGCCGACAACAATGGCGTGGACAATTGCTACCGCACGCCCCCGGCCAAGCAGCGGCGCTTCTGTCAGGAGGAATGGCAGGTCCTGTCCAACACCACGCCGGGCGTGAACGGCTACCCGGCTTATTATACGACGAATGACGTGCATACCGCCCTGCTCGCCCAAGGCGGCGTGATCGGCAGCGGCCCGCTGCGCGGCAACCAGTTCAATTCCGAGGGGGAGCTGGTCCCTTTCACCTACGGCATCCTGCCCGGCCTGTTCATGGGCGGCGGCAGCGGCCATTATCAAAACCCGTTCCGGACCGCAGGCGCGATCAAGGTGCCGGTGGAGCGGCTGTCAACCTTCGGCCATGCCGAGTTCGAGTTCAATGACAGCCTGACCGGCTTTGCCGAACTCTCCTACGGCCGCGTCAACGTCATCACGCCCGGCTCGCAGATCCGCGACACGGGCCTGGTGATCCGGCGGGACAATGCGTTCCTGACGCCCTCCACCGTCGCCCGCATGACGGCGCTCGGCCTGGAGAGCATCACCATCGGCCGCGCGGGGGACGACCTGGGCTTCGCGACCGGCGATACGACCGTCGAGACGTGGCGCGGCGCGGCGGGCTTCGAGGGGCGGCTGGGCAACGGGCTCAAGTGGGACGTCTATTATCAATATGGCCGCACCGACTTCTCGCAGGCGGTGACCAACAACCGCATCAACGCCAACTTCACCCGCGCGATCGACGCGGTGATCGATCCGGCAACCGGCAACATCGTCTGCCGCTCCACGCTCAGCCCCGACCCGGCGGTGCGCGCGGCGGCGGCGGGCTGCGTGCCGCTCAACATCATCGGCGCCAACCGCTTCTCGCCGGAAGCCAAGGCATACAGCTTCGGCACCGCGCGGCAGGACACCAGGCTGGAGCAGCATGTGTTCGCCGCCAATCTGAGCGGCGATCTGGTCGAACTCTGGGCCGGCCCCCTCTCCTTCGCCATCGGCGCGGAGCACCGGCGGGACAGCATCAGCGGCACCACCGATCCGATCTCGCAGGCGCTCGGCTTCTACGTCTCGAACGGCACCGCCTTCACCGCCCCGGCGGTCAAGGTCACCGAAGGCTATCTCGAGGCGCTGATGCCGCTGCTGCGTGATGCGCCGTTCGCACGCTATCTCGAACTCAACGGCGCAGTTCGCTACACGGACTACAGCACAAGCGGTGGCGTCACGACCTGGAAGATCGGCACGGTCTATGAGCCGATCGAGGAGATTCGCTTCCGCGCCACACGCTCGCGGGACATACGCGCGCCCAATGTCAGCGAACTGTTCAGCCCTCTGACCAGCACTTTCAGCTCGATCCTCGACCGCCGCACCGGCGTCAACACGCTGACGCCCATCCTGCGCGGCGGCAATCCGGACTTGCGGCCGGAAGTCGCCGATACCTGGACGGCCGGCGTGGTGCTGCAGCCCCACTTCGGCTTCCTCGACGGCCTGCGCCTCTCGGTCGACTATTATGACATCAAGATCCGCGACGCGATCGGCGTGATCGGCGCGCAGACCATCGCCAATCGCTGCTTCGAGGGCGCGCAGGAATTCTGCCAGTATCTCGTGTTCGAGGGGAATGATCCGGCGAAGGGCGTGATCCTGCAGGCGACCGACCGCTATCTCAACGTCAACCAGATCTCGACCCGGGGCCTGGACTTCGAGTTGGATTATTCGGTCGATACGGACAGCGCCGGTCGCTGGTCGTTCCGCGGCCTCGCTACGCGCGTGTTCGAGCTGGTGACCACGGACAGCGCCGGATCGGTCGACCGCGCGGGGCAGACCGGCGTGCCAGTCTCCGCCATCCCCGGCGTCCCCGACTGGACGCTCGACGGCAGCCTGACCTGGGACATGCACCCGGTCTCCGTCACCTTCCAGGGCCACTACATCCCCTCGGGCCGCTATGACGTGACGCTGATCGGCCCGGACCAGGAGGGCTACTCCATCTCTGCACGCAACAGCATCAACGACAACAGCGTCGACTCCTACTTCATCGCCAACCTGTCCGTGCGCTTCAATGTCGGCCCGGACGACCGCTTCCAGTTCTACGGCGTGGTCAACAACCTGTTCAACCGGGTGCCGCCGCTGTCGCCCGGATCGCAGGGCTACACCAACGCCGTGCTGTTCGATCAGGTGATGCGGACCTTCCGCGTCGGCGCGCGCATCCGGATGTGATGACGCGCCGGATCGCCACCGAGGAAGCCTTCGCCACCCCCGAGCAGCTCGCGGCCTACCGCCTGCTCGGAGAAAGCGGATGGACCGATCCCGACGTCCAGTTCTGGCGCAACGTAGTCGCCGGGCATTTCGACGATATCGTGACGCGGCTGCTCGACCTCGGCGAGGGGCGGATAGCGGACATGGACCGGCACGGGATCGACATGCAGCTCCTGCTGCTGACCTCGCCGGGCGTGCAGCTGTTCGCGCCGGCGCGCCAGCGAGATGGCGCGCGCGAGCAACGACCTGCTCGCCGGGGCGATCGCCCGCCATCCCACGCGCTTCGCCGGCCTCGCCACCATCGCGCCGCACGATCCGTCCGGCGCGGTGCGGGAAATGGAGCGGGCGGCGCGCGACCTCGGCCTGCGCGGCGTGGTCGTGAACAGCCATACCGGCGGCCGCTATCTGGACGAGCCGGCCTTCTGGCCGATCCTCGAGGCGGCCGAGGCGATGGACCTGCCCATCTACATCCATCCGCGCTCGCCGCCCCAGAACGCCGCGGCGGCCTATGAAGCGCTCGGTCTCGACGGCGGCATCTGGGGTTATGCGGCGGAGACCGGCCTTCACGCGATGCGACTGGTCAGGAGCGGCGTCTTCGCCCGCTATCCCGGTCTCAAGATCGTCCTGGGTCATCTCGGCGAGGGGCTGCCCTGGTGGCTCTATCGCCTCGATTATATGGCGGGTCTCCAGTCGCGCCGGCTCGGCCGCGAGACCAATCGCAAGCCGAGCGACTATATCCGCAGAATATCTGGATCACCACCAGCGGGATGAACGACGCGGACGCGCTGCGTTTCTGCCTGGCCAAGCTCTGTCCCGAGCGCATTCTCTGGGCGGTTGACTATCCCTATCAGGATGCGGCCGAAGCCGTGGCGTTCCTCGACGAGATGGATCTCCCCACCGCGCACAAGGCCGCGATCTTCGGCACCAACGCCGAGCGCCTGTTCCGCATCGATTCCCTGGAGACCACCCCATGACCGTGACACGCCGCATCGCCACCGAAGAGGCTTTCGCCACGCCGGAGCAGATGGCTGCGATCGAGCGTATGATCGCCGGCGGCACGCGCGACGCCGACTCTCCCTTCTGGAGCATGATGGCGCGTGGCCAGACGCCCTTCGCTCAGCGCGTGATGCGCCAGCTGCTCGATCTTGAGGACGAACGTCTGGCGATTATGGACGCGCATGGCGTGGACATGCACGTCCTCGCGCTCACTTCGCCCGGCGTCCAGACCCTCCCTGCCCCGGAGGCCGTCGCCATGGCGGAGCGAAGCAACGACCTGCTTGCCGCGCTGGTCAAGCGTCATCCCACCCGCTTCGCCGGCCTCGCCACCATCGCGCCGCAAGCACCCGAGGCGGCTGCTCGCGAAATCGAGCGCGCCGTCACGACGCTCGGCCTCAAGGGCGTGATGATCAACTCGCACACGAACGATGAATATCTCGACGAGGAGAAATTCCTGCCGATCTTCGAGGCCGCGCATGCGCTGGAAACGCCGATCTATATCCACCCGCGCGCGCCGTCGGCCGGCATGGCCGGTCCCTTCCTCAAATATGGACTGGAAACCGCGATCTGGGGCTATGGCGCGGAAACCGGCCTGCATGGCGTGCGTCTGCTCGTCAGCGGCCTGCTCGACCGCCTCCCCCGGCTCAGGATCATTCTCGGCCATATGGGCGAGGGCATTCCCTTCTGGCTGTGGCGGATCGACTATATGCACCGGAACGGATCTGGCCGGCCCAGGCTGGAGCGGCGTATCACAGACTATTTCCGGGAAAATTTCGTCATCACGACCAGCGGCATGCACGGACCGGAAGCCCTGCGTTTCTGCATCGAGCTCCTGAGCTCGAACAATATCATGTGGGCGATCGACTATCCCTATCAGGAAGCGGCAGACGCCGTCGATTTCATGGAAACAATGGAGATAGCGGAGCAGGATCGGGAGAATATATTTCACCTGAATGCGGAACGTGTCTTTTGCATTCCGCCTGCATGATCAGTTTGGACAGGCGAGCGCCGATGACTTACCATGGGGCCGGAACCAATATGACCGCATCGTCTAGGTGTGTAGTCCCGGGATGTAATGGTGCATTATTGATCCTGACACGTCAGGAGGAGGATGCCCTATGGGAAGCGTTCTTCACGGCATCGCCCGCACGACGCCGCGTCTTCGAGCCGCGTTCCAAGCGTCGCAAGAAAGCACCAGGGCCCTTGCCGCCCGCTACGGGCTGAACCCGAAGACGGTGGCGAAGTGGCGCAAGCGGACCACCAGGGCCGACGTGCCGATGGGACCCAAGGCGCCGAAGAGCACGGCGTTGACGCCAGTTGACGCCAGCGGAGGAAGCCATTGTGGTGGCCTTCCGGCAGAAGACGCTGCTGCCGCTGGACGATGTCCTTGGCTGCCTGAAGGACAGCATCCCCAACCTCAGCCTCAGCGCCCTGCATCGCTGCCTCCAGCGCCACGGCATCTCGCGGCTGCCGGCTGAAAGCGCAAGCGCTTCAAGCCTGTCCTGAGCCTGTCCTGAGCCTGTCCTGAGCCTGTCGAAGGGACCTACGAGATCGGCTATGTCCACATCGACAGCTGCGAGCTGCGCCATGCCGACGGCAGGCTCGTCATGTTCCTCGCCATCGATCGGGTCACGAAGTCACCTATGTCGAGTTCCACGACGGTGCCGGGAAGATGGAAGGCGCCGCCTTCCTCGAGGCCGTGGTCGAGCTCTTCTCCTACCAGATCCACACCGTCCTCACCGACAATGGCATGGCCTTCGCCGATCTGCCCAGGAACCGCGACGACCCCAGTCGACGCTTCCTCGGGCCGCACATTTTCGATCGCGTCTGCATCGCCAGCGGCATCGAGCACCGACTGACCAAACCCTACCATCCGTGGACCAACGGCGCATGAACCGCACCATCAAGGACGCCACGGTCAAGACCACTACGATGACCTAGAAAGCCTCAAGGTCCACGTCCTGGCGTTCGTCACAGCCTACAACTTCGCCAAGCACCGCAAAGCCTTGCAATGGCGAACACCCAATCAGGTCATTTGCGAAGCCTGGACTAAAGACCCGTCAATCTTCAAGATCGATCCGCACCAGCTCATCCCGGGACCACACACCTCGAGCTCTTCATCCTTATCCACTCATAGTAAGCGTGCATCTGGCTGTATGAGAGGCCACCCCTCTGACTGAACTCTAACTTCACCGTAGCGCTTGATTGATACAGCCAGAACATTGTCGGTCAAGCGCGCGAGAATCACTCTTGTAAGCCAGCAATAGAGATGGGATCGCCTCGGCTTTGAAGTTACGGTAGCCCTGCATGTTCTGCTTGTTCGAGCAGATCGCGAACAGCCGGACATTCTTCTGGGCGACCATGTTGCAAACCAGAAATTTTCGTTGATCGTTTAACTTCTGAAGGTGAATATCACGAAGCTGGCGGCTATTTATGGCCTTCATCATATTAGCCACAGATCCCTCCATCTGTCCCTCCATTTCAGCAGGGATTAGCGCACCAGCAATCACAATCCACTCGCTTGAACCTGTTTCAGCCAGCGGCTTGACCGCTTTCAGGCCAGGGTCGCCAGATTCGTCGATATAGGCTACATTGTGATATTCAGGAGGTTGATCGGACATGCAGGAAAGCACATCACGCGATAATTCTCCGAGCCAACTCGACAAGTTCAAGGAAACTGCACACGAGCTTGAATGTGATGATGATGACGCGCGCTTCGCCAATCGACTCAAGAAGCTGGTGAAGCAGAAGCCCATGTCGGAGAAGCCGGAGTGAGGCATTCCGACTTCCGTATCGGAATGGAGTTCCTAATGAGCGATGCCCGCTGGCGCTGCACCGATATCGGCAAACGCACCGTCATCGCCATCAAACTCAATGCACCCGACGTCAGCTGGTACAATGGGCCGCCCTATGCGGTCGCGGAATGCGTGTTAGACGAATACGACCTTGACGCCTGCGAGGCCATTCAACACGCGGGTTTGTAAACTATGTAATCGCCCTCAAAAAAGCAGCTGCGCTGCCAAGCCCTTTCGTGCCAGGCCGAGCAGCGGAAGGTCACTTTGCCCGATCCGGCCCGGCCCTGGCGCGAAGTCTCGCCGCCTTCAGCCCAGCGGGCCGGTGAGGCGCCAGCGGTTGGTCAGGAACGACTTGACGAGTTCGTGACCGCAGCGAGCGCAGCGGGCATGACTGACGTCCGAGCCGTCCTGCAAGCGCTCGGCCCAGATCAGCTTGCGGCTCGGCACATGGCGACCATCGAGGCAGCGCGATTTCTTGCGCGGCGTCCGGGGCGCAGTCATGTCGCGATGCCAATGGTGCTCGTGGCGCTGTAGCCCGCCGCCACATCGCCGCTCATCTGCAGGGTCATCACTGCCATCTGCGCCGCGCTGTTGTCACTGAAGATCGTGTCGGTCGCCAGCGAAATGCGCTGGTAGTTCGTGACGCTCGCCGCATAGGTGGATGTCGCATAGACCGCGCTGCATTGCTCGGCCGGCATGGCGAACTGCGAGATGAGCACGGCGTAGCGGCCACTGGTCGCATTGGCCGCGCTCGAGAAGACCTCGAAATGGATATGGGGATAGCGGCCTGAATAGCAGCCGGGGAAGATCGTCGTGAAGGTGACCTGCCCATTGGCATCGCTGATCTGGACGCCGCGCAGATAGCTTTCGTTCGGCAGACTATAGAGCGAGTAGTCCCCGCTCGCATCGCATTGCCAGATATAGACGGCATAGCCGCTGAGTGGCGTGCAGCTGTTGTTTGCGTCGACGAGCGTGATGGTGAGGTCGACCTGGACGCCTTCGGCTTGCGTGGTCGAGGAGCCGAGGAAGCTCGACCGGATGTCCGCGCGTATGACGCCACTCGATGTAAGGGCATTGGAGGTGGAGCCCGACGACTGGTTGGTGCCATCGGCCGGATAGGGGCCATTCGTTTCCGTCGCGGGGATCGTGCAGGTGCTCGAAGGAGTCGGGGTCGGCGTGGGGGTCGCGGTGGGGCTTGGCGTGGGCGTGGGCGTCGGGGTGGGGACGGTCACGGTGCCCGACCCGTCGCTGTCGTCGCCGCCGCAACCGGTCAGCAGCGCCGCGCCACCGACCCCGCCCAGTAGCAGGATCGCACGGCGACGGCCGATGCGCAGCCGTTCCATGGCGGCAAGGTCATGGGCCAGCCCCTGGTCATGGTCATCTGCCTCATGAATGGGCGGATCGGGATCTGCATGTGTCATGGTGACGGACTCCTCATGCTGCGGTCAATGGTTCATAGGATCCTGCGCACGGACAGCATCACCGTCCGGCCCAGCGGATCGAGATAGGCGGGCTGATAGGCAAGTGGCGTGCTGCCGGTCGCGTCGGTCACGCGCTGGCGCTTGTTCAGAATGTTGGAGACGGTCAGCGAGACGCGCGTGCCTCTTGCCCAGTCCTGCCCGCGGAAGCGATTGGCGAGATTGGCGAAAAGGCGCAGGTCGAGCGTCAGCAGCGAGGCGAAGTGCAGGTCTCCGCTCGCATCGCTGCCGGTCACTTGGCTGGCGCTCTTCCAGTTGCCGCCCAGCCGGAGGCCGAGCCCGTTGTCGGTCACGCCGGTGCTCAACTGCACCATATGCCGCGCCTGCGCCGCACCGCCAGTGCTGCCGCCATCGAGCAGGTCGATCGTCTCGCCGCCCTCACGCAGCGTGAGCGTGTTCCGGAAGATCCAGCTATGATAGATGGAGAACTGGAAACGCGCGCCATTGTCGCTGCCTCCGAATCCGCCGGGCCCACCCGGTCCCCCGGGACCTCCGAACCCGCCCGGACCGCCCCCCGGCGGCGGGCCAAAGCCGTCCGGAGGCGGTCCGGGCGGTGGTCCGAAGTCATCTGGTCCGCCGAAGCCTGGCGGTGGCGGGAGCGGCATCGCATCATCGCGCGATGCGCGCTGCCCCGTGACGAGAATCTCGTCCTGATCCGCGCCATCGGGCCCGCCGGGGAAAGACCCCGGGCGGCCATCGGTCATGCGTTCATCGTCCGCTCCTGCGGCCTGATCGTCATCGGGAGACTGGGCGCGGAAGGCGAAGCCATCGGCATCGGGTTGCCCGCGCATGCCCGACGGCATCATGCCGGGCGGGGGCTGCGGGCGCTTCGGCGCGCGCAGCACGGCGGTGAAATTGATCCCCCAACGCAGTTGCCGGCGCTCCTCGCGCGCAATGTTCACGGGCCGGCTGTCGATCCGCAGCAACGTGCCGTCCTCGTCGCGCAGATAGAGATTGGGGAACGCCGCATCGACGGCTTCGGACACGCCGCTGAACGACATGATGCCGTTGCGGTTGCGGCTGTCGATATAATTGGCGGTCAGTGAGAGATTGAGCTTGCGCACCGGCTTGAGCGTGAAGCCAAGCTTGAATGTGTCGCGCCTGTCCGCCCTGAGATCCGCATTGCCCCCGGATATGCGTGTCACGAGGACCGTCTGGCCGGTTGACTGATCGTAGACGCGCACATTCTCGGTGGTGACCAGCGGATCGTTGCGCTGCGCCAGCGTCGGCGCGACACGGTCCTGATTGACCGCCGCAATGATGCTGAGACCGGTGCGCGGGGTCCAGTTGAGACCATAGCCGAATGTGCCGAGCGTTCCATAGTCGGAGACCTGAGTGAGCGCTCCGTTGAGATTCGCCGTCAGCGTGCCGATTTCACTTAGAAAGCCGGTTTTGCGACTGGTGATCGGAATGTCGACATTCAGTCGCGCTGTGCCATTGCTCCGGCTGGCGGTGCTGCCGCTCGCCATGAGCAGCGAGGTGGTGGTCGAGCGCTGCCGGCTGAAATCGCCGCCCAGCCGCATGCCGACTCCAATGCGTCCCGCCGGCAGGGCAAACAGCTTGCCGGTGACCAGCAGGCTCGCATTGCCGCTGTCCGACAGGGCGGTCGCGCGGTCGTGCTGGAGCGGACCGAGCAGGCTGGTGGAAAGCAGACCATAAGGATCGACAGCGGGATCGAGCGCATCGAGCGCTGCCTGAAGATTGCCGGTGTCATAGCCTCGATCCGCGCCTGTCCGCTGGTCGTCATGACTGAAACCGGCAATCAGCGAGAGGTGCCAGATGGTGGAGATATCTGCATTGAGCGTGGTGCCGAGCGATAGATTCCCGGTGGTGCTCTCCTGTTGCAGCGGATCGTCCAGGCTCAGGAAGCGATTGAGGCTCGTCTGCGTGTCGGAGCCGAACGGATTATCTGCCGGGACGGTCAGGCTTCCCGCGGGCAGACCATTGAGCGCGTCGCTGGTGGCATAGCTGCCGCGCGCGTTGAGCGAAAGATTGACGGACCGGCTGAGTTCCCGTGCGATCGTGGCGTTGAGCGCATAGGAGCGCGTGCGCGGCTGGAGGGTGCGAAACGCGCCGTCATCCTCGATCGTCCCGGTGGGATCGATCGCGTCTTCGTCGCGGCCGCCAACGCCGCGATCGCTCTCGAGCAGTGAGGCGGCGGCGCGCACGCGGCCGGCGATGTTCAGCCGATTGTTGTCGCGGATGCGGGTATAGGCGAGATCGCCCATCGCGTTGCCACCCTGACCCTCCGTCGCAAAGCCGCCGCCGAGATTGCCGACCCAGGACTGGAAGCGGCGCCGCAGCAGGATGTTCACCACCTTGGCCTGCGCGTCATAGCCATATTTGAGCGCAACTTCCTCCGGCAGGATGTCGATGCGAACGGCCGCTTCGGTCGGCAGATCGCCGACCTCGTTGACGCCAGATATGCGCTTGCCATTGACCAGTACGATCGGGCCGCTGCTTTCGCGCCCCTGGTCGCTCTGGGTCTGGGCCGCGATCTCGTCCAGCAGTTCGCTGAGTGTCCCCACACCATAGGCATCGATATCGGCCCGGTTGAGTTGGTTTTCGGGCGGAATATCGCCGATCACCGCGCCCGGCGGCACCTGGCCGGTCACGACGATTTCTTCGGCATCACCGGGAGAAGCGTCGCTATTGTTCACCGGCGCCTGCGTCTGGGTCTCCTGAGCCGTCAGGGAACCCGGCAGATTCCAGCATCCGGTGAGCAGCGCGATCCGAACCAGCGCCGTGCGCCGGTTCCGGCAGACAGTCAGACTCACGGAATTCAGGACTCCTGTTCTGGTGGCGGACAGGAGGGCACGCCGTTGCCGGGCGGACCGCCGGGCGGATTCGGGCCGCGTCGATCGGGTGGACCACCCGGTCCCCGATCTCCGGGCCGGCCCGGCGGGCCGCGCAGTTCATCCATGGACAGTTCGCCATCGCCATCGGTATCGGCGGCGTCGAAGCGCTTGCCCTCATAGGCCAGCAGTTCCTCCAACGAGACACCGGCGTCATAATTGGCGTTGGCATTGACAATGGCCAGCGCGCTCAGCGGCTCGATCAGCATGCCGAGCATGCGATCCCCGGGCTTATCGCCGAGATCGGGTTCGATCGTTTCGGACACCGGTCCGCCCCGGTCTATGATCCGCTGATCCTCGGAAGAGGCTGCGGAGCCCATATGCTGCTGCCAGGCCACGAACTCGGAAAGGGACAGGGACCCGTCATGATCGGCATCGATGCGCTCGAAGCGGGCGCGGATGATCGTTTCCCGCCGCGCGGCGACCACGGCCCGCAGTTCATCGAGCGTCACGGTGCCGTCCCGGTTCGTGTCGGCTGCGCGGAACATCCCGGTCACCGCCTTGTCGAAGCTGGTGCGCTTGAGCGGCTTCATCTGGCGCGGCGCGTCGCCACCGCGACCACCAGGACCGCCGCCCGGAGGGCCGCCTCCACCGGGGCCGCCTCCACCGCCAGGACCGCCCCCGCCGCCCGGGCCACCCTGGCCGAGCGCCTGTGTGGTAAGAAGCAGGACGGCCAGACCCGGCCAGATCAATCGCATCGTCACGTCCTCATTCATCCGGAACCGATGGTGGGAGAGGGCCTGCCGGGCAGATTGTGGGGGAATGCTGCCCGGCAGGCCATTCGGTCAGAGCCGGCAGCGCCGCTTCTGGCCCGAATAGGTCCGATAGGTGTCCGTCCGCGCATCATAGGAACGGTATTTCGCCTTGCAGGCGCTGATATGGCGTGACTCACGCCCGTTCTCCGCGCCTTGATCCCGATCCCGCGCCGCGGGCTCCCTGCTGTTCGTTGCACCGGCATGATGCGCCTGAGCCGGTGGATCGCGCCGATCCTGAGCGCTCGCGGAACCCGGTATGGACATCGGCGCGGCGAGCATGAAAGCGATTCCCAAGGATCGCAGGTAATGAAGGCGCACGGCCTTTCCTCCTTGAAGATGTTCAGAATGTCTCGGGTGAGGTTCTCCCGCCCCAAGGGAGAGGGGGCTTGAAAAGCCTTTCAAGAGCGAGAGAACCTCGCTGCCCGATATGGCCGAGCGCGCGGGGTCTGTGGGTCAAGAGTTCGCAAGCGGAATGTAAAGTTTCCGAAAAGCGGGATGACAGTGGCCGCGGCCTGGGCAATTCATCCGCTCGTGCAACAATCCACCGCCTCGCCGCCCATGGCCACGCCCCATATTCTGGTCGTCGATGACGACGCCGATCTGAGCGCCCTGCTGCGTGAATATCTGGAGAGCGAGGGCTTCCGGGTGGAGGCCGTCTTCAATGGCCAGGACGGGGTGACGCGCGCCTGCTCGGGCGAGCATGACGCCATTATCCTCGATGTGATGATGCCGCGCCTCAATGGCGTCGAGGCGCTGCGCCAGATCCGGCAGGCATGCGACGTGCCAGTGCTCATGCTGACTGCGCGGGGCGATCAGATCGATCGCGTGGTCGGGCTCGAACTGGGCGCGGACGACTATGTCGCCAAGCCCTATTATCCGCGTGAACTGGTCGCGCGGCTGCGTGCGATCCTGCGACGTCATGTGCCGGCGGCGGATGCGCGGCCGGCCAACCTGTCCATCGGTGCGCTCGCCGTGCAGGTCGCGGCGCGGCGCGTGAGTTGGGCGGACAGGATGATCGAACTCACGGCATCGGAATTCAACCTGCTCGTGCTGCTGGCGCGAGCCGGCGACAATGTCGCAACCAAGGACGATCTTTCCCTTCAGGGGCTGGGGCGCGAGCGCCAGTCCTATGATCGCAGTGTTGACGTGCATGTCAGTAATCTGAGGCTCAAGCTGGAAGCCGCCTCTGCGGGTGCGCTGGCCATCGAGACCATTCGCGGCGTCGGCTATCGCCTGCGGGTCGCATCATGAAGCGGCGGCTCTTCTGGAAGATCCTGATCGCGTTCTGGCTGACCTTCTTCGCCATCACCCAGGGCGTGTGGCTGCTCTTCGAGGTGGGCCGGGACCGGCGACCGCCGCCCGAAGGCGCCGTGGCGCGAATTGTCGCACCGATCATGCTCGCTTCAGCCGCACAACTCGTCGAACGCGGCGGACCCGGCGCGCTGGACGATCCCTCGGCGGGCCTGCCGGCCGAGTGGCACGGCCGGCTGCAAGTTCTCCCTGCGGGCACCCGCGACATATCCGGCGCCGGGCCGACGACCGAACCCGCCATCACCCGGACCGTGACGGCGCCCGACGGGAAACGGTATGAACTGCGCTATACCTATCGGGAACCGCCCCAACGCTGGTTGCACTTCAACACCCCCCCGGAATTGCTGATCCTCGGTCTGGTCGGCGGCCTTGTGTTCAGTGGTATGCTGGCCTGGTACATGACAGAACCGATCAATCGCCTGCGCGGCGGATTCGACCGCCTCGCGCACGGCGATCTGCACACGCGCCTCAGCGCTGCAGTCGGGCGCCGACGGGATGAAATTGCGGACTTGGCGCGCGATTTCGATCTGATGGCGCAGCGCCTCGAGCAGTTGGTGCAGACACGCGACCGGCTGCTGCACGACGTGTCACATGAACTGCGCTCCCCGCTTGCCCGCCTGCGGCTCGCCATCGGCCTCGCCCGCCAGAGCCCAGCGCGGATCGAGGTTTCGCTGGATCGCATCGATCAGGAGGTTCGACGACTCGATGAACTGGTCGGCGAGCTGCTGGCGCTGGCTCGGGTTGAGCATGGCGCGACCAGTGCGGAAGATTATTTTGATATCGCCGAGATCGTCCGCATGGTCGTGGAGGATGCACGTTTCGAGGCCCAGCAGAGCGGCATCGTCATCGAATTCGAGGAAGCTCTCCCCCCCGAGGAGGCGCGGCCGGCTCTTGCCGGCAATGCCGAGCTGGTCCGTCGCGCGATCGACAATGTCCTGCGCAACGCGCTGCGCGTGTCGGCCGATGGGCAGAGCGTGTCCGTGCGGGTCGGGCTGGAGGCTCATGCCTACCATGTGAGTGTCATCGATCAGGGACCAGGGGTCGACGACACATTATTGCCATCCATCTTTGAACCCTTCGTACGCGGCGAAGACTCCGGTTCCGGGGCCGGGCTCGGCCTGGCCATCGCGCAGAGAGCGGTCGCCGCGCATCATGGCCAGATCATGGCGCGCAATGGCGAGACCAGCGGCCTGTCGGTGGACATGACATTTCCCCTGACGGCAAGGCCGTCCTCAGGATAGAGCGGCTGGCCCTCTTGCGGCTCACGCCCTCCCGGCACCACGCAGGTTCTGCATGATTGAACGGGGCCAAGGCGGTCATGAAAACTGTCGACCAGCCCTCATCAATGTCCATCGTCCCTCCTCATGACAGGAAGCTGCACAGATCGAGGTCCGCGCCCGTGAATGTCCGCACCGGGAAGCCCCGGGCCGCGAGCCGGCCGCTTGCTCCGAACGTGCGGCTGCTGGCGGCAATAGGTGGCGAAATGATTCTGAGCGGCATGTCAAATAGAGCATATTGACGGCCTGTGACCGAGCGCGGCGCGAAGCACTTGGCAACGCCATCCGACATCCAGCCCCTAAACCCGCAACGCCTCGCACAGCATCGCTTCCACTCGTCGCGCCACGTCGGGGGCGTGGGGTGAGAGGCCGATGACGCGACGCATCGGCGCGAGGGGGATGTCCATGGGCTCGACCCGGCCGTCGGCGATCTGGTCGGCGACCGCATAGGCCATGAGGTGGCCGATGCCGTGGCCGTCCTCGACCATCTGCGCCAAGGCGTCGGCGAACTCGATGAACAGCGGCTGGGTGCGCGGCGCCAGGCCCAAGTCGCGCAGCAATTTGCGCGCCCAGCGTCCACCGATGTCGCGCCGGCCAAGGAAGATATACTGGAAGTCGTCCAGCGTGCATTCGCCGGCAGCGAGGCGCGCGCGGGTGCCGGCCGGCGCCACCATCACCAGCGGCAGCTCGCAGATCTGCCGCGTGTGCAGTGGCTGGTCCGCCTTGGCGGGGATCGCATAGACGGCGAGATCGACCTCGCCTTCCTCGACCTGACGCATGATCTCGGCCGAGGAATTGGTGGGCAGCAGATCGATCTCGATGTTCGGATGCTCGCGATAGATGCGCGGCAGCAGCGCCCGGAAATAATTCTCGCGCAGGAACGGCCCGACGCTGATGCGCAGCGCGATCTTGTCCACCGAGCGGCGATCCCGCCCGAACAGGCTGCTGCTGGCGGCGAGGATCGTCTCGATGATCTCGAGCGCTTCCTCGCCTTCCGCGGTGAGCAGCGGCGTTGTGCCCCTGCGGCGCTCGAACAGGCAGCGGCCGATCCGCTCCTCCAGCGTCTTGATCTGCTCGCTGACCGCCGGCTGCGATATCTCCAGCTGCTCGGCCGCCCGCGCGAAACTGCCCGCCTTGGCTGCGCAGGCGAAGGCGCGCAGCTGCGCGAACGTCACATCCTCGGAAACTCGCAGCGGGGGAGCCGGTTCGGTCATACAAACCTATCCTTATGACAGGTTATAAGCGTCTACAAGGTTGCTTCAATTCAGTTATCATGTTCATTGTTATCACGTTCATCTTTATGCCCGCGCGGCTGAGGATGAACCAAGCCAGAGCCACGCAAGATGGCCGCCATGTGCAGACAAAAAGAGAGGATAAAATGGTGAAAAGGGGAGGTTCTCGTTTCGCGGCCGTCGCCGCACGGCATCTGCTGACCGGCAGCTGCCTCACCGGTCTGGCCATGTTCGCCCAGCCGGCCCTGGCTCAGGATGCGCAAGGCACACCGGCCCCGCAGGACAACACGGCGCAGGCGGACGATCACGGCATCGGCGATATCGTCGTCACCGCGCGCTATGTAGCTGAAAATATTCAGGATACGCCGATCGCCATCACGGCGCAGGACAGCGCCGAGCTGCAGGCGGCGAACGTCACCAACATGGGCAGGCTGGGCACCGTCGTGCCGAACCTGATGACCATGCCGGGCGACTCGCAGTCGGCCGGCACGCCGGTCATCGCGATGCGCGGCGTCATCCAGGGCACCACGTCGAGCCTCGCCGTCCCGCCGGCGCTCGCCATCTACACGGACGACATCTATCACGGCACCACGGCCGGCTCGGAGCTGGACTTCACCGACATCGACCATGTCGAGGTCAATCGCGGTCCGCAGAGCACGCTGTCCGGCAATGCCTCCATTGCCGGCTCGATCAAACTCTATACGGTCGATCCGCGCGGCGACGGCTCGGGCTATCTCCAGGTCGAAGGGGGCTCGCGCAAATATTTCAGCCTTTCCGGCGCGCTCGACATCGGCCTCTCCCCTACCCTGTCGATGCGCGTCTCCGGCAATTTCCAGCGGCAGGACGGCTTCGGCAACCGCCTCGACTTCACCTGCATGATGAACAAGCTCGGCACGCCCGAACTGGCCGGATCGCTGCCGCTGTTCGACCCCAGCTCGCCGGGCAAGGATTGCGTCATCGGCCATACCGGCGGCGGCACCACGGCAGTCGGGCAGGTGAAGCTGCGCTGGCAGCCGACCGATGACATCGACATCATCCTGACGGCGCGCCATCGCGAGGAGGATATGGAGGAGACGCCGGAAGTGGCGCTCGGCTTCCGCAACGCCTGCTTCGACACGCCGGACTGCCTGATCGCAGCAGGCGCGCAGGCCTATCACCGAGCGACCTTCAAGACCTTCGGCATCACGGTCGGGCCCTGGTTCGTGACGCCGGAACGCAATGGCGGGCTCTACGACACCTATGCCACCAACTGCCGTCCGCTGCTCGACCTCTCCGGCGGCGGCTTCCCGGATGGCTATCCGGTCGGCATCTGCTTCGATCCGAGCAAGACGGCGCATAACACGCTGCTGTCCGGCAAGATGACCGCCAATCTCGCCGAAGCCGTGACCATGACGGCGATCGTCGGCTATACCGACTATGCCAACGAGTTCACCCAAAATGGCGACGCCTCGCCGCTCGGCCCGGTCATCTCGCATTTCAACAATCGCGACGAGCAGTGGACCGGCGAGCTGCGCTTCAACGGCAAGCTGTTCGACGACAAACTGGAATGGGTGGTCGGCGGCTTCCTGATGCGCCTGACCGGCCATCAGGACAATATCCTCACCTTCTCCAACGTCTATCAGGACTCGAAGGTGACGGGCAAGAACCAGTCCCAGTCCGCCTTCTTCCACCTGGACTACAGCATCACCGACCGCTGGCGCGTTTCGGGCGGCGCGCGCTACACGGGCGGCGAGATCACCATCACCATCGACAATCCGCAGGCGGTCTCGGTCCTCGAGCCGATCTCATCCACGCAGAAGCGGTGGGACTGGCTGATCTCGACCGACTACAAGATCACCGACGACATCATGGCCTATGCCTCGGCGGCGTCCGGCTCGCGTCCGCCGGGCCTCACCACCATCGTCGCCACGCCGCGCCAGCTTTCGCCGACCTCGGCCGAGGACCTCATCAACTATGAGGTGGGCCTGAAGGCGGATCTGTTCGACCGCCGGCTGCGCACCAACCTGACCGCCTTCTACATGGACTATCGCAAGCTCTCGACGACCGTGCGCGGCATCGAGTGCCGCAACGAGCCCGGCGACACCGCCACATGGTTCGGCGTGGACCAGACCGACCCGCAGGCGCTGGTCATCTGCTCGCAGTTCCCCGGCGCGCCGGACCCGATCGCCTATCAGATCAACATCGGCAAGCCGGCCAAGATCAAGGGTTTCGAGTGGGATATCTCGGCTGCGCCGATCGACGGGCTGCGCATCGACTGGTCGGGCGGCTACAACAAGTTCACCTCCGGCGAGAAGACGCCGGGCGCGCCGGGCTATCTGTGGCCGGGCAACCATCGCCAGCCGAGCTGGAACATGCACGCCGACATCTCCTATGACATCGAGACGTCGATCGGCACTTTCACGCCGCGCCTGGACTGGAGCTGGCAGTCGCAGCAGGACTATGATCCGACGCCGCAGGCCCATGCGCCCGATCCGCTCTACATCATCGATCCCTATTCGCTCTGGAATGCGCAGATCGCCTACCGGGCACCGGGCGGCGACTGGTCGGCCGCCCTGCAAGTCACCAACCTCGCGGACAAATGGTATCACTACCAGGTCTATCAGGGCACGATCGACACCTATACCCGCGTGGGCGCACCACGCGAGTTCCGGCTGACCGTCCGCAAGACTTTCTGAGCGTCACCGTCTCTCTGCCCTGCCCCACAGCGCTCCAACTCTCCCGGATCGGCGCTGTGGGGCATTTTTTCAACCACAGTTCCTACGCGCCGGAAATTTTGACTGGAGATCATGATGAAGGGTTTGGGTGAGCGCATATTGACGACGCATGTCGGGAGCCTGGTCCGGCCGGCGGCCCTGCTGGAAATGGTGATCGACGGCGTAGCCGGCAATCCGGTGGATCAGGACGCTTTCGAGGCGCTGGTCGCGCGCAGCGTCAAGGATGTGGTGGCCAAGCAGGCCGAAGTCGGCGTCGATATCCCCAGCGACGGCGAATTCTCCAAGCCGGATTTCCACAATTATATCGTGAACCGACTGGGCGGGCTGGAAGTGAAGCCCGTGACCAGCTCGTCTTCCATGTATTATCCCAAGCTGGCAGAGGAATTCCCCGGCTTCATGAAGCAATATGGCGATATGTACCGCACCATGTGGCTGCCGCCGGAACTGCCCCGCGACAAGGTGGAGGCCGCGATCAAGGTCGCCGTGCCACGTACCGTCGTCACCCGGCCGATCACTTATGAAGGCCAGGCGGAGCTCAAGCGCGACCTCGACAATTTCGCCGCCGCGCTGGCCGGTCACGACTTCGCCGACGCCTTCGTGCCTGCGGCCACGCCGTCGCGCTCGGATGCCTATCCCGACGATGTCTATGCGACCGAGGAGGCATATCTCTATGCGCTCGCGGATGCGATGCACGAGGAATATAAGGCGATCGTCGATGCGGGCTATATGGTCCAGCTCGACCTCGGCCTGCCCGCGCGCAACCAGGTGCTCTACGGCAAGACCAACCCGACGGTGGACGATCTGCGCAAGGCGTCCGAGATGCAGGTCGAGGCCTATAATCACGCGCTGCGCGGCATTCCGCAGGACCGGGTGCGCTATCACCTCTGCTGGGGCAGCATGAACACGCCGCATACGACGGACGTGCCGCTCAAGGAATTCGTCGAGCTGATCCTCAAGATCGATGCCGGCTTCTATGTGATCGAAGGCGCCAACCCGCGCCACGAGCATGAGTGGATGGTCTGGAAGGACGTCAAGCTGCCGCAGGACAAGGTGCTGGTGCCCGGCGTGGTCAGCCACCAGACCAATGTGGTCGAGCATCCCGAACTGATCGCCTGGCGCATCCGGAATTATGCGAGCGTGGTCGGGCGGGACCGGGTGATCGCCGGGACCGATTGCGGCTTCTCGCAGGGCTGGACGATGCAGCGCGTCCATGAGGAAGTGCAGTGGGCGAAGCTCAAGGCGATGGCCGAAGGCGCCGCGCTGGCGACCAAGGCGCTGTGGGGCTGAGCGGCGCATGATCGCACCGAAGCGATCGCAAATCGTCCCCGCCGGAAAAGGAATCTGACAATGCCCGTCGAAATCCTGCACGAAAGCATGCGCCGCATCGCTTCGGAAGACGCCACGCCAGAGCAGCTCGGCGAAGGCTATGGCGGCCCGACCGGCCCCACCGAGGGCCCGGTGTGGATCCGCGAGAAGAACCATCTCCTGTTCAGCGACATCCATGGCGACCGCCGGATGCGTTGGACGCCGGGCGAAGGCGTGACCGTCGACAAGCAGGGCACCGCCGACGGCAATGGCCAGACACGCGACCGGCAGGGGCGCCTCGTCGTCTGCCATCATTTCAGCCGTTGCGTGGATCGCGAAGAAGCCGATGGCAGCATCACGGTGATCGCCGACGGCTATCGCGGCCTCAAGCTCAACCGCCCCAATGACGTGGTCGTGAAATCGGACGGCGCCATCTATTTCACCGATCCGCCGCCGCGCCCGCCGCTGACGCCGCCCGACCATGTCGCCGAGTTGGACTGCGCGGGCGTCTACCGCGTCTCACCGGACCTCAAGCACATCAACCGGGTGGTGAGCAGCTTCGTGAATCCCAATGGCCTGTGCTTCTCACCGGATGAGAAGATCCTCTACATCAACGACAGCAACATCCACCGCAAGCTCATCATGGCCTATGATGTCGAGGCCAACGGCATGCTGGACCTGGGCAGCGAGCGGCTGTTCTGCGACATGCGCGGCGATGACCGGCGCGGCATCCCGGACGGGATGAAATGCGACATCGAGGGCAATGTCTATTGCACCGGGCCTGGCGGCATCTGGGTCATCAATCCGCAGGGCGTGCATATCGGCACGATCCTGAGCGACAATATCCCGGTCAACATGAACTGGGGCGATGACGACTGGCGGACGCTCTATTTCGCCGGCGCCTTCACGATCAACCGCATCCGCCTGGGCATTCCCGGCGTGCCGGTGCCACGCGGCGACATTCAGCCAAGTGGCTGAGCCGGCTTGCGGAAGGATGCCTCGCCGACATGACCGGACCAGCTACGAGCGGCGAGCCTGATGGCGTGAGCGCGACGAAGGAGGGCACCGCCGCAAAAGGCCCCCCTGAGCCTTCGAGCCCGCGCGGCTGGTACACCGTCTTCATCCTGGCGACGGTGGCCATGCTCTCCTACATGGACCGCGGCGTGATGGCGCTGTTCGTCCAGCCGATGAAGCGTGATTTCGGCCTTACCGACACGCAGGTCAGCCTGCTGCTCGGCCTCGCCTTCACCCTGCCCTTCGTGCTGTTCGGCCTGCCCATGTCGCGGCTGGTGGACCGGGGCGTGCGGCGGACGCTGATCGCGGGCTGCCTCGCCGCCTGGAGCTTCGCCACGGGCCTGTGCGGCATCGCCCAGAACTATTGGTCGCTGTTCGCCTGCCGCGCGGTGATCGGCGGCAGCGAGTCCGTGAACACCGCCGCCTCGCTCTCCGTGATCGCTGACGCGGTGCGGCGCGAGCGCTGGCCGCGCGCCTTCGCCATCCAGGCGGCCGGGGTGGCGGTCGGCGGCGCCATGTCGCTGCTGGTCGGCGGCCTGCTGTTCGGCCTCGTCGACCATCTGGCGCCGATCCATCTCTCGGGGATCGGCATCATCTACAACTGGCAGCTCGTGTTCATGATCGTGAGCATTCCCGGACTGCTGCTCGCCGGGCTGATGATGGTCAGCGTGCCCGAGCCGCGCCGCAAGGGTGGCACACGGCCGGGCGGCTATCCGCTGCGCGAAGTCTTCGGCTTCCTGATGAGCATGCGGGCCATGCATTTCCCCCTGCTCGCCGCCATGCTGCTCCTCTCCATGCTCAACTATGGCCTCGGCGCCTGGTCGCCGGCCTTCTACGAGCGCACCTATGGCTGGGGGCCGGAAGTCGCCGGCCCGATGATGGGCATGGTCTCGCTGGTCGGCTCGCTGATCGGCCTGCTCATGGGCGCGCGGCTGGCCGAGCTGTTCGCCAGGCGCAACGACGACGCCAATCTGCGCGTGCTGCTGCTGGCGCATGGCCTCGCCCTGCCCCTGCATGTGCTGGCGCCGCTGATGCCCAATCCCTGGCTCGCGCTGGGCTGCAATGCCCTCGCCGGCCTCGTCGGGGTGATGGGCGGGCCGGGCTTCTACGCCGCCGTCCAGCTCACCACGCCCAACGAGATGCGCGGCCAGCTGAACATCCTCTATGCCGCCAGCATGAACACGATCGGCGGCTCGCTGGGGCCGACGGTGATCGGCCTGCTCACCGACCATGTGGCGCCCTCCGAAGCCGACCTCGGCTATGTGCTGGTGGCCGTCAACCTGATGTTCGGGCCGATCGCGCTGTTCCTGCTGTGGAAATCGCTGCGGCCCTATGCCATGGCTTACCGCGCGCGGGTCGAGGCTGGTGGGGACGTATAGGGCTGCCCTCCGATACGACACGAACACCACCGAGCCCAACAACACCCCGTTCACCCTGAGCTTGTCGAAGGGCCGTTTTTTCCTTCTCCCAACATCAGCGCCGCAAGGCGACGATATGGACCACAGGCCCCGCGCTTTCGCCCGGCTCCGGTCGGATGACCGCGAGGACGCTGCCGCCCCGCAGCAACCGTTCATAGCGCGCATATTCCTCACCGAACCGGGCGCGGTCGGCGCGGTAGCGGTCATAGTGCGTCAGGATCGCATAATCGGCGGCGCAGGAGCCCATCAGCGCGTCGTCGACATGGCCGAGATCGATCACCGGCCGCGTGTCGCGCAGTGTCTCGACCCGCGCATAGCTGATCCGCCCGCCCAGCACCTGATGCGGCTCGATGCAGCCCGCCGCGCCGAGCGGGAACAGGAAGCGCCAGGGCCCGCCGAGCAGATCGAACGCGCCATGCTCGATCAGGATGGTGCGGCCAGGCGGGACATGGCCGCGCACCCAGGCCGAGGCGCGCTGCCGGGTGTCGTTCATCCGCTCGGCCGTGCGCGCCTCGGCCGCCTGGACCATCGGCGCGATGAGCAGCAGCGTCACGACGGCCTCTCCCGGCGCCAGTCGCCAGCCCGGCCTGCGCGCGCGCAGGGCATCGAGGAGCCGGCAGACGGCATAGGCGATCAGGATCGCAAGGAAAGGCATCAGGGGCACCGCCCAACGCTCCCAGCGCAGGGGCTGCGCGACGATGACCAGGAAGAGCAGGAAAAAGCCCGGCAGGACGGCGAACCGCATCGCCCGGTCGCGCCAGGCGCTCAGCACCAGGCCGACGATCGTCAGCGCCAGCCCGGCCACGCCGAGGGAACCCGCGATCGGATCGCCCAGATACCAGCCGAGATTGGCGAACAGGCCGCCACCTGTCGCGCCCGGATGGATCGGCCGGGCTTCCCCCGCCAGATCGTGCAGCACCATCGGATAGTCGAGCAGCAGGAAAGGCGAGGCGAAGAGCAGCGTGGCAAGGGCGATCATGAGCAGGAGCGCGGCCCCGCCTACGGCGCGCGGACGCCAGCCCGCCCGCGACAGGCTCGCCACCAGCGGATTGACCAGGACCAGCACCGCCGGCCACTTGGTCGCGCAGGCAAAGCCGGCCCAGAAGCCGGCCATCAGCAGGTCGCGGCGGCGGCCATCCTGCAGGATCGCAATGGCTGCCCGCGTGCACAGCAGCATGAAGACGCTTGCCTGCACGTCCGTGCGGATGACCTGCGAATAGCCGATATGGAGGGCGTTCACCGCGAGCAGCGCGGCCGCGATCAGCCCGAGCCTGGCCCCGCCCAGCCGGCGGCCGATCGACCAGGTGAGCCAGACGCAGGCCACCCCGCACAGCGCGATGAGCAGCCGCGCCGGCAGGAAGAGGAGACCCGGATCGGCATAGGCGGCCACGGCGAAGGCATCGATGCTGGCGAACCGCCCCGTCGCAAGGCCGACCGCCGCGACCGCGACCATGACCAGCGCCAGGCTGTAGAGCGTGATCGTGCCCGGATGGCCGAACCAGTGCGGGTTGAGGCTGTGGCCGCGCAGCATGTCGAACGCGGTCATCATGAACAGCGGCTCGTCCGGATCGTTGAGCGCGGGCAGGCCGAAGGCGAGGCCATGCAGGCGCAACCCGAGCGCCAGGGCGAGGATCGCCAGCAACATCCACCGTTCCGTCGCAGAAACGGGGCGGATGTTACGGCCTGGCTGATGCGGTTCCGTCATGGTGCCGAAAGCACGACGTGGAGCGACGATGCAAACCGTAATCCTGGCAGGCGGCCTGGGCACGCGCCTGGGCGAAGAAACCGCCGTCCGGCCCAAGCCGATGGTCGAGATCGGCGGCAAGCCGATCCTCTGGCACATCATGAAGATCTATTCGGCGTCCGGCTTCCATGACTTCATCATCTGCCTCGGCTACAAGGGCTGGCTCATCAAGGAATATTTCGCCAATTATTTCCTGCACAGCTCGGACGTGACGATCGACCTGCGCGGCGGTAACGGGCTCAATGTCCACCACGCGCGCACCGAGCCCTGGCGGATCACGCTGGTCGACACCGGCGCGGAGACGATGACCGGCGGACGCCTGGCGGCCGTGCGCGACTATCTGGAGCCGGACGAGCCCTTCTGCTTCACCTATGGCGACGGGGTGGCGGACATCGACATCGCCGACCTGGTGCGCTTTCACAAGGCGCATGGCCGGCGGGCGACGATCACCTCGGTGACGCCGCCCGGCCGCTTCGGCGCGCTGGAGATCGAGGAAGGGGATCGCGTGGTCGACTTCCACGAGAAGCCCGCGGGCGACGGCGGCCGCATCAACGGCGGCTTCTTCGTGGCTGACCCGTCCGTGCTCGATCTGGTCGAGGGACCGGAAACCAGCTGGGAGCGCGGCCCGCTCGAAACCCTCGCGCGGCAAGGCGAGCTGATGGCCTATCGCCATGACCGCTTCTGGCAGCCGATGGATACGCTGCGCGACAAGCTCTATCTCGAAGAGCTGTGGAAGGGAGGCGAGGCGCCATGGAAGCGCTGGTGAGCCGCCCCTGGGCGGGCCGGCGCGTCCTCGTCACCGGCCATAGCGGCTTCAAGGGGAGCTGGCTGAGCCTCTGGCTGCACGCGATGCGCGCGCGCGTCAGCGGCCTCGCCCTGCCGCCGCCGACGCAGCCGAGCCTGTTCGCGGCGGCGCGGATCGCCGAGCTGATCCGCCATCATGAGGGTGATGTGCGTGATCTGGCGACCGTGCGCGCGGTGGTGGAGAGCGAGCGGCCGGAGATCATCTTCCATCTCGCCGCGCAGCCGCTGGTCCGCCTCTCCTATGAGCAGCCGGTCGAGACCTATGCCACCAATGTCATGGGCACCGTCCATGTGCTGGAGGCGGCGCGGCAGGTGCCGGGCGTGCAGGCGGTGGTCTGCGTCACCAGCGACAAATGCTATGAGAATCGCGAGTGGATATGGCCCTATCGCGAGAGCGACCCGATGGGCGGGCATGATCCCTACAGCTCCAGCAAGGGCGCGGCCGAGCTGGTCATTTCCGCCTGGCGGCGCTCCTATGGCGGCGAGAACGGGCCGGCCATCGCCTCGGTGCGCGCCGGCAATGTGATCGGCGGCGGCGACTGGGCAGCGGACCGGCTGATCCCCGATCTAGTGCGCGCCTTCGAGGCCGGCGTCGCGCCGCTCATCCGCTCGCCGGACGCGGTGCGGCCCTGGCAGCATGTGCTGGAGGCGCTGGGCGGCTATCTGATGATCGGCGAGCGGCTGCTCGCCGGCGACCGCCGCTTCGCCGACGGCTGGAATTTCGGGCCGGCCGAGGAGGATGCGCGGCCAGTGAGCTGGATCGTCGAGCGCATGCGCGCGGCCTGGGGCGGCGACACGCGCGCGGTGCGACCGGATGACGGCCCGCGTCCGCACGAGGCGGGCCTGCTGCGGCTCGATTGCTCCAAGGCGCGCGGCGCGCTCGGCTGGCGGCCGGCGCTGCGGCTGGATCAAGCGCTGGACTGGATCGTCGCCTGGCATCGGGCGGTGGGCAGCGGTGGCGACGCCCGGGTCATCACGCTCGCGCAGATCGCCGACTATCGGCGGATCGCCGAGGCCCGGGAAGGTCGCGCGGCGGCTTGATCCATAATCAGTGCTCCTGCGAAGGCGAGACCTTCGCAGGAGCACTGTGTCTTCTATGATTTCCGCGCGCGGAAGCTCACGCGGGCGTGCCAGAAATAGCTGCCGATGACGACCAGGATGGTGAAGCCGGTCTGGGCGATGACCGGCGGGATGCCGCCCAGCTCCACCAGCACCGGCAGCGCGGCCCAGTTGAGCGCATAATTGACCAGATAGAAGCTGGCGAAGGCGCCGAACTCGCGCGCCATGTTCCCACGCGTGCGGAATACGCCGAACTTGTGGGTGGCGAAGGCGAAGCACAGGCAGACCGCCTGCGCGATGCCGAGCGCCAGGAGATAGTGGACGCGCAACGGCGGCACAACCCAGAGCAGCAGCGGATAGAAGGCCAGCCCGAACGCTGTGTTGACCGCGCCGGCGATGAGGAAGCGCAGCGGCCGTCCGCCTGTCTCGACGAGCCGGGCGATCACGATTCCTCCATGAGCGGGATGCGCATATTCTCGGCCAGCACCTCGCGCGGCAGGAAGGGGGACAGGTCCTCCAGCGCGGGCGAGGTGATGCGGCCGTCCGGATGCGCCTTGGCGCCCAGCTTGGGCGCGAAGGCGACATGCTCGTCCACGATCAGCTCGCACAGCACCGGACCCTGGGTGGCCAGCGCCGCCTCGATCGCCGCGGGCAGATCATTATGCGTCTCGGCCCGCATATAGGCGAAGCCGAAGGCGGCGGCGACCTTGCCGAAATCCGGGAAGGTCACATTGCTCTTGGGGCCGCCGCCCACTTCAACGCCATTGAAGAAATTGCGGTGGGTCTGGAAGATCGAGACATAACCGCTGTTGTTGATGAGGAAAATCTTCACCGGGAGCCCGTTGCCGGCGATCGTCTGCAATTCCTGCAGGTTCATCATGATGCTGCCATCCCCGGCGATGGCGATGACTCGCCGGTCGCCGCCGGTCGCCGCGCAGACGCCGATCGCGGCGGGCAGATCATAGCCCATGGTCGCGCAGCCGCTGTTGGTCCAGAGGCGCTGGCCCTGCTTGATATGCGCGGCCTGGAAGCTCACCACACAGGCGCTGCCATTGCCGGTGACGACGATATCCTCCTCCCCCAGCTGCCGGAACAGCTCGTCCATCGCCACATAGGGATGGATGTTGGGCCCGTGCGAGCGATAGTCCGGCAGCACCGTCGGGAAACGGCGCGCCCGCTCGCGCGACCAGTCCAGCCATTCGCGATGCGCCGCGCTCGGGCCGCCATAAGGCGCGGCGAGCAGGGCCGGGATCAGGTCCTTGAGGTCCGCCACCACCGGCATGTCCGGCACCACATTGGGCTTGGCCAGCTCCAGCGGATCGATATCGACCCAGATCTTGTAGGCGGCGCGCGCGAAGCTCTGCCAATTGTAGCTCACCTGCCGGATGTTGAGCCGGCTGCCGAGCACGATCAGCAGGTCGGCGCTCTGCGTCACCATGTTGCCGCCCCGATCACCCACCGTGCCGGGCCGGCCGCAATAGAGCGGATGGTCATTCCACAGCGCGTCATGCGCATTCCAGCCGGTCACGACCGGCACGCCGAGCTTCTCGATCAGCCGAAGGAAATCCGCATGGGCGCCCGACAGGCGCACGCCACCGCCGGCAAAGACCACCGGGCGCTGCGCGACATGCAGTTTTTCGAGGATTTCCGCAGCTGTCGCGGCCAGATCGGTGTGGCGCCAGGGCTCAACAAGCTCAGCTACATCGAAGCCGGGCAGCGCGTCGGGATCGATCATCGCGGCCTGCACGTCGAGCGGGATATCGAGCCAGACCGGGCCCGGGCGACCGGATTTCGATAGATATATCGCTTTTTCAAGATGATATCGGACGCTATTCGGATCGGTTATCATCACGGCATATTTGGTGATCGGACGAATGAGCTGCTCGATGTCCAGCTCCTGATCTCCATATTGGCGCAGCGGCAGGCCGGTCGAGCGCACCGTCGTCTCATATTTGACCTGGCCCGAGATGACGAGCATCCCGATCGAGTCCACATAAGCGCCATAAACGCCGGTGATGGCATTGGTGCCGCCGGGGCCGGAAGTCACATTCACCACCGCAAGCCGGTTGGTGAGGCGATAATAGGCCTCGGCCGCCATGGCGAGCGCCTGCTCATGATGGGTGAACATGGTCCTGAGCGCGGGATGCGTGCCCAGCGAATGATTGAGGTGCATGGCGCCGCCGCCGGTCAGCATGAAGACCTGCTCGATGCCATGCTCGACCAGCCTGTCGGCCAGCCAGTGGGAAAGCTTCACTTTGGTCATGGGGTCCATCCGTTCCAGAGCGCGGTGCGCCGGATCGCCTCGTCGAGGCCGACCGTGGCGGAAAGGCCGAGCGCGGCGCGGATCGCCGCGGTCGAGGGCACATAGCGGCCGGGATTCCAGCCGGGGTCCGGCCGGCCGAGTATCTCGACGCCGGGACCGCCGAGCAAAGCGGCGGTGCGGCGCGCCAGATCGGCGATCGAGACGCTTTCCTCCGAACCGACATTGAACATGGCGCCCGGCGCGCCGCGCAGCAGCAGCGCCCAGAGCCAGATCGTGAGATCGGCGGCGTAGAGATAGGAGCGCACCGCCTGCCCCGCGCCTTCCACCCGGATCGGGCGGCCGGCCATGGCGTCGCGGATGAAGTTGCCGGCGGCGAAATGGATGCCGAGGTCCAGCATCGGCCCCAGCAGCGCGAAGATGCGGGCCGTCACCACGTCGAGCCCGAACTGGCGGCCATGGATGGCGCAGAGCATCTCGGCGGCGCGCTTGCCCTCGCCATAGGCGGAGCGGGGATCGCGCGGGTCCGGGCCGCCGGTCCAGTCCTCGGCGACATGGGTCATCTCCCAGGGCTGGACGCCGTAGACGGCGCCGGAGCTGAGGAAGAAGAAGCGCCGCGCCTGCCGCTCCACCGCGAGGTCCAGAGCGCGGCGCGTGCCGGTGACGATCGTGTCGAACATGCGGCGCGGATCATTGGCGTTGAGCGCCGCGCTGGCATCGGTGGCGGCGTGGATGACATGGGTGAAGGCGCCCGGCGGCGGATCGAAGGTCATGACGTCGCCGGCGACGAGGCGGAAGCGCCTGGCCAGATGCGGCGCCCTGGCGGCGAAGGCGGCGGGATCGCGGCTGAGCAGCGTCACGTCCACATCCACCGGCGCGTGCGCCAGCGCCTCCAGCATCCAGCGGCCGATGAAGCCCGTGCCGCCGGTCATGAAGATGCGTGCGCCGGAGAGGCGCGGCCAGTCCGCCGCCAGCGCCGCGTCCACCACCGCGAGGTCCTGCTCCAGGATCATGCCACCACCAGCCCCAGCGAGGGCCGATGCAGGCGATGCGCCCGCACCACGCGCGCCACGCTGTCCAGCGACAGCGCCCACAGGATCAGCACGATCAGCCCCGGCCGCACGAAATGGCCGAGCGTCAGGCCGAAGCTGGGCGAGACGGGGCGACCGCTGAGCCAACTGTTGGTCTGGAGGTCCAGCACGCCCGCCAGTGGCCAGTCGCCGACGATGCAGAGCAGATAGGCGCAGATGGTGGCGAGGATCGGCCCCGCGCCCTGCCAGCGCTCCAGCAGCACGAGGAACAGCAGGAAGGCCTGAGTATAGCCGCCGGGCGACTGGGTGACGAGATAGGCGCCGAGCAGGATCGTCGCGATGCGGTGCGCCGGCAAGGCACGCGGCTGCAGCCAGGCGGCGGCGAGCGCGGCCAGCGCGATCGCCTGGCTCGCGCGGATGAGCAGCGGCACCGCCAGCTCGATCGTCTCGACCAGATCGGACGAGACGAACTGCAGCAGCGGGATCGGCGCCTTACGCAGCATGAGCAGCGGCGCATAGCTGGTCGAATAGTTGATCTCGTTCCAGACCTGCCCGCCCTGGAAGATCACCCAGTTGGCGGTGTTGGAGACCAGCTCGCCGGGCGTGCCGCCGCCGACCCAGGCGAGCGTGGCGAGATAGAGCGCAAGGGTGGCGAGGCCGGCCAGCTCCAGCGGGCGCCAGTCGCGCTTCACGGCCTGGGCCAGGGCGGGGAGCAATAGATATGGCTTGAAGTTGATCGTAGCGGCCGTGGCCAGCGCCCGCCAGCGCGGCGAGCGCAGCAGCGGCCCCTGCGCCAGGATGAAGCAGGGCATGGCGACGAGGATGAGGTTGCCGCGCTCCAGCGTGAAGAGCAGCGGCAGGCCGAGACCGAAGGCGACGCTGCGCACCAGCGCCGTGCGCGGATCGGCCCGGCGCAGGCTGAGCCAGACCAGCGCGACGGTGAGCAGATAGAAAGTGATGATGGCGGTGCGAGCGAACAGGTCGCAATCGCGGGCGTGGAAGGGCGAGGAGAGATAGCAACCCGGCAGGCTGAACAGATCGAGGAACACGAAGGAGAGCGGCGGATAGATGCTCCGCCAGACCTGATACGCGCCGGGATGATTGGCCCAATAGGCGGTGTTGAACCAGTCCATGAAGGTGTCGTTGGTGTCGAACACGAAAGGCTGGGGCAGATAGCCGGTCGCGCGGAAAGCGATCACCGTCCGGACAAGGCTCGCCACCACGAGGAGCATCAGGCCGATCTCGGGCAGGAGGGCAAGACGCGCGCGCATCGCTCAGGGCCTCCGCACGAAGGTCCGCGCCGCCGGTTTCGCGCGCGAGGGCGGGAAGTTGATCCGCTCCTCCTCCAGCACCAGCGGCAGGTTGCGGCTGCGCTCGGCGAGCAGACGCACCTGCTCGCCGATCAGGCCGAGGAAGAAGAGCAGGACGCCGAACATGGCGAAGGCCAGCGCCAGCGCCAGCAGCGGCCAGACCGGGCCGCGCAGGATCGCCGCCGCGAGCGCGCCGAGGCCGAGCAGCAATGTGAGCGCCAACGACCAGAGGGCGAGGATGATCGGCAGGCGCAGCAGCGACTTGGCCGATGCGGCAACGCCGGACAGGGCGAAGGAGAAGAGCGTGCCGAGATTGTTCTTGCTCTCGCCCGCCGCGCGCTGCGGCCGGTCGAACGGGATCACCGCGAGGCGGAAACCGCTCTCGACCAGCATGCCCCGGAAGAAAGGCTCGGGTTCGTTCCAGGCGGCCAGCGTGTCGACCACGGCGCGGTCGTAGAGACCGAAGCCGGTCGCGCCGGGGATGACCGGATAGTCGCCATGGCGGCGCAGGAAGGCATAGCCAGCATCGCGGACCAGCGCGATGAAGGGCGAGGTCCGCTCGCTGCGGCGCTGGGCGAGCACGATCTGCGCCCCGGCGCGCCACTGCGCCACGAAATCGCCGATCATCGCCGGCGGATCCTGGAAATCGGCGCACATGCCGATCACCGCCCGCCCTTCCGCCTGATAGATGCCATAGGTGGGCGAGCGCATCTGGCCATAGTTGCGGTTGTTGAAGATCGCCCGGATGCGGGCATCGCGCGCGCACAGCTCGCGGATCAACGCGCGCGTGCGGTCGCTCGAGGCATTGTCGATGAGGATGATCTCATGGCTCGCGACATGCTGCGCCGCTTGCGCGCTCACCGCCGCACAGATCGCCTCGACATTCGCCTCCTCATTGTAGCAGGGGATGACGATCGAGAGTTCGGGCCGGTCCTCAGGCTGGGTCATGACCCCGCCCTTTGCCAAGGCGCAGGTCGATGCCCGTCGCCGGCGCATAGATTTCGGTGAAGAAGACGCCCAGCGCCAGCAGGGCGAGCAGCGCCACCGCCGGCAGGTTATATTTACGGTCCGGGTCGAGATGCGGGGCCTCGATCGTCTGCACATCGGCGTCCGTCTCCGAGGCGAGCGTCTGGACGGTCACGTCCTCGGACGAGCGCGCATAGACCTCATAAAGCGCCTGGGCGAAGCGATAGTCGCGATAGAGATTGAGGTAGCGGCTCTGGACGTCCGACAGGCCGGCCACATTGGGGCCCGCCGCGCCCACGCTCGGCTCGGCGCTGCTGGCGATCTGCGCGCGCAGGGCCGCGACTTCCGACTGGACCGACTGGAGCTGCGGATTCTCCGGCCCCTGGAAGCGCTGGAGCGTCTCCAGCTCGACCAGCTTGGCCTGGAGCTGCGCCTGCAGCCCGGCGCGCAGCGAGAGTTCCGAGCCGAGCTGGGCTTCGGGCTCGGCAAGATTGTTGCGTTTGCGGAAATCGTTGAGCGCGGTCTCGGCGGTGGCGACGCGATCGGCGGCCTCGCGAAACCGGTCCAGCACCAATTGGCGCTTGCGGGCGAGCTGATCCCGACCGAGGCGGTTGAGCCGATCACTGATCGCGCGGGCATAGGCGCTGGTCAGCGCCTGCGACCATCGCGCGTCATGGGTCTTGACCTCGACCTCAAGGATGCCGCCGGTCAGCGAATGGATGTCGACCCGCCGGGCGAGCGCCACGCGCGCCTTGTCGGCGGTCGCATAGCCGTCCGGCCCGACCAGCTTGAGGCGGGCGATCACTTCGTCCGTCACCTCGATGCCGCGCGCCACGGCGAGATAATAGTCGACCGGCTGCTTGCCGCCGCCGAGCAGCGCGGCGAAGCTGCCGAGCTGCCCGCCGACGGCGTTGAGCATCGAGTTGAGGCCCAGGCTGTTGCTGTCCTGCGGGACCAGCTTGGCGCGGGCGACATAAGGGCGCGGCACCACGCACAGGATGAGCAGCAGCAGCGCCAGCACGGCATAGGCGCGGCGGCGCGTCCGCTGGTCGTTCCACCAGCCGGCGATGCGCTCTGCGCGGGTCATTCGACCAGCGCCTTGATCGAGGCCGCGCCGACCAGCCCGCCGAACAGGCTGCCGGTGATGTCGCGCAGCCGCGCCCAGAACTCGCCGCGATTGGCGTCGATCGGCACATAGACGAGATCGCCCGGCAGCGCCGGCTGGCGCAGCACGCGCCGGCCGCCGGCCAGCACCGTGCCGTTGGCGCGCACGACGAAGATCTCGCCCTTGTCGCCGAGCTTCTGGACACCGCCGGCGGCCTCCACGAAATCGCCGATATCCTGGCCCTCACGATAGGCGAAGGAGGCCGGGCTCGGCACCGCGCCGAACACGCCGACCGTCACCGGGCGCGGCGGCACATAGATGCTGTCGTTATTCTCGACGATCAGGTCGGCCGGCAGGCTCGCCGCATCCACCGGCAGGTCGAACACCAGCCGCCCGTCCGGCTCGCGCCGGCGCAGCTGCTCGACGATCGAGCGGACCAGCGCCATATTGTCCGGGCTGACGAGTTGCGCGCGATTGGCCGAGGTGACCGGCTGGGCGCTCAGTTGCAGCTCCAGGTCGCGGATCGCCCGGTCATAGCTGATGCGCTGCTGCTCGCGCACGCTGTCGCGGGTGATGACGCTGGCATAGGGAAAGGCGGCGGCGGTGAGCCCGCCGGCCTGCGCCAGCACGTCCGCCATGCGCGTGCCCGGCGCGAAATAATAGCGGCCCGGCCGCGCCACCTCGCCGCTGATCGTCACCAGCACCGGCTGCTGCTCGACCGGCCGGGCGATGCCGACGCCGGAGAGCACGCGGATGATGTCGCCGCGCCGGACCTGCTCGCTGCGGGCCTGCTCCGCGCTCAGCTCGCGCCAGCCGACATCGGCCTGGGCGAGCGAATCCAGCACCATCACGCGGCGATCGTCGGCCACGGTGTTGACGCCGCCCGCATAGAGCAGCGCGTCCTCGATCGTCTCACCGGGCGCGACCTCATAGATGCCCTGCTGGTTGACGCTGCCGATCACGGCGACCTGCGTGCCGGCGGGCGCGATATAGATGACGTCGCCATTCTGCACGACGACATCGCCGCGCCGGTCGCCCTTGAGCAGCAGGTCGTAGAGGTCGAAGTCGGAGATCAGCTCGCCGTTCCGCCGCAGCTGGATCGAGCGGAAGCTGCCGCCCGCCGAGGGCCCGCCGGCCGCCAGCACGGCATTGACCAGTGTCGAGAGGCTGCTCACCGTGAAGGAACCGGGCTGCGCGGCGAAGCCGGTCACATAGACGGTGACGCCGTGCAGCCGGGCGATCGACACCTCCAGGCTGAAGCCGCGATACTGGCGCGAGACTTCGCGCGCGATCACCTCATGCAGGTCGCGATAGGCGACGCCGCCGACCATGACCGCGCCGACGCGCGGCACGAAGATGCGCCCCTCATTGTCGACCCTGAGCCGCACGTCGGTGGCCTGCACCGATCCGGTGAGGCCGAGTTGCAGCTCGTCGCCCGAATTGATGCGATAGTCCGGCGGAACCGTGGTGGTGGGCGGCGCGGTGAAATCGCGATTGCCGGGGATCAGCAGGTCCGCGCCGAAGCGGCGCAACGGCACGCCCGCGACGGTCGAGACGAAGCGCTCATATTCGCTGGGCGGGGCCGGCGCTGGCCGCGCCGGCGCGGCGGGCGCGCGTCCTTCGGCCGCCGGGCGCCGCTCCGGCTCGGCGGTGGGCGGCACTTCGATGACGGTCGGCTGATAGGCTTCCGGCTGCGCGGCCGGCACCGCGACCTGATTGGCCGCGGCGCCGCGCGCACGCATGTCGGCCGCCTGCTGCTGGTCCGTCGCGGTGACGGGCGACAGCAGCTGCGCCGTGGACGCGACCGGAACCGTCAGCGCCACAAGCGCGCCGATCGCCCGAACGAGCGTGGAAGGCTTCAGCATCAGCATGCGAGCGAGACGTCTCCCATGGGCTGCGCGACAAGCCCGCAGGCCGGCGCCAGCAGGATGTCGGCGGCGAGCGACCAGAGCCGCGCGTCGGCGGCGGCAAGCAGCCCGTTGCGCCTGCCGACCCGATAGGGCTCGCCCGACCAGTCGGTCGCCATGCCGCCCGCCTCGGCGAGGAACAGCGCGCCGGCTGCGTGGTCCCAGGGCAGCGTGCGCTGGAACAGGGCGATATCCTCCATGCCCAGCGCGAGCCGGGGATAGCTCTCCGCCGCGCAGCGCGGCACGGGCACCACCGTCAGCTTCGCGCCGGCATGGTCGTGGACACGCGCCCGTCGGGCGGCATCGAGGAAATGCGTGCCCAGCGCCGCGACCGGCCGCGCCGCGCCGGTCGCCCGCGCGCGGACGGACATGCCGTCGCAAGTCGCGCCACGGCCGCGCTCGGCATGGCACAGGCGCCCGCTCACCGGATCGAGCATCCAGCCGGCCAGCGGCGCGCCATGCTCGACCAGCGCGATCATCATGCCGAAAGGCGGGACGCCGGCGGCGAAATTGCCGGTGCCGTCGAGCGGGTCGATCAGCCAGACCAGCCCCTCACCGACATCGTCGAGCAGCGAGGGGTTGTCCGCCGCCGCCTCCTCGCCGACGATGCGGGCGCCCAGGCCCAGCGCGTCGAGCCCGTCGCGCAGCCGGGCTTCCGCCTCGCGATCCGCCACGGTCACGATCTCGCCGGGGATCTTCTCTGCAATGTCGCCCTGCCTGAGCGACCGGAAGCGCGGCATGACCGCGCTCGCGGCCACCTCACGCATCAGTGCGGCGACATGCCGATCGACTGGCATGGACGCTCAGGCAGCCGCCCGGCGACCGCTCGACGCAGCCGCGTTGCGCTCGCGCATCATCTGGATGCGCGGCAGGTCCTCGTCGGCGATCGCCGCATAATAAGCGCGCTTGTTCTCCAGCCAGGCGAGCTCGAAGGCGACGGCATTGGCGATGCCTGCCTCGATGGCAGCGCTCTCCGCCGCCGCGCCGTCGAACACGATCTTGCGCGTCTCGAACCGGTCGAGCCGCACGCTGCGGACCTCGCGCAGCACCGGCAGCGCCTCGACCGCGACCGAGCCGCCCATCACCATCTCCAGATTCTGCGCGGCGCAGGCCTCCGCGACGGTCAGCACCGCCTCGGTGATCTCACGCTCGTTGATCGCGCCGCGCGGCAGGCCGCGCGAAAGCGTGAAGTCGACCCGGCCGAACACGATGCCGTCCACGCCCCGGCGCGCGGCCGGCAGCATCTTGGCGAGGTTGCGCAGCGTCTCCTGCGTCTCCAGGTTGAACAGGAACCGGGCATTCGTCTCGTGGCGTTCGCCATAGACCTTCGCCCGCGCATCGACGAACTTGGAGAGCGCATAGGGCGTCTCCACCATCGGCGCGATGACATAATCGGCGCCATAGAGCTTCGAGGCATAGAGATCGGACACCGCCTCGCAGCCGCCGATCTTCAATGCCAGCCCGAGGTCGGCACGCCAGGCCAGCTCCAGCAGGCGCAGCAGCTCGTCCGGCCGCGTGCCTTCCGCCTCGAATTCCGCCTTGACCGCGACGAAGCCATGATGGTCGCGACCCTTTTTCAGCATGTCGAGCATGCGGCGTTCTGTTCCGTTCACCTTCGCCTCCTGGTTGCAAAGCGGCTGTTGACGAAGAGCGAGACGGAGCATGGCCGGACGTCCCGCAAAGGAATCCGGCCACAAAAATTTATGCGGTGGCAGTTACGGGATGAACCGAAGGAGTGCGTCGTCCCTCCGTGAAGAGTCTGGCTGCCCTGCGCCTGTCCCAAACCATCGCCATGATGGTCGGTGCAGGGTCGCCCGTGCTCGCGGAACCACCCGGCCTCCCCACCGGCCAGGGTGATATTTTCCGCGAACGCATGATGGCCTGGACGGCGCCCCCCCACGTGCCGTCCAGGCCAGTTTCGGCGGAGCCCGGTGTGGGACCGGCGCCAGGATCAGCGCCAGAGTCAGCAGTGGTGCCGCTCGTCTCCTCCCCCTTCGGCCGCCGGCGCGATCCGATCAACGGCGGCATGGCCATGCACAGCGGCATCGACATCCCCGGACGGAACGGAACGCCGATCCACGCCTCGGCGGCCGGCACGGTGCGCTTCGCCGGTCCGGCCGGCGGCTATGGGACCATGATCGAGATCGATCATGGCGGCGGCATGGTGACACGCTACGGGCATCTCTCGCGCCGCCTGGTGGCGACCGGCGATCGGGTCACCCAGGGCGAAACGATCGGCCTCATGGGCTCGACCGGCCGCTCGACGGGCAGCCATCTCCATTTCGAAGTGCGGATGAACGGCGCGCCTGTGCCTCCGTCCGGCTACTTCCATGTTGACGGCCATGCCTCGCCTCGGGCAGTTGCGCCATCGGCCCCGGCGCCCCACATATCCGACTATGCCCGCAGGCGCGCGGCAGCGGCGCGGTCTGGCGGTGTGTCCCGGTGAGGTTGGCCCGGCATGCCGAGAAGGCGCCGCATGCTCCTGGCGCAACGGCCGCGGGACGATCCCGGACCGGCCGCGCCGGCTGCTCGGAGAATGGATCGCAAGCGTTGAAGACCGACCAAGACGAGGCCGCCGGCCTGCAGGGAATCATCCTGAGGGAACGGTCGCGGCTCCTTCGTTTCCTGGCCGCGCGCGGCGCGGGCGATGAAGCGGAGGATCTGCTGCAGGATCTGTGGCAGCGCGTGGCGGCGGCGGCGACGCAGCCGATCGCGGATCCACTCTCCTATCTGTTCCGCGCGGCGGAGAATCTCATGCGCGACCGGCGGCGATCGAGCGTCAGCCGCGAGCGCCGCCAGCAGGACTGGCATGACAGCCGCGACGGCAGCGAGGAGCAGCCGCAGGGCGAGCGCGTGCTCATCGCCCGCGAGCGGCTGCGCGAGGCGGAAGCGCTGCTTGCCGGGCTCGACCCGCGCGTCCATCATGTGTTCCGGCGCTATCGGCTGGACGGAGCGAGCCAGCCGGTCATTGCCCGCGAGCTCGGCATCAGCCTGAGCTCGGTGGAGAAGGATCTTCAGAAGGCCTATCGCGCGCTGGCGGAGCTCAAGGCAAAATTCGATGCGGAATAGCTTTCGGGGCTCCGTCATGTCAGGGTCATGGGCATGAACGGCAGCAACGAAATGGGGGAAACGGCGCGGCTCTGGGCGATTCGCGTGCAGGATCCCGCATTTGACGACTGGGAGAGCTTCACGGCCTGGCTGGAGAGCGATCCGGAGCATCTGGCCCATTATGAGCAGGCACTGGAGGTCGATGCCTGGGCGCGGGACCTGTTTGCGACGCCGCACGCGCCGCTCGGTCTGGTCGAGACGCCGACCGTCGATGCGCCGCGCCGTCGGCGCTGGGTCTGGCCCGCCGCCTTCGGTCTGATCGCCGCCTCGCTTGCGGTGATCGCGAGCTGGACGATGCTCGGCCGCAACGGCACGCAGGACATCGTCACCGCGCCTGGCGAACACCGCACCATCGCCCTGTCCGACGGCTCGCGCGTGGCCCTGAATGGCGGCACCCGGATCAGCTTCGATCCGGACGCGCCGCGCGAGATCAGGCTGGCGCAGGGCGAGGCGCTGTTCACCGTCCGGCACGACGCGGCGCGCCCCTTCACGGTGATCGCCAATGGCGCGCGGCTGCTCGACGCCGGCACGGTGTTCAACGTCGTGGCGCAGCAGGGCGGCGCGATGCGGGTCGCGGTCGCGGAAGGCGCGGTGATCTACGAGCCGGGCCCAGGCCAGGTGCGCCTCAATCCCGGCGACACTCTCTCGCTGACCCGGCCGGGTGCGCGCCCCACAGTGTCGCGGACGAACCCGCAGGCTATCGGCAGCTGGCAGCAGCGCCAGCTGCTCTACGATAACGCGACGCTGGACGAGGTGGCGCAGGATCTGTCACGCAATATCGGCCGTCCGATCCGTGTCGCGGGCACGGCCGGCGCGATGCGGTTCACCGGCACGCTCATGATCAGCGACACGCCGGAGAGGACGTTGGAACGCGCCGCCCCCCTGCTGGGCGTGACTTTCGAGGCCAATGGTGATGCTTGGACAATGACGCCGGCACATGTCATGTCGCAATAGCCTGCTCTTCGCCGCAGCCTTGCTGATCGCACCGCCGGCGCTCGCGCAGGAGTCGGCGGCACGGATCGACATACCTTCCGCCACCCTGGGCGACGCGATCCGCCTGCTGGGCCGGCAGAGCGGCGCCAGCATCGGCTTTCGCGATCCCTCGCTGCGGACGCTGCGCGTCCGGCCGGTGCGCGGCCAGCTGACCGTCGCGCAGGCGCTCTCGCGGATGCTGCGCGGCACCGGCGCACGGGTCCGCCGGGTCGCGCCGTCGACCTATCTGGTCGAGCGCGCGCCGACGCCGCCGGCGGTCCGTCCCACGCCGCCGCCGCCATCGCCATCCGCGCCCCCGCCGGAGCCCGAGCCCCGACCCGATATCGTCGTCACCGGCACCAAGCGCGACGTGCCGATCGGCTTCTATCCGGGCGGTGTCCAGATCGTGGACGGCGAGGATGTCTCCAACGCTGACGCGACGCGCGGCACGCAGGCGATCGAGGCCCGCGTCGCCAGCGTCGTCTCGACCCATCTCGGACCGGGGCGCAACAAGCTCTTCATCCGCGGCATCGCGGATTCGAGCTTCGTCGGCCCCACCCAGGCGACGGTGGGCCAATATTGGGGCAACAGCCGCATCTCCTACAGCGCGCCCGACCCCAGCCTGCGCCTCTACGACATCGGCCGCATCGAAGTGCTGGAAGGGCCGCAGGGCACGCTCTACGGCGCCGGTTCGCTGGGCGGCGTGGTGCGCGTCGTGCCGCGTCCGCCGGACCTCTGGTCGACGGGCGGGGCAGCCTGGATGGGCGCGCAGGCGATCCAGCACGGCCAACCCGGCGTGGACGGCGGCGCGATCCTCAACGTGCCGCTCGCCGAGGGCAAGCTCGCCCTGCGCGCGCTGGCCTTCGGCGCGATCGATGGCGGCTATATCGACGATACCGGCCGGCAGCTCAACGACGTGAATCAGGTCCGTACCATCGGTGGCCGCGCCGCGCTGCGCTACGAGCCGGGCGACGACTGGTCGTTCGTGCTGAGCGGCGTCGGCCAGCGCATCGAGGGCGACGACAGCCAATATGCCGAGCGCGGCGGCGACGGGCTCAGCCGCTCCAGCAGCATGGCCCAGCCCTACAGCAACGAATTCTGGCTGACCGACCTGGTGGCGCACAAGCGATGGGGCGCGACCGAAATGACGCTGTCGCTCGGCTATGCGCGGCAGAATGTGTTCGAGCAATTCGAGGGCCCCGCCCTTCCCGAGCCCGAGGACCCCGCCTTCGCCCCGGCGGACACGGCGGCGGCGGCCAGCTTCTCGCAAGGCGACAGCATCTCCATGCTGACCGGCGAGGCCCGTCTCGCGCATCACGGCGAGAACGGCACCGGCTGGCTGATCGGCGCCAGCCTGCTGCACAATGTGGCGAGCGTGGACCGCAACATGCAGACCGGCCCGTTCAACGTCGCGCTCACCGGCATCCGCAACCGGGTCGACGAGGCGACACTCTATGGCGAAGCCGCCATCTCGCCGGTGAAGGATCTGGTCGTGACCTTCGGCGGCCGGCTTGCCTATTCCGAACTGTCCGGCCAGTCGCAGGACGTGCAGCGGACCGTGGCGCTGCGCGTCGACCCCGAGGCCGAGACCAGCCGGTCGGAGACACGCTTCCTGCCCTCCGTCGCGCTCGCCTACCGGCCGGACCACAGGCTGACGCTGTTTGCCCGCTATCAGCAGGGCTTCCGGCCCGGCGGCATCGCGGTCCGGCGCGAGTTCATCCAGCGCTTCGACGGCGACCGGCTCTACACGACCGAGGCCGGGCTGCGCTTCAGCGACACCGATCTCGACCTGTCCGCCAGCGTCGCCTGGACGCGCTGGAACGACATCCAGGCGGATCTGATCGACGGCTTCGGCTTCCCGACCACGTCCAACATCGGCAATGGCCGCGTGCTCTCGGTCGGCTTCTCGGCCGGCTGGCGCCCCCTGCCCGGCCTGGAGCTGGACGCCGCCCTCTATCTCAACGACAGCAAGGTGACGTCCTTCGTCTGGGTGCTGCAGGTCCCGGACACCATGGTCGCCGATACGATCGACCAGCCCGACCAATTCAGCCGCCTGCCCAATGTCGCGGACGCCAGCGCGCGGTTCGGCGTCAGCTACAGCACCGGCCTGACGCAGGATCTCGACATGCTGGTCCGGGGCTATGCGCGCTATGTCGGCAAGTCGACATTGGGCGTCGGCCCGATCCTGGGGCAGCTCCAGGGCGACTATGTGGACAGCGGCCTGGAGCTGCGCGTCGGCGACGAGACGCGCAGCGTCAGCCTCTCGCTCACCAACCTGCTGGATGCGCGCGGCAACCGCTTCGCCTTCGGCTCGCCCTTCCTGCTGCGCGACGGCAACCAGATCACCCCCCTGCAGCCGCGCAGCGTGCGGATCGGCTTCGATCTGGCGTTCTGATCAGGGCCGGCGGCGGCGCAAGGGAACGCCGCCGCCGCTGGCACTGCACTCACTCGTAGCGCAGCGCCTTGATCGGGCTCGTGCGGGCGACGCGCACGGCATGGGCCGCGATGGTGGCCACCGCGATCAGCAGCGCCAGCAGCCCGGCCAGCAGGAACGGCGTCGGCCCGAGCGGCATGCGCGCGTCGAACTGGTTCAGCCAGTCGCGCATCGCCCACCAGGCGACCGGCCAGGCGATGAGGTTGGCGATCACCACCGGCCGGGTGAACTGCCACACCAGCAACCGAACGATGTCCCAGGTGCGCGCGCCCAGCACCTTGCGGATGCCGATCTCCTTGGTCCGCCGCTCGGCCGTGAAGGCGGCGAGGCCGAACAGGCCGAGGCAGCCGATGACCACCGCGAGCAGCGCGAACATGCCGAACATCTGCGCCCGCGCATCGGTCCGCTGGTAGGTCCGCGCCATGATCTGGTCGCTGAACTCGGCCTCGAAGGAGACGTCCGGCGCGAAACCGCGCCAGACCCGCTCGATGCCCGCGCGCACCTCCACCGGATTGCCGTGATAACGCACGTCCAGCCAGTTGGTGTTGTTGGTGTCGAAGAAGAACATGATCGGCTCGATCGGCGTCCGCACGGTGCGGAACCGGGAATCGGCCACGACGCCGATGATGGTGAGGCGCATGAGGCCGCCATCATCCGGGCCCTGGTCATAGTCGAGCACCTTGCCGACGGCCTCCTCGGGGCTGGCGAAGCCCAGGCGCCGCACGCCGGATTCGTTGAGGATGATATTGCCGCCACGCGCGCTCAGCGCCAGCCGCGCGGCCTTGTCGTTCGGATCGGCCAGGGTCGTGTCGTCCATCGGACGGTTGCGGTCGAAGATGCGCCCGGCGATGGTGCGGATGCCCATGGTCGGGAAATAGGCCGCATCCACGCTGTAGACGCCGATGTCGATCGGCTGGGGATGCCCCGGCACGCCGACGGACGTGCTGGAGGTGTTGCCGGTGTTGACGCCGATGCCGGTCCGCGCCGCGGCCTCGACCCCCGGCACCTTGAGGATCTGCTGGATCAGCGCCTCCTGACGGCCGTTCAGGCTGGACGCACCGATGCCGTCGATCTGCAGCAGGCCGTCCCGCTTGAAGCCGGGGTCGATCGAGCGGGCATAGAGGGTCTGCCCGTAGACGATCGCGGTGCAGGCCATGAGGCCGATCGACACCGCGAACTGCACCACGACCAGCACGCCGCGCAGCCGCCCGGAACCCTCGGCCTCGGACGCCGACTTGTTCGCCTTGAGCACGCGGGCGGGCTGGAAGCGCGAGAGATAGAGGCCCGGATAGAGGCCGCCGACCGCGCCGACCACGAGCACCAGCGCGAGGATCGGCAGCAGCAGCCCATCGGCGCCGAAATAGTGCAGCTCCAGATCGGCATCGAGGAAATGCGCGAACCAGGGCACGGCGATTTCCGTCAGGGCCAGCGCGACCAGCATCGCGATGGCGGTCAGCAGGATCGATTCGCCCAGGAATTGCGCCACGAGCTGCGGCCGCGTGGCGCCCAGCACCTTGCGCAGCGCCACCTCGCGTGCGCGCTGGCCCGCGCGAGCGGTGGCGAGATTGGTGAAGTTCATGCACGCCATGGCCAGGATCATCACCGCGACCACCGAGAAGGTGACGATGGTGGTGCGATCATTGCCCGGCGTCATCGCCGAATTCTGCGCCTTGCCGAGATGGACGTCGCGGACGTTGACAAGCTCGTAGGTCCGGTGGTCGCCCTGGTTGGTCCGCTGCCCGTTGGTGATCTCATCCGGGATGTTGCGCTTCTTCCATGCGTCGAACTGGCTGTTGACGGTGGCGACATCCACGCCGGGCTTGAGCTTGACGTAGACCCAGCCGGCGGTCCAGCCCCAGCGCGTGAGGAACGGCTCGTTTTTGCCCTGCGCATAGAGGCTGGGCATGTCCGCGCGCAGCAGCATGCCGAAGTCCATGTGCGTGTTCTTCGGCAGGTCCCTGAACACGCCGGTGATGCGATAGTCGGCTTTCACCCCCATGATGATGGTGCTCAGGGTCTGGCCGACCGCATCGGTCCTGCCGAAGAAGCGGATCGCTTCCTTCTCGCTTAGGATCGCCGTGCCCGGACGGGACAGCGCCCGGTCATTGCCGTGCAGCATCGGCAGCGCGACGACGTCCAGGAAGGGGCTGTCGACCAGATAAGCATCCTCGGGCGTGTAGGCCTGCCCGCCCTTGATGACCGTGACGTTGACGCCGCCGCCCACATAGGTCGCACGCTCGACCTGGGGGAAATCCTTGAGCAGCGCCGCCTTGGTCACATAGGGCACGCCCTGGTTCTCGAAGCTGTCGAACGTGGACGGGCTGCGATAGCTGCTCTGGAACTGGAACACGCGATCATTGTCCGGCAGCCAGTCGTCATAGCTGCTCTCGTAGCGGACATAGAGCAGGATCATCAGACAGGCGGCGATGCCGATCGCCAGGCCGAAGATGTTGATGAAGGCATAGACCTTGTTCTTGGCCAGGGCCCGCAGGCCCACCGTCAGATAATTGCGCCACATGGCTTGGGCTCCTTCCCTGTCGCGGTCCGTCAGGCGGCGCGGCGCCGCTCCTGGAGGATGCGTCCGTCGAGCATGTTGACGATCCGCCCCGCATAGTCGGCATGGGCCGGGGAGTGGGTGACCATGACGATGGTCGAGCCCTCGGCATTGAGCTGCTGGAGCATGCGCATCACTTCCTCGCCATGATGGGTGTCGAGGTTGCCGGTCGGCTCGTCCGCCAGGATGAGCTTGGGCTCGGCGACGAGCGCGCGGGCGACGGCCACGCGCTGCTGCTGGCCGCCGGAGAGCTGGCTGGGGAAATGCTTGGCGCGGTGCGCGATGCCGACCCGGTCCATCACCGCCTCGACGCGCGTCTTGCGCTCGGAGGGCGCGACCTTGTGATAGAGCAGTGCCAGCTCGATATTGTCGCGCACGGAAAGCTCGTCGACCAGATTGAAGCTCTGGAAGATGAAGCCGATATTCGCCTTGCGCACCTCGGCGAGGCGGGTTTCGGAGAGGCCCGCCACTTCCTGACCATCGAACAGGTAGGAGCCGCCGCTCGGGCTGTCGAGCATGCCGATCATGTTGAGCAGCGTCGACTTGCCGCAGCCCGAAGGCCCCATGATCGCCACGAACTCGCCCTGGGCGATGTCGAGGTCGATGGCGTCGAGCGCGGTCGTCTGGACCGTATCGGTGCGATAGACGCGGGAGAGGTCACGCATGCGCAGCATCATGGGTTGTCCTTTCATCTGGCGAGGTCGAGGCGGCTCTTGTCCGTGTAGCCGGTATAGGGTGAGGTGATGACTCGCTCGCCGGGGCTGAGGCCGTCGAGCACTTCGATGAAATCGCTGTTGCGCCGGCCGAGCCGGACATTGCGCCGCTCCGCGCTGCGCCCGTCCGGCGTCACCACGAACACCCAGCTGCCCTGCGTGTCGTTGTAGAAGCCGCCGGCCGGCAGCAGCAGCGCCGGGGTCGGATCGCTGAGCGTCAGGCGCGCCTGCAGGCTCTGGCCGCGCTGGATCTGCGCCGGCTCGTCGCCGATGAACTGCAGGTCGACCATGAACTGGCCGTTCTGCACCTGCGGATAGATTTTGGTGACGCGCGCGACATAGTGCTTGCCGCCCCAGTCGATGCTGGCGCGCTGGTCCACCGAGACGCGGCCCAGATAGAATTCGTCCACGCCGGCCTGCAGCTTGTTGTGGCCGGGCGAGTCGATCTGGCCGATCCGCTCGCCGCGCTGGAGCGACTGGCCGACCTGGATGGAGAAGCCGGAGAGCTGCCCGTCGACCGGCGCGCGCAGGTTGAGAGCCTCCAGATTCATGTGCGCCAGCTCGAGGCTGGAGCGCAGCGAGGCGACGGATTCGCGCAGCTGCGCGAGCTGGCGCCGCTGCATGTCCGAATTGGACTGCTGGGTCCGGCGCAGCACCTCGGCGCGGCGGATCTCGAAATCATATTGGTCCTGCGTGTCGGCGAACTGGCGCTTCGACACGAAACCCTGCTCGGCGAGGGGCGCTTCCAGATCGCGCTGGCGCTTGGCCTTCTCCATGGCGAGGCGGGATTCGAGCACCGCGCGCTCGTCGGTGAGCTGGGTCTGGGAGAGCGCCAGTTCCTGGCTGCGCATCGCATTGATCTGCTGCTCGACCTCGGCCTGATCGCGCAGCGTCGAGAGCTGGAGATCGGCATTGGAGAGCACGGCGATGAGCTGTCCCTTCTGGACCGTCGCGCCGTCCTCGACGAGGATCTTGTCGACCCGACCGCCCTCCAGCGAATCGATATAGACGGTGAGCAGCGGCGTCACCTTGGCCCGCAGCGGGATGAAATCGTCGAACGTGCCGCGCTGGACTGTCGAGATGGCGAGCTGGGCGCTCTGGACCGTCTGGCTCGACCCGCTCGGCGCATACCACCAGAAGCCGCCCGCAAGCAGCGCGAGCGCCAGCGCGCCGCCGGCCCATTTGACGCGCGCCGGCAGCCGCCGGGTCTCGACCACCTGATCCATCCCGCTGCCGCTCGCCGGGCGGGTGGCCATATCCTCGCTTTTCTCGGTCTTGATCCGCACGATGCTCATGCCGGCATTCCTCGCAATCTTCATGCCATTTGCCGCGCGGGCGGCGATATCCCGATGGATCACAGCAGGCCGCCCCGCCGACTGTCCGCTTTCGGACGCTGGTGTTCGAAATCGAACGCCAGCCTGATCACGGCGGCGGTCAGCACGATGCGGGTGCGCTCCTGCCCGATGTCCAGATCGAGCCCGAGCGGGCGGTCGCCCGAGCCCTTCAGACCCATCAACAGCAGGGCCAGCACCGCCAGCAGGGCGAAGGTGCCGCGTCTCTTGTCCATGGGGTGTCTCCTTCGGGATCGTCCGTTGCGATTGCCCGACAAGGAGCACGAGCCGTGCCAAATCCGATTTTCCGCGCAAATCCGTGCGGGCGGTCATCTGGCACGCATTTTGATTGTCCGGAATCGCACAGTCGCCTTATGGGAGCGGACAGATGGAGAGCCGGACCGAATTCGATCTCTGCATCGTCGTCGACGATGACGAGGATATCCTCATGGCGGCGCGGCTGCTGCTGCGCAGCCTGTTCACCGAAGTGATCACCGTCCGCGCGCCGCAGGAAGCGATGCCCCTGCTCGCCCGCAAACCCGAAGTGGTGCTGCTCGACGCCAATTTCGCGCGCGGCGCGACCGACGCCTCGGAAGGTCTCGCCTGGCTGGACCGGATGCTGCTCGCCGATCCCGATCTGGTGGTGGTGATGATCACTGCCCATGCCGGCGTGCAGATCGCCGTCGCCGCGATGAAGCGCGGAGCGACCGATTTCGTCTCCAAGCCCTGGTCGAACGAGCGGCTGCTCGCCACGGTGCGCACCGCCGCCATGCTGCGCCGCTCCCGCTCGGCGGTCTCGACCGAGCGCGGCAAGGTCGCCACCGTCGCCAATCCCGGCACCGGGGAGACGCCGCTGCTGGGCGACGCGCCGGCCATGGCGCGGGTCCACAGCCTGATCGCGCGCGCCGGGCCGACCGACGCCAATGTGCTGATCCTCGGCGAGAACGGCACCGGCAAGGAACTGGTCGCCCGCGCCCTGCACCGCGCCTCGCTGCGTGCCGAGCGGGCGATGGTGACGGTCGATCTCGGCGCCATCTCGGAGGAGCTGATCGATTCCGAGCTGTTCGGCCATGTGAAGGGTGCCTTCACCGACGCCCGCGCGGACCGCGTCGGGCGGATCGAGGCAGCGGACGGCGGCACGCTCTTTCTCGACGAGATCGGCAACCTGCCGCTGCATCTCCAGCCCAAGCTGCTGACCGCGCTCGAGCAGCGCAAGGTGACGCCGGTCGGCGCAAACAAGCCGGTGCCGGTCGACATCCGCGTCATCGCCGCCACCAATATGAGCCGGGACCAGCTGGGCGACGAACGCCAGTTCCGGCAGGACCTGCTGTTCCGCCTCAACACGGTGGAGATCGAGCTGCCGCCGCTGCGCGAGCGGCGCGAGGACGTGCCGCTGCTCGTCGAGCATTTCCTGAGCCTCTATGCGCGCCGCTACAACCGCCCGCAGCCCGAGCTCAGCGACGCGGCGCGCGACATCCTGATCGCCCATGACTGGCCCGGCAATGTCCGCGCCCTGCGCCATGCCGTCGAGCGCGCCATCATCCTTGCGGGCGGCGACCGGCTCCAGCCGGAGGATTTCCCGCTGAACGCCGGCTCGCCGCGCGTGACGGTGAGTGCACCGACATCCGGGCCGGCGATCGATACGGCCGACCTCAATCTCGACCGCGCCGAGAAGCGCATGGTCGAGGAAGCGCTGCGCAAGCATGGCTATAATATCTCGCTCGCCGCCAACGAGCTGGGGCTCTCGCGCGCGGCGCTCTATCGGCGCATGGAAAAACATGGTCTCTGAGCGCCGCTTCACGCTGGTGCTCGCCGGCTGGGTGATCGCGCTGGCCGCCACGCTGGCGGCGGTCATGGCCGCGTTCATGGTGCCGGGGCTCGGCGCGGCCCGGATCGTCGCGATCCTGGCCGCGATCGGCGCGGTGGCGGGCCTATGGGCGCATGTCCGGCAGACCAACCGGACGATAGCGCGCTTCATCGAGGCGCTGCGCTTCGGTGACAGCGCGACCCGCTTCGGCCTGGAGCAGGGCGCCGGCTTCGGCGAGCTCGGCCGGGCGCTCGATGCCGCCATGGCGCGCGCGCATGAGCGGCAGGAGGCGATGGAAGGCGAGTTGCGCTTCCACGAGGCGCTCGTCGACGACATGCCGGTCGCGCTGCTCACCATCGACGCGGACGGTCTGGTGACGCCCGCCAACAAGGCCGCCCGCCGCCTGTTCCGCGATGTCGAGGGCAGCCATGCGGAGGATTATGCGCCCTATAGCGCGACCCTCGCCCGCCAGCTCGCGGAAGGCGGGCCGGCGGAAATCATGCTGCTGCTGGCGCTGGACGGCATGCCCCAGAATGTGCTGGTCCGCCAGGCGAGCCTGGACCGGCTCGGGCGGCGCACCAGCGTCATCACCGTCCAGCCGGTCCAGGGGATGCTGAACGCGGTGGAGGCGGCGGCGCAGACCGATCTGGTGCGGGTCCTCACTCACGAGATCCTCAATTCGCTGACGCCGGTCACGTCGCTCGCCGAGACGGCGGCCGGCCTGCTCCAGGCGCCCGACCTGGCAAGCGAGCCGCGCGTCGCCGATGCCCGCGCGGCTGTCGTCGCGCTCGCCCGGCGTGCCTCGGGCCTGTCGCATTTCATCGAGGCCTATCGGGCGGTCGCGAAATCGCCGGAGGTCCGACGCCAGCGGTTCCTGGCGCGGCCCTGGGCCGAGGACATAGTCCGCATCTTCGGCGCGGAAGCGGCGACGGCAGTGCCGATCGCGCTGACGGTCGAGCCCGACGATCTCGCTCTCGATGCCGATCCCGACCTGCTGGCCCAAGTGGTCATCAATCTGCTGCGCAACGCCCGGCAGGCGATGGACGGCCATACGGACACGCCGCGCATCACCCTCCGGATGCAGCCCTATGGCCGGGCCGTGCTGCTCGAAGTGGAGGATCGCGGACCCGGCATCCCGCCCGGCCTGCGCCACGACATCTTCCTGCCCTTCTTCACCACGCGGGCCAATGGCACCGGCGTCGGCCTCAACCTCGCCCGCCAGATCGCCATCGCGCATGGCGGCACGATCGAGGTCCGCGACGGCGCCGAGGGCGGCGCGCTGATCCGGCTGGCATTGCCGCGGATGTGAGGGGGTTGGGGCATCTCCCGATCCCCGTTTTGGAGGCCGGAACAGTTTAGGATCGGACCGGCGCCGCCTCAATAAGCCAGCGCGCAACCATCCGTGCGCATCTCGCTGGCGGCCGCATAGACCCGCGTGTCGCCGTCCATCCGGTGCTCGACGCATTCGTAGCGGCCGAAGCCGCCATCGGACTCGCCGATCGTCCAGCCGATCTCGGCCAGGCGCCGGCGCGTCGCCGAAGGGACGCCGCTCTCCAGCCGGAGCAGCCCATTGGGCCCAAGCCCCGGCGCATCCTCACCCATGGACTGCGACGAGCCTTCGTGGTGCCAGCGCGGCGCATCGCCCGCCGCCTGGATCTCCAGCCCATAGTCGATGCGGTTGACGATGATCTGCGTCTGGCCCTGCGGCTGCATGTCGCCGCCCATCACGCCGAAGGCCATCCAGGGATCGGCGCCGCGCGTCGCGAAGCCGGGGATGATCGTCTGGAACGGCCGCTTGCCGGGCGCATAGATGTTCGGATGCCCGTCCTGCAGGCTGAAAAGCTGCCCGCGATCCTGGAACATGAAGCCGAGCCCGTCCGCCACAAGGCCTGAGCCCATGCCCCGGAAATTGGACTGGATCATCGAGACCATCAGCCCCGAGGCATCGGCGCAGGAGAAATAGGTGGTGTCGCCATGGCTCGGCGCCTGGCCCGGATGGACCGGCGTCAGGATGCGGTCCGGCTTGATGAGCGCGGCGCGCCGGGCGGCATAGTCCTTGGAGATCAGCCACTCGACCGGCACGTCGGCAAAGTGCGGATCGGCATAGTAGCGGGCGCGGTCCTCATAGGCGAGGCGCTTGGCCTCGGCCTGGAGATGGATGGAGAGCGGCGACTGGAAGCCGGCGCCCTGGAGGTCGAAATGCTCCAGGATATTGAGCATCTGCAACGTCGCGATACCCTGCGTGTTGGCGCCCAGCGCATGGACGGTGGTGCCGCGATAGTCGGTGCTGCTGGGCTCGATCCATTCCGAATGGTGCGCGGCCAGATCCGCCTTGCGCAGCCAACCGCCGATCCGCCGGAAATAGGCATCGATCGTCTCCGCGATCTCGCCCTCATAGAAGGCGTCGCGCCCGCCCGCCGCGATTCTCCGATAGGTGCGGGCGAGGTCGGGATTGCGGAACACCTGCCCCGCCGCCGGCCCCTTGCCATCCGCCATGCCCCAGGTGCGCAGCGCGTTGGCGGTCTCCTCGATACCATTGCCGGGCCGCGCGAACAGCACCATCGACCGGCGGATATAATAAGCGATGATGTCCGGCACCGGCGCGCCTGCCTCGGCGAGGGCGATGGCCGGCTCGAACAGGCTCGCCCAGGGCAGCTTGCCGTAGCGCTGGTGCATCGTCCACCAGCCGTCGACCGCGCCGGGCACCGAGACCGTCACCGCGCCATGCGAAGGCAGCGCGCCGTTCTTCGCGCGCGATCGCGCCGTCTCCAGCGAGAGGCCGCGCGGCGAGGCGCCCGAGCCCGCCAGCCCGACGACCTTGCGCTGCGCCGGGTCCCAGATCATCGCATAGACATCGCCGCCGACGCCCGAGGAGGTCGGCTCCAGCAGGCCGAGGCAGGCATTGATGGCGATGGCCGCGTCCACCGCCGATCCGCCGCGCTTCAGCGTCTCGATGCCGGCCATGGTGGCCAGCGGATGCGCCGTGCCCGCCGCGCCATTGAGCCCATAGACAGCAGTGCGCGAGGCGAAGCTGGCGCCGACCGGGCGATCGCCGGCATGGACATCGGGCCGTTCATACAGTTCCGCGCCGGGCTCCCACCGGCCCGGCAAGGGAGTCGCATTGCGGCCGGGCGCGCCGCCCTCCTGCTCCGCGCGGGCAAGGGCCGGCGCCACGGCGGCGGCAGGCAGGGCGGCAAGGAAGGTGCGGCGGCGCATGGCGGTGTCTCCTCCTGTATTTCAACGCCATCCTCTCCCCCGGGCGGCGGGACGGCAAGCCTTGTGTCGGCCGTGGAATGGCTCAGTGTCGGCTCCCGCGCAAGCGAGGCTTTGGGCTTGCAGCGCCCCCACGAAGGCAGGACCCGGATCTCCTCCCTCCGTTCGCCCTGAGCTTGTCGAAGGGCTGTTCTTTTCTTCTGCGTCGTCAAAGAGGAGGGACTGCCCTTCGACAGGCTCAGGGCGAACGGGGAGAAAGGGGGGAGGGAGGTTTCGCTGTTCCTGTAGCATTGCAGCGGCCGATACCATGCCATGCCTCCATATTCCGAACGCGGGACAGCGGACATCGTCGCGGCGATTGAGCGGATCGCGGCGATGGAGTAGCGCAGCATCGGGATGTCCTGGAAGGAACTGCGTTGCACCGAAATCTGATCGCGCCAATCGTGGCTGTGGGCCTCGCCCTGTCCGCGCTGGTGAAGGCGGGGGAGACGCCGCTCTACCAGCCGACGCCCGACTGGGTCGTGCCGGCCCAGCTGCCCGACGTCGCGGCACTGCCGGCCGGTGCGCCCACGACGCTCATCTTCGACGCGCAGCAGCGCATCGCCGACGGCACGCTGTGGAGCTATCTGGACACCGCCCAGCGCATCACTTCCTCCGAGATGCTCAACCAGATGGCGACGCTGACCATCCCGTGGCTGCCCGACAAGGGCGACCTGATGATCCACGAGCTGGCGATCATCCGCGACGGCCAGCAGATCGACCTGCTCGCCGGCGGCAAGACCTTCACCGTGCTGCGCCGCGAGCAATCGCTGGAGCAGCGCGAGCTCAACGGCCAGCTCACCGCCACGATGAATGTCGAGGGGCTGCGCGTGGGCGACGTGCTGCGGCTGCGCTTCTCCTCCACCACGCGCGACGCCGCGCTGCGCGGCCATGTCCAGATGCTGACGCCGATCGTCACCGCGCCGATGGCGGTCGGCCAGGGGCGGCTGCGCACGCTCTGGGCCAATGACAGCAACACGCGCTGGAAAGCGCTGATCCCCGGCATCGACGCCCGCCCGGTGCGCCGCGGCGCCTTCACCGAGCTGACCATCCCGCTGCCGGCCGCCAAGCCGCCGGAGATGCCGGACGATGCGCCGGGCCGGTTCCGCCCGGTGCCGCTGCTGGAAGCCTCGACCTTCGCGGACTGGCGCGACGTCTCGCGCACCATGGCGCCGCTCTTCGCGACCGACGGGCTGATCGCGCCGGGAAGCCCGCTCGCCGCCGAGATGGATGCGATCATGCGTGCTCATGCGAAGCCGATCGACCGCGCGCAGGCCGCCCTGCAGCTGGTGCAGGACAAGGTGCGCTATCTCGCCGTGCAGATGGACGGCGGCAATTATGTGCCGCAGCCGCCGGATCAGACCTGGACGCTGCGCTATGGCGACTGCAAGGCCAAGACCCTGCTGCTGCTGGCGCTGCTGCGCGGCATGGACATCGAGGCCGAGGCCGTGCTCGCCCATGCCCAGCTCGGCGACATGATCGTCAACCGGCTGCCCAGCGCCGGCGCCTTCAACCATGTCATCGTCCATGCGACGATCGACGGCCAGTCGCTGTGGCTGGACGGCACCGGCATGGGCGCGCGGATCGAGGATATCCATGATACCCCGCCCTTCGGCAACGTGCTGCCCCTGCGACCCGAAGGCGCGGACCTCATCCGCATCGAGCCCCATGCCGATGGACGGCCCTCGCTCGACGTCACGCTGAACGTGGACGAGAGCAGCAGCGTCGACATCCCCAGCGTGTTCGACATGACGGTGGTGCTGCGCGGGGGCGCCGCCACGCAGATCAACCTGCTGCGCAGCCAGCTCGACGCCGCCCGGCAGCAGGAGCTGTTCGCCGCCTTCCTCGGGAGAGTGGTGGGCAATTCGCAGTTCGGCACGATCCAGGTGGAGTCGGACGAGCAGGCCGGCCAGCTCACCTTCAAGACGCGCGGCCTCAACGCCACTGCCTGGCGCTGGGACGACAAGGCGATGAAGCGGCCGCTCGACCGCTGGCTGGGCGCCATCAGCTTCAACCCCGATCGCGCCCGCGCGGCCTGGACGGCGATCCCCGTCGCCACCCCCGCGCCGGAGGGGCGCCGCATGCGCATGCGGCTGCGCCTGCCGGACGGCGGCCAGGGCTTCCGCATCGACGGCGAGCCGCAGCTCCAGCAAAGCATCGCCGGCTTCGACTTCAACCGCAGCATCACCCTCGCCGACGGCTATGTGACGCTCGACGAGCGGATCGACGCGACCGGCGCCGAGATCCCGACCGAGCGGATCGGCGCCGAGCGCGACCGGATGGCGACCGCCAAGGCCCGGGCGCCGCGCCTCATCGCCCCGGCGAACACGCTGCGCAGCTGGGACCTCTCCGGCCGCGACCCGCGCGGCGGCGACCAGATCGCCACCGCCGAGGCCATCTTGGCGGAGGCCATCGCGCGTGACCCCAGCAAAGCCGAGCCCTATCAGGTCCGCGCGACGCTGCGCGACGGCGTCGGCAATCCGCGCGGCGCGCTGGCCGATCTCGACAAGGCAATCGCGCTCGAGCCCAGCATCGAACTCTATCTCGCCCGCTCGGCGCTGCATGACGACCAGGGCGACCTCCCCGCCGCCCTCGCCGACGCGGAAGCGGCGCGCCAGCTCGACCCCTCCGCCGCCAGCGCCATCGCCCGCGTGGCCGAGCTCAAGGCCGAAAGCGGCGACCTGACCGCCGGCCTCGCCCTGCTCGACGAGCGCATCGACCTGGGCGGCGAGACCCGCGATACCTATCGCCAGGTGAAGGCCGACCTGCTCAGCCGGTTCGGCGACGCGCAGGAAGCGCTGGCGCTGGTCGAGACGATGATCGCGGACAAGCCGGGCTCGCCGAACCTGCTCAACATGCGCTGCTGGATCAAGGGCACCCGCGAGATCGATCTCGACAATGCGGCGCGCGACTGCACCTCGGCGCTCGAACTCAGCAACAATCCCTATCCCATCCTCGACAGCCGGGCGATGGTCTCCTTCCGGCTCGGCAAATATGACGAGGCGATGCGCGATCTGGACGCGGTGCTGAACGCCGTGCCCAACATGGCGGCGAGCCGCTACATGCGCGGCATCGTCCTCGCCCGGCTCGACCGGCGCTCGGAAAGCCAGGCCGACCTCGCCATCGCCCGCCGGCTCGAACCGCGCATCGACGACGAATATGGGCGCTTCGGGATCAAGCCGTGAGGCGTGTCTCCTGCGAAGGCAGAACCCAAGGCGCGTGGGCAGCACCTGACCGCCCTGGGCTCCCGCTTTCGCAGGAGCACTGACTCTACTCAAATTCGCGCGCTCAGGCGGATATCGACGGCCGTCAGGCCCGAGCCATCAGGCTTTCGACCAGTCCCTCGAACAGGCGGCGCCCGTCCGTGCCGCCATGCGCCGGCTCGCTCATCCGCTCCGGGTGGGGCATCATGCCGAGCACATTGCCCGCATCGTTGAGGATGCCGGCGATGTCGCGGGCCGAGCCGTTGACGGCCTCGGCATAGCGGAAGGCGACGCGCCCCTCCCCTTCCAGCCGGTCCAGCGTCTGCGCATCGGCGACATAATTGCCGTCATGATGCGCCACCGGGATGGTGATATGCTGGCCCTGCGCATAGCGGCTGGTGAAGGCGCTCTGGCTGTTCTCGACGCTCAAGGCCACGTCGCGACAGACGAAGTGGATGCCGGCGTTGCGCATCAGCGCGCCGGGCAGCAGGCCGGTTTCGGTGAGCACCTGGAAGCCGTTGCAGATGCCGAGCACATAAGTGCCGCGCGCCGCCGCCCGCGCCACCGCCTGCATCACCGGCGAGCGCGCCGCCATGGCGCCCGAGCGCAGATAGTCGCCATAGGAGAAGCCGCCGGGCACGCCGATCAGGTCCAGCCCTTCGGGCAGTTCGCTCTCGCGGTGCCAGACCATGTGGGGCTTCACCCCGCTCACCTGCTCAAGCGCGACGGCAAGGTCGCGATCGCAGTTGGAACCGGGGAAGACGATGACGGCACTCTTCATCGCGGATGCTCCCTTGCGCCCCGGCCTCAGCCGACGCTCTCGATGCGGTAATTCTCGATCACGGTGTTGGCGAGCAGCTTGCGGCACATGGCGTCGATATCCGCCTCGCTGGTGCCCTCGGCCAGATCCAGCTCGATAAGCTTGCCCATGCGCACGTCATTGACGCCCGCAAAGCCCAGCCCGCTCAGCGCATGTTCGACCGCCTTGCCCTGCGGATCGAGCACGCCGGACTTCAGGGTGACGAACACACGGGCTTTCATGGGTCGGCGATCCTTCGATGACGGGTTGCGCGAGCGGATGCGGGAGGCCCTAGACCCAGCCGCGCGGCATCGCAAGAGGAGTGCCTTCCCGGTTGAGAGGCTCCGGGCGTTCTCGACAGCCATCTCGACTTCGCTCGATGGCCGCTCGAACCGAACGGCTACCTTTTTTGGCGTTTATATACTTTGCAAACCCGGGTGCCGAAGGGTCGTCTGGGGTGGGAGCTCCCCGTTCGCCCTGAGCGAAGTCGAAGGGCGCTACTGAGCGGAGCGAAGTGGGCTTCGCCTGCGGCTCAGCTCCGCCCTTCGACTTCGCTCAGGGCGAACGATGTTGTATCGTGCAGCGCTCGCTCCCTGCCGCTATCGAAGGCGATAATAGTCCGCCACCCGGTCCAGCGCGAAGCCCAGCACCAGCTTGCCCGCGCGCGAGGGCCAGCCGAGCGTCTGTTCGGCGGCGCCCAGGCTCTCGCAGGCGCAGACGACGCGCCACAATATATCGGAGAGACCCGGACCGGCGGCGGCAAGCGCGCCGTTCAGCCGATCGCGCGCGGCGATCTGCGACAGGCTGTGTTCCAGCGCGTCCGGGGCGGACCGCCGCCCATGGGCCGGCGCGGCGGCATTGGCCCAGTTCATGGTGACGCGCGCGCCCATGGCGGCGCGTTCCCAGTCCTCGCGGATCGCCTCTGCAGCGTCGAACTGCCGACGCGATATGTGCCTGCGGGCATGGAGCCAGCTGGCCGGCGATTCGCCAAGATGGACCATCAGCTTGTGCCGCTTGCCGTCCGGTCCCTCGATCATCCGCTCCACGAAACGCGCCGATGCGGTTCGCTTGCCCTTGCGCTCTTTCTCTGCGGTCATGCCTGTCTCCTCGATGCGAGTCGCAAGGCCATTGCCATATGGCGCATTTTGTAGGACAGGGATAACCGCAAAGGTTATTCCAGGGAGGCAGCATGATTACCCGCATCCGGGAAGTGCGCAAGGCGCGCGGATTGACGCTGGAGGAAGTGGCCGCTCGCTGCGAACCGCCGACGACGGCGCAGACGATCGGCCGGCTGGAGACGGGCACGCGAACCGTATCGGTCAAATGGCTGAACCGCATCGCGGCGGCGCTGGGCGTCCAGGCAAGCGATCTGGTCGATCTGCCCGAGAGCGAAACCGTGCCGGTCGCGGCGCTGGTCGGCCCGGACGGCGCCGGCGCGCCGAGCCGACCGCTGACGCTGGTACCGCCGCCCGTGCCCAAGGGTGCGCTCGGCATCCGCATGACGGCTTCACTGGGCGACTATCGCGCCGGCGACGAGTTGTGGTGCGCGCCGCTGCCGCCGGAGCGGTTCACCGACGCGCTCAACCGCGATGTGCTGGTGCCGCGTCCGGCTGGCCGTTTCCTGTTCGGCCGCCTGATCGGCCGCGACGGTGCGTTGCTGCACCTCCTGCCGCTTGGCATCGGCGCGCGCCAGCAAGTGGTGAGCGACCCGCCCTGGATCGGCCTGCCGGTGCGGCTGATCCGGGGGCTTTGACACCGAGTATGCGCTGCGGCTCAGGCTCAGCCAAGCCCTCCGACTTCGCTCAGGGCGAGCGGAATGGAATGTCAGTCATGCGTTGCCAGTCGACGTTCATGAAACGCCGAGCCTGCAAGCGACATAACCGCTAGCCGCCAAGGGAGACGGCGCATCAGCCGGAACCGATCAAATGTGCTTCTGTCAGGCCGGCCATGGCACGAGATCATGGTCCTAATGCCTTCTTCACCGCCGCTTGCTAGACAAGGCCATGACCCTGCGCGTGCTCGCTCTCTCTACGCTTTTCCCGGACGCGACACGCCCCAATTTCGGCGTTTTCGTCGAGCGGCAGACAGCCGAGCTGGCGCGGCGGCCGGGCGTGTCGGTGACAGTGGTCGCGCCGGTCGGCGTGCCGCCCTGGCCGCTCTCGCTGCATCCGCGCTACCGGGCGCTGGCGCGGTTGCCCTCCCATGAGCAATGGCGCGGGCTCGCCGTGCACCGGCCGCGCTTTCCCATCCTGCCGGCGATCGGCGGACGCTGGCATCCGGCACTGATGACGCGGGCGATCCTGCCGCTGGTCACGCGACTGCACCGCGATGCGCCGTTCGATGTGATCGACGCCAGCTTCTTCTTCCCGGACGGTCCGGCGGCGCGCCGGCTTTCGGCGGCACTGCGCATTCCCTATTCGGTGAAGGCGCGCGGTGCGGACATCCATCATTGGGGGCGGCATCCGGCCACGGCGACAGCGGTGTGGGCGGCGGCGGACGAGGCGGCCGGGCTGCTTGCGGTGAGCGGCGCGATGAAGGCGGACATGGCCGCGCTCGGCATCGATCCGGCGAAGATCCGCGTCCATTATACCGGCGTCGATCTCGATCGCTTCGCGCTGGCGGACCGCGCATCGGCCAAGGCGGAGAAAGGCCTTGCCGGGCAGGTGATCGCGACGCTGGGCGCGCTGATCCCGCGCAAGGGACAGGCGCTGGTGATCGAGGCGCTGGCCGGCCTGCCGGAAGCGACGCTGCTGCTGATCGGCGACGGGCCGGATCGCGCATCGCTCTCGGCATTGGCGCAGCGGTTGGACATCGGCGCGCGGGTGCGGTTCCTCGGCAGCGTGCCGCATGCCGAACTGCCAGGCTGGCTCGCCGCCAGCGACGTGATGGCGCTGCCCTCGGCATCGGAGGGGCTGGCCAATGCCTGGGTGGAGGCGCTGGCCTGCGGCGTGCCGCTCGTCGTCAGCGAGGCCGGCGGCGCGCGCGAACTGATCGACCGGCCGGAGGCGGGCCGGATCGTGCCGCGCGAGGCCGGCGCGATCCGGGATGCGATCGCAACGTTGCTGGCCGATCCGCCCGAGCCGGTCCGCGTGCGCGAAACGGCGCTACGCTTCACCTGGGCGGCCAATGGCGAAGCGCTGGAGGCCCATCTGCGGAGATGTGCGGGCTGACTTCCTAACCGACCGGCATGGTCCAGATCAGCACATTGGCGAACATCACCACCGCCGCGGCGATCATCAGCCAGCCGCGCTGCGTCTCGCCCTTCTTCGCGATGAGATAGACCCCGCCGATGCCGAGCGCGATGCCGGCCAGCATGAGGATGGAGAGGATGGTGCCGCTCATGGCCGGTGCGTTATCGTGCGAGGCCCCCTGACGCAATCGGCAGTGGCTTTCTCGGGACCGTAACACTAGATAGCGGAGGAAATACGAATCGCCGCGCCGCGCGGGATCGTGCTTCTGGAAAGCTCTTCGCCATGCGCATCGCCATCGCGTCCGACCATGCCGCCGTGCAGCTCAAGGCTGCCCTCGCCGCATGGCTGGCCGAGCAGGGCCATGAAGTGACCGACCTCGGCACAGACGGCGAGGCGAGCGTCGACTATCCCGACTATGGCTACAGGCTCGCCGAGCATGTGGCCGCCGGCCGCGCCGAGCGCGGCGTCGCATTGTGCGGCTCGGGCATCGGCATCTCGATCGCGGTCAACCGCAACCCCGCCTGCCGCTGCGCGCTCGTTTCCGAGCCGCTCTCGGCCGCGCTCGCGCGCGAGCATAACGACGCCAATGTGATCGCGCTCGGCGCCCGGCTGATCGGCCTCGACATGGCCAAGGCCTGCCTCACCGCCTTCCTCGCGACGCCCTTCGGCGGCGACCGCCATCTCCGCCGCGTCGCCAAGCTGGGCAATCCGCCGATCCTCGCCACCACCACCAACTGACAGGGACTTCGCGCCTCATCATGACCATCTCGCCCGCCCTCGCCGATCCCGTCACGGACGCACCGGTGCGCACGCCCGGCTTCTTCACCGAGATGCTGGAGCAGGCCGATCCCGAGGTCCATGCCGCGATCCGGGGCGAACTGGGCCGCCAGCGCGAGAAGATCGAGCTGATCGCGTCCGAGAACATCGTCAGCCGCGCGGTGCTGGAAGCGACCGGCAGCATATTCACCAACAAATATGCCGAGGGCTATCCGGGCAAGCGCTATTATGGCGGCTGCGAATATGCCGACATCGTAGAGACGCTGGCGATCGAGCGGGCCAAGGCGCTGTTCGGCTGCAATTTCGCCAATGTGCAGCCCAATTCGGGCAGCCAGATGAACCAGGCGGTGTTCCTGGCGCTCATGACGCCGGGCGACAGCTTCATGGGCCTCGACCTCTCGGCCGGGGGGCATCTCACCCATGGCTCGCCGGTCAACATGTCCGGCAAATGGTTCAAGCCCATCCCCTATGGCGTGCGGCAGGACGATCAGCTGATCGACATGGAGGCGGTCGCCGCACTCGCCCGCGAGCACAAGCCGAAGCTCATCATCGCCGGCGGCACGGCCTATTCGCGCGTGTGGGATTTCGCGGCCTTCCGCGCCATCGCGGACGAGGTGGGCGCCATCCTGCTGGTCGACATGTCGCATTTCGCCGGACTGGTGGCGGGCGGCGCGCATCCCTCGCCCTTCCCCCATGCCCATGTCGTCACCACCACCACGCACAAGTCGCTGCGCGGCCCGCGCTCGGGCATCATCCTCACCGATGACGAGGCGCTGGCGAAGAAGCTCAACAGCGCCGTCTTCCCCGGCATGCAGGGCGGCCCGCTGGTGCATGTGATCGCCGCCAAGGCGGTGGCGTTCGGCGAGGCGCTGCGGCCCGAGTTCAAGGCCTATGCACACCAGATCGTCGCCAATGCCCGCGCGCTGGCCGCTTCGGTGGCGCAGGCGGGCCTGGCGGTGGTCTCCGGCGGCACGGACAATCACCTGATGCTGGTCGACCTGCGCCCCAAGGCCGCGACCGGCAAGGCCGCCGAGAAGGCGCTCGACCGCGCCTTCATCACCTGCAACAAGAACAGCGTGCCGTTCGACACGGCGAGCCCGTTCGTCACTTCCGGCCTGCGCCTTGGCACGCCCGCCGGCACCACGCGCGGCTTCCGCGAGGCGGAGTTCACCCAGATCGGCCAGTGGATCGCCGAGGTGGTCGAGGGCATCCGCAAGAATGGCGACGAAGGCGACGGCCAGGTCGAGGCACATGTGCGCGAGAAGGTGAAGGCGCTCACCGCGCGCTTCCCGATCTACTGAAAGGCACCGGCAGCATGAGCGACCCCGATGATCTGCTCGAACGCGTGAAGACCGAAGTGAGCGGCATGGCCAAGGAAGGCCTCGGCCATCCCTCGACCAAGCCGGTGCTGACCGGCGCGGCGATCGGTGCGGTCGCCGGGCTGGTGCTGCCGGTCGTGACCCTGCCCATCGGCCTCGTCGCCGGCGCCGGCATTGCCCTGTGGTCGCGGATCCGCCGATAGATGCGCTGCCCCTATTGCGGTCACGAGGATAGCCAGGTCAAGGACAGCCGGCCCACCGAGGATGCCGGCGCCATCCGCCGCCGCCGTCAGTGCGAGGGCTGCGGGGCGCGTTTCACCACCTTCGAGCGCATCCAGCTGCGCGAGATCACGGTGGTGAAGTCGGATGGCTCCACCGAGATGTTCGACCGCGACAAGCTCGCCCGCTCGATCGAGATCGCCTGCCGCAAGCGGGCGATCGAGCCGGTGCGGGTCGAGCGGCTGGTCTCGGGCATCCAGCGGCAGATCGAGACGAGCGGCGAAAGCGAGGTCCGCTCCGCGCGGATCGGCGAGTTGGTGATGGAGGGCCTCAAGGGGCTGGACAGCGTGGCCTATATCCGCTTCGCGAGCGTCTACAAGGAGTTCAGCGAGGCCAAGGATTTCGAGGACTTCGCCGGCAGCATCCGCGAGGTGAGCGGGGAGTGAGGGCACGCTCCAGCGCACCACTGGGCCGGAAGCTGGTCCGAGAAGTGCCTCCAGAGTGACGTGCCCTCCTCCCGTTCGCCCTGAGCGAAGTCGAAGGGCTCCATCGAGCGAAGCGAGATCACCCGACCGATGAGCTTCTACGCCTATATTCTGCGGTGCGCTGACGGCACCTATTATTCCGGGCATACGGACGATCTGGATCAGCGCGTCGCTCAGCATCAATCAGGTGCCATAAAAGGCTATACGTTCGAGCGCCGTCCCATTGAGCTGATGTGGTCCGAGAGCTTCGCCACGCGCGCCGAAGCGCTCGCTTGCGAGTTACAGATCAAGGGTTGGTCGCGCAGGAAGAAGGAGGCCCTGATCGCCGGCAATTGGCAGAGATTGAAAGCCGAGGCCGTGTCGCGCAGCGCTCCGGCCTCGCCTGCGCTCGGCAGGGCCCTTCGACTTCGCTCAGGGCGAACGGAGGAAGAGCGGGCCCGACCCGCGCTGCCTACCCCCGCCCCGCCGCCCGTCATCGTCCTCGTCCGCCCGCAGCTTGGCGAGAATATCGGCAAGGCGGCCCGGGCCATGCTCAACTTCGGCCTCAAGGACATGCGCCTGGTCGCGCCGCGCGACGGCTGGCCCAATCCGGATGCGGGTCCGTCGGCGGCCGGCGCGGACATGGTGCTTGCGCAGGCGGACGTGTTCGATACGCTCGCCGAGGCCGTCGCCGATTGCGCCCATGTCTATGCGACCACCGTGCGCAAGCGCGGCGTCACCAAGCCGGTGATGACGCCCGAAGCAGCGGCGCGGGCCATCCATGCCGCGCAGGGACGCAGCGCCATCGTGTTCGGCCCCGAGCGCTCGGGGCTGGAGACGGACGAGGTGGCGCTCGCCCGGACGATCCTCACCGTGCCGATCAATCCCGACTTCGCCTCGCTCAACCTGGCGCAGGCCGTGATCCTGTGCGCTTATGAATGGTCCAAGCAGGCCGCATTGGCGCAGCCGACCATCACCGACCTGCTGGAGCCCGCCCCGCAAGCGGAGCTGGACGGCATGATCGCGCAGCTGGAGGAGATGCTGGACGAAGCCGGCTATTTCTTCCCGCCCAGCCGCGTGCCGGCGACAAGGCGAACGCTGCGCACCCTGCTCACCAAGCCGGGCTGGAACCATCTGGAGGTGCGGACCTTGCGCGGCGTGCTCGCGGCGCTGGCCAATCCGCGAGCGCGGTGACGAAAGGGGCGCCATAACCGTTCGGTTCGGGCAGGCTTCGGGCCTGTCGAGAACGCCCTTCTCGACTGCGCGGGGCTCAACTGTAACACCCTCTCCGTTCGGAACGAACGGAAGGTTTCGGGAGCATCCGACCCTATACGCCCTTCGCCAGCCGATCGAACGCCACCAGCCGCGTCAGCAGCCCTTCCATCTGGTCCAGAGGCACCATGTTGGGCCCATCGGATGGCGCATTGTCGGGATCGTCATGCGTCTCAATGAAGAGCCCGGCGCAGCCGACCGCGATCGCGGCGCGGGCCAGCGGGGGGACGAATTCGCGCTGGCCGCCGGAGGAGAGGCCCTGCCCGCCGGGCAGTTGCACCGAATGGGTGGCGTCGAAGATCACCGGATAGCCGGTCCGCGCCATGATCGGCAGCGACCGCATGTCCGAGACCAGCATATTATAGCCGAAGGAGGCGCCGCGCTCGCACAGCAGGATAGTCTCGTTGCCGGTGGAGGCGATCTTGGCGGCGACGTTCGCCATGTCCCAGGGCGCGAGGAACTGGCCCTTCTTGACGTTGACCGCGCGGCCGGTGGCGCCGGCGGCGAGCAGAAGGTCGGTCTGGCGGCAGAGGAAGGCCGGGATCTGGAGGACATCGCAGACCTCCGCCGCCACGGCGCAATGGGCCGGCTCGTGCACGTCGGTCAGCACCGGGCAGCCGAACTCGTCGCGGATGCGCCCGAGCATCTCCAGCCCCTTCTCCATCCCGATGCCGCGCTTGCCGCCGAGCGAGGTGCGATTCGCCTTGTCGTAGCTCGCCTTGAATATGAACGGGATGCCCAGCCGCGCGCACAGCTCGGCGAGCCGGCCCGCGATCATCCGCGCATGATCCAGCGTCTCCAGCTGGCAGGGGCCCGCGATCAGCCCGAACGGCAGCTCATTGCCGAAACGCGCCGTGCCAATAGTCACGGTTCTGGCCATAGTCGAACGTCTCCATCTGGTCGGCGCGGCACGATGATCTGCCGCGTAAAGACCTCTCCGGACCCGAAAGCAAGGGGCGCCTCCCATCGCGCTGCATGACCAGACCACCGCATTTCCCGGGAACCGGTCCGCCTCCCATGCCTTTGCTTCATCAATTCTGAAACGGAACCCAAATGACATCAGGCCGCACGCACATCCGGGAACATCATTGGGACGCCTGCCGGGCGCTGCTCATGCTCCTGGGCATTCCCTATCATGTGGCCATGTCCTATCGCGCCCATCAGGTATGGATAGTCAATTCGGGCGAAGGGACGCCGTTCTTCACCTGGCTGGCGGACATCATCCACCTGTTCCGCATGGACGCCTTCTTCGTGATCGCCGGCTATTTCGCGGCGCTGCTGCTGGCGCGCCGCGCGCCCGGCGAATGGCTCTCCGGCCGGCTGACCCGGCTCGGCATCCCTTTCCTCGCGGTGCTGCTGACGCTCAATCCGCTGCTCAACCTGTTCTGCGAGCTGTCGAACTTCTCCTGGGGTCCGGCGATCGCCTCCTGGCAGCACAACAGCGCGACCTCCGGCGGCTATTGGGTGCGGCATCTCTGGTTCATCATCGTGCTGCTCTATTGCTCGGCCGGCGCGGCACTGCTCTGCCGCCTCTCGCCGCGCCTGCGCTCCGCGCAGGTCGCGCCGGGCCGCGACGCATGGATGGCCGCGGACCTGACCCGCGCGATCCTGATCGGCGCGGTCGCGATCGGCCTGTGGGAAGCGGTCGCCATCGAGCTGTTCTACATGGGCGGCCTCGCCACCCAGATCCCGCAACAGATCCTGCGGCTCGACGAGCTGATCGAATATGCGCCCTGGTTCTTCGCCGGCGCGCTGATCGCACGCGCGCCGATGTTCAAGGCGGCGCTCTATCGCCCGTCCATCGAGGTCGCGCTGGTCGGCCTCGCGGCGCTCACCGTCCACTCTCTGTTCGGCGCGCAGCTGCATCCGGCGGCCGGCCGGTTCGTCGACACGATCGCGGCGGTGGCGATGACGCAGATGCTGATCGCCCTGCTCAAGCGTTTCGCCGATCGGCCGCAACCGGCCATCCAGGCCTTCGTGCGCGCCTCCTTCGTCATCTATCTGGTGCATCTGCCGATCGTCGCCGGGCTGGTCCTGCTGGGCCAGCATGTCGCCATGCCGGTGGTCGCCAAGGCCCTGCTGGTGATGCTGCTGACCCTCGCACTGTCCTGCGGGGCCTGGCTGGTGATCGTGCGCTTCCCGACGCTAAGGCTGCTCTTCGACGGGATTCGCCCGCCGGTTCCCGCTCCCGTCATCGGCCCGGCGCTGCCGCTGGCCACGCGCGACCTCGGTCGCCAGAGCCTCTAGTCGCGGCAGCCAGAAGGCGCGGAACCGGTCCAGCCACAGATCGACATCGCGCAGCGGATCGGGATTGACGGCATAGAGACGCCGCACCCCGTGGGCTTTGCAGCGTTGGAGAGCCCACCCCAGCCCCCTTCCGTCCGCGGGAGGGGGAGCTGTTCCCCACCTTGACTTTGGCGCCATCCCTCGCCATAGGCGCGCCTTCGCAATTGGCCCCGCACCCCGGTGAAGCGGCGGCCCTGCCTTCTGAGACATGGAGACCAGGCGAACGACCGGGATCGACGCCGCGCCCTTCCAGGGGCCCGGCAGACGTAGTGACGCGATTGAAGGAACGATACATATGACGAAGCGCACCAGCGCCAAGTACAAGCTCGACCGCCGCATGGGCGAGAATATCTGGGGCCGCCCCAAGAGCCCGGTCAACAAGCGCGAATATGGTCCCGGCCAGCATGGCCAGCGCCGCAAGGGCAAGATGTCCGACTTCGGCATCCAGCTGCGCGCCAAGCAGAAGCTCAAGGGCTATTATGGCGACGTGACCGAGAAGCAGTTCAAGAAGAACTATATCGAGGCCAGCCGCATGAAGGGCGACACCGGCCAGAACCTGATCGGCCTGCTCGAGCGCCGGCTGGACGCCGTCGTCTACCGCGCCAAGTTCGCGCCGACCATCTTCTCGGCCCGCCAGCTCGTCAGCCACGGCCACATCTATGTGAACGGCGCCAAGTGCAACATCGCCAGCCGCCTGGTGAAGCCGGGCGACGAGATCACGCTGGGCAAGAAGGCGCAGGACATGGCGCTGGTGATGGAAGCGCAGGGCCTCGCCGAGCGCGACATCCCCGACTATATCGCGCCGGACGGCGCCGCGAAGGTCACCTACACCCGCGTGCCGACGCTGGACGAAGTGCCCTATCCGGTGAAGATGGAGCCGAACCTGGTCGTCGAGTTCTACTCGCGCTGATCCGGCGGCTCCGGCCGACAGAAGGTTTCAGGAAGGGCGGTCCGGCGACGGGCCGCCTTTTTTGGCGACTATGCCGTTTGCAAATCCGGCGCTTCATTGCGTGTCGACCTGCGATCTGGCTCTGCCCTCGCCTCCCCTCCGGTTCGGGTCTCACGGAGAAGTTGTGGAAGTTGTGCCCTCGGCAGTCGAAAAAGCGCGTTCGATAGCGATTTATGCCAACGTCAGAGATAGGCGGCGAGCCGGAAGCCGACGGTCTCGGTCCGCCCGTCCGCATGGCGCAACGTGAAGGAAATGTCCGTGCCCGGCGCCTGCGCGAGCGTGCGGATCGCCTGCGCCAGGGGCAGGCCGACAATCTCGTCACCCACGCTCACCCCCGCCGCCCTTGCCGGACTGCCGGTGCCGACGGCCGAGACGATCGTCTTGCCGCGCACCGTGTCGAGCCACAGGCCGGAAAGACCATAGCGCTCCGGCGGTGGCGTGCCGCCCGTGCCCTTCACCCACAGCTTGCGGGCGCGCACATCGGTGGACAGCACCAGCTGCTCGAGCACGGGCAGGCCGATCACGCCCTCGCGCAGCCGCTTCGCATCGCCCTGGCCGGGATCGGCCAGCAGGATGAGCGGACGATCGAAGCGGACATCGCCGATCTGGAAGCTCTCCGCGCGGACAAGCCGGGACAGGCGCTCCGCCGCGCCGCCGATACCGTTGCGGCGCATCGGCACATAGGGCCGCGCGTCGTCCCACAGGCCGCTCCGCTGCGTGGCGCCCGGGCCGAGATAGATGGCCTGTGGCGCGCCGGTATCGAGCAGGAAATCGACCATCTGGCCATTCACGGCCGCATGGGCGAAGATATAGGCCGAGCCTTCCGGCGAGCCGACATGGGTGATGTCGGAATCGACCCGGGTGAAGCCCTCGCGCCCCGGCCGGCCATCGGGATAGAGCCGCCATTCGCCGGCCGCGAAATCCATGTCGCTGTCGAGTTGCGTCATGATGCCGGCCGAAAGGGTGCCGATCGCATCGGGCGACACGCGCCGCTGCATGGCGGCGAACACCGTGTCCTTGTCGCGTATGCTGCCGCCGATCACGACATCATGCGTGGCATAGAGCCGCAGCGTCTCCTGCCCGCCCACGCCGTTCACCCGGGTATAGCCCGCTGTCGGGAGGCGGAGCCGCTTCGCCGTCGCTTCCTCGATCAGGCTGAGATGCGCGCCGGTATCGATGATGAAGGGGAATGGCCCCTGCCCGTCGATCTCCACGCCGATCCAGAGCCGGCCGCGCGCCGTGACGATCGGGCAAATGATGGGCGCGCTCTGGGCATGGAGTATCGAGGGGACGGTCATCAGGATGGAAAAGGCGGCACCGCCGCTCAGCGCATCGCGGCGCGACAGGGATATGGAAGGCTCGCTCACATCTGCCTCATCCGGAAATCTCGAATGGAAGGGACCAGTGCTCCCATGAGGGCAGGAGTCCAGGGCGCATGGGCAGTGCCTGATCGCCCTGGGCTCCTGCTTTCGCGGGAGCACTGATTCTCCGCTCTGGTCATGCCATGTGACGGTGGCAAGACAAGGGGATGGGGCGTCACGGACCGAGGCCGCGATGCACCGACGGATGATGCCTCGCCTCGGAGACCATCTCGTCGCCCCGAACTCGGTCGGCCCGCAACGGCCGCTGCCTCAGACCAGGTTGGTCCGATACAGCGTCAGGAGTTCGCTCCAGGCGCGTTCGGCGGAGGCCTGGTCATAGACCTGGCTGCCCGGCACGCACCAGCCATGGTCGGCCGGATAGACCTCCACCGTGGCGGTGCGGTGCGCCTCGGCGAAGGCTTGCTTCAGCACATCCTTGTCGGTCGGCGAGCGCGCATCGTCATTGCGGGCGACGGCGACGAGGAAAGCCGCCTGCGTCCTGGGAATGAGCAGATGCGGACTGCTCGGCTGATCGGTCACGAGCCCGCCGCCATGGAAGCTGCCGACCGCGCCGATCCGGTCCGGCACGGCCGCCGCCGCGCGAAAAGCGAGCGGCCCGCCCATGCAATAGCCCTGCACGCCCGCTTTCTTCGCCTTGTCGGTCTGCGGCTGTGCGTCGAGGAAGGCGAGATAGGCGATCGCATCCTTGTCCACGCCCTCGTCGGTCATCGCCGCGCGATAGCCGAGCAGCGTCTGGCGCGTCTGCGGATCGCCGAAATCGATATTGCCTTCCATCACCGGCGCGCGCTTGCTGCGGTAGAAGGGATTGGCGACGAGCACCACATAGCCTTGCGCCGCCAGCCGGCGGCCCAGCGCGCGGAACACGGGCCGCAGACCCATGATGTCCGGCCAGACCAGCACGGCGGGCCACTGCCCCTGCTCGCCCGGCAGGAACAGCGCGGCATCGGCCTGGCCGTCCGGCGTGGTGACGATGACGTCGCGCTCGACCACCGCATCTTCCGCGCCCGAGGCGCAGGCAGCGGTGGCCGCAAGCCCGGCCACGACGACTCCCGTCGCGACGAAGCCGCGACGGGTCAGATTCCAGTCCTCGACCAGGCCGGGATGAATGTCATTGTCACACATGGCTCGCTCTCCTCCCGGCGCGGCCGCCGCGCCGCTCAGTGCCCCAATCGCGCCGCCAGAAACTCCGCCGACCGAGTCAGCATGTCACGGCGGATCGCGCTATCCTCCAGATAATGGTCCATATTCTCGTAGATGACCAGTTGCGACCTGCGGCCCGCCTGATGCAGCTCGCTGTCCATCGCGCGGCTATGATCGACGCTCACATTGCTATCGAGCGTGCCGTGGAACAGCAGCACGGGCGCGAGGATCTGGCCGGCATGCTTGAGCGGCGAGCCGGCCAGGACTTCCGGGCCGCTGCCCACGAAATCACGGACGAGGAACTCGTCGCCGTAGAAGGCCTGGTCGTTCTTCAACCGCTGCAGATCGGTGACGGGCGCCACCGCGACGATCGCCTTGAACCGCGCCGGATCGACCACGGCGGACTGCAGCGCGGCATAGCCGCCATAGGACCAGCCGAAAATGGCGAGCTTGTTCGGATCGGCGATACCCTGATCGACCAGCCATTTGCCGGCATCATTGACGTCGCCGATGGCGAGGCGCCACTGGCGGAAGCCCTGATCCTCGAACCATTGCTCGCCATAGCCGTCCGAGCCGCGATAGTTGGGCTGCAGCACGGCATAGCCGAGGCTCGCCCAGAACTGGACGAGCCAGTCATAGCCCCATTCGTCCCGCGCGCTGGGGCCGCCATGCGGCATGACGATGGCCGGCAGGCCCTTCGCTGCCTCCCGGCCCGGCGGCATGGTGAGATAGCCGGGGATCTGCGTTCCGTCCGACGCCGTGTAGGTGATCGCCTGCTGGGGCGCGAGCTGCACGCCTTCCAGCTCCGGCTGCGCGAGCATCACCTCGTTGAGGCTGTGAGTCGTGCGGTCGAACACATAGTAGCGGCCGGGGTCCACATCGCTGCTCGCGCGCAGCAGCAGGCGGTTCTCATCCTGGCTCGCGTCGATGAAATCGATCTGCGGCAGGTTCGGCAGCGCCCGCGCGAGCGATGCCGCGAGGCGATCATAGACCGGATCGGTATATTTCACATATCGGGCGTCGGTCACATAGGAGATGCCGATCACGCGCTGCGAACGCCCGATCTGCACGAACCCGTGCACATCGACCTGCGGATTCGCATAGATCAGCGTCTTCGTCATGCTGCCATCGAGCGACAGGCTGTAGGCGGCGAACCGGCCATCCAGCTTTTCCAGGCCGTAAGCGATATTGGCCGTGGGATCGACCGCCAGGGGAAAGAAGCCGGTTCGCTCCTGGCTGTTCACGGTGCCCAGGTCGCGCCAGTTCCGCTCGCCTTGCAGGCGATAGAGATATTTGACGAATGGCGAGGCATAGCCCTGCGCCGTCCGCTGCTGGCGCACATAGCGGATGCGGGCATGGCCGATGCCGTCCGTGATGTAGCCGGAGACGGTCTCGTCCGGCGACTCGATGGTCCGCCGCCGCAGATTGGCGCTGTCGATGTCCTCCAGCGCCAGGCCGCGCTTGGTCTGGGCCAGCCGGGTGCCGATGTCGCGCTCGGGGACATAGGGGGAGAGCATCATGAAATGCCCGTCCTGCCCCGGATTCCAGTCCACCACGCTGCCGCCATAGAGCGTGTAGCCTAGCGTGTCACCGTTGGTCCGGTTCGTGCGCAATTCCTGCATGTGCGAACCGTCGGCGTCGATCGCGACCAGACGCGAGAAATAGACCGGCAATCGGTTCGCCGCATTGCTGTCCAGCTGGGCCGCGCCATAGACGCTGCACAGAAGGCGCGCATTGCTGGTCCAGCGGCACCAGTCGAGCCGCTCAGGATTGCCGCTCGCCCGGAAGATCGGCCGGAAACCAGCGCTGTTCTCCGTCGCCGCGACGAGCACTGCGGCGCCCTGTCCGGCGGTCGGCTGGATCACGGCGATCTGCTGCCCGTCCGGCGACAGGCTCACGCTCAGCACACGCGGCCGGGCGCCGAAAATGGCGGCCTTGGCCGCGATGTCCGTCGCCTGGGCCAATGCCGCGCCCGGCATGAACAGGCCGATGCAAGCGATGCCCGGCACTAACGAACGCACAAATGCTTTCACGCTATCCCCCCTGCAAAATGGTCTCGTGCAAGACGTGACCGGTCCCCTGCGCCATATGGCGCTTGTCCCCTAGATCATATCGCTGCAACAAGGGCATCCGCAATCCGAGATGAAGGAGAAATTCGTGCGTTTCAGAGCCTGGCCGCTGCTTCCGCTCTGCCTCCTGACCGCCACGACGGTCACAGCCGAACCGGCAGCGCCGCCTCAACCCGCACCGGCCTTCGCCCTGCCCCCGCCCGTCCGCGCGCCGGACATCAACCTCAACACGCTCAAGACGGTGACGCGCACCCTCTCCTCCGATGCCTTCGAGGGCCGCGCGCCGACCACGCCCGGCGAGGAGAAGGCCATCCCCTATCTGATCGACCAGATGCGCCGCGCCGGCCTCAAGCCGGGCAACAATGGCAGCTGGACGCAGGACGTGCCGATGGTGGAGATCACCGCTTCCCCTGACATGGTGCTCGCCATCGACGGCGGACGCGCGCCGATCCGCCTCGCCTACAAGACCGACATGACGGCCGCGACCTACCGCGTGGTCCCGCGCATCGACATCAGGGACAGCGAGATGGTGTTCGTCGGCTACGGCATCAACGCGCCGGAAAAGGGCTGGAACGACTATGCGGACGTCGACGTGCGCGGCAAGACGGTCGTCATCCTCATCAATGATCCCGACTATGAGATGCAGGGGCTGGACGGTCCCTTCGGCGGCCGGGCGATGACCTATTATGGCCGCTGGACTTACAAGTTCGAGGAAGCCGCGCGCCAGGGCGCGGCTGCGGCGATCATCGTGCACGACACCTTCCCGGCCGCCTATCCCTGGGGCGTGGTCGTCTCCTCCTGGACCGGCCCGCAGCTGGAGCTGGACCAGCCGGACAACCATATGGACCAGTCCGAGGCGATCGGCTGGATGACGCTCGACGCCGCCAGGGCGACCTTCGCCGCGGCCGGGCAGGACTTCGCCGCGCTTGCCGCCGCCGCCAAGCGCCCGGGCTTCCGCGCCGTGCCGCTCGGCCTCAAGGCCAGCCTCTCCTTCACCAACACGATCCGCCGGCAGGCCTCGCGCAATGTGGTCGGCATCCTGCCCGGCAAGGCGCGGCCTGACGAATATGTGCTCTATTCGGCGCATTGGGACCATCTCGGCCGCTGCGAACCGGTCGATGGCGACGATATCTGCAACGGCGCGGTCGACAATGCGACCGGCACGGCCGGGCTCATCGCGCTGGCCCAGGCGCAGGTGCGCGCGGGTCCTGCCGACCGCAGCATGATCTTCCTCGCCGTCACTGCCGAAGAGAGTGGCCTGCTCGGCTCGCGCTACTATGCGGAACATCCGATCTATCCCCTCGCGCAGACCGCCGGCGGCGTGAACATGGATGGCCTCAACGTCTTCGGCCCCACGCGCGACGTCGTCATCGTCGGCGGCGGCAAGTCGGAACTGGAGGCCTTCCTTGCGCGCGCGGTGCGGGACGAGGGCAGGACGATCGTGCCGGAAGCGACGCCGGAGAAAGGCAGCTTCTACCGGTCCGATCATTTCAGCTTCGCCAAGCTCGGCGTGCCGATGGTCTATGCGGACAGCGGCGAGGATATGGTGAGCGGCGGGATCGCGGCCGGACGCGCGGCCGCGGAGGACTATATCACCAACCGCTACCACAAGCCGCAGGACGAATATGATCCGAACTGGAACTGGGCGGGCGCGGTCCAGGATCTCCAGATCTATTACCGGATCGGGCGGGAGCTGGCGATGAGCGACCTCTGGCCCAACTGGTATCCGGACGCCGAATTCCGCGCGATCCGCGACCAGAGTCGTGTGCAGAATTGAACAGGGGCAGGGCACCGCAACACATGCTGCGCGGGATGAATGCAGCATGAATCAGGACGAACGGTGTCGTTTGCACGGTGAGATGCTGCAGTGCGAAATGAAGCTTGACGCTCATCGACCGGCGTAGGAAATGGCCAGTTGCAAAAAGAACAGCCAGGGACGGAATATATGGCGCGGCGCAACCAGGACGTGGTGGCCTACACGCAAACGGACGGGCTGAACGCACTGGACAGCGGACGCGCCGTCATCCGGCACGAAGCCGCCGCGCTCAATCTCCTTGCCGAAGCGCTCGACCGCAATTTCGAGCACGCGATCGAGGAGATTTTCCGAGCCGGCGGACGCGTCATCGTGTCCGGCGTCGGCAAGTCCGGTCATGTCGGGCGCAAGATCGCGGCGACGCTGGCGGCGACGGGCACCGTCTCCTTCTTCCTCCATGCCGGCGAGGCGGCGCATGGCGACCTCGGCATGGTCGCGGCCGGCGATGTGCTGCTCGTCCTGTCCAACAGCGGTAATTCGCGCGAGCTCGTTCCGCTTGTGGCGCATGCGCGCCGCCTGCGCGTCCCGACGCTCGCCATCGTCTCCAATCTCCGCTCGCCGCTGGCGAAGGCCGCCGATATCGTGCTGCCCCTGCCCGAAGCGACCGAAGCCTGCCCCGCACGCATCGCGCCGACCACCTCGACGACGATGATGCTGGCGCTGGGCGATGCGCTCGCGGTGACGATCATGCGCCGCCGCGGCCTGACCCGTCACGACCTGGCGCAGTGGCATCCCGGCGGCCATATCGGCTCGCGGCTCGCGCCGGTGGAGGAGGTGATCGACCGCAACGATCCACTGCCACTGGTTCGCAGCGACGCGCCGATGCGCAATGTGGTGCTGGAGATGACTTCCGCCGGCAAGGGCGTGACCGGCGTGGTCGACGAGGATGGCGGGCTGATCGGCGTGGTGACGGACGGCGATCTGCGCCGCGCCTTCGACCAGGTGCTCATCGCCCGGGCACGCGACGTCATGACGGCCGACCCGATCACGGTGCCGCGCGGCATGCCGGTGGAAGATGTGCTGACGATCATGAACGAGGCGAAGATCACGGTCGTGTTCGTGACCGAGCCGGGCAATCCGCGCCGGCCGATCGGCATCGCGCATATCCACGACCTCGTGCTCTGAGCGGAGCGCGCTCGACCGGCATGGGCAGCGAAGCGTCGCTTTCCGCAGCCGCGCCGGCAGCAGGCGGGCGCTGCGCGCTCATCATCCCGGCGCGCTATCAGTCGAGCCGCTTCCCGGGCAAGCCGCTCATGGGCATTGCCGGCCCCGACGGCGCCAGCCGTCCGCTGATCGAATGGACATATCGCGCGGCAAGGGCGGCGGCGAACGGCGACCCGCTGTTCGTGGCCACCGATGATGAGCGCATCGCGCAGGCCGTCCGCGACTTCGGCGGCGCGGTGCTGATGACCGATCCGGCCTGCCGCAACGGCACCGAACGCGTCGCTGACTGCCTGGGTCAGCTCGACGATGTCGACATCCTCGTCAATGTGCAGGGCGACGCGCTGCTGACGCCGCCGCCTTTCATCGCTGCGCTGCGCGATCATATGCGCACGCATCCGGAGACGCCGGTGGCGACGGTCGCCATCCGTGCGTCCGGCGAAACCTACCGCCATCTTGCCGCCGACGCCGCCGAGGGCCGCGTGGGCGGGACGACCGTGGTGCTCGACGGGGCGGCGCGCGCGCTCTACTTCTCCAAGCGCATCCTGCCCTATCTGCCCGAGGACCGGATGCCGGACGCGGACATGCCGGTGCTGCTCCATCTCGGCCTCTACGCCTATCGCCGCGCGGCGCTCGACCGATATGTCCGCACCGGCGTCACGATGCTGGAGACGGTCGAGGGGCTGGAGCAACTGCGTTTCCTCGTCGGCGGCACGCCGGTCAGCGTGTTGACCTTCGAGGAAACCGGCTATCCGATCGTCGAAGTGAACAATCCCAGCGACATTCCCATCGTCGAAGGGATATTAAGCCGGCGCGACATGCCGTAAGGCCCGGCCATGGGCGTGCATGGGTTCAATCTGGGTGACTTGCTTCGCCATTGGTCAGGCCGGCTGGTGCGATTTCTCCCTCGGGCGAAAGCAGGATGACGAACGGGCTCGCCGAGAGGCTGTTCGCATTGCCGCCCTTTCCGGGCGCGAAGCCGCATCCGGCCGTGCGCCCGGCGCCCGGCGAAGGCGCGGCGGACAGCGCCGAGGCATTGATCTCGGCCTGGCGTGCGCACCGATACCGACCGGCCTTCTGGCAGGAGCCCGAGGCCGCGCTTGATGCGGACGCCGCGGTCGGCCGCCTGCTCGCTGCTCTCGCCACGCCGGGCGACGCTGACCGGGAGACCTGGCTGCACGCCGAAGTCGAGCGTCAGCTGCTGCACGACCTGCGCTATCATGACCCCTTCACCGGCGCGCCGACCAGGCCGGCAGCGCTGATCGCGATCCTCGCCGGCTGGCGGGACCTGATCGCGGAGAATCGTCCTATCACCGCCGCTTTCGGCTTCGCGCACTGGAAGCGCGACACGGTGGCGCCGCTGCTCTGGGCGGGCCGGCCGGTGCCGTTCCGCCCGGCCCGCCTCGCCGAGCTGGAACGCCTGCCCGACGACGCACTGGTCGCCGTCTGGAAAGCACGGGTGCCGGACGATTTCCTGCAGCGGCTGGAGACCGGCCCATGGCGCGTCCTCGAGGTCGAAGACGGCTTCATCCGTTCGGTCGGCCTCGGCGCGGACTGCGTGCCGCCGCTCTCGATCGTCGTCGACGACATCGGCATCCATTACGACTTCCATCGGCCGAGCCGGCTGGAGCGGTTGCTTGCCGAGGGTTGCTTCTCGCCCGAGGATCTGGATCGCGCCCGGCGGCTGCGCCACCGGCTGGTCCGCGACGGTATCAGCAAATATGGCGTCGGCGCCGCCAGGGCCCTGCCGCGTCCCGGCGGCGAGCGGCGGCATGTCCTCGTGGTCGGCCAGGTCGAGGATGATCGCTCCGTGCTGTTCGGAGGCGCAGGCGTGACCTCCAATCTGGAGCTTTTACGCAGGGTGCGTGCTCTGGAGCCGGACGCCTATCTCGTCTATCGACCGCATCCGGACGTCGAGGCGGGTCACCGGCGCGGCGCGATCCGGCCCGACCTGACCCTGCAGCATGCGGACATGATCGATCCAGGCAACCCGATCAGCGCACTCATCGGCATGGCGGACGATGTGCATGTCATCAGCTCGCTTGCCGGCTTCGAGGCGCTGATGCAGGACAAGATGGTGACGACGCACGGCGTGCCTTTTTTCGCGGGCTGGGGCCTGACGCGCGATCTCGCCCCGATTCCTGCACGGCGCAGCGCCAGGCGAACGATCGATGAACTGATTGCGGCCACGCTTCTGCGATATCCCCGTTATCTCGATCCTGTGACAAATTTGCCATGCAGTGCCGAAATTCTTGTTCAGCAATTGCTCACTGGTGTCCGGCGCGAGAATGGTGCACTAGTGTGGTTGCGTAGAATGCAAGGAAAGTTCGCCGGTCTTGCCAAAAGCTTCGCAGGTGCGCGATGAAATATGACCCGATCGCGTATCGGAATTTCCTGTTCCTGCAGGGTCCGCCGGGTCCGTTCTTCTGGCAGCTTGCCGAGCGGCTGCGCGCGCTTGGCTGCAACATCTATCGCATCAACCTCAATCTGGGCGATCGGGCCGACTGGCCGGGCGAGAGCATCGACTATCGCGGCTCGCGCCGGAAATGGACGCTGTTCATCGACCGCTTCCTCAGCGAGAATGCGATCACGGACCTCGCGCTGTTCGGCGATTGCCGCCCGCTCCACCTCGCCGCGCACCGCATGGCGCAATTGCGCAAGATCGAGGTCCATGTCTTCGAGGAAGGCTATATCCGCCCGGACTGGCTGACGCTCGAACCGAGCGGCGTGAACGGCAATTCCTCCCTGCCGCGCGATCCGCGCTGGTATCTGCGCGAGGCGAAGAGCCTGCCGCCCCTGCCCAATCGGCCCGGCATCACCGCCAGCTTCAGACGGCGTTCGCGGGATGCGTTCCAATATTACAGCAAGGTCTTGCTGGGAGCGCCCTTCTATCCCTTCTACCGGTCGCATCGCCGCTCCTCCATCATCAGCGAAGGGCTGGGCTGGTCGCGCAAATATCTGCTCCGCAAATCGGTGGCGCGGCACTGCGAGCAAGCGCTCGGGACCCTGGCCGACCAGCCTTTCTTCCTGTTTCCGATGCAGCTCTCGAACGATTTCCAGATTCGCGAGCATTCGCCGTTCCAGCACATGGCCGAGGCCGTCGACTATGTGCTCTACAGCTTCGCGCGCCGCGCCCCCGACGATGTCCGGCTGGTCACCAAGGAACATCCGCTCGACGCCAGCTTCACCAATTGGCATCGCTTCATCCAGAGGCGAGCGCGGCAACTCGGCATAGCCGACCGCGTGATCCACATCGCGGGCGGCGATCTCGACCAGCTTGCCACCACATGCCGCGGCATGGTCACGGTCAACAGCACCTCCGCGACGATCTCGCTGGCAGCCGGCGTGCCGACCATGGCGCTGGGCAAGGCCATCTACAACATGCCCGGCATTACCCATCAGGGACGGCTGGACGATTTCTGGGCGCGGCCGCAGGCGCCCGATCGCAGCGTATATGACGCCTTCCGCCGCGTCCTCTATGATCGCTGCCTCATCTATGGCGGCCTTGCCAGCGAATCCGCGACCCGGACGCTCGTCGATTCAGCCGTGGAGCGGCTCATCGGCGATACCGCCGGCCACTGGCGCTCGACCCCTGCCCCGCCCCCTATTCCGCTATTTGCCCAAGCCAGCGCTCGACAAGGCTGAAATGCTGTGCCCAGGTCGGCGGCCGCCAACCTGTCATGCGGGCGAGCTGGGCGGCACGCGATGCGCTGTCCGGCTTCGCATAATCCAGGATCAGGTCGCGCCAACCAAGACCGTCGACGGGCGAAAGATAATCGGGAATCTCGCCAGCCAGCTCACGGAACACGCCTAGATCGCTGGCAATGACGGGTGTTCCGCACCCCAGCGCTTCGACCAGCGGCAGGCCATAGCCCTCTACGAAGGACGGGAACAGCAAAGCGCGGGCACCGCGCATATAGTCCATCAGCTGGGCGTCGGAACAGCGCGGGAGTTCGATCACATGACCCCGGACCGCCTCGCAGCGCTCGATCATGTCGACGGCTTGCTCGCTCTCCCAGCCGCGCCGGCCGATGATGATGAGCCGCGGACATCGCGCGCCGAGCGCACGCGCCATGTCCGCCCAGAGATTGAGCAGCAGCAGATGATTCTTGCGCCCCTCGATCGTTCCCACCGTGACGAAATAAGCATCGGAAGGGAGCACGGTCGTCCCGCCACCTCGGCTCACGGCCGGCATGTCGATGCCCAGCGGCGCGGCGAGCGACGGCGGCATGGCGCGATCGCGCTGAAGCCCGGCGAAGATCGCCAGCTCGCTGATAGTTTCGCGGCTGTTGCCGATAATCCCGGCTCCATGGTCCAGCATCGCGTTTATCCGGCGCCGATGCCTGTCCGGCTCCCCGACACGGCAATATTCCGGATGGGTGAGCGGTATGAGGTCATGAACGAAATAGACCGCACGCGGACGGATCCGCTCCAGCCACTGCGCATGTCCGGCCCTGTCGAGCCCAGTATGGCCGACATTGAGGTAGATGGAACCAGGCGCCACCGGCTCCACTGGCAGGAGGGCGCCGGGTGCCATGCGCATCAGCCGGGTTCGGACATCCGGGCCGCCATCGAGCAGGATATCGAACAGGCGCGTCGACATCTGAAGCGACAGGGTCCGCGTATAGCCGCCGCGCTGGACGACGGCCCGCGCGCACCCCCTGAAATGCGCGACATAAGCAAGCGCCGTGCGATCGATGCCGGTCGGCAGCAGGCCGATCCAGGCTCGCCAGACCAGCCGACTGACGTCGAGGAGAATGGGCGATCCGGCGTCCGCGGCCACGTCGTCGCGCGATCGGCTCAGGGGTTGATGACCCGCTGGACCGAGATGATCGGATAAACGATCTGCGAGACCGCCGTCAGGAACTTCTGGAAGTCGGCCAATGGCGAGTTGGCGACATAGATCAGGTCCTGGTCGTGGATCGGGAAGGATTGCGCCGCGAACAGCGTTGCAGGATTGCGCAGGTCGACGCGATAGATGACTGGCACCTTGCCGTTGGCGCTGGTCGGCGGGGACGGCTGGCCATTGGCGGTGAAGAAGGCCGGATCCTCGAAGCGGAAGATGAACACACCGTGCGGATTGGCGCGCGCATCGGCCACGCCGCCGATGCGTCCCAGTGCCTGCGACAGGGTGAGGCCCGTGCTTTCGAAGGGGACCTCCTCGTTGCGGTTGGCCGCGCCCAGCACCGTGAAGCTGTATGGCTGGAACAGCGCCGTCACGATGTCACTCGCCTGGAGCCGCACATTCTCACGCGGGTCCTTGATCACCGCCGAGAGCGGCATGGCGACCACCGTGCCGCCGCGCGTGATCTGGATCGTCATCTTGCCGACCGGCTGATGAACGCCCCCAGCGCTCGCCAACGCATCGAGCACTCGCTCGCCTTTTGTCGTGAGCGGCATACGGACACTGGTCGTGACGTCGCCGACGACCGTCACATCCGACGTCGCGTTGCGCACGATACGCACGACCACCTGGGGATCATGTGCCTTGCCGGCGAGCCGGCCGCGAATGTCCTGGGCGATCGCTTCCGGTGTGCGACCGGCAGCCTGGATCGTTCCCGCGAACGGCACGATGATCGTGCCATCCTGGTTGACGACCTGCTCGGGCAGGCCGGTGTTGGAGCCTGTCGTAATCCCTTCTGCCCCTCCCATGCCGATGCTGCCGATGCTGCTGCCGAACAGGACCGCCGGCGGGGCTTCCCAGACACCGATATCGAGCGCATCGCCCGGGCCGACAACGGCGCCATAGGGCGCGACCTCGCCAAGCAGGGCAGCGAAGGACTTTGGTGCGTTCACCTCGCGCAACCGGCGCGTGACCGTGTCCGTCACGTCCATCAACTGGACCGGCGCGTTCTCGACATTGCCCTGCCGCGTTCCGAACCGCTCGATCTCACCCAACCGAGGGCCGCCGCGCGGCAGGTTGGAACAGGCCGCAAGCGCCAGCGCAGCCAGCCCTACTCCCATCCACCGCAAGGAAATCCACCGCTTATCGAACGACCTGGCACTGCTTCGGCTTGGAGTCATCAATCGCTCTACACTCCGTTTCATGTCGGCGGCATGGCGGCCTGTCATCGCCGCTGCATCTCCGCGCAGCGGTCTATCGTCGGGCTGAGGCAATGTCACTCGGCAAAATCGTGCAACTCGACGAGCCGAGGATCAACCGGACAGGACACCCGACAGCTCTCCCTTGAGCAGGCGGCGCGCATGGCGCCACAGTTCGCGATCGCGCCAGCGCCTGCGAAGGAGCGCGCGGAGGATACGCCGCGCTTCTGCCCGGGCGGCCTGTTCGCCCGAGTGCAGCAGCACCGCGCGGACGTCGCACAGCTCGCGGGCGCCGATCAACCGTTGGTCCAGCGTCGCGAAGAAGGGAAGGAAAGCGTCGAGACCCATTTCGCGCGGCATGTTGAACAGTCCGTGAAAACCGAAAGCGCGCGCGGGCGCCCCCATCCTCTCGTAGGAGAAACGCTGCGCCAGATCGACGGGTGCGAAGCGAAGGCCATAGACTGCCTCAAGTAGCGAGCGGTTCAGATGGCAGATGCCGACATCTTCGGGATGGTTGGCCTGGAACCGCGAATCGAGGCAGGCCTCGAGCAGGCGTTTCGAGCGCAACGAGAAGCCGCCATTGCCAACGGCGATGGAGCGCGGGAACTGCGGCCAGGGCGCGCCGATATAATCATGGTCCAGAAAGGCATCGGTCCAGTTCTCCGGCCGCACCGGATAGCCATCCCATTGCACGAGCATCACAAAGGGCGTGTGGATGCAGGCAGCCAGGCCGGTCTGCACGACGCGCGAATAGTCCTCGCGCGAGCGCAGCGAGCCGACCCTCTCGATCCGCAGGCCAGCCGCCGAGGCGACCTCCTCCGGCCGGTCGGTCACGAATAACATGTCGCCGAAGCGCGCGCAGGCGCGCGCGCAGTCCAGCGCAGTCAGCGTCTGCGGGATCATCGTCCCGGTCACGGCGCACAGCGTGATGTCCGGCAGGTTGAGCAGGATAGACGCCTCCGGTCAGGTATCGGCGAAACCGCTCGCCGCGCGCGACTGTCTTGTCCTGTCCATCAGACCAGCCCGAGTGACGCAAGCCGCTCGACCATCAGTGCACCGGTGCGATGAGCGGACAGGGTCGCGCGCACATACGCCTGGCCGCGCAGCGCCACCGCAGCGACCGAAGCGGAACCTTCATGGACCGTCCGCATATGCCCCGCGGCTTGCTCGACATCGGGCTCGGCCCAGACCTGCCCTTCGCCGAATACATATTCGCCTGCCTGCACGGGCACGAGGCGATAGTCGACGAGAAAGCTGTTGTCCGGCAAGGTGAAGTCTACATTGCCCGAATAGCCCGTAACGATCACCGGCTTGCCCAGCAGCATGGCTTCCGCCGGTCCGCGTCCGAACCCTTCCGAGCGATGCAGTGAGAGGAAACAGTCGCAGCAGTCCATCAACGCCAGCGAATCGCCCCGGCTCATCCGCTCGTTTATGACAATGATCCGCCCATCGCCGCCGATCTCCGCGAGCATGGCTTTCCAGCGCGAATCCTTCTCGTCGCCGTTCATCACCTTGAGCACGAGACCCGCTTGCTCGTCGCCGCGCGGAAAGGCCGTCTTGAACGCCCGGATCGCGCCGAGCGGATTCTTGCGGTCGATATAGGAGAGGAAATCGAAGACGAAGACGAACAGGCAGGCATCCGCCGGCAAGCCGAAATAGGCCCGGTTCCGTCGCGCGAAGGGAGGCAATTCGACGCATTGCGGCACCAGCGTCACCGGCTTGTCGGTGACGGCCGCGACAGCCTGCTGGACGAAACGGGACGGCGCCCAGACCTCGTCCAGCAGATCAATAACAGGCGCCCAGCCGTTCGGGAATTTCTCCAGCTCCCAAGCCCAGAAGCCGATATTGTAGTGATGCTGGAAGAAACTGTGACCAAAATGGCAGTAAGCATTCAGCATCTGGTCGGCGTTGATGTGGAAGAGATTGACCGAGAAGCGGTTGCTGCCCGCCAGCGCGACCTGCTCGGCCCCAGGCTGCTGCCGGTCCCGCGCGCCGTTGCGATAATCCAGGATGCCCGTTGGACAATCGGTCGTCGCGAAGGCGGCCGCCGTGTGGCGCAGATGCTCGCCCAGGCTCAGCATGCCGTTGGCATAGCCGATGAGATTGACACCTGGCGGCGACGTCTGGGTCTCCATGCCTGCGCCCGCGCGCGCGCCGATGCCCCGAGCGGACAGCATGATCGCAAGGCGGGTCCAGAGCCGCAGCATCCGGCGGCGGACGGACAAGGGAAGCCACTGGCCGAATCGTGAGGCTCGCTCGGCCAGCGCCTTCATCCCGTAGAGCAGGTCCGAGGGCGCCGGCGTGGACCCGTCGCTCGTCGGGATCACGGCAGGGATGCGGAACTCGCGCGGCGCTGCCCAGGCATACCAGGAGATGAAGCGCTCGCGACCGCGCGCATCCTCCAGATCGAATTTCGCCTGCAGGTCCGGTCGCATCCGCCAGATCATGTGCATGAAGTTGCTGATCGACCGCCCGGCCTCCGTCGCCGGAAAGCCCGCGGGACGGTTGAGATAGTCGATCGATATCAGGGACTCGCTGTTCGTCACCGGATCACCATCGCGCAAGGCTCGGCCTTATCTGACACCGAGGCCGAGCAGTCGCTTACGAGCCTTGCGCCAGAGGCGATAGGACAGACTCCGCCCGGCATTGGGGATCGGATCGGCCATTGCATCCGGTAAGGGCGCCACACGCGACCGGCCGATCAGAGCTTGACGGGTCAAGCGCGGGTCAAGTCCATATTCCCGCGTGGGCGTTTCCTCGAACCAGCGCAGGAAGGCCATCAGCCCATCCCGCCTGCCCAGGTCGAAGGCGGCCCGGAGATCCGGTCGGCTCTCGTAGACATGCATCATGAGTTGCGTGACCACAGCGCCCTCCGGCGAATCGGACCGCCCGACACGCTGGTTACACATCCGCAGGATGAAGTCGCCATCCAGAACGTCGCCGGGGACATGTTGCGGATAGCGCCGGCGATAAAGTCCGCGAACAGGCTCGACGATCCTGATGCCGTCCACCGTTCCATAGGCATAGGGACGCTTGCGACTGCCGTCCCAGCCATTGTCGAGCAATCGCTGACGATAATCCTCGAAGAGCGGCCGGACCGCGCCGAGGTCCGCCCATTTCAGACGATCCTGATGCTTGGAGACAAGCTTCGGCTCCTCGAAGCGCAGACCGCTGAAATGAAAGAAAACGAGCGGCTCCCCATCAACCGTCAGCATGTTGTCGGCAGCCTGTTCGACGGTGCGGCCGGCCAGGTTCCAATAAGCGACATTGCAGCCGGGATGCCGCAGGATCGCGAGCTTCTCGATAAGGCAGGGCGCAAAGTCGCACCAGCGCTGATCCGTGAACATGTTGCCACGAACATCCGAATAGCCATGGAAACGCAGCTTGCGACCCCACCATGCGATGAAATCCATGGTTTCCGGAACGCGCGCCATCGCGGCAAAGCCGAGATTGAAGACGCCGGACTTGAGGATATCATGATCGTCGGGCCGGGCACCATCCTCCAGCGGCCGGAGCACATGCGGTATCAGGACAGCGGAATTGCCTTCGTCGAGCAAGCGATCGACCTCCTCCAGAGGCCTGAAAACGAGAATGTCCGGATCCAGATAGATGGCGCGATCGAAGCCGCGCTGCTCCAGAAGCCAGCGGAACATGAATGGCTTGACCGCCGTATTCAGTTCCATGACGTCGTATCGAAACGCCATATCCGAAAAATCAGGCACGCCGATCAATCGGGCCGGCACGATTTCCGCGCCGCCGACATCGCCCCATTCCTGTCCATCCGGCTCATCGACCAGACAAACGAAACGCAAATAGTCCGGGTTGGACTGTCGCAGCGACTGCATCAACACGCGCGCATAGGCGGCGTAGTTGTTCGAGACGATAGTAAATACTGCAGTCTTTGCCATTCGGTTTTTTGTTATTCTTGATAGGATTCGTGATTGCGCCGCACCTGATCCAGCCTCTGGAAAGGCGCGCAGCCGCACGGGACGGCACCAGCTTATGGCGATCCCCGTATCAAAGAGCAATGTCCCACCATGTGAAGATTGCTGCGTTCAGCAACCTTGCGCCATCTTGTCAGGGCGCGGCGGGTCGACTGGCACTGGCCGGATCGCTAAGGAAGCAGGATCGCGACCGCTCCTCGAGACACCGCCACACACGTGCCGGATGATCGATCAAGATCGACAGAGATGTGGAAGCGGCAGAAGAGTTGGAAAGCGAAGCCCAGGCCTTGAAACAAGAAATTGCAGGAAGCTGGGCAGCCCGCTTCGGCTCCGTGTTCAGAAGGCTGAAACGGCCCCGCATGCCGAGAAGCGGAAAGCGGGATCCGCATGGCAGCCTTGCCTTGCTGTTCGATCCGGACTGGTATCGCGCGCAGCTTGACTCGGCGGACCTCGCCGCCCCTCGCGACCTGATGCTGCATTATGTCCGCAAGGGTGCCGCGCAAGGCTTGAGCCCTCATCCCCTGTTCGATGCGGGCTGGTATCTGGCCCAGCTTCCAAGCCCTCCCCAGCCGGACCAGACTCCTCTCGAGCATTTTCTGCTCGAGGGCGGCATTCAGGGCTATAGCCCTCATCCTCTGTTCGACAGTCAGTTCTACCTGGATGAGAATCCGGACGTGGAGGAATCGGGAATCAATCCGCTCCTGCATTTCCTGTCATCAGGTGCGTCCGAAAACCGGAATCCCAATCGTTATTTCGACACGGGCTGGTACCGCGCCTGCCATCTCCAGGACGAGCCGGCCGATCAGAATCCGCTGATCCATTACATCCAGTTTGGCGCGGCGCAGGATTTCAATCCAAGCGAGCAGTTTGATTCGCATTGGTACCGATCGCAGCCAGCCGTCCTTGCCGATCTGGAAGATGGGGGAAAGGCGACGGCGCTTGCCCATTTCGTGACCATCGGCATGCGAAGCGGCCTGGCACCACGACCAGTGGAGGTCGCGAAGGACCTGTCCGTCGCGGCCCCGCGTCCGGGCGTCGACGCTCGGCAATCAAGGGCAGCGCGCCGGTTGAGCAAGCTTCCGCTCACCACACTCGTCATCACCTGGGATATCGGCCACAATCCTCTGGGTCGATCCCACATGCTCGCCGAAATCATCGATCGAGCCGTGCGCCACGTCGTTCTGGCCGGCTTCCAGTTTCCGCGCTACGGCGATGCCGTGTGGGAACCGCTCCGCACCGCCGTCATGCCGGTGATCGGCATGGGAGGCGAAAATTTCCCCGACCTGCTGGACAGGATCGAGCACATCGCCTCCACGGTGCGGCCGGACATCGTCATTGCCTGCAAGCCCCGCCTGCCTTCATTGCTGCTGGGTCTTCGCATCCGCGATCGGGTCGGTTGCCCGCTTGTGCTCGACATAGACGATCATGAGCTGTCCTTCTTCGAGGACCGATCGCCGCTTTCGCTGGAGCAACTGGAAGCCATGGAAGCCGGCACCCTGCAAGACGAGGCCGAGCCCTATGGCGAGATCTGGACGCGCCTGGCCGAATCCCTCATTCCGGAAGCGGATGGGCTTCTGGTGTCCAACACGGCGCTGCAGCGCAAATATGGTGGCGTCCTTGTCCCTCATGCTCGTGACGAGACGCTCTTCGATCCGGCGGCGCAACCGGACCGTTCGCTGATCCGATCTCGCCTGGGCATTCCGGAGCACGCGAAGGTGGTCCTGTTCCTGGGCACCCTGCGCGCACACAAGGGCATCCATGACCTCGCGCGCGCGGTCGGTCAGATCGAGGACGATGACGTTCTGCTGCTGGCCGTGGGAACCACGCCCGACCGCTATCTGATCGGGCAACTGCAGAAGCGGACCAAAGGGCGCATTCTGGCCGTCCCTGCGCAGCCGTTCGAGCGTGTGCCCGGAATCATGATGGCCGCGGACGTTGTGGCACTGCCTCAGGACGCCAGCCATCCAATCTCGCTTTACCAGCTGCCGGCAAAGGCGATCGACGCGATCGCGATGGGCGTTCCCCTGCTCGTGTCGCGCACCCCGCCACTGATGGATCTGGTCGAGAACGGTGTCGCGACGCTTATCGACGAAACGCGGCTGGCGGAGGAACTGGCCCTTATCTTCGAGAAATGTCCGCAGGACCGCATGGCTGCGGACATACGCCGCCGTTTCCTCGATCTTTACAGCTATGACGCCGCCGCCACGACGCTCCACAGGCTGCTCTCGCAATTGAGCGCCGATGGCACACCAGATCGACAGGGAATAGGCGAGCGGGTCGTGCGGGCCGTTCGCCGCCAGTTCGGGCCGGCTGCGCCGCGAGACGCGCTACCTTCCCAAGGCAAGGATGTCGTCCTTTTCTGGAAACAGAACGACACCACTCTCTATGGTCGACGGCATGACATGATCGTCAAATATCTGGCGTCGCGGGACGATGTGCGGCGCGTGATCGTCTTCGACCTGCCGGTATCCGCTTTCGATCTGAACAGGCAGCGCACAAGCCCGGCCGACATGACGGAGGATCGGCATCTCTACGTGCGCACACAGGAAAAGATGCTGGGCCTGCGTGACGAGGGCAGGATCCGCTACCGTACCTTCGTCTATCAGCCCGGCATATATGCGCAGGGCGCCGATGCCGGTGCGGACAAGCCATTGCTGGAAGATGCGTTCCGCGACCATGTCGCATCGGTCTTCGAGCGGGAAGGTGTCCAACCGCGGGAGGCAATTTTCTGGGTCTATCCCAAGAACCGGTTCATCGAGCCGCTCGTCGAGAGCTTCCGGCCGAGCCGTCTCGTGGTGGACATCGTCGATGATCATCGCGCATGGCCCGGCGTAACCGAAGCGCAAAAAGCCGCGCTCACCGAGCATTATCGCAGCGTCCTGTCACGGGCGGACTTCGCCTTCGCCAATTGCCAGCCGGTCATCGACGCGATGCGGGACTATTTCCCGGCGATCCGGCTCATTCCCAACGGCTGCGAGATCGAACCGGCGATCAGCGAGCCGATCCGTTCTGACGCATTCGAGAGGCTCAAGGCCTGGCAGGGCAAGGTCATCGGCTATGTCGGAAACATCGAAGCCAAGATCGATCTCGACCTCCTGCTCAAGATCGCGAAGCGCTTTCCGGACTGTCTGCTTGTCCTGGCGGGTTCGACCCATTCCAACCCGCGTGCGCGCGCGTTGGCCGGGGAAGACAATATCCTCATGCCGGGAGTCATACCCTATGATGAGGTTGCGGCCTGGGTCGACCGCTTTTCGGTCGGCCTCATTCCGCACCTCGACATGGACCTGACCAGAAGCATGAATCCGCTGAAACTCTTCGTCTATGCGGCCCATGGTGTGCCGGTCGTGGCGACGGACATCCCCAATCTCAGCCGGGAATGGCCCGGCCTCTCGATCGCGACCGACCATGATGAATTTCTCGCCCGGCTCGAGAGGTTGCTCGATGCCGACACGAAGCTCGACAGGCGAAGCGACTTCGTCCTGAGCAATAGCTGGGCCAGCCGACTTGAACGGATGGTCGACATGATCCTGAGCGATCGGTCGGACGGAGAAGAGAACAAGGCCCCGCTCATCTTCGAGCACTGAGCCTCTTGCCCAAGCGGCAATCGTTACCATGCGCATGTCAGATACCGACATGGCGGGCTATGCCAAATGGGACCAGTATCTCTTCGGGCGCCTCGAATTTGCGATCGGTGAGCGGATAGGGGATAAATAGCGAGGCAGGCTCCGAGTGGCGCAGCACCTCATGATGCCACTTTGCCCAGGCCTCCCAATATCTCAGCCTCACGGGCGAGAAGCGATGCTCGTCAAACGCAGCCGCCCCGCTTTGCGTCAGGGAGTCGCGGCGATGCAGACCAAGGGCCAGTGGCTTACGAATATGCCTGACGGCCGGGTGCCCGAGAATGTGGCGCGCGCGCCAGACGAATTCCGTATCCGCTCCACTTCTGACCGAGTCGAAATAGCCGACCAATTCGCGCACATCCGCGCTGAAGAAGGTCGACGCGGGGTTTTCCTGCAGATAGCCGCCGTTGCGGCGCACGATCGCGCGGCCGGATGGGTCGATCCTGAGCCACATGGACAGGGTGACTTTGATGTCCCCCTCGGTCGCCAGGAGATGCTCCTTCAGGTGATCCGGATGCATCCAATCGTCGCTGTCGTGAAAGGCGTAAAAATCCGATTCGAACTGCTGCAAGGCGCGATTCTTGGAACAATAGGTTCCAAGATTCCTATCGTTGAACAGAGGTACGACGCGCTCATCCTCTGCGGCGATCTGCTCGATCAGATTACGCGTATCATCATCGCTGGCATCGTCGACGATCACGAGGCGAAGATTGGCATGACTCTGATCCAGCACCGAACGGGTCGCGAAGCGAAGGGTATCGCCGGCATTGAAGGCCGTCATGATGACGGTGACCAGCGGACCGGCAGGTGCGGGCCGCTCCCCCCCCGATCGCATATGCAGGATATGCTGCCTCGCCTCCTCGTCCGCCAAGTCCGGCCCAGACAGGCCGAAATGATCGAAGTAGCCTTGAAGATGCGCGAGCCAACCGGCCTTCTCGCCGATCGCCAGGAAGGCATTGCCCAGGGTCAAGCGAAGTTCTGCGGAATCCGGCCAGGCTTTGAGGCCCAGTGCGGCACGCCTGATCGCTTCTTCCGGCGCGTCTTCGTCGATATAGGATTCGGCGATCGCGGTGACGGCGTTGCCTTGCATCTTGTCCGATAATGCTTCCGCGGCATTGTAATAGAAGCGCCGAGCCGCCGCCTTCTCCAGCGGCTGCATGAGACCAAGATGATAATAGGGCTCCCAATCCAGCGGTCGATCGCGAAGCAACGTCCGGTAGATACCAGCGGCCTCGTCAGCACGTCCCGTGCGTGAACAGAGGTCCGCAAGGAATTTCTGCACGCGAACCACGTCCGTGTCCGACAGGGCCTCGGCCAGCGGCATATGCGACAGGAGGAATTTGAGACTGTTGTAGGCCGTCTCGCATGCATTCAGATCCGCCATGTATCGCGCATGATAATGAAGCAGTTGCGCCCGCAGGGACTGATCGCCAGTGATGGGTGCATCGATCCCCCCGACATGGTCGAATAGCTTGAGGAGACCCTCGCGGTCGCGCATCTCGAACAGCGCGCGTACCCCTTCCGCTATGAAGTCGGGATCAGTGCTGCATTTCAGTTGCTCGGTCAGCGCCGTCGTTATCCGGCGGGGTTGGGCCGACGGTTCCGCAAGGGGAGCGAGCGCAATGGCCTGAAGATCGACCGGCGGAAACCCCTCAAGATCGATCCGCTCGAATTCGACGAGACCCGCGGTCCGGGACAGTTGGATCGTGAGAACCAGATTGCCCTCCAGGGGAGAGGGGGCCTTATAGCGCGAGAACCCGCTGACCATACCGAACTGGCGATCCTCGCTCGGCGCCGACAGCTTCTCCAGGGGGTGTCGCAGGCCGGCGGGATCGACACGGAGAATGCTGACCCACTGGACGATGAGTCCAGGCGCCTGGACATAGGAATAGCCGAGCCCGATCTCGCCACCGTTGCGCTGCGGCGCCGGAAGGTCGCGTTCCAGCTTCAAGCTGCTCGCTGTTGCCGGCTTCTCGATCATGAGAAGCTTGCGCTCCTGCGTCGAGGAGAGGAAGCGCGCGCACCGGGAATCCGCCGGATCGGAATGGATCAGGCGCCAGCCGCGCCCGTCGCCCTCGGTTTCGACCGGCTTCTCGGCATGCTGCTCCGCAGGTGCATGGTCCGCGACTGTTCTTCCACCGGGCCTTCCCAACCCCAACGACTGCGTCCTTTCCCGCTTTCTCCGGCGCTCGCCCACCTTCCGCCGGATCAATCAGCCCGTCGCGGCTGCAATGGCCGGACTTGTCCCGGCTTCATCGCGCTTGAGCTTTTTCACAAACACCTGAGAGCCCTTCCACAGAATCTCGATCTGGTCCGCATGCATGTCCAGGAAGATATCAATCGCATCATGCGGCCGATCTTCCGGACCCTTGTCCTTGCCCCATTGATAATCATCCCAGATCAACATGCCATCGTCGCGCAGCAAGGGCCAAGTGATCAGGGACATCGCCAGCACATGATCGCGGCCCTTGCCCGCATCGAGATAGATCAGGTGAAATTGCCGACCGCTTTGCCGAAGCTCGTCGAGATGCCGGTAAGCACTCCCTTTCCGTTTCTCCAGGCGATCTTCATATCCCTGCAGATTATAGTCGAATCGGCTCTCCAGCGGGTCTTTGAACAAATCTATGCAGGTGAGCTTGGCGAGAGGAAGGAAATTGAGCAGGAAAATGGCAGACCGGCCCTCATATGAACCAACCTCGAGAACATCGATCTCATTTGCCCGAAAGCGATTGAATAATCTTACCCAGCGCGGGATTTTGCTGCTCACCCAATCCTTGCTGAACCGTTTCCCGGCGAACCATTCGACCGAAATATCCTGAGTGCTTTTTACGAGATCCTCGACATCACTGGACACGCCCTTCACCTCCCGTTGGAATATCATATGTTAACGAATATCGTGGACGATGATTCGGAGCGGCACACGAAGCGTATAATGACTCATTCTTGCAAACGAGAAAGAGCGCAGGAAAGAGCGCAGCTGGCCAGGATCATGTCAGTTCCAGATGACATCGGTCGGCCAGTCGGCCAACGAAGCTAACGCCATGGGAAGACCGCATCATGTCGACAACGTCAATTTTGACATTCGTTTCTTCGTGTCCTCATGTCCAAAACGGCGAGACAGATCCGCGTCGAATATTGCGATCAGCCGGCCTCCCTTAGCGCCGCGCAAGGGCTCGTTTATAACGACCTTGTAGTTAGGCGGCCGCCCGAACCACTTTTCAAGCATGGCTTCATCAACGGGATCCTGCACATGGCCCGGAGTTTTTCCTTCCGGCCATTTATAAGGAACGGAAACCACCAAGCGATCGGACAACTCTAGCAGTCGGCGGGCAAAGGGCGTCGGATCATTGATATGCTCCAGCACCTGTAGGCAAAGCCCTATATCGAATTTCTCCTGGAATTCGTAGTCGAGTATATTCGCTACGATAGCCTCGACTTTGTCCGATGAATATGGCGCTCTGATATCGATCGAGACTTTTCGATCGATCCAGTAGAACCACTCCAGATAGGGGCAATTTCCGCTACCCACATCGATAATCGACTTGGCGTCAACGCCAACACATCGAACAATGAAATCAATTGCCTGGTAGTAAACCAAGTCAAATCTATCCCGCCAATATTCGGCAGAATAATATTTACCCTTCTTCTTAACAACGTTCATGATCTTGCGCCAGCTCCACTCGATCGCTGCAATCTTATGCCACAGCGACAGCCGAGTTTGTCTTTTTTATAAATACTTGTCGATCCTTCAACAAGAGATCGAATTTACCCGCATACATATCCAGAAAAATATCAATGCCGTCATGCGGCCTGTCTTCCGGCTTTCTGCCCTTCCCCCACTCATAATCATCCCAGAACAGGATACCATTCTGGTGCAACAAGGACCAGGCCATCAGAGACATGATCAGCGCAGGATCGCGATACTTGGCAGCATCGAGATAGATCAGATGAAATTTGCGCTCGCTTTCCTGGAGTGCATCAAGATGCCTGATGGCGCTTCCCCTCCGCTTCTCCAAACGGCCCTCATAGCCCCGAAGATTGAAGTCGAAACGCTCGTCCAACTCACCCTTGAAGAAATCGATGCAAGTGATCTTGGCAAGCGGAAAGAAATTGAGCAGGAAAACAGCCGATCGCCCTTCGAATGATCCCACCTCCAGAATATCGATTTCGCGACCCTGCAAATGCTTGAGAAGAGACACCCATCGCGCGATCTTCTTGCTAGTCCAATCCTTCGTGAATTGCTTTCCGGCAAACCATTCAACTGAGAGCTCTTGAACGCCCTTTGCGAAATCCGTAGAATCATTGAGCACTTTGCTCGACCTTTCCCTTGTCGCTGCACTTTCATGCTGCGGCCAACCTAGCAAAGCCCCGTTATGCAGCAGTTCACCCCGACTGCGCAATCAGGAAAGGGCGAACTCCACGCTGGCGGCGATCTACCGTGGTCGCAGCATGGCACGGCTCTGACCACTTGCATATGGGCAAGAGAGAGGTATCTGTTGGGGAAATGGTTCGCGGACTATCTCCCGCAAATATGTTGGCCAGCCAGCCCCGCTGGGCGGCGATCGCCGTTGGGCTGTGTTTGTGCCTCAGCGCAAATTCAGCGTGGAGCGCCACGCCGACTTGCGAAGCGCCGCCCGCACCCGTCCGCGACCTGCGCACGCGCACCCCCTATCAAGACGAACGCGGCTCGATTCCCGATGAAGCGGCGCAGCGAGCCAACGCAGCGACGCGCGCGCCATTGAACAGCTTCCTGCAGTTGGCAACGGAGCAAGCCGACCGATATGTAGAAAGCGGCGCTGAGGCCGATCGTTTGTGCGCTCTGTCCACTTTGACCGCCTGGGCAAGTGACGATGCGCTGGGCGGCCGGGTTTCGTCGCAGGGCGAGGCCGTGCGGCAATGGGCGGCCGGTACCGTTGCGCTGGTGGCTTTCAAGCTCGGAGCTCCACAACGCCCGCTGCCTGCCCAAGTCCGACAATGGCTGCTCGACCGCGCCCGCGACACCCAAAACTATATGAAGGAGCGAATCAGGAGCCTGGCGCCTTATGGCCGGTCGAATATCTATTACTGGTCGATTCTGACAGTCGGCTCGATTGCCATTGTTACCGATAGCAGGGAGCTATGGACGTTCGCCAACCGCGAATATCTCTCGGTTCTGCCGATGATCGCCGCTGACGGAACGCTCACGGCGGAACTTCGCCGCGGCGGTCGCGCCTCGCTCTATCATGCTTTTGCTGCGCAGCCTCTCGTCGCTTTCGCCGCCCTGTCGAAGGCGAAAGGCCAGAACCTACCGCAAGCCGCTCGCAACGAGCTTGATAGACTGATGGACCTAGTCCTCGCCACCGTCCGAACACCACAACTGTTAGCCAAACGAGCAGGCGCGACGCAGACCCGGGTCGGCACACCACCATGGCTTCCGCTCTATGCCTACGTCCAGTCGAACACCGTGCCGGCCCGCGCCGGCCGCGACGACAATGTTCAGCGGCTCGGCGGCAGCATCAAGGCATTGATCGTCGAGATCGACCGAAGGCGACGTCGCACCTAGCCTGCCTCGACCGAAGTCGTGAGCAAACCGAAAAGGTAAGCGGGCGCATCGTCGGATGGTTCTTCGGCGATCATCCCCCATCGCGGCCTGAAAGTGATTTCGGGGGGCAGATCCGGCGCGGCGACCGCATCGATGCGAAGGCGTCGACTTCCGGCATGACTGCCGTCGCGCCAATCCTTCCTATCCATGACGATGGTGCGAAACAGAAATGGGAAACGCCCGCTCTTCACCCTCTTGTTCAGCGTATGGAAGGAAAAGGCTTCATATCCATCCTCAGAAACGATCAGCGAAGGACTGCCTGGCACGGAAATATAACTGATCATCAGGAGCGAGGCCGGTAGTTCCACCTCCAAACCGGTTCCCACCGGCAAGGCAATCGCTTGGAAGCGGTATCGGGAATTCTCGAAGACAGCTTCCTCACCTCGGCCGCGCAAGTTGGTGAAATGAAGATTTTTGAAACTCCACTCGCATAGCGGCTCAGGGAGTCGCGCCGCCCGCGGACACCGCTGATCGTTCAGAAGCAGAGCTATCATTGCGCGCGAGGCGATGAAGTTTGCCACCAAAGGACGCTTATAGTGCCCCGGATCCGCATAGAGCGCCGAAAAATCCTCCCCCGTCAGCCTTAATTTTTCCTTCAAGAAGGCGTCGATATCGATACATTCAAAACCATAGTGATTGGCCAATTTCCAAACAAATTCGGCCTTCTCTGTCTGCAACCTAAAGAATCTTGAATCCCTACGGCCAAGCAATACAACAACTATCCTGGATCTCTTATTACCTCTTTCGAGAATCAACCGAATCAAGGACTCGAAAGAAGCCTGCCAAGTCTGAAATGGAGTTCCGCTGATCAGAACAGAGTCGTTCACCGCGAATTCCACAAAGAAGAGATCGAACTTGGATATATCTCCGTAGTTCATTACAGTCTGCAAACCAAATACAGTAGTATTCCCGCCAACTGAAGTATTGGTTACGAAAACATTTCCATTTCCTACAAATTTCCTTAGATCTTCTGTGATCCAGTCAATATATCCTCCCTTTATCATTGAATTTGAGCCGCCTATAACCAAGCAATCGAGACGCTTCGGTCGCCTCACCCATTCGTTTCCAGTAAATCTCTCCAACCATTTCATCTCGAAGCTTTCTATGCTGGTTAACCTTCCGTCGCAGAGGCGATACTGCGAGCGTCAGCTCTTGGTGCATCATTGTCTGAACTGAAAGAGGAATAACAACGCAACGCTATCCTGAAACCTCACTCGGCAGCCATTTCATATCTGGAATCCATGCGGCGTCGCAGCATCTGCCTCCCCGCACATGTCGCGTCCACCACCTTCTGGTATGCACGGGAAGAGCTTGAATGCCGAACGGTTCCGGGTCTTGCACCCAAACGTCCTCAATCGACTCGATGCATCCTTTCGCATAAGCAGCATGGAGCGGATGACAATTTCCATCTCAGCCTGTATATCCCCCGGCCTGTCAATCCGGGTTGCTCCACGCCCTTGTCGCAGGGTCGGGCGATTAGTAATTGTATCCAACTTCTTGTAAATGTCGGACACCTGCTCACGATGAAGTATCAGAAAGATATAGAAAAGCTTCGCGAAACCAAGTTGGTGCATCATAACTGGTATCGAAGCACATATCCTGACGTAGCGGCGCTCAGGATGGCATCGACCGAGCATTATCTCCGATTTGGGGCAGAGTTGGGCCGGAAACCGAACAAGCGGTTCGACACCAAATTTTATGTCGAGAAATATTTGGACGGCGACCCGAATAGGGAAAATCCGATACTGCACTATTGGCGGTATCAGCATGCCAATCCGAGGGTACGCGCTGCAAACGCCGAGCGGGCCGATCTCGCTGAATTCGACAGCATCCGCTACAGGCTGCTGTCACTGGGCTTCACGGAGCCGGCCATTGACGATTTGAGGAGAATAGGGACGCAATCCTCGTCACCCATCGCGCGCGTGACGGCCCTGCGTCAAATCGCCCTTTGGCAAATGCATGATCGCACGCCACAAGGCTTGTCGGACGCCCTGAAAACAATCGCGGACGCCCGCCAGACAACCGACGACCTCGAATTTCTGGGAACGCTCACCGCGACCGAGATGATGTGCTACTATCTTCTCGGAGAGACGGATGCCGCGCGCAACATATATGAGCAAGCCGCGCTGCGGGGAGAGATCAATTCCGATGCACTATTGATCCGTGCCAATCTGGAAGCCGATCCTGGCGCCCGGTTGGCCATCATCAATGCCGTTCTGGAACATCATGATATTCCGCCAATCATGGTCGCGCCAAGCACTGCAGGAGATAAGGAACTGCCAATCTACGATCGGCTGACATCGGCGGTGGAGCTACCCGCCGTCACAGATGGGCCGCTCGTAACGGTTTTGATCGCTGCCTATAACGCCGCAGACACGATAGGGACCTCCCTCCGGTCCCTGCTAGAGCAAAGCTGGAAAAATCTGCAGATCATCGTCATCGACGATTGCAGTCCCGACAATACTTGTGAGGTCGTCGAGAGCTACGCTCGCCTGGATCCGCGTATCACGCTGGTCAGAATGGAGGAGAACGGAGGCGCCTATGTCGCGCGCAACCGCGGACTGGATCTGGCGCAGGGCAAATATGTGACGCTGCATGATGCGGACGACTGGTCGCATCCGATCAAGATCGAGTTTCAGGTCCGCTATATGGAGGAGCATCCCGACATCAAGGGATCGACGACGCAGCAGGCGCGCGCGACCTCCGACCTGCTTTTCCAGCGCTGGTCCGGCGCGATGCACTGCCTCAAGATCAACGTATCGTCCTTCATGTTCCATCGCGAAGAGATGCGTGAACTTTTCGGATATTGGGATACCGTCCGCTTCGCCGCCGACAGTGAACTGATCCGTCGCATGCGGCAGACCTTTGGCTGGGACTCAATTGCAACAATCAAGACTGGACCGCTATCCTTTCAACGGGATTCGGAAAGCTCCATCGTTGCCGACAGCGTGATGGGCATGCAGGGATTCTACTACGGAGTCCGGCAGGAATATTATGATTCCCAAGTGCACCACCATAGCCGCACCGACAGCTTCAAATATGATGGAAACGCCAGAAAAAGAGGTTTCTTCGCGCCGCCGCCCATGCGTGTCGACAGGAAGAGCCTGCCGCAGACACCACATTATGATATCATCATCGCATCCGATTTCCGCATGGGCGGCGGCAGTCTCAATTCCTGCATTGAGGAAATAAAAGCATCTGTCGCGGCAGGGCTGAAAGTCGGTATCGTCTGGATGTTCAGATATGATCTCGGCGGGAAGAAGAAATATACCGCACTTCCCGAAGCGAGAGATCTCATAGACGGTGAGAATGTGCATGTGCTGAGCTATGGCGAGACCGCAACTTGCGATCTCCTAATCATTCGCTATCCGCCAGTTCTACAATATATTCAGCGATATGTTCCCGATATTCGAGCAAAAGACATCCGCTTCATCGTGAATCAACCGCCGTTTAGCGACTATGGCGCCAACGGTGTGCCTCGTTATTCGATCGCCACTTGCGCAGAAAATCTGCAAAAGATGTTCGGCAAGGAGGCGACCTGGCACCCGATCGGCCCGAACATCCGCAACGCATTGCTGAAATATCATAGCGATGAGCTTGAGCTCGCCAATGTCAAGCTGTCGGACCATGACTGGGTGAACATCATCGATGTCCAAGCCTGGGCACGCGACGAGCATGTCGTCGATGGGGGTCGGCCATTGCGGATCGGACGTCATTCGCGCGACAGCCATTTGAAGTGGCCCGAAACGCGCGAGAAGATCATGGCTATCTACCCGGAGAGTCAGGACATCGAAGTCCATATTCTGGGCGGCATACAGTCACTGAAGGAAATTCTGCCGAAAAAGCCAGAGAATTGGACCGTTCACGAGTTCGGTGCGATGGAACCAGCCGCATTCCTGGCGGGACTGGATGTCTTCATTTACTTCCATCACGTGGATTGGGTCGAGTCCTTCGGCCGGACGATCTTCGAGGCCATGGCCGTTGGCGTTCCAGCGATCCTCCCCGAGGATTACCGGCCCGTCTTCGAGGATGCCGCGCTATACGCAACACCGGAAACCGCAATCGACATCGCCAGGGCCATCTGCGCGGATCCGGTGCGTTATCGCGAGCAGGTCAGCCGGGCCCGTACCTTCGTGGCGACACGCTATGGCTATCAGATGCACTTGGACCGGTTCACTTCGATCAAGGATGCGGCATGAAGGCCATGCCCGCATATGTGATCAGCCTCGACCGGCCTCTTGCCGGGTGGCAGATTGCCACATGGCCGGGACGAAGCCGGGCAGGTCGCGAGCGGGAAGCGGAAATGACGGCGTTTGACAGGCGACACCTGACCGAGGCAATGTCCATTGACGGGAAACCGGGCACCGATGCTCTCGCATTCGTCCATGCGAACTGCCTTTGTGCCGCGGGACAGGACTCGATCTCCAGCGGAAGCTGGAAAAAGAGGATGGAAGCGGGCCGGTCCGGCCTCAACAATCCGTCTCGCCGCTGAAAGACCGACGCATGCGAGACGATGAAAGCGACAAGCTGCAGCCTCTGTCAAGGCAACAGCAGGAAACAGAGACCGATGAACATCCGGGATCGTGCGCGCGTGAATACCAGGCCGAGACAATCGCAGCTCAAGGGAAGCAATCTGTGAAGGGCCAGGATGATTGGGGAATCAAGGGGGAAAGCCTGAATATCGCGGAGAGGTCTCTCCAAGGGGATTTGGAGTGGATGCAGCAGAAATTGGCCCGGGATCGTGCCGATCTGCTTGGCGCAATCATGCGGCGCGATGCAGCGCTGGCTCAAAAGGCCCAGGCGCTCCAGATCAGCGAACGACAAAGAGCGGAGCTGAAGGGCAATGTCGAAGCGCGCTTCGCGGAACTCACGCTACTGACCCGCCGCCTGATGACCTGCGAAGCTGAACTCGACAATGCGAATGAACGGATCAGGGGCCTTGAGCAGGAACTTCAGGCCGCCCGTGCCCAAGCCGCGAGAAGGCTGATCCGTCTGCCAAAGAAGATCAGAAGCTGGTTCCGTAGGGCGATAGCGGCAGTTCGCAAGCTGCTCGGCATCGAGAAGCGATAATCCATGCAATTCCCACCCGTGACCCACATCAAGAATATAAGGCCTTCCTCCGCATCGGATACGTGCGTCATTTGAACCGATCACGGCCAGCGTGGTCGCGAGCGGTGCGCAGGAGAAGGAATGATGATCAATATCGGCGGCAGTTCCACACATCCCCGGGTTCCACGACTCCTGCTCTGCTTTGGCCTTATCCTCATTCTCGCCTTGCACACAAAGTCCATGGCGAGGGACACCGACGTCCCGTGTCCCGCACCAACAGCCCCGGTCGTCAAGATCGAGGCCATGCCCTTTTATCAGGCTGGCGATGCAACCAATTCTCAGATCGACCGGGAAAAGCTACGCGAAAATACGCGCCTCACTCAGCCGATTACGCGGTTCCTGGATACGCTCGGGACACTCTCCGACAATTATGTGCAGACAAGATCTGCGGATGTGAAGCAATGCGCCGACGGTTTTCTCTACCGATGGGCCAGGGCGGGTGCCCTGAAGGATATCAGCCAAGGGTCGCAAGCGGGCTTCGTTCAGAAATGGTCGTTGGCGTCGCTCGGCTTTCTCCGCATGAAGCTCGGCCCCTTGCGCGATTCATCCCAGGATGCAGTCGTGCGGAATTGGATGCGCGATCTTGCAGCCAGTGTCGCCAATATCTACCGAGGCAATGGTGGCCCAAATCGAAACAATCACTATTATTGGGCAATGCTCGCCCTTGCGGTGGTCGGCCATTCAACGGATGATCCAACACTTTGGGCCCGGGCGGAAGAAATGGACCGTTTCGCCTTAGCGGACATCCAGACCGATGGAACACTTCCTGCCGAACTGAAACGGATTGGGCGCGCGGCATGGTATCACGCCTTTGCAGCGGAGCCGCTCGTCCTTTTTAAGCTGGTGAACGAACGATGCCGGAACCAGCCTCACCAGAATGATGAACGGCTCAATCGCCTGCTCGAAGTCGTCCATGACGCACTGAACGGCTCGCCCACACTTCGGACGATCACTGGCATCGAGCAAACAGCGATCCAGTATCGAAACTGGGTCAATCTCTGGGATGCGCTCGAAGAAGGCCAGCCTTACATCGTCACTCGCGCAAGAGAGCGAAATCTGGGCGGAAGTGTGGACGTGCTATACAGGTTCTTTCTCAACGGATGCCATCCGGGCTGAGTTGCCGTCGTCGGGAGCATGCCTCGACATGATAGAGCGAACCGGCTAGCAGAGCCCGATTCATGAATATAGGAGGAATTTGTGGACAGCTTGCCTGCCGATGTCGAGGCGCTAACGACGGCCCTCCACAAAGATTTTCCTCCTCTCCAAAGGGTGGAGAGCGTCGACCGTCATTCAGCGCGACTGGAGGTGCTCAAGCTCTTGCCGAAAGGCGGCATCGGCGCGGAACTCGGCGTCTTTGCAGGTCATTTTTCGCAGTACCTGTACAATGTCGCCGAGCCGGACATGTTTTTCATGGTCGATGGCTGGCAACTGGTATTCGGAGACAGCTGGCCGAGTTGGGGTCAGTATAATGATCACGGCAAGTTGACACCGGCGATGGCACGGGAAGCAGCTCATCGCCGAGCCGATCTGATGAACGGCAAAAGCCAAGTCGTTATCTCCCGGACTGTCGATTGGCTAAAGTCACTTGAGCCCAACAGTATCAACTGGATTTATTCGGATTCGGGGCACACATATGACAACACACTGAAAGAACTTAAGGAAATTTCAAGGGTACTTACAGAAGATGGTATAGTAATAGGCGACGATTGCCAGATAAATTCTGCACATCCGCATCATAGCGTGTTCAGGGCCATACGTGATTTTTGCCGGCAGGAGGATTTCGAGATCATCTACATGGATCATGCACGCCAATGGGGCATTCGCCGGATCAGGACCTAGGTCTTGGCTGCAGCTGATGCTCTTTTGGGTTCGACCCGTGCAACGACCCGGCTTCATTGCCAATGTCCTCACAGGGACATATGTCTCTCCTGAATCCAGATGGACCCATCCTGCCACGCTGAATCGGCTCAAGACTGAGCGCTTAGTGTTCCACGCCTCAAACATGGAGTTCAGTGCGCATGAAAGCTTCCGTGAAACCGAGTAGAGCCACCAAAAAACTTGATGTCGCCGAATTCGAGGCTAACCTTCCTACCCCAAAATGCAATTTTTGCGGCAGCGAAGACTTCGTCATCCATATGGGGCGTGAAGGTGAAAAGTGCAAGAAATGCAACTCTTTGCGCAGACACCGCGTCGCGTTGGAAGTCTATCGCAGACGTGGCCTTCTAAAAAGACCCGAAGCTGGACGGATCGTACGCGTTCTTCATCTTGCACCGGAATATATTCTTAGAAAAGCTGTCACCGATTCCGTTGGAGCGGGTTATATCTGCTCCGATCCAAATCCCGTTGCCTATGGATCGGCCCAGTGCTTCAAGCTCTTTCTTCCTGATGGATTTTCCATTTTTCCTGATGACTATTTTGACTATGTAATTCACAATCATGTTCTGGAACATATTCCAGGCCGGATCGTCGATCTCTTACCCGAATTCACGAGAATCATCAAACCATGGGGATATCATATCTTCTCCGTGCCGGGGCCGGATATGCGTATCCTGACTGAAGAAGGAGGCGAGTTCCTGGATTCGGACGAAGAGCGGTTGAAGCGTTTCGGTCAGGAAGATCATTTACGCAAATTCGGGTACGACTTCCCCGACATCATGAACGCTCTCCCAAACGGAACTTTCTCATGGGATGGCCTGTCTGTCGAAGATCGGCGTCAGCTCAATGTCGCGCCCTACTCCAACAGGTTCATGGTCTGGCGCAAAGGGCGTGGGAAAGGCCTGTCTCCGGAATAGTCGTTTGGGACGCATTGGCCTGTCGAGCACCGCGCACTGAACTGACCTTCAAGAGACCGTCGTCCGCGCAGATGGCGGTTTCGGTTTCACGAGGCTTTGTAAGGAAAGTGCCTTTCGGTCGCGAAGGTCGCCTTCGTGCACAGTTCCAGCAGGAAGTCCTGGACCCAGTCAGGCCAATCCTGGGGCTCGATCCTGAATTTCGCCATCCTACCCGCCGTCTCCAGCGGCGCCAGCAGGCGTTCGACCACATGATAAGCGGGCCGGTTCACATAGTCATCGAAGAGAATGGTGATCGGACTGCGTGCTCGCAGGCACGCAGTCACAAAACAGGCCGGGCGGAACCGCCCGTCGATAAGCACCACGTCGGGATGGCGGAAGAAGGGCTGGGACCAGATCGCGGTCGGATAGCGGTGAAAGTTCCGCCAGTTCTGATCGTCGACCGCGCGCCCCCAATCGCCTGTCGGGCCGATATCGATATAATAGAGGATTGCCGGCGACGGCAGGCCGGCAAGATCGAGCCTGCGCTGTAGATCGATCGCCCATTGCCGATCGCTCTCGACACTGAATATGAGCTTGCCGGGCTGCGACGCACCGACGAACGTGGAGCCGCCCGAGCCATATTCCAGGATCACCCGACCCTGCGCATAAGTCTCACGCAGACATTCAGCCTCCTCCGGAGGCAATGTCAGTTCCGGCCAATCAATGCCGTCTCCGCTCACAGCCTTCCTCAATCCTGCAACCCGACCGACCGTCGCGCGGCGCGCCTGGTCCAGCGGATCGGCGCCGTCATTCGCCAAGAAGCAGTCTTCTTGAGCCTTTCAATGCGCGCAACGAGCATCTCCACCTGCTCTCTCGCGGTTTGATGCTCGGACGTCAGCTGTTGGATCGCCACCTTCTGATCTTCGGCCTGCGAACGCAAGCGCACATTCTCGTCGAGCAGCCGCTTCTCTTCACGCTCTCGTCCAACCAGCTTTTTCCGGAGGCGTTCCACCTCCTCCCGTCGATCGGCCAAATCCTTGGTGAGGCTTTCGATCCGTTTCCTCCTCTGGCCAAGCTGCGCTTTGTGTGTGGCGATTTCTTCAGCGCTTTCGCTGAGCTTGGCGGCCAGATGCCCGGCTTTCTGCTCGCTTGCGCGCGACTCCTCGGTCAAACGCTCGATCTCCGCGCCCCGCGCGCTCAACGCCTTGGTCAGCCGTTCGACCTCCGCGCTGCGGACGCCTAACTCCCCGATCAGGCGCTCCGCCTCTGCGCCGCGTGCGCTCGACTCGGCGGCCAGTCGCTCAATCTCTGCACGAGCGGTATCAAACCGTCCGGTCAGGAGATCCAATTCATCGCGTCGGCTCATCAACTCTCGAGTCAGGGCAGCGATTTCTCGGAAGCGATCATCGATCGATGCGGCCTGCCGTTCAATCTCGGCATCGCGGTCCGCCAACTGCTGAAGGCGTTCCTCTGCATCGGACCTCAGGGTCTCCAATTCCTCGGCCATGCGCTCGATATCTGCTCCATGCCCGCCCAGCGCTCCGGTTAGCCGTTCGACTTCCGCACCAAGCGCGCCGGACTCTGAGGTCAAACGCTCGACTTCCATGTCGCGCGCGCCCAACTTCTCGGTCAGGCGCTCAACCTCCATGTCGCGCGCGCCCAGCTTCTCGGTCAGGCGCTCAACCTCCATGTCGCGCGCACACAGTTCCCTGGTTAGGCGCTCAACCTCCATGCCGCGCGCACCTGACTCTGCGGTCAGACGCCCGACCGCAGCATCACGCGCATTCAAATCTTCGGTCAGCCGCTGGACTTCGACGCCGCGCGCGCCTGCATCTCCGGTCAGGCGTTCGAATTCGGCATCGCGCGCGCGATGCTCTTCGATGAGTCGTTGAACCTCCGCGCTGCGCCAGTCCAACTCCTGAGTTAGCCGTTCGATCTCTGCATTGCGCGCCTCCAGCTGCTCGGACAGCTGGCGTATCTCCTTGTCCTTTTCTCCATCCACAGACTGCAGGTCGAAGAGCGTGCTCTGCAAACCTGCAAGAAGCGAAGCCCTCTCATCATAGGCCGCCTCGCTTGCCGCGAGCCTCTTGCCCTGCTCGGCATGCGCCTTCTCGATCGAATTCAGCGCCGTCTTCGCGATCCTCGCCTGTTCCGCTTCACGACGGCTGAGCCATTCAAAATAATGGGCCGCACCAAGCCGCGTGAAGACCTGATGAATTTCCTCATATCCTTCATCGAGCGTTGAGAGCTCCGCCAGCTTCAAAAGACGATCGCTACGCTTTGGCCCCCATAAAATGGCAGTCAGCCCCTGCCCGCTCTCAAAGCATATGCTGGGACAGCTGGACGTCATTTCCTCCAGAAGAGTCTTGCCTCCCCCCTCCTCCGAGCGATTGAGAGTGCCGTGAAACAGGATGACTGCGTGATCGGAGAGCTTCGGCTCCCATGACGGCCGAAAATTCTCCGCCAGATCATCGTCGAGCACGGCGTTCACCACGAGAAGGTCGACGGAAGATGCGGAAAATTTCGTGTGGAAGCCACTGATGTCCCCGGCCGTCAGCTTCGAGAATTCGGAATACATCTCCGCATTCCGCCACCGGATCTGTTCCGGCATGGCGGATTTCCCTTCCGCATTCGCCCATTTGTCGACGCCGTAGCATCGGCCGCCGGGAACAAGCTTATCGATCGCCTGGCAGGCGGCAAAATAGGACACACCACTGCCAACGCCCAATTCGACATAACGCCGTGGCCGGCATACATCGATAAGCCAGAACAGGAATGGCAGGTGATGCAGAAACCCTGAATCACCGAGAAAACGCGACCGCCAGAAGAGCACAGGAAGCGAATATGGTGATCCGCCATCCAGCACCGGAAGCTTCGTGGGCGCGATCACGCGAAGAACATCCTGTGTCATGCTTCCCCCCCTCGCTGCCCATGGCAGAAACTACCGTGCAACCGCTGAGTCCGTTCGATCGCCGCACGAGCCACGAAACTGGCACAATCGCCCACCTGCAGAATTTTCATTGTCATATGTCCGCCATGGCAAAAGACGATATAGTCAAAACCCACCCCCTACCAAACCCCCGCGCCTTCACGGCGCCGGGCCGGATTATCTCTGCCCCCGCATGAACCTGTTCCTTGCTGCACCATCTGTCGAGCAAGTCAACCTCATGACGAGCGCCATCGGAATCGACTTGCCGATCAATCTCCTCACCAAAAGCGGAGACAGGCCGATTGCCACGCCGAAGCGCCTTCGCCAATCGTCGGACCATCCACGACCGCAAATCTCGAGAGATTGCCTTCAGCACTCGAGACAGGCATTAATAAGGTTCAAAACAACCGGTCGCGAATCCACATCAAGCCCCCCGGGCCAACAAACAAGCTCAGAGGAGCATGCTGTTATGGTGCTGCACTTGGCGCTACGGCGCTACCTGTCTGCCACTGTCCGGTTGGTTTCGACGGCTTCCGTTTCGGAAAGCGGACTGCCCATCGCACAGGAAGTCGCTGGCGTGCGAAGCCACCTCTCGCCCGAATGGCATAGCATGCGGGAGCTCTTGCCATGAATTCCAACAGCAAGATAGTCGGTTTCGACGAGATAGACGGCGCCAAGATAAATGCAGATGAGCAGATCGGTCTCATTGGAAACTCGGGATTGATCGACGAAGACTGGTACAGATTACGATACAAGGACGTCGAACTTCTGGGCATTGATCCGGTTTTCCATTTTGCGAATTTCGGAAAAATGCTTCGACGATCTCCGAGCGTCGATTTCGACACGCCATTCTATTTGGACACCTATGCGGATGCCGACGAGAGCGATCTCAACCCGCTGGTGCATTATCTCGTTCACGGGAAGGCCAATGGGCGGGTCTCGACGCGGCGCGAGCTGCGCTCCGGAATCCAGGAGCTACGCGAGCGCATGGACGCCGAATGGGGCGTCGATCAAATCCCTTTGCGGCGGCCCGTGCGCCCGATCATCTCCTATTGCATACCATTGATGGGACGGCTGGATGATCTGAAAGGCACTTTGCGAGACAATCTGGAGTCCCATCTTCCCTTCCGGGATAAGGTGGAATTCCTGATTATGCTGTTCGGCCCGAGCGATGACGCCCTTGCCTGGATCGACGAAGGCTTCGGCCATTTCAAGGAGGACGGCTTCCTGCGCGTCGTGACCGACGACTCTTTGGACAGCTGGCATTTCTGCAAGGCGAAGAACAGTTTCCGAGCCCATATGCTGGGCGAACTCTATTCGAGCCTCGACGGAGACAATTTCGTCACGCCTGCCGAAACCCAGTGCATTCTAAACAGCCATGCCCGCCATGACGGGCACTTCCTCTTGCATCATTTCTCCGGAGAGTGGGGCGACGGCACCAGCGGCCGTGTGACGCTGCCCGCGGAGATTTATCGATCCGTCGGCTATAATGTGAAGATGATGCCGCGCCAGTTCGATGAGATCGATCTCATCCTGTCAACGTTGCAGAAATTCCCAGCTATGCCGCTGCTGTGCATAGACAAGGATAATCATGCTCTCACCAAATCCGGCTATGCGCGGCATTTTCAGAGAATTGAGGATATCCGCAACAGGATTATCGCTGTATCGCCCTATGAACGACGGGCTCCCCTGAATCCAAGGGGAGCGAACTATACGGATACGCATCCGGAATTCCGGATCATGGGTGATTTCAATGCGCTCTATAGCGGTTACACCAATACGACAAAGCTCTCCGAAAAGGACAAGTTCTATAATCGCTTGCTGGACAAACGACATCAGCTGATCGACGTTTTGCCGAAGGAAGCGATTCTCGACACTCTGTTTTTCATCAAGGATCGCCCGATCGGGCCACGAGTAGCCCCGAACGACATCTCCCTCTTCATGTGCGTGCATAATGAGGAGGCGTTTCTGAGGCGAATCATCCCGCACTACCGAGCCCTCGGCGTCCATCATTTCTTCATTGTCGATGACGCTTCGGACATTCCCCTGGCGCACAGCCTGAACGATCCAGACATTCATGTCTATCGTCCGAAGGTTGGCGATTTCCGCTGTGCCAAGGGGCTATGGCTGGAAGCTCTGATCAAGGCCTATCTGCCCGTTGGCAGTTGGTTGCTGACAATCGATGCCGACGAGTTCATCCATCTCCCCGCCGAATTTTCCACCTTCAGCGAACTGGCGAGGAGCCTTGAGACGCAAGGCATGGATCATGCGGCCGGGCTGTTGCTCGATATGTTACCGGCACCGCAAACTCCGATCACCGACCTGCAGAGCGCGGAAACCGATTTCGCGACGCTCTTCACACATTGCTGCAACATGCCGGGGCCGCCGTCGCAGGATTATCGGAAGCATCGCAGCATTGCTTGGGCCTTTGGACCGCATGCGGAAATCTCGTGGCGCGTGGACGCGCGTTATCATGCTTTCGGCACATTCGATTCACTGCGGAAAATCCCTTTTCTTCGGCACCGGCCACACCTGCATCTCAACCAGGGCTTCCACACGCTCCACTTCACCGATACCACGCCTTCGCCGGGACATGCGATCTGGGAGATTCAACCACGCCTGCCCATTTTCCACTACAAGCTCGTGCGAATCTTCCAGGAGAGCGCCAGGACCAGCATGCTGAAGCTTGCGGCCAGCTATCATGCGCGCACTCGCGACAATATCGAGCAGATATTTTCCGGCGATGGACAGGATGCCATAGCCGCCCTGCGGGACTTAGAGCCCTTCTCCAGTCCTGCCGGCGAAATATTCGATATACGCACCTGACCGACGAACCATTCGAGACGCGAGCATGCCGCCCGAAAACCAGATTGAAACGCCTTTCAACCTTGTCCAGCTCCACTGTAATTGATACGCTTCTTTAGAAGCGACAGTATTATCGGTCTATATCGAAATGCCCGAGAAAGCGTTCTATGATGTCATGATCGACTTCGATGTCATAGTCGCGCAGATGATCACCGATAGGGGACTTTATGCTTGTCCCGACCGCACAGACATAGTCGAGACTTTGGGCCGACGACAGCGCGAAAAAGTTCGACGTGGAATATTTTTCGGGGAATATTTCGAGGATCTTCGTCCCAGGCTCACAGAATACGAGATTCGATAGAGCCGCGCCGTGCGCCGAGATGATCATCTCGCAATCATTGAAAAGCCGCGCCTGATCACGCACCGGCATTCCTTCAAGGAAGACCTCCTCAAAGCCCAAGCGTTCCAGCAAGCCTCTGGTCTCGTTTGACAGCAAGAGCCGGCGCGTGCCCCTTCGGTCGACCAATATGCGCCTGCCAGGCCCACGCGCCTCACCGCTCAGAAACAGGCTTCTGATGAAATTCAGGGCCCAGCGGGAGCAAGCCTGGGCAGGCCGTCGCAGTGCCGCACCGCTCGTCGTACAGCCGACAACTTCCGATGCGGAGAAAACGACACTGGCATTCAGCGTGGCCTTTCTGACGGCAATGACGCGCGAATCATCGATATTGAGCGCCTTCAATGTCTCCCGCTGGGCGGCATTGAGCGGCATGCCGAAGACAAGAGCATGCTTATCGAGCGCCTTGTTCTCGACAAGGAATTTCAGCCTCGGAACCCAGTCCAACAACCAGTGCGCGTAGTTATTTCCGCCATAATGGTCGTTTATGAAGTATATCCTGGGCACTTCGATCTGATTGCAGTTCAAGATATTCTGCCCGCCACGGATGTTCAGGATTTTGTAGAGGGGGCTTGCGATCTTGCCATAAGCTTCGAAGGAATCCCCGGATGTCTTCTTGGCAACGACCGGGACGTCGTAGTTCAGGCTGACCGCCAGATCGCCGGACAGGCTGCAGAGTTCGACTGGAGCGGCCCGGAATTTGCGAAGCGCCCTGGTCGCAAGAGCCGCCGGCTTGTCCGGCGTAAGGCAAAGATAGTCCGGAAAGGTTCGCGCCGCAGCCCCGACCACGGTCTCGGTGCCGATTGAATCGTCCGGGACCATGGCGTTCAGCAAGCGACCCGACTGGCCATTGCGCATCCTGTAATATTCCAGGAACGCTGCCTCGGCGGTCATCCCGGTCTCTCGCTCGACCTGCGCAGTGATCGCCTTCGAACCACGCCGGAATGTCCACGGCATGTCGTAAAGCTCCCCCAGCAGCGCGTTTTCGAGAATAGGAGCGCTGGTCATCGGCACGACAGTTTTCGAAGATAACATTCCTGGCTACTATCCCGTTTCATATTGTCGAAGAAGAACAAGGCTCGCGATGGGCGTCAGATTGCGGGATTCACCGCTCTTCGTCCGGAACCTGACACCGCATTCAGCGGCGAATGCCCCTGATCTCGTTGTAAAAAGCATAGGCTTCCGAAAGCCTATTGAAGTGAAAAAGCTTTCCCTTGTCCAGAACAGCTGCCTTCTTGCAATGCCGCTTCACATAACGTGTATTATGCGACACAATGATCATCGCGCGATCACCGCGTTTCCCGAACAGTTCCTCTTCGCACTTCTCCTGAAAGCGGACATCGCCCACAGCCACCACTTCGTCAATCAGGAAGCAATCGAAATCAACCGCCATTGAAATGGCAAAGGCAAGCCGTGCGCGCATGCCGCTCGAATATGTCCGCACAGGTTCACGGAAATAGCGGCCGAGTTCCGCAAATGCCTCCACCTGCTCGATCCGGTCTTCGACCGCCACGCCGTAGATGCGGCAAATGAATTTGAGATTGTCGAGTCCGGTAAGCGTGCCCTGGAAGCCGCCGGAAAAAGCAAGCGGCCAGGAAGTCGTCATGTTCCGAACAATCCGTCCACTGCTCGGCCGCAACGCGCCGGAAATCAACTTGATCAGCGTCGATTTTCCAGCGCCGTTATAGCCCAGGATACCGATCTTCTCGCCGGGGTGCACAGTGAGATCGACACCAGACAGTATCTCGACCCAACCATGACTGGTCTGGTATCTCTTGCTGACATTCTCTACGCTGATCATTCCGAATCCGGATCCTTCGAGATGATCCGTAGCTGGATCAGCGCGGCGAGGCTCAGAAACAGGCAGCAGAGTGCCATATAGCCAATGTCATAATGTGCGTTGTAAAGAGAACCGAAATAACCGTCCCGAACTATTTCCACGCCGTGGACCATCGGAAACAGGAGAAAGAAATCTCGGACAGACGGTGACAAGACATCCACTGAAATAGCCGCTCCTGACATCGGAAACAGGAAATAGGCCATGGGGTGCCAGAACTTGTCCACCAGCTCACTTCTCTCCGCCAGCGCGCCGAGAAAAAGGGCCAGGCTCATACCGAACCAGATCAGCATGAGCCAACCTTCCAGCACAAGCAGCATATCCTGCGGCGGCGAGACCAACCCGATCGAAAGGAAGAAGATCGACAATGCGATAAAGGACATGCTGGCGCCCATGGCTTCCAGTATCAATCTGGCCAGGAAGACATCCATCACCTTCACGTAGCGATGGTGCATCAAGGAAGCATTCGGCTTGATGGCCCCGATGCAGCGGCCTGGCATGTTTCGCCATAGAAGGACGGAGGAATAGCCCGTCAAAGCGAATGCCGCGATCGGCAGCGAGGACCCGTGGAGCGACCGCAGCGACGACCAGACGATGGTCACGCCGATCGTGAACAACATCGGCTCGACGAAAAGCCATAGAAAGCCGATATTATGCCGGCCGTAGCGTGTGAGCATCTCCCGCAACAGCAGAGCGCCAATGACACGACGCTGGATATGCAAGCTGTCTGCCAGGGTCGCCCCGCGCACTTGCGACATGGCTCAGTCCCCATGCTCCCGGACGCCCGCAAGCAGCATCTTGAGAATGGCCCATGCAACGAGACCGAGCCCGAGAGTCGTCAATATGCCCCGCGTTCGCCGCGGCTCCTGCGGCTTATCCGATATGCTGGGATTCACGATCCTCTCGATATAGGCCTGCTTGCGGAGCGCCTCGCTCCGTGCCTCCTCATATGCAGCCATCGCGGCTTCGAGCTGTTTCTCGGCAAACTGGTTATCCAGCAGAACGCGCTGATATTGTGCAGCCGAGCCGGCCAGCGATCGGCGCCCACCAACCATTTTCGCGGTTTCATCCGCAATCTCGCCTTCCAGGTTTTCGGCATTCGCCTCCAGGACCGGAATCTGAGGATTGGCAGGCGTGAGTTGCCGTAGTTGGCTAAGGCGCATGCGCGTCGCGATCAACTCGTCCTGCAGCTTCGACACCATCTGCATCTGGATCGACGCCTGCTCGGCAGGATCCACGATCCGGTTTTGGTCACGGAAAGCCGCCAGCGCCAGCGCTGTTCGCATGACCTTGTCCTTGGCGGTGTCGACTTCCGCGCTGGCGAGCCGGATCATGTCTGTTTGAGCCCGTCGGTTGAGGCCGTTGACCAGGGCCTCCGCGCGGCGCAGCAACAGACTGTTGAAGCGGTTGGCATCTTCTGCCGTAAAGGCGCGCACCTGAAGCGTGGTGATCGACGACGTCGAATCATATTCGATCGCCACCTTCTTCAAATAATAGCGATAGAGATCCTCGTTGGTGTCCTTCCAGCCGAAGCCGTTGAAACGGTCGAAGATCGACGCGACCTTCGAACTATAGGCCTTCTCGACTGCTCCGCCCCGGTTCAGATCGTTCAGGGCGTCCCGCGACGTCACATAATCGCGCACCGCATAGGTCTCAGGTCCTGCGCTCGACCAGCCGGCCGACCTCAGAACCAGCCCCAACGCATTCGGCATCGCGCGATCCGGCGCTCGCACCACGAACCGTGATTCAGAAATATAGACGTCCGAGGCGATCAATATGAAATAGAGCGTAGCGAGCACCGTCGGCAGGACGACGACGAACAGGAACAAGGCGCCCAGCCCGCGAATGGCGGCAACACCTCTGTCCAGCAACGAGCCTTCCGACTTCTCGGCCGAAACAGCGTCCTTGAGTGATGATGTCGGAGCCAGCGCGCTATCGGAAAGCGCATCGTCGGGAGGAGTCAGAGTACGCTTGAGCATTCTGCCCGCAAAGCTTGATGAAAATGGCACATTCACGTTCGGCCACATGCCTCCGGGTAACGTCATTTGCAACGCAAAACATTTGGCGGCAGGACCCTGTGCTCAAGCCTGCACACCCGATTTCGCTCTCGACGCGATTTGCAGCACAAACTTGCCATTACCGGCAATGGATTGGCCTGTCACGCCGCGCAACCTGTTTTCAAATCGCGACGGAACGCTCTCCGAGGCGCCATTTGCCGGTCGAACATGGCCAGCTCACGCGGAGCGACAGCTTTTGGCGCTTGCCCGGCTCGATCAAACTGGTCAAGAAGCCGCGGCGCGACCATCCGGAAAGTCGATCCCCTCATGACATATCGCATGCCCCCCGAATGGGCGCCGCAAACACAATTGTGGATCGGCTTTCCCGGCGATCCGATCGAATGGCCGATCGCGCGCGCGGATGCGCAACGACAGGCGGCGAACTTTGCGAACGCAGTCACGGAGCGAGGCCAGGCGGTCACTCTACTGACACGCACGGCCCAGGACTTCGCCCTCGCCACCGCCCTCACCGCCCCCGCCGTCGAAGTCCGCCACGAGCCCTTCGGCGACATATGGCTGCGCGACACGGGCCCCATTGGCGTGATCGGACCGGACGGCACGCGCGCCCTCGCCGATTTTGACTTCAATGGCTGGGGCGGGAAGTTCGAGATGCCGGGCGACGAGGACATCGGCGCGCGCCTCGCCGCCACGACTGGCCTCCCACGCCGTCACATCCCCATCGTCTTCGAAGGTGGCGCGGTGGACACGGACGGGACCGGCCTGTTTGTCACGACCGAGCAGTGCCTGCTCAACCCGAACCGCAATCCGACGCTCGATCGCCGGCAGATCGAGACGATCCTCGCCGGCGCGCTCGGCCTCTCGGCCATGCTCTGGCTGGGCGACGGGCTGCTCAACGACCATACCGACGGCCATGTCGACAATCTCGCCCGCTTCGTGGCGCCCGGCGTGCTCGCGGTGCCGCAGGCCACCAGCCAGGACGATCCCAATGCCGCCGTCTATACAGACGCCGCCGAGCGTGCCCGCGCCTTCGGCCTCGAGGTCGCGCCCATGCCCTCCGTCGGGCGCTATGAGATCGACGGCGCGATCGTGCCCGCCAGCTACATGAACTTCTGCATCACCAACGGCGCCGTCGTCGTGCCGCAATATGGCGCGCCCAATGATGCCGCCGCACTGGACGCCCTGCGCCCCTTCTTCCCCGGCCGCGATCTTGTCGGGCTGCCCAGCGACGCCATATTGCGGGGCGGCGGCAGCTTCCACTGCATGAGCCAGCATCTGCCCGCCGCCGCCTGACCCGTTTCGCAGGACATCGTCACGCATGACCCAACTCACCGTCGCCGCGCTCCAGCTCGCTTTCTCGGACGACGAGGCGGAGAATATCACGCTGGTCGAGGATCATGTCGCCAAGGCGGCGGCGCGCGGCGCCAGGATCATATTGCCGCCCGAGCTGTTCGAGGGTTCTTATTTCTGCACCGTCGAGGACGAGGCCCTGTTCGCCCGCGCCCGGCCCGTGCAAGAGCATCCGGCGGTGCTGGCGATGCAGCGCGCCGCAAAGGCGCAGGGCGTCTACATCCCCACCAGCTTCTTCGAGCGCGACGGGCCGCATCATTATAATTCCCTCGCCATGATCGACGATGAAGGCGAGATCATGGGCGTCTATCGCAAGAGCCACATTCCGGACGGGCCGGGCTATGAGGAGAAATATTATTTCCGCCCCGGCAACACCGGCTTCCGCGTCTGGCCGACGCGCTATGGCACGATCGGCGTCGGCATCTGCTGGGACCAATGGTATCCCGAGACGGCGCGCGCCATGGCGCTGATGGGCGCCGAGCTGCTCTTCTATCCGACCGCGATCGGTTCCGAGCCCTATGACACCACGCTCGACACCAGCCGCATGTGGCGCCGCGCCATGCAGGGCCATGCCGTCTCCAACTGCATGCCAGTGATCGCCGCCAACCGCATCGGCGAGGAAGCGATGCCCGGTAGCGCCGGCCCGCAACGCTTCTACGGGCACAGCTTCATCACCGACGAATGGGGCGATCTGGTCGCCGAGGTGGAGGACTGGCAGACCGGCGCGCTAGTCGCCACGCTCGATCTCGACGCCGCCCGCACCCACCGCGCCGGCATGGGCTTCTTCCGAGACCGGCGGCCGGACCTCTACGCCCGGCTCACCAAGGATATCTGATCGCGGGATCGCCGGCCAGCGCCCCGGTTGCGGCGGCGCGGGATCAGCCCTAGGAAAGCGCGAAGCAGGACAGACTCGCCATTCGCCGGCCCACCATTCCCTCGGCCGGCTTTCACGCAGGAGAGCAGACCATGACCGTTGCCCGACTCTACATCATTCCTGCCGCGGACGGCAAAAGCGCCGAGATGGAGGAAGCGCTCGTCGAGCTCTCCAAGGTCGTATCGCAGGCCGAGGGCAGCGAGGGCGTCGAGATCCTGCGCGACCTCGGCAATGAGCATCGCTTCATCTTCATCGAGAAGTGGACCAGCGAGGAACATCACGCGAAGGCGTTCGAGACGCTGCCGGACGGTGCGCTCAACGGCGTGCAGGACGCGGCCGGCGGCCCGCCGGACGGCGCCTATTATGACTATCTGAAGGCCTGAGCGGTCAGCGCCGGGGCGGCGCGCCGACCTCGTCGCGGATGACGATAGGCCGGCTGCAGCCGCCCTCGGTGTAAAGCACCGCCGCTATATCCTTGGCCGGCGGCTCTGTGCTCAGCGGACGCGGCCCGGCCGAGCCGCGTCCGTCGACCCGCTGCGGCAGGATCGTCTGGCAGACCGGCGCAGCCTCGGCGCCGCGCCGCGAACGCACCTGCGGAATGTCCGCCACCGCGGCGGCAAGAGAAAGGGCAAGCAGGATCATCGGCCGGTCTCCTCATCCGCGGGGAAAGCACCGCTTATCCGAAGGATATCAGATCATCCGGACGCGGTCGACACTTCAGGCCGCTCGGACTGCATCGCGCTTGAATGCAATCAGTGCTCATGCGGAAGCAGGAGCCCAGCGCGGTTATGGAACCCCGGATCGCGCCCGCCTCACGTATCACTGATGATCGGATGCACCCGACCGCCCAGCGCATAGCGTCCGGCGATGGTGAGCTGCGCCAACGCGCCAGGCTCGCCGCGTATCTGGCCGGGCGTATAGCCGGTGAATTGCTTGATCTCGCGGTTCATGTGCGACTGATCATAGAAGCCCATGCCGATCGCCTCGTCGAGGCTCCTGCCCTCGGCGAGCAGGGCGACGGCGGCGCGCAGCGCGCGATATTTGCGGGAAAGCAGCTTGGGCGGCGCACCATAGAGCATCCGGCATTTGCGCTCGACCTGGCGCCTGGAGAGGCCGGTCATTGCCACCAACGCATTGACCTGCGGCGAGGGCCCCGATGTCAGCCAGCCGTCGACATGCCGCACGAAGCCGAGCATCCGCGCCCGCTCCGCCCGCATGAGCCGGCCCAGTATCGCCTCGCAGGCGGCCGTCTTGGCGGGGAGGTTCGGCGCGGCCTGCAACGCGGCGATCGCACTCGCCGCCACCGGTCCGAACAGATCGTTCAAGTCGATGGCGCGGTTCATCATCGCAGAGGCGTCACTCCCGACCAGCGCCGCCCAGCCTGCCGGCGTCAGCCCGGCACCGAAGACATGGACCGGCCCCTTCGCCTTCACCTGGAAGGCGCCGGTGGTCGGCCCGACCACATGCGCATCCGCCACATGCTGCTCGATCCCGTCCGCGAACCGGTAAGTGCCGCCGCCGGGCGTCAGGCGGAAGCGAATCTGGGCATGATCGGCCCGCTCGACATCCTCGATCGCCGGGACATCGGCGCGGAACCAGTAGAAGACGGTGACATAGTCCGCGAACGCCGGGCTCGGCACCGCATAGTCGAGCTGGAGCGTCATTGACCCGCTTTTCCTTTTATCGCTCGCTGCGATGAAAGGAAGCATAGCCGCAATAAGGCGAAGGTGAAAGCGTTGCGATCAGGATGCGCGCCTTTGTCGCTATCAAGATCGCACAATCTCGACGGCGCGCTCAAAGACTGCGAAGAACATCGATTCCGTCAGCCTCCCCGTCACGGTGTTCCGCTTCGAGCAGTGATAGCTGTCGATCAGCATGCGGCCATCCGCCAGCAGATGCTCGGCGCCATGGCCGAACCGCATCGCCGAGGGCGATCCGTCCAGTAGCTTGAGCACCGATTCATGCGCGATCCGGCCGAGCGCGACGAACACGCGCGCCCGCGTCATGGCGGCCACGCCGGCGGCGAGGAAGCGCCGGCACATGTCGATCTCGGCCGGCAGCGGCTTGTTCTGCGGCGGCAGGCACTTGACCGCATTGAGGATCGCGCAGTCCACGAGCACCAGCCCGTCATCCACGCACGCAGCATAGTGCCCGCGCGTGAGCCCGGCCTTGGCGAGCGTCGCGAAGAGGAGGTCGCCCGCATAATCGCCGGTGAACGGACGCCCGGTCCGGTTGGCGCCATGCTTGCCGGGCGCCAGGCCGATGATGACGATGCGCGCCTCCGGATCGCCCCAGGCGCTGACCGGACCGTTCCACCAGTCCGGATGCTCGGCGCGGCAGGCGGCGCGCAGCGCCACGAGCCGAGGGCAGAGCGAACAGTCGCGCGGCGGCTCCGCCTGCGGCACCGGACTGACGATAGGGCTGGTCACGGCCATGCGATCGCGATAGGCGCCGCGCCATGACCAGCGCAAGCAGCGCGCCCTCTCCCGTCCCGGCCGATAGCGGGGCCGCGCTCCATCTCTATGCGGTCGCGCTTGGCTCCAACCGGTCGCTGACGGGCCGGCTCGGTCCCAGGCGCATCCTCGACGCCGCCTTCGCCGCGCTGGACGAGGCCCCGCTCCGCCTCCTCGCCCGCTCGCGCATCATCGCCAGTGCGCCCCTCGGGCCCTCGCGCCGCCGCTACGCCAATGCCGCCGCGCTGGTCGCCGCGCCGCTGACGCCGCTCGCCATGCTGGACCATCTCCAAGCGATCGAACACCGCTTCGGCCGCCGCCGCCAGCGCCGCTGGGGCGCCCGCACGCTGGACCTCGACCTGCTGCTCTGGTCCGGCGGACGCGTGCGCCAACGCCGCCTCACCATCCCGCACCCAGCCATGGCGATGCGCGCTTTCGTCCTGCAGCCGCTCAGCAAGATCGCCCCGGACTGGCGCGACCCGTCGAGCGGCCGCACCGTCCGCCAGCTCGCCGTCCGCCTCACCCGCACGCAACCCGCCCGTTGACCCGGCGAGCCCGGCGCACTAGGGGTCGCCCAGCCCAAAGGCGCGGGGGCCCATAGCTCAGTCGGTAGAGCAACTGACTTTTAATCAGTAGGTCGCTGGTTCGAATCCAGCTGGGCTCACCATCTTTTCCATTCCAGCAAGCCGGTCGACATAAGGACTCGCGGTCGCTTCAGGGCTCCGAAGGCAGTGCCAGCGCCTCCTCATAAGCGCTCCGGTCGATCAGGGTCGCGAGCTGGGCGCGGTTGCGGGGCTGGCGGTTTTCCTCGTGGGCGAGCCAGATGTCCTCCTTGCTGAACACATCCAGCAGCCCGTCGTCGAAATTGGCGACGAATTTGACGTAGGGCCAGCACAGCGCGACCTCCTCGACCGAATATATGCCTCCGGACCGGGCGACGGCGGCCTGGGCTTCCATGGCCACGGCATAGTCGTCGTTGATCTGCCGGGTCACATCCATGATCGCGCGCATCAGGCGGACCAGCGTGTGCCGGCGGGGCGGATCGGCGAGCAGGTCCGCCGTGGCGCAGAGATTGTAGCGTTCATGATAGATGGCCTTGCCGCTGAAGATGACGACATCCTCGCCATTGTCGCGCAGCGCGCGGAGCGCCTGCTCGCTGTCCGGCTCCCAGATCGCGATGGCGTCCACCTCGCCGCGCGCGACCACTTCGCCGATCTGGCCGAGCGGCGTCTCGACGATCGTCACGTCATCGAGGTCGAGGCCCACGCTCTGCAGCATATTGTAGAGGAAATAGCCGGCCGTGGTGTGACGATAGGAGAGGATGCGCTTGCCCTTGAGGTCGGCGAGGCTGGCGATGCTGGCCGACCGGCGCGCCAGCACTGGATAATGGCCCTCGGCCACCGTCATGACGACCCGCATGTCCGGCGCCCGCAGCGAGTGGCGCATCATCTGTGTCTCGCCATTGGAAGCGATGTCCGCCTTGCGGTTCGGGCCGACCAGATCGATCACCCCGCCGTTCATCACCACCGCCCTGTCGCCATAGAGACGCTTGATCGCCAGGCGGATCGGCGCCGTCTCGATGGCCATGGCGGCGGCGGAATAAGCGAGCGGCCGGCCGCTCGTCGCCGCTCCGCCCAGCTGCGCGACCGCTCCCTGAAGGGGCAGGGCCATGGACAGCAGGCCGGCTGTCGCGGCGCGCCGGGACAGGCCGACTGCAGTCAGATTCTCATGCTTGTCCATGATGTTGCATTCCCTTCCTTATAGGCCTTGTCATTGCCTGGGGCGGCAGCGAGTGCAGCCGCCGACACGGCAGTGCCGAGCCGGCAACTGCACTTCTCATCAGAATTCCTTGCGGATGGTCAGCAGCCATTCGCGCGGCGCGGCGACGCGCGTGGATGTCGCGAACGAGCCCCTTAGCACCTGATAATGATACCATTTGTCCGCCAGGTTGGTGACGCTCAACGTCGCCGACCAGTCGCGGCTCGGCGCCCGATAGACGAGCTGCGCGTTCCACAGCGAATAGGGATGGATGATGAACAGCTCCTCAGGCGCATGCTGGTTCGAGAGCGGGTCGAAATCCTGCTGCGACTGCCAGGACCAGTCGAGGCGCGGCGTGAAGGTGCCGGCCTCGGTCTCCAGATCATAGGAGATGTCGGCATGCATGTTCCATTCCGGCTGGCGGTGATTGCCAGGATAGAGCGAGCCGGGCGCCGGCGGCGCGACCTTGGACCTGAACCGGTTGAACCCGCCAGTCCAGTTGATCCGCAGACCATCGATGGGCAGCGCCGAAATCTCCCATTCGAAGCCCTTGACCGTCGCTGGGATGCCGATGCTCTGGTTCCAGGCGATCGGATCGGGCGTGCCTGGATAGATGGCGCAGGCCGCCGTCGCCGCCGCGGTGCCGGCGGTCAGATTATACCAGGTGGCGACATCCCCCGGCTGGTTGCGGCACTCGATGCCGGTGACGCCGGTCGAGAGCTTCTTATAGTCCATATAGAAGGCCGTCAGGTTGGTGCGCAGGCGGCGGTCGAGCAGGTCGGCCTTGATACCGGCCTCATAGCTGATGAGTTCCTCGTCCGGCGTCGGCGCGAGCTGGCGGGGCGTGGTGAGAATGGTCGTGAGGCCGGCCGGCCGCGATCCCGTCGCCGCCGAGGCATAGGCCATGATGTCGTCGGTGATCCTGTAGTCGGTCGAGATCAGCCAGTCGACGCGGTTCTGGCTGGAGACCACCGGCACCAGCACCGACACCTGCCGCGGATTGTCGATGGTGATCGCGATGTCGGTGTCGCTGTAGCGCGCCCCGCCCGAGATCCGCCAGGCATCGGTGATGTTGAAATCCAGATGAGTGAACACCGAGCGGGACTTGTTGATGCCGAGCACGACGCTGGTCGAATAGGTGTTGGTGCCGGCGAGGAAATTATTCTGAGTGCCCTCCGTGCGCATCCAGAAGCCGCCCAGCACCCATTGCAGCCGATCCTCGAACAGCTTGCCGTCGAAGCGCAGCTCGCCCGACCACATCTCGTCCTCGTTGATGAAGTTGGCCGAACCGACCGAGAGCGGCGAGAGGTCGCTGCCCTTCGAGAATTCATTGGCATAATCGGTGCGGCCGACGATCGCGGTCATGTTGACGGCTTCGGCGAGCCGCGCGGTGAGCTTGCCGGAGAACTGGGTGTGATGGGCGGTCACGCCGAGCGTGTTGCAGAAGCCGTCCGGATAGCCGGGCGGGAAGGCCGAGGTGCCGACCACGCCGCTCTTGTCCAGCAGCGGGCGGCAGGCCGTATAATAGGAATCATAGATGCCACCGCTGCGCCGCGGCACGAGGAAGCTGTTGTTCAGCACGATGCCGAACGTATTGTAAGTCGCCAGATGATAGACTTGGTTGCCGCCCGAAGTGGTGCAGGGCTGCGGCCCGATGCCGTCGGGATAGCCGGGCACCGGCCCCACGCAGCCGGCGGGATATTCGAGGATGACCTCGGGCGTCGCTTCCAGATCCTCCTCGCGGTGGCGGGCGGTCAGAAGGAGCTGGATGTCGTCGGTCGGCTTCCACAGCAGCTTGACCTGCCCGACCGCCGTGGTGCCGCCGCCCTGATGCCCGAACACACAGCCATTATTGGCTGAACCCGGCCGGAAATAGGGCAATGTGCCCTTGCGCTCCGGCGTGCCCTGCCTGTCCATCATGCAGGAGAAGTCGAGCAGGTTGCCGAAGCCGCGCTGCCGGTTGAAATGGCCGAAGGCGCGGACGGCCAATGTGTCGCTGAGGCCGAGGTCGATCGCGCCCGCGGCTTCTATACGATCGCGCGCGCCATAGCCCAGGCTCACATAGCCCGAGCCGTCACCCCTCGGATCCTGGGTAACGATCTTGATCGAGCCGCCGATCGAGGCATTGCCGGACAATGTGCTCTGCGGGCCGCGATTGACCTCCACCAGCGCCACGTCGGTCAGGTCGATCTCCGAGCCGGCGGTCGTCGAGTGATAGATGTCGTCGGTATAGATGGCGACCGCAGGCGGCACGGCGATGCTCGACGAACTGCCCTGCTGCACGCCGCGCAATGACACGCGCGGCGTGCCGGCCGACTGGGAATCGCCCGGCACAGTCTGGAGATTGGGCACGACCGCGCCAAGCGTGCCGATGTCCGTGACATTGGCCGCCTTGAGCTCCGCACCGGTCTGCGCGGTGATCGCGATGGGCGTGTCCTGGATATTCTCGGCGACGTAGCGCGCCGTGACGACGATGTCGCCGAGCCCGCTCTCGCTCGTATCGGCCACCTGCTGATCGCCCGTGCCGTCCTGCGCCTTTGCCGGCAGCGCAGTCAGCGCCAGCGCGGCCATGCAGCCACCGGCCAGAAAGCGGCCCACCATGGTCGTCAAACGACGACCGTCCCCCCTGCTCATCATATCGTCCTCCCCATTGTCGCGCGCCGGTCGGGTTCAGGTTTTCAACACGGCGCTTATTGTCCGGACGGTCATGCCGCTCGGGCCCGGCAAATGCTAAACATGATAAATAAATCGAAGCAACCGGGCGACGCCCTATGCAAACCGATAGGATTTGTTCTATTGGATTGAGATGAGCATGCGGCGCCGAACCCCGGGAGATGTGACATTCAACCAGCTGCGCACCTTCAAGGCCGTGGCGCAGGCCGGCAGCTTCGCGAAAGCCGCGGAACAGCTCGACATTTCGCAGCCGACGGTGAGCGAGCTGATCCGCGCCTTCGAGGATCGCCTGGACCGGTCCCTGTTCCTGAGGCGCAACGGCGCCGCCGCGAGTCTCACACCCTCCGGCAAGGAAGTGCTGGAGAATGTCGACCGAATCCTGGAAATCTATGATGGGATGCTGTGCCGAGAGAAGGCGAACCGCGAGAAGACGGTCGTGAAGATCAGCCTCGGCACGCATCTGCGCGAGATCTTCCTGCGCCCATTCCTGCCCAAAATCTATCATGACCATCCGGGCGTCGAGATCGAGATTTCCTCCATCCTCCTCTCCACCCAGATCGAACAGGCGATGGAAAGCCGCGCGGTCGACCTCGCCGTCTTCGCCCTGTCCAACGACGCGCCGGTGCCGGCCGGCGCGCGCCTGATCTGCGACGTGCAGATGGCGCTGATCGGCGCGCCGGGCACCAGGGCGCGCCTGGCCACGGGCGCGTGCAGGCTGGAAGACCTGCAGTATATCTTCCCGATCCGCCGATCCCTCGGCCGGCGCCTGACGACGCAGATGCTGGATCGGCTGGGCATCACGCCGCGCATCCCGCCCCTGTATGTCGAGTTCGTCGACGTGCTGATGGGCATGGTGGAGCAGGGCGAAGGCGTCGGCGCCATCCAGACCTATCTGGCCGCCGACCGGGTGGCGGACGGCCGCGTCGAGGTGCTGGACGTCGCCTTGCCGTCCGTGCGCCGCATGATCATCAGATCACCGCACGCACCGCCCGTCGCGCGGGACATGGAGAGGATATTGCTGCACGCCCTCAGGACCTGAAAGGCGCGCCCCGCGTTTTCCCTCGGCTGCTATTCCTCAGAACTCATCTTTTCCACGGCCACGCCCTCCAGCCTCAGCAGGAAGCGCTTGGCGTCCAGCCCGCCCGCAAAGCCGGTGAGCGCGCCGCTCGTGCCGATCACGCGGTGGCAGGGCGCGACGATCGAGATGGGGTTGCGGCCGTTGGCGGCGCCCACCGCGCGCACCGCCGAAGGGCGGCCGATCGCCTGGGCGATATCGCCATAGCTGCGCGTCTCGCCGAACGGAATGGCGAGCAGCCCCGCCCAGACCTGCTTCTGGAAATCCGTGCCGCGGAAGTCGAGCGGCAGGTCGAAACTCCGCCGCTCGCCCGCAAAATAGGCGCCGAGCTGCCGCGCCGTCTCGACCAGCACCGGATGATCGGTATCCGCCCTCATGACGCCGAGGCGCACCCGATCGAGATCGTCATCCTCCCACAGGACCGCAACCAGTCCCGCATCCCCGGCCACCAGTGTGAGCATGCCGACTGGCGAGGCCATGGTGCTGCAAGCCAAAGTCATCTTCTTCTCCTTCGCAAGACCCTCGCTCTCTAGCGAGCGGCTCGCGACCGTGCTTCCCGTGGCTTGCGCCCAAAAGGCGGCAGAGCGGAGATGCTTGACGTGGCGCGATTCGTTTCCTAAACGTTCCCTGTACGTTCCACAATTGGGGAGCCGTCATGCTGACCGCCAAGCAACAGCAACTGCTCAGCTATATCAAGCAGCATCTCGACCAGGGCGGTGTTTCGCCCAGCTTCGAGGAGATGAAGGAAGCGCTGGACCTCAAGTCCAAGTCCGGCATTCATCGCCTCATCAGCGCGCTCGAGGAACGCGGCTTCATCCGTCGGTTGCCCAACCGGGCGCGGGCGCTGGAGATATTGAAGCTGCCCGATGGCATGGCGGATGCGAGCCGGGCCGCGCCCGCGAGCGAGACCGTGGTCCCGCTGCGCAAGCCCGTGGCCGGCCGGATCGGGACCAGCCTGCCCCCGCGCGTCACGCCGATCGCCGCCAATGACGTGGTCGAGATCCCGCTGCACGGCCGCATCGCCGCCGGCCTCCCGGTCGAGGCGATGGAGAGCGACCGGATGCTGCCGGTGCCTGCCGCCCTGCTCGGCGCGGGCGATCATTATGCGCTGGAGGTCTCCGGCGATTCCATGGTCGAGGCCGGCATCTTCGACGGCGATTATGCGCTCATCCTGCGCACCGAGACGGCGCGCGAGGGCCAGATCGTCGTCGCACTGATCGACGAGAATGAGGCGACGCTCAAATATTTCCACCAGGAAGGCCGCAAGGTCCGGCTCGACCCGGCCAACCGGGACTATGAACCGCAGGTCTATGACGCGCACCAAGTGCGCATCCAGGGTCGGTTGGCCGGGTTGCTGCGGCGCTACAATTGAGCCGGAACTACAGCTAAGCGGAGCCGGCGCAACTGAGTGGGTGGCGTAAGCTGCTGGTTCAGCAAGGCTCGGACAGTGTTGGCGTCGGTCCTCGGCAATTCGGGAAGATGGTGTCCCATCCGATGGGGATCAGACACGGATTGTCCGTCACAACGGCCGAGCCTGTTCCGTTCATATGGAGCTACTACGTGCTCCCGCCAAGGCAGGAGCCCAAGGCGAATCGGTCACAGCGCGTGCGCCGGCGGGCGTATCGACATTCAAGGCTCCCGATTGACTGACCTTCTCGCTTTTCCATAGCTTCGCCGTGCTGGACTTGAGCGTGTCATCAATTGAGCAAGATGATTGCTGCAGCGAAGTGGATGGCGCCGAGGAAGGTGCGTGCGCGTTTGTCGTATCGGGTTGCGATGGCGCGGAAGGCTTTGAGCCCTTCGACAAGCTCAGGAGAGCCTTTGCGAAGAAGTTTTCGATCAGATAGCATGCGCCGTAGAGTGCAAGATCGTGCTTGCGCCGGTAGGTGCGGTTTATCTTCGAGGGAATGACGACCGCGATACCGGCGGCGTTGAGGATATCGACCACTCTTTCCTGAGCATCGTAGGCGCGATCGGCGAGTAATGCACCGAACCGACCGACGACCGCAGGCAGTAGGGCATCGGCTCCGTTTAGATCATGCAGATGGCCCGGCATCAGAATGGAAGGCGACCGGGTTGACGAGCGCGTCGCAGATCGCGTGCAGCTTGGTGCTCAGTCCGCTCTTGGACCGTCCGATCGCCTCCTGCGTCCGGTCCCCCCTTTTGCGCCGGCGCTCGCTTGATGCGCGCAGATGATCGTAGCATCGATCATCGCATATTCATTGTAGCTGTCGGCCGCCAGATGCTCGAAAATGCGGTGCCACACCCCAGTGCGGCTCCACCGCATGTGCCGCGTATGGATCACCCGGAAATCCCCAAATCGCTCAGGCAGGTCGCGCCAGGGAATGCCGGCCCGATAGCGATACAATACCGCCTCCATGAAAAGCCGATTGTCCTTCGCCGTCACACCCACCGTCTCGGTTCGACCAGGCAACAAATCTTTGATCCGCTCCCACTGATCGTCCCGCAATCCATAGCGCTTCACCATTCGTCAGCCTCCAAGCTAACACGCCATGAAACATCCAATCTCCCAAATGGGAATCCCCTATTTGATGACACGCCCTTGTTTCAGCATCCTTTTCGCTGTCTGGCGCAGGCTCTGCGCGGCGCGGGAATCGCTCCCAAGGAAATGAAAACAGTGCTTCTGCGAAGGCAGGAGCCCAGGGCGGCCAGGCACTGCTCATGCGCCACGCGCGAGACCTTCCCCCCTGAAACCATTCGCGCTGAGCCTGTCGAAGAGCTTGCTGCCCTGCTTCTTCGGAGGAAGCCCTAAATCCCGCCCTCCATCACCTGGAACCCCGCTGCCTCCAGCGCCGCCGACAAGTCCATGACGCAACCGTCCAGCACGGCCTGGTCCGTCGCGCGCACCACGAAGTTCGCGCCTGTCCTCCCGTCGCGGAAGAAGGGATAACTGCCGATCTGGCATCCCTCGTGCGTCCGTTCGATCTCGCCCAGCAGGTCCGCGATCTCGCTTTCCGCCACCCAGCAGCCGATGCTGCGCGAGAGCAGTGGCGCGCCGCCTTCCAGCGTGCCGGTGAGCTCGGCGAGCATCCCGGCGGTGATGTGCGGCACGCCGGCCATGATGTAGAGATTGCCGATCCGGATGCCGGGTGCGCCCGAATAGCTGTTGGGGATGAGCTCGGCGCCTTCGGGCACCCGCGCCATGCGCAGCCGGGCCTCGGTCAGGCCGCCGCGCGTGGCATAATAGCCCTCCAGCACCGCACGCGCCTCGGGATGCACGATCACGCCCACGCCGAGCGCCTGTGCGATCGCATCCACGGTGATGTCGTCATGCGTGGGCCCGATGCCGCCGGTGGTGAAGACATAGTCATAGCGCGCCATCAGCGCCGTCACCCCTTCGCCGATCGCCGCCATGTCGTCGGCGACCACGCGCGCCTCGCGCAGGCGGATGCCCTGCACGTTGAGCCAGCTGGCGACCTGCGCGACATTCCTGTCCTGGGTTCGCCCCGAGAGGATCTCGTCGCCGATGACGAGGATGCCGGCGGTCCAGATGCGCGTGGTCATGAGTTCCCGCTTAGCCGTCTCGAGCGTCCCCGCCAAGCCGGCCGCGCGATCAGCCATCGCGCCGGACCAGAGCGCGCAGCCGGGCGAACCGCTCGGGCGGCAGCAGGTCCGCGGGGCTGTAATAAGCCTCGAACCGGGGAATGCCTTCGGGCAGCGCGACCCAAGGCATCCGTTCCCCGACATAGACCAGCGCATCCGGCGTCACCGCGCCCGGATCGTCGAGCGTGCCGGCGCGAATGCCCATGCAGCGCCGCTCGATGATCGGGAAGAAGCTCCACATCGCCGTGCCGCAGATCGCGCAGCGGCAGATGGTCTGGTCGCCCCCGCTCCCGGTCTTGACCACATGCTCGGTGAGCGCGCCGGAGAGGAGCGTCACCGCCTCGCTCTCGACGAAGGCGTTGACGACGCCGGTCGATCCCGTCTGCCGCTGGCAGAGCGTGCAGTAGCAGTTGTTGACGAAGATCGGCGAGCGCGTGACACGATAGCGCACCGCCCCGCAGGCGCATCCGCCGGTCAGCTCGACGGCATCGTCATCGGTTTCGGTCATGGCTCGCATCTCCCTCGCCTTCCCGCCCGATCCGCCCTATATAGCAACGCATGACCACTTACATGACACCGACCGCGGAAACCGCCGCCATCCGCACCTCCGCCATCAAGCTGCACGGGCCCGAGGGCTTCGAGGGGATGCGCAGGGCCGGCCGCCTCGCCGCCGGGATCCTCGACGCCATCGCGCCGATGATCGTACCCGGCACCCGCACCTCGGACATCGACGACAAGGTGCGCGAGATGACGCTGGCCGCCGGCGGCGTCCCTGCGACGCTCGGCTATCATGGCTATCGGTATAGCTGCTGCATCAGCCTCAACAATGTCATCTGCCACGGCATGCCGAGCGACCGCGTGCTGCGCGAGGGCGACATGCTCAATGTCGACGTGACCCCCCTGCTGGACGGCTGGCATGGCGACACCAGCCGCATGTATCTGGTCGGCGACGTGCCGATCAAGGCGAAGCGCCTCGTCGACATCACCTATGACTGCCTGATGCTCGGCATCGAGCAGGCCCGGCCCGGCAATCATCTGGGCGACATCGGCCATGCCATCCAGACCTATGCCGAGCGGCACCGCTATGGTGTGGTCCGCGATTTCTGCGGCCATGGCCTGGGCCGCGTGTTCCACGATGCGCCGGAGGTCGTCCATGTCGGCCGCCCCGGCACCGGCCCGGAGCTGCGCCCCGGCATGATCTTCACCATCGAGCCGATGATCAACGCCGGCAAGCCCGGCGTGAAGATGCTCGACGACGGCTGGACCGCCGTGACGCGCGACCGCTCGCTCTCGGCCCAGTTCGAGCATTCGATCGGCATCACCGAGGATGGCTGCGAGATCTTCACGCTGAGCCCCAAGGGCCTGCACAAGCCGCCTTATCAATAAGATCGGCGCGCTCCCGGCAGGGCTTTGCACTCGCTTGCCCCCTTCCGTTCGCCCTGAGCTTGTCGAAGGGCCGTGCTTCTGTTGAACCTTCACCCGAGAGAAAAGAGCAGCCCTTCGACTTCGCTCAGGCCGAACGAAGAAGAGCCTGCTGGCTCCGAAAATCCTGCCTAAAATTTAGGCAACCCTTCCCAGGAATGCCCGAAATCCGGGCAATATCGACAAGCCTCCTCAAAGCCGCCAATGCTGCGCTGGTGATTCGCGAGCCGGCGCTGTAGCCTTCAGCCCGTTGCGCGGTCGCGCATGTCGGCGCGCCGGTCCGGACCGGCGATTCGAGGTGCGCGAAAAGGGGGGAACTGCTCCACCGCGCGTCACGCGAAGCAAAGGGGTGCGTTGGTCATGAAGAAGGTCGAGGCGATCATCAAGCCGTTCAAGCTGGATGATGTGAAGGAAGCGCTGCACGAGGTGGGCGTCTCCGGCATCACGGTCACGGAGGCGAAGGGCTTCGGCCGCCAGAAGGGCCATACCGAGCTGTATCGCGGCGCCGAATATGTGGTCGACTTCCTCCCCAAGGTGAAGCTCGAGGTCGTCGTGGAGGACGGCATCGTCGACCGCGTGGTCGAGGCGATCGCCAATGCCGCCAAGACCGGCCGCATCGGCGACGGCAAGATCTTCGTGATGCCGGTCGAGAAGGCCGTGCGCATCCGCACCGGCGAGCTGGACGAAGCCGCCATCTAGCCATCCATCAGTCGCAACCGCCAGATTACAAGGAAGGACCCTTCGCATGGCCAACAGCCCCAAGGACATTCTCAAGCTGATCGAGGAGAAGGAGATCGAGTGGGTCGACTTGCGCTTCACCGATCCCAAGGGCAAGTGGCAGCACCTGACCATGGTCTCCGGCGTCCTCGGCGAGGATGAGCTGGAGGAGGGCCTGATGTTCGACGGCAGCTCGATCGAGGGCTGGAAGGCGATCAACGAGTCCGACATGATCCTCAAGCCCGATCTGGATTCGGTCTATGTCGATCCGTTCAGCGCGACGCCCATGCTGATCGTCTTCTGCAACATCGTCGAGCCCTCGACCGGCGAGCTTTACGGCCGCGACCCGCGCTCCACCGCGGTGCGCGCCGAGGCCTATGTGAAGGCCGCCGGCTTCGGCGACACCGTCTATGTCGGCCCGGAAGCCGAGTTCTTCATGTTCGACGATGTCCGCTTCGAGACCGGCTATGACGGCAGCTTCTTCAAGATCGACGATGTCGAGCTGCCGACCAACAGCGGGAAGGACTATGAGGCCGGCAATCTCGGCCACCGCCCGCGCGCCAAGGGCGGCTATTTCCCGGTCGCGCCGGTCGATCCCTGCACGGACATCCGCGCCGAGATGGTCTCGACAATGATGGAGATGGGCCTGCCCTGCGACAAGCATCACCATGAGGTGGCCGCCGCGCAGCATGAGCTGGGCCTCACCTTCGGCACGCTGGTGCAGACCGCGGACCGCATGCAGATCTACAAATATGTCGTGATGATGGTCGCCCAGGCCTATGGCAAGACCGCGACCTTCATGCCCAAGCCGATCGCGCAGGACAATGGCTCGGGCATGCACACCCACATGTCGATCTGGGAAGGCGGCAAGCCGCTGTTCGCCGGCAATGGCTATGCCGGTCTCTCCGACACCTGCCTCTATTATATCGGCGGCGTCATCAAGCATGCCAAGGCATTGAACGCCTTCACCAACCCGACCACCAACAGCTACAAGCGGCTGGTGCCGGGCTTCGAGGCGCCGGTGCTGCTCGCTTATTCGGCGCGCAACCGCTCGGCCTCCTGCCGCATCCCCTATGGCGCGGGCCCCAAGTCCAAGCGCGTCGAGTTCCGCTTCCCGGATGCGATGGCCAATCCCTATCTCTGCTATTCGGCGTTGCTGATGGCGGGCCTGGACGGCATCGAGAACAAGATCCATCCCGGCGAGGCGATGGACAAGAATCTCTACGACCTGCCGCCCGAGGAGCTGAGCCAGGTGCCGACCGTGTGCGGCTCCCTGCGCGAGGCGCTCACCGCGCTGGAGGCCGATCACGACTTCCTGCTGAAGGGCGACGTCTTTTCCAAGGACCAGATCGAGGCCTATATCGAGCTCAAATGGCCCGAAGTCTATCGCTGGGAAATGGCACCCAGCCCGGTCGAGTTCGACATGTATTACAGCGCCTGATTTCACTCGGGAACGCGAGTGCTGCAAGGAAGGGTCCGGCATTGTTTGCCGGGCCCTTCTCTGTTAATGCGAAAGCGACACGAAAAGTGGTCGCTCTGATTCGTGAATTCGTTGGGTTCACGAAAGTTGGCTTCCCGACATGACCCGGCATGGCGCCGGATTTGTCCGGATGGACCTGAGGGGTGACCATAGGTGGCAGGACTTTCCCCATTCCCATATCATGTGTCCGCGGCCCCGGCGCGGTCCATGTCCGCGCGGGTCGCGCAGCTGCTCCTCATGCTGTTCGCGGCCGCTCTGCTTGCCGGCTGCGCGGTCCGCCTGGCGCCCGACTATGACGTCGCGCTGCTCAACGGGATCACCGAGACCAACACGGCGGCGCTGAAGCTCTTCGCGGACGTGGAGACCGGCTCGGATGCGACCGAATTTCCGGACTATCGGGATGATTATGCGACGGCGATCGCCGCTTTCGAGGGCCTGCGCCTGCGCGCCGACGCGCGGCCCATCCCGCCGCTGGCCGATCGGATCAGCAAGATGCCTTTCCTCTCCTCGGTGTGCGATCCCGCGCAGGCGCCCGCGCAATGCCTCAACGCGACCGGCAATGCGCTCAAGGAAGTGGTCGATGTGCTGCGCACCATGCGCGACCGCCATCGCACCCAGGGCCTTTCGCCGGATGCCGTGCAACTGCTTCGCGGCCGCTATGATCAGGAGATCCATCAGGCCCTCACTGTCGAAACCGCTCTGGACCGCTAGGAAACGCCATGGATGCCTCGGATATCCTCGATGATCTGCTGTCCAACCTGCGCACGGAGCTGGGAGACGGCTTCTCGGCGATCTCCAACTTCGCGCGGGTCCAGGGCGAGATGCTCGCCAAGCAGGCGGCACGGATCGCCCGGTCCCGCATCGACGGCGACCTGGCGGACGATGACGATTTCTACAACTGGCTGCTCGGGGGGCTGGAGCGCGACACGGCCAACATGGCGCGATCGATCGCGGTGCTGACCGTGCTCACCATCGAGAAAGCCTGGAACGCCCTGGTCAATGCGCTGTGGGGCGGCATCCGGTCCATCCTCACCGCGGCCGGCCTCCCCGCGCCGCTCATCCCCGAGACGCCGCCGCACACATGACGCCGCACACATGACGCCGCACACATGATCTGCACGCATCCCGTTGGAATTCAGCAGGGAGTATCCGAAGATGAATCGCAAACCGATTTTCGATGCCGTCCGCAAGATGCTCGGACGCGGCTTCACCCAGGAGGAAGTGGACCAGCTCGACGAAGCGATCGATCAATCGCAGGGTGCCTTGCGGGCCGGTGAAAGCCTCCCCGAGCCCGCTCCGCCGCCGCCGCCGTCTTCCCACGCGACCGGGTGGGTGCTGGGCGCGGCCGGCTCCAAGCTCATCAAGAAATGGGAAGGCTGCTACAAGCCCATCGGCGACGGCAAGTTCACTGCCTATCCGGACCCGGGCAGCAGCAATGGCGAGCCCTGGACGATCGGCTGGGGCTCGACCGGCCCCGACGTCAAGAAGGGCACGGTCTGGACGCAGGCGCAGTGCGATGCCCGCTTCGTCACGGACATGGAACGCTATGCGCGGGAAGTGGCGCGCGCCATCGGGGACGCGCCGACCACGCAGAACCAGTTCGATGCGCTGGTCTCATTCCATTACAATACCGGCCAGATCGCCACGGCGACGCTGACCAGGAAGCACAAGGCCGGGGACTATAAGGGCGCGAAAGCCGAGTTCGGACGATGGATCTACAATGACGGCAAGGCCATGCAGGGCCTGAAGAACCGGCGGGCGGAAGAAGCCAAGCTTTACGATACGCCCGACGAGGACTGAACCGGCGCGCCCGCTCCGCGCATCGCTCCCATTGCCGGGCAATTCCGGACAAAATCATCTTTCGACGCGCGAAAGGTGAAAAGCCGCCGCTTCGTCATTGCGGTTTCACCGCCTGTGATTATGTACGCAAGGCTTACAGAGTCATGCAGGAGCGGACCCGTGCAATACAGCTATCCCAGGCATTATATCGGCGGCCAGTGGGTCGAGAGCGACGGCGGCAAGCGCCATGAGGTCATCAACCCCGCCACCGAGCAGCCCTGCACCGAGATCACGCTCGGCAGCAAGGCGGACGTCGACAAGGCGGTGCAGGCCGCCCGCGCCGGGTTCGAGGCGAACTATGGTGCTTCCAAGGAGGATCGCGCTGCCATGCTGGGCCGCATCCTCGCCGAATATCAGAAGCGTGTTCCGGATATCGCCCAGGCGATCAGCGTCGAGATGGGCTGCCCCATCTCCACCTCCTCCACCGCGCAGGCGGGCTCGGGCATGGCCCATCTCGCCGCCACCATCGAGGCGCTGAAAAGCTTCGAGGAGGAGGAATCGACCGGCAAGAACAAGGTGGTGTTCGAGCCGATCGGCGTCGTCGCGCTCATCACGCCGTGGAACTGGCCGATGAACCAGATCGTCGCCAAGGTTGCGCCGGCGCTGGCCGCCGGCAATGCCGTCATCCTCAAGCCCTCCGAGGAGACGCCCGCCTCCGCCGCGATCTTCGCCGAAGTGATCGACGCGGCCGGCGTGCCCGCGGGCCTGTTCAACCTGGTCCAGGGCGATGGTCCGGGCGTCGGCCAGGCGCTCGCCGAGCATCCGGACGTCGACATGGTGAGCTTCACCGGCTCGACCCGCGCCGGCATCATGGTCGCCAAGGCGGCGGCGGACACAGTCAAGCGCGTGCATCAGGAGCTGGGCGGCAAGTCGCCCTTCATCGTGTTGCCCGGCACCCCGCTCGATCTCGCCCTGCCCGCCGGCGCCGGCGGCGTGCTGCTCAACTCCGGCCAGAGCTGCGTCGCGCCGACGCGCTGGCTGGTGCATGAGAGCCAGTATGACGAGGCGATCGGGAAGCTCGCCGGCATTTTCGGCGGCAAGCCGGTGGGCGATCCGCTCGCCGAGGGCGACCATATCGGCCCGGTCGTCAACCAGCGGCAATATGAGAAGATCAACGGTCTCATCCAAAAGGGCATCGAGGAAGGCGCGACCGTCGCGGTCGGCGGCACCGGCAAGCCCGAGGGCCATGAAACCGGCTATTATGTGAAGCCGACCGTGCTCGCCAACGTCACCAATGACATGACGCCCGCGCGCGAGGAGATTTTCGGCCCGGTGATCGTCGTCATCAAATACAAGGATCTGGACGAGGCGGTGAAGATCGCCAACGATACGCCCTATGGCCTTGGCGCCTATATCGCCGGCAATCCGGCCGAGGCGGCCAGGATCGTGCCCAGGATCCGCGCCGGCAGCGTGTTCGTGAACGCCGGCGGCCTCGACTTCAACTCGCCCTTCGGCGGCTACAAACAGTCCGGCAACGGCCGCGAGTTCGGCAAGTTCGGCCTGGAGGAGTTCATGGAGAAGAAGGCGGTCATCGGCGAACTCGCCTGACACGCGCTTCCTCGCGGATGGACAAGGAAAGGCCCCGGCTTCGACCGGCTGGTGGATCAGTTTGAATCTCGACTTGAGGTTGGAGTCGGCATGAACTCCTCTCCCCTTGTCGGACCGTTGCAAAACTGACTTTACACTTCTCTCGTTCGCCCTGAGCTTGTCGAAGGGCTGCTCTTTTCTTCTCTGTTTTCAAGGAGGAAGAGCAGCCCTTCGACAAGCTCAGGGCGAACGGTTCTTAAGTGAATGACTTTTGCAACAGTCCGACAAGAGGGAGGGGAGCCTAAGTCCGCCCAATATCCCAACTGACCCACCACCGATCGTTGCCGGGCCTTCCATGCTGTAGCAGCAAGCCGCCTCAGCCCTGCCAGCCGAACCGCCGGTCGAGCTTGGTGAGCTGGCTGCTGAAGCCCTCCACCGACATCTTCGTCCAGTGCGGATCGAGATGCGGATATATCGTGACGATCATGTGCGTCTCGTCGCCGGCGGGCTGGAACGCGACATCGATCCGGCTTTCATAAGGGGCCGTGCCCTGGATGAAGTCGATGACATGGGTGAGCGTCAGCCGGTCGTGCGGCTCGAACACCGAGAACCGGCCGTGCGTGCCATGGCTGAGCGGCTGGCCCATCTGCTCCATCGCGGCGATCGCCTCGGGCGCATCGGCGATCATGTCATAGGCGAGCGCGCCGCCCTCGCGCGCTTCCAGGACATGGACCTCGACCCGGAAACCCTCCGGCCCCCACCAGGATTCGAAGCCGTCCTTCGTCGTCCAGAGCGCCCACAAATCCTCGGCCGATGCCCGGTACAGACGCCGGACGACGATTGCGGCCTGCGGCGCCTCGCCGGCCTGCGATGGCTGTGTCTCGCTCATGAATGCGGCTCCTCTTCGTTGATGCTGCTCTTGTCCTGTCGCTCCGCGAGCGCGGCGCCGAAGCGATCGAGGCGTGCTTCCCACAGGGTGCGATAGTCCGCGAGCCAGGCTTCCAGCGCCCGGAAGGGATCGGGCCGAAGCGCATAGAGCCGGCGCTGCCCGTCCGGGCGCATGGAGACGAAGCCGGCCTCGCTCAGGATGCGGAGATGACGCGACACACCCGATTGATGGATGCCGGCCCGGCGAACGAGATCGCCCACCGGCTGCTCGCCTTCACGCAGCACCGCCACGATGCGGCGGCGCGTCGGATCGGCCAGCGTCTCGAACATATCCAATTTCATGACAGTGTATATACATAAATATGCATATATTGGCAAGCAGTTTCGCGCCCTCGCATGACATCACCCCATTCGCCCTGAGCAACGGAATGGTTGTGGAAGTTGTGCCCTCAGAGCGGTAGCGGAAAGCCGATCGGCACGCTTCTCATCATCTGGATCAGCCCCACCGCACCATCTATTCCGCTGTAACATCCGCGTCACGGAAGTCGGGTTATGGCTAGGGGATGCCCGCCAGGGACTTCCACAGCACAGGATCGCCGCAGCCCATGGCCGGTCAGACCATCCGGCGGTTCGTTCCATCCGATTTCGCCGACGCCGCAAGCGCGATCATCGCCGTCGGCCGACGTCTCGATCGGCTCGGCCTCGCGCCCGCCACGGCGGGCAATTACTCGATGCGGCTGGCGGACGGCGCCATCGCCGTCACCGTCTCCGGCGCGCACAAGGGCCGGCTGACGGCGGACCAGGTGATGCGCGCTTCGCTCGAAGGCGATGCGCTGGATGGCAAGAAGCCCTCGGCCGAGACCCTGCTGCATTGCCTCGTCTACACGATCGATGCCGGGGCTGGCGCGGTGCTGCACACGCACAGCGTCGCCGGCACCGTGCTCAGCCGCGCGCTCGCCGGCCGCCCGGCGATCATCCTAGAAGGCTATGAGCTGCTCAAGATCTTCCCCGGCATCGCCACGCACGAGACGCGCGTCGCCATGCCGCTGATCGACAACAGCCAGGACATGCCGGCGCTGGCCGCGCGGCTGCGGCCGATCCTCGCGGCGCGATCCCCGCTGCTCCCCGCTTTCTATATCGGCGGTCACGGCCTCTATGCCTGGGGCACGACCATGGACGAAGCCGAGCATGTCGCCGAGGCGTGCGAGTTCCTGCTCGCTTGCGCCTGGGAGGAGCTGAAGCGCGAAGGAGGTCCGCAATGACCCGCCTCATCCAATATGACGACCAGGCGCCGTTCGCCGAGCGCGCCGTCCGCACCGATTTCGACGCTATCGCCGCCGCCATGGCGCCGAGCGGCGTCACGCTCGAACGCTGGCGGGCGGACGCCGCGCTGCCCGCCGAACCGGACGACGCCCGGATCCTCGCCGCCTATGCCGCCGATGTCGGGCGGCTGAAGGCGCGCGGCGGCTATCGCAGCGTGGACGTGATGCGCATCGCGCCCGACCATCCCGATCGCGCCGCGCTGCGCACCAAATTCCTCGCCGAGCATGTCCATGACGATGACGAGGTGCGCTTCTTCGTCGAGGGTGCGGGCCTTTTCTACATCCGCGCCGGCGGCACGGTCCATGCGCTGGAATGCACGGCGGGCGATCTCATCGTCCTGCCTGCCGGCACCACCCACTGGTTCGACATGGGCGAGCGGCCGCGCTTCACCGCCATCCGCCTGTTCACGACGCCGGAGGGTTGGGTCGCCCGCTTCACCGGTGATCCCATCGCCCAGGCCATTCCCGCCTATGAGGGCATCGCCGCGTGAGCACGAGCGGCCTGCCCGGCGCGATCCTCACGGATATCGAGGGCACGACCTCCAGCATCCATTTCGTCCATGACGTGCTGTTTCCCTATGCGCGCCAGCACCTCGCCGCCTATGTGCGGGATCATCCCGCCGAAACGGCGCCCCTGCTCGATGCGGTGCGGGCCGAGACCGGCGAGCCGGCGCTGGACATGGCCGGCTGCGTCGCCCGGCTCCTGCAATGGCATGACGCCGACCGCAAGATCGGTCCGCTGAAGGCCCTGCAGGGCCTGATCTGGGCGCAAGGCTATGCGTCGGGCGAACTGCGCGGCCATGTCTATGCCGATGCCGCGGCGGGCCTGCGGCGCTGGCACGCGGCCGGCATTCCGCTCTATGTCTATTCCTCGGGCTCGGTGGCGGCGCAGAAGCTGATCTTCGGCCATAGCGAGCAGGGCGATCTCGCCCCGCTCTTCTCCGGCCATTTCGACACGGCAATCGGCGGCAAGAAGGAGGCGGCCTCCTACCGCGCGATCGCGGCGGCGCTCGATCTGCCACCCGCGCGCATCCTCTTCCTTTCCGATGTCGAGGCCGAACTGAGTGCGGCGCGCGAAGCCGGCCTGTCCGTCCTGCTGCTCGCGCGAGAGGGGCGACCGGACGGATCGGCCTTCCCGGTCGCGACAAGCTTCGACGCCATCCTGTCCGAGAAGACCTTGCCATGCGCTACTGCCCGCTGACCGAAGCCAGCGCCGCTGCATTCCTGGCCGGCATCCCCGCCGTCGCGCAGACGCTGGGCGGCACGCAAGCCGACTGGACCGTGCGGGAAGTCGGCGACGGCAATCTCAATCTCGTCTTCCTCGTCACTGGCCCCGATGGCGGCGTGGCGGCGAAGCAGGCGCTGCCCTATGTCCGGCTGGTCGGCGAGAGCTGGCCGCTGCCGCTGAGCCGGGCCTATTATGAGCGGCTGGCGCTGGCCGACCAGGCCCGCCTCGCCCCCGAGCGCGTGCCCGCGCTCATCCATCATGACGATGGGATGGCGCTCACCGTCATGGAGCTGCTGACCCCGCACCGCACGCTGCGCGGCGCGCTGGTGGAGGGCGAGCGCTATCCGCTGCTCGCGGACCATATGGCCGCTTTCCTGGCCGATACTTTGTTCTTCACCAGCGATATCGCCGTGCCGACGGCCGAGAAGAAGCAGCGCATCGCCGCCTATCTCGGCAACACCGCCATGTGCCGCATCACCGAGGATCTGATCTTCGACGAGCCCTATTTCGACGCGCCGATGAACCATCACACGCCCGCGCTCGACGATCTGGTCGCGGCCTTCCGCGCCGATGTGCCGCTGCGCCTCGCCGCCCAGGCGCTCAAGGCCCGCTTCCTCGCCGCGCCCGAAGCGCTGCTGCATGGCGACCTGCATACCGGGTCGATCATGGTCACGCCCGACGACAGCCGCGCCATCGATCCGGAGTTCGCCTTTTATGGCCCAATCGGCTTCGATGTCGGCATGCTGCTCGCCAATCTCTGGATGGCGCATTTCGCCCAGGCCGGGCAACGGCCGCACGGTCCCGCCGATGGCTGGCTGGCCGATCAGGCCGAGGCGCTGTGGACCGGCTTCGTCGCCCGCTTCGCGGATCATTGGCGGACCCATGCGCCGCAAGGCGAAGGTGGCGCGCTGCACGCTCTGTCGCGCATGGACCCAGCGCTGCGCGAGGCCGCCATTGCCGGCTGGGCCGCCATTACCTGGAGCGACACGCTCGGCTTCGCGGGCGTCGAGATCATCCGCCGCATCCTCGGCCTCGCCCATGTCGCGGATTTCGAGAGCATCGCGGACGAAACGGCGCGTGCCCGCTGCGAGCGGCGAGCGCTTCTGTTCGCCCATGACCTGCTCACTCGTCCCGCGCTCTTCCCGGACATCGGCGCCGTGACGCGCCACCTCTCGGCCGAGTTGGTCGCACCATGAGGATCGAAGGCGTCGCCACGCGCTCGATCTGGCTGGAGCCGGATGGCTGGAGCGTCGGCATCTTCGACCAGCGCCTGCTGCCCTGGCGCATCGAGCGGCTGCGCCTGCGCCATGTCGAGGATGCCGCCGCCGCCATAGCGGACATGGCGACGCGCGGCGCCCCGCTGATCGGCGCCGTCGCGACCTATGGCCTCGCCCTTGCCCTGCGCGCGGACGCCGGCGACGCGGCGCTCGCGGCCGCGCATGAGCGGCTCGTGCGCACCCGGCCCACGGCGGTCAATCTGCGCTGGGCGCTCGATCGCGTCGCCGCGCGGGTTCGGCCGCTCGCGCCGGCCGAACGCGCCGCCGCCGCCTATGCCGAAGCCGCATCCCTCTGCGACGAGGATGCGGCGATGAACCACGCTATCGGCCTTGCCGGCCTGCCGCTGATCCGGGCGCTGGCCGAACGCAAGGCTGGCGCGGCGGTCAACATCCTCACCCATTGCAATGCCGGCTGGCTGGCCACGGTCGACTGGGGCACCGCGACCGCACCCATCTACATGGCGCATGATGCCGGCATCCCCGTGCATGTCTGGGTGGATGAGACCCGCCCGCGCAATCAGGGCGCGCTCACTGCCTTCGAGCTGGTCCAGCATGGCGTGCCGCACAGCGTCATCGTCGACAATGCCGGCGGCCTGCTGATGCAGCGGGGGCTGGTCGACATGGTGATCGTCGGCACCGATCGCGTCACCGCCAATGGCGATGTGTGCAACAAGATCGGCACCTATCTCAAGGCGCTGGCGGCCAGGGCGCATGACGTGCCTTTCCATGTCGCGTTGCCTTCCAGCACCTATGATGCCGCCACCCCTGACGGCGCATCCGTGCCGATCGAGGAACGCGCGCCGGAGGAAGTGACGTCCGTGACCGGCCTGGACCGGAGCGGCGCGGTCGGCCGCCTGCAGATCACGGCCTCGCCCGCCCGCAATCCCGCCTTCGACATCACCCCCGCCGCCCTGGTGACGGCCTATCTGACCGACCGCGGCGTGCATGCGGAAAGCGAAGGACTGCGCGAGGCGATGACAGCCCAAGCGGTGATCGCACCGGCGCTGCCCTCCCCCTTCCCGCTCGGCGTTACCGAACGGGCCTCTTCCCCTTCCCGCCGGGAGATGGAGGGAGCGCCGTCAGGCGCGGAAGGGTGAGAGCTGCGACGGTGCGATCGAAAACCGCCGCCACCCGAACATGTCCAATCAATAATCCCGCGAGATCCGCGCGCTCACGCTCTGTCGGCCGATCGTCGAGACGCTGGAGAGCAGCGCCAGCCAGCGGGTGATCTGATATTCGACCCGCGTGGCGCTATAGCCCTGCCCATCGGAGATAAGCTCCACATAGAGGTCGCGCCCGATATTCTTGCCCGCCGCGATGGACGTGCCCGCGCCGGTCGTCGAATCCGCCGGCAGCACGCGCAACCGCGACAGGCCGGTCGCCCGGCGCACCGCGTTGATCGGATCGAGCCCGCCGCCCTCGCCCTGGAAGGCCGCCACGGCGGAAGCGAGCTGGATCGCCTCGGGCGCGGAGAGATTGTTGATCGAGGTGCCGAACAGCAGCCGCGAGAGCAGTTCCTCCTGCGGCATGGCGGGGATGCTGGAGAAGGCGATCTCCGGCCGCTGGCTCGTGCCGGTGACGGTGATCGTCGCGCTGAGATCCTGCACGTCCGCCACTGCCCGGATGTCGAGCAGCGGATTGACCGGCGTGCTGCCGTTGAAGGTCAGCCGGCCTTCCTGCAGGTCGAAGCGCTTGCCGGCAAAGTCATAGGTGCCGTCGATCAGCGTGGCGGTGCCGCGGAAGGCGGGCGCCGTCACCGTGCCGCCGATGGTGAGGTCCGCCGACCATTCGCTCTGCATGCCTAGGCCTTCCACCTTCAGGCCGCGCCGCGCCCGGGCGCGCACGTCGAGCCGCCAGGGCGCCAGGGCGCGCACCGGCTCCACCTCCTCGCCCGCCCGGTTGATCTCGACCAGGCGCAACTGCGGGATTTCCGCCACTGCCGAGGCCTTGCCGAGCATGAACCGGCTCGCCACCACGTCCAGATCGCCGGAGATGACGCCGCCCGCGCCCGAGGACTGCAGCCGCAGCGGCCCCGTGACGGTCGCCCCGACATCGTCGCGGTCGAGCAGCACCGCGCGCTCGGCCTGGAGCTGCACGTCCATCGCGACGCCGCGCTCGGCCGAGAGGTCGAAGGTCGCGGTGCCGGCGACGCGGCCGTTGCCGGCGGTGCGGCCGCTCAACTCGTTGAGCGTCAGCCGCGCGCCGCTGAACGTGCCGCTGGCCGAGACGCCGGTCAGTGACATGCCGGTCACCGGGCTCTGCAGCGTGGCGTTGCGGGCGGTCAGCGTCCCCTGGATCTGCGGATCGGCGAGCGTGCCGCCGGCATTGGCGGAGAGCTGCACCTGCCCGCCCAGCGAGACGATCTCGATGGCGGAGAGGCGCCAGAGCGTGTCGGCATCGCCCGAGTAGCGCAGCTGCGCGCGCAGCGGCGAGTGGAACAGCCGGTCGGTGAGCGATGAGCCGGTGAGCGGCGTCACGATGCCCTGCAGCCGGCCGACGATCGCGCCGCCCTTCGCCACCAGCCCGCGCGCAGCAAGCCGCTCGCCGTCCAGCACGGTGTTGAGGCCGATGTCGATCGGCGCGGAGCTGAGCGCCAGCCCCGAGCGGGTAAGGCCGCGGATGCGCAGGTTCATCCGCCCGCTCGGGAGGCCGTCGCGCGGCTGATCATAGCTCAGCGTGCCGTCGGCGGTGCCGCCCAGCCCCAGCTCGCTGTTGAGCATGTCGAGCAGCGCCAGCGGCAGTGTCTGCGCCTGCGCCTCCAGATGCGTCGCGCTGCCGCCGAACAGGCCGCTGAGGCGCAGCCCGCCGCCCTGCATGCGCAGCGTGACGGGGGCCAGTCGCCAGCCTTCCTCTTCGCTGGTCAGCGTCGCGGTCCGGTCGAGCCGGATGGCGCGACGGTTGATCGAGCCCTGCAGGTCGACGAGGATGCGTTCGGGCGCGATGGTGGCGCGCGATTGCAGGTCGAACAGCTGGCCGTTGCGCGCATTGGCCGAGAGTGTCGCCGTCCCCGCGCCGTTGACGAGGTCGAGCGCGGCGGCGAAGCGGCCGATCACCAGCGAGCCGATGCGCACGCCGCGCCCCTGCGCATTGCCCTTGATGCTGATCGCGCCGGGCTTGAGCAGGACATCGCCGCGCAGCGTGCCCCGGTTGACGACCACCGCCGGCGAGCCGGTGAAGCGCGCGCCGCCCAGATTGACGTCCAGCCCGAGCGCCTGGACGCCTTCGACCATCGACAGCACGAGACTGCCCTGCGCCGGCCCAGAGAGCGCAAGCGTGCCTTCCAGCCCGCCCCCGACCGGCGCCAGGTCGCCCTTCACGATGATGTCGCTGACGCCGAGATTGGTGATCGCGATCGTCGCGTCGCCCTGCGCCGGCAGCAGCACTGCGCCTTCGCCCTTGAACGGCCCGAGCATCGAGCCGCCCTCGACGGTGACGGCATAGCCCTGGGCGTCCGGCACCAGCTGCGCCCGCACATCGGCCAGGCGCAGGGCGGGCAGCGGGCGCTCGAGCAGCAGGTCGACCTGCGGGCGGGAAATGTCGCCGGCCAGCGTCACGCGCAGCGGCCCATAGGCGCGATGCGCGCCGCTGCCTTCCAGATGGACCTGGCCATTGCCCTCGCGATAGCCATTGCCGGCCAGCGCCAGGCCGGGCGCTACCAGGCGCAGGTTGCGCAGGTCGATCCGCCCGCCGCGGCTCAGCGCGACATCGCTGGTCACCACCGGCAGGCCCTCGGCCAGGCCATGCAGGAAGCCGTTGTCGAGCCGCCGCATGGTCGCGCGCACCGAGCCGCCGAGCGACGTCGCGCCGCCCGCAGGCCGCGCGACCTTGAGTGCGGCGGCGAGGTCGAGCCGACCGAAGCCGTGCAGCTCCAGCCCGTTGAACCCGCCCGTGAGATTGGCGGCGAAGGCGCCGCCCAGCGTCCCCTGCCCGTCGAGCTGCCCGGCAAAGCCGCTCGCCCTTATGGCGGTCGGCGCGAGGCTGAGGCGCTCGCCGTCCCGCTGGATGCGCCCTTCCGCGACCAGGTTGCGCAGCCGTTCGTCGACCGGCGCCGCGCCCAGCGCCAGCGCCCGCGCGGTGAGCCGGAAGGGGATGGTGCCGCGCGCGCCCGCCACCCGCGCCTCGCCCGTCGCGCGCAGGTCCGTGAGGCGGACCGTCCCCTGGCGGACGTCCGGCGCGGTGAGCAGATAGCCCAGCGCGACATCGTTGAACGGACCGGAGAGCCGGGCGCCGAGCGCGATCGGCTGGCTTTCCAGGCCAGCCACGAGCCGGCCCGGCTGCGCTACGCGCGCCTGGAGTCGCAGATCGTCGAAGCGGTTGCGGCCGAGATCGACGCCGCCATCGGCCGCCACCTGTCCCGCCGGCAGGTCCAGCCCGAACTTGCCGCTCAATATGCGGTCCTCCAGCACGACATCGGCCGAGACGGTCGCCTGCCCCTCGCCGAGCGCGGCGAGCGGCCCGACCAGCGCCAGCGGTCCCTGCACCTGGTAGCGGCCTTCCTGCGCACGCAATGCCAGATTGGCCACCATCCCGCGGCCGGAGAGCGCGACCAGCCGCCCCTTCCAGTCGCGCCAGCTTCCGTCGCCGCGCACGGCAAGCGCGATCGGCTGCTCCGCGCCGATCAGGCCGGCGATCAGCCCGCCTTGCGGGCCATAGGCGGTCGCGTCGATATCGAACACCGAGTCGTCGGGGCGGCTGTCCAGCGCCAGCTTGACCGCGTCACCGCTGTCCAGCCCGACCGCCTGCAGGCTGACGATCGCCCGCCCCGCGCGGACATCGGCCCGCCCACCGGCACGCAGCGCATGGGGCTTGCCGGCGATCGCCGCGCCCAGCGCCAGCCTGTCGATCCGCAGGTCCGCCAGGCGGATGTCGAAGCCGGGCAGGATCGAGCCGGGCTCCCTGCTCGGATTGAGCCTGGGCAGCCGCGCCAGCTCGGCGGCATGGATGTGCAGCCGGTCGACATCGAGCCGGTTGGAGAACCAGCCGAGCGGATACCAGCCGAGATCCGCCTGCTCGATCCGCGCGAACTGGCCATGCGGATCGGAGAAGCGCACGTCGCGCAGCGTCACCGCCGTGAACAGATGGCCTTCGATTCCGCCGACCGTGATGCGCAGGCCCGAGGCCGGCTGCCACGCCGCGATCTGCCGCCCGACGAAGCGATGGCCGGCATCCGTGTCCAGCCAGCGGATCGCGCCCCACAGGCCGAGCAGCAGCAGCACGATCAGGCTGAGCAGGGCGATGCCGAACCAGGGCGGCCGCCGCCGGCGCTGCGCGGGCGGCGGCGTCTCGATGGCGGGCATGTCGGGTTCGTCCGCCATCAGAAGGCCTGTCCCAGCGAGACATAGACGCCGACGCGCGGATCGCCCGGCTGCGGATTGATCGGCGTGCCGACATCGATGCGGATCGGCCCGAAATTGCTGTAATAGCGGAAGCCGAGGCCGGCGCCCACGCGCATCTCGCTGATCGTCGGGAACACATGCGGCGAGATGGTGCCGGCATCGACGAACGGCACGATGCCGAACTGGTTGAGGCTGCCGAAGCGGAAGCGCGCCTCGATGGAGATTTCGCCGAGGCTGCGGCCACCGACCGGATCATTGTTGAAGTCGCGCGGGCCGATCGCCTGATAGCCATAACCACGCACCGAGGCGCCGCCGCCGGCATAGTAGCGCCGCGTCGGTGCGATGCGGTCCGCGCTCGCGCCCATGATCGTGCCCAGCCGCACGCGCCCGGCCAGCGTCACCCGATCATTGAACGGCAGATAGGCGCTGCCGTCGAACTGCGCACGCACATAGCCGAATGCGCCGTCCTGCAACGAAAGTTCCGGCGAGACGCGCGCACCCAGGCGAAAGCCCTTGCGCGGGTCGAGCAGATCGTCGCTCCCGTCATAGGTGATGCTCGTCGGCAGGGCGGTGATCACATAGGTGCGGCGACGCATGATCTTGAGCTCGTCGAAGAAGTCGCGCTCGTCGCTGATCCGCAGCTCGGCGCCCAGCGACCAGGTCCAGTCCTTCTGGAAGATGAGGTTGGTCTGCCGTTCGAGGCTCGCGGCGATGCCGGCGGTGCGCGCCTGATAGGCCGGCTGGTCGATATTGGCGGCGACGATCTCCGCATTGAGCACCCGGTCGCGCTTGCCGAAATTGTTGCGGCGGAGAATGGCGCCGATGCTCTGCTCCTGCGTGCCGAGCACGCCGCGGAACGTGACGGCGCCTTCCGGCGGGAAGAAGTTGCGATGCTGCCAGCTCGCCTCGATCCGCGCGCCCTCGCCGGTGCCGTAACCGATCTCGCCCGCGATGGTGCGGGGCGGCGCCGGTGTCATGCTGATAGCGAGATCGACCGTCTCGTCGTCCTTGCCTTCCTCGGGCGTGATGGTCACCTGGCTGACCAGCCCGGTGGCGACCAGCGCCCGGTTGAGATCGGTGATGTCGCTCTGATTATAGGGCTCGCCCGGCCAGAAGCGCGCGATGACGCCGACATGGCGGGCATCGAACGGGGCATCCTCATTCACCTTGATCTCGCCGAACCGGCGGAAGCCGCCGGTCGTGACCGACATGTTGAGAATAGCCTCGCGCTGCTGATGGTCCACGGTGAGCACCGGATCGCTCACATCGGCGAAGGGATAGCCATTCTCGCCGAGCTCGACGCGCAGCTTGTCCGTCGCCGCCAGGATCGCGTCGGTGTCAGCCGGATCGCCGGCCTTGACGTCGAACAGGCCGGGCAGGGACAGGCCGAGCGGGCTGGTCCCTGACAGGCCGAGCACATTGACCGCATACAGGCTGTAGCGCGTGCCGGGATTAGCGCCGAGCACCGCCCCGATATGCGGATCGGCCCCGCCGCCTTCCGGGCGCAGCCTGAACCGGGTGCGCGCATCATAGAAGCCTCGCCCGCGCATCAGCTCTGTGAGCAGATCGGTGTCGCTCTGTCCGCGCCGCCGAATCTGGGCGAGATTGGCTCGGTCCCCCTCGCCTTCCTTGAGCACGGAGAGGCTGTCGAAGCGATTGAGCAAGGTCGGGTCGGATGCTTCGCCCAGCCCCTCGATCGAGACGGTGTAACGCAGCGGCGCGCTCGGATCGATGGCGGCGAGCGCGTCATTCTCCGCGGCGCCGGGCAGCGCTTCCCCGTCCGGCGCGGCCGTCTCGGCCGTCCCGCCTTCGCTGCCCTCCGGCCCATTCGCAACGTCCGGCTCGACCGGCAAGGGAGCGCTTGGCGCCTCCAGGTCCGGCCAGTCCACGCCGATGTCGGGCATGTCGTCGATCGCCAGCGGATCATCCTCGCCGGCCGTCGGTGGCAGCACGGGCGGCGCATTCTGGGCCTGGGCCGTCGATGCGGCGAACAGCAGCATCGCGGCAAAGGCGCGACCGGCCATCAGGAACCAGCGATCGGTCGCCCCGCGCAGCATCCTGCCTGTCTAGGTGTTCGCAGGGCGACTGCAAGCGGCATTCGCCGCTTCGGCGGCATTTCGACGCTCAGGCGAGCCGCCGGCCCTGCTCAGAAGGCGCGTTCGAGGCGGGTCAGCAGGTCCCGCGCCGGGCTCAGCCCGAGGCCGGGCGCGCCGCGCACGCGGCCGACCAGTTGCTGCTCCAGCCGCGAGACGCGGTCATGGAGATCCTCGCTGGCGACGATCAGCATCTTCATGTCGAACGAGAAGCGATTGGCGATCGCCGCTTCCGTCTCCGCCGCTTCGCCGAGCCGGAACCGCTCCTCCAGCCGCGCCGCTTCCTCCAGCTCGCCGTTCAGGATGGCGCGCTGGGTGAGCAGCCAGGCGATCACATGCATGAGCCGCGTCGTGACCTTGAGGGATTCGCAGGCGAATTCGACCCGCTCGAACTGGCCGAGCACGGCGCGTTCCTCCTCGGCGCGATAGTCGAAGAAGGAGCGTGCCTCGTCGGCCAGGACCATTGCCTCGACATAGAGGCTGTCGATCAGGCGGCGGTCGAACTGATTGAGCATATTGCTTGAGTCGCTCATGTCATGGTGCTGCCACAGCCGCGGCCACGCGTCAGGTTTATTAACCTCGAATCAACCAATGGGCTGCGGCTCAGCCGTTATTTGTTTCATATCGGGCCATGCCGGCGCAGCGGATTCAGGCGATGATGTCCGGAATCAGGCTGTTCTCCAGCGCGGTGATCTCGTCGCGCAGGCGCAGCTTTCGCTTCTTCATGCGGGCGAGCTGGAGCTGGTCGGGCTGGGAGAGCTGGCTGAGCGCGGTGATGGCACAATCCAGATCGCGATGCTCCACCCTCAGGACCTCAAGCCTCTGCTCGATTTCCTCGACCGACAACACCGACTCGCATCCTCCGCAACATCGTCCGATGATCGCATTGCATCATCGCATCGCCCGCCCACACCCGCAATGCGGAACCACCGGCCACAATATTTCATGGTTAGCATATGATGTGCCGGTCCCGGCAAATGATGGCCCAGACCGAGCGCAATTCTGTTTAACGATCGTTCGCGCGGTCGCGGGCAACCGCTCGGGCCGTCGCATTGCGACAAAATGATACGCGACAAGCGCGCGCGATGATGATCTACTCCAAGGTCCATCCGACGCAGTGGCCAAGGAGGACATGATGGAAGCAAGCCATATTTCCGCACTTCAAGCCAAACATGCCGGGCTCGACGCCCGCATCCGCAGCGAGACCGCGCGCCCCGCGCCCGATTCGCTGCTCGTCGCGACGCTCAAGAAGCAGAAGCTCCAAATCAAGCAGGCGCTCGCTCAGGCGGGCATGTGAGCGGACCTGACCGGCGCGCCGGACCACAGCAAGGCGCGCCATATTCCCTCATTTGAACACACCGACCGGCTACAGAGACCAAGGACGGTCAGACATATCCAAAGGGGCCGGAACAGGACGGACGACGCGAGGTCGTGCGTGCGGTCATGTCCGCCTTTGGGCGATGATATGTCGAGCGGCGGAGCGCCGTCCGTCTAGGCCATATGTTCGGCTCTCGTCATGCCGAACCGGTGCAAAGCCGGTCAGCTCTTGCGCTGCATAAGCAGTTGCGCGGTCAGGTAGCGGCCGTGCATGTGCGTTTCGACCACGGTTTCGCGAAAACCAAGCGAAGCGGCAAGCGCCTGCAGCGCGGCCAGCGGATAGGCGTTCACCTGCATGAACGGTTCGTCCGCCGGCCGGCCGCGTGCGAGATTGAACAGCCGGTGGACGCCGGGCACATGGCACTGCGCCCAGTAGCGCAGCGCCTGTGCCGGCGTGTCGTTGCGGTCGAGGCAGACATGCAGCGCCGCCACGCCGCCTGGCTCGACCCGATCGAGCAGGCCACGCACGATGGTCATGCCGCGGCGCACCGGGATGTGCTGTAGGACGATGCAGGACAGCACGAAATCGAAACGCCCCTGCGCGGCGGTCAGCGCGTCATCGGACAGGGCGAGGCGCAGCCGATCCAGGCCGGCTTGCGCGGCGTTGCGTCGTGCCTCGGCCAGCATCGCCGGCGCGATGTCCAGCCCGAGGACCTCGTCGAAGCGGCGTGCCAGCGGCAGGCTCAGCCGGCCGACGCCGCAGCCGAAATCAAGCGCGCGCCGCCGGCCGAAAGCACCGAAATGGCGCTTGGCGGCCGCCAGCCGTCCGGCGACCTCCGCCTCTCCGAGAGCCCAGAATTCCTCGCGATGCTCGGCAAGGGAGCGCCGGCGGAACCGGTCCGCGGCGAGCACGCCGAAATAGGGCTCGGTCTCGCCCCAGCGCTGCCAGGCCCGGTCACTGTCGGTCGGCGCCATTGCCTTTGCCGCGGGGCGGACACGCCCGCTCAGTAGACGCGCTTCTTGGGCTCGATATAAGCCACGTCGTCGGTGAGCGTGTAGTCATGCACCGGGCGGTAATCGAGCGTCACCTTGCCGTCCTTGCCGCCCCAGCCCTCGAACCAGCTGATCGTGTGCTTCATCCAGTTCTTGTCGTCGCGCTCGGGATGGTCCTCGTGCATATGTGCGCCGCGGCTCTCGGTGCGGTTGCGCGCGCTCTTGATGGCGCAGAGCGCTTGGCCGATCAGATTGTCCAGCTCCAGCGTCTCGACCAGATCGGTGTTCCAGATCATCGATCGATCGGTGATGCCGATATCGTCTATGCCGGCATAGACCTTCTCGAGCTTCTCGATGCCCTCGGCCATCAGCTCGTCGGTGCGGAACACGGCGGCGTGGCGCTGCATGGTGTGCTGCATGTCGAGGCGGATATGAGCGGTCGGCGTGCCGCCCTTGGCATTGCGGAAATGATCCACGCGCGAGATCGCCTGCTCCTCCGATCCGGCCGGCAGCGGCTTGTGCGGACTGTTCGGCTTGACCAGCTCGGCGATGCGCTTGCCGGTCGCGCGGCCGAACACGACCAGGTCGATGAGGCTGTTCGAGCCCAGGCGATTGGCGCCGTGGACGGAGACGCAGGCCGCCTCGCCCACCGCGAACAGGCCCGGCACCACCGCATCGGGGTCGCCATCCTTCAGCGTGACGACCTCACCATGATAGTTGGTCGGGATGCCGCCCATATTATAGTGCACGGTCGGCACCACGGGGAGCGGCTGGCGCGTCAGGTCCACGCCCGCGAAGATCTTGCCCGTCTCGGTGATGCCGGGCAGCCGCTCATGCAGCACCTTGGGATCGATATGATCGAGGTGCAGATAGATATGGTCCTTGTTCTTGCCGACGCCGCGCCCCTCGCGGATCTCCATGGCCATGGAACGCGAGACGACGTCGCGCGAGGCGAGGTCCTTGGCGGAAGGCGCATAACGCTCCATGAAGCGCTCGCCCTCGCTGTTGGTGAGATAGCCGCCCTCGCCGCGCGCGCCCTCGGTGATGAGGACGCCGGCGCCATAGATGCCGGTCGGGTGGAACTGGATGAATTCCATATCCTGCAGCGGCAGTCCTGCGCGCAGCACCATGCCGCCACCGTCACCGGTGCAGCTATGCGCGCTGGTCGCGGAGAAATAGGTGCGGCCATAGCCGCCCGTCGCCAGCACCACCGCATGCGCGCGGAAGCGATGGATCGATCCATCTTCCAGGCAGAGCGCCATGACACCGCGGCACTCGCCATCCTCCATGATGAGGTCGAGCGCGAAATATTCGATGAAGAAATCGGCGTCATAGCGTAGGCTCTGCTGGTAGAGCGCATGCAGCATGGCGTGACCGGTGCGGTCAGCCGCGGCGCAGGTGCGCTGCGCCGGCGGGCCGGCGCCCATATTCTGCATCATGCCGCCGAAGGGGCGCTGGTAGATCTTGCCTTCCTCGGTGCGACTGAACGGCACGCCGGCATGTTCCAGCTCATAGACCGCCGCCGGCGCCTCGCGCACCATATATTCGATCGCGTCCTGGTCGCCGAGCCAGTCGGAGCCCTTGACGGTGTCGTACATGTGCCAGGTCCAGTGATCCGGGCCCATATTGCCGAGGCTGGCCGCGATGCCGCCCTGCGCCGCGACCGTGTGGCTGCGCGTCGGGAACAGCTTGGTGATGCAGGCGGTCTTGAGGCCGCTCTCGGCGATGCCCATGGTCGCGCGCAGGCCCGAGCCGCCGGCGCCCACCACGACGGCGTCATAAGTATGATCGATGATCTTGTAGGCCTCGCTCATCAGAGGACGCTCCCCGTGAATGCGATCTTGGCGACCGAGAAGATGCCGAAGGCAGCGGCGGCGATCGCATAGAAATTGATGAGGATCAGCGAGGCGAACTTCAGCCCCTCGTCATGCACATAGTCCTCGATAAACACCTGCAGGCCGAGGCGGATATGCTGGAAGACGCTGACCAGCAGCAGGATCATCGGCACCGCGACGATCGGCTGGGCGAGCCATCCGGTGACGGTGGGATAGTCGTAGCTCGGCAGGGTGACGACGCTGATGAGCAGCCACGTCACCAGCAGCGCATTGCCGACGGCGGTGAAACGCTGCTGCATCCAGTGATGCGTGCCGCCATGAGCGGAGCCCAGGCCGCGCACCTGGCCGACTTTGGTGCCATTGCCCATCAGAGACCCTTTCCGAACAGAAGCCAGGCCCACAGCGCGGCGGTCGCGACGATGGACGCCACCACGATCACGACCGACCAGCGGCGATTGACGTTGAGCTCATAGCCGGCGCCGATATCCAGCACGAAATGGCGCAGGCCCGAGAAGAGATGCTCGAAGAAGGCCCAGGTCAGACCGATCATCACGATGCGGCACAGGATATTGACGATGAGACCCCATGTATCGCCGGCAGCGGCTTCCCAGGCATAATAGCGGAAATTCGCATAGCCGGCCGGTCCGCTCGCAATCGCGCAGAGCCACCAGACCAGCCCCAGCCCGCCGAAGATCGCCATGCCGTCGCCGGTCACGCGATGCAGGATGGAGACCAGCATATGCGGCCCCCAGCGCCAGATACTGAGATGCGGTGAAAGTGGCCTTTGGCCGGTTTTCGCCATGGCGAGCCATCCTGTCGGTGAAATTGGATGCGGCCCCTTTAGCGCAAAGCCGCTGCACTGCAAACGCTCCCGCGCACCCCGCCGGAGCCGAACGGCAAACGCCACAAATAACTCGCAATTAACGAAGAGGCGCTATCCCGCTCGGGCAGGGACGGATGGGCAATGGCGCCCGGCGGGAGGATCTTTGCGAGTCATGACCGAAACGATCACCATGGCCGAGCGTCTGCGCGACTATGACCAGCAGGGCAAGCTCGCGCCACTGGCCGCGCGCATCCGCGAGCGGATCGGCGATCGGGTCGACGAGCTGGGCGACGTGGCGTTCGAGGCCTATTGCACCCATGCCCGTTTCAAGGCCCATGGTCCCGACGAGCTGGAAGCCATCCGGGCCAGCGCCCGCGCCTTCCATCGCGATCTGCTCGGCGACTTGGGCGGCGACGCCTGGGGCGCTGCTGCGCGCGATTTCCTGATGCGGGCGATCGATCGGGGCATCTCGATCCGCGCGCAGGTCTTCACCATCAATACGGTCGTCGAGAAAGTGCGGGAGATTCTCGGCGCAGTCGTTCCGGACGCGGCGGAGCTCGCCGAGCTGATGGGCGCCATGCGCGCCATCGCACTGCTTCAGGCGGAGCTGAGCTGCTCCATCTATGCCGATCATATCCGCGAGCAGGACCGCATCGAGCGCGACCGCCAGCGCGCCGAGTTCGCGGAGCTGCTCAACACCCGGATCGACAGCGCGGCGAGCCTCGGCGACCATCTGCGCGATCAGGCGCGCGAGGCCTCCAGCGCCACGCGCGGCATGCTGGACAAGGCCTCCGAAGTGGCGGCCGCGGCCGAGCAATCCGCCATCGCGATGCGCGAGGCGGCCCACACCAGCTCCGGCCTCATCCGCGCCATCGAGGATGCACGCAGCGAGGTCGATCAGGCGGCCGACGTCGCTGCCCGCGCTTCACAGCAGGCGGGCGAGGCCGTCACCATGTCCGCCACTCTCTCCGATCATGCCCAGTCGATCGAATCGATCCTCGGCCTTATCCGCGACATTGCCGGCCAGACCAATCTGCTCGCGCTCAATGCCACCATCGAGGCGGCGCGCGCGGGCGATGCCGGCCGCGGCTTCGCGGTCGTCGCGCAGGAAGTGAAGTCGCTGGCCAGCCAGACCGCCCGCGCCACCGATGACATCGCCCAGAAGATCGCCGCCATCCAGAATGCCACGCGCCAGTCGGTCGAGACCAACGAGCGTATCCGCGCCACGGTGCAGGAAGTGCAGGAGATGAGCGGCCGCATCCGCATGGCGATGGACGCCCAGTCGCAGACCGTGACGATGATCACCGCCGCCGTCGACGAGACCGCGCTCGCCGCCGACTCCATGTCGTCCAATATCTCGGCCATCCGCCAGGATACCGAGATCATCGCTTCCGAGATCGATGCGCTGGAAAGCGGTTTCAGCGAAGTGCGCAACCAGCTGGGCGGCCTGCGCGCCCGCTCGATCGAGCTGGTCCAGTCGCTGCCGGCGGGACGGCCCCGGGCGGCAGGCTGACGGGCGCGGCGCGACGGCCTGATTCCAGCCTCCCATTCCGCGCTCGATAAGCTACAGGACAGTCATGCCCAAGCGCGCCTCATCCAAAGCCGAGCCCGCCGCCGCGGCGTGGCAGATGACTCTCCCCTGCACCCGCGCCGATGGCGAGCGATTGCAGGACGAAGCGGACGGCCTGTTCGCCGAATGGCCGAGCCCGCCCGCCATCATCGCCAGCGAGCCGGATGAATCCCGGCCCGAACGCTGGCAGCTCGACATCATCTTCGAGCGCAAGCCGGATGCGGCTGCGGTCGACGCCCTATTGGCGCTGCTGCCCGCGGCAGCGCGTTCCGACATGACGCTCGCGCCCGTCCCCGACGAGGATTGGGTGACGCGCAGCCAGGCCGGCATGGCGCCGATCAGCGCCGGCCCCTTCCATGTGCGCCACGATCCCGACGAAGCGCCGCGCGAAGGCTTCATCAACTTCGTCATGCCGGCGAGCCGCGCTTTCGGCACCGGCCAGCACGAGACGACGCGCGGTTGCCTGGAGACGCTGGCGCAGTTGCACGCGACCGGCCATCGCTTCGGCAACATCGCCGATATCGGCACCGGCACCGGCCTGCTTGCCTTCGCAGCGCGCGCGCTCTGGCCCCGTGCGCACATCCTCGCCTCGGACATCGACCCGGTCTCGATCGAGGTCTCGGCCGGGAATGCCAAGCTCAACGGCGTGCCACTGGGCGGCGATGCAGGCGAGGTGCAGCTGGTCGTCGCGCCTGGCGTCGCGCATTCGCTGATCCAGGGACTCGCGCCCTATGACCTGATCGTCGCCAATATCCTCGCCGGCCCGCTGATCGAGCTGGCGCCGAGCCTGGCGGCGCAGCTGGAGGAAGGCGGATCGCTGGTCCTCGCCGGATTGCTCACCACCCAGGCCGATCGTGTCGTCGCCGCCTTCGCCGCGCAGGGGATGCGGCTCGCAGGCCGGACCGACAATGGCGAATGGCCCGCGCTCCACATGCGCAAGCGCCGCCGCTTCGGCTGGCGCCGCCCGGCACGCTGGCAAGCGGAGCGCGTGGGCGCCGCGCCGGGCTTCGGAAGCTGGTGAGAGCGCAAGTCCCCGCGCTCAGCATGTCTCAGCCTGCCGCCGCGCATTCACGGCCGCAGCGACAGAGCGCCGGTCAAGCCGATCCGCCAGGAAATCCACGAAGGCGCGCACGCGGGCAGGCAGCGTCGCGCCGCCCAGGAACAGCGCGTGGATCGGCTCGATATCGCCGGGATTATGGTCGACCAGCAATTCGACAAGGCGGCCGTCCGCCAGCGCATCCGCGACGTTGAACCGCCCAAGCCGCGCGATGCCGGCACCGACCAGCGCCAGCTGCCGGGCCGTGTCGCCACTGTCCACCGCGACCGCCGGTGTCAGCGCGAGATCGAAATCCCGGCCGTCGCGCCGGAACGGCCAGTCCGGCCGCCGCCGCCGGAAATTGAAGCCGATGCAGCGGTGGCCGCGCAGATCCTCGGGCTGCGCAGGCACGCCATGACGCGCGAGATAATCGGGCGAGGCGACCACGACGCGGTCGCTCTCGCCCAGCCGCCGCGCGATAAGCGGGCTATCCGGCAGCGGCCCGACCCGGATCGCCACGTCGGCCCGCTCCTCCACGAGATCGATGACCGTGTCGGTGAGGCTGATATCCACCAGAATGTCTGGATAGCGATCCAGGAACTCACCGATCAGCGGCACCACGAAAAGCCGCCCGTAGGAGAGCGTCGCGCTGACCCGCAGCCGGCCGCGCGGCGCGCCCTGGTCACAGATCGCCTGCTCCGCCTCGGATAGATCGCCGAGGATGCGCAGCGCGGCGCGATGATAGTCCTCGCCTTCCGGCGTCATCGCCAGCGCCCGCGTCGTCCGCATGAGCAGACGGACGCCCAGTCGCGCCTCGATCCCCGAGATGATGCGGCTCACCGCCGAGGGCGAAAGCCCCAGTGCTCGTCCCGCGGCGGAGAAGCTGCCTTGCTCGATGGCGGTCGCGAAGACCTCCATGTCAGCCGCCTGATTGGGTCGTCGATGCGCCATCTTTGCATTCTGCTCACAAATACCTGACGCGAACAAGCTCTAATCAGCGCCCTTTCCTCCGCCTATTTCGGCCCGCGCGGCGCGGCTTCGGCTCGACTGATGACAGGAACAGGCGATGAAACTCAATTTCCCCCTTCTGGCGCTGGCGACCGGCGCGTTCGGCATCGGCATCACGGAATTCGCGCCCATGGGCCTGCTGCCCGACATGGCGGCCGGCCTCGGCGTCTCCATCCCGACGGCGGGATTGCTGGTCTCGGCCTATGCGCTCGGCGTGCTGGTCGGCGCGCCGCTGATGACGCTCACCACCGGGCGCATGCCCCGGCGCGCGCTGCTCGTGCTGCTCATGGGAATCTTCACGCTCGGCAATTTCCTCTCGGCCATCGCAAGCGACTATTGGATGTTGATGATCGCGCGCGTGGTGACATCGTTCAATCATGGCGCCTTTTTCGGCGTCGGCTCGGTCGTCGCGGCCGGCCTCGTCCCGCCCGAGAAGCGGGCCAGCGCTGTGGCTGCGATGTTCATGGGCCTCACCATCGCCAATGTCGCCGGCGTACCGCTGGCGCCATGGGTGGGCAAGACGTTCGGCTGGCGCGCGGCTTTCTGGGCCATCGCCGCCTGGGGATTGCTGACCATGGCCGCGCTCCGCTTCGCGCTGCCCAAGCTGCCGGCCGAGCGGCAGGCCGACATGATGGTTGAGCTCGTTGTGCTCAAGCGCCCCACTGTGCTCGTCGCGCTCGCGCTCACCGCGATCGGATCGGCCGCGATGTTCACCGTCTTCACCTATATCGCGCCCATTCTCGAAGGCGTGACCGGGGCCGGCACGCTGTTCGTCACGGCCATGCTGGTCGTCTATGGCCTGGGCCTCACTCTCGGCAACTGGCTCGGCGGCGTCTTTGCCGACCGCTCGATCGACCGCACGCTGATCGTGACGCTGGCGAGCCTGGCCGCGCTGCTCATCCTGTTCGCGGCGACCATGCACTGGAGGCTCCCGGCCGCGATCACCATCTTCGCCTGGGGCGTCGCGACCTTCGCGCTGGTGCCGCCGCTGCAGATGCGCGTGATGGAGGCGGCAGCCGACGCGCCCAATCTCGCCTCGGCCGTCAATATCGGCGCGTTCAACCTGGGCAATGCGATCGGCGCGGCGGTCGGCGGCGGCGTGATCGGGCTGGGCCTGGGCTTTCCCGCCGTCTCGATCGCCGGCGCGGCGATGGCCCTGGCCGGCCTGGCGATCGTGCTGCTGGGCCGGGGCGGCGCCGGCCGGAAGGTGAGGACAGCGGCCGCCTGAACACCGTTCGCCGGGCGGCGCGGATCACGATCGCGCGGCTCCGTCCTTCCCCTTATCCGGCCACGCTCGCCTTGGCCCGCGCATAGGCCTGTGTCCCGCGCGTGAAGAGGCGGTCCTCCGCCAGCAGGGCATCCGGCGCGATGTCGTCCAGCGCCTCCAGCGCGGCATAGACCGGCGCGAAATCCGCCTCCGCCGTCGCCTTGAGCAGCGCCTCGAACGAGGGAATCACGAAATAGCTCTGCTGATAGTCGTCGATCCGGTAGTTGGTCCGCATCACCCGCAGCAGGTCGAAGGCGATGCGGTTGGGGCTCGGATCGTCGAGCGCGAAGATGCTCTCGCCATGGCTGGAGACGATACCCGCACCGAACAGCTTGAGCCCGCCATCCTCCTCGATCAGCCCGAACTCCACCGTGTACCAATAGAGCCGCGCCAGCTTGTGCAGCGCGCCGAACTTGAGGCTGCGCAGCCCCCCCTCGCCATAGGCCTGCATGTAATTGGCATAGACCGGATCGGCGAGCAGCGGCACATGGCCGAACACGTCGTGGAAGACGTCCGGCTCCTGCAGATAGTCAAGCTGATCGGGCCGGCGGATGAAGGTGCCGGAGACGAAGCGGCGGTTGGCGAGATGCTCGAAGAACATATCGTCCGGCACCAGCCCCGGCACCGCCACCACCCGCCAGCCGGTGAGGCCCGCGAGCCGGTCGTTCAGCTCATCGAAGTCCGGGATGCCCGGCTTCGAGAGGCGAAGCGTGTCGATGCCCCTCAAATAGGCCGCGCAGGCCCGGCCCTGAAGCTGCCGCACCTGCCGCGCGAACAGCCTGTCCCAGGTGGCATGGTCCTGCTCGGTATAGGCAGACCAGTTCTGCGGAATGGTCCAGTCGTCCGCCGCGCCCTCGGGCGGCGTTTCATAGATGTGAAGGCTCTCCATGGCGGGACTGTATCATGCCGCGAAGGCATTGGGAAACCGGGGCAGAGCAGCGGCCAGCGCCGCTCAGGACATCAGTTGCGGGCAATCCCTCGACGAGGATCGCTGAAACGGTCCTCCTGCAAAACCAAGACCCTTGCATCATTCTTCCGCTCGCCCTGAGCCTGTCGAAGGGCAGTCTTTATTCCTTTGGGCGGACAAAACCGGAATGCACGGCTCATGCGCCCCGGTCTCCTGCCTTCGCAGGAAATATGAGGGTCCCCAGACTTCAATCGAGTCGCGCGGCGTCGGCAGGCGAGACGATGATGACGACCCGCCGATTCTGCGATCGCCCGGCGGCATCCCGATTGCTCTCCACCGGCGCCCGCGCGCCCAGCCCTTCCGCGTGCACGGCATCGCCGTCCATGCCGGCCGCGACCATGGCGAGCCGCACTGCTTCCGCCCGTCGCACCGACAGGGCGTCGTTATGGACCTCGCTGCCGGTCGAATCGGTATGGCCGATCACCCGCGCGCCGCGAATGCCGATGCCGAGCAGCGCCCTGCTCATCCGGTCGATCATCGCCGACTGAGCCGGCAGCAGATTGCTCTCGTCCGTGGCGAACAGCAGCCGGTTGTCGAGGCCGAGCTCCCAATTGTCGCCGACCGGCTCGAAGCCGTTGGCCTGCAGTATCTCGACCTGCTGCGCGGAAAAGCCGCTCGGCGCCATGCGCGTCACCTGACAGGCCGACAGCAGGACAAGAGCCATCACAGCCAATAATCTACGCATCGGTGCCGCGTCTCCTGCGCTTGTCATGATACATGGCGGCGTCGGCGCGGCGCAGCAGGTCGCCGGCCGCCATGCCGTCGTCGGGATAGACCGCGAAGCCGATGCTGAGCGATGCGACCAGCTGGCTGCCGTCCGGCAGGACCACCGGCTCCTCCATGGCCTGGGCGATGCGGGTCACGATGCCCTGAATGTCGTCCCGGCCGACCGAGGGCGCCAGGATCGCCGCGAACTCGTCACCGCCCTGGCGGAAGGCATGGTCGATCTGGCGGATGCTGCGGCGCAACCGCTCGGCGATCGCCCGGAGGATCGCGTCGCCGGCCGCATGGCCATAGCTGTCATTGACTTCCTTGAACCGGTTGGCGTCCAGATAGAGCACGGCGCAGGATGTGTCGGTCCGCACCGCCTCGGCGATCGTCGCTTCCAGCATATGCTCGAACAGGGCGCGATTGCCGAGGCCGGTCAGATCGTCATGGTTCGCCTTCACCGCGAGCGCCTGGTTCTCCAGCGTCAGGCTGACATGCCAGCCCTCGAGCTCGGCCAGCAGCGCATTGAAATCCTGTGAGAACTCATCGATCTCGGCGATCCCGGACGAAGGCAGCCGGCGGTCGAAGGCGCGCTGCGTGCGCACCTCATGCGTGACCTCGGCGACATGGGCCAGCGGCGCGATCACGCCTTCCTGCAGTCGCCGGGAGAGCAGATGCGTGACCAGCATCACCAGCGCGAGGCAGCAGGCGGCGATCGCCAGACCGGAAAGCAGATAGACGCCGACGCCGCTCATCCCGCCATAGACGCGCACGCGCGCGATCACATGCCCCCCGCGCCGGACATCATCGACCACGGGTGCCTGCCAGACCAGCTTGCCGCCAGACTTCTCCAGCCGCGCGATCAGTCCTTCCGCCGGGCGCTCCCACGCCGCCATTATGTTGCCGGCCGGATCGAGTATCTCGATCGCATCCACATCGTTGATCCCGGCGACCGACATCATCCCCTCGCGCACCGCCCCGACATCGCCGAACAGCACCGCCGGCTCGACGGTATAGGCGATAGTGCGCGCAGCGAGCGAAAGGTTGCGCTCCGCATAGCCGTGGATCACCGCGACACCGCTGGCCAGCAGCAAGATGCCGACAAGCGCCACCGCGAAGGCGACAAGGCGCAGATGCACATCAGCGAGCACCTTGCGCAGGCTCGGAAGGCGGGCGGACGCGGCATCGGCCATGTCAGTCCTCCCTTCCGGACATGCGCAGCACGCGCGGATCGACGCGCACACCGGAGCGCGAAACCGCATCGATGTTCAGGTCGAACGAGATCGCCGCCGGCAGGAAGCGCAGGCAGAACATCGCTTCGCTCCGGCAATCCGGATCGGTCTCGGCGATGGTGACGATCGCCGCGCCGCGCGCCGCGCGCGTCCAGCGCTGCAGTGCGGCCAGATCGAGTCGCCCGAGATAGAGGGCATCGCAGCCGGTCACATTGGCCTCGGCACGGGCCGGGATATCGCGTCGCTGGACGATCCGGCCATCGGACAGAGTGAACCGGCTCATCCGCCCCGCATGGAGCGCCGGCTGGATCACGCAGAGCGTCAGGACCGGTCGGCGCAGTGGCCAGCGTGTATATTCGAGAATCGCGCCGACGATGCGTGCCGCGCCTTCAGCGTGACGATCCGGTCCCGGATTGAGCGGCACGCTGGCCGGCTGGGGCAGGAGCAGCTCCGCGCAGACCTCGGCGGCGGACAGGAAGCAGCCGATGGCGACGAATACGCCCGCGCTCACCCATCGGCCGCGCATGGTGAACCCCACAGTCGCCATCGTGGCGAGCAATAAAGTTATTTTTTCATTTGTGAATATGGCGCGTGCCGGAAGCCGGTCGGGTTGAGAATCCTTATCATTCCTCCGTCATGCCGGGAGGGGCGGAAACCCGGCCATGTGGGATTGGGTCCCGCCTTCGCGAGAAAGACAAGGGGGCCCAATGATCAACCCGTCCCGGCGCCCTTCACGATCTCCGCCCAGGCCGCCTCGTCGATCACCTCGATGCCGAGCTCAGCGGCCTTTTTGAGCTTGGACCCGGCGCCGGGCCCGGCCACCACCAGATCGGTCGCCGCGCTGACCGATCCGGCCGCCCGCGCGCCCAGCGCCTCGGCCTGCGCCTTGGCCTCGTCGCGGCTCATCGTCTCCAGCTTGCCCGTGAACACGATGGTCTTGCCCGAGACGGCGCTGGCCTTCACCTCGACCACATAGGGCGGCGGCGCAACCTCGCTCAGCAGGTCGTCCCAGATCGCCTTGTTATGATCCTCGTGGAAGAAATCGCCCAGCGCCTCGACGACGACCTGGCCGATGCCGTCGATCGCGATCAGGCGTGCGGCGGCTGCCTCATCGCCGGCATGGGCCGCTTCTGCGGCCTCGCGCAACGCCGGGAGCGTCGTGAACGCCTTCATGAGGTCGCGCGCCGTCACCGCGCCGACATGACGGATGCCGAGGCCGAAGAGCAGCCGCGCGGCATCCGGCTCGCGCCGATCCTCTATGGCTTTCAGCAGGTTTTCGACCGACTTTTCCTTCCAGCCTTCGCGGCCGAGAAGCTCCTCGCGATGCGCCTTGAGGCGGAAGATGTCGGCCGGCCCCTTGTCCAGCCAGCCCAGCGCGAAGAATTCGCGGATCGTCTTGTCGCCCAGGCCATCGATGTCCATGGCCGCGCGACTGACGAAATGATTGAGCCGCTCGATCCGCTGCGCCGGGCAGATCAGCCCTCCGGTGCAGCGCACGTCCACCTCGCCTTCCTCGGCGACGGCTTCGCTGCCGCATTCCGGGCAGTGGTCCGGGAAAACATAGGGCGGCCGTTCCGTCTCGCGGGTCAGGTTGTCGACCACTTGCGGGATGACGTCGCCGGCTCGCTGGATGACCACTCGGTCGCCCGGCCGCGCGCCCAGCCGGGCGATCTCGTCGCGATTGTGCAGCGTCACATTGGAGACGACCACGCCGCCGACAGTCACGGGCTTCAGGCGCCCTACCGGCGTCAGCTTGCCCGTGCGGCCGACCTGGATGTCGATCGCTTCCAGCTCGGTCTCGGCCTGCTGGGCCGGGAATTTATGCGCGATCGCCCAGCGCGGCGCCTTCGCGACGAAGCCCAACCGCTCCTGCCAGTCCAGCCGGTCGACCTTGTAGACGACGCCATCGATATCATAGGGCAGGTCGGCGCGGATATGCTCAATGGCATGATATTGCGCGAGCAGGGCCGCGCTGCCCTCGCACAGCACCAGGCGCGGCGAGACGGGGATGCCCCAGCGCTCGATCACTTTCATGACGCCATATTGGGTGTCGGCCGGCAGTCCGCCCTCACTCACCACGCCCCAGCCATGGGCAAGGAAGCGCAACGGCCGGCTGGCAGTCACGCTCGCATCCTTCTGGCGCAACGATCCGGCGGCGGCATTGCGCGGATTGGCGAACTGGCGGACGCTCTCGGGATCGAACGTCTCGCCCTGCGCCTGCGCCGCGGCCTCGCCCTGTGCCATCAGCCGCGCATTGAGCGCGAGGAAGGCAGCCTTTTCCATATAGACCTCACCGCGCACCTCGATGAGGTCCGGCGCATCCTGAGGCAATGTCTGAGGAATATCCTCTATATGCTTGACATTGGCTGTGACATCTTCGCCGATCTCGCCGTCGCCCCGGGTCGCCGCGCACACCAGCGCCCGCTGCTCATAACGCAGCGAGAGCGACAGTCCGTCGATCTTGTCCTCGGCCGTCATCGTGACAGTGACATCCTCCGGCAGCGCCAGATAACGCCGCACGCGCCCCACGAACTCCTCGACATCCTCGTCCGCAAAGGCATTGTCGAGGCTCATCATACGCTTCTCGTGGCGCACCTTGGCCAGCGCCGACGCCGCCACCGAAGCGCCGACCAGCCGGTTCGGGCTATCCGCGCGGATCAGATGCGGGAAGGCCTCCTCCAGCGCATTATTCTCGCGCACCAGCGCATCATAGTCGGCGTCGCTGATCTCGGGCGAATCCTCGGCATGGTAGAGCTTGTTGTGCCGCGCGATCTCCTTCGCGAGACGCATCAGGCGATTCGCGGCCTCGGCTTCGGTGAGTTCATTCATCATCGGTTCTATATTCAAGCCAAGCCGTCTCCCTGACCGGCATCTCATATCTAACCGGCCTCCCGCGCTTAGGACAATCAATGCCTTACACCGGCTGGAACTCCACGCGCGTGCCGAATCCAGCGATCAGCGGCCGGCCTCTCCGGATCGCAGCCTGCACGTCCGGCAGCTCAAGCGAGGCCATATGGGCCTCGGCATTGGTCCAGAGTTCAGTGATCCAGATGCTGTCCTCGTCAGCTACATCCGCGCCAACGATATAAGCGATATTGCCCGGCATCGCGCCGATATTCTCCGTGAGAACGGCAATCAGTTCGGCGCGCTTGCCCGGCTGGGCTTTCATCTGTCCGATCAGGCCATATCGGGCCTTCTCGCCGTCCGACTGCCCGAAAGCGGGCCCCGCACCGCCCAGCGCCATCATCGCAAAACCCGCCAAGCCTCCCTGCACCGTATCCCGCCGCGTCACCATCACACGCCCTCCAGCAACCGCCCTGCCTGCGCCCGCGCCTCGTTGGTGATCTCCGCACCCGAGAGCATCCGCGCGATCTCCTCCCTTCGTTCGGCTTCATCCAGCGCGTGGACACCGGTGCGGGTGATGGTGCCCTCGGACGATTTGGCGATCAGCAGATGCCCGGCCCCGCGCGCCGCCACCTGTGGCGAGTGCGTCACCACGATCACCTGCGCGCCGCTCGCCAGCCGCGCCAGCCGCTCGCCGATCGCGCCGGCGACCGCGCCGCCGACACCCCGGTCGATCTCGTCGAAGATCATCGTGCCCGCCCCGCCCTGCGCGGCCAGCGCAACTTTCAGCGCCAGGATGAAGCGCGACAGTTCGCCGCCACTGGCGATCCGGGTGAGCGGCGCGAAAGGCGCGCCCGGGTTGGTCGAGATCATGAATTCGACCCGGTCGAGCCCGGTCGCCCGCTCCTGTCCCGCCGGCAGCGGTTCGACATCGGTGCGGAAGCGCGCGGCATCCAGCTTGAGCGGCGCCAACTCCGCCGCCATTGCCGCGTCGAGCTGGGCGGCAGCCGCCTTGCGCGCCGCGCGCAACGCCTGCGCCGCCGCCTCATAGGCGGCACGCGCACTCGCGACATTCGCTTCCAGATCGGCAAGACCGGCTTCCCCGGCGTCGATCCGGGCCAGTTGCGTCGCCATTCGCTCGGCCAAGGCGGCGAGATCGTCGGGCGCGACCTGATGCTTGCGCGCCAGCGCGCGCAGGTCGAACAGGCGGGTCTCGATCGCGTCCAGCCGAGCCGGGTCCACCGCCAGCGCCTCGCGCGCGCGCGCCAGCAGATCCTCGGCTTCGCCCGCCTCGATCACGGCGCGATCGAAGGCCGCCAGGGCATCGGCGAGCAGGTCATGCTCGGGCGCGATCCGGTCCAGCCGGCGCGCGGCCTGCCGCAGCCGGGCAAGCGCGCCGTCCGATCCGCCGAGCAACTCGTCGAGCAGGGCCATGTCCTCGGTAAGACGCGCGCCTTTCTGCATGGTCGCGCGTTCCGTGGCGAGCGCCTCCTCCTCCCCCGGCTCCGGGGCGAAACGCTCCAGCTCGGCGACGGCATGGGCGAGATAGTCGCGCTCGCGCGCCGCCGCCGTCACCGCGCTGCGGCTTTCCTCGAGCAGCGCCTGCGCGGCCTGCCAGGCGCTGTGCGCCTCGGCCACCAGGCTCCGGTCGAGCCCACCAAAGGCATCGAGCAGGTCCATATGGCCGCGCGGATTGATGAGGCCGCGCTCGTCATGCTGGCCGTGGATCTCGACGAGCAGCGCGCCGGCATCGCGCAGCAAGCCGGCCGAGCAGGGCTGATCGTTGATGAAGGCGCGGCTGCCGCCGTCGGCCTTGAGCGTGCGGCGGACGAGCAGCGGCTCGCCCGGCTCCTGGTCGATGCCGTTCTCCGCCAGCAGCGCCGCCAGCGAAGACGCCGACGCCGGCGCGTCGAAGGTGGCGGTGACGCTCGCCTGCTCCGTGCCGGCCCGCACCAGCCCGCTGTCCGCCCGCATCCCCAGCGCCAGGCCGAGCGCATCGAGCAGGATGGACTTGCCCGCGCCCGTTTCGCCGGTGAGCACGGTGAGCCCGCGCTCGAAGCCGAGATCGAGCGCTTCGATCAGCACGACATTGCGGATGGAAAGTCCGGTCAGCATGGTCCTGCCGCAGACCTAAAGCATCATGCGCGAAAGTGGGAGCCGCTTTTCCGCAGGCAGTCACTGGGCTTCGCAAGCCTCCCCACACCGGGGAAGACGTGGAAAAGCGGGGAGCCTCACCGCCCGTCAGGCGCTCGGCGCATATTCCTGTATCAGCCGATAGGCGCGCTGATACCATTGCGAACCGGGATAGTTGGCGCCGAGCACGGCGGCCGCCCGCTTGGCTTCCTCGATGACGCCGAGCGCCAGATAGCATTCGACCAGGCGCTGCAGCGCTTCGGGCGTATGGCTGGTGGTCTGGTACTGGTCGATCACCTGGCGGAAGCGCAGGCTGGCGGCGATCCATTCGCGCCGCCGCTCGTAGAAGCGGCCGATCTCCATCTCCTTGCCGGCGAGATGGTCGTTCACCAGGTCGAGCTTCAGGCGCGCGTCCGCCGCGTAGCGCGAATCGGGGAAGCGGCGGATCAGCTCCTGCAGCGCGGCGAGCGCCTGCTGGGTGATCTTCTGGTCGCGCGTCACATCGCTGATCTGCTCATAATAGCAGAGCGCGATCAGATAATAGGCATAGGGCGCGTCGCGATTGCCCGGATGAATGGAGAGGAAGCGCTGCGCCGACTGGATCGACTTGGTATAGTCGCGCGCACCATAATAGCTGAACGCGCTCATCAGCTGCGCCCGGCGCGCCCAGGGCGAATAGGGATGCTGCCGTTCCACCTCGTCGAACAGGATCGCCGCCTGGTCGAACCGGCCGCGGTCGAGCCGATCCTTGGCCGCCATGTAGAGCGTGCTCACATCGCGCGCGACATATTGCGTGTCGGGACGATTGCGGTTCTTCGAGCAACCGGCGACGAGCATCAGGGGAATGAGGCCGGCTGCCACGATGGCGACGCGGCGGGACGAGGGAGACAACATGGCTCGCCTCTTAGCGGAGCGATCGGAGGTCGCCAAGCGATTGATGCGGCGGAGCGTCATCACAGCGCTGGACCCGATGCGGCTTGAACGCGGGCTGAACATCGGCGCCATGGGAGCTGCGCCGGCACGGTGTGGGAGAGACGCACCGGCACAGCTCACCATGGGTTTGGCCGACGCACCGCCAGGAGCTTGTGGGAGTGACCGCCAGCGTGGGGGGTGGCGTCACCAAGACCCTGACGTTGCGCCGACCTGCGAAGTCGTCAAACGTCCGGGTAGTCGCTGACGAAGCTTCGCATCCGCGCGGACCCGAGGGGCGTCAGCCCGACTGTCCGCCGATCGGGCTCGATGTCCGTGACGACGGCCAGCCCCGCTTGGACCAGCTTGTCGATGATCGCATGGGTCTCGCCCCGCGTGAGCAGGTTGCCGACGGCCAGGGCCGTGTCGCTCACGGGACAGGATTGGAGCTCACCGACGAAAAGCGAGAGCATCACGTCCATGGCGCTGTCTGCCATGACGGGCGTGAAGAAATGCTGGCTGCGCAAGCGCCCGAGCATGTGCATACGTCCGGCCTTGACCTCCAGACGCGCATCGGCACGCGGTTCATCGCCATTGGCGGCGATGGTTCCCCATGCCGCGAATGGCCTGTTGCCACGCTGCACCTTCTCAGACACGTCCACGACCTTGATCATTCTCGTTGGCACCGAAAGAGGCGGCCCTGGCGCGAGCGCAGCAGCCCGCACATCCAAAACCGCCCTTTTTTTTGGAATATTTGGTCAATAGTCTGACCGGACGACGAAAGCATGTCCCGTAACTGCCGGACAAGCATCTTTACAGCTGCGGAAACGCGCCATTTCGACGCGCACATCGGCAATGTCGAAGCTTTGACGGTTGGGCCAACACCCTCGATTGTCCGGCCCTGCATTGTGTGGGAAGGCTGCAGGGAGAACAGTCGCGGCTGTTGGCCCGCGAAACGCCATCATAGGTCCGGGTGGTCCATGATGTAGCTTCGCATCCGTGCGGACCCGAGGGGTGTCAGCCCGACTGTCCGCCGTTCCGGTGTTTCCCCGGTCACGACGGCCAGTCCCGCGTGGATCAAGGTGTCGATGGTCTGCCGCCCGTCTCCGTCATCGAGCAGCGAGACGAGCGCCAGCGTCGTTTCGTTGAGCGGCACCGATCGAATTTCCGCCAGGAAGAGGGAGAGCATCGCGTTCATGGCGCTGTCCGCCATGACACGCCGGCGGAACAGCGTGTCGCGGGCCCTGATGAGCCCGAGCAGGCGCTGCGCCTTCGCCTCGATCGCCGCGTCGTCCACGATGGGCGACACGCGATCATTGGCTATGCGCGCGCTCAGCGCATGTTGACCCGTTCCGAACGTCACGGCTCGTTCCCTCGATCGGCCTGAATGAATGACACCATGTCAGCGCGCCGCCTCACGGCGCTATCCGGTGTGCGACCGGGCGCTACTAGGTTCCGGTGACGTGAACGTCATGTCCCGCAAATGACTGACATGGGTGCGACCTCCATGTTCCACTTCGAAGCCCTATGGGTCTTTCGAAGCAATTTTCTTCTGTTTTGACGGCCCGCCTTGTGACGTTTTCGAATCGCCTAAGTCAATGGAAAAGATGCGCTTATCGACCGAACTTCGGTCGGAATGGACGAACCTGTCTCATTTTGATTCAGTCCGCCGCCCTCCGCATATGCGATCAAGAGTTTGGACCCGACCGATCGGGCAAGGACCGGCAAGGGACGGACTACGAGACCGACGCATTGCCGCTTGCCGAATCGATATTTCGTGTATAGTCGAAATATCGAAATAATGGAGATTTCGACATGAAGCGGCTGCATCTTCACGTAAGCGTCCCCTCCATCGGCGAAGCCGTCGCATTCTACAGCACCTTGTTCGACGCGCCGCCATCCGTGCTGAAGGACGACTATGCGAAATGGATGCTGGACGATCCCAGGGTGAACCTGGCGATATCGTCGCGCGCCCGCGCAGTCGGCGTCGATCATGTCGGCGTGCAAGTCGATAGCCCGGATGACCTTGCCGAACTGGCATCGCGGTTGAAGGCCGCTGGCGAAACGACATTCGATCAGGAGGCAACGACATGCTGCTATGCCAGGTCGGACAAGTCATGGGTGACGGACACAGCGGGCGTGCGTTGGGAAACCTTCTTCACGCACGGCGAATCGACAGCTTATGGCGAAGACGAAGAATTGCCCCAAGCGTCGTCCAGCGCCTGTTGCGCATCCGTTGCGGCCCCCAAGGTGGCATGTTGTTGATGCTGCTGCCCGAAGCCGTCGAAGCTCTGTCCGCGCTCGCCCACGGGCACCGCTTGGCCGTATTCCGGCTGCTGGTCCGGGCAGGAGCGAACGGCTTGCCTGCGGGTGAAATCGCGCGGGAAGTCGGCGTGCTGCCCAATACGCTTTCGGCGCATTTGACGATCCTTGGACATGCCGGGTTGATCCGGTCGCGACGCGAAGGTCGATCCGTCATCTATTCCGCCGACTATGACGGCATGGGCGACTTGCTAAGCTTCCTTGTCGCCGACTGCTGCGCCGGTCGCCCCGAGATCTGCGCGCCGCTTATCGAAGCCGCGCAGGGCTGTTGCCTGTCCAGATGATCCGGCGTGTCGCCGCCGAATGCGTCGGCACCGCCTTCCTGCTCGCCATTGTCGTCGGTTCCGGCATCATGGGCGAACGCCTTGCCGCCGGGAACGATGCAATAGCCCTGCTGGGCAACACCATCGCGACGGGTGCGGGACTAATCGTGTTGATCCACATATTCGGCCCGGTATCCGACGCGCATTTCAATCCGGCGGTGACGCTGGCCTTCCAGCTATGCGGCGCAGCCGATCGGCGGACGGCGACCGCCTATGTCGCAGCGCAGCTTGCCGGGGCCATGCTCGGCGTATGGGCAGCGCACGCCATGTTCGCCGAACCGATCGTCCAGATTTCAACGAAGCTGCGCACCGGACCTGCACAGGGCTTTGCCGAATGTGTTGCCACTTTCGGCCTGATAGGGACGATCTTCGGCACGCAACAATCGCGGCCCGAATTCACGCCGGTTGCGGTCGGCCTCTACATCACCACCGCCTATTGGTTCACTGCTTCAACCTCGTTCGCCAACCCTGCGGTGACGATCGCCCGCAGCCTATCCAACACGTTCGCCGGGATCGCGCCCGCGTCGGTCCCGCTGTTCAAGCATATGGGAGTCTCGAACATCAGCAGCTTCAGGCTGAGATCAATCTGTTGCTTCACAGGCGATATCGGCCATCGGACAGCTTCCCGGCGAGGAAGCCGTACCTGCTCTGCCGGATGAATCCAGGGCCGTTCCGCCCACCAGCCGATCGCCGCACCCCTTTTGCGATTGACTATCAATAACCGCAAGGCTCTATGCTGGCCATGTCTCATGCCGTCTCGCACGGCATGAATCCTTTTGTCGGAACGAATCATGACCTGGAAAGCCCGATGCCGATGCGGTCGCGATTGATCGAAGGGGAGTTCACGCCCGGCGACCTGTTCAGGGAAGCGGCGGCGCTGGTGGCGCTTTCCGCGCCCTTTCCGGCGCCGGAAACGAAGCAGCAGGTCCTGTCCGGGCAATTCAAGGGCTGGATGTGGATGGACGAAGTGCATCCGGGCCTCAATGGGTCGGCCTGTGACATGGTTACGCTTTCGGACGCGGTCATAACGCAACCCATCGAACGCTCGGTGCTTATCACCATGCTCCTTCGCGGCGGGAATGGCGTGTTGATGCCCGAGCCAGGCGAAGCCATTGTCTGCTTGCCGGAGCGGCCCCAGATCGTCGGCCTTGGGGAAGAGCGGCGCTATGCGCGCAGCCTGACGGCGGGGCAGCAGTGCGTGCGCGTCGGGGTGATGGTCCGCCCCACTTTTGTCGAGCAACGTGCCGATGCCCTGTCCGGCGATGATCTCGACCTCCTCGACCAATTGATGTCGCGCGGCTTCCGCAGCCTCACGCTTCCCCGCTGCGAGGTCATGGTCCAATTGTCGAAAGCGCTTGTGGAATCATCCTATTGCGGCTCGCTGGGCAGCTTGTTTCGCGAGTCCGCCATCACCCAGATGATGTTTCAGGCCCTGCGCCTGCTGCGGACGGAGGAGCGGCGTTTCCGGCGCCTGGGAAAGCGCCACCATGACGCCGTTGTCGAGGCCCGGACATTGCTCGACGCGGCCTTGCTCTCGCCGCCGGGGACGATCGAGCTGGCGCGCCAGGTCGGGCTCAATCGCAACGCCTTGCAGGCAGGCTTCAAGGCAATGTTCGGCACGACGATCTTTGGCTATGTGCGCGAGCAGCGGCTCACGATGGCGCGCGTGCTGATCGAGGAGCACGGCCTCGGTGCGGCGGAAGCAGGCTATAAGGTCGGCTTCGCCAGCCCGTCCGCTTTTTCCGCCGCCTACAGGCGCCAATTCGGTCATTCACCGACGGCCGGCTTGCCCGGGACGCGCCACAAGGCCTGAACATACGCCTCTTCGCGATGGATGACGGAGAGTCTGCCTCACGCGACAGCATTGATGCTTTTCGCGCCAGCCGATTTCGTTGCGCCTCATCAACGAGACGCTATTGCGAATAAGTCGCATGTAGCACGACACTGTCGCGGTCAGGATCGCGTTGCTCCCGGCGGGCCGGGCAGCGGCCTCCGTCGCGCGGCAGAATTCACACACCGTCAGGGGGCAAGATTGTTGGGTCTGGACAGAAATTTCTCGGTGTCGTTGATTGGGTTGACGGCGGTCATCATGTCCGTGCCGGCATCCGCACAGGAAAACCGCGAATGCGAAGCCGGGGACGATTGCGAGATCGTGGTCACCGCGACCGGCCTTTCTTCGGCAACGTCGACGACCAAGACCAGCACGCCGATCATTGAATCCCCGCAATCGATCTCGATCATCAGCCGCGAGGAGATCGACCTGCGCGCCTCGCCCACCATCGCCGATGCGCTTGCCTATTCGGCCGGTGTGCAGGCCGAGCCGGCGGGCATCGACAGCCGTGTCGATGAGGTCTCGGTGCGCGGCTTCGGCGCGGGCGGCTTCTCGTCGAACAACAATTTCGTGGATGGGCTGCGCCTGCCTTCAGGGGGGCAGTGGACACGGCCCGGTTTCGACCCGTTCGGCCTGCAGCAGATCGAGGTCCTGAAAGGCCCCTCCGGCGCGCTCTATGGGCAGACCGCGCCGGGCGGCGTGGTCAACATCGTGTCGAAACGGCCCAGCTTCACGCCGCATGGCGAGATCCTGTTCCAGGGCGCCGGTTTCACCGACCTCGATCATTGGAACTATCAGGCGGCCGCCGACGCGACCGGGCCACTGAACGGAGCCGGCACGCTCGCCGGCCGCATCGTCGCTCTCGCCCGATATGGCGACACGCAGGTCGATGAGACGAAGATCGGCCGCTATTATGTCTCGCCGAGCCTGACCTGGAAGCCGGATGAAGCCACGACCTGGACGATCCTGGGCCAGTATCAGCGCGACGAGGGCGGCTCGACCTATCAGTTCCTGCCTTACACGGGCACGATGCAACCGGCGGAGGGCGGCCGCTATCTGAGCGTCGAGAATTTCATCGGCGAACCGACCTGGAACATATTCGATCGTAACCAGTATCTGGTCGCATCCTTCTTCGAGCATCGTTTCGGGGAGCGGATCGCGGTTCGCAACAACACGCGCTACACTCATCTCGACACGCTTTACCGCGCGACGGTACTCTCCGGGGACACGGTCACCAATTGCGCACCGCTGATCGCGCTGAGTCCGATCTATGCGGGCTGCCAGGACGGGGTCACGGTCGGCCGCCGCGCCGTGCAGGGCAAGGGCGAATCCGATGGCTGGGCCACCGACACCCAGATCGAGTTCGGCTTCGATACCGGCCCTGCGAAGCATACGATACTGGCCGGCTTCGACTGGTTCCGCACCGAATGGGAGCATTATCGCGACCTGGTGACGCTGCCTGATCTGCCTCCGCAACTCCGGGGTCAGGTCGAGCCGCTGCTCGACATGTTCGCTCCGGTGCCGCGTGGCGCCTCCCACTATGAGGGGCTGCTGCGGCCCCAGGTCTATACCGAGACGGTCAGCCGCCAGAGCGGCCTCTATCTCCAGGACCAGATCGCGATCGGCAGGCTACGCTTGACGGTCGGCGGCCGGCAGGACTGGGCCAGGGACAACACCTACAATCCGGTCAACAACACCCGCTACATCAACAAGAGCGATGCCTTCACCTGGCGCGCGGGCGCGGTCTATCTCTTTGACAACGGCCTCGCGCCCTATTTCAGCTATGCCGAGAGCTTCCAGCCGCAAGTGTCCGATCCCAGCACGAGCCTGGGCGGCGTCCCCTTCGTTCCGACCACCGGCCAGCAATATGAGGGCGGGCTGCGTTTCCAGAGCGGCAACAACATCTATGTGACGCTGGGCGCATATCAGATCACGCAGCAGAACATCACCACTCCCGATCCCGGCGGCACCTTGTGCGGCACGTCCATCTGCCTGGTGCAGACTGGCGAGGGCCGGGTGCGCGGCATCGAGCTGGAGGGCCGGGCAACGCTCCCCTGGGGGATGACCGTCATCGCCACCGGCACGCGCAGCGATGCCGAGGTGACCGAGTCCACCACTGCCAGCCAGATCGGCAAGAAGTTGCCCCAGGTGCCGAAATGGATGGCCTCGGCCTTTCTCGATCAGCGCATCGGGTCCGGAGCGCTGGCCGGTCTCGGCTTCGGCGGCGGCGTGCGCTATACGGGCAGGAGCTTCGGCGACGCCAACAACGCCTTTCCGATCCCCGACTACACGCTGTTCGACCTGTTCGCGCGCTATGATTTCGGCGTGGTCAATCCGTCGCTGGATGGCCTCTCCTTCTCGATCAACGCGCGCAACATCACCGACAAGCGCTATGTCGCGACGTGCAGCAGCGTCGCCTCCTGCTATTATGGGCAAGGCCGCAGCCTCACCGTGCGACTGCAATTCCGATGGTGAGATGGTTGTTCGCCTTGACGCTGCTGCTGTCGCCCTTCGCGACGGCGGCGGTGCAGGCCGGGGCATGGCAGCTCGAACGATCCGATGTGCTGACGGTGACCGCGTCCGACGGCCATGCCTATCGCGTGATGGCGGCCTGGCCGGAAGGCGAGCCGCCGGCGGCGGGCTGGCCGGTGCTCTGGGTGCTGGACGGCGAGGATAATTTCGCACTCGTCGCCATGACCGCGCGGCGCCTCGCGCGGGCTGGCGCGCGATCGGACGTCATGGATGGCATCGTTATCGGCATCGATTCCGGGCCGCTCGCCCGCCGCGTCCTGGATTACACGCCGGCCACGCCCGGCCAGGCCATTCCGCCGGGCGCGCCGGCGCATGGCCTCGCAACGGGCGGCGCGGACGCCTTCCTTGCCTTTCTCGATGCGCGGGTGCGTCCGGCCATCGCCGCGCGCTGGCGTATCGATCCGGCCCGGCAGATCCTCCTCGGGCACAGCTTCGGCGGGCTTCTCGCACTTCACGCCCTGTTCAGCGGCAAATGGCAGGGCAATGTAATCGCGATCAGCCCTTCGCTCTGGTTCGGCGACGGCCTGTTGGAGCGAGAGGAACGCGTTTTCGCGCCTGGCCCGGGCAAACGGCTCGTGCTGATCGCCACGGGCGACGAGCGCGGCCCGGACAGCCGATCGGGCGCAGCCGCCGAGATGCTGACGGCGCGGCTTCGCCAGCGCGGCCTCGACGCGCGCTATCGCACGCTGCCAGGCTTCATGCACGGCACGACCATGCTTGCGGCGATGGGTGACGCTGTCATCGCGGCCTTCGGGCGAGGGCGGGCGCCATGACGGCACTCCTTTCCGCGCTCCTCATGCTGGGCGGCGCGGTGCTGCTCTATCTGGCCTCTCCCAATCAGCGACTGGCCGCCCGGCCGTTTCCGCGAGCCGCGGGCTGGGCCGGGGCCGTCGCGCTGATCGCTGCGCTGGTCCCGCTGCTCGGCAGCTTCGGCCCGGCAACCGCCGTCTTTGTCTGGATGACCGGCGCGATGCTGGTCTGGTCGGTGCTGCCCCTGGCGGCAGCCTGGTGGCGCGGTGTCCCGGAGAACAGGAAATGAAGCGCGAACTCACCAGTCGCGACTGGTTCGGCAAAGTCAGCGCCGGGCTGGTCCTCGGCTTCCTGCTCGCGCTGGGCGCGGGCGGACTGTTCAAGGTGCTGGTGGGTGCCGGCGACACCTTCTTCTCGACCAAGGGCCAGATCGCCATGTGGCTGATGGCGCCGGTCTGGTCGCTGGTCGTCGCCTTCTGCTTCATGTTTCGCTCCACCGCGCGCGCCTGGCTCTGGCTGGCGCTCGCCAATGTCGTGGCCTGGGGCGCGCTGTTCCTGCTGGGAGGCATTTCGCGATGAAACTGCCCACCGATCTGGTGAAGATGTACAAGGAGGTCCATGGCTGGGTCGGTATTGTCTCCGGCCTCGCGCTGTTCATCGCCTTCTACGCCGGTGCCATCACCATGTTCGAGGACCCGCTGCAACGCTGGGCCTCGCCGCCCGCCAGGCTGGCCCCTGCCCCGTCGCTCGAACAGACGCCGCAACTGGTGGAGAAGGTCATCGCCGCCCATCCCAAGGCGGCCGCGCAATATACCGTCAATCTGGTCATCGACGCTGCCAACCCCGCACGGGTGAGCTGGACGACGGCGCGGGGCGAGGAAGCCCTGGAAGGCGGCGGCAGGAAATATTATGCCTCGCTAGGCCCTGATGGCGCGCTTCAGGTGCAGACACGCGGCCCGTCCCCCGTGGCGCAATTCATCGACGTGCTGCACCAGCAAGTCGGCCTGCCGTTCAGCCATGAGGTCTCCATGCCGATCATGGGGGCGATCGCGCTGCTTTATGTGGTCGCCATCGTGTCCGGGCTGGTCGTGCTGCTCCCCAGCCTGGTTTCGGATCTGTTCGCGCTGCGCTTGGGCAGGAATGTGAAGCGGATGTGGCTGGACGTCCACAATCTGCTCGGAATTTTCAGCCTGCCGTTCCACATCATCATGGCTCTCACGGCCGTTGTTTTCGCCTTCCATGACCAGTTCTACCTCACGCAGGGCCTCGTCTTCGGCCGCCCCGAACGGACCGTCCAGGCACCCAAAGCCGATGGACCGCCCCCGCAGTTCCTGCAGCCGGTCGAAATCGTCGCGCGGCTGGCCCGCGAAGCGCCCGGCTTCACCCCGACAGCGCTCAATTATGTCCGCCAGCCCGACGGCAAGGCCGTGGTCGCCGTCTTCGGCACCGATCCGCGCTATGGCCATCGTGGGCCGACCTACGGCATCGCCCAGGTCGATGCGGTCTCCGGCAAGCTCATGGACACGGACTATATGCCGGGCCGGCAGGACGGCTGGTCCGCGACCGTCACCAGCTTCTTCGCGCTGCATTTCGGGAGCTTCGGCGGCACGTCGATCCGCTGGGCCTATTTCCTGCTCGGGATCGCGGGCGCGTTCCTCTTCTACACCGGCAACCTCCTGTGGGTCGAATCGCGCCGCAAGCGCGAGCGCAAGGCCGGTGCGGTGACGCAGAGCCGCTCGACGAAGATTCTCGGCGCATTGACGGTCGGCGTGCCGCTGGGCTGCATCGCGGGCATCTCGGTCACGGTCGCGGCCGCCAAGCTGCTTGGCCTCGACGCCACGATCGGGCTGCACAGCGCCATCTATTATGCCGTGTTCCTCGCCTTTACCGGCTGGGCGTTGCTGCGCGGCGCGGCGCGTGCCGGCATGGAGCTGTTGCCGGCAAGCGCCGTCACCATGCTGCTCGTCCCGCTCGCCAGCCTCGCCGCAAGCAGTCGCCATCCGCCGATCGAACCGTTCGTCGATGTGACGGCGGTGGTCATCGGCGTAGCGCTGCTGATCGCCTGGCGCGCAACGGTGCGCCGCGCCCGGCAGGGACCACGCGACAGCGTCTGGGCGGGGCCGATCGTGCCTTCGGCCGCATGACGGACCGGGCCGTGCTGCGCGCCGCGGGAATCGCCGGCATCCTCGGCGCGCTGCTCTGGTCGCTTGGGGATGTGCTGCTCGTCGGCGCGCACGCGATGCCTGCGGACTATCCGCTTCTGCTCAGGGACTATGCGCCCCGCATCCCGTTCAAGGCGCTCCCCTGGATGCTGCCTTCGTCCGAACCCCGGCTGGCGGCAGGCGCGTTGATCCCCAACATCGCCATCCCATTATATCTGGCCGGAAGCTGGCATCTTTCCCGGGGCGTCCGCCCGGCCGGCCGTTGGCTTTCACTTGCGGTGCTCGTGCTGCTGATCTGCGGCAATGCCTGGTCGCCGCTCGGCCACGCCGCCTTCTACTATCCGGGAATGGTCTACAAGACGATCATGGACGTGCCGGTGGAAGCGCATCCAGCGCTGCTGTCCCTGGGGAGCCGGTTCAACCGGATATTGCTGATCGCCTGGTTGCTGCCGGTGCTCACCCTGGGCTGCGGCATGTTGCTCTTCGCTGTCGCCATCGCCACCGGCAGAAGCGCCTATCCCCGCTGGACGACGCTGATCCTGAATCCACTGTCGCCGCTGCTGATCGCCGCCGCGGGCGCTCTCATGTTCCCGGCACCGGTCGGGGGCTGGTTCTATGCCGCCGTTCTCAACATCGGCTTCCTGGTGATCTATGCTGTATCGACCATTCTGCTCTGGAATGGGGTGGCCCCTGCCGCGCGCGCGCCGCGCTGAAGCGAACGGTCATGCGATGCCATGACCGTCGCCACGCTCGCGCTGCGTCGCCGCACGGCCGCTGAACGAAAGGCACTGGCGATGCTGCGCGGCGAATCCTTTGCGGTCGTCGCGGCGGGCGTGCCCGATCGCCGTCGCCGCAGGCCCGCATCCTCGCCCACGGCATCGCATCTTCGCCAGTTCGCTGATCTGCGCCTGTTGGCGCAGCAGCATGGGCTGACGATCCTGCCTCCCGCCTCACCCTATGTCGGCCCCGACGAATTGCGCCTGCTCGCCTGGCTGGCCGGGGCTCAACGGACCATCCGCCCCATCAGCGTTTTCGATGATCCGACACTCGCCACCGCCATCGTGCGTTGCGCCGGACTGCTCGGCGGCATGGGCCTGCGCCTGTCGCCGCCCACTCTCTATTGGGCAAGGCTGCGCGCCACGGACATACGCGGGACACGCTGATCCAGGCCCCATCTCGATGATGCACTGCCCTCGCCTTCGCCGCCACTGGCATGTCCCGATCGCACCCCTATGCCCAGCACGCGCTGCGCCGGAGCGCGGCAAGGTCCGGGATCCGGAGCCATCTGGAGTGCAGGTCGATCAGGTTCCGCGATCGCATCGCCTGCAAGGTGCGGTTCACATGGACGGCGGTCAGGCCGGTGATGTCGGCCATGTCCATCTGCGTCAGCGGCATGGCGCATTGCTGCCCGTAGGTGAGGCCGCTGCGGCGCAGCCGCTCATAGATTTCGCACAGGAGATGCGCGATGCGTTCGAGCGCGGTGCAGCGGCCGAGCGTGACGAGCCAGTTGGTCTGCCGTTCCAGGCTCGCCGCCAGCGCATTGCGAAGGCCGCGCTCATGGATCAGCGTCCGCTCGCTGCGCATGCCGACCGGCAGCAGAGTGGCGCGCACATTGGTCAGCGCCATGATCGGCTGGGTCGGCGCGTGGCCGAGCGCCCATTGCGGCTCGCAATAGTCGCCGGGCAGGAACAGTGCGGTGATCTGGCGCCGGCCGTCGCTCAGCAGCCGGAACCGATAGGCCCAGCCTTCGTCGATCCGGTAGATCGCCGCCGGCTTCTCCGCCTCGCGTGCGAGATATTGATGGGGGCGGAAATGGGTCCGATCATGCGGAACCGCCGCGAGTTGATTGGTCATCGGCCGACTCCCCTGTCCGGTTTCGGCGCGAGACTAGGTGATCCATGATGGCAGCGATTCAAATAGGTTATGATGCCGTCGCGATTGCGGCGAGACGTGATCTGCGCGCGGTCCTGCGGCGCGGAGGCTCCGGCATCCATCCGGCTGGGCAGAGGGTCGCGAACACGGGTCGGGCCGAGCCGCATCCGGGGAACATGGGCCTTGCCCGATTGTTGTCCTGACGACGGATGATTGGAGAGGGACATGACCGGTGATCGCAGGAAGGCCTATTCGCCGCCCATCTATCACGGCGACCAGGACAGTGAGCGCCTGCCCTATGCGGGTCCGCCCATGACGAGGAAGCCCGATCCGGCGAATCGCGGCCGCAAGGCGCCCAGCGAGGGCAGCGGCGTCGTCACCGGATCGGGCGCGGCGGCGGGCGGAACGAGTGGATTGTCGGAAGATTTCGGCACGGATTCCCAGAGCGGGTCGGGGCCGAACATCATGCCGACCCCGAAAAAGAATCCCCGCCGCTGAGCGGCAAAGCGCGCTACATTTCCGCGCCACGGCCGGAGTCGGCGGCGCCTGCGTATCATGCTGCAAGGAGGACGTCTTGAGACACAGAATCGCCATTCTCGTCGGCAGCCTGCGCAAGGACAGCATCAACCGGAAGATCGCGCGGTCGATCGCGCATGTCGCGCAGGACCGGCTCGATTGCCAGATCGTCGAGATTGGCGGCCTGCCACTCTACGATCAGGATTCCGACGGCGATCCCCCGCCCGAATATCGCGCATTCCGCGAGCAGGTGGCCGGTGTCGACGGCGTCCTGTTCTGCACGCCCGAATATAATCGCGGCCTGCCCGGCGTGCTCAAGAACGCCATCGATGTCGGCTCCCGTCCCTATGGCCAGAGCGTCTGGGACAAGAAGCCGGCGGCCGTGGTCAGCGCGTCGCCCGGCGCGATCGGCGGGTTCGGAGCCAATCACCAGCTCCGCCAGCTCTGCGTCTTCCTCAACATGCCGATGATGCAGCAGCCGGAGGCTTATCTGGGCCAGGTGACGGCGGAGAAATTCGATGCCGACGGCCTGCTCGGGGAGGGCCCGCTGAAGGACCTGGTGACGGCGATCGCCACTGCATTCGCCGACTGGGTCGATGTGATCGTCCGCTCGCGAGCCGAGATCGCGGAGGACGCGGCCCACGCGAAAAAGGGCTAGGCTGTATCGCCCGGCGGCAAGCCGCTTCAATCGCGGCGATCCAGTGAAAGCCGGCGGCTGGCAAGCGCCAGTGGCGCGGCGCGGTGCGTCGCCATGACCAGCCCGGCGCCGGTCTCGTCCAGCCAATGGGCCAGATTGGCGCACAGGCGCGCCTCGGTGGCGGCATCGAGGCCTTCGCTGGGCTCGTCGAGCAGCAGCCAGGGCCGGCCCGCGAGCAGCGCTCGCGCGATCGCCAGCCGCTTGCGCTGCCCGCCGGAGAGGCGCACGCCATTGTCGCCGACCCAGGTCAGCAGCCGGTCCGGCATCGCCCGCACTTCGTCGGCAAGGCAGGCGGTCTCCAGCGCCGACCAGAGCGCCGGCTCCTCCAGGCCCGGCGCGCCGAGCCGCAGATTGTCCGCGATCGTCCCGGCGATAAGGGCGGCGCCCTGCGGCGCCAGCGCGAAACGAGGCCTATAGCTGCCGGGATCGAGCGTCTCGATCGGGACATCGTCCAGCCGCAAGGGCAAGGGACTGTCGGCGCGCAGGCCCGCCAGGCATTCGATGAGGCTGGTCTTGCCGCTGCCGGAACGGCCGGTCAGCGCCAGCCGCTCGCCGCGCGCGAGCCGCACCGGCGTCGGGCCGCCGATGGCGATGTCCGCCGCCGGGACGAGCGGCGCCCCGGTCGGCGGCTCAACGGCGATGATGCCGTCCAGCCGTGCCTTCGCCACCGCGACGAGGCTGTCCCGCGCCATCATGCGCAGCACGACGCCGACCGCCTCGATGCCGGCCAGCGCCGCCAGCGCGGCGAGCACCGTGACCGGCAGCGCCGCGGTGGAGAGCAGGAGGACCGCCACCACGGCCGCACCGCCCGCCAGTGTCGGCAACAGGGTGATCGCCGCTTCCCGCCGCGCGAAGGCCTGCCGGGCTTCATCCAGCGCCGCCCCGGCCTGCGCCAGCGCCCGCTCGACCAGCGCCTCGAGGCCATAGGCGAGGATCTCCGGCGCGGCGCGCGCCTGATCGATCATCGCGCTCTTGAGGCGGCCGGTCCGCGCCTGCACCCGCTCTGCCGCCGCCGGCAGCAGGCGCCGCGCGGCGACATGGCCGATGGCGATCATCAGCAGCATGAGGCATGCCAGCGCGATCGTCGCACCAAGGCCCGCCATGCCGGTCAGCAACAGCGCCGCCGCGCCGCCGGCCGCTGCGCCGGCCTCGGACGGCCGCCGCACCAGCCGGTCCTCCAGCGCCGACACATCCTGCACCAGCCGCGTCGCCGCCTCGCTGTCGGCCGTCGCTGCATCCGCCATCGCGGCGAAGATGCGCGTGCGGACCGTGGCGAGCGCGAACAGCGCCGCCTTGTGCGCCAGCAGCCGCTCGCCATAGCGGGCGGTGGTGCGGATGATGGCGAGCAGGCGGATCGCGGCGCTCGGCAGCAGATAGTTGAACGCCTGGGCGACCAGCACGCCGCCCGCGCCCGCCAGCGCCGCCCCCGTGATGAACCAGCCGGAGAGGGCCGCCAGCGCCAGCGCGGCACAGGCGGCCGCCACGGCGCAGGCGGTCGCCGCCAGACGCTGCCGGCGCCATGGCCGGGTCGCCTGGGCGAGCAGCCGGTCGAGCGCGCTCATGCGAGGATGATCCTGTGATGGGCCAGCGCCGCGACCTGCGGATCATGCGTCACCAGCAGCACGGTCCGTCCGGCTGTCGCCGCCAGCATGGCGCGGCCGATCGCGTCCGCCGTCGCCCGGTCCAGATCGGCGGTGGGCTCGTCCAGCAACCATAGCGGCGCATCGCGCAGCAGCGCGCGGGCGAGCCCGATGCGCCGCCGCTCGCCGCCCGACAGGCCCGAGCCGCCCGCATCGTGCATGGCCGCGAGCCCGCCGCGCGCCGCCAGCATGGCATCGAGCCCCGCCACGCGCGCCGCCCGGAGCAACTCGGCGTCGGAGGCATGCGGCGCGACGAGGCGGAGATTGTCGGCCAGCGATCCCGGCAGGATGGCGACCGCCTGCCCCACCCAGCTCGCCTGGCCGCGCAGGCCGCCGGGCGCCATCGGCCGGCCGTCGATCTCGATCGTCCCCGCGCTCGGCGGCGCCAGCCCCAGCAGCACATGCAGCAGCGTGGACTTGCCGATCCCGGTCGGGCCGAGCAGCGCGGTGATCCGGCCGGCCGGCACGTCGAGATCGAATGGCCCGACGCGCCGATCCTCATAATCGACCACAATGCCGCGCAAGCGGATCGCCGGTGCCGCCTCGAGAGGCGCCGGCGTCGCGATCGCCAGCCCGCTCATCCCGGACAGACGCGCCAGCGCCGCCTCGCCGAGCTGCTTCTCATGATAGGCGGCCGCCAGCCGGCGCATCGGCAGGTAGAATTCGCCGGCCAGCGCCAGTGCGAACAGCGCGCGGGCAAGCGTCAATTCCTCCGGTGCCGGAAAGGGCAGCAGGCCGAGCAGGCTGAATCCGCAATAGACCGCGACCAGCGCCACCGAGAGCGCCGCGAAGAATTCCAGCACCGCGCCGGACAGGAAGGACACGCGCAGCACCGCAACGGTGCGCCGGGCGACGTCCCGAGTCGCGTCGTCGAGCTGGCGCGTCACCCGTGCCTGCGCGCCGAACGCGCGGATCAGCGGCAGCGCGCGCACCCGGTCGACGAACAGGCCGGACTGGCGTCCGAGCGCCTCCAGCTGCCGCGCCGCCGCCCGGCCGCCCATCCCGCCGGCCAGCGCCATGCCGAGCCCGAAGGGGAGCAGGGTCGCCATTAGGATGATCGCGCTCTGCAAGCTGGCAAAAGCAACAGCCGCCGCCACGACCAGCGGCGTCACCATCGCCGCCCGGCGCAGCGGCAGGAAGCGTGCCTGATAGCCGTCCAGATCCTCGATCCGGTCGGTCGCGTCGGCGACTTCCTCGCCCAGCATGCGCGGCGCCGCCAGGCTGCGCGCGAGCACCGCCGGCAGCACGCACCGCCGCCAGCGCGCCTTGATCTTGGCCGCGTCGCCCTGCCCTCTCGCCTGGGCGGCGAACAGGAACAGCGCACGGAGCAGCGCGCCACCGAGGACGAAGGCCAGCATCCAGGCCGCCGGCGTCCCGCCCGCGCCCAGCGCCCCGACCGAGAGCGACAGCCCCGCCGCGAACAGGATCGCGCCGAGTCCGTCGGCGATCCACAGGGCCGATGCGAGATGGGACCGGACAGTCATGTCCGGCGCGCCCTGCCTCATATCCAGTCCCGGTCCTTGATCTGAATCATATACATGGCGCGGTTTCCGGGCTAATCCTCTTCACATCGAGCCGGGTGGACCCATCGTCCGACCAGCCGGGGGTACTGCACATGATCGACATGGCCGTCATCGAGTTGTCGCGACTGCAATTCGCGCTGACCGCGCTCTATCATTTCCTGTTCGTGCCGCTCACCCTGGGCCTCTCCTTCATCCTGGTCATCATGGAAAGCATCTATGTGATGACCGGCCGGGAAATCTGGCGGACGATCACGCGCTTCTGGGGCAAGCTGTTCGGCATCAACTTCGTGCTGGGCGTCGCCACCGGCATCACCATGGAGTTCCAGTTCGGCACCAACTGGTCCTATTATTCCCATTATGTCGGGGATATTTTCGGCGCGCCGCTGGCCATCGAGGGGCTGATGGCCTTCTTCCTGGAAGCCACCTTCGTCGGCCTCATGTTCTTCGGCTGGGACAAGCTCTCCAAGCAGGCGCATCTCTTCACCACCTTCATGGTGGCGCTGGGCTCCAATCTCTCGGCGCTGTGGATCCTGGTCGCCAATGGCTGGATGCAGCACCCGGCCGGCGCGCAGTTCAATCCCACCACGATGCGCATGGAAGTCCATGATTTCATGGCCGTGCTGTTCAATCCGGTGGCGCAGGCGAAGTTCGTCCACACGGTGAGCGCCGGCTATGTGGCGGCCTCCATGTTCGTGCTGGGCGTCTCGGCCTGGTATCTGCTCAGGGGCAAATGGGTGGCGCTCGCCAGACGCTCCTTCACGGTCGCGGCGGCGTTCGGCCTGGCCTCCTCGCTGTCGGTGGTCGTGCTGGGCGACGAGAGCGGCTATGCGCTCACCGACAACCAGAAGATGAAGCTCGCCGCGCTGGAAGCCATGTGGCACACCGAGCCCGCGCCCGCCGGCATCGCCGTGTTCGGCCTGCCCAGCCTGACCGGGCGCGAGACCAGGGCGGAGATCAAGATCCCTTATGTGCTCGGCCTCATCGCCACGCGCAGCCTGACCGGCGAAGTCACCGGCATCTACGAGCTGGTCGACCGGGCGCGCGGCCGCATCGCCAACGGCATCCAGGCCTATGACGCGGTCGAGAAGCTCAAGCAGAACCGCGACGACCTCGCCGCGCGCGCGCAGTTCGAGCGGCACAAGGCCGATCTCGGCTATGCGATGCTGCTCAAGCGCTTCGTCGCCGATCCGCGCCAGGCGACGCCCAGGCAGATCGAGGATGCCGCCTGGACCACCGTGCCCAATGTCCCGGTGATGTTCTGGGTATTCCGGGTGATGGCGGGCCTCGGCTCCTCTTCATCCTCTTCTTCGGCGTGGCCTTCTTCTTCTCGACGATCCAGCGCTTCGACGTGCGCTGGTATCTGAGGCTGGCGGTCTGGGCCATCCCGCTGCCCTGGGTGGCGATCGAGTTCGGCTGGCTGCTCGCGGAGATCGGCCGCCAGCCCTGGGCGATCGAGGGCGTGCTGCCCACCTTCCTCGGCGCGTCCAGCCTGACCGTCGCGGACCTGTGGACCACGATCATCGGCTTCACCCTGCTCTACGGCACGCTGGCCGTCATCGAGGTCCGGCTGATGATCGCCGCGATCCGCCACGGCCCGGAGGAGGGCCCGACGACCGCCGAACCAGAGCCCGACCGCGGCTATGCGCCGCTGCCGGCCGAGTAAGGAGCGCGCATCATGGCACCGCCCATGGACTATGAGACCCTTCGCCTGATCTGGTGGGCCCTGATGGGCATCCTGCTCATCGGCTTCGCGCTGACCGACGGGTTCGATCTCGGCACTACCGCGCTGCTCCCCTTCGTCGCCAGGACGGACGAGGAGCGCCGGATGGTCATCAATTCGATCAGCGCCACCTGGGAAGGCAATCAGGTGTGGCTGATCCTGGGCGGCGGCGCGATCTTCGCGGCCTGGCCGTTCGTCTATGCGGTGAGCTTCTCGGGCTTCTACCTGGCGATGTTCGTCGTGCTCGCCGCGCTCATCCTGCGGCCGGTCGGGTTCAAATACCGCTCCAAGAAGCCGGATGCGGCCTGGCGTTCGCGCTGGGACTGGGCGCTGTTCATCGGCGGCTTCGTGCCGGCGCTGGTGTTCGGCGTAGCGGTCGGCAATGTGCTGACCGGCATCCCCTTCCGGCTCGATGGCGATCTGCGCGCTTTCTACGAGGGTGGCCTGCTCGGCCTGTTCCATCCCTTCTCACTGCTCGCCGGCCTGCTCTCGGTGGCAATGCTGGTGCTGCACGGCGCGGCCTGGCTCGCGATCAAGGTCGAGCGCGGCGCGGTGCATGAGCGCGCCCGCCGCTTCGGCCAGATCGCGGCGATCGCGGCGATCGTCCTGTTCGCGCTCGGCGGGGTGATGGTGGCGACCATGGGCATGGGGCTGCGGCCCACCGGACCGGTCGATCCGTCCGGTCCGTCCAATCCGCTGCTGACCGGCTCGGTCGCCGCGCCGGGCGCCTGGCTGGACAATTATGGCCGCTATCCCTGGACGCTCATCGCGCCGATCCTCGGCTTCGCGGGGCTGATCCTGGCGCTGATCGGCATCCGTCGGGGCCGCGAGGCGCTCGCCTTCGGCGGCTCGTCCCTGAGCACGTTCGGCATCATCGCGACGGTCGGGCTCTCGATGTTCCCCTATATCCTGCCCAGCTCGATCGATCCCGCCTCGAGCCTGACGGTCTGGAACGCGTCCTCCAGCCACCTGACCCTGTTCATCATGCTGCTGGTCACGCTGATCCTGCTGCCGATCGTGCTCGTCTACACGGCCTGGGTCTACAAGGTCCTCTTCGGCCGCGTGACGCTGCGCGACGTCGAGACCAATCCGGACTTCTACTGAGGCAAGGAGGAACGCGCCATGTGGTATTTCAGCTGGGTGCTCGGCCTGGGCCTCGCGGTCGCCTTCGGCATCCTCAACGGCATGTGGCACGAGTTCCGCGCCGAGGATGGCGACGATCCGCAGCCGTGAAGCGGGCGTGGGAGCCGGTCCCGTTCAAATGGGCCCAACCAGTGCTCCTGCTTCCGCAGGAGCACTGATTCCATCTGAACTGGACGCCGCTCCAGCTCTCGCATCCCGCCCCACACCCGTTCGCCCTGCGTGAAGTCGAAGGGCCAAACTGAGCGGAGCGAAGTGGCTTCGCCTCCGGCCCAGCCAAGCCCTTCGACTTCACGCAGGGCGAACGGTGGCAGGTTGAAGACGGCCGATCGGCACCGACGGAAATGCCCGGGCAAGCGCAAAGGCCCACTCAGTACCCCTGATTGCGCCAGCGATTGATGGTGCGCTCGACCACTTCCTCCTCGCCGCCGCACTGGCGCCACAGCTCCGAGAAGACCGGGTCCGCCGAGGCCGGACGCCGCCGCGCCTCGAGATTGTCGAAGGCGACACGGATCGGCACGGTGACGCCCTCGCCGCAGACGACGCATTCGCGGTTGCGCAGCGCCGGAATCGCGTCGAGGAAGCCGCGCGAGCCTTCCGGCATGGCCGCCTTGACGAAATTCTGGTCGCGATCATTGTTGAGGCGCATCGCGATGATGGTGCCGCACTGGGAGAGCACGCCTTCAGCCAGGTCCGAGGGGCGCTGCGTCACCAGGCCCAGCGACACGCCATATTTGCGGCCTTCCTTGGCGATGCGCTCCAGGATGCGGCGGACGGACTGGCCCTCGCCCATATTGCTCGCGGGAATGTAGCGATGCGCTTCCTCGCAGACGAGCAGGATCGGCTTCTGCTCCTCGCCGCGCGACCAGATGGCGAAATCGAAGATGAGCCGGGCCAGCACCGAGACCACCACATGCGTGATCTCCGAGGGCATGGCGGAAGTGTCGATGATCGAGATCGGCCGGCCGCGCGCGGGCAGGCGGAAGATCTTGGTCAGGAACTGCTGCATCGAATCCGCGACGAGCATCCCGGAGAACATGAAGCCGAAGCGCGGGTCCGATCGGATCTCGTCCAGCCGCGTGCGCAGGCGGAGATAGGGCAGCGTGTTGGTGCTCTTGTCGAGCTTGCCCATCTCGTTGGCGAGGATGGTGGCGAGGTCGGAGAGCAGATAGGGCACCGGCGAGTCGACGGTCAGCCGCCCGATCCCTTCCGCAGCCCGGTTGCGCGCGCGCGCGGCGAGCAGGCATTTGGCGAGGATGTCCCGGTCCTGCGCGCGTTCCGGCCCATGCGAGGTGACGAACACTTCGCAATGCTCCTCGAAATTCATCAGCCAGTAGGGCAGCGCCAGATTGGCCGCGCCATAGACCTCGCCATTGTCCGCGAAGGCGGCGCCATATTCGCCATGCGGATCGATCATCACGATATGGCCCTGCGGCGAGAGGTCGCAGATGCGATGGAGGATCAGAGCGGTCGCCGTCGACTTGCCGGTGCCGGTCGAGCCCAGCAGCGCGAAATGCTTGCCGAGCAGCGCATCGACGAGCAGCGCCGCGCGCGTGTCCGCGGTCGGATAGACGGTGCCGATCTCGACGCAGACCTGGTCGTGCGCGGCATAGATTTCCAGCATGTCGGCCTGCGCGACCGGAAAGACCGAGGTGCCGGGCACCGGAAACCGCGTGACGCCGCGCCGGAACCGGAAGATGCGGCCGGTGAGCTGCTCCTGATCGCCTTCGCCCACGAAATCGATGTCCGCCACCACATGCTGCGGCACGCGCGGATCGATCGACAGCGTGCGGACCGTGGCGACGACCCAGCACTGGCCGACCGGCATCTTGATCTGGCTGCCGACCTGGCCGGCGAGGGCGATGCTGGCGTCCTCATGCCCGCCAAGGGCTTCCATCGCCGCGATGTCGAGATGGATCTTGGCGGAGCCGCCGGCGATCGCGGCGACGATGCCGACGATCTGGTCGGTGAAGCGCCGGCGCGGCTGGGCGCCGTCCGGCTGGGGCGCGGCGTCCGCCGTCTGACCGGCGTTAAGGCTACTCATGAACGACATGATTCAGCGGCTCCCCAACTGCACCAACGGCTGGGAATATCACCGAGCGGTAAACAAACCGCTTCACCGGGCATGAACCTGATCCGTTCCGGACCCTCCGGTCAGAGCCGGCCGGCCACGAAGCCCGCGAACCAGCCCATCGCCAGCGCCAGCACGATCGCGGCCAGGCCATAGGCGATGTCGTGATTCTGCGCGAACTGGCCGATCAGCCGCTCGAATCCGGTCTTGCGCACCTCGATCTCGCGCACGGCGGCGGCCAGGACCCGCCCATTCTGGACCAGAAAGGTCTCGGCCGTATAGGTGCCGGTGACGACGCGGGCGGAGAGCGGGAGCCGGGCCCGGTAAAGCACGCCGTCGGTGATCTCGACCGAGCCGGGCGACTCCAGATACAGGCCCGAACGCCCCTTGAGGTCGTTGAGCCCCTTGGCGAACCGCTCGATCTCCGTGGTGTCGCTCAGCGAGGAAGGCGAGAGCTGGAGCTTGCCGAGACCCAGCTCGTAGATGGCGGCGGTGCGCTCGTCGACGAGCTGGTCGATCGGCTTGGACGAGGCCAGCGCATAGAAGCTCGGCGCGGAGCGGAAGTCGATGCTGTCGGCATTCACCCAGATGCCGGCGATCTTCCGTTTCTCGCGCATGGTGATCGACTGGCTCGGGCCTTTCAGCACCACGATGATGTCGGCCGGCTCGTCCGGCAGGCGGCCGCCCGGATAGAGGATCGCGCCGAACAGCAGCAGTTGGGCGCCGGTGAAGCTGAACTGGATCTCGACCGTGCGCTGCGAGACGTCCGGCACCAGTTGCGGCGCGACGCGCTGGGCGGCGCCGGCGCCGGCCACGGACAGCAGCGCCATCGCCAGCAGGAGGCGCAGCCAGCTCACCGCACGACCACCGTGTAGATCTCGTCGGGCCGCCAGCCGAGCCCCAGCGCCATGCGGATGGCGACGATGAGCACGATCAGCGCGAGCGTCACGCGCAGATATTCCGGGCGCGCCTGCATCGAGATCCGCCCGCCGATCTGCGCGCCCACCACGCTGCCGATGAGCAGCAGGAAGGCGAGCACGAGGTCGACCGCATGGGTCGTCACCGCATGCGCCATGGTCGTCACCATGGTGACGAACAGGATCTGGAACAGCGAGGTGCCGATGACGAGCTGCGTCGACATGCCGAGGATGTAGATCATCGCCGGCACGAGGATGAAGCCGCCGCCAATGCCCATCAGCATGGTGATGATGCCGGAGAAGATGCCGAGCAGCAGCGGCGCCAGCGGCGAGATGTAGAGCCCCGAGGCATAGAAGCGCCAACGGAACGGCAGCGCCGCCACCAGCGGATGGTGCCGCCGCTTGCGCGCCTCCGGCCGGATGCCGCGCCGCGCCATCACCAGCGCATGGATGGATTCATGCGCCATCAGCATGCCGATCGATCCCAGCATCACCACATAGAGGAGGCCGATCACCGTATCGATCTGGCCGAGCCGCTCCAGGAACCGGAAGATGAAGGTGCCGATCACCGCGCCGATCATGCCGCCGAACACCATCACGCCGCCCATGTGGAAATCGACGGTCTTGCGCTCGATATGGCTGACCACGCTGGAGACGCTGGCGCCCATCACCTGCGTGGCGGCGGAGGCGGCGGCCACCGTCGGCGGAATGCCGTAAAAGATCAGCAGCGGCGTGGTCAGGAAACCGCCGCCGACGCCGAACATGCCCGAGAGCAGGCCGACGATGCCGCCCAGCCCGATGATGACGAGCGCGTTCACCGACAGATTGGCGATCGGCAGATAGATGTCCATGCCGCTCTCGGTAGTCGCAAAGCGGCCGCGCCAAAAGAGGCGAGCCGGCGGGTCGGCTCAAAAAACCGCGATGAGCGTGATGGCCGGGCCGCGCGCCGGCCGCGCCGCGCCGGCGATGCGCTCGCGCCATTCGGTCGAGAGGCGCAGGCCGCCCGATCCCACCGGCAGGCGCAGCCGCAGCTCCGGGCCGACGTCCAGCCGCTCCGCGCCCGGCTGCGCGCTGCCGGAGAGGCTGGCCCCGAGCGTCAGGTCGTGCCGCTCATGGTCCGCGGTCAGGCGATAGCCGAGGCTGGCCTTGCCGTCGGCGAAGCCGTCGAGGCCGGGCGCGCCGACGATCCCCGCCTGGGCATAGCCCTCGGCCTCGATGCGGGGCGCCACGTCGCTCGGGCCCGCGCCGCCGGCCGCCAGCACGGCGAACCCGCTGCGTCCGCCCGGCCCCAGCCGCTGGCGGCGCTCGGCCAGCAGGGAGACGGGCAGCCGCCCCGGCCGCCAGGCCAGGCCGATCGCGCCTTCCTCGGAGGATGGGCCGGTCAGCGCCCGGCTCAGCCGCGCATAGGCGCTGGCCCGTCCGGCACGCCCTTCCGCCAGGCGATAGTCGAAGCGCATGCCGGCCTGCGATCCGCCCAGCAGTGGCGATTGCGCGAAACCGGCGCCGACCTCCGGACGCCAGAGCAGCCAGGCGGTCATGCTCCAGCGCCGCCCTGCACCGTCCGCCCCGCCCGCGAAAATGGCATCCGCCCGCCCCGGGCTGTCCGCAGCCGCCTCCGTCAGCCGATCGAACAGATCGGGGTTGCGGCGCTGCGTCAGGAAACGCGCGCTGGCTTCCATCAGCCGGCCGGCGCTGCGGCGGTTCCAGCCGGGCATGGGAAGGACCGGCGAACGGAGCGCGCCCGCACTGCTGGGGCCGCGCCCGGCAGGACGCCGTGGACGCAACGTGCCGGCCACTGGCAGGCGCGAGCGCATCGCAAGCGCCGTCGTCCGGGATGGCGACCCGCCATGATCGATCACCGGCCGCTGCTGGACGAGTCTGCCGTCGGCCGAGGCCGATCCCGCCGACCAGAGCATGGGCAGGCCCAGCATCAGCACGCGGCCGGACAGCCAGAGCCCGAGTATCACCGCCAGGAAACGCAGCGGCCGCCCTGTTCCCCCCATCAGGCCGGCACCGGCTCGGCCTGCGGAAAGCGATGCACCGTCTTGTCCCACGCCAGCGCCTGCCCGCGCAGATGCCGTACATAGATGGCCACCGCACGCCGGGCGGCCATCATCGCGATGATGTTGGCCACGATGGTGCGCGGCACGGAGCGCAGCGCCTCGGCCGGCCCATAGGCGCGCCAGACGAACAGCATCCGTATGAGCAGCCGCCACAGCAACAGGCCGGCATTGGCGATCATCAGCCATTGCAGATGGTGCGGCGTCGGACTCGGCGCCCGGCCCGTCCAGCCGTCGATCAGCAGCAGCAGGCTGGCCAGCACCAGCCCGGCATAGGCCGCGAACAGGATGAGCGCGGCAAGCGCGGCGCGCCGGTCGCGCAGGCGCATCCAGATCTCGCTCCAGTGGCCGGACCAGCCCAGCCTGTCCCAGCCGGCCAGCGCGATGCCGACCGTCCAGCGCGCCTTCTGGCGCACCGCGGCGGACAGTGTGTCCGGGAAATATTCGCGCGTGGCGATGAGACCGCCCTGCGCGTCGCGCATCCGCGCGAGGATGCCGCGCCCGCCGGCCTCGCCCAGACGCAGGCCAAGCTCATAATCCTCGGTCAGGCTGGCCGGATCGAACGGGTGTTCGTCGCGCGCCGCCGCGATCCGGCCGAGCGCCGCGCGGTTGAAGCCACAGCCGACGCCCGCCGAGGGCATCGCCGCGCCCAGCGCCTCGCGCGCCAGCAAGGCCTTGCCATGGGCTTCCGCGAACTCGTCCAGATAATGGCCGGAGACCCAGCGCGAGCCACGCGAGACCAGCGGCAGGACCGGCAGCTGGACGAGCGCGAAGCGCGGCGCCAGCAGGCCGATCAGTCGCATCGCGTCCTTGTGCACCACATCTTCCGCGTCGTGCAGGACGATGGCGATCATCTCGCGTTCGTGCGCCGCTTCCCAGCGCAGCATCGCTGACCAGAGCTGGTTGAGGCAATCGGCCTTGGTCGTCGGCCCCGGGCGGTGATTGACGACGAGCGTGATCCGATCCCCGCCATGATCCGCCATGACCGCGCAGATCATGTCGATCGTGGCCGGATCGTTGGGATAGGTGCCCACGAAGATATGGACATCGTCGTCCCGCCAGGCCGCGAGGCAGCCGCGCAGCATGTCGCCGATCACGGCGGACTCGTCCCAGGCCGGAACGAACACCGCGATCGGCCCGGCGGCGCCCGCCGGCGGCAGATCGCGCGCGGTCATGCGCGGAATGCGGGAATAGACGGTCAGCGAACGCCAGAGCCGTCGCGCGCCATAGACGAGATCAAGCAGCAGGTCATCGAGCCCGCCGATCAGCAGACCGACGCCGGCGAACAGCAGCAACTCGTTGCGCAACAACTCGACGCCGACGAATGCCGGCTCCATGCCCCCCTCCGTGTTGCCACGGCCCGGCGCCGACTATCGGCGAAGGACGGATCGCGTGACAAGTATGATTTTTATGATTCTGAGGTCATTGTATCTTTTGCGAACACTTCCCCTTCCGCGAGCGGGCGACATGGCCTGCTCTCGGTTTCAGGCCGAGCAATCCATGCCGGACGGGTTTGACGCTCCCGAGCCGCTCCATTAGCGACAAGCCGATCATGCCGACATCGCATCCTCCCCGTTCCGTATTGCGCGCCTTCCTGACCGGGGAGGCCGGCGGCGGCGTGCTGCTCATCCTCGCTTCGGCGCTGGCGATCATCCTCGCCAATGCCTCGCCGGCCAGCGAGACGGCCTATCACCACCTGCTGCACATGCCGCTCGGCCACACGCTCTCGGCCAGGCTGGGCGAGATGACGCCGCATCTGTGGATCAATGACGGGCTGATGGCGGTCTTCTTCCTGGTCGTCGGCCTGGAGATCAAGCGCGAGTGGCTCGACGGGCGGCTCTCCGACTGGAGCCGGCGCCGGCTGCCGGTCGTCGCCGCGGCCGCCGGGATGGTCGTGCCCGCGATCGTCTATCTCCTCGTGGTGCGCGCCCATGCCGGTCTCTATTCCGGCTGGGCGATCCCCGCCGCCACCGACATCGCCTTCGCGATCGGCGTGCTCGCCCTGCTCGGCCGCCGCGCCCCGCTCTCGCTCAAGCTGCTGCTCACCACCATCGCCATCGTCGACGATATGGGCGCGGTCGCCATCATCGCCATCGCCTATACCGCCAGCATCGGCGGGGCGGCGCTGCTCGCGGCCGGCCTCGTCTATGGCGGCATGATGCTGCTCAACCGGATGGGCGTGAAGGCGCTGTGGCCCTATCTGCTGGCGAGCCTGCTGCTCTGGTTCTGCGTGCTGCTCTCCGGCGTCCACGCGACCATCGCCGGCGTGCTGGCGGCGACCGCCATCCCGATCCGCGGCACGCCCGGCGCGCCGGACGCGACCGACAGCCCGCTCCACCGGCTCGAACATGGCCTGCATCCCTGGAGCGCCTATCTCATCGTGCCGCTGTTCGGCTTCGCCAATGCCGGCGTCGCGGTGCATGGCAGCCTGCTCGAGGCGCTCCGCCAGCCGCTGCCGCTGGCCATCGCGCTCGGCCTGTTCCTCGGCAAGCAGATCGGCATTTTCGGCGCCATCCGGGTCAGCGTCCGGCTGGGGCTCGCCACCGTCCCGCGCGGCGCCACCTGGCTGCAGGTCTATGGGCTGGCGCTGCTCTGCGGCATCGGCTTCACGATGAGCCTGTTCATCGCGGGGCTCGCCTTCCCCGGACGGCCCGCGCTGGCCGAGGAGGCCAAGGCCGGCATCCTCGCCGGCTCCATCCTCTCGGCGATCGCCGGCTTCATCGTGCTGCGCCTCGCGCCGCCCCATCCCGACCAGCAGGCGATCGGAGCGGCCGAGCAGCGCGAGATCGATGCCGATGGGGACGTCGCGTCATGATCACCGGCCGCCGCCGGACGGTGGGACTGCTCGGCGGATCGTTCAACCCGGCCCATGGCGGCCATCGCGCCATCTCGCTGTTCGCTCACGCAACCCTCGGGCTGGACGAGGTGTGGTGGCTGGTCTCGCCGGGCAATCCGCTGAAGCCCAGCGCCGGCATGGCCCCGCTCGCCGAGCGGGTGGCGAGCGCCCAGGACATGTCCCGCCATGCGCCGATCCGCGTCACCGCCATCGAGCGCGATTTCGGCACCTATTATACCGCCGACACGCTGCGTGCATTGCAGTGGCGCTTTCCGCGCATCCGCTTCATCTGGCTGATGGGCGACGACAATCTCATGCAGTTCCACCAATGGAAAGCCTGGCGCGATATAGCGCGCGCCGTCCCCATTGCCGTGATCGCCCGTCCCGGCTATACTGAGCGGGCTTTCGGCTCACCCGCCATGGCCTGGTTGCGGCGTTTCGTCCGACCCGCCAGCCAGAGGAAAAGCTGGACGACATGGAGATTGCCGGCGCTCGTGCATCTGCGCTTTCGCCCTGATCCCCGATCGGCCACCCTGCTCCGGCAGGCGGCCCCCCTTTGGCACCGCAGCTATGCTCATGTCACGCCGCGCGACGACGTGACCGGTCGCCGCATCCCCAAGGAGTGAATTTGCCAGACCCTCTGCCGCCTCGCCTCGCCCATCCCGCCAATGACGCGGGTCCTCCTCCAACCGGCATCGACCTGCCTTCCGATCGGCTCCACGAGATCGTGATGACGTCGCTGGACGACGATCAGGCGCAGGACATCGTCAGCATCCCGCTCGCCGGCAAGAGCAGCATCGCCGACCATATCGTGATCGCCTCCGGGCGTTCCTCGCGTCAGGTCGCCGCGATCGCGCAGAAGCTCGCCGAGCGGATCAAGCAGACGATGGGCCGGTCCGTCCGCATCGAAGGTCTCCCGGTCGCCGACTGGGTGCTGATCGACGCGGGCGACGTCGTCGTGCACATCTTCCGCCCGGAAGTGCGCAGCTTCTACAATCTCGAGCGCATGTGGGGCTTCACCGACGTGCCGCTCGCCGCCGGCGAGGCCTGAGCCCGCCCGCAGCGGACGGGCGCGTAAAGGGGGATCGCCGCCAATGCTGCTGCATATCGTCGCGCGCGGGCGCATCGCCCGCTCGCCGGAGGCCGAGCTTGTCGCGCGCTACATGAAGCGCATCAGCTGGCCCACGCGCATCACCGAGCTGCCGGACCAGGGCGGCAAGGAGCCGCCCGCGCTCCAGACGCCCGCCATCACCGTCATGCTGGACGAGACCGGCATCCAGCTTGGCTCGATCGCCTTCGCCGAGCGCCTCGGCCGCTGGCGCGACGAAGGGGTGCGCGAATGCCGCTTCCTGATCGGCGCGGCGGACGGTTTCACCCAGGCCGAGCGCGACGCGGCGACCCTGCGCATCGCCTTCGGCGCGATGACCTGGCCGCATCTCCTCGCCCGCGCCATGCTCGCCGAACAGCTCTGGCGCGCGACGAGCATCCTTGCCAATCATCCCTATCACCGCGAGGGATAGCGGATGGCGCACGTCTCCGCCCCCGCCAATAACGCACGACATGTGCTCCTGCGAAAGCAGGAGCCCAGGGCCCAACCGAGTTGCCTCGCCGCCCTGGGCTCCTGCTTTCGCAGGAGCACATATGGTGCAGCGACGCTCGATCAATTCTACGTGGGCCCGATCCGCCAACCAGGCGAACGAATCGCTCTTCGCCGCCATCCTTTCATCGCCGTCGCGCTCCTCCTCATCCTCGTGCCCATGGCCCTGCTTGCCCAGCCGGCCGGCTCTCCCGTGCCGGGCACCAGCATGGCCGAGGAGCAGGCCGCGCTGCTGCGCGCCCGCGCCCAGGCGGAGGATGCGCGCAAGCGCAGCGAGGCGCTGGAGGCGCGCGCGCGCCAGAGCGCCGTCGAGGCCGACAGGACGCGCGACCAGATCGCCGCCCTCGCCGCCCGCATCCAGCAGAGCGAGGCGGACCTGCGTGCCGGCCAGGCCCGGATCGCCATCATCGCGCGGTTGCAGCGGGCGCAGGCCCAGCGCCTCTCCGTCCGCCAGCAGCCGATCGTGCGCCTGACCGCCGCGCTCCAGCAGATCGCCCGCCGCGCGCCGATCCTCTCGCTGGTCGAGCCGGGCACGGTGGGCGATGCCGTCCATCGCCGCATCGTGCTCGCCCAGGTGCTGCCGCAGGTCATGGACCGCACCCGCGGCCTGCGCGCGGAGATCGCCCGCAGCGCCGATCTGCGCGCCAGTGCCGAGGCGGCCGCCGACGCCCTCGCCCGCACGCGTGACGGCCTCGCCGCGCATCAGCGCACCCTTGCCGCGCTGGAGCAGCGCCAGCGCGTCGCCACGCGCGATCTGCGCGAGAGCGCCAGCCTGGAGACCGAGCGCGCCCTCGCCATGGGCGAGCAAGTGCGCGACATTGGCGAGCTGATGGACCGCATCGAGGATGCGGGGGTGATCCGCGACGCGCTGATGGCGCTGCCCGGCCCCACGCCGCGCCCCGCCGCGCCCGGCTCCGCGCTGCCCAGCGATCGTGCCACGCCGGACGGCCAGGCCGCGCCGCCCGCCTACCGGCTGCCGGTGGTCGGCGATGTCGTCACCGGCTTCGGCGAGCTTTCGCCGAGCGGCGTGCGTGCGCGCGGCCTGACCATCGCCACCGCGCCGACCGCGACGGTGGTGGCGCCCGCCGCCGGCCGCGTCGCCTTCGCCGGACCGTTCCGGGGCTATGGGCGGATCGTCATCATCGAGCATGGTGGCGGCTGGACGACGCTGATCGCCCAGCTCGACCGCGTCTCCGCGCAAGTGGGCGACCAGCTGCGCCAGGGCGATCCGGTGGGCGCGACGGGCGCAGGCAAGCCCCGTCTGATCGTCGAGCTGCGCCGACAGGACCGGCCGATCGACATCGCCGCGCTGCTGCGCTGAGGGCGCCGTCCCAAGCAAACCGCCGCCGATCCGCCCGAACGCCAAGCTTTCCTGCGCAAACCCGCTCAATGCCCCCTCTCCTCCGGCCTTCCGACCGAGCCCATTCAGCCTCGCGTAACCCCGCCGCGCCCATGATGTCGCGGCGCTAGGCAGACTCTGCATTCGCGCCTATAGGTTCAGAACGACACGTCTTTCTTGAAAGCCGCCACGATGCCGAGCGCACGCAAGACCTTCCTCATCCGCTCCGCCGCCCTGCTGGGCGCGATCGCGCTGATCCCCGCCTCCACCTCGGCGGTCACGGAAAGCGAGAGCGCGACCTACCAGCAGCTCGACCTGTTCATGGACGTCTTCCAGCGCGTGCGGGCAAGCTATGTCGACAAGGTGGACGATGCGACGCTCATCAAGGGCGCCATCGAGGGCATGCTCTCCAGCCTCGATCCGCACAGCTCCTATCTCGACGCCAGCGATTTCGAGAATCTGCGCACCCAGACCGAGGGCAGCTATGGCGGCCTCGGCCTCTCGGTGACGGCGGAGGACGGCGTCATCAAGGTCATCGCCCCGACCGATGACACCCCCGCCGCTCGCGCCGGCATCAAGGCGGGCGACTATATCACCCACATCAACGGCCAGCTGATCTACGGCAGCTCGCTGGACGAGGCGGTTGCGAAGATGCGCGGCGATCCGGGCACGAACGTGACGCTGAGGATCGCCCGCGAGGGCCGCGACGAGCCGTTCGACGTCACCATGACCCGCGCGATCATCGATCTGCAGCCGGTCAAGTGGCAAGTGAAGGACGGCATCGGGGTCGTCAAGATCATCAGCTTCTCGGCCAATACCGGCGCGGACGTGCGCAGCGCCCTGCGCTCGATCGACCAGTCGCTGGGCCACAAGCCGACCGGCTATATCGTCGACCTGCGCTCCAATCCGGGCGGCCTGCTCGACGAGGCCGTGGCCGTCTCCGACGCCTTCCTCTCCAGCGGCGAGATCGTCTCCCAGCGCGGCCGCCTGCGCGGCGACACCCGCGCTTACTATGCCCGCGCCGGGGACGATGCGCAGGGCCTGCCGATCATCGTGCTGATCGACGCCGGCTCGGCTTCCGCCTCGGAGATCGTTGCCGGCGCGCTGCAGGACCATCACCGCGCGCTGGTGATGGGCGAGCGCAGCTTCGGCAAGGGCAGCGTGCAGACGCTGCTGCCGCTCTCCTCCGACACCGCCCTGCGCCTCACCACTGCGCGCTATTATACGCCCTCGGGCCGATCGGTGCAGGAAGGCGGCATCGAGCCCGATGTGCTGGTGCCGCAGCTTTCCGACGAGGATTATGCCAAGCGCCCGCGCTACCGCGAAAGCGACCTGCGCCGCCATCTCATCAACGAGGCCAAGCTGGACCGCAGCGAGCTGGAGGCCGACACCAACACCGATCCGCGCTTCACCGCCACGGCGGAGCAGCTCAAGGAACAGGGCATCGACGATTTCCAGCTTCATTACGCGCTGCAGACCATCGGCCGTCTCGGCCCGACCCCGCAGCTTGCCGATCGCGATCAGAGCGCGACGCGGCGACGCTGAGATGAGGCGCAGACAATCCCTTGCGCTGGCCCGGCTGGTCGCCTTCCTGCTGCCGGTCGCCCTGCTGGGCGGCGCGCTGGTCTCGCAATATGGCTTCGGGCTCTATCCCTGCGAGATGTGCATGTGGCAGCGCTGGCCGCATCTCGCCGCCATCATCGCCGCGCTGGTCGCCATCCTGCTGCGCCGTCAGCCGGCGATGAGCGCGACCTTCACGCTGCTCGCCGCGCTCGCCATCCTCACCAGCGGGGCGATCGGCCTGTTCCATGCCGGCGTCGAATATGGCTGGTGGGAAGGCTTCACCACCTGCTCCACGGTGGGCCCGCCGCCGCCCGGCATGTCGCAGCTCGATGCGATCATGCAGGCGCCGCTCACCCGCTGCGACGTCGCGCCCTGGGACCTGTTCGGCATCTCGCTGGCCGGCTTCAACGCCATCTTCTCCATCGGCGGCGCGCTGCTCGTCTTCGCGCTGGTGCGGCGCTGGGGCAAGGCATGAGCGCCCCTCGTCCCGGCCGGTGCGCGCCCGATCGCGGCGCGATGCTACGCGTCGACCAGGCCGGCGAATATGGCGCGGTGCGCATCTATGCCGGCCAGCTCGCCGTGCTCGGCGACCGCCATCCGATGAGCCGCGAGATCGCCCATATGGCCGCGCAGGAGGAGCGCCACCGCGCCCGCTTCGACGCGATGATCGCGCAGCGCGGCGTGCGGCCGACCTTGCTCCAGCCCGTCTGGCATGTCGCCGGCTTCGCGCTCGGCGCGGCCACGGCCGTGCTGGGGCCGGAGGCCGCCATGGCCTGCACCGCCGCCATCGAGACCGAGATCGACGATCATTATGGCCGTCAGCTGGACGCGCTGGGCGACAGGGATCCGGAACTTTCCGGCGCCATCGCGGATTTCCGGACCGAGGAAGTCGAGCATCGCGAGGCGGCGCTCAGGGCCGGCGCGGAATCGGCGCCCGCCTATCCGTTCCTGTCCGGCCTGATCCGGCTCGGCTGCCGCGCCGCCATCGCCCTGTCCACGCGTATCTGAAGAGGAAATATAGCCATGCGCGCCCTGCCTTTCGCCCTGACCCTCGCGGCGGCATTCGCGGCCGCGCCCGTGCTGGCCCAGGCCCCCGCCGATCCCGCCCCGCCGGCCGAGGAGACGCCACCGCCGCCAGCGGTCGGTCCGCAGGACACCGAGAAGGTCAAGCAGGTCATCGTCTATGGCGAAGATCCCTGCCCGCCGAGCACGCCCGACGAGATCATGATCTGCGCCCGCATGCCGGACAATGAGCGTTTTCGCATCCCGCCCGAGCTGCGCACCGATCCCAACTCGCCGGCCGTGCAGAGCTGGGTGAACCGGGCGCGCACGCTGGAATATGTCGGCCTTTCGGGCACCGACAGCTGCTCGACGATCGGCGGCGGCGGCTTCACCGGCTGCTTCCAGCAGCTCGCCCGCGCCGCGCGCGAGGAGCGCAAGACCATGCTCGGCAGCGCGAGCTGGGGCGCTGCCGTCGCCAAGGCCCGCGAGGAGCGCCTGCGCAATCTCGATGCCGAGTCCGAGGAAATCGAGGCCCAGGCCCAGGCCGACGAAGCCGCGCGGCGCCAGGCCGAACAGGCCCCGCCGCCTCAACCGGACGACGGCTAGGATGGACCGGACGGCCAGTAAGCCTGTCCGGCAGCCCCTGACGAATGGCTGGCGAATGCCTATCCCGATCCAGGACAAGCGCAGTGCTCCTGCGAAAGCAGGAACACGGCTGAGACCGCGAGCAGGACCGGCTATCCCTCGGCGCGTTCCATCCCGATTATGACGCTTCCACCGGAGCGACATGCCGCCATCGCAACAGCCCCCCCTCCGTTCGCCCTGAGCTTGTCGAAGGGCCGTCCTTCTTCTTCAGTCGAAGGCACGCCCCTCCCGACAAGCCCGGAACGCACGCAAACCCAGGCCGCCCATCAGCCGGAACCTTCCCCCATCGCCGTTCGTTCCACGCCCATCACTCCATGGCTTTCCGTCGCGGAATCGGCCGCGTTCGGAAGGGCCCGAGCGTGGGAGACCGATCGATGCCGCTTCTCAATGTCGTCATCATCCTCATCGTCGTCGGCGTGCTGCTGTGGCTGGTGAACAGCTACATTCCCATGGACGGCAAGATCAGAAGCATCCTCAACGCCGTGGTGGTGATCGCGGTCGTGCTCTGGCTGCTCCAGACCTTCGGCGTGCTGGGTTCGCTCGGCGGCATCCATGTCGGCTGATCCGCGGATGATGGCGTGACGAGCGGCGCCCGCGCCGCCCGTCCTCCCTGTCGTGCGCGTCAGGCCGCGCGTTCGGGCACCGGCACGTTGAACCCGTTGAGCGTCATCGAGACGAGGCAGTAGAGCCCGACCAGATAGACCAGTTCGTTGGCGCCATGCTGGCCGAAGGTCTTGACCGCCAGTTCCCAGCAGGGATCGGGCAGCACGCCGCCATTCACCAGCGCATGGGCGACGTCATAGGCGATATTGTCCTCCGCCGAGAGGTCGGCCGGCTTGAGGTCGGCGCACAGCGCGGAGAGGCGCTCGTCGGTCATGCCGACGCGCTCGGCCACCGCGATATGGGCATAAAGCTCATAGGCGGCGTCGAAATGCGCGCCCGTCACCAGGATCGCCACTTGCCGCGCGCTCTCGGGCAGCGTCGCTTCCATCGACATCGCCTTGGTGAGGTTCCAGATCGCGCCGCCGATTCGCGGTTCGTGCAGCCAGGGGTTCCACGGGCCCATCAGCGCGCCGTCCTCGCGCGTCGACACGAAATCGTTGAAATTGGTGGCGATGCCCGCCTTCATGTCCTCGTAAAGCGGCTTTTGGGCATCGGTGAGATCGGCGGGAGCGATGAGCGGAAGACGCATCTGTGCAATCCTTTGCTGAGAGGCGGCCCTGATAGCATGACCAGCGCTGACAACATGTGACATCCGCCGGGGTTCCCGGGCATGTGACGCGCAAGGAATGCCTTCTGATTCGGCCGCGCTTGCTCTAGGTCTCGCCCGTGACCGCCGCTCCCGCCATCGCTCTCGATCCGATGCCTGCCGCCCGGTTCCCGCGCATCGCCGGTCCGGGGGCACGGTGGCGCATATCGGGACGCGTCTGCCGGCTTGACCGCGCCGCGATCGGGCGCTTTTATGCCGGCCGCTCGACCCTCATGGACAAGCTGCGCATCCTGACCGGCAAGACAGTCATGCCGATCGTTCGCATCGCTCGGGCGCTCGGAGCCGCCGACGCATGAAGAAGGCCGTCATCATCGGCGCCGGATTCGGCGGTCTCGCCCTGGCGCTGCGGCTGCAGTCGGCGGGCATCGCCACGACGGTGATCGAGGCGCGCGACCGTCCGGGCGGCCACGCCTATGCCTGGCACAAGGACGGCTATATCTTCGATGCCGGGCCGAGCGCCGTCACCGATCCCGATTGCCTCGCGCAGCTCTGGCGCCTGTCCGGCCACGACATGGCGCAGGACATGACGCTGCTGCCGGTCACGCCTTTCCACCGGCTCCACTGGCCGGACGGCAGCAGCTTCGACCATTCGGGCGACGAGGCCCGGTTGCAGAGCGAGGTGGCCAAGCTGAGCCCCACCGACATAGCGGGCTTCCGCAAGTTCCTCGAGTATAGCGCCGCTGTCTGCCGGGAGGGCTATGAGCGGCGCGGCCATGTCGCTTTCCCGGATATCCGCTCGATGCTGAAGGCCGCGCCGGACCTCGCCCAATATCAGGCTTGGCGCTCGGTCCATTCCATGGTGTCGGGCTTCGTGAAGAACGAGAAGCTGCGGCAGGCGCTCTCCTTCCACACGCTGCTGGTCGGCGGCAATCCGATGACCGCCAGCGCCCTCCATGCGCTCATCCCCAGGCTGGAGATGCAGGGCGGCGTCTGGTTCCCCAAGGGCGGCGTCAATGCGCTGGCATGCGCCATGGTCACGCATTTCGAGCGGCTGGGCGGCACGCTGCATCTGGGCGATCCGGTCGCGCGGATCGAGACGGTGGGCGATCGCGCCGCCGGCGTCGCCACCCGCGCCGGACTGCGCTTCGAGGCCGATGCAGTCGCCAGCAACGCGGACCTCATGCACAGCTATGCCGATCTGCTCTCGGAGCATGGCCGCGGCCGCAGCCATGCGCTCAGGCTCGCCCGCAAGCGCTGGAGCCCCAGCCTGTTCCTCGTCCATTTCGGCATCGAGGGCAGCTGGCCGGGCATCCCGCACCACATGATCCTGTTCGGCCCGCGTTACAGGGAGCTGCTCACCGATATCTTCGATCATGGCGTGCTGGCGCAGGATCTGCTGATCTCCCTCAGTCATCCGAGCGTGACCGATCCCGATCTCGCCCCGCCGGGGCACTCGACCTTCCGGGCGGCCGTGCCGGTGCCGCATCTCGGCAAGCTGCCGGTCGACTGGTCGCAGATCGGCCCGATCCTCGAGAACCGCATCCTCGACGAGATCGAGCGGCGCTTCATCCCCGATATCCGCTCGCGTATCCGCGTAAAATTCTCATATGATCCCAATAATTTATCGATCGATCTTCACACCTATCATGGCAGCGCGCACAGCCTGGAGCCGCTGCTCGGCCAGAGCGCCTGGCTGCGCCCTCACAATCGCGACGATGTGATCGGCAACTTCTATCTGGTCGGCGCGGGCACGCATCCCGGCGCCGGCATACCCGGCGTGGTGGCCTCGGCCCAGGCGACCGCGACCCTGATGCTGGAGGAGCTTGGATGACGATGTTCAACCGCCTTGCCGTCTATTGCGGCTCGGCGACCCCGCCCGATCCCGTCTATGTGGAGACCGCACGCGCGGTCGGCGTCGCGCTGGCGCGGCGCGGCATCGCCATCGTCTATGGCGGCGGCAAGGCGGGCCTGATGGGCATACTCGCGGACGCAGCGATGGCGGCCGGCGGCGAGGTGATCGGCGTCATCCCGGAGGCGCTGGTGTCCACGGAGGTCGCGCATCGCGGCCTCACCGAGCTGCATGTCGTGCCGGACATGCACGCCCGCAAGGCGCTGTTCACCAGCCTGTCGGACGGCTTCGTCACCCTGCCCGGCGGCGTCGGCACCATGGACGAGCTGTGGGAAGCGATCAGCTGGGCGCAGCTCGGCTATCATGACAGGCCGGTCGGCCTGCTCAACGTGGCCGGCTTCTACGACCAGCTCATCGCCTTCAACCGGCACATGGTGGAGACTGGCTTCATCCGTCCGCCGCACGCGGGCATCCTGATCGCGCGCGATACGCTGCCCGCGCTGATCGACGCCATGGCCGCCTATGAACCGCACCAGACCATTTTCTCGATGCGGGCGGAGCAGCTCTGACCATGGCACGGGGCTGACCGATTCTGCCATGCTGCTTCTCTCCGTTCGTCTCGAGCGGAGTAGTTGGGCTTGTTGAGCCCCTCGTCGAGAAGGACGTTCTCGATTGGCCGCTCGAACCGAACGGTGGTTCATAGATAAGATGTCGGCTTCTCACCCGGGCCCAAGCCGCTTCTTGATCGGGATCAATGCGCCGGCGCGGACCTTCTGCTGTGCCCCGGCATGAGGAGGTCCCGATGATACCCACCGCTCATGACTATTACCGCGCCCGCGCACGCGAGCACCGCCGCCTGGCGCTGGCCGCCCTCGCGATGGAGCAGCGCGCAAGGCACGAGACGCTGGCCGAGGCCTATACGAGCCTCGCGCAGCGCTACAAGCTCAGGCAAATCGTCACGCTGCGCATATGACGGCGGGCCTTAATCCCCGCCCAGCAGCTTCAGGGCCCGCTTGTGCAGCCGCCGCAGCGCCGCCGCATGCAGCGCGGGGACCGCGCACAGCATGCCCACCACATGCGGATCGGGCTTGTTGTAGACGATCGGCTCGCCCAGCACGTCGGTCACGGTCGCGCCGGCTTCCTGCGCGATGAGGCTGGCGGCCGCGATGTCCCATTCCGCGCCCCGGCGCAGGCCGGCGACCATGTCGGCCTCGTCCGCCGCCACCATCGCCATGCGCAGCGCGATCGAATTGGGCTTGGGCACCAGCACATAGGGCATGTCCACCCGGCGCAGGTCGTCGAGCGGCACGCGCGCGCCCTCCAATGTCGCCTGGTCGCCGACCGCGAGCCGCGCCTCGTTGCGATAGGCGCCCTGCCCACGCACCGCCCACCAGCGCTCGCCGCGCGCCGGCGCGACCAGCACGCCGGCCGTCACCACGCCATTCTCCGCCAGCGCGACGGAGATGGACCAGCCGGCGCGCCCGCGCACGAAATCCCGCGTACCGTCGATCGGATCGACCAGCCAGGCCAACCGCGCCTCGCTGCGCCCCGGCGTCTCCACGCTCTCCTCGGAGAGCCAGGCGGCTTCCGGCAGCAAGGCGCCGAGCCGCGCGCGCAGCAGCGCATCGACCGCGAGGTCCGCCTCGCTCACCGGCTCGCCGGGCAACTTCTCCCATTGCCGCTCCGCCGGCCGGCCTTCCGCCCAGTCGGCCATGGCCAGCGCGCCCGCCTCGAGCGCGATCGCCAGCATGTCCCCGATGAGGCCGTCACTCGCCGGCAATGGTCATTCCGTCGATGCGCAGGGTGGGCACGTTGATGGGGTAGCGGAACTGCAGGTCATTGGCCGCGACGAGCCGCGCGAACATATCCCTGAGATTGCCCGCGATCGTCACTTCCGCGACCGCATAGCCGACCGAGCCGTTCTCGATGAGGAAGCCCGAGGCGCCCCGGCTATAGTCGCCGGTCACGGGATTGACGCCATGACCAATCAATTCCGTGACATAGAGTCCGCGCTTCACATCGGACAGCAGCTCTCGCGGCGATGCCGTGCCGCCCTCCAGCCGCACATTGGTGGCGCCCACGCCCGGCGCGCCGCCGCCCCGCGTCGCATGGCCCGTGGGCGCTAGGCCGAGCTGGCGCGCCGAGGCGCTGTCCAGCATCCAGTCGACCAGCACGCCGTCGTCGATGAGCCGCACCGGCGCGGTCGGCAGCCCCTCGCCATCGAACGGGCGCGAGCGCAGACCGCGCGGGCGCAGCGGATCGTCGATCACATGTAGACCCGCGGGCAGCACGGCCTTGCCCCTGACGTCGAGCAGGAAGCTCGCCTTGCGCGTCACGGCCGGTCCCGCGATCGCGCCGAGCAGATGGCCGATCAGGCTGTTGCCGACGCGCGGATCGAAGATGACGGGCATGGCGCCGCTCGCGACCCGAGTCGGGTTGAGGCGCGAGACGGCGCGCGTGCCCGCCCGCATGCCGATCGCGTCCGGCGTCTCGAGATCGTCGATGTGGCGCGCGCTGTGGCTGGCATGGTCGCGCTGCATCCCCGCCCCTTCGCCGGCGATGACGCTTGCCCAGAGCGAATGCAGCGTCCCGGCATAGGCGCCGGCAAAGCCATGGCTGGTGGCAAGCGCCATCTGCGCGCGGCCGAACGACGCGCCGCCGCCCTCGCTGTTCGTCACGCCGATGACGCCGCGCGCCGCATCCTCCGCCGCCAGCGCCCGCGCGCGCAACTCGGCGGGCTCGGGCTCCTCGTCATCCTCGATGTCGAGCGCGGGCGGCTTGCGGCGCAGCAGCCGGTCTTCCGGCGCGAGGCCGGCATAGTCGTCCTCCGGCGCCTCGCGCGCCATGGCGATCGCCCGCTCGACCAGTGTCTCCAGCGTGCGCGGCGCGAGATCGGACGAGGAGACGGTCGCCGAGCGATGGCCGATGAAGACGCGCAGGCCGATATGCTCGGATTCGGACCGCTCCACATCCTCCAGCTCGCCCAGCCGCACCGAGACGCCGGACGAGGCGTCGCAGCCATAGACCGCGTCGGCCGCGTCCGCGCCAGCCGTGCGGGCGGCGGAGGCGAGCGCCTGGGCGCGATCGAGGGCATCGTTGAGGCTGAGCATGGAGAGCGCGATCCGGTCTGTTTCAGAGGCTGCGCTTTAGCCATGCGGGGCTGGCGACGCAATGCGACGGCTTGCGATCCGGTTTCTGCCGTTTCGTCCCCTGCCGTGGAGGCAAGTCGGCATTCACCGCAAACCGAGGTCCGAACCGATCCACTACGCCACTCCGTTCGCCCTGAGCGAAGTCGAAGGGCTCTACTGAGCGGAGCGAAGTGGGCTTCGCCTGCGGCTCAGCCAAGCCCTTCGACTTCGCTCAGGGCGAACGGTGTATTGGGGCCATGTCCGCTCCCCCCAAGCCGCCATCCCGGAAAAAAGGGGCGGCCCAAGGGGTAGCCGCCCCTCCCCCTTATTCAGTCCACGAAGGCCCGCTCGATCACATAGTCGCCCGGCTTGGCGTTGGAGCCTTCCACGAAGCCGAGCCCGTCCAGCATCGCTGCGGTCTCCCGGATCATCGCCATCGAGCCGCAGAGCATCACCCGGTCGGTCGCCGGATCGAGCCGAGATGGCCCGCCGACGCCATGGAACAGCGCGCCGCTCTCGATCAGCGTGCCGATTCGTCCGGTGGTGCGGAACGGCTCGCGCGTCACGGTCGGATGATAGTTGAACTGGAGCAGCGCCTGGTCCTGCACCAGCGGATCGCCGGCCAGCTGGGCCTCCAGCTCGACCCGATAGGCGAGGTCCGCGACTTCCCGCACCGAATGGGCGAGGACGACCTGGCCGAAGCGGTCATAGATGTCCGGATCGCGCGCCACGCTCAGGAACGGCGCGAGGCCCGTGCCGGTCGCGAGCAGGAACAGGCGGCTGCCGCCGGTCAGCGCGTCGGCGACGAGCGTGCCGGTCGGCTTGCGGCCGAGATAGATACGGTCGCCGGACCGGATCCGGCACAGGCGCGAGGTCAACGGCCCGTCCGGCACCTTGATGGACAGGAATTCCAGTTCCTCGGCATAGGCCGCGCTGGCGATCGAATAGGCCCGCAGCAGCGGCCGGGCTTCGCCCGGCAGGCCGATCATCACGAATTCGCCCGAACGGAAGCGGAAGGTCGGCGGGCGCGTGATCGCGAAGCTGAACAGATGCGGCGTCCAATGGCGCACCCAGAGCACTTCCTCGACACTGAGCGCGCCGGTCGGAACCATCTCGAACCCCTTGTGCGTCATCTCATTCATGGGGAAACCTGTCATATCGGGGATCGATGTCCGCCAGATCGGGCGAGAGGCCGGCGTCGGCCATGCCCTGTGCCAGCGCGGAGAGAGCGATGAGCAGCGTGGCGGCCGCCTCGGGCCTGACGATCATCGCCATCGTGTCGCGCGCCGTTTCCGTGGGAGTCCGCGGCACCGAACGCAGCAGGCTGACGAGCAGGGCCTCATGCTCGCTCACCCGGGCGCAGTCGATCGCGGCGAAGCGCAGCGGGGTCAGTGCCTCGCGGTTGAGCACCGCCATCAGCATGTGGAAGTGCGGCAGGCTCGCCATGAGCGCATAGGTCTCGAAGGCCGCCGCGATGTCGCCGCACGGACACCGCCCCGCGCCGGCCGCCTTCACCCAATGACGCATGGCCCAGAGCAGGAGGCGGCCGCCCAGATTGAGCGACTTGACCGGCCGGTCGATCAAATCATACATGCAATGATCCAATTGCTAATGCGAACTACTCGCAAGTCCACTAGCGCTCCTGCCTTCCGCGTCAAGCGCTTTGTGCGGGCGCCTCCCCTCTGGCTCGGGCCTAACGGAGGTTGTGGAAGTTGTGCCCTACTCCGTTCACCCTGAGCGAAGTCGAAGGGCGAACGGAGACTGGCATGTCCGCTCCCCATCCCAGCCCCGCCGGCTTCTTCGGCGGTCAAACCGCTCTCAAGTCCCCAGCCAGTGCTGCAGCATGTGCCGCGCCACAGCGATCGGCGAGGGGGGCAGGAAGCGCGCCCCCGGATCGCCCGCAAGCGCGGCGCGGACCTCGTCGCGCGTCACCCAGATCGCGTCGGCGATCTCCTGCTCGTCGAGCGTCAGCTCCGTGTCGAGTGCCTGCGCCATGCAGGCGATCATCAGTTGCGAGGGGAAGGGCCAGGGCTGGCTGAACAGATAGTCGACCCGTCCGGTGCGGATGCCGACCTCTTCCCACAATTCGCGCCGGACGGCTTCCTCGAACGTCTCGCCCGGCTCGACGAAGCCCGCCAGCGCCGAGAAACGCCCCGCCGGAAAGCGCGGACTGCGGCCGATCAGCACATGATCGCCATGCTCCGCCAGCATGATGACGACCGGATCGGTGCGCGGGAAATGCTCGGCGCTGCAGGTGCCGCATTGCCGCGACCAGCCGGCCTTGACCGGATGGGTCTGGGCGCCGCAGCGGGCACAGAACTGGTGCCGGTCATGCCAGTCGACGAGGCTGCGCGCGCCGCCATAGAGCGCCGCCTCGGCCGGGTGGAGCCTGGGCACGATCTCCCAGACCTTGGGCGGAAAGCCCTGGGGTCCATCGGGCTTGAGGACGATCAGCGAGACGAACAGCGGCGTGCCGTCCTCGCGCAGCCCGAGCAGCGCATGGTCGGCCAGCGCATCGCGCGGTGTCACAGGCCGTGTCGCCAGCATCCCCGCGTCGGTCGGCAGCGGATCGAGCCCGTCGAGCAGTATGATCAGCGCGCGCGGATCGGCCCAGGCCGCGGCCAGCCGATCCGGATTGACGCGCAGCTGATCGGCGCGATCGAGCGTGCCGCCGGTGAAGGCGATGACCGGCTCGGGGATGGCGCTCCTCTGGTTCATCGCCGGTCGTCCTCCCGGATGGCATTGCCGGTCGCCAGCGCCGCCACCCGCGCGAACAGGGTCGGCAGGCCGGCGTCGCCGAGTCGATCGATCGGCCACCATTGGCCGGGGCCGAGCGCCTTGGCAATGGCGGCGCCGGACAGCGCCCGGTCCACCCGCAACCGCATCACATCCAGCTCCAGCGCGAAATGTGTGAAGACATGGCGCACGCGCCCCGGCACCGCCGACCAGTCGCCGGGCAATGGCGGTGCATGGTCCGGCCCGCCTTCCAGCCAAGCGCCTGTGGGCACGCCGCGCATGCCGCCCAGCAGGCCTCGTTCCGGCCGGCGGACCAGCCATACGGCACCCTCGCGCTCGACCCACCAGGCGAGAGCGCGCCGCTCCGGGCGCGCCTTCCGCAGGGCCTTGACCGGATAGCGCTCCGGCTCGCCCGTCGCGCGTCCGGCACAAGCCGCGGCGAGCGGGCAGGCCGGGCAGGCCGGGTTGCGCGGCGTGCAGATCGTCGCGCCGAGATCCATCATCGCCTGCGCGAAGTCGCCGGCATCGGCGTCCGGCGTGATGCGATCAGCCAGGGCGCGCAGCGCCGGCTTGGCCGCCGGCATCGGCGTCTCCACCGCGAACAGCCGGGCGACGACGCGCTCGACATTGCCGTCCACGACCACGGCGCGCCGGCCGAAGGCGATCGCCGCGACTGCCGCCGCGGTATAGGCGCCGATCCCCGGCAGCGCGCGCAGGCCCGCCTCGTCGGTCGGGAAGCACCCGCCCAGCGGCCCGGCCACCTGCCGCGCGCAGGCCAGCAAATTGCGCGCCCGGGCATAATAGCCGAGGCCTGCCCAGGCGGCCATCAGCGCCGCATCGTCCGCACCGGCCAGCGCTCCGACCGTCGGCCAGCGCGCCAGGAAGCGCTCATAATAGGGGATGACGGCGGCCACTGTGGTCTGCTGCAGCATGATCTCGCTCAGCCACACCCGATAGGGGTCGGGCGGCGGCGATCCCGGCGGGCTGCGCCAGGGCAGCACGCGCGCATGGCGGCGATAATGCGCCAGCAGCGCTGGCGCGACCTGATCGTCCGCGGTGATTAATCCATCGACGGGCATGGCCCGCCTATGGCATGGACGAGGCAATGACAGAACAACCCATCGAGACGAAGGCGAAGGCGAGCAGATCCCGAACCCGCGCAGGCACGTCCGTCGCGCCGGCCGAGCGGCCCCGCGTCAACGCGCCGCGCGCCATCGCCGATCTCATGCCGGACATCGGCCGCGCCGCCTTCCGCAAGTTCGGCTTCATCCAGTCCAGCGTGGTGACGCGCTGGGCTGAGATCGTCGGCCAGCGCTATGCCGGCCTCACCAGCCCCGAGTCGATCCGTTTCCCCGCCGGCAAGCGGGCGGGCGGCACACTCCAGCTCGTCGTCGCCAGCGGCCATGCGCCAATGGTCCAGCATATCCTCCCCGAGATCATCGAGCGGGTGAACCGCTTCTTCGGTTATGAGGCCGTGGCGCGGGTGGCGATGCGCCAGGGCCTGGTCACACCGGCCGAGCCGGCCCGCCGACCGCCGCCGCAGATGCTCCGCCCGATCCCGCAGGAGCTGGGCGAGGGCCTGCGCGAAGTGAGCGATCCGGAGCTGCGTGCCGTGCTCGAATCGATCGCGCTGGGGCTTGCCAATCCCGCGCCGCCGCCGAAAGTCCGCTGACCCGGTCATGCCCATGAAGGTTCCATCGATGCTGCACATGCTGCGCCGCTTGCTCATCTGCCTCCTGCCACTCGCCACGCTCGCCGCACCGGCTGGCGCGCCAGCGCAGCAACAGCAGCAGGCGCGCGATTGGTCGCGGACCGTGACGCTGGGCGCCAATGGCGCCTATATCCTCGGCAATCCGAACGCGCCCACCAAGCTCATCGAATATATGAGCTACACCTGCCCGCACTGCGCGCATTTCGCGCAGGAGGCGACGGCGCCGCTCAAGACCGGCTGGATCCGGCACGGCCTCATCAGCATCGAGTATCGCAATTTCGTGCGCGACGCCTTCGATCTTTCCGCCGCGCTGCTGGCGCGCTGCGGCGGCGCCTCGAAATTCCTCGGCAATCATGAGGCGATCTTCGCCAATTATGATGCCTGGATGGACAAGGCGCGGACCTTTGCGGCCAGTCCCGAAGCCGCCAATGCCCCCAATGACCGCGTGGCGCAGCTGACCGCCATCGCCGACAAGACCGGGCTTTTCGCTCTGCTCGCCCCGCGCGGGCTGACCACGGCCGCGCAACGCGCCTGCCTGGCCGATCCGCAGGCGATGAACCAGGTGCTTGCCCTGACCGCCGGCGCCTGGGACAATCAGGGCTTCTCCGGCACGCCTTTCTTCCTGCTCAACGGCAGCCCGCTCGCGGATATCCATGATTGGGCGTCGCTGCGGCCGCGCCTGCCGGCATTGCCCGCGCCCCGCAACTGAGCTAGATCAGCCGCTCATCCGCTCCCTTCCCCTCCACGAGGCTCCCGAATGATCCGTCAAGCCCTTGCCCCCCTTGCTTTCGCGCTGTTCGCCCTCTCCGCATGCGGTTCGCAGAGCGGCGGGTCCAGCGCTGGCAATGCGGCCGGACCGGTGGCGGGCAAGGCAGCGCCCGCCGGCACGACCTGGGCGGACACGATCAGCGCGACGCCCGAGGGCGGCTTCCGCATGGGCAATCCGGACGCGCCGATCAAGCTCATCGAATATGGCTCCTACACTTGCCCGCACTGCCGCGACTTCACCGAGACCTCGCACGAGGTGCTGGAGCGCGACTATGTGAACACCGGCAAGGTGAGCTTTGAATATCGCAACTTCGTGCGCGATCCGCTCGACATCTCGGTTTCCCTGCTCGCCCGCTGCAGCGGCCCGGAGGCCTTCTTCCCACTCAGTCTGCAATTCTTCCAGAACCAGGTGGCGATGATCGAGAAGGTCCAATCCTATGGCGAGGCGGCCTATCAGGCGGCCATCGCCGCGCCGCCCAACCAGCGCTTCATCAAGCTGGCCGAGCTGGGCGGCCTCATCGAGTTCGCCAAGCAGCGCGGCATCCCGGAGGACAAGGCGCGCACATGCCTCGCCAACGCGCGCGAGGCGGATGCACTGGCCACCGGGGTCGATCGCGCCGTCTCGCAATTCCAGGTCAACGGCACGCCCACCCTCATCATGAACGGTGCGAAGTTGGAGAATGTGGCGACCTGGCCCGCGCTGCAGGAGCGCCTCAAGGATGCGGGCGCCTGATTGGCTGAGCGGGGGACAGGGCGAGGCATCCCCATTGCCGGCCTCCGCATGCGCGGCGGGCACTGAGCCATGCAGATCCGCCGCCTCAAGCTGACCGGCTTCAAGAGCTTCGTCGAGCCGACCGAGTTGCGCATCGAGCCGGGCCTGACCGGCATCGTCGGGCCCAATGGCTGCGGCAAGTCCAACCTGCTGGAAGCGATCCGCTGGGTGATGGGCGAATCCAGCCCCAAGTCGATGCGCGGCGGAGGGATGGACGATGTGATCTTCGCCGGCACCGCTACCCGGCCGCCGCGCGATTTCGCCGAGGTGGCGCTGTTCGCCGGCCTGCCTTCCGGCGCCTTCCTGCCCGCCGTCGAGCTGGGGCCCGAGGGCGAGCTGGATGTGGTGCGTCGCATCGAGCGCGGCGCCGGCAGCGCCTATCGCGCCAATGGCCGGGACGTGCGCGCCAAGGATGTGGCGCTGATCTTCGCCGATGCGGCCACCGGTCCGCACAGCCCGGCGCTGGTCAGCCAGGGCAAGATCGCCGCCGTGATCGCCGCCAAGCCGGCCGAACGTCGCGCCATGCTGGAGGAAGCGGCGGGCATTGCCGGTCTGCATGTGCGCCGCAAGGACGCCGAGCAGAAGCTGCGGGCGAGCGAGGTCAATCTCGCCCGGCTCGCCGACATTCTCGCCGAGATGGACCTCCGCGCCGCCGCGCTGCGCCGGCAGGCGCGGGCGGCCGAGCGCTATGCCCAGCTCAGCGAGCAGATCAATCTCGCCGAGGGCCGCGCCCTCTTCGCGCGGCATCGCGAAGCCGCCGCCGCCGCCGACCGGGCGGCCGCCGAGGCCGAGGAGGCGGAGGGCCGGGTCCGCGCGGCGCAGGAAGCGCAACTCGGCGCCGCTGCTCATGCCCAGGCCGCGATCGAGGCGCTCGCCACCGCCCGCGCCGCCGCCAACAGCGCGCGCGAGGTGGCCAGCGAGGCTCGCTTCAAGCTGGAGCGCCTGACCGCCGAACGCGATGGGGTCATCCGCCGCATTGCCGAGCTGCGCGGTCAGATCGACCGGATGGGCGAGGACCAGGCGCGCGAAGGCGCCCTCGCCGCCGATGCCGCCAGCGCGATCGAGGTATTGCAGGCGGAAGATGCGGCCCTCGCAGCGCGACTCAAGGACGCCAGCGCCGCGCTCCCCGCGCTGGCCGCACGCCTCGCCGAGGCCGAGCGGACAGGCCGCGATACCGAGGTCTCGCTCGCCCAGGCACTGGCCCGGCTCGCCGGCGAGCAGGCCGAACGCCGCGTTGCCGAGGCCGCGCTCACCGCTGCCCGCCAGAAGCTGGCGCGCGCCCGCGATGAGCATGACCGCAACACCGCCGCCATCGCCGCCCTGCCCGATCCCGCGCCGCTCGCCGAGCGCCAGGCGGCTGCCGAGACCGCCAAGACGGCCGCCATCGCGGCGCAGGCGGAGGCGGATGGCCGGATCGCAGCCGCTGCCAAGGCGCGCGAGACGCACAGCGAGACCGTCGCGGCCCAGCAGCGCGCACTGGCCGCGGCAAAAGCCACCGCCGCCGCGCTGGAAAGCGAAACGCAGGCACTCACCAAGGCGATCGCCGGCCATGGCTCGGGCGATCGCGCCATCGACAGGATCGGCGTCGCGCCGGGCTATGAGCGCGCGCTGGCCGCCGCGCTGGGCGACGATCTGCAGGCCGGCATCGGCGATGCGGGACCGGTCCGCTGGGCCGGCGCTGCGATCCTGCCGGTCGACCCGCCCCTGCCGGACGGCTGCGAACCGCTCGCCGCCCATGTGACAGCACCGGACGCGCTGGCACGCCGTCTCGCCCAGATCGGCGTCGCGGAGACGGACGAGGGCCAGCCGCTCCGGGTCGGCCAGCGTCTGGTGACACGCGATGGGCATCTGCGCCGCTGGGACGGCCTCGTCATCGCCGAGGGCGGCGCGGACACGGCCGAGCGGCTGATCCGCCTCAACCGCCTCGAGGCCATCGCCGCCGAGCGCCCCGTCGTGACCGAGGCGGTCGTGGCGGCCGAGCAGGCGCTCGCCCAGGCACAGGCCGCGCTGCACGAGGCCGACCAGGCCGAACGCGCCGCCCGCCGGGATGCGACGGCCGCGGGCGAAGCACTGCGCAGCGCCGAGCGCGCGCTTGGCGAAGCGAGCGCGATGATCGAGCGCTTTGCCGGCCGTCGCGCCGACCTCGACCGCCGCGCCGCTGAGCTGGCCGCCGATCTCGCGGCGGCCGAAGCCGAGACAGAGAACGCCCAGGCCGCGCAAGATGCACTGCCCCAAGGCAGCGAGGCGGCCGCCGAGGTGGAACTGCTCAAGGCGGCCGCCGAGGCTGCCCGGGCCGAGATCGGCCGCGTCCAGACCGAGCAGGCGATGATCGCGCGCGCCATCGCCGCCGACGAGGCCCGGCAGAAAAGCGTGCGCAGCGACGTGGCGGGCTGGCGCGCCCGTGCCGGCGACGCCGCACGCCGCATCGCCGAGATGAAAGAGCGCGCCCGGACGCTGGCCGTCGACCTGGAGCAGATCGCGGACCGGCCCGAGCAGTTGTCCGCCGATCTCGACGCGCTCGCCCGGGATGCACGCGAGGGCGCGATGCTGGCCGAACAGGCCCGCACCGAGGAAGCCGCGCGCGAAAAAGCGCTCGCCGCCGCCGAGCAGACGCTCGCCCTTGCCAATGAGGCGCTTGCCGCCGCGCGCGAGGCACGGGCGGGCGCGCAGGCCCGCGCCGAACATGCCGTTGCGCGCCGCAAGGAAGTGGGCGCGGCGTGCGGCGAGCGGTTCGGCTGTCCGCCACCGGTGCTCCCGGCCCGACTGGGCTTCGCGGGCGAGGATGTATCGGCCGCCGCGGACGAGCAGGCCCGGCACGACAAGCTGGTGCTGGACCGCGAGCGGCTGGGGCCGGTCAATCTCGTCGCCGCCTCGGAGCTGGCGGAGCTGGAGGAGACCCAGGCCAGGAGCCGCGCCGAAAGCGACGAGCTGACCACCGCGATCCATCAACTGCGCGGCTCGATCGGCCATCTGAACCGCGAAGGCCGCGCCCGCCTGCTCGCCGCCTTCGAGGCAGTGAACGGCCATTTCCAGCGGCTGTTCACCACGTTGTTCGAGGGCGGAAACGCGCATCTGGAGCTGATCGAGAGCGATGACCCGCTGGAGGCGGGCCTGGAGATCATGGCCCAACCGCCCGGCAAGCGGCTGACCACGCTGACGCTGCTCTCGGGCGGCGAGCAGGCGCTGACCGCGATCGCCCTCATCTTCGGCCTGTTCCTCACCAACCCGGCGCCCATCTGCGTGCTGGACGAGGTCGACGCACCGCTCGACGACGCCAATATCGAGCGCTTCTGCACCCTGCTCGACCGGATGGCGCAGGATACGCAGACGCGCTATCTGATCGTCACGCACAATGCCGTCACCATGAGCCGCATGCACCGGCTGTTCGGCGTCACCATGATCGAGCAGGGCGTCAGCCGCTTGGTCTCGGTCGATCTTCAGGGCGCGGAGGAACTGCTCGCGGCGGAGTGACGGGAGAGACGCCCCTTATCGGCAAGGAGACGCACGATGCTGATTCCGGAAGGCTTCACGACCGTCTTTCCCTATATCTTCGCCGAGGACGCGAATGCCTATCTCGATTTCCTGCGCGATGGCCTCGGCGGCGAGATCGTGGCGGTGCATCGGGCGGATGACGGCGCCGTCGCCAATGCCCATGTCCGCTTCGGCACGATGACCCTGATGGTCAGCGAGGCACGCGAGGGGCTGCGCAAGACCCAGGGGAGCTTCTACATCTATGTCGAGGATGCGGACGCGGCCATGGCGCGCGGCCTCGCCGCCGGCGGCGCGCAACGCTCGGCCGTCGCGACCATGCCCTATGGCGACCGCCAGGGCGGACTCATCGATCCGCAGGGCAATATCTGGTGGATCTCGCAGCACCTGCCGAACGCGCCTTACTGACTGTCCGGGGCTTCCCTTTTCGACGGCGCGGGGCACAACTGTTACACCCTCACCGTTGGACCCGAGTCAAAGGGTACGCAAGGGGAGGAACCGGATCGCAGGCCGACGCCTCCCGGTTCCGCCCTTTGACGCATTCAATCAGGCGATCCGGTCAGTTCGGTGCCTTGTCCGTATCGACCTTCTCCACCCATTCCGGGAAGAAGGTCGGCTCCCGCGTCGACCAGCCCGGCGCGGTCGCCGCGGCCTCGCTGATCGACTGCAGCAGGGTGCGGCGGCGCTCGGGGTGGAGATGCGGCAGGCTGGCGGCGGCGCAGAAGGCGCCCGGCAGCCAGGGCCGCGAGCCCGCGCCGATCAGCCGCTCGTAAAGAAACCGGTAGGCCGAGAAGCCGTTCAGCCGATTCTGCCCGAGGTCGAAGGCGGACACGGTCACCAGCGGCGCCATGAACGGCTCGATCTGGTCGAGACCGCTATCATCGGGCACCAGCGTCTTGATCTCGTCCAGCCGCCCGTAGATCCGCGTCTGCGCGCGGATGCTGGCTTCCTCGACGACGTCGCGTCCCCAGGTCTCCATGGGCGAGCCGCGATGCAGCGCGATGTCCAGCGAGCGGCGGATATAGCGCTGGGTTGCGGCGGGGAATGAGGCGAATTCCCGCAGTTCAGCGAGAGTGATCGCTCCATCGGACGGTTTCGAATGCTGCGCCATCGCTGCCTCCAACCTGCATCGGCATCTGCGACTGTGCGCCTCGCGCGGTTACCGTGGGCTTAAGTCCTTGTTGTGCCGTATTCACATGGAATCAGATAATGTTGTGCGCCGCAACACAAAAATGCAGCATCATGGATCAGGACGGGACGGACCGTTGGGAAGTGTTGCCGGCATGCACAGGTCGCGCCGCACGGACCGCGCCGCGTGATGTCGGCGCTTTCGGGCTGTCATTCGGGAAAGCCAGCCGAGAGAACCGGCCGGATGCGCTCACCCCGCCTTCGCCACCACGATCTCCGGCGCGTTGCTGAATAGCTCGCCGAACGGATCGTCCTCGACCTCCGGCGCCGGGGCCTCGCGGACGGTGGCGCGGCGCATGTCGCGGCGCTCGCTCCAGTCGAACCCGCCGCCGCGATGATAGACCGAGAGATTGTCCCAGATCGTCATGTCGCCGACCGCATAGTCGACCGAGATCACATATTTGTCCTGGGTCGCATGGGCGTTGAGATAATCGATCAGTTCGCGGCTCTCGTCCCAGTCCCAACCGACCACGCGATAGCAATGCGCGCCCAGATAGAGCGTCTTGCGGCCCGAGCCCGCATGGACATGTACCATCTTGTGCACGGGGCGGTGACGCTCCTCGATCTGCTCGCGGGTGATGTCCGCTCCGGCCTGCTTGCGCGACCACCAGAGCGAATGCTCGCATTCGAGATTCTCGATCTTGTCCTTCACGTCCTGCGGCAGGTCGTCATAGGCCGAGCGCGCGTCGGCGAAGCAGGTCGGCCCGCCCGAGGCCGGCACCTCGACCGCGCGCAGCATCGAATAGGATGTGCGCAGGTCCATGAACGAGGAATCGGTGTGCCAGAGCATGTCGCCCTTGCGATAGCGCTGGGCCGATTCCTCCCAGTTGATCTCGCCATTCTTGAGATTGCCGGCATTGAACAGATAGAGGCGCGGCCGGTCACCCATCGGCGGCAGGCTCTCCAGATGGCCGAAATAGCGCGCGAAGCGAATCTGCCCTTCGTCATCCAGGCCGGTGTCGCGATAGACGGTGACGCCCCACTTGTCCTGCAGCGCGATCAGCTTCTGGATCGTCTCTGCGTCCAGCGGCTTGCTGATGTCGACGCCGGAAATCTCGGCGCCAAAGCGGGGGCTAATGGGGGTGGCGGTGATGGCCATGACTCACTCTCCTATCGCTGTAGGCAAATCGTCGGAATCCGGCCCGATGTCAAGTGGATTATTGCATATACAACTATTTGCGCCGGCAGTGAAGAGAACCCTTCAAAGCTTTGGCGATTATGCCGTTTGCAAATCCGACGCTTCATTGCGTGTCGACCTGCGATCCGGTTCCTGCCGTTATGTTCCCTTCGGTTCGGCCCGGACGGAGAGGTTGTTATAGTTGTGCCCCCACTCCGTTCTCTCCCCATCCCGGAACGCCCCTTCGGCGCTTGGGTTTGCAAACGATATAATCGCCAAAGCTTTACCGGCCCAATCCGACAGGGCCTCGGCAGGGAGAGGATTTCAAAGGCCGCAGCCTAGCGCTGAAGCTGCACGATGGTCGTCAACGCCTGTTCCAGCGCGGCACCGGTGATCGGCTTGACCAGCCGGGGCCAGCATCCCAGGCCATTGCCTTCGAGGATCGCTACGTCATAGCCCGTGACGAGGATGAGCGCGGTGCCGCTCGCGGCCAGGATCTGCACCACCGGCTCCGCCGTTTCTTCGCCAAGCTTGTAGTCGACCAGGGCGACATCGAACCGCGTCTGCGCCAGCGCCGCGAGCGCTTGCTCGACCGAGAGTGCCAGCGTCACGGTCTCGAACCCATGGTCCTGCACCATGGACTCAAGGTCGAGCGCGATCATCGGCTCGTCCTCCACGATCAATGCTTTCGCCACACCATGTCCTTCCCAGCGATGCCCGTTTCCGGAAAGAGTGCAGCGTCGGGCGCCCTTGCCCGCCATCACCCCCGCCCGTAGGTCCAGCCGCTATATGGAAGCGAGACCGGCGCATGTCTGTTCAATAGTGCGCAAATCTGGAACCCATCACATAACGACGCGTTTCCACGCCATAATCATGCACAGGATCGCATCGCCAGCCGCCGCACACGCCCTTCCCGATCTCACGGGCAACCGGCTGCTTGGCAAGTTGAGTTCCGCCGACAGAGCGCGTTTCGCCACGGCCGCGACCATCGCTTCGCTGAAGGAGGGCCATGTCCTCTACGAGCCCGGCGACGAGGTGACGGCCGCTTATTTCCCGATCGATGATGCAATCGCCGCCTTTCATGTCGCGGTGGAGGACGGATCGGATATCGAGACCGCCATGATCGGCTGCGAAGGGGCGGTTGGCGGGATTGTCAGCCAGGGCCACCTCGCCGCCTATGCGCGTGCGTCCGTCACCCATGGCGGCCAGTTTGCGCGTATCGAGACGCCCGCGCTGGAGCGGCTCAAGGAAGCCTCGCCAGCGATCCGCAATCTGCTGGCGCGCTATGCGGACTGCCTGCTCGCGCAGATCTTCCAGTCCGTCGCCTGCAATGCCGCCCATCCGCTGGAGCAACGCGCCGCCAAATGGCTGTCATCGGCGATCGAGCGGACCGGGCGCGATCATGTCGTCATGACACAGGATCAGTTCGGGTCCATCCTCGGGGTCGGTCGCAGTTATGCCAGCCGGCTCATCCAGCGCTTCAAGGCCGACGGCCTCCTGGTCACGCGGCGCGGCGGCCTGATCGTCCGCGATGCGCAGGCCCTGCGGCAACGCGCCTGCGGCTGCGACGATCTCGTCCGGAGCCATTTCGAGCAGGTGCTGGCCGGTGTCTATCCGCCGGCGGTCGGCGAGCCGCAGGATTAGACATAGCGCCGGTTCCGGTGCTCTGCGGAAGCGGCGATCCGGTTTCGGAAATCGAGTTTCAAAACCTCAGCATATTTCGCCGCCTAGAAAGCCCAAACATGCCCAATCCGCGCGACGACGGTGCAGATTGCCTCGATCCGCGACAACTCGCCGGATGCACGTCTCATCGCCATGTTAACCTTTTGGAAACCGCGCCGACAGGCAGATGAACCTGTCGACAAACCAATCCAGGTCGATGTTCGGCGCCTTCGGTCCGCATGAACGACGGCCTGCGGTGCCAACGCCAGTCAACGCGCATCTATGAGAATATGAGCATGGACATCGAGCCCATAATCTTGAGAGGCGGCCCTGCGCCTGACAAGCAGATGGACTGGACGGGAGGAGATGAAGTGATTGTGGCCCATCATACAAGCATGGATGGCGCAGATCGCTTCCAATATCTCCAATATGTCAGAAGCGACGACGATCCCCGCCGTTTCGACTTCGTGAAGATCATATGCTGAGCATCCTGTCACGGGCGCGCCTTACCTCTTCCGCCCATCTGCCGCGCGCTCTGACGATCCCCAAAGCCTCTCACTGATCTGGAGCAGGCCCAGCGGGACGCTGACAAAGCATCAGTCTATTCCCCCCGACAATGATTACGAACGCCGCTATCGCGACCTTAAGACCGCGCCATTCCAGGACCGCAACGCTAGGCTGTATCGACATTCAGCCGCATCCATGCAGAATACACGTCATGCTGGACTTGTTTCAGCGTGACGAAATCAGTGAACGATGGAGCGATATCTCATTCGAGAAGCTTGAATGCCGATCCGACCTAGGCCTGATCCCGATGCGCCCAGTCGGGCGATGGAAGCGAGCGCATGATCCAGTATCGCTACGACCGCGCCGCTCGTCCCAGCGACGCGCCAGAAAGCCACACCCCCGATGCCAGCCCGGCGTCCAGATGCTCCAGCATATAGACAGACGCGAACTTGGATTGTTCCGCCTTTACTGCGCTTGGTCAGGGCGCATTCAGGGGCGGGAGCTACCATATCCCCCGCGGGTATCGAAAAGGGAAACTGAGATGAAAAAGTTCGCCGCCATGGTGCTGATCGCTGCGCTGGCCGTACCATCTGCCAGCATTGCGCAGCAGCCGCACCGCCCTGAGCAGGGCCAGCGTGATCGCAATGATCGGCAACCTCAGCATGGCCAGGATCATCGCGGCCCTCAGCCCGAACGCCCGAACAACTCACGCCAACCTGGGAATCATGGGCAGGGCAACGGCAAATTCTACGCGGATCAGCATTATCGCGACGGCGCCAATTACAGGCCCACCAGAATAACTCGGAACACCCGAATCTACCGTGGCAGCAACGGCCGCTATTATTGCCGCCGCTCGGATGGAACGACCGGTCTGATAGCGGGCGTCGCCATCGGTGCGATACTGGGTAATCGTCTTGGCGATGGCGATTCAGCTCTGCTCAGCACCATCCTCGGTGCTGGCGCCGGCGGCGTTCTTGGCCGAGAAATCGACCGTGGCAATGTGCAGTGTCGATAGATCGCGATGCGCCCCGGCTGGAACGGTCGGGGCGTTCCGCTTTGCTTCGCCATCGCTATTTTGGAATACCGATGGGCAGGGATGGCCTATGAGGGTAAGGGGTATGAAAGCGGTAGCTTTGCGTGCCTTGCGCTCATCGGATGCGAGCAATCATCGGGACGGTCGGAGACATAAGGCTCTATCGAAACTCGCCCATCGGCCATCCGATGAATTCTGATATTGGCCAAAGCAGGACCGCTATCCATTTTTCGTGCCGCTCGACAACTCGAAAATGGCAGAAACCCGCACAAACGGAATGGTGGAAGGGGCTGGATTCGAACCAGCGTACGCTCACGCGGGCAGATTTACAGTCTGCTGCCTTTAACCACTCGGCCACCCTTCCAAGGCGCCTGATCCGCCGCGTCGCCTTTGCAACGCGCGAATGGGAGGGGCGCTCCATGGCGAATGGGGCCTTGCCTGTCAATGCCATGCTGTGGAAAAGCGCGCGGCATGAAGAGAGGCCATCGTACCGGAAAGCCGAAGGGCGGATATCCACGCCTTTACGGACGTCATGCCGTCACCGCGGCGCTCGCCAATCCCGATCGGATCATCCGCAAGATCTGGGGCACGCGCGAGACGATCAATGCGCTGGAACTGCCGCCGGTGCTGCCGATCGTCTATTCGGACGTCGCCGATCTGGGGCGCATGGTGCCGCACGACGCGCCGCACCAGGGCATCGTCGCGGAGGTGGAGCCGCTCGAGGATATCTGGCTGGGCGACATGCTGGAGGACGGCGCGGGCGAGGATCGGGCGCGACGGCCGATCCTGGTGCTGGACCAGGTGACCGATCCGCACAATGTCGGCGCCATCCTGCGCTCGGCGGCCGCGTTCGACGCGCTCGGCATCGTGACGCAGGACCGGCACGCGCCGCCCGAATCCGGCGTGATCGCGCGGGCGGCGGCGGGTGCGCTGGAGATCGTGCCCTGGGTGCGCGTGGTCAATCTCGCCCGCGCGCTCGACGAGATCGCCGAGGCCGGCTACTGGCGCATCGCGCTGGACGGCGAGGCCGACGCCACGCTGGCGGCGGCGCTGGAAGGCGCCGGGCGCGTGGCGCTGGTGCTGGGCGCGGAAGGCGAAGGGCTGCGGCTCAACAGCCTCAACCATTGCGACATGGCCGCGAAGCTGCCGATGAGCCCCCGTATGGAAAGCCTCAACGTCTCCAACGCCGCCGCGATCGCGCTCTATGCCTGCATGACGCGGTGAACCGAACCCGCCGCGCCGCCTCAATCCTCCGGGGCGATGGTGACGGTGAGGCCTTCGATCGCGGCGCTGACGGGAATCTGGCAGGAAAGGCGGCTGTTCGGCCGCCGATGCTCGGAACTGTCGAGCAGGTCGTCCTCGTCGCTCTGCATGTCGGGCAACCGGTCGAGGAACGCCTCGTCGACGAATACATGGCAGGTCGCGCAGGAGCAGCAGCCGCCACAAATGGCGAGCAGCTCGTCAATACCATTGTCGCGGATCGCCTCCATGACCGTGTAGCCATTGGGCGCCTCGACTTCATGGCTTGTTCCGTCCCGTGTCACGACCGTCAGATGCGGCATTTTTCTCTCCAAACCAGCGATGGGCTCGCTATGAGGGGCGATCGGATAGAAATCAACCGGCCACATCGGAACTGAAACATGCTCGACGAGACCGCGCTGCGCCTGTCCCTCGACGCTCTCGCGGCGCTGGACCCCATGGTCGCCGACAGCATCGCGCGGCTTGGCTATCCCGCGCCACGCCTGCGCGAACCGGGCTATGAGACGCTGCTGCGCACCATCGTCGGCCAGCAGGTGAGCGTCGCGGCGGCGGCCTCGGTCTGGGGGAAGCTGGAAGCGGCTGTGGGCACGGGCTGCCCGCCCGAAGCGCTGCTCGAACGCGATTTCGACACGCTGCGCGCCTGCGGCCTCTCGCGCCAGAAGCAGGGCTATGCGCGCAGCCTCGCCGAGCTGGTGACGAGCGGCGCGCTCGACCTCCACGCCCTGCCCGCGGACGACGAGGAGGCGATCGCCGCGCTGGTCCAGATCAAGGGCATCGGACGCTGGTCGGCCGAGATCTACCTGCTCTTCGCGGAAGGGCGGCGCGACATCTGGCCGGCCGGCGACCTCGCCGTGCAGATCGCGATCGGGCAGCTCAAGGGCCTGCCCGAGCGGCCGAGCGAGAAGGACACGCGCACGCTCGGCGAGGCCTGGCGGCCGCATCGCAGCGCGATGGCGCTGATGGCCTGGCATCATTACAACACCAAGGTGCTGTGACGGGCGTGACTGCACGGGCACCGGCTTCTCCCCTCCCGCTTGCGGGAGGGGACGGGCATGGCCTCCCTAGCCGACAAGCGCATCGATCTCCTTGGCCAGCGCGACATCCCGCACTGAAAGCCCGTTGGCATCATGCGTGGTCAGGCGGATATCCACGCGGTTGTAGACATTGGACCATTCGGGATGATGATCGGCGCGCTCGGCGAGCAGGGCGACCTTGGCCATGAAGCCGAACGCCTCCACGAAATCCCTGAAGCGGACGCTGCGGCTGATACCGCTGGCGTCGTCGGCCAGACGCCATTCGGGCAGTGCGGCGAGCGCAGCGGCGCGCTCCTCGTCGGTCAGGCGGGCAATGCGGGGCATGACGATCTCCTCTGAAACGGCGCCAGTCTCGGGGAGCATGGCACGGGCGGTCAAGCCTTGAACGGCGCGAGCGTGGCCATCCGCGACCTTGCCTGCCTGCGTGGCGGGCGGCTGCTGTTCGCGGGTGTGAACCTGGCCCTGACGGCCGGTGGCAGCGCGCAGATCGCCGGGCCCAACGGCGCGGGCAAATCCAGCCTGCTGCGCATCGTCGCCGGCCTGCTGCGCCCTTTCGCGGGCAGCGCGCAATGCACCGGCACCATCGCGCTCACCGACGAGCTGACCGCGCTGGATCGCGAGCGGACCGTGCGGGATGCCCTCGCCTTCTGGGCACGCATCGATGCGGCGCCGGCCGGGCGGATCGACGCGGCATTGAGCGACCTCGCCATCCCCCACCTCGCCGACATTCCGGTGCGGATGCTCTCGACCGGGCAGCGCAAGCGCGCCGCGCTCGCCCGCACGCTCATCAGCGACGCGCCGATCTGGCTGCTCGACGAGCCGGCCAACGGGCTCGACACGGACGCGGCCGCGCTGCTCGGGCGGCTGGTGGAGCAGCACCGGGCGGCGGGCGGCATCGTGCTGGCCGCTTCGCATCTGCCGCTGGGCTGGGCGCAGGACGAGACCATCGCGCTCACGCCGCCCATATCCCCCGCCGACGAACCGGACGCGCCATGATCGGCGCCGTCATCCGCCGCGACCTTGGCCGCGCCTTCCGCAGCGGCGGGGTGTGGCTGCCGCTCGCCTTCCTGCTGCTGATCGCGACGCTCGTGCCCTTCGCGATCGGTCCGGACGCGACGCTGCTGGCGCGGACCGGCGGCGGCATGCTGTGGATCGCCGCGCTGCTCGCCAGCCTGCTGCCGATCGACCGGCTGATCGAGCCGGATCGCGAGAGCGGCGTGCTGGACCAGCTCGTCCTGCGTGGCGGGAGCGAAGGCGCGATCCTGCTGGCCAAGACCATCGCGCACTGGCTGAGCTTCGGCCCGCCGCTGCTCATCGCCGCTCTGCCCGCCGCTGCCATGCTGCGGCTGGAGACGGAGACGCTGCGGACCGTGCTGGCCGGCCTCGCGCTCGGCACGCCGGGGCTGGCCGCGCTCGCCATGCTGGTCGCGGCGCTGACGGCGGGTCTGCGCGGCAGCGGCGCGCTGGCCGGGCTGCTGGTGCTGCCGCTCGCCGTGCCGATCCTCATCTTCGGCGCCGGGGCGCTGCAGATCGGCGGAGCGGACGGGCTCAAGCTGGTCGCGGCCTGCTCGCTCATGCTGTGCGTGGTGGGACCGGTCGCGGGCGGCGCGGCACTGCGGGCCGGGCGGGATTGAAGGCGCGGCGCGAAGGCGTGGATTTACGGTGAGGACGGCCGTCCAAAGGTTCTGAAGGTTCGGGGGAAAATGGAATTTCGCAGCTGTGTGCGGCAAGCGCGATCCTGTTGATGAGTCCTGGCGTTGGCGGTCCTCGCATCGCCTCCGTCATTCTCGCGAGGGCGAGACCTCTGCAAAACGGGCCGTTCGCCCTGAGCTTGTCGAAGGGCTGCTCTTCCTTCTTCTTTGGGACAGCGAGAAGGAAAATGGAGCGGCCCTTCGACAAGCTCAGGACGAACGTTTTTGATTTTGATCCCCTTTCCTGGAGGTCTCGCCCTCGCCGGAAATGACGGAGGGTTGGCTCTTTTTTGGAAGCGGAGCCCATGACGATAGGACTGCGCTTCTGCGCCCTGGGTTCCTGCTTTCGCAGGAACACAAGCTCGTTCCGTCCATGGTCGCTCCTGATCGCATCGTCGTTACCCTTCCCTCTCCCACCGGAGAAGGAGGAAGCGTTCCTGCGGCAGCAAGGGCGCGGAAGGGTGAGGATGCGGCCTCACCATATCAGTCCCTTCGTTCCGACAATCCGCGATCGCATGATGCCTGCAGGATGGGGCCGACATCGCCGCGCCGCCCTCGCGGTTTACAGCCGCTTGGAGAACGCTATGCCTGTATCGACAGACAGGCCTGCCGACGGGCTGAGGGGAATAAAACGCATGGGCTTCTGGGGACCGCGCAAGGCGATCGAAGCGCCGGCAGCGCAACATATGCACAGGCTGCATCGCACGCTGGGCTGGCCGCACCTGATCGCACTGGGCGTGGGCGCCATTGTCGGCACGGGCATATTGACGCTGACCGGCGTGGGCGCGGCGCTGGCCGGGCCGGGCGTCATCCTCTCCTTCCTGATCGCGGGGCTGGTCTGCGCGGCGGCGGCGCTCGCCTATGCCGAGCTGGCCACAATGATCCCGCAATCGGGCAGTGCCTATACCTACTCCTATGTGGCGGTCGGCGAGACCATCGCCTGGATCGTGGGCTGGAGCCTGATCCTCGAATATTCGGTGGTCTGCTCGACCGTGGCGGTGGGCTGGTCCGGCTATTTCGCGGGCTTCATGGAAGCGAGCGGCTGGGGCCTGCCCAAGGAGCTGATCGCAGGGCCGGACGCAGGCGGCGTCATCAACCTGCCGGCCATCGCCATCATCGCGGCGGTGGCGGGGCTGCTGCTCGTCGGCACGCGCGAATCCGCGACACTCAACACCATCCTGGTGGTGCTCAAGATCGCAGCGCTGGCGATGTTCGTGGCGATCACCCTGCCTGCCTTCAGCAGCGACAATTTCGTGCCGTTCATGCCGCACGGCTTCTTCAGCGAAGTGGGGCCGGACGGCACCAAGCGCGGCGTGCTGGCGGCGGCCTCGATCATTTTCTTCGCCTTCTACGGCTTCGACGCGGTCTCCACCGCCGCCGAGGAAGCGCGCAATCCCGAGCGGGACATGACCATCGGCATCGTCGGATCGATGCTCGCCTGCGTGCTCATCTATATGGCGGTGGCGGCCAGCGCGATCGGCGCGGTCCCGGTGGCGCAGTTCGCGGACTCGGCCGAACCGCTGGCGCTGGTGCTGCGTTCGTTGGGCGCGGACGTGCCGGCGAAGATCTTCGGCGCGATCGCGGTGATCGCGCTGCCGACGGTGATCCTTGCCTTCCTCTTCGGGCAGACGCGCATCTTCTTCGTGATGGCGCGCGACGGCCTGCTGCCGGCGCGCCTGGGCCGAGTGAACCCAAAGAGCGGCGTGCCGACCTTCGTGACCATCGCGACGGCGGTCATCGTGGCGATCATCGCCGCCTTCCTGCCGCTCGCCGAGATCGCCGCGCTGGCCAATGCGGGAACGCTCTGCGCCTTCGTGGCGGTAGGGTTCTCGATGCTGTTGCTGCGGCGACGGGAACCCGGGCGGGCGCGGCCATTCCGGGTGCCGCTGGCGCCATTGGTGGGCGTGGTGTGCATCGCGGGATGCGTGGCGCTGTTCATCACCCTGCCGGGGGCGACGCAGGTGCGGTTCCTTGTTTGGAATGCGCTGGGGCTGGGGCTGTATTTCGTGCTGCGGAAGAAGCACAGTGCCGCCGAAGGTTGAGGGAGGTCAGTGAATGTCCAGCTACGAAGCGGTAGGAGTCATTTCGGAGACTTTGCGTGCCGAGGTCGTCGTTGCAAGTAGTTTGCGTCTCAGACCCACCCCCGATGAACAGCTGGCGCTTCATATCATCGCAGCACTTGAAGCGGCAGGCTATGAAATCAGACGGAAATCGAAATCTGCGGAAATCCGAGAAACATCCTAGGCTGTATCGACATTCAGCCGCATCCATGCAGAACGTCATGCTGACATCCATCCCGCCTGCAAGAACCGGTCTGGAGCGAAATGAACGAAATCAGTGAACGACGGAGCGATCTCTCATTCGAGAAGCTTGAATGTCGATCCGACCTGGCCCCTTCGTCGCCCTACTAGGCTCCTGCCTTCGCAGGAGCACTGTTACGGATGGGTTGGCGTTATTCCCGCACCCAGCGCGCCCAGATGGCGGTGGGGAGCAATAGCCCCCTCGCCTCCTCGCGCACCGCCAGTTCGCCGCATTCCACCTCGCCCGGCAGGTCCGCGAAATGTTCGCGCAGCAGTTCGCCGATGGCGAGGGCGGACATGCGGACGGCGTAGACGGTGAGGAAGAGGAAGCGGCTGTCGGCATCCAGCAGGGCGCGGCAATTGGCGATGAGGGCGGGCAGGTCGTCCTCCAGCCGCCAGATCTCGCCCTCCGGGCCGCGGCCATATTTGGGCGGATCGAGCAGGATGCCGTCATAGCGGCGGGCGCGGCGGACCTCGCGGGCGACGAACTTGGCGGCATCGTCCACGATCCAGCGGATGGGGTGCCCGGCCATTTCCGAGAGGGCGGCATTCTCGCGGGCCTGGGCGACGGACTTTTTCGAGGCGTCGACATGGACGCATTGGGCGCCGGTGGCGGAGAGCGCCAGCGTGCCTACGCCGGTATAGCCGAACAGGTTGAGGAACTGGGGAGCTTCGAGGCTCTGCAATTGTGCGCGGGCCCAGTCCCAGACGGGCGCCATGTCCGGGAAGAAGCCGAGATGGCGGAAGGGCGTGCAACTCGCCTGGAAGCGGACCTCGCGCCAGATGAGCGGCCAGCCTTCGCGCGGGACGGGCTTTTCGAAATGCCAGCGGCCGCCGCCATCCTCGTCCGAGGCGGGGATGAAACTGGCGTCGGCCTGCCAGTCCGGCGCGGCAGGGCGCCACATGGCCTGCGGCTCGGGACGGATGAAGCGGTGATGGCCGTAGCGCTCCAGCTTGCGGCCGGCGCCGGAGTCGAGGAGACCGTAATCGGGCCAGGGGTCGGCGATGAGGGTCTTCAGGTCCAAATCAATCCTCCGTTCGGGCTGAGCAGTCGAAGCCCTCGACTGAGCGGAGCGAAGGAAAAGGGGCTTCGGCTTCGGCCAGCCTTGCCCTTCGACTTCGCTCAGGGCGAACGGGTGTGGTGTGGTTATTGGTGCTTCACTGCTCGTTCGGCAATATAGCCAGTCACTGCCTCGAATGTCGCGGGGAGCGTCGCGTAGCGCTCCTCGCGGCCGAACAGGTCGCCGGCTCGGCTGGGGAGCGCGGGGCGCACACCGGTGGCACGCTCGACGGCATCGCGGAACTTGGCGGGGTGCGCCGTTGCCAGCGTGACCAGCGGGATGGAGGGATCGACATCGCTCGCACGGGCGGCGGCGAGGCCGACAGCGCTGTGCGGATCGATGACCTGCCCCGCCGCGTCATAGGCCCAGCGCATGGCGCTTGCCATGCCGTCCGCATCGATGCGGGCCGAGGCGAAGAGCCTAGCCGCACCTTCGCGCTGGGCGTTGGTGAGACGCATGGCGCGGGTCTGCTCGAAGCCGGCCATCTGGGCGGCCATGGCCTCACCATCGCGGCCACCGAGATCGAACAGCAAGCGCTCGAAGTTCGAGGAGACCTGGATGTCCATGCTGGGCGTGGCGGTGGGGACGACAGTGCCCTGGCTGTAGTCGCCCTGGGAAAGGGCGCGGTGGAGGATGTCGTTCACGTTCGTCGCGACGATGAGGCGGGCGATGGGCAGGCCCATGCGCGCCGCGACATAGCCGGCGAACACGTCGCCGAAATTGCCGGTGGGCACGGCGAAGGCGACCGGCTTTTCCGGCGCGCCGAGGCGGACGCCGGCATAGACATAATAGACGACCTGCGCGACAAGGCGGGCCCAGTTGATGCTGTTCACCGCCGAGAGATCGAAGCGGGCGGCGAAGTCCGCATCGTTGAACATGCGCTTCACCAGCGCCTGGGCATCGTCGAAGCTGCCTTCGATGGCGATGTTGTGGACATTGGGCGCGAGGACGGTGGTCATCTGGCGACGCTGGACGTCCGACACGCGGCCAGCGGGGTGGAGCATGAAGATGTCCACCTTGGCGCGGCCGGCGACTGCATCGATGGCGGCTGAGCCGGTGTCGCCCGAAGTGGCGCCGACGATGGTGAGATGCGTGTCGCGGCGGCTCAGGAATTTTTCGAACAGCAGGCCGAGCAGCTGGAGAGCGACATCCTTGAAGGCGAGTGTGGGGCCGTGGAACAGTTCGAGCAGCCAGTGATGGTGATCGAGCTGGACGAGCGGTGTGACGGCGGCGTGGGCGAAGCGGCCATAGGCCTGGGTGCACAGATCGCGCAGCTCGGCCTCGCTGAGGCTGTCGCCGACGAAAGGCAGGATCACGCGCACCGCCGTCTCGACATAGGAGAGGCCGCGCATGGCAGCGAAATCCTCGGCCGAGAAGCTGGGCCAGTGATCGGGCAAATAGAGGCCGCCGTCGCTCGCCAAGCCGGCCAGCGTCGCGCCCTCGAAATCGAGCGCCTGCGCGCGCCCTCTGGTGCTCAGATAGTGCATGACCGCGCGCTCTTAGCGGGGCGCTGCCTGGGCTGCAATGGTGAGAGCCGTGGTGGCGGACCGAGGTGGAACCCTGCTCCTGCGGAAGCAGGAGCACCGGTTGCTTTCATTCGGGGAGGATGCCCTCGCAGCGCGCCCTATTGGCCGGGAGGCGGCGCGTCCGTTTCGCGCCAGCGCTTGCGCAGGGCGAGGACATAAATGACCGCCGCAACCGCCGCGAACAGGAACCATTGCACCATATAGGCGCGGTGGTTGTTGGGCACCGATGCGGGATCAGGCGGGGCGGAGGGCTTGAGACCGGGGGCCGGAGTCTCGGCGACGATCATCAGCCGCAGCGGCGAGGCATGGCCGGTGAGGCGCTCCAGCCAGGGGCGCTGATCGGGCTCATGGGTGGCGAGGCCGCGCACCGGGCCGCCGGTCCAGCCCGGTTTCGCGTCGGGCTGCTGACTCACGCCGACATCGACGAGAAAGCCCGGCCCTTCCGCGCCGGTCGCGCAGGAGGCGATGTGCCGCCAGCCGGGCGCGCCGTCGCGATCGCGGCCTCCGAGCGTCTGCCAGCCGGCCACGCGCAGGCAATTGGCGGAGAGGCGCCGGAACAGCAGTGCTTCGTCCGAGGGATTCTGCGCCGGGTAGGCGGTCGGCGGCAGGCCCATATTGGCGCGCCAGACGGCAAGCGCCGCTTCCTTCTGTGCGGCGCGGCCATGCTGCCAGATGCCGAGGCCGATCATCGCGGCGACGGCGAGAGCGACGAGGATCGTCGGCAGAACAGGGAGCTTGCGGGTCATGCGGCGTCACCGTCCGAGGGAGGATCGAGATCGGCGATTCGCCCTTCGCGCGCCTGGTTGCGATATTCGAGGATGAGCAGTGCGGCCTTCGAGACGCGCAGGCAGAAGATCACCAGCAGGGCGGTGAGCGGCACCCAAAGCAGGATATGCACCCAGAAGGGTGGATCGGCGGCGAGCTGCACGAACAGCGCCAGCGCGACGACGAGGCCGCCGACGATCAGGATGAGGAACGCCGCCGGTCCGTCGCCGACATTGAAGCGGCTCAGCTCCAACCCGCAGGCGCGGCAGCGCGGGGCGAAGCGGACCCAGCCGTCGAACAGCGGGCCGGTCTCGCAGCGCGGACAGCGTCCCCGCAGGGCGGCCTGGACCAGCGGTGTCGGGGTTTCAGCCATGCACGCCCTTCCTCTCTCGATGCCGCATCATGCGAGGCATTGCGCCGCCGATCAAGCGGCACCGGCTGACGATGGGCCGTGGCTCGGTTTGAGCCCATCCGGACGATGAGAGACCATGCTCAGCCGAGTGCTCGCTGTCGCTCGCGCCTCTCCAGCACGCCGCCGTGCGTCGCGGGTCCCTCTCCCCGTTTCGGCGAGGATCGGGATGACCGTGACGCCGCACTTCAGACCGAGGGCGGTGAGTTCCTGGAATGATGTGCCCTTGCCCACCCCTAACTCCTTCCGCAAGCGAGAGGGAGGACGATGTCCGTCTTTTTAGCGGGACCGCGCGTGCCTCAGCCGCCGTGGACGGGCGCACCCCAGCCGCCCCACACGTAGATGGCGGCGAACAGGAACAGCCAGACGACGTCGACGAAGTGCCAGTACCAGGCGGCAGCCTCGAAGCCGAAATGCTGGCGTGGCGTGAAGTCGCCGCGATAGGCGCGAACCAGGTTGACGATCAGGAAGATGGTGCCGACGAGAACGTGGAAGCCGTGGAAGCCGGTCGCCATGTAGAAGGCCGAGCCGTAGGGGGTGGTGCCGAAGGCGAACGGCGCATGGGCATATTCATAGGCCTGGATGCTGCTGAACAGGATACCCAGGATGATGGTGCACCACAGGCCCTTCTTGAGGCCGTCGCGATCACCATGGATCAGCGCATGATGCGCCCAGGTGACAGTCGTGCCCGAGCAGAGCAGGATCAGCGTGTTGAGCAGCGGCAACTCGAAGGCGTTCATCACCTCGATGCCCTTGGACGGGAACAGCCCGTCGATCGGCGGCAACTCCGTGGGGAACAGCGCGAAATCGAAGAAAGCCCAGAACCAACCGACGAAGAACATCACTTCCGAGGCAATGAACAGGATCATGCCGTAGCGCAGATGGAGCTGCACCACCGGCGTATGGTCGCCCGCATGCGCTTCCCTGATGACGTCCGCCCACCACATGAACATCGTCGCGAGCACGCCGAGCATGCCGAGCAGGAAGATCGCTCCGCCATGCGACGGCATCGCATCGGGGTGCATCCAGGAGACCGCGCCGATCGCCGTGATGAAAGCCGAGATCGAACCCATCAGCGGCCAGAAGCTGGGTGGCAGAATATGATAATCGTGGTTCTTGGCGCCGGCCATGTTCGTTCCCCATTTCCTCGTGCGCGACTGGATGCGCGGCTTCTTTAGCTTTGGTTGTCCGGCTTCTCAACCGGGTAGAAGGTGTAGCTCAGGGTGATTTCCTCGACATCCTTCACGTCCGGATCGTCGTTGAACTTGTCGTCGACATAGAAGAGCACGGGCATGCGCACTTCCTGCCCGGGACGCAGGGTCTGTTCGGTGAAGCAGAAGCATTCGATCTTGGTGAAGTAGCGCCCCGCCTGTTCGGGCGTCACATTGAACACGGCGCGGCCAGTCACCGGCTTGTCCGAGCGGTTCCTGGCGATGAAGATGGCCATCGACTTGCCGCCGACGCCCACGCTGAGCGTGCGCCGCTCGGGGTAGAAATCCCAGGGGATGCCGCCACCGACATTCGAGTCGAAGCGGATCGAGAGCATCCGCGTCTGGCCGACGCCGCTGTCCGCCAACGTGGCCGCATCGACCGTGCTCGCGCGCTGGGTCGTGCCGCCATAGCCCGTCACCTGGCAGAAGATACGGTAGAGCGGCACCGACGCAAAGCCGAGGCCAAGCATCCCTATCGCCGCGAGCGCAGCGAAAAGCGCGGTGCGCAGATTGGCTTGCTGACCGCTGAGACTGCTCATGAGCCCGACATCTTGGCGATGGTGATGCCGAAGAACAGCACCACCAACGCGCCGAGGATCAGCGCCGTGACGATCGAGCGCGAGCGCTGGCGGGCGCGAATCAGCTTCTCCTCCTCCGGCGTCATCGGACCATGACCCAATGGTCCGCGACCACGGCCGCGAACATGAGGAAGAGATAGAGGACCGAATATTTGAACAGGCGCTTCTCCGGGCCCATCCGGGCCGGATCGACCTCGTCGTGCAGCGCGACCTGCAGCGCCATGGCGGCGAAGATGCCGGTACCGATCAGCGCGACGGCGGCATAGACGAGACCGGTGAGGCCGAGCGCCACCGGGGCGAGGGCAGCAGCAGCCATGATGCCGGTGTAGAGCAGGATCTGCCGGCGCGTCGCCGCCTCGCCCGCGACGATGGGCAGCATGGGAATGCCGGCATTGGCATAGTCCATGCGCACGAACAGGGCGAGCGACCAGAAATGCGGCGGCGTCCAGAAGAAGATGAGCGCGAACAATGCGATCGGCAGCGGCGCGACGCTGCCGGTGACCGCCGCCCAGCCGATCAGCGGTGGGAAGGCGCCGGCCGCGCCGCCGATGACGATGTTCTGCGCGGTGCGGGGCTTGAGCCAGATGGTGTAGACGAACAGATAGAAGAGGATCGACAGCGCCAGGATGGCGGCCGCCACCCAGTTGGTCGCGACACCCATCAGCAGCACCGAGAAGAAGGACAGGCCGACGCCGAAATGCAGCGCCGACTCGCGGCTCATCCGGCCGGCGGGCAACGGACGATCGGCGGTGCGCTTCATCTGCGCGTCGCGGTCCGCCTCATACCATTGGTTGAGCGCGCCGGCGGCGCCGGCGCCGAGCGCGATGCACAGGATCGCGGTGAAAGCGAGGACCGGCGAGAGATGGCCGGGCGCGACCAGCAGGCCGCACAGGCCGGTGAACACCACCAGCGTCATCACGCGCGGCTTGGTAAGCGCGACGAAATCGCGCCAGTCCGCCGGGATGGCAGCGGCATTCGCGGCGGTCTCGCCCGTCAGGAGGGAAGCATTGCTGGCCACGAACTCGATGTCTGTCTCACTTGCTTGCATCACGCAGTCGAGGGCGACCATGCGCCCCCGACCTCCAGCTTCGGCCAGGAAGGCGTCATGCCTTCCCGCGGCCGCCCAGTTCAATCGATGACCGGCAACGTCTCGAACTGGTGATAAGGCGGCGGACTGGACAGCGTCCATTCCAGCGTCGTGGCGCCCTCGCCCCAGGGATTGTCGCCGGCGACCTTGCCCGCCACGAAGGCGTAGATGATGTTCACGAACCAGATGGCGACGCCGACGGTCATGATCTCATAGCCATGGGAGGCGATGCCGTTCCAGTAGGCGAGCGCATCCGTATAGTCCGGCACGCGACGCTGCATGCCGCTCATGCCCAGGAAGTGCATCGGGAAGAACAGCAGGTTCACGCCGACGAAGAACACCCAGAAGTGCAGCTGGCCGAGCAGCTCACTGTACATCCGGCCGGTCATCTTCGGGAACCAGTAGTAGAAACCCGCGAACAGCGAGAAGACGGCGCCCAGCGAGAGCACATAGTGGAAGTGCGCCACCACATAATAGGTGTCGTGCAGATTGTCGTCGATGCCGCCATTGGCGAGCACGACGCCGGTCACGCCGCCTACGGTGAACATGAAGATGAAGCCCAGCGCCCAGACCATCGGCGTCCTGAAGGTGAGCGAGCCGCCCCACATGGTCGCGATCCAGGAGAAGATCTTGACGCCGGTGGGCACGGCAATGACCATCGTCGCGGCGGTGAAATACATCTTCACGTTCACGCTGAGGCCCGTGGTGAACATGTGGTGCGCCCACACGATGAAGCCAACCACGCCGATCGCGACCATGGCATAGGCCATGCCGAGATAGCCGAACACCGGCTTGCGACTGAAGGTCGAGACGATCTGGCTGATCATGCCGAAGCCCGGCAGGATCATGATATAGACCTCGGGATGGCCGAAGAACCAGAAGAGATGTTGGTACAGGATCGGATCGCCGCCACCGGCCGCATCATAGAAGACGGTGTGGAAGTTACGGTCGGTGAGCAGCATGGTGATGGCTGCGGCGAGCACGGGCAGCGCCAGCAGCAGCAGGAAGGCCGTCACCAGCACGGACCAGACGAACAGCGGCATCTTGTGCAGCGTCATGCCCGGGGCGCGCATGTTGAAGATGGTGGTGATGAAGTTGATCGCGCCCAGGATCGAGCTGGCGCCCGCCAGGTGGAGCGAGAGGATCGCCATGTCGACCGCCGGGCCGACCGATCCGCTGGTGGCGAGCGGCGCATAGACCGTCCAGCCCGTGCCCGCGCCATTACCGGAGCCGCCGGGCACGAAGGTCGAGCCCAGGAGCAGCGCGAAGGCCGGGATGAGCAGCCAGAAGCTGATATTGTTCATGCGCGGGAAGGCCATGTCCGGCGCGCCGATCATGATCGGCACGAACCAGTTGCCGAAGCCGCCGATGATCGCCGGCATCACCATGAAGAACACCATGATGAGGCCGTGCGCGGTGATGAGCACGTTCCACAAGTGATAGGCCTGGTCCATCGTGGCGTCCGCGCCGTCCGACATCTGCGCCCAAGCATGGAGATACTGGATGCCCGGCTCGGCCAGCTCCGCGCGCATGAGGCCCGAGATGGCGCCGCCGATGACGCCCGCAATGATCGCGAAGATTAGGTAGAGAGTGCCGATGTCCTTGTGGTTCGTGGACATGAACCAGCGGGCGAAGAAGCCCGGCTTGTGATCGGCGTCATGATGATGATCGTGGTGCGCGTGCCCGACGAAATCTTCTGCTGTGGTTGTCGTCATCGTCTCTACCCTCAGGAACTGGTGGCCGGTGCAGCGGCATTATCGGCAGCATTGACGGCGGCCGGCGCGGCGGCTTCATTCTCGCCCGGCATCTTGCCGCCCTGCGAATGCACCCACTGGGCGAAGCGCTCGGGGCTCACGGCCTCGACCGCGATCGGCATGAAGCCATGGCGGTCGCCGCACAGCTCGGAGCAGGCGCCATAATAGACGCCGGGCTTCTCGATGGTGAAGGTCTTCTCGTTGAGGCGGCCAGGAACCGCGTCTTCCTTCACCCAGAAGGCGGGAACCGAAAAGCTGTGGATCACGTCCGCGCCGGTGATGATGAGCTTGATGGGCACGCCGACCGGCAGCACCAGCCGGTTGTCGGCGGCGAGCAGGCGGGGCTCGCCACGCTCCAGCGCCTTCTCGGGTGGCAGCATGTTTGAGACATATTCCGGAATGGCGTTGTCCGGATATTCATAGCCCCAATACCATTGGTAGCCGGTGACCTTGACGGTCAGCGCTTCCTTGGGCGCGGGCTTGAACTGGGCAGCGAGCAGCTTGATCGACGGCACTGCGATGGCCACGAGGATCAGCACCGGGATGAGCGTCCAGGCGACTTCCAGCGCGGTGTTGTGCGAGGTGCGCGAAGGCTCGGGATTGGCGCCGCGCCGAAAGCGGACGATCACCCAGAGCAACAGCGCGAGCACGAACAGCGAGATGGCCGTGATGACCGGCAGCAGCACCGAATTGTGCATCCAGAGCGCATATTGGCCGGTCGGCGTGAACTGCTCCTGGAAAGTGGTCTCGCCGGGCTGCGGCTGGCCGATGGTCGCCACGGGCGCCGCATGATCGATGCCCGCCGCGGCCGGCGCTGCGGCATTGTCAGCCGGCGCCGCGGCATTGGCGGCGGCCGGCGCCTGCGCTGCCTGGGCGTGCGCCGCCATGGGCGCGAGCGCGCCCAGCCCTAGGGCCATCGCCATCATGAAGCCCGTGATTCTTCTTTGCATGCGGTCGACCTGCCTTCACTTTCCGGCCACGGTTTCACCCTGGGAGAAACGGTGGCCCCCCTTCATTGTCACGGGCCATATACGCAGCCAGTCCCCCTGCCTCAAGCATTGATATGGACTGGATTGTCCGTCGATCCATGGCTATCTGCCCGGCTCGACAAACTCGACAAAGCGGATCGAAGGGGAACTGATGACCGAATCGGAAGTGCTGGCGGAGTTCCGCGCGGCCGATGCCCTGCTGCAGGGGCATTTCGTGCTCTCCTCCGGCAAGCACAGCGCCAATTACCTGCAGTGCGCGCGCGTGCTGATGAACCCGGAACGGGCGGCGCGGCTCGCCATCGCGCTCGCGCAGAAGCTGCCGCGCGACATTCGCGCCGCGATCGAGGTGGTCGTCTCGCCGGCGATGGGCGGCATCATCATCGGCCATGAGATGGGCCGCGCTCTCAATTGCGACGCGCTGTTCGTCGAGCGGCCGCAGGGCACTTTCGTCTTCCGGCGCGGCTTCACGCTGAAGCCGGGGCAGAAGGTGCTGATGGTCGAGGATGTCGTGACCACCGGCCTTTCCTCCCGCCAAGCGATGGAAGCGGTGCGCGCGGAAGGCGGCGAGGTGATCGCTGAAGCCGCGCTGGTCGACCGCTCGGCCGGCGAAGCCGATCTCGGCGTGCCCTTCTTCAATCTGGTGAGCCTCAATTTCCCGGTCTACGACCCCGACGCCGTGCCGCCGGAGCTGGCGGCGATACCGGCGGTGAAGCCCGGCAGCCGGGTGTGATCCGGCCGCGCATCACCCTGCTTGCCCTGTCGTTGGCGGCTTGCCTGCCGGGATCGCCCGGCATGGCGGCCCCAATCCCGGACAGGATCGTGGAAAGCGTGCGCCAGCGCGCCGAAGATGCGCATTTCGACGGCGCGATCCTGATCGGCGAGCCGGGCGGCAGCGTGCGCATCATCGTGACCGGTGTCGATCCGGTCGCACCGGACGCGGTCTGGCGCTGGGCCTCGATCACCAAGCAGATCGCCGCCGTGCTCGCGATGCAGGAAGTCGCGCAGGGCCGCCTCGATCCCGACGCGCCGGTCTCACGCTACTGGCCCGAATGGAAGGCGCCACAAGCCGCCCATATCCGCATCCGCGACCTGCTGATGCACAAGAGCGGCCTTCCCCAGCCCGACGCCAGTCCGGGGGACGCAGACGGCGTGCCGGCCTTTTATCGCGCCGCAGGCGCGAGTCCCGAGGATAGTGCGAACGGCTTCTGCGCGGGCCCGCCGCGCGCCACGCCGCCAGCGGACTATGACTACAATAATTGCGACAGCATCGTGCTGGGCGAAATACTCCACCGCATCACCGGCCAGCCGTTCGAACAGCTCGCCCGCGAGCGGATCGGCAAGCGGCTGCACTTGGCGCATTTCGGCCTGTTCCGCTTCGGCGCGCCAATAGAGAAGCATGTCCAGCCCAATGGCGAATTCAGCCGGGAGGACGCGCTGCTGAACCTGGGCATCTACGGCGCTGCCGGCGGCGCCTATGGGACGATCGAGGATTTATGGCGTTTTGACCATGCGCTGCTCTCGGGCGAACTGATCCCGGAGAGCGAGCGCGAACTCATGTGGCAGAGCAGCCGCGACAATGGCTTCTACGGCTTCTTTCAGTGGATCTTCCCGGCCACGCTGGCGGGCTGTGGCCGTGAGATGCGCCTCGTCGAACGGCAGGGTCTGGTTGGCGGCATCGAGCTGCGCAACTATCTGATTCCCGAAACCGGCCAGGCGGTTATCCTGTTCAGCCGCCATCGGCCGAGCGATTTCGGCGACCCATGGGAAGGCAAGGGCTTTGCCTACGATGTGCTTTCGAAGATAGTCTGCCCATGACGCTCACACTGCGCCTCGGCGTCAATATCGACCATGTCGCGACCATCCGGAATGCGCGCGGCACATCCTATCCGGACCCCTTCCGCGCCGCCCTGATCGCGCAGGAGGCGGGTGCGGACGGCATCACCGCGCATCTGCGCGAGGACCGGCGGCATATCACCGACACCGATATCGCCCGCCTCTCGGCCGAGCTGGAAATCCCCTTCAATTTCGAGATGGCCGCGACGCAGGAAATGCTGGAGATCGCCCTGCGCCACCGGCCGCACGCCGTCTGCCTCGTGCCCGAGCGGCGCGAGGAGCGCACGACCGAGGGCGGGCTGGACGCGGCGGGGCTGCACAATCATCTGGCGCCGATGATCGCCCGGCTCGGCGAGGCGGGATGCCGCGTCTCGCTGTTCATCGAGGCCGATCCGCGCCAGATCGAGGCGGCGCTGCGGCTGCGGGCGCCGGTGGTTGAGCTGCACACCGGCCGCTATTGCGACGTGGAGGGCGAGGAACGGGCGACGGAGCTGAGGCGCATCGCGGACATGGCCGCGCTCGCCGCCAAGAACGGCATCGAGCCGCATGCGGGTCATGGGCTGACCTATGACAATGTCGGGCCGATCGCGGCGATCCCGCAGATCGCGGAACTGAATATCGGCCATTTCCTGATCGGCGAAGCGATCTTCCGGGGCCTGCACGAGAGCGTCGCCGAGATGCGCCGGCAGATGGACGCGGCGCGGGGATGACATGATCATCGGGCTCGGCTCCGATCTCTGCAATATCGAGCGAATCCAAGCCTCTCTGGATCGTTTCGGGGAGCGTTTCGAGGCGCGCGTATTCACTGATATCGAGCGTGCCAAGGCCAATCGCCGGCCGTTCACCAAGGCTGCGACGCTGGCCAAGCGCTTCGCCGCCAAGGAAGCGTTCAGCAAGGCGGTCGGCACCGGCTTCAAGGCCGGCGTGTTCATGAAAGACATCGGTGTGGTCAATCTGCCCTCGGGCGCTCCCACATTGGCACTGACGGGCGGCGCCAAGGCCCGACTCGACGCCTTGACCCCGCCGGGCGCCAGCCTATTTGTGCACGTGACTTTGACCGACGATCATCCCTGGGCACAGGCATTCGTCATTTTGGAGGCCCGCTTCCCGTGACCGACGAGCCCAGCAAGACCGCCGGCGAACAGATCGGCGCGCCCGCAAGCCTCGACATGCCGTTTCGTGACAAGGCCAGGCCGAAGAAGGCCGGCAAGAAGGACGGCGGCACCGACTGGTGGAGCGAACTCAAGAGCATCCTGCTGCTGCTGCTCGCCGTGCTCGCCTTCCACAGCTTCATCGCCAAGCCCTTCTACATCCCCTCCGAGTCGATGATGCCGGGCCTGTTGGTGGGCGACCGGCTGGTCGTCACCAAATATGCCTATGGCTGGTCCTTCGTATCGCCGACCATTCCCAATCCGGCGGCGATCTTCCGCAATGTCGTGCTGCGCACGCCGGCCGAGCCATGGGGCATCACCCTGCCCTTCATGAAGGGCCGCATCTGGGGCAAGATGCCCGAGCGCGGCGACATCGTGATCGTGACGCCGCGCGGCAGCAATGAGGACTATATCAAGCGCGTGGTCGGCCTGCCCGGCGAGACGCTGGAAGTGCGCGGCGGCGTGGTGCTGATCAACGGCGTGCCGATCAGGCAGGACGTGCTGCCGCCGGTGCGCATCCCGGTCGACGCCAACGAGCCCTGCGATCCGCGCCAATATCCCGGCGCGCTGGAGATGCAGCCGGACAGATCGGCGGTCTGCGTGCTGCCGGCCAAGCGCGAGACGCTGCCTAACGGGCGCAGCTACACGATCATCGACCTGGGACCGGAGCCGGGACCGATCGACTGGTATGGGCCGGTCGAGATCCCGCAGGGCCATGTCTTCCTGATGGGCGACAATCGCGACCGCAGCGCCGACAGCCGCGTCTCGCTGGAGCGCGACGGCTTGGGCGGACCGGTGCCCTGGGAGACGATCGGCGGGCGGGCGGAATTCATCACCTTCTCGCTCGACGGCACGACCACGCTCAATCCACTGAGCTGGTGGAGCAGCCTGCGCGGCGGCCGGGCGGGCATGTCACTGCATCCGCAGCAAGGAGCGGCGCCGACGGGGAAGTGAGTCGGCAGGACTTTTCCCGTTTCTGATCTTGGATGGATGCTGAACCCTCCTCTCCCTTGCGGGAGAGAATACGGAGCCTTGCCACTTTAGCGGCTAGGCGCAGTTGGAAGAGGGGTCTACGTCGTTCCCCCTTCCAAGCTTCGCTAGAGTCATATTCGACCAGCTTTGCTCACAAGCATTCGTTCACCCTGAACTTGTTTCAGGGTCCATCCTTCCCAGCGGATCGGGGTCGAGACGGAGGGATGGATGCTGAAACAAGTTCAGCATGACGATTCAATCTGATCGGGTGCGGGTCTAGTCGGACCGACGTCCGGCAACTCTCCCGTAAGGGAAGAGGAGCTTAGTCCGATCCAGATGAGGCTCCAGCCCGAGCCTTGGGGGCAAATTTATTCGCCGTTCGGCTCACTGCGCCGGCGACGGCATTGCGCCCGGCGGCGCGCCCCCATCGCCATGCTGCTGCATCTGCTGCTGGAGCATCTGCTGCATCTGCATCTGGCGCTGGGTCTCCATGATCTCCGCGCGGGTGCGGAATTCGAGCAGGTGGACCTGGAACTGGAGCGGGCTGTTCACGGGGATCGGGCTGCCTTCGGGCGGGTTGGCGCCATAGGCGAGGTTCGCGGGCACCCAGACGTTGAGCTTGCCGCCCTTCTTGAGCAGTGTCACTGCCTCGGCGAAACCGGGCGTGAGCGTCTGCAGCTCCATCGGCGTGCCGGCATTTTCCTCGAACATTGTACCGTCCGGCAGCCAGCCCCTGTAGCCGACGAGCGCGAAATCGTCGCGCGTGGGGCTGGCGCCTGTGCCCTGTTCCAGGACCTGGTAGCGCAGCCCGCTCGCGGTGCGGCCGAACTGGCGCAGGCCGGCCCATGCCAGCACGATGGCGATGACGGCGACCAACAGGATGCCGAGCCACAGCCGACGGACCGAACCACGCTGGATGGGCTGCAGGGGAACCGCCGTGACCGACATGAGTCGCCTCTCAATGAGTTACGCGTCAGAAGGAACGGGCCGCGCCCTGCGACCCGGCACGCCGATGATCAGCGCGCGCCGTCGCGCTCGAGTCGCTTGCGCTCCAGCTTGCGGGCGCGGCGAACGGCCGCGGCCTTCTCGCGCGCACGCTTCTCGGACGGCTTCTCATAGTGGCGACGGAGCTTCATCTCGCGATACACGCCTTCACGCTGCAGCTTCTTCTTGAGCGCCCGCAGCGCCTGATCGACGTTATTGTCGCGCACGATGATTTGCATAAGCTCGTCAGTCTCCAATTTCCGTTGCGGGCTCCCGATCCGGCCGAAAATCGCCGCCGGAAGAGCCCATAAACAATATACGCCGTGACATGGCATCACGGCGACACGCGGCGCCCCATATCAGGGAGAGGTTGCCGGATCAAGACCGGAACGGGGTGTCCAATCCTCTCCACCCCGCGCTTATTGCGGCGTCAGGTTCCTGGTGCGGTCGAGGGCCGGGGGCGCGAGGCCCGGATGGGCGGCGATATAGGCCTGGAGCGCGTCGAGGTCCGAGTCGCCTTCCGCGACCAGCGGCGCAGAGGCAAAGACCGTATAGCCGTCCCCGCCCTGCCCCATGAAATTGCTCATCGCCACGCGGTAAGTCGCGGCTGGGTCGATCGGCCGCCCGTCCAGCTTCATGTCGGACACGCGCTCGCCCGCCGGGCGGCTGGTATCATAGGCATAGCTGAAGCCCTGCGACACGCTCATCAGCATGAGGCCGTCGGTCCGGTCGAACTGCTGCTCCAGCGCCGCCTTGATCTGCGCGCCGGTGAGTGCCTTCACCCAGAGCAGATTGCCGAAAGGCTGGGCCGCATAGAGCATGCCGAAGCGCACCGTCCCGTCCGCCTCCGGTTGCACCGGCGCGCGCAGGCCGCCGCGGTTCATGAAAGCGATCTGGGCGCCGCCCTTGTCCGGCGCGGCCATAGCGGCGAGCTGGGCGTCCGCGATCGCATTCCCGAGCGTGCATTCGCCGCTCTCGCTCCGCTCGGTGGTGAGCGGCCCCCCGATCCGACCGACCGGCGCTTCGGCCACGCCGGCCGCGGCATCGCGATAGCGGGCGACGAGATCGGCGATGCCGGCCTGCCCCTGCGCATCGTCCGCCGCCTGCGTGACGAGGAGATTCTCGGCGCTCTTGCCGGCGAGCCGGTGAGCGGTGAAATCGTAGCGCAGGGTGATGCGAGTCAGCAGCGTGCCATATTGACCGGCGCTGGTGACGAGAAAGGGCCGGGTCGGGTCGACCGCCGCATAGTCGCAGATATAGGATTGGTGGGTGTGGCCGGAGATGACCAGATCGAAGGCGGGATCGAGCTTCGCCAGGATCGGGTTGAGATCACCGGTGAGCGCTGTGCAATCGCCGGGCGCGCCGTTGCCCGGCATGCTGCCGCCCTGGTGGATGAGGATGGCGAGAATCTCGGCGCCCTGCCCGCGCAGGACCGGGACCAGCGCATTGGCGGTCGCCGCTTCGTCCTCGAAATGCAGGCCGGCCACGCCGCGCGGCGAAACGATGTCGGCGGTGCCCTTGAGCGTCAGGCCGACGAAGCCGATGCGCACGGTGCGGCCGCCAACCTCGATATCCTTGATGCCGAAGGCCGGAAACAGGGTGGAGCCGTCCGCCCGCACGCTGTTGGCGGCGAGAAAGCGGAAATGCGCGCCGGGGAAAGCCGGCATCACCTGGCAGGGCTCGCGCAGCGTATATTTGGCGCAGCCGCCTAATTGCATCCGGCGCAACTCGTCCTGGCCGCGATCGAACTCGTGATTGCCGATCGCGTTGAAGTCGATGCCGATGTCGTTCATCACACGGACGGTCGGCTCGTCGAGGAAATGGCCGGAGACGAGCGGCGAGGCGCCGATGATGTCGCCGGCGGAGACGACGGCGCTCGCCGGATTCTCGGCACGCAGGCGGGCGATCGCGGCGGCGAAATGAACGGCGCCGCCGGCCGCGACACGGTCCGTCCCGGCCGGCGAGCCCGGAGGGACAGCGCTCTGGTCGCCCTCGGCGATATGGCCGTGGAAATCATTGAAGGCGATGATCTGCAGGACGCCGACAGACGCCGACCCATCGGCCGGCCGCGCGCCGGGATGCGCACAAGCCGCCAGCAGGGCCAGCCCGACCAGCATCGTGCCGCGCCGCATCCAATCACCGATCATCGCCATGCCCCTCACTCCCGCTGAGTCGGGCGGCGACATAGCAGAAATGCCCGTCGGCTGAACCTGCCCGGCCCCGTCCGCGCCGCATCCTGCTCGACATTCCCGGCGCCGGCGCGCATCCTTGCGGCCGCGCCCCGCCAAGAGGGCCGGAAACGATCGCAAGGAGAGACAGCCATGGCCACCGCCCTCAAGCCGCCCGCCATCAGCGACGCCGAGCGCGAGGCGCGCCAGCAGCTCGCGGCCTGCTACCGCATCTTCGCTCATCTCGGCTGGGACGAGCTTATCTACAACCATATCTCGCTGCGGGTGCCGGGGGAGCCGGACGCCTTCCTCATCAATCCCTTCGGCCTCATGTATGAGGAAGTCACCGCCTCCAACCTCGTCAAGATCGACATCGAGGGCAACAAGCTGGCGGACAGCCCCTATCCGGTCAATCGCGCCGGCTTCGTCCAGCACAGCCTGTTCCACCGGCATGTGCCGGACGCGCACTGCATCATCCACACGCACACGACCGCGGGCATGGCGGTCGCCTCCACCGAGGAGGGGCTGCAGCCGACCGGCTTCTACTCCGCCATGTTCGCCGGGCAGATCGCCTATCACGACTTCGAGGGTGTCACGATCCATGACGAGGAAGGGCCGCGCTTCCTCGCCGATCTGGGCGACAGGCGGATCATGATCCTGCGCAACCACGGCCTGCTGGTCATGGCGCCGACGCTGCCGGCCGCCTTCCAGATCTATTTCTTCCTGGAGCGTGCCTGCGCCATCCAGATCGCCACGCGCCAAGCGGGGACGCCGCGCCTGGTGCGGCCGGAGGTGATCGCGGTCCATCAGCGCGATGTGCGCTCCGCCACGCCGCCGGGCGGACCCGGCGCGCCGGAGTTCGCGGCGATGGTGCGGCGGATCGACCGGATCGACCCGAGCTGGCGGGAGTAGGCGAATTGCAGCCCCTCCCCTGAAGGGGAGGGGAGCCGGTGCGATGCCTCAACGCCGTTGCGCACCGCACGGGCCGGTGGCAAGCAGGGCGCCTCGAAGGGGGGAAGGTCATTGGTATGAAGGCGGCGGTGATGGCGGCAGCGATGCTCCTCGGGAGCGCGGCGACGGCGGGGGCGCAGGATGATCCCTATCTCTGGCTGGAGGACTGGCATGGCGAGCGGGCCATGCAGTGGGTCGAGACGGAGAATGCACGCACGGTCGAGGTGCTGCAGGGCGACCCGCATTATGCGACCTTCCGCGACCAGGCCGTGGCCATCGCGACCGCGACCGATCGCATCCCGATGCCCGACCTGATCGGCGGGCAGATCTATAATTTCTGGCGCGATGCCGAGCATCCGCAGGGCATCTGGCGGCGCACGACGCCGGCCGACTATGCCGATGCGGCGCCATCCTGGACGACGGTGCTGGACCTCGACGCGCTGAGCAAGGCGGAAGGCCATAAATGGGTCTGGAAAGGCGCAACCTGCCTCAAGCCTGCCGAGCAGCGCTGCCTGCTCGCCCTGTCGGACGGCGGCGAGGATGCGACGACCATCCGCGAGTTCGATCTGGCGGCCGGCCGCTTCGTCGAGGGCGGATTCGCGCTGCCCACCTCCAAGCAGGGCGCGGAATGGATCGACCAGGACACGCTGCTCGTCGCCCGCGACTGGGGCGAAGGGACGATGACCAATTCGGGCTATCCCTTCGTGGTCAAGACGCTGAAGCGCGGCGAACCGCTCGCGGCCGCGAGGGAGGTCTATCGCGGCACGAAGGACGATGTCGGCATCTGGCCGCAGATATTGCGCGATGGCGAGGGCAACAGCGCGGCCATCATCAACCGGGGACTGACCTTCTTCGAGAGCGAATATCATCTGCTGGCGGATGGCGGCGTGAAGAAGCTGGCGCTCCCTGCGAAATCCATCCTGGCGGGTATGGTGGCCGGGCAGATCATCGTGAAGACCAGCGAGGACTGGACGGCCGGGGGCGTGACGATCCCCGCCGGCGGCGTCGCGGCGGTGCCGCTCGCGGCGTTGGCGGCCGGTGGAGAAGTGACGCCAATGCCGATCTTCTCGCCGAGTCCGCGCCAGTCGGTCGAGCAGGTCGGCGTGACCAGGAACCATGTGATCCTGGCGACGACCGACAATGTGCGCGGCCGCGCGCTGGTGTTCACGCATGGCGCCGGCGGCTGGGCCTCGACGGCGCTGGACCTGCCCGACAATGCCGCCGTCGATGTGGCCGCGCTGGCCGAGAGTGAGGACACAAGCTATCTCACCGTCACCGGCTTCCTCCAACCGACGACGCTGTGGCGGATCGATGCGGACGCGCCGCAACCGGTGCAGGTGAAGGCGCTGCCGGCGCGGTTCGACGCATCGAACGATGTGGTCGAGCAATATGAGGCGACCTCGATCGACGGGACCAGAATCCCCTATTTCATCGTCCACCGGAAGGACATGCCGCTCGACGGCAGCACGCCGACGATCATGACCGCTTATGGCGGCTTCGAGGTCTCCTATACGCCGGCCTATTCCGGCGTGATGGGCAAGCTGTGGCTGGAGCGAGGCGGCAGCTTCGTGGTCGCCAACATCCGGGGCGGCGGCGAGTTCGGGCCGGCCTGGCATGAAGCGGGGCGCAAGACCAGGCGGCAGATCATCTATGACGACTTCGCCGCTGTCGCGCGCGACATCTTCGCCCGCAAGCTCTCGAGTCCCGAGAGGTTCGGCATCTATGGCGGCTCCAATGGCGGCCTGCTGATGGGCGTCGAGTTCAACCAGCATCCCGACCTGTGGAAGGCCGTGGTGATCCAGGTGCCGCTACTCGACATGATCCGCTACGAACAGATCGCAGCCGGCGCCTCCTGGGTGGACGAATATGGCAGCGTCTCGGTGCCTGAGGAGAAGGCCTTCCTGGAGACGATCTCGCCCTATCAGAATATCCGCCGGGGCGCCGCCTATCCGGAAGCCTATATCTGGACGACCACCAAGGACGACCGGGTAGGGCCGCAGCATGCGCGCAAGTTCGCGGCGCGGCTCAAGGCGTTCGGCATCCCCTATCTCTTCTACGAGGATACGGCCGGCGGCCATTCGGGCGACGCGGATGTCGAGCAGAGCGCGCGGCTCAAGGCCATGGAGATGGTCTATTTCACCCGCAAGCTGATGGAAGGGAAATAGGCGGGTGTTGCCCTCCCCGCGCCGCCCGGCATCGCCATGACCAAGTTCACCGTCAATGACCGCCCCATCGAATATCGGATGGACCCGCAGACGCCGCTGCTCTGGGCGCTGCGCGACGCCTCCAACCTGACCGGCACCAAATATGGCTGCGGCACAGGCGACTGCGGCGCCTGCACCGTCGATATCGACGGACGGGCGATCCGCTCCTGCCAGATCACCATCGCCGGCTGCGAAGGGCGGTTCGTCACCACGATCGAAGGGCTCTCGCCCGACCGCAGCCATCCGGTGCAGCAGGCCTGGGCGGCGCAGAACGTGCCCCAGTGCGGCTATTGCCAGTCCGGCATGATCATGGCCGCGTCCGTGCTGCTCAGGCGCAACAGCAATCCGAGCGACGCGGAGATCGACGCGGCGATGACCAACATCTGCCGCTGCGGCACATATCCACGCGTGCGCGAGGCGATCAAGCAGGCCGGCCGCATCATGCGCGGCGAGGAGCGGGTCGCAGCGGCGCCCGCGCCCGGCATCGCGCCGGACGACGCGGCGCAACGCGTACCCAGCCTGCGCCCGAGCGGCCGCAAGCGGCAGGACTGAGCGGTCGCTGCAAACCTTTCTGAGCGCTTTATCATGCGTTCAGCACAGTGACAGCAGACATGACCTATTCCTTGGTCCCATGGCGCGGAGTCGCCATTTGATCGAGGATGAATGCAATGCGACGCTTGTTCACACTGGGACTGATCGCCTCCACGGCACTTTCCCTCGCTTTGCCAGCCATGGCGGCGCCCGGTGACGGACGCGGACGTGTGGCGCAACAAAATGGCGGCGGGCGCGACCGCGGCTCGTCGGGCGATTCGGGCCGGACGCATCAGTCCGCGCCGCCCTCGGCGCAGCGCGCTGCACCTGCCGTGCAGCGGAGCGCGCCGCCATCGGATCGACGCGGAGTCCAGAATAGGCAGGTGCCGCCCTCGGCGGTCGGCACGCAATGGCGCCAGACTCGCCGTGATATGCCGCGGCTCGGGACCGGCGGCGGCGCGGCGACCAACTGGCCCGATCAGCGCCGCGCCTATGATGGCAACCGCCGCGCGACGCAGCGGCCCTCCGGCACCACGCAGACCAATCGCGGCAGCGTGACCGGAAACCGCTGGAGCGGCAATGACCGCCGCAACGACGCCAATCGCGTGCGCAACGACAATCGGAGCGATGCCTATCGCTGGAACAATGATCGGCGCACCGACAACAGTCGCTGGAACGGCAACGACCGGCGCACCGACAATAATCGCTGGCGCAACAATGACCGCGGCAGCAACTGGGACCGGAACAACTGGAACGGCCGCCGTCTGGCCGACCGCGAGCGCTGGTCCGAATATCGCCGCTGGGACAATCAGGGCTGGCGCCGGGACAACCGCTACAACTGGCAGAGCTATCGCAGCGTCCACCGCGATATCTACCGGATGCCGCGCTATTATGCGCCCTATGGCTGGAACTACGGCTATTCGCGCTTCTCGATCGGCATCTTCCTGAACAGCCTGCTCTATGCGAACGACTACTGGATCGACGATCCCTATTACTACCGGCTTCCCCCGGCCTACGGCTATCTGCGCTGGATCCGCTACTATGACGACGCGCTGCTGGTCGACATCCGGGACGGCTATGTGGTGGACGTGATCCACAACTTCTTCTGGTGAGCGCATAGCGCACGCCGACACGCTTCCTGATCGGCCTTCAGGAACGACTGGACCGGCTCCCGCTTCGGTGGGGGTCGGTTCTTTTATGCAGTCGAAGCCCCTTCGCCCCGCTTAGGGCGAACGGTGTTGCCATGTCTGATTTTCACCCAAACCGACATTCAAGCCAAGCACCCCTTGCCGCGCGCCCCTTGCCCCTCGCAACCGAGTTTGGCAGGAGCACCGCATGACCGGGACATGGCTCGACGATGCCGACCAGCCCTCCATCGCGCGGGCGGACATGGGCGAGCGCGTGCGGGCGCGGCTGAAGCGCAATCCGATGATGGCGACGGTGCCGACGCAGCGCGCCGAGATGTTCCTGCGGCATGGCCTCCTCACGCAGCGCGAATGCGCCGCGCTGATGCGCATGATCGACGAGGGCAGCAAGCCCTCGAAGCTCTTCTCCGACGCGTCCAGGGACTATCGCACGAGCAGCAGCTGCAATCTCGATGTCCATGATCCGCTGGTGCAGACGGTGACGAAGCGGATCGACGCGCTGCTCGGGATCGATGGCAGCTTCGGCGAACTGCTGCAGGGCCAGCGCTATCATGTGGGCGAGCTCTATCATCTCCACTGCGACTATTTCCCGGCGGGCACGCATTACTGGCCGGCCATGCGCGTCTCGGGCGGGCAGCGCTGCTGGACGGCCATGGCCTATCTCTGCGACGTGGAGGCGGGCGGCGAGACGCAGTTCCCCCGGCTGGGCGTCACCATCCCGCCGCGCGCCGGGACCCTGCTCGTCTGGAACAACATGCTGGCCGACGGCAGCCCCAATCGCGACACGCTGCATGCCGCGCTGCCGGTGCAGGCCGGCGTCAAATATGTCGTCACCCGCTGGTATCGCGAGCGCCGCTGGGAGCCGCACAACAAGCCCTGACCGGCCGCAAGCGCCCGGATTGGCGCGACAAATTGCGACATAGCTGACCGAAATCTGACAGCGATATTCCGCCGCGGTTCAGCGTGCGGATGCGAAAACGGCCCTGTCGGACGAAGCGGCGATCCGCTCCCCTTCTCCCCGGGTCGCGCCGTCCGACGCATGAAGGAGTGACTGCCATGAAGAAACTGCTGATCGCCGGCCTGGCTGCCCTGACACTGATCCCGTCCACCGCCATGGCCGCTCCCACGGCTCGCGACGTGCAGCGCGCCCACCAGAATGTGGTCGCGCAGCGGCACGACGTGCGCCAGGCGCGCTGGGACTATGCGCGCGAAGTCCGCGCCTACAACCAGGCGCATCCGTGGCGCGCCGGCTTCCGCTACCACCGTTTCGCGGCCGGCGAGCGCATCCAGGCGCAATATTATGGCCGCGCCTATGTGGTGAGCGACTATGGGCGGTTCCACTGGGCGCGCCCGGGCGCCAACCAGGTCTGGGTGCGGCATTATAACGATGCGCTGCTCGTCAACACCCACACCGGCCGCGTCATCCGCGTGACCTACAACGCCTTCCGCTGATTGATGCGGATTGCGGGCAAGAGGCCCTTCCGACGCGTCGGAGGGGCCTTTTTGCTGCGCGGCGATTGTCCTGCCCAAATTGGCGTGTTAGGCGCACAATACACGGCCGGTCCTGACCGGCAAACAGGAAAGGGACATCGCATGATCCGCGCACAGCGCACCGCTCCGCTCATCGCCGCCCTGCTTCTCGCAGGCGCCGCCTGGACCCCGACAATGGCGCAGACCCCCGCGCCGGCGCCCGCAGCCGCACCCGCGGCGCAGACCGAGGACGAGAAGCTCTTCGCGCTCTTCACGGCCTCGGACGAAGCCAATCTGCGCCGCAATCCGCTCTTTGCGCTGTTCCGCGGCGACACGCGCTATGCCGACCATCTCGGCGACTATATCACCGATGCCTATTTCGATGCGGAGCGCGCTGCCGCCAACAGCGACATGACGGCGCTCCATGCCATCGACCGCAGCAAGCTCACCGAGCAGAACAAGATCGCCTATGACGTGTTCGAGTGGCAGACCAAGGACACGCTCGACAATCTGCGCCCCGAAATCCTGGCGCTGACCGTGGTGCGCCCGGTCAACCATTTCAGCGGCTTCCACACCTTCTACCCGACCTTCGCCTCGGGCAAGGGCGCCGCGCCCTTCAACACGCTGCAGGACTATGAGAACAACCTGCTGCGCCACAAGGAGTATATCGTCCTCACCGACCGCGCGATCGAGCGCTTCCGCCAGGGCATGGCATCGGGCGTGGTCGAGACCAAGCTCACCATCAACAATGTGATCCAGCAGCTCGATGCGCTGCTCGCCCAGAGCGTGGAGGAATCGCCCTTCTATCAGCCGGTGCTGAACTTCCCCGAGGGCATTTCGGACGCGGACAAGACGCGGCTGACGGCGGCCTATCGCGACATCATCGTGAACGGCATCAACCCGGCCGAGCAGCGGCTGCGCGATTTCCTCAAGAATGAATATCTGCCGGTCGCGCGCGACCAGGTGGGCCTCTCCAGCATGAAGGGCGGCGACATCCTCTATGCCGACCTGATCCAGCAGACGACGACGCTGCCGCTCACCGCCGACTATGTGCACAATCTCGGCCTCTCCGAAGTGGCGCGCATCCGCGGCGAGATGGAGAAGGTGAAGCAGGAGGTGGGCTTCACCGGCACGCTGCAGGAATTCTTCACCCATCTGCGCCAGGACCCGCAGTTCCACCCGCAGTCGCGCGAGTGGATGACGCAGCAATTCTACCGGATCGGCCGCGAGGTCGACGAGAAGGTCGCCAGCCAGTTCTCGACCATTCCCAAGGCACGGCTGGAGATCCGCCCCTATCCCGAGTTCCGCGAGAAGTTCGAGGCGGGCGGCAGCTATGAGCAGGGCACGCCGGACGGCTCGCGCCCCGGCGTCTTCTACTTCAATGCCTATGACCTGCCTTCGCGCAGCATCCCCGGCATGACCACGCTCTATCTGCACGAGGGTTCGCCGGGCCATCATTTCCAGATCAGCCTGGCGCAGGAGAATGAGAGCCTGCCGGCCTTCATGCGCTTCGGCGGCAACACCGCCTTCGTGGAAGGCTGGGCGCTCTATGCCGAGACGCTGGGCTATGATTTCGGCTTCTATAAGGACCCCTATCAGCGCATGGGCCATCTCGACGACGAGATGCTGCGCGCGATGCGGCTGGTGGTCGATACCGGCATCCACGCCAAGGGCTGGACCCGCGACCAGTCCATCCAGTATATGCTCGACAACAGCTCGATGGGCCGCACCGACGCGACCGCCGAGGTGGAGCGCTACATCGCGATCCCGAGCCAGGCCCTCGCATACAAGATCGGCGCGCTGACCATCCAGCGGCTCAGGGCGAAGGCGCAGGCCGCGTTGGGCGACAAGTTCGACGTGCGCGAATTCCATGCGCAGGTGCTGATGACCGGGGCGCTGCCGATGACGGTGCTGGAAAAGAAGATCGACGACTGGATCGCATCCAAGCAGGCAAGCTGAGCGCGCGCGAAGGCCGGGCTTTCCGCCGCAGGAAAGCCCGGCTTTTGCCGGAGCGATGTTGGAGAAAGGGCACAATTACCACAACTATCTTGGGGTGGTTGCCAGCCGCCCGGTCCCATGGCCGCCCTTTCCTCTCCTGCGAGGGGACTGTTGCATAATTCAGTTTTTCACATTCCGTTCGGCCTGAGCTTGTCGAAGGCCTGCCCTTCTTTCTTGAAAATAAAGAAGAAAAGGACGGCCCTTCGACAAGCTCAGGGCGAACGGGATAATCATGCAACGGGCTGCTTCCCACATTCCTCTCCATCATTATTGCAATTCGTTCGCAATAGCATATACAGAGTCGCATCACGAACCATCCGGCGAGAGGGATGCCATGGCCAGAAACCTGTCGAGCCTGTTCGCGCTGCGCGACCTGCGGACCTTTCCCCTTTCCGCCATGCATGTCGTGATGGGGATGCGGCTGTGCATCCTCTATGGGCAGGCGGGGCGCGATCCCCTGCCCGACCTCGCGGTTCGGCTGCGCAGCATGGACGCCGCGCGGCGAGTCGAGCGCGTGGTGCGGACGGTGCAGGGCGCCTGGCCGGAGCATTTCCTGATCCACCGGCCGTGCAGCATGGGGCTGACGCCGGACGAGGCCGTGATCGCCCAGCTTTCCGTGGCGGCGGCCGAGGGCAATGAGGCACGCGCGGCCATGCTGCTCGGCGACATGCTGAAGCGCCAGGTGATCGACGAATTGTTCCTGAACCTGGTCGGCGCGGTGGCGGCGATCCAGCAGGCGCGGTTCCAGCCGCACCGGCGGGACGCATAGGGCCTGTCTTTCACCGGAAAGGCCCGACCTTTTTCCGACTCGCTGGAAGTCGCGATCTGAAGCGACCGGACTCAAGCGGAGGTCGGCGCCGGGACGAAATCGCCGACCGGATTGAATTGCTGCGCTTCCTCGACGATCGCGACATTGGCGCCGTGGATGATTCGGCGACCGCCTGCGCCATGTCTGAAAACTTCAAGAGATGCGGCGGGTCTCACGCTAGCATTGCCGCCTGTCAGATCGATCAAGGGCATTGGGTTGACGCACATGGCCAGCATCGCATTACCGCTGAAAGCGCAGATCGCCGAGCGCCGCTTCTTCCTGTGGATGGCGGCGGTCTTCATGGCGACAGTGGTCTGCGGCTTCGGCCTCAACTTCGCTTCGGGGCGGGTTCGTGCCACCACGCTGCCGGTTCAGGTCCATCTGCACGGCCTGGTATTTGGCGGCTGGATTCTGCTCTACCTCGTCCAGTCGTGGCTGATCGACCGGGGATCAGTCGCACTCCATCGCCGGCTGGGCTGGCTGGGCGCGGGACTGACCGCCGTCGCGGTGCCGCTCGGCATCGCCGTCACGATGATGGCCATCCGGCGCGGCGCCATCCCATTCTTCTTCCCCACCAACATCTTTCTCGTGCTCAACATATTGGGAGTCGCCCTGTTCGGCGCATTGGTCGCCGCCGCGATCGCGCTCAGGCGACACACGGACTGGCACCGCCGGCTGATGCTTTGCGCCGCGGTCAATCTGATCGCTCCGGCCTTCGGCCGCCTACTGCCGATGCCGCTGCTCGGGCCCTGGGGGCCGTTCGGCATCATGGGCATGATCATCCTCTACATCGGTGCCGGCATCATCTTCGATCTCACGGTCCGGCAGCGCGTTCATCCCGCCTGGTGGTGGGGCCTCGGCGTAACCATCGGAGTGAATCTCGCCGTCGGCCCGATCGCCTTTGCCGCACCGGTTCGGGCCTTTGCGGCGCATCTGGCGCAGGGATGAAAGCCGGACTCAGGTCGCGCCGATGCGGGTCCAGGCGGCAAAGAAGTCCGAGGGCGGCGCGCCGGTCAGATCGCGGCACTCGCGCACGAAATGGGCCTGGTCGGCATAGCCGGCGGCATGTGCGAGATCGGTCCAGCGCGCCGCGGGTTTGCGTCGTCGCGCTTCCAATATGGCGGAGAGCCGGGCGGTACGCGCATAATGTTTGGGCGCGAGCCCGACCTGGGCGGCGAAACGTCGAGCGAACTGGCGTTCGCTCAGCTCGGCCCAGGCCGCCAGTGCATCGATGCGGATTTGCCCACCCGATCGCAACAGCATTCGTGCCGCCATCTCCACGCGATCGACCGGCGGGGCGCCGTCCGCCGCCCGGCAGAGCCAGCGTTCGGCGGCGGCGGCGCGCACCGGAAAGTCAGCCGCGCCGAACACGGCGTCGCGCAAGCCCGTGGCGAGCCGGCCAAACACATCGGCCATCGCGACGCCTTCGTTGGCGATCTCTCTCATGTCCAGGCCAACCAGCCGATGGATCGCGCCGGGACGGAAGCGAATCGAGAACGCCTTCACTTCGCCCGCCATCAGCAGCCGCGTGGTGCCGACTCCATGCGGGCCCACCAGCGAGACTTCGGGCGATATCTTGAAGTCCTGATGCCGGTGCGAGGCACGGTAACGCTCGGCCAAGTAGATTTCGATGAACAAATCAGGGCGCGCCGGCAACGGATGCGTCAGGCTCGCTTCGCCGAAATGGGCGCTGCGCTCCTCGAATCCCGAAACGAGCGACCGCAGGGCAGCGGAAGCAGGCAAGCGCCGCAGGAGCATTGTCGCATCCCCATGTTCGGGTCTGTGGGTTACCCGACACTATCACCCCCGTTCAACGGCTCAAACCGCCAAAACATGCTTCGGGCGGCCGCCATTGCGCGTAGACGCGGCGATCGGAGAAAGGCGGACCCCGCTTCCGCAGGAGCGCATGTCATTTCATTTCGGCGGAGCAGGCCCCGGAGGCCACTCAGGCCGGGACCGACTCCAGCGCCCGCGCGATCAGCTTGCGGCTGTTCTCGATGCCGTAGAGCGCGATGAAGCTGCCCATGCGCGGGCCCTGCTCGGCGCCGAGCAACGTCTCGTAGAGCGCCTTGAACCAGTCGCGCAGCTGCTCGAAGCCGTAATGCGGATCCTTGCCGATCGCATAGACGATGTTCTGGATGTCCTCGGCACTGGCATCCTCGGGCAACGCGGCGATCTGGCTGTCCAGCTCGCGCAGGGCCTGCGCTTCGTTCTCGCTCGGCGCACGGCGCCTGAGCGTGGGCGCGATGAAATCGCGATTATAGGCGAGCGCGTTGCGCACGAGGCCGGCGAGGCGGGGATAGGTCTCCACCGTCGCATCCGGCGCATAGTTACGCAGATAGGCCCAGACCTGATGCTCGGTCGCGTCCGCGCCCATCACGCCGACGAGGTTGAGCAGCAGGCCATATGTCACCGGCAGGCCGTCGGCCGGCACCTTGCCATTGTGGACATGGTGCACCGGATTGCCGAGCTTCTTGTCGAGCGGCTGCCCGGCATAGGCGGCGCGGAACTGCTCATAATCGTCGACCGCGCGCGGGATGACGCCGATGTGGAGCTGCTTGGCCGCCTTGGGCTCGCGATAGATGTAGAAGGCCAGGCTCTCCTCCGAGCCATAGGTGAGCCACTGCTCGATGGAGAGGCCATTGCCCTTGGACTTGGAGATTTTCTCGCCCTTCTCGTCCAGGAACATCTCATAGTTGAAGCCCTCGGGCGGGCGGCCGCCGAGCGCGCGGGCAATCTTCGAGCTTTGCGTGACGCTGTCGATCAGGTCCTTGCCCGCCATCTCATAATCGACGCCGAGCGCGACCCAGCGCATCGCCCAGTCGACCTTCCACTGCAGCTTGGCGGCGCCCGAGAGGATGGACTGTTCGACCGTTTCCCCCTCATCCTCGAAGCGGACGATGCCGGCCTCGGCGTCCACCACCTCGACCGGCACCTGCAGCACGATGCCGCTCTTGGCGCTGATCGGCAGCACCGGCGAATAGGTCGCCTGCCGCTCCTTGCGCAGCGTGGGCAGCATGATGTCCATGATCGCCTGAAAATGGCGCAGGACGGCCTTCAGCGCGTCGTCGAAATGGCCGCCACGATACTGCTGCGTCGACGACATGAACTCATAGTCGAAGCCGTAGCGATCGAGGAAGTCGCGCAGCATCGCATTGTTGTGATGCGCGAAGCTCTCATATTTGCCGAACGGATCGGGCACCTGGGTCAGGGGCTTGCCGAGATATTGCGCCAGCATCGCCTGGTTCGGCACATTGTCCGGCACCTTGCGCAGCCCGTCCATATCGTCGCTGAACGCGACCAGCCGCGTGGGCGCACCGCCGGTCATCTCCTCATAGGCATGGCGCACGATCGTGGTGCGCAGCACTTCGTTGAACGTGCCGATATGCGGCAGGCCCGAGGGACCATAGCCGGTCTCGAACAGCACCGGCGCGCCCGGCTTGCCCTGCGGATAGCGCTTCAGCAGCTTGCGCGCCTCCTCATAGGGCCAGGCCTTGGAGACGAGGGCGGTCGAGCGGAGATCGTCGGTCATGCGAGCCGCCTAGCGGGTTGACGGAAGTTCGTCACCCCCATTGCCGCATCCACCGCGCCGCGCGTTGACATGCTGCATTGCATCACTTAGCCTTTTCTCACCGATCGGGTTCTCCTGGATTTCCCGGTTTCTTCCCGGAATGATGAGGCGGCGATGAGCTCTGTAGTGTGCAATTTGTGCGGTGCAGACGACTATGACGTGCGCTTCGAGGCCGGCGTCGCACAATCGTCGCGGATCGTGGAATGCCGCAAATGCGGCCTCATGTACGCCAATCCGCGCTCCGCATCGCCTGACCATGAACTCGTCGTCGACTATGATCCGGATTATGTCGAGCGGCAGAATAGGAACAGCGAGCGCTTCGCCAAGGAAGCGCTGCAGGTGCGCGATTATGCGAACACCCGCACCTATCTCGCCGAGCGCTTTCCGCAGCGCGGCAAGCTGCTCGAAGTGGGCAGCGGCTATGGCTATCTGCTGGACTATTTCCGCCAGGACGGCTGGGACGTGCTCGGTGTCGAGCCCAATGAAGGCCTCAACCGCCATGCGCGCAAGGCGCTCAACCTGGAAGTCCTGTCGAAGATCCTGCCGGAGGCGGAATTCCCCGATGGGAGCTTCGATGTCGTGCTGATGATGCATGTCATCGAGCATGTCCCCGATCCCACCGATACGCTGGCCGAGATCTTTCGCGTGCTCAAGCCCGGCGGCACGCTGGTCATGGAGACGCCGCGCTACGACACGCTCATGTTCAAGCTGCTCGGCCGGCGAGAGCGCAGCCTGTCATGCGAGGGGCATATCTACTTCTTCACCACCAAGACCCTGCGCGAGATCTGCGAAAAGGTCGGCTTCAAGGTCGATCGCGAGAATATGGTGGGGCGCTCGCTCACCCTGGAGCGGCTGGCCTATAATGTCGGCGTCATGACACGCAGCAAGGCGATCGCCAATGCCATGCGGTCAGGCACCAAGGCAGTGGGCCTCAAGGACGCGGCCCTGACCTTCAATGTGCGCGACATGGAGCGCATCTATGTCAGCAAGCCGGCCTGAGCACAGGCTGCCTCCCGGCTGAAAAGCAGATCGCGGTTACACGAAATTTAACCAATCCGCGCAACTATTCGCCCTGAACCATTGTCTTTTCGAGCCAGAAGAGACTCCGGTAGCGCAGACGGTGAGGGCCCCGACATGCAGATCGACCGAAAAAGCCGGCGGATAGCCGTCGAGATCCCGGTGACGCTGACCACGGTGCTCGATTCATTCGATGCCGTGATCGTCGACCTCAGCACGCAGGGCGCGCAGATTGCCGGCTGCGCGCTGGGTCCGGGCACCCGCTTCCACATCGAATATATGGGCCAGACCATCTTTGCGCTGTGCCGCTGGTCCGAAGTCGACCGCGTGGGCGCGCAATTCTCCTATCCGCTCATGGACGGGCCGCTGCACGATTGCCTCGTGGCGGCGCGCGGGCCGCGGCATGAGACCGAGACCAAACCGACGATATCGCAGCCGGCCCTCGTCCAACAGACGCGCCCGGTCCTCCGATCCTTCGGCCGCGCGCAGATGGGCTTCGGCCGGCGAAGCGGCTGAGCGGGACGCGGAGCGCGCCTTATCGCGCGGCGTTCACGAATCGTTCCATATCCGCCGATCGCGCGTTAAGGGTGGCGCGTGAGTCATGCGCCCCCTGCCCTCCATGCCAGCCATGCCGGCATCTGGTTCTGCGATCAGGATGGCGCCGTCACGGCGCTGAGCCGTGGCGAGGCACTGGCCCGGGCGGCCGCCACGCCGCTGCTGATGGTCAACGCGCCGCTGCTCGGCGGCCGACTCGGCGCGCAGGACCTCTCCGGCCTCGACCTGCTGGAGCTGTTCGCCTTCCTGTTTCCGGCGCGCTTCGCCATCCCGACCGTGGCGGGCCTCGCCCGCGCCCTCGACATCGAGCCGGCCGAGCGGGACGGCGATGCCGTCGCCCTCATCCCGCGCCTGGCCATGGCCATGCTCGATCGCATCGCCGCGCCGGACTGGCCGGAGCGCGAAGGCGCCTGGACGGGCCTGCGCCGGCTCGAACGGCTGCGCTGGAGCTGGGCGCCGCTGCTGCGCGACCGGATCGCCCAGCCCCGGCAGGCCGAGCGCTGGCTGTTCAGCCGCCTGCCGCAATGGGAGGAGATGCCGGCGCGCCAGCCGCCGCGCCCGGTGCTGCTCGACGGCGAGGCCGTGGCGGCGCGGCTCGCCGAACTCACCGGACAGGGCGCGGAGACGCGCACCGGACAGCGCGATTTCGCCGGCGCCGCCGCCGATGCCTTCGCGCCGCGCGCTCGAGGGGACGGTCCGACTCTGGTGCTGGCCGAGGCAGGCACGGGCATCGGCAAGACGCTCGGCTATCTGGCGCCGGCGACACTCTGGGCAGAGCAGGCGGGCGGCACCGTCTGGATATCGACCTTCACCAAGGCGTTGCAGCGTCAGCTCGACCGGGAAGCGCGCCGGCACTATCGCGACGAGGCCGCGTTCGGCCGGCATGTCGTCATCCGCAAGGGGCGCGAGAATTATCTCTGCCTGCTGAACCTGGAGGATGCGCTGCAGGGCGGGTTCGCCGGGCGGGCCGCGGTGTTCGCGCAGTTCGTGGCCCGCTGGGCCGCCTATTCGCGCGACGGCGACATGATCGGCGGCGACCTGCCCGGCTGGCTGCCCGCCCTCTTCCGGCGGGCCGGCGCGACTACCCTCACCGACCGGCGCGGCGAGTGCATCTATGCCGGCTGCCCGCATTTCCGCACCTGTTTCATCGAGCGGGCGACCCGCGCCAGCCAGGGCGCGGACATCGTCATCGCCAATCACGCGCTGGTGATGATCAATGCCGCGCGCGGTCGCGAGGCGCAGGGCGCACCGACGCGCATCGTGTTCGACGAGGGCCATCATCTGTTCGATGCGGCCGACTCGACCTTCGGCGCGGCGCTCACCGGGCGCGAGGCGATCGAACTGCGCCGCTGGGTGATCGGGCCGGAGCGGGAGCGGCGCGGACGGCGGCGCGGCCTCGCCGCCCGCCTCTCCGATGTCGCCAGCTATGATGCCGATGGCGCCGAGGCGATCAATGCGGCGCGGGCGGCGGCGGGCGCCCTCCCCGGCGACGATTGGCTGCGCCGCGTCGTCGAAGGTCTGCCGAACGGCGCCGTCGAGACCCTGCTGGGCGCTGTGCGCGACACCGTCTATGCCCGCGCCGAGCGGGACGGCAAGGAAAGCGACCCCGGCTACGGGCTGGAGGTCGACCTGGCCGAGCCGGACGGCGCGCTGATCGATGCCGCGACCGAGGCCGCGGCGGCGCTGGAGGCGCTGCTGCTGCCGCTGCTGCGTCTCGCCAAGCGACTGGTCGCGGTGATCGAGCTGGCGCCGGACTGGCTCGACGGCCCGGCGCGGGCGCGCATCGACGGCGCCATAGCGGCGCTGGGCTGGCGCTGCGACCTGCTGCGCAGCTGGATCGCGCTGCTGCTGCGCATCGGCGGGCCGGGCGAGCCGGATTTCGTGGACTGGCTGGCGGTCGACCGGGTGGAGGGGCGCGAATATGATATCGGCCTGCACCGCCACTGGCTCGACCCGACGCGGCCGCTCGCCGAGGTTGTGCTGCGGCCGGCGCATGGCGTGCTGGTCACGTCCGCGACGCTGCGCGCGGGCGGCGACGAACGCACCGCTGTCGAGCGCAGCGGCGGCGCGCACCTGCCGGCGGCGCCGCGCTGGTTCGAGGCGGCGAGCCCGTTCGACTATGCCCGCCAGTCCGAAGTGCTGATCGTCACCGATCTCAAGCGCGGCGACCTGCCGGCGCTGGCGGGCGCCTATGCGCGGCTGATCGAGGCGGCGCAAGGCGGCACGCTGGGCCTGTTCACCGCGATCCGGCGGCTGCGCTCGGTGCAGGCGCGCATCGCCGACCGGCTCGCCCGGATCGGGCTGCCGCTCTATGCGCAACATGTCGACCCGTTCGATCCGGCAACGCTGATCGACATGTTCCGCGACGATCCCCGCGCCTCGCTGCTCGGCACGGACGCGCTGCGCGACGGCATTGATGTGCCGGGCGAATCGCTGCGGCTGGTGGTGATGGAAGGCGTGCCCTGGTCCAAGCCCTCCGTCCTTCACGCGGCGCGGCGGCGGGCGAGCGGCGACCCGGCCGGCTATGAGGACCGGCTGGTGCGGGCGCGGCTGGCCCAGGCGTTCGGCCGGCTCATCCGCCGCGCCGACGATGCGGGCCAGTTCGTGATCCTCTCCGCCGCCATGCCGAGCCGGCTGCTCACCGCCTTCCCGGCCGGCACGCCGATCCTGCGCCTGCCGCTCGACGAGGCGATCGCGCGGGTGCAGGCGCGGCTTGGTTCCCGCGCCGATTTGAGGCAGGAAGGGCCCGAGGGGCCACGGACGGGTGAGGTGCACGGCGAGGCATGAAAACGGTCGTTATCCTGCGACACGCGAAATCCGACTGGAGCGACACGGCGCTGCGCGACTTCGACCGCGGCCTGAATGATCGCGGCTATCGCGCCGCCGAGGTGATGGGCCATTGGGCGGCGCAGGCGGGCATGCGCTTCGACGCGATCGTTGCCTCGCCAGCCAAGCGGGTCGTCGAGACGCTGCGCCGCTTCCGTGCCGCCCATGGCCATTGCCCGGAGCCGCGCTTCGACCTGCGCATCTATCTGGCCTCCGCCGCCTCGATCGCGGAGGTGGTGGCGGAGACCGCGCCGGACGTGACGCGGCTGCTGATCGCGGGCCATAGTCCGGGGCTGGAGGAGTTCATCCTCGAAGCGGCCGGCGACGATCCTGGCTCCGAACTGCGCGAGGCCGTGGAGGAGAAGTTTCCGACCGCCGCCATGGCCGTGCTGGATTTCGACATCGACGACTGGACGCAGCTGGCCGACGGCGCGGAAGACCGCGCCAGGCTCCGCGCCTTCACGCGCCCGCGCGACCTGGACCCGGCGCTGGGGCCGGACCGGTAGGGGCGATTCTCGACACGATATGGCCACGATGACCGTCGAGCATCGGACTATCAGAAAGACGGCTCTCCGGTGCCGCAGCACGGTAAGGGCCATCCTCTCGGTTGGCCTGCTGGCCGCCATGCCGCCGATCATCGCGCAGGCGGATTCCGCCGCGGACATCGAGCGCCTCCAGGATCTGAACCGGCGAGACCCTTCCGAAGATCGTGCCTGGGCCATCGTCGCACTGATACAGGATCACCGCCATGTGCCCGAGCAGGGACGCGCGGCGGCACGGGCGCGCCTGCGGACCGCCTTCGACCGATTGAACGAGGTGCATGAGCGAATCCTGGCCGGTCGGTTTACCGCTTCGCTGCTCAACAGCCAGTGGGGCCAAGCGATGGTCCAAGCGCGATCAGACGATGCTCAGGACTTGTTCCGGCGCATCCTTGCCGATCAATATGATGATGACACCTTGCTCTCGCTCGAGATCGATCGGGCTGCATTTGCGCCGCTGTTCCTGTTGAGCAAGGCCAAGCTCAATCGCGATAATGCGCAATGGCTGAAAGCGGTGCTCCAGCGCATCGGCTGGTTCGACATCGGTCATTATGGCGAGCAGGCATCCATGGCGGCTTGGCTCATCGTGCAGCATGCCGATTTCGATCCGCAATGGCAGGCCGAGATGGTGGCGGTCCTGCGCCCGCGGATCGCCCGGGGCGACATGCAGCCCCGTTATTTCGCCTATCTCGTCGATCGGGTGGCTGTGAACCAAGGGCAGCCTCAGGATTATGGAACCCAGGGGCGCTGCACAGCGGCGGGGTGGCAAAATTACGCCATTCGCGATCCGGGCGATGTCGATGCCCGTCGCCGATCCGTCGGGCTGGAGCCACTTGAAGCCTATCGGGCCCGGTTCGGGTGCAATTGAGGTGAGAGCGGATTCCTAGAGCAGCGCGCCCTTAATAGCATCACCACCTCCGTTCGCCCTGAGCTTGTCGAAGGGCTGTTATTTCTTCGGCGAGGCTGGAAAAGAAAAACGGCCCTTCGACAAGCTCAGGGCGAACGATTCCTAATATAAAGCTGGCAACTCCAATTGACACAATCAGCGCTTCTTGCGGAAGCAGAAGCGCTGGATGGCAAGGCATTCCCCGCAGCCTTGGACTCCTGCCTTCGCAGGAGCACGGACTCTGTCTGACCGGGCGGCCCTCTATCCTTCCGGCTCCAGCGCTTCCTGAAGATTGCGGCGAATGGCGGTGAGGCGGGCGATGAGCACGGACAGGTCGGAGGGGCCGACCGCTTCCACGCGCGGGCGGGGCGGGTCGATCGGCAGCTCGCCTTGCCCTTTGCCATCCACGGCGGCGGGGGCCGCTGCCGCCAGGTCGGGCGTCGGCTCGGTGGCCTGCCGCGCCTTCCTGGCATCGGCGAGCGCGCGCTGGGCACCGCGCACGGTGAAGCCCTCGACATTGAGCAGCCGGTTGATCTGGCGAGCGATCTCCACGTCGCGCGGACGGTAGTAGCGCCGGTTGCCCGAGCGCTGCAGTGGCCGCAGCTGCGGAAAACGCGATTCCCAGTAACGGAGGATGTGCTGCGCGACACCCAGTTCCCGGGCAAGCTCCCCTATCGTCAGGAAGGCGCCGTCATCCTTGTCCATGCCGCATTGTGCACCGATCGCGCGGCGGCGGTCAATCCGGCAGCGGCGTTCAGACGCCCGCGACGCGATCGCGCAACGCCTGGCTCGGACGGAATGTGAGAACCCGGCGCGGCGTGATCGGCACTTCGACCCCTGTCTTGGGATTTCGGCCGATCCGTTCATTCTTGTCGCGCAGCACGAATGTGCCGAAACTGGAGATTTTCACATTCTCTCCATTTTCGAGCGCCACGGCGACCAGTTCCAGCACCTGCTCCACGATCTGCGCGGATTCGGCCCGGGACAGGCCGATCTGCCGATTCAAACGCTCGGCGATCTCCGCCCGAGTCAAAGTCTCTTCCGAATTCATTTCGCCCCCAATACGAAACGTATCACAGACATGCCCCCACATGCCCGCAAATCCTTGTGTGCGGCAGATTTTCGCGCTTTGCAACGGCAAGATTCGCGTGAGAGCGGCCGATGAGCGGTCATGATTTTCACCACGTGAAAAACCCTGTTGCCAATCAGTATCTAAGCAGGCTCGCACCCCAGGTGAATCCGCCCCCCATGGCCTCCAGGACGATGAGGTCGCCGGGCTTGATGCGACCGTCCCGCACGGCCGTATCCAGCGCCAGCGGAACCGACGCCGCGGACGTATTGGCATGCCGGTCGACCGTCACCACGACTCGCTCCGGGGCGAGCCCGAGCTTGCGCGCCGTCGCATCGAGGATGCGGGCATTGGCCTGGTGCGGCACGACCCAATCGACATCCGCCGCCGACAGGCCGGCCTCGGCCAGCACTTCCGCCATCACCTGGGCCAGATTGACGACCGCGTGGCGGAAAACCTCCGGCCCCTTCATGCGCACCTTGCCGACGGTGCCGGTGGTCGAGGGGCCGCCATCGACCTTGAGCAGCTCATTGTGGCGGCCGTCGGCGTGGAGGCGGCTGGCAAGGATGCCGCGGCCGGTCGCGGCATCGGTCTCCTGCGCGCGCAGCACGACCGCGCCGGCGCCGTCGCCGAACAGCACGCAGGTCGCGCGGTCCTCCCAGTCGAGGATGCGGCTGAACGTCTCCGAGCCAATGACAAGCGCGGTGCGGGCGGCGCCGCCGCGCAGCATATTGTCCGCGACGGTGAGCGCGTAGAGGAAGCCTGAGCAGACCGCCGCCACATCGAAGGCGATGCAGTCCGGGATGCCCAGGCCGGCCTGGACGCTGGTGGCGCTGGCCGGAAAGGTCTGGTCGGGCGTCGCCGTCGCCAGGATGATGAGATCGATCTCGCCGGGCGCGACGCCGGCCGCCTCCAGCGCGGCGCGCGACGCATCGATGGCGAGGCTGACCGTCGTCTCGCCCTCGCCGGCCACATAGCGGGTGCGGATGCCGGTGCGCTCGACGATCCATGCATCGCTGGTATCGACCGTCCTCGCCAGCTCGTCATTGTCGACGCAGCGGCGCGGCAGAGCCGAGCCCGTCCCCAGGATCACGGAGCGCAGGGTCATTTGGCGATCAATTCCTCAGTGGCGATCGGACCGATCCGCGCCATATCCTCGGCGATGCGTGCCGTCAGATCCTCCTCGACGAGGCGGGCGGCGACATGCACAGCATTAGCGATGCCCTTCTCGTCCGCGCCGCCATGGCTCTTCACCACGATGCCGTTGAGGCCGAGGAACACCGCGCCATTGTGATTATTGGGGTCGAGATGGACCTTGAGCAGATGCAGCGCCGGACGGGAGAGCAGGAAGCCGGCCTTGGAACGCAGCGAGCTGGTGAAGGCGCGGCGCAGCACATCCGTGACGAAACGCGCGGTGCCTTCCGCCGTCTTGAGCGCGACATTGCCGGCGAAGCCCTCGCACACGATCACGTCCGCGTCGCCCGAACCGATCCGGTCGCCCTCGATGAAGCCGTCGAAGCGCAGCGGCAGCGCGGCAGCGCCGCGCAGGGCGGTGGCGGCGTCGCGGATGACGTCGGTGCCTTTCAGCTCCTCGGTGCCGATGTTGAGCAGCCGCACGCGCGGCTCCGCCAGATCGAGCGCGATGCGCGCATAGGCCGCGCCCATCACCGCGAACTCGACCAGGTTGCGCGCGTCGCACTCGGTATTGGCGCCGAGATCGAGCATGATGACGTCATTATCGCCGAGCGTCGGCAGAAAAGCGGCGAGCGCCGGACGATCGATGCCCGGCAGGGTGCGCAGGGCGAGCTTGGACATGGCCATCAGCGCGCCGGTATTGCCGGCCGAGACGGCGGCCATCGCCGCCCCGCTCTTCACCGCCTGGATGGCGAGGCCCATCGAGCTGCCGCGCGACTGGCGGATCGCCTGGCTCGGCTTGTCGGTCCCGGCGACGATCTTGTCGGTATGGACGACCTCGGCCGCACGCGACAGATTGGGGTGATCGGCGAGCGCGGCCTTGATCCGCGTCTCGTCGCCATAAAGGGTGAACTGGAGGCCTTCATGCCGGCGGCGCGCCAGCGCGACGCCCGCGACCATGACGCGCACGCCCTCGTCGCCGCCCATCGCATCGATGGCGATCCGCGGCGTGCTCACTCCATGATCCCCCTGATCGGGCTTCAGGCGCCGATGGCGACGATTTCGCGGCCGTTATAATGCCCGCAGGCCGGGCACAGATTGTGCGGACGCTTCAGCTCGCCGCAATTGGGGCATTCCTGGAACGCCTCGACGCGCAGCTTGTCATGGCTGCGACGCATGCCGCGCTTGGACGGCGTTGTTTTTCTCTTAGGGACAGCCATGAGGGCACCTATTCAAACGATAAGATCAAGAACCGGGTCGCTTGTCCGACGCGCTCTCCTCCATCGACGGTCACTATCGACCGCGACCGAGGCGTCGCCGGCTCTGCGCGAGAGTGTGCGCCTATAGCGTTTTTTCGCGAGCGCGCAACCGTTTCATGAGCCCTGTGCTCCGCCGGCACAAGTGTGCGGCGAATATCTGGAAAGGCGCGTTGCGGCGGAAGTCCCATGAATTGCGGTGGCGATGCAGGTTTGCAAGGCCTGCTCACAGACACTGGACCGCTGCTTCCGCGCCAAGCCGGAGCATGTCCGGTCCAGATGGAACCATCATGTGCTCCTTCCGATCTGGACGGACCTAGCCGGCCAGCCCCGTCACCCGGTCGCCGACGAAGGGATTGGTGGCGCGCTCGCGGGCGAAGCTGCTCGGCTGGCCGTGACCGGGCACGAAGATCGTGTCGCCGCCCAGCGGCCAGAGCTTGCGGGTGATGGAAGCGATCAGGGCTTCATGATTGCCGAGCGGGAAGTCGGTGCGGCCGATCGAGCCCTGGAACAGCACATCGCCGACGATCGCGAGCTTGGAGGGCGGATGATGGAACACGACATGGCCGGGCGTGTGGCCGGGGCAGTGGATGACGTCCAGCGCCAGCTCGCCGACGCTCACCGTGTCGCCGTCGACGAGCCAGCGGTCGGGCTCGAACGGCTGGCCCGGCAGCTGCCAGCGGCGGCCGTCATCCTCCAGCCGGGCGATCCAGAAGCGGTCGTCCTCATGCGGTCCCTCGATGGGGATGCCGAGCTGCTTCGCCAGCACGCCGGCCTGGCCGCAATGATCGATATGGCCATGCGTGACGAGCAGCTTCTCCAGGATCACCCCTTCCCGCTCCACCGCCTTCAGGAGGCGCGGCAGATCGCCGCCCGGATCGACGAGCGCGCCGCGCATCGTGCGGGTGCACCAGAGCAGGCTGCAATTCTGCTGCAGCGGCGTCACCGGCACCATGGCGACACGCATCGGCGGATTTTCGGTCCTGACGGTCATGACCGCGATCTGGCAGGTGCGGCCGCCTCGTTCAAGACCGGGCGGCAAGAAGCGTATCGACCCAGGCCGGCACGATCTCGCTCGCCGGGCCGTGACGCACCTCGTCGAACCAGTCGCTGCCGGCGGACGGCTCCAGATTGAGCTCCAGCGTGCGCGCACCATAGGCCCGCGCCATGCGCACGAAGCCGGCGGCGGGATAGACCGCGCCGGACGTGCCGATCGAGACGAACAGACCGGCGCCGGACAGCGCCGCCTCGATCTCGTCCATCCGATAGGGGATCTCGCCGAAGAAGACGATGTCGGGCCGCAGCGCCGGCGCGGCGCAGGCCGGGCAGGCCGAACCGGGCGGCAGCGCGCCGTGCCAGTCGAGGCGATGGTCGCAGGCGGCGCACAAGGCGGAGTTGAGCGCGCCGTGCATGTGCAGGACCGCGCGCGAGCCGGCGCGCTCGTGCAGATCGTCCACATTCTGGGTGACGATCAGCAATCCGCCCGGCCAGTCCCGCTCCAGCCGGGCCAGCGCCAGATGGGCGGCATTGGGCGCCGCACTCTCCAGCGCAGCGCGGCGCAGATCATAGAAGCGGTGGACCAACGCCGGATCGCGGGCGAGCGCCTGGGGCGTGCAGACATCTTCGACGCGATGCCCTTCCCACAGGCCGCCGGGCCCGCGGAAGGTGGCGAGGCCGCTCTCGGCGGAAATGCCGGCACCGGTCAGGATGACAATCGCGCTGGAGTCTGGCATCGGCGCGATCTGACAGGTTGAGGCAGGGAGACGCAAGCGCGATGACCGCGATCGGCATTTTCGGCGCGAACGGCCGCATGGGACAGGCCGTCACGCAGGCGGCGGGCGAAGCCGGACTCGCCATCGCCGGCGGGACGGCGCGCGCGGACGGCGGGACGATCGGGCCCGACGGCACGCCGGTCATGCGCGATCCGGCGGCGCTGGCGGCGCGGGCCGACGTGCTGATCGACTTCTCGACACCGGCCGCGCTGCCGGCCAATCTGGAGGCCTGCGTCGCGGCGGGCAAGCCGGTCGTGATCGGCACGACCGGGCTGGAGCCGGCCCACCATGCGGCGATCGACGCGGCGGCACGGCGCATCGCGATCCTCCAGACAGGCAATACCTCGCTCGGGGTCAACCTGCTGGCGTCGCTCGTGCGCGCCGCCGCCGCGCGGCTCGGCGAGGACTGGGACATCGAGATCGTCGAGATGCACCATCGCCACAAGGTGGACGCGCCCTCCGGCACCGCGCTGCTGCTCGGAGCGGCCGCCGCCGAGGGGCGCGGCATCGACCTCGCCACGCACAGCGCGCGCGGGCGCGACGGCATCACCGGGCCGCGCAGGACGGGCGATATCGGCTTCGCCTCGCTGCGCGGCGGAACGGTCGCGGGGGACCATATGGTCGTTTTCGCCGGCGACGGCGAGCGCATCGAGCTCAACCACCGCGCCGAAAGCCGCGCCATCTTCGCGCGCGGCGCGGTGAAGGCCGCCCAATGGCTGACCGGCAAGGCGCCGGGACGCTACGGCATGGCCGACCTGCTCGGCCTTTGACGCGTATGCCCCGCCAACTCAGCCGCGCGCAGGTCTTCGCCTTCTTCTCTCGCCTGGCCGAGGCCAATCCGGCACCGCGCACCGAACTCGACTATGGCAACGACTATCAGCTGCTGGTCGCCGTGGTGCTCTCCGCACAGGCGACCGACGCCGGTGTCAACAAGGCGACGCGCAAGCTCTTCGAGCTGGTGAAGACGCCCGCGCAGATGGTCGCGCTGGGCGAGGACGGGCTCAAGGCGCATATCCGGACCATCGGCCTCTTCAACACCAAGGCCAAGAATGTGATCGCGCTGTCAAAGGCGCTGATCGAGCAGCATGGCGGACAGGTCCCGCGCGACCGGGAGGCGCTCATCGCCCTGCCGGGCGTCGGCCGGAAAACAGCCAATGTGGTGATGAATACGGCATTCGGCGAAGCCACCTTCGCGGTCGACACGCACATCTTCCGGGTCGCCAACCGCACCGGCCTGGCGCCGGGGAAAACCGTTCTCGCCGTGGAGAACGGGCTTGAAAAGCGGGTTCCGGAGCCTTTCAGGCAGGACGCCCATCACTGGCTGATCCTGCACGGCCGCTATATCTGCAAGGCGCGACGACCCGATTGCCCGCGCTGCCCGGTGAACGACCTTTGCCTCTACACGGACAAGACGCTTCCATAGAATTTTCCATATAGGTTATTATTCGCTGTCCTACAGAGCCCTTTCGCTGGCTTAACGGGACGGCGGCGATTCAGCCGCGACCCATCTCACAGGAGGCGTGGCCATGGCCGACCGGTTCGACACCCAACTCGATTCCCTCTCTCAGCCGGCGCGGCTGGCCTTCGCGATCACGCCGCACGCGACCAACGAGATCGATCCGCTGCCCAAGGCGATCTTCGTCGGCACCGGCGGCAACCTGACGCTGCGCACGGCGGACGGCACGGCCGACGTGGTGTTCAAGAATGTCGCCTCGGGCCAGATCCTCGACGTGCGGGCGCGCTACATCCGCGCCTCGGGCACCAGCGCCGCCGACATTGTGGGCCTCGCCTGATGCCGGGTTTCGGATCGGGCTTCGGTTTCGGCGCGGGCGCGGCGCATCGGCGGCGGCACATGTCCGTCGTCGCGCCGACACCGACGCCTACGCCAACACCCACGCCGACAGCCATTCCCGAGGAAGCGGACCTCGCCCTGTGGTTCCGGCCGGAGGATCTCGCGCTCGGCGACGGCGAGGCAGTGGCGAGCTGGACGGATGGCGTCGCCGGCGTCGCGATGGCGCAGGTGGCCGAAGCCAATCGCCCGACCTTCCGCGCCGATGCGGTCGGCGGGCTGCCGGGGCTGCGGTTCGACCAGACCCACTGGCTCGATCTCGGCCGCCCCGGCGCGCTCATGGACGCGCTCGCCCGCTACAACAGCGCGACCGGCGTGACCTTGTTCTTCGTGCTCGATGTCGGTGAAAATCCCGCCGGGCTCGGCAATTTCAGGACCTTCTGGTCCCCCTCGAGCGTCAATGACGGCGAGCGCAGCTATATCGCCTCGTCCGCCTTCTGCGGTCCGCGCGCGCAGCAGCGCTACAAGCCGAGCGCCGGCTTCCGGGTGATCGTGATGCGGCGGAGCACGGTCTATTCCAACCAGCCGACGCAGGGCAATTTCTTCGACAATATGGGCGGCACAGCGCATGGCGGCGCCTCTCCGCACCCCACCAACAACTATCTGCTGGGCGCCGCGGGCACCGGCACCGCCGCGCACGGCTTTGTCGGCCATATCATGGACATGGGCGTCTACAACAAGGCGCTGACCAACGCGCAGGTCACGCGCCTCGTCAAATATTTCCACGACAAATATGGCCAGCCCTATCCATGGGTGAGCCTGCCCTGCCTGCATGTGTTCGACGGCGACAGCCAGACCTCAGGCGTCGGCGCAACGGCGGACGGCAATCGCGCGTTGGTGCAGCAGGCCTGGCCGAACCTGCTGATGGACGCGAGGAGCGTGCCCTATGACGGCTGGTGCAACCTCGCGATAGGCTCACGCACCAGCGCCCAGATGACGGCGGCCGTTGCCGGCCAATATGCCGGCTGGGCGGAGGAACTGGGCATCCCGATCATCCTGCACGCCTTTGAATATTATAATCTCGTGCAGGCCGACGCGACGCAGATGAAAGCCTATCTCGCCGCGGTGAAGGCGGCCGATCCGGGCATCATCATCGCCTGCGGCAGCAGCATCGACAATGGCGATCCGCCGGGGGACGTCCACCATGACGGCCGCGTCGCCTTCAACGCGGCACTGGCGACCAGCCCCCATCATGACGTGTTCGTGCCGCTGCACGAGGAGGCGAGTGTCGGCGCGGAGGATGCCTGCCCGCTCAAGCCGGGCCCTTATGGCGATTATTTCACCGACGGCGTCCACTGCACCAATGCCGGCTACGCCGCCATCGCCGCCTTTTGGGCCAGCTATCATAACCAGGCGGTGGGGTTGCTGTGACCGCGCCCGTCACGCCGGATGCGCGCGCGGACATGCAGATCGTGACGGACCTGCGGATGATCGACGACCTCATCAAGGATGGTCCGGCCGAGTTCCACTTCATCGTGGAGGAGACCACGCCGCTGGACGTGATCCAGCACGAATGCGCCGATCCGCCTTTGGCGGCGATCGGCGCTGATCCTGGACCCGCGCGCCGGGCCTGAAAGGAGTTTCTCGCCATGGAAATGCACAATGGCAATGGCAATGGCGATGCCCATGCCAAGATCGACCGCCTGCTCGGCAAGGTGGATGCGCTGATCGTGCTGCAGTCCGAGCAGGGCCGGCAGCTCGACGGCATCGGCGAGCGGGTCGTGAAAGTCGAGGAAGGCGTCTCGGCGACGAAGGACATCGTCCAGGCCTGGGGCGCCGCCAAGACCTCCTTCCAGTTCCTCAGATGGGTCGCTGGACTGCTCGCGGCCATTGTCGGCCTGTGGGCCGCCATCAGAGGCATGCAGAGGCCATGAGCGCGCAGTCCTTCATCGGCGGACGTCAGGCGCGGATCGTCGGCGGCGCTCTTGGCGGCGGCTCGCTGGTCGCGGCGGCGCTCGCCCTGGCCGTCCCGATGATCGAGCGATGGGAAGGCACGCGCCTCATCCCCTATCGCGATATCGTCGGCATCATGACCGTCTGCACCGGCGAGACGCGGGTGGAGATGCGGCGCCATACGCGGGAGGAATGCTCGGCATTGTTGCGGCAGGCAGTCGTCAACGACTATGGAGCAGCGGTGCTCAAGGCTGTGCCCGCGCTGGAACGCAGGCCTTACCAGCTCGCGGCCTCGATCAGCCTCGCCTACAATATCGGCGGGGCGGCTTTCGCCCGCTCGAGCGTGGCGCGCCGGTTCAACGCCGGCGACTGGCGCGGCGGCTGCGAGGCGTTCCTCATGTGGAACAGGGCCGGCGGCAGGGTCGTGCAGGGGCTGGTCAACCGGAGGCTGGACGAGCGCAGGCTCTGCCTGACGGGGTTGTGACTGCCCAAGTCGCCAAGGCAGCCATGACCGATCCGGTCAAGCGGCCTTAACCATCGGCCGCCGGGAGGTATCACAACGGCACAGCGCGCTTTTGCGCGGCGGCCAGTCTTGTTTCGCCTCACCGGGCGCTGTAATACCGCGCTTCACGAAGCCGGCCGGACATCATCGCCCGTCCGACTGGGGGCGGAGGAGCTGCGTGCTTATGAGGTTGGGCTTGCCGATGCGGTGCGCCAGAGCGCGGCCCAGCCTTTACTACGAAACCCGTCTTTCCTTCATAACCGAACCGATGCGTCCCAGGCCGCGTAAGATCGTGCCATGATGCAATCCGGCAATTGTGAACTGGTCGCTCCCGAACTGTCCCGAAACCCGATATTCCCGTCCAAGTTTGTCTGGAGAAAGAAGATGCCAAAGTTGAGGAGCGTCTCGCTGATCGCGCTCACCGCCATGTCTCTGATGGCCAGCGGCTGCCAGAAGAAGGCCGAAGGCCAGGTGGTCGCCATCGTCAATGGCGAGGAGATCACGCTGCCGGAACTCAATGCCGAGATCTCGGAGCTCAACGTGCCGGAAACGGCGGACAAGAATCTGGTCCGCCAGCGCGTGCTGCAGCGGATGGTCGAGCGCCGCCTGCTGGTCCAGTCGGCCAAGGAAGCGGGCGTCGACCGCGATCCGCAGTATCTGACGCAGGAGCGCCGGATGCAGGAGCAGCTGATGATCAGCATGTTTGGCCGCAAGGCGATGGACACGATCAAGGTGCCGGACACGGCGGAGGTCGACCGCTACATCGCTGCGCATCCCACCATGTTCGCGGACCGCAAGCGGCTGCGCCTCAACCAGCTCGTGTTCCCGGCGCCGTCCAATCCGCAGAGCCTCGAGCCGCTGAAGGACGCGCACAATCTGGATGAGGCCGCCGCCAAGCTGACCCAACTCGGCATCCGCTTCCAGCGCGGCCAGGGCGCGCTGGACAGCGCCACGGTCCGCCCGGAAGTGTTGAAGCGGCTGGAGGCCCTGCCGCCCGGCGAGCCGTTCATCGTGCCGAATGGCGGCAACATCGTGGTCAGCACCATCGTGGGCATCGATCCGGTCGCGCTGCCGGCCGAACAGGCGCGCCCGCTCGCCGTCGAGGCGATGCGCCGCGAGGAGCTGAACCGCATCGGCCAGCAGCGCCTGAACGAAGCCAAGGCCAAGGCCAAGATCGAATATCAGACGGGCTATGAGCCACCCGCCGGCGGGGCCGGCAACAGCAGCGAGCCGCCGCTCGGCAACAGCGCGGCGCCGCCGCTCGGCAATCACACAGCGCCGTAAGGACATCCCCATCGCGGGGCTTTGGTAGGGCGCGCTCCTGCGGGAGGGCGCCCCTCTCGCTTGCCGGACCGATCAGCCGCCGACGGCGAGGCGATAGGCGAGGCAGGCCGCGGCGATCGCCATCAGGCCGCCGTCACGCCCCCAACGGAACGGAATCTCGCCGCGCCGGATGAGGAAATAGGCCAGATATTCAGGCAAACGCGCCAGCGACACCGCGATCACCGCGAGTTCCATCGACCCGAGCAGCACCGCGCCGCCGATGGTGGCGAAGAAGGTGATGGTGCGCAGGCCCACCACGAACGACATATATTTGAAGCGCTGCCGGCCGAGCGCGAAATTGCTCGAGAAGCCGAGCGGCGTGAGGATGAAGCCGACGCCGAGCAGGGCCGCGAAATGGCCGGCCTCATGATAGCGCGGATCATACATGATCTGGAAGAACAGCGGCCCCAGCAGGACCAGCCCGATCCCGGCCGCGAGGCAATAGAGCTCGATCGGCCGGCGGAAGCGGTAGAAGGCCGCCTGGCGCTCGGCAAGCGGCTTCTCGTTGAGGGCCCGCATGATCGAGATGCCCATCGAGGTCTGCATGCGGGCGATGATCGTGTTCAGCGAATCCGTGAGGGCAAAGGCCACCGCATAGACGCCGAGCAGCTCCATGCCGAAACCGTAGCCGATGACCAGCTTGTCACCCGAGCTGGTGAGCACGCCGAGGCCCGAGGACAGCGCGATCCAGCGCGAATGGGTGAGGATCGCGCCCAGATCGGCGCGCTTGAGATGCAGCTTCATGCGCGGCCCCGGCAGCACCATGAGCGAACGGAGCGAGCGGATGAGCGCGCCGAGCGTCATGGCGATGGCGATGCCCCACACCGAACGCAGCCAGAAGGTGAAGAACACGGTCAGGAAGGAGGTGATGAGGCGCGTGCCGATGTCCATGCGCGTGACGGCGCCCTGATCGAGATGGCGCTCGAGCCGGAAGATGTTGATGCTGGCGAAACCCATCGCCGCCAGCGAGCAGCCGATGAGCGCGAGCAGGCCGGGCAGCATCGGGTTCGCATAGGAGCTGTCCGGCGCGATCCAGCCATTCTGCTGCACGATCCACCAGCCCCAGGCACCCGCCCAGAGCAGCAGCATCAGCGCGAAGCCGCGCAGGATCTGGATGGTCCAGATGGACCGCAGAAATGTGGGCTCGTCGCCGCGGTCGCTGGTCAGCACGACCTGCCGCAGGCCGAGGTCGGAGAGCATGAACACCATCGTCATGATGACCGAGACGGTCGCGATCAGACCATAGGCGCTCGGATCGAGCAGGCGGGTGGTGATGAGGCTGGAGCCGAAGCGGATGACGATCTCGCTGCCATAGCCGATCGCGATCCAGGAAGCGTTGCGGACGATGCGGCCCTGCAGAGAGCTGGTATCCGGCTTGAGGCCGAACTTCGCCAGCACGGCCGCCGCCCGGCCCTTGAGGGCATCGAACAGCCGGATGGCGAAGGGGGGAACGCCGCGCGATGAACTCATGAACCGCCCTATGCCAAAGAGATCAATAAGGACATGTTGCCCCAGGATCGCGAGGCGGGCTCGCGATTGACAGAAATCAGGCCGTTAGCCAATGGCCTTTGCATCGTCGATCGCACCCGATGTGCTCGGCGCGGGCCGGGATGCTCAGGAGGCGTCGGTGATCGTGGACTTGTTCGCCTGGACGATCGTAGCGGTGCCGCTGCTGCTGCTCGCCATCCTGTCCGTCGAGCTGCTCGTCGGCGTGCTGGCGCCGTCTCGGGCGACAGGGCCGGCGACCGGGAGCCGGCCCAGCGCCGTGATCCTGATGCCGGCGCATGACGAGGCCGGCGGGATCGGCGCCATCATAGAGCGGCTGCGGCCAGCGCTGGACGAGCGCATCCGCCTGCTGGTGATCGCCGACAATTGCGCCGACGACACGGCCGCCATCGCGCGCGCGGCCGGCGCGCAGGTGGTCGAGCGGCAGGACAGCACGCAGCGGGGCAAGGGCCATGCCCTCGCCTTCGGCCGCGAGCAGCTGCGCGCGGCGCCGCCGGACTGCATCGTGGTGCTGGACGCCGATTGCGAGATCGCGCCGGCCGACCTTCGTCTGCTCATAGACACCGCCTGCGCCCGCCAGCGGCCCGTGCAGAGCCGCTACCTGCTGCGCGCGCGGCCGACCGACAGCGCCATGACGCAGATCTCCAACTTCGCCTTCCTCATCAAGAATCTGGTGCGCCAGCGCGGCGTCACGGCATTGGGGGCGCCGACCATCCTGGGCGGCACCGGCATGGCCTTTCCCTGGGCGCTGATCGCCGATGCGCCGCTCGCCACCAGCCATCTCGTCGAGGATCTGGTGCTGGGCATCGACTTCGCGCGCAAGGGGAAAGGCCCGCTGTTCCTCGAACAGGCGACGACCTGGAGCGATCCGGCCAGTCAGCAGGACACGCTTACCCAGCGCACCCGCTGGGAGCATGGCTATGTCGACACGGCGCTACGTCATGGACTGCCGCTGGTCCTCGAGGGTCTGGCGAAGCTGCGGCCCGGGCTCGCCTGGCACGGGCTGCATCTGCTTGTCGCGCCGCTGGCGCTGCTGATGAGTGTCAGCCTCGGCGCATTGCTGATCGCGGCGCTGCTCATCCTGGCGGGTGCGAGCACCCTGCCCGCCATCCTGCTCGCCCTGCTGATCGGGCTGGTGGCGCTGCTGCTGGCGGCCGCCTGGGCGCGCGACGGCCGCGACACGGTGCGGCTTGCGACGCTGGCGCGCATTCCGCTCTATCTGGCGTGGAAGCTGCCCGTCTATCTGCGCCTCGTCGGCCGGCGGGAGCAGCAATGGGTGCGCACGCGGCGCAGCGGCGAAGGCGACTGACCCGCTTTCAGCCCAGGATCATCACGACGACACCGGTGACGGCGATCAGGGCCAGGAGCAGAGCGCTGACGAGGGCCGCCTGCTGCACCATCGTTGGAATGCGTCGTCCCGTCAGCAGGCGAAGCCGGTCCGCCATGGCATCATAGGCCGAATCGCGCGCCGGCCCGCGCGCGCCACAGCTGGCGCAGATAATGAACAGCGCGCCGCCGCCATCCCGGGCGATATGCAGGGCTTCGCCTGCGCAATCCGGGCAGGACGAACGGGAAGAGGTGGCGGCGCGCTCCCCGATGCTGGCACAATCGGGAGCCGGCAGATGGGCGGTCCGACGGCCGGTCCGCACGGACGAGCCGTCGCCGCGCATTGGCGTGGCATTCTCGACCCTCTCCCGCACGCACAGACTCCCGGAAATCGGTTTGCCTGAGATACTAACCGGTTGGCGCGCACAATCGATCTCCGTTGGCTCCATTCCGGCGCGAATCCGGCGTTGCAACGCCTCGCGACCTCACGGATCAAGCATTTTTTCCGCTTGCATCCAGTGCCTTGCCCTGTCCAATTGCGCCGGCCGGTCACACGCCGACGAGCATGGGGAGCATCGGATTGGCAAAGGAGACGGAAGGCCGGCCGGGAACGGCGAACGAGCAGCAGCGCGGCTGGGGCGGCTTCCTGCTCATCCTGCTCGCGCTGGTGGTCGAGGGCTTCGACCTGCAGGCAGCCAATTTCGCCGCACCCTCCATAGTGGAGGATTTCGGCATCAGCCGCGCGGAGATCGGGCCGCTGCTGAGCGCCAGCCTGGTGGGCGTGCTGATCGGCGCGCTGACCATCGGGCCGCTGGGCGACCGGATCGGCCGGCGCACCATCCTGGTCGCCTGCTGCACCGTCTATGGCCTCATCTCGCTCGGCGCCGTGTTCGCGACCAACCTCCCCCAGCTGATCGCCCTGCGCTTCCTCATCGGCATCGGCCTCGGCGCGGTGCTGCCCAATGCGCTGGCGCTGGCCGGCGAGCTGGCGCCGCGCCGCCATCTGGCGCGCGCCATGGGGCTGGTCGGCATCGGCATCAGCTTCGGCGGAGTCGTGGCCGGCGCCGTCGCCGCGCATTTCCTGCCGCTGCATGGCTGGCCGAGCCTGTTCGTCGCGGGCGGCATCCTGCCGATCGGCATCGCGCTGCTGCTCTGGATCGCCCTGCCGGAAAGCCCCGTGCTGGCGCAGACCGGCGAGCGGCTGGGCGGCATCGCGGGCGTGCGCGCCATCCTGGCGCCCGAGCGGCGCATGGCCACGCTCGCCATCTGGCTCGCCTTCGCGCTGGCGCTGATGGTCGTCTATCTGCTGAGCGGCTGGATTCCGCTGCTCATCAAGGACCAAGGCTATTCGACCGCGGCCGCTTCCTGGATCGCCACCGCATCCCATGCCGGCGGCGTCCTGGGCGGCATCTTCGCCAGCCTGCTGCTCTCGAAGCGCAGCTGGTCGATCGTGGCGCTGTTCGCCGGCCTCGCCGCCCTCTCGCTCGCCATCGTCGCGCTGCACGACTGGGGCGCCGTCAGCCTCAGCCTGCTGCTGGTCATGGTCGGCTTCTTCAGCACGGGCACGCAGAACGGCCTCAACGGCTCGTGCGGCGCCAGCTACCCGGCCGAGATCCGCGCCACGGGCCTCGGCTGGGCGCTCGGCATGGGGCGCCTCGGCTCGATCATCGGGCCGCTGGTGGGATCGCTCGCGCTGCTGCTCGGCCTGCATGACCCGCGGAGCTTCTTCATCCTGCCGGTGCTGCCGCTGCTGATCGCCGCCGCGCTCGCCTTCTGGCTGGCGCGCCGCCCGACCCAATCCCTTTCAAAAGAGCAAGGAGAGTGAAGCGATGACGAAGATGCGCAAGATCGCTACGGAGGAGGCCTGGTCGATCCCCGAGGTCGCCGCCCAGATTCGCGAGGAAGTGCGTGGGCCGACCAGCAGCCTCGACAAGCTGCTCTGCAAGGGCATCTATGATCAGGACCCGGACGGCTCGGGCTATGGCAAGATGAACTTCCTGGACGGGCTGCTCGACATCGAGGAGAAGCGCCTACCCGAGATGGACGAGCTGGGCGTCGACATGCACCTGCTCTCGCTGACCGCGCCGGGCGTGCAGATGTTCGATGCCGACACCGCGACCGATCTCGCCGCGCTCGCCAATGACCGGCTGGCCGAGGTGTGCGCCAAGCGGCCGGACCGCTTCGCCGGCCTCGCCAGCTTCGCGCCGCAGAGCCCCAAGCGCGCCGCCAAGGAGATGGAGCGGGCGATCAACAGCCTCAAATTGAACGGCTTCATCCTCAACAGCCACACCCATGGCGAATATCTCGACGATCCCAAATATTGGCCCTGCCTGGAGGCCGCCGAAGCGCTGGATGCTTGTATCTACATCCATCCCCGCGCCGCTTCCGACATGCTCAAGGGCCCGCTGATGGATTATGGCATGGACAGCGCCATGTGGGGCTATGGCGTGGAGGTCGGCACCCATGTGGTGCGCATGATGGCCTCGGGCGTGTTCGACCATTTCCCCAAGCTCAAGATCTGCATCGGCCATATGGGCGAGGCGATCCCCTTCTGGATCTGGCGCATCAACTTCATGAACAGCCGCGCGCAAGTCATTGGCCGGTCGCCGAAAACCAAGCTCAGCATCGCGGAATATTTCCAGCGCAATTTCGTGGTGACGACGAGCGGCGTCGAGGACCCGCTGGCGCTGCGCTACACGATCGACAAGATCGGCATCGACAATGTGCTGTGGGCCATCGACTATCCCTATCAGCCGCAGAAGCCGGCGGTGGACTTCATGGACGCGGCGCCGGTGAGCGAGGAGGAGCGCCACGCCCTCTATCATGGCAATGCCGAGCGCATCTTCCATATCCCGCCGCTTTGAGGCGGGATCTTCGATCCGCAACCCGGCGTCGGGTGGCGGCTCGCCTTTGCATTTCGCCTTGCGAGCCCGGCCCCTTTCCCTTCAGCGGAACTGCCGGGCGAGCGCGTGGTAGAGCTTGGGCCGGCAGACCCGGGCACTGACATAGTCGGCGATGAGCGCTGTCGCGAAGAGCGGCAGGATCATCGACCGATCAGCGGTCATCTCCGCCATCAGGATCACGGCGGTCAGCGGCGCGCGGACCACGCCGGTGAAATAGCCGATCATGCCCAGCAGCACGATGGCGCCCGACGGGCTGTCCGGGAACAGGAAGGAAAGGAGCTGCCCCATGCCGGCGCCCACCGAGAGCGAGGGCGCGAAGATGCCGCCGGGCGCGCCGCTGAGCGCGGTGGCCAGATTCGCGACATATTTGGCGGGCCCGAAACTCATCGGAGCCGTACCGCCGGACAGCAGCCCGCGCGTCGTCTCATAGCCGGTTCCCCAGGTGACGCCGGTGGCGATCCCGATCGCCGCGACGATCAGACCGCAGACGCCGGCAGTTATCAAGGGTCGCGCCCGCAGCAGATCGGCGAACCAGCCTCTGGTGGCGCCCGCGGCGACCAGCGCACGCGCGAACAGGCCGCCGGTGACTCCGCCGGCGATCCCGGCGAGCGGCGCGACCATCAGGATGGTGGCGACCGGCAACTGACGGCTGGTGATGCCGAAATAGACATAGTCGCCCGCCAGCGAGAGGCTGACGAGGCCCGCGATCATGACAGCGGCCATGACCAGCATCGCCACGCGCTGCTCGAAGGCCGAAGCCAGCTCCTCGATCGCGAAGGCCACGCCGGCGAGCGGCGTGTTGAAGGCGGCGGCCACGCCGGCTGCTCCACCCGCGATGACCATGCCGGACGTCACCGGCACCCGCAGGATGCGATGGACATGGAGCATGATCGCGGCGCTGATCTGCACCGTCGGCCCTTCGCGGCCGACCGAAGCGCCGGTCAGCAGCATGGCCAGCGTGCCCCCCACCTTGGCAAGCGCCGTTCTCAACGAGAGCAGTTCGGCCGCCTCCGCCGACCCGGGCTTGTGACTGGCCGCCATGACCTGCGGAATGCCGGAGCCCCGCGCGGCCGGCATCCAGCGCCGCGTCACCCAGGTCACGGCCACGAAGCCGAGCGGCGTCACCACGAGCGGCAACCATCCCTGCTCGGCAATGCTGTGCTGGAAAATCTCCTGCGCGATCTCGCCGAAATCGGCGAAGGCGATCGCCGCGATGCCGAGCAGCACGGCGCCGAGCACCGCCGCCACGCGTGCCCTGAACAGCAGCGGATCGACCGAAGGCAGTCGCTTGAACCGAGGGATGTTCAGCATGGTCCCCGCATAGTCCGGGATGCTCGAAAATCCAGTCAAAGCTTTGGAAACAGGTGGCGGCAGGCCGGCTGGGCCGTCCGCCCCCGGCAGCGGTCGCTCTGGCACGGCACGGCGGTCATCAAATCGCGCTTGCGGCGCCCCGGCCCTCTCTGGCATGGGAGTCGCGATGACAGCCTTCCTCATCGCGCACCGCGTCGAGAGCCGCCCTCGTGGCTAAGCGTCATGTCCAGGCGGAGCCCGGCGAGAAGGCCCGGCTCGAGCTGACCTTCGACAAGCCCTATCTGCTGGGCGCCCTGTTCGGCGAATATGACCAGAATCTGGTCGCCATCGAGAACCGGCTCGGCGTCTATATCGCCGCGCGCGGCAACAAGCTGCAGATCGAGGGCGAGACGGAGGCGGCCGCGCGAGCGCGCGACGTGCTGCAGGGCCTCTACAATCGCCTCGCCGTCGGCCAGCAGATCGATGCGGGCGCGGTCGAGGCGGTGATCGCCATGTCGGCCGAGCCGACGCTGGACGGCATCATCCGCCACGACGTCTCCGAACCGCCCAAGGTGATGATCCGCACGCGCAAGAAGACGATCGTCCCGCGCTCGGCCAATCAGGGCCTCTATATGGAGGCCCTGGCCCGCCACGAGCTGATCTTCGCGCTCGGCCCGGCCGGCACCGGCAAGACCTATCTCGCGGTCGCGCAGGCGGTGAGCCAGCTCATCACCGGCTCGGTGGACCGCCTCATCCTCTCCCGCCCCGCCGTGGAGGCCGGCGAGCGCCTCGGCTTCCTGCCCGGCGACATGAAGGAGAAGGTCGACCCCTATCTGCGCCCGCTCTACGACGCGCTCTACGACACGCTGCCGGCCGAGCAGGTCGAGCGGCGCATCGCGTCCGGCGAGATCGAGATCGCGCCACTGGCCTTCATGCGCGGCCGCACGCTCGCCAATGCCTTCATCATCCTGGACGAGGCGCAGAACACCACCATCGCGCAGATGAAGATGTTCCTCACCCGCTTCGGCGAGGGCAGCCGCATGGTGATCTGCGGCGACCCCAAGCAGGTCGACCTGCCGCAGCCGGGCACATCGGGCCTCGCCGACGCGGTGGAGCGGCTGGAAGGGATCGAAGGCATCGCCGTCACGCGCTTCACCACGGCGGACGTGGTGCGCCACCCGATCGTCGGGCGGATCGTCGCCGCCTATGAAGGGCCGAATGCTTGAGGTGCTGACCGATGTCGGGCCGGACTGGCCGGACGCGACCGACTGGACAGCACTCGCCGAACGGGCCGTGCGCGCGGCGCTCGCCCAGACCGCCCATGGCGACCTCATCGCCAGCCCGGCCTGCGTGGAGCTCTCCATCAAGCTCGCCACCGACGCGGAGGTCCAGCAGCTCAACGCCGCCTATCGCGGCAAGGACAAACCGACCAACGTGCTCTCCTTCCCGATGGTCCAGCCCGACCTTATCGAGGCGATCGATATCGGCGACGATGGCGAGGTGCTGCTCGGCGACATCATCCTTGCGCACAAGACCTGCGCGCGCGAGGCCGTGGAGCGCGGCATCACCCTCGCCGACCATGCCGTCCACCTGATCGTCCACGGCACGCTCCATGTGCTCGGCCACGACCATGAGAACGAGGCCGAGGCCGAAGCGATGGAAGCGCTGGAGACGCGTGCCCTTGCAACATTGGGGCTGGGTGATCCATATGGGGACCGGGACGGCCCCTTTGCCGGCCCCGTTGACGAAACAGGGACTTGATCAGACCGATGCCCGATGCAGCCGCGCCCTCCCCCGCCAAAGAGGGCGAGAGTAGTAGCGAAGGCGGACGAATATGGCGGGGCCTGCGCGCCCTGCTGTTCGGAGACGAGAACGGAACCAGCCTGCGCCAGGAGCTGGAGCAGGCCATCGCCAAGCATGACGAGCAGGCACCCGAGGCGCCGGCAAAGGGCGATCTTGCGCCCATCGAGCGGCAGATGCTCCGCAACATGCTCCATTTCAGCGAGCATACGGTGGACGATGTCGCTGTGCCGCGCAGCGAGATCGTCGCCATCTCGCAGGACGCCAGCTTCGCCGAGCTGATGGCTCTGTTCGTCGAGGCGGGGCACAGCCGCATCCCCGTCTATGAGGAGACGCTCGACAGGATCACGGGCATGATCCACATCCGCGACGCCTTCGCCATACTGGCGCGAGGCGAGACGCATCCCGAGAATCTGCGCGGCCTGATCCGCCAGCCGCTCTATGTGCCGCAGAGCATGGGTGTGCTCGACCTGCTCGCCGAGATGCGCGCCAAGCGCACCCACCTCGCCATCGTGCTGGACGAATATTCGGGCACGGACGGGCTGCTCACCATCGAGGACCTGGTCGAGGAGATCGTCGGCGAGATCGAGGACGAGCATGATGAGGAGCCCGAGGCGCTGCTGGTGCCGCTGGACGACGGCATGTGGGACGCGGATGCCCGCGCAGAGCTGGACGATGTCGCCAAGGCGGTCGACCCCAGGCTCGCCGAGGTGGATTCGGACGTCGACACGCTGGGCGGGCTCGCCTTCGTCATCGCCGGCAAGGTGCCGGCAGTCGGCGACCGGCTGATCCACGAGCCGAGCGGCTGGTGCATCGAGATATTGGAGGCCGATCCGCGCCATGTGACGCGCGTTCGGCTGCATCCCCCGCTGCCGGTGGCGGAGGACGCGGAAGGCTGAGCGGTCAGCCGCAGGCGGCGACGAGCGCGCCTGCCGGCTGGGCTGCTTCCGCCCAGGCGAAAGCCGGGCGCTCCGGTTCGAGGATGCGCAGGTCGGCGATCAGGCGAGCGAGCCAGCGCGCATCATCCGCCGCGCGATGCCGGTTCTTCCGGTTGCGATCCGCGCTCGCGACGGCCGCTTGGAGCCGGTCGGGATCGACGGCACGGAAGCGCGGCAGGGCGCCCAGCGTCGTCACCGGCAGATGGGCGGGATCGCCCGCGGCCTCGAACAGGGTGCGCGACCAGTAATCGTCCAGCACGCTGTCGGCGATCAGCACAGTGTCGCCCACCGCCTCGCGTAGCCGCGCCGCCACCTCGGCAACCTCCAGCCCTTCCTCGTGCAGCCGGTTGAGCGTGAGGCCGTGCAGGGCCTGGGCGTCGTCGCTCCACTGCCAGTCCGCCCATAGCGGATGCGGGCGGATCAGCCAGGAGCGGCTGCGGCCGTCCGCCGTCGCGATGCCGACCTCAATGGGGAAGGATCGGCCATGCTGCGGCAGGCAGGAGGCCTCGAAATCAATGGCAATGAAGGACATGACCTGATGGATTCCCATCTATTTGCGGTGGCCGCCGCAGGTCCTGGCAGGCGCCCACCATTCATCCTCTCTCGCCATGGCAGGACAATCTGGGTCGCCTCCGGTTCCATGGCTCAATCGACTTTTCCCTACGCGCCCGCCGTTAAGATTTGGCGACAGGCGAACCGCGATGTGGTTTCGCCCGAAAGGAAAACAAGATGTTCCGACATCTTGGGCTGGAGCGGGACCGGCAGGCCGCCCGGGGAATGCGGCCATATGTTGGACGCGACCGGGGTGCTTCCGACACATGATCGGCCCAATTGAGGAGGCCAGCGTTAAAGGCTGCCTGGTGCGATTGCGCAGGCCAGGGCCAGCCGGTCAAAGCGGCATCAGCGCACCGACCACGCGCCGCTCCTCCAGCCGCAGCACGCCCCAGGCACGGGCGGCGGCGCGGCTGTCCATCGCCTCGACGCCGATGCCCCGCGCCTCCAGCGCTCCGACGAAGGCGCGCGGCGGCTGGATCAATATGCGCCCCGTGCCGAGCAGCAGGAATTCGGGCGCGGGCTCAAGATCGAGCAGGCCGCCGAGCGCGGCCACTTCCAGCCCCTCGACATCCGCAGGCGCATCCCAGTCGGCGACGCCGCCCGGATCGATCAGGAGGCCGCCAGGAAAGACCCGCTCGCCGACACGGAAGCCGCGCCCCGCAAAGCCGGTGATGACCGGCCCATTGGCCATTTCCTCCCGGCGCAGGTCCATGGCGGCACGCGCCTCCGTCGCTCAGCCTTCGTTGCGCGGACCGATCCGCTCCGCATTGACGGCAATGCCCTTGGCCGGCTTGCGTTCCGCCGGATTGGGCTTGAGGCCGAGCGTGATGAGCAGCGAGGAGGAGACATAGACCGACGAATAGGTGCCGACCACGATGCCGAGCATCATCGCCGCCGTGAAGCCGCGCAGCACATGACCGCCGAAGATCAGCAGCGCGCCGAGCGCGAGCAGGATCGTCACCGAGGTCATCACCGTGCGCGGCAGCGTCTCGTTGACGGAGAGGTCGATCAGCTCCTTCATCTCCATCCTGCGATATTTGCGCATATTCTCGCGGATGCGGTCGTCGATCACCATCTTGTCGTTGATCGAATAGCCGATGATGGTGAGCACGGCGGCGACGATGTTGAGATCGAACACCATCTGGGTGATGGCGAAGAAGCCGAGCGTCATCAGCACGTCATGGACGATCGCGACCGCGGTCGAGACGCCGAACTGCCATTCGTAGCGGAACCAGGAGAAGATCGCGATGCCGATGATCGCGAGGATCACCGCCAGCACGCCGTCCTGGATCAGCTCGCCCGAAACCTTGCCCGAGACGGTCGAATAGTTGCTGAAGGTCGCGCCGGGGAATTTCGCGGCGAGCGCGGCCTTCACCTGCTCGACCACGCTGTTGGTGGCGCCGGGATCGCTGGACTCCGGCAGCGGCAGGCGGATGGAGACGGTGTTGGCATCGCCCAGCTGCTGCAACGTGGTCTCGCCTAGGCCGAGCGCGTTGACGGTCGCGCGCACCTCGTCGAGCGGCGGCGGCGTGGCGAACTTCTCCTCGATGGAGACGCCCCCGACAAAGTCGACGCCCAGATTGAGCCCGTGCCGGACCGTGGCCGTCACGGCCGCGATGGTCAGCAGCATCGTCACGATGAAGGCGATGTGGCGCACCCGCACGAAGCCGATATTGGTATTGTCCGGCACGATCCGCAGCGGCCCCATGGTGATCTTCGTCGGCCGCTTGCGCCGCAGCCAGGTGGTGGCAAGCAGGCGCGTGAAGGTGACGGCGGTGAACACGCTGGTCGCGATGCCGATCAGCAGCACGATCGCGAAGCCCTTGACTGGCCCTGAGCCCAGCACGAGCATGATGCCGCCGGCGATGGCGTGAGTCACATTCGCCTCGAAGATGGTGCGGCTGGCTTCCTTGTAGCCGAACTCGATCGCCTGGACGACGCCCCTGCCCCGCCGCACTTCCTCGCGGATGCGCTCGTAAATGAGCACGTTCGCATCCACGGCGGTGCCGATGGTGAGCACGAAGCCGGCGATGCCGGGCAACGTCAGGGTCGCGTTGAGGATGCCCATGACGCCCAGGATGACCAGCACGTTGATGGTCACGGCGAGATTGGCATAGAAGCCCCAGCGCCCATAGGCGAGGAACATGAAGGCCGCGACCAGCACGACGGCCAGCACCGATGCGGTGAGGCCGGCCTTGATCGAGTCCGCGCCAAGCTCGGGCGAGACGGTCGATTCCTGCACCACCTTGAGTGCGACCGGCAGCTTGCCCGAGCGCAGCGCGATGGCGAGCTGGTTGGCGCTCTGCACGGTGAAATTGCCGCTGATCTGCGCCGAGCCGCCCAGGATCGGCTCGTTGATGTTGGGCGCCGAGAGCACCTTGCCATCGAGGATCATGGCGAAGGGCTTGTCGACATTCTGCTGCGTGGTGCGGGCGAACTTGTTGGTGCCCGAGCCGTTGAAGCGGATCGTCACGACCGGCGCGTTGGTCCGCTGGTCATAGCTCTGCTGCGCGTCGATCAGCTCGTCGCCCGAGACCATCACCTGCCGCTTCACCGCGATGACCGGCTGGCCCATCGGATTGTCCGGATAGGGCACCAGCTCGCTGCCGATCGGAGCGATGTTGCGCGCGATGTCCGCCGGGTTCGCGGTCGTGTCGACCAGCTTGAACTCCAGCTTGGCGGTCTGGCCGAGCAGGTTCTTGAGCTCGGTCGGGTCCTGCAGGCCGGGCACCTGCACCACGATGCGGTTGCTGCCCTGGCGGATGACCGTCGGCTCGCGCGTGCCCATCTCGTCGATGCGCTTGCGGATGACCTCGGTGGCCACCTGCATGGCATTCTCGGTCGATGTCGAAAGGCCGGCGTCGGTCGGCGTGACGACGATCGTGTTGCCGTCGCGCACCTCCACCGTGAAGTCGCGCTGGCCGGTCATGCCGGCGCCCTGCGTCAGCGGCCGGATGCGCTCGACGGCCGCGTCGACCTGGCTCGGCTCGCGCACCATGAAGGTGAGGCGATTGTCCCGCGTGGAGATGTCGCCGATGGCGATGCGCTGGTCCCCGCGGCGCAGCTCCGTGCGGACCTGCTCCTCCATGTTGGCGATGCGCTGCTTGGCGATGTCCGCCGTCTCCGCCTCGAGCAGGATGTAGCTGCCGCCCGAGAGATCGAGGCCCAGATTGACGCGCGACCTGAAGACGGACGGGAACTGGTCCGTGATCCGCTCGGGCAGGAAGCTCGGCACGGCATAGAGGCAGCCGACCAGCAGCGTCAGGACGATTGCCCAGACCTTCCAACGGGGGAAATCCAGCATCGCGCGCTCAGTCGTTCGCGGGCTTGGCGGTCATCGGATCGATGACGTCGCTCAGCATCGACTTGACGGCCTTCACCTTCATGTTCGGCCCAAGCTCGACATCGACATAGGTATCGTCGACACGCGTCACCTTGCCCACCAGGCCGCCGCCCGTCACCACCTGATCGCCCTTCTTGACCGATGCGATCTTGGCGCGGTGCTTCTTCATCTGCTGCTGCTGCGGGCGGATGAGCAGGAAATAGAACACCGCGAAGATGAGGATCAGCGGCATGAAATTGATGAAAGCCGCCATGCCGGATGAACCGGCGGAGCCGGCCGGCGCGGCCGCGGCGAGTGCGAGAGTGGTGAGCATTGCGGTCCTTGAGCAGCGCAACCTTGCGTGGAGGGAACGGATCAGCCGGGAAATTGGGCGGCCGATCGGCAATTCAAGGCCGGGCGGCTAGCATATCCCCTCCCCCCAGGCAACCGGGATCGGCCCATCGCGGAACCGGCCTCCGATTCCGCCCGCGCAGGGTCGCCCGTCCAGCCCCAATCCCATGCGCTCCGGACAAAAAAAGGGATGACAGGGAGCCCTCCGTCTTGCCAGATAGACCCATGGGGCAGGAAATGATCAGTCGGCTTACCGAACGGCAGAGAACCTGCCTCAAGCTCGTGGCGATGGGCTTCACATCCAAGCAGATCGCCCGGCAGCTGGGCATTTCCCATTCGACCGTCGACAATCATGTGCTGGCCGCGACGCAGCTGCTCGGCGTCACTGACCGGCGCGAGGCCGGCCGGCTGCTGACCAGGGGCCTTGGGCAGGAATTGCCTAGGCAGGTGAAAAGTCTTTCCGACGCCGAAAAATCGGACATGATGGGCGCGCTGGAGGCCTTGTCGCCCCCGGCACCGACAAGTCTGAAACTGCTGCCACCGATTGGCGGCGAAGCGAACAGCCAGAGCCTGGGCCGCAAGACGATCCAGATCCTGATGATCGCATTCCTCTCCACGGTGGCGGTCCTTTCGATGGCCTTGCTGGTGTCAGGCGCGTTCAGGACCTTCAGCTGATCCTATCAGCTCGTTGATCTGAATGCGCCCCATGCGCCGAGGAGGACTCATGCTCAAGATCGAAGAAACGACCGGCCTTGTCGTGGCCGAGGACACCAAGTCGACGATCGCCGCGATCGACCGCGCGATCCTGGCCAAGACGCGTCTCGCCGGCTCGATCATCGAGGCGAGCGAGCAGAGCGGCCTGCCGATCGCCCAGAGCCAGAAGCTGCTGGAAGGCATGGCGCGCGGCTTCGAGCATCTGGTGGCCGGCCGGGCCGACATGCTCGGCGTCGTCCGCCAGCTCACCGCGATCAAGGGCGCCAGCACGCTCGAAGTCGTCGACTTCGGCTGTCCCGACGGCGTCAATCCGCGCGTGCCCGCGCCGGCACGGGCCCGGATCGCGCCCGACGCGGCCTTGCCGGCCTGATCCCGGACAGCGGCCGGAGGCGAGCGATGAACCGACGCCACCAACATATCGGGCGGACGGCGCCATCATGCTGATCGCGATCCTGTTCTGGCTGCTGTGCCTGACCTGCTGCGTCTATGCGGTGATGCAGGGCGGCTGGGAAGGCAAGGCCGTCACCATCATCGTCCTTGTCGCCACGGCGGCGACGCTCGCTTCCAACCGGCTGCTCGACGTGCACTGGTATCGGACCAATCATGTCATGCTGGTGGTCGACCTCGCGACCTTCGCGGCGCTGTTCCTCGTCGCCGCGCGCAGCCGGTGCTGGTGGCCGGTGTGGTTCGCGGCGTTCCAGCTCAACACCGTCGCCGCTCACGTCGCCACCATCATCAGCCCGGCATTCAATGCCCTCACCTATCGCGGCTATGAAGGCCTGTGGGCCATTCCCTGCCTGCTGGTGATGGTGTTCGGCATCTACCGCGATCGCGAACGGAAGGTCGATCATGGGCTCGCATGACCCCTGGCCGACGCACGACGCTGCGCCGCTGCCCCAGTCGATCCGCCAGCGGATCGCGCAGCTTCCCGAGCGGATCAACGCGGCCCGGGAGGCGCCCGGCGGCCGCCCCCTGCTGGACGGCTTCTCGGCCATGCGCATCTACACGACCTTCCGCATCGCCCTGGCCGAGCATTTTCCGGAGGATCTGGGCGATCAGGGCTTCGATCTGCTCGTCGACATCCTGATCTACGAATGGCTGGGCCGCCGCATCGGCACGCAGCCCAACGCCCCTTTCGGGATCGGCCGGCAGGCGGCGGACACGCCCCGGATCAAGGCCGTGCGCGACGCCGGCCTCATCTTGCTGGAGCCCGACCCGGACCAGGAGAATATCCTGACCGTCCGCCTGACGAGCGGCGCACGCGCGCGCCTCAACCTCTTCTTCGACTATATGGCGCGCTACATCTCCGCCCTGTGAGCCGCGCACGCAACGACCCGATCCGCACGTCTTGCAACTTGCGCCCGATACGCCTAGGAGGCCCGCTCCGGTCGGGACGTAGCGCAGCCTGGTAGCGCATCACACTGGGGGTGTGGGGGTCGCTGGTTCGAATCCAGTCGTCCCGACCAAGGATTTCCGCCAGTTTTAGGCGGAATGGAAAGAGCCTGAATTTGGCTCCAGCAATCACATAGCTGGCACCAATGCAACTTAACACCTTATTGGGCGCCGTCTTGTGACTCGTATGTCGGCGAGTGCTTTATTCCAGATTGATGGCGCGTTTATCGTTTCGATCCACGCGCGCCCGTTTGGTTGCGCGCTTTACCTCTTGTGCATTGACTGAAAGTCCAGAGGAACTTTCTTCATCTCTACAAGCTCCGAGATCGCCATACTCATCGAATAGCATTCTCTGGCCGATATGTCTCAATACCTACCGCAAGTTGATTAGGAAGGAATGACGGATCCGGAACCGTCACTCAGCCTCCATGCATCTCCGGGATTGGCTCCAGTCGCCATATAGAGCAGCTTTGTTGTACTCTCCTGAACGACCTTGTTGGCGAACTTGGCTGTCACGTTCAGCACATTGGAGATGCTGGAGATATTGCCGATCGTGTATGTGATCAGCAACGGGCTGATGTGGCGCGACGCGCCCAAGGGCTATGGGCCGCACAAGGCGATCTACAACCGCTGGTGAGTTTTGCTCGGTGGGTTTTTGGCGCACCCGACAGGATTCGAACCTGTGACCTCTGCCTTCGGAGGGCAACGCTCTATCCAGCTGAGCTACGGGTGCCTACTCAGGCGCCTAGCCTGAGCGCACGGCGCGGTCAATCGAGTTACGACCCGTAAGCCGTAAGCGGTCTCATTGCGTGAGCCAGGGTTCGTTCTGGACGCGCAGCATCGCTTCGAGGCGGCTCTTCACATTGAGCTTGCCGAGCACCGATGAGACATGGTGTTCGACAGTGCGGCGAGAGCGGCAGAGCCGTTCGGAAATCTCGGTGTTCGAGGCGCCTTCGATCATCAGCTCGAGCACTTGCTGCTCGCGTCTCGTCAGCCCCAGCGGGTGCGTGCGCGCAGCGCGGTAGGGGCCGCGCCGCTTCTTCGGCATCGCCTGCTCCACGCCGAATGCGATGGCCAGCCGGCGCGCCTTGTCTGCAGCCGCATCGGCGTCCATCGGATCGAGCAATTCGAGGGCGGCGACCAGATGCGCGGCAGGATCCCGATCCGCTGCGGCGATATGCGCCAGCGCGGCGGCGTAAGGCGATTGCAGCTCCAGCCACAGAGCGGCGGCCTTTCGCCCATCGCCGGAAAGTTCGGCGAGGAAGGGTGCAGGCAGCGGCCGTTCCGCGCGCGCCAGATCATGGCTCGTTCGCTTCGCCCAGACCCGCAATTCGCCTTCGGTCCAGGGGTTGAAACTGGAGGGATCCATGGCGGCGAGCGCTTCGACCTGCCGCCGGGCGCTGTCCAACGCATCGCGCAGCCAGAAATGCTCGACGAGAGCAAAGCGCGCGGGTGCGATGTGCTGGAATTCGCCGGTGGCGATGGCCAGCCCCAGCACGTCTGCGATCTCCTCGCGCGCTTTCTGCTCGCCGCGCCGCATCCTGACACGCGCCAGCACGGACGCTGCGGGCAGCCGCATGAGCAAGGTGGGATGCGCGAGGTCGAGCACCCCGCCGGCGATCGTCTCCGCGTCGCGCAGACGGCCCTGCTCCAGCCGCAACTGCGCAAGGATGCCGGCCAGATGATGGGTCCAGGAATCGAGATCATGCTGCGTGTCGAAGGCGATGGCTTCGCCAATGATCCGGTCCGCCAAGCCGAAATCGCGGAAATCCACGGCATAGCAGGACAGGTTCGTATAGGCCCGGGCGGCATGTTCGTGGAAGCCATGCTCCAGCGCGAGGGCCAGGCTTTCCTTCAGAAAATCCACGCTGCTTGCGTCGCCGTCATAGGCGCCGGCAGTGCCGATATTGTTCAGCGCATGGACCTTCACCTCGGCATGGCCGAGCTCGTCCGCCAGCGCCAGCGCGCGCCGTCCCCACGCGATCGCCTCCTTCTGCCGCTCGTTCAGCATGTGCAGTTGCGAAAGGAAGCTGTAGGCCATTGCCCGCTCCGGCGAGGGTCCGGCCTTGTCCAGCACGCGCACGGCCTCGTTGGCGAGGCGATCGGCTTCCGCGGCTTCGCCCCGGTACCAGTGGAGATAGGCAAGGCTGCGCAGATTGTCGCCCACCTTCTCCGCCCGGCCCAGCGCACGCCACAGCGTGATAGCATGGCGGCGAGCCTCCAGCACTTCATCGTCTATGCCCAGCGCAAGGCCTGCCTCATAAGCCCAGTTTTCATATAGTCCTGCGGCCACGTCCGCCTCGGCTTCATCCACAAAGCGCAAGGCGGTTCCCAGATGCGCCGCTGCTTCCCGATGCGCCCCGGCCGAAGCCGCGACCCGGGCCGCGCGCGGCGCCAGTTCCAACACGCGCTTGCCGTCCAGCGCGCCAGCGGCATGATGGACCAGCAGGTCGAGCGGAGGGTCCTGCCCGCCAGCCTCCAGCGCCGCCAGGACGCGCGCGTGAGCTGCCTGGAGCCGCATGGCGGGCAGACGGCGCATGGTCGCGAGACGCGCCAGCTCGTGCCGGAAGCGCAGTTTCCCTTCCGCGTCTTCGACGAGCAGCTTGCGCCCGGCGCAGGCCATCGCCAGCACTTCACCTTCGGATCCGAATAGCGCATGGACCAGCGCGGCATCGAAGGAAGCGGGGATGACGCTGACCGTTTCGAGGAAAGCGCATTCGCGCTCGCCGAGCCGGCTGAGCCGGGCATTGACCGAATCGCGCACCGAAGCGGGCACGTCCTCCTCTCCGCCCACCTGATAGGCGGCGAGCAGCTCAGTCACGAAGAACGGGTTGCCCCCGGTGATTTCCAGCAGCGTTGCAGGCTCGACCAACCCCGCAGCATCGATCCGGGCCACGCCTTCCAGCGTCAGCGGATGAAGGCGGATGCGGAATGTATGCGACGGTGGGAAATCGGCAGTGACTTGCGTCAACGGATGCTTCGCGTCGATCTCATCGTCGCGGAAGCTCATCACGATCAGCACTTTCATGGTGAAGATGCGCCGGCCGAGGAATCTCAACAGGTCGAGGGTCGCGCGATCGGCCCAGTGCACATCCTCGAAAATGAGCACGCTGCCTCCCGGCCGAGCGGCGATTTCGCGCCACAACGCATCGAACAGCTGCGCAGGATGAGCATTATTCTCGATGAGCGCGCGAACCCCATTACCGAAACTTGCCGTCATATCGCGCAACGGCCCGAGCGGGCGCGCGGTAAACAGCGCTTCGCATCCGCCCCACGCCACAGGCGAATGCGGACGTGCACGATCGCGAAATTCCTCCAGCAGCGAGGTCTTGCCGATGCCGGCTTCCCCGCTGAGGAGCGCGATCGCGCCCTGGCCGGCATTGGTCCGCTCGGCCAGCGCCAGCAACTCTTCCAGCGGTTCCTCGCGTTCGACAAGCATGTCACTCTCGGATCGCGCCGGCGCACAAGTTGAGCGTTCCGGACAAACCCGAACATCAAGGCACTCGCGCAAGCCCGTCAATGGCCGGACACGAAAAATGGGTATGGTTCCGCGAAAAATGAGTGCCGTCGCCCATATAATTGCGCGGGCAAGCGATTAGGATCGTTCCAGAAATCGGCAAGAGCGTGCGCAAGTCGCGCGCATGGACCACGCGGGTTCGCGGGAGTGAGGTCTTGCGCCTTCCTCCATGAACGGGACTCCCGGACGCAGCGATGCGAGCCGGGTTTGGCGATCATTTGCATATGCGCGGGCGCGCGCGGCGGGCGCCCTGTCCCTGCCCGTGCGCGGCTTTGCAGCGAGAAGGACACTGACTCACATGAAGCACCGCGAGCATTTCGTCCAACGGAGGCAGATTGCAGGAGGACATCGAAGGCCGGACGCAGCGCGGCGGCACAGCGCGCTCATGCGGAAAGGAAACGCCTTCCCCCTGCTGCTGGCCGCGACGGCCCTGACCATGCCCATGTCGGCGCTCGCACAGGACACCATGTGGACTGGCGGGGACAGCGATGACTGGTTCGATCCGGGCAACTGGTCGGGAGGGGTGCCAATGGTCTCGACCGACACCTATATCAATGGCGACGGCATGGCCCCGGTGATCGATGGCAACGATGCCGTCACGCGCGATCTGATTATGGGCACGGGCGATCCCGGCGCCCCGAGCGGCAGTCTCGCCATCGAGAATGGCGGCAGGCTCGAGAGCAACGCGGCGGCGATCGGGATCGCGGCCGGGTCCGACTATAGCGTGACGGTGAGCGGACCGAACGCATCCTGGACATGGGTCATAACGAACAGCAACACGGTGTGGGCGGGTAAAACGACCATCGGCGAAGCGGGCATTGGCAGGCTCAATATATTGGACGGCGCCGATGTCGTCGGCGACCGCGCCCGTATCGGCGGCGCGGTCGGCGGCGAAGGGCATGTGCTGGTCGAGGGCATCGGTTCGACCTGGACTCTGACTAGTTCCCTGGACGGGCTCCACGTCGGCTTTAACGGGGATGGCGAGCTTGTCGTCTCGAACGGCGGCGTCGTCACGACCGAGTATGGCGGTATCGGCTTTGAAGATACGTCAACCGGCACGGTGACGGTTACCGGCGATGGATCGGCATTGAATGCTGCTCTCCTGATCGTGGGAACCGACGGCGAAGGGCAGCTTTCGATCCTCGACGGCGGCAAAGTCGAGGCGGATAGCGTTCGCCTCGGCGACAGTGACGGCGGAACCGGCACGGTGATCGTGAGCGGTGCGAACTCGACCTTGAACGTCTCACAGGCGCTTAGAGTCGGCAATTTTGGCGTCGCCTCGGACCAATCAACGGGCGTACTCACCATCGCTGAAGGCGGCACGGTAACCGTGAACGGCGGGACCGGCACCGTGTTCGTGGGCGGCCTTCATTCCTACGGCACATTCAACATCGGTGCCGATACAAGCGATTCGGCCGTTGCACCGGGCTCTCTGAATGCAGCGAAAGTCGATCTCGGCGGCATCGGCATTATCGGCAAGCTGAATTTCAACCATACCGGCACAGCCTATGAATTTTCCGCCCAAGTGACAGGTGCCAGTCCGGATTCCGTCATCGAGAACCGTGCTGGAACCACGATCCTGACCGGCGACAGCCCCTCGTTCCTCGGGCACGTCTATGTCAGCGGTGGCAAACTGCTGGTCAACCAGAACCTCGGCCCCGTAGCGGATTTTGTCTCGAAGATTCCCGTCGATGTCTATGGCGGCGGCACATTGGGGGGCATAGGGAAGATCCATGGCAATGTGCTGGTGGACGACGGCATTGTGGCGCCGGGCGCCTCAGTCGGAACGTTGAGACTTGGCAGCCTTGCTCTGTCGGCCTCATCGGCGCTCGATTTCGAGCTAGGCGACCCTGCGGGTGCGCCGGGGGCAGATTCCGATCTGCTTGAGGTAGACAACGATTTGACCCTCGACGGCACGCTCAACGTCATCGATGCCGGTGGATTTGGTGACGGAACCTACCGCCTGATCGATTATGGCGGGGTGCTGACCGACAATGGCCTCGACATCGGCTCCGTGCCGGAAGGCTTCGCGGCCAGCGATTTCACCGTGCTAACCGACACGGACGGCCAGGTCGACCTCCTGGTCGGCGGCTCGTCCACCAGCTTCGCTTTCTGGGACGGATCGAACACCGCGCCCAACGATGTCGTCGATGGCGGCGCAGGGACATGGACGGCGACCGCCACAAATTGGACGAACAACTCCGGCGGCGCGAACGGCGCCTATGATCCTTCCGACTTCCTGATCTTCCGGGGCACTGGCGGCGATGTCCTCGTCGACAATAGCGCCGGAGCGATCACCATAGCCAATGGCATGCAGTTCGCCGTGGATGATTATGCCATCACCGGCGATAGCGTGACACTATCCGGGGCGACGACCATTCGCGTCGGCGACGGCACCAGCGCCGGCGCAGACTTCACTGCGACGATCGCTTCCAGCCTCGCCGGCTCCGGTTCGCTCGAAAAGACCGATCTGGGCACGCTCGTGCTGGACGCGTCGGACAACAGCTATACCGGTGGGACGATCGTGACTGACGGCACGCTGATCGGCAATGCGGAGAGTCTTCAGGGCGACATCCTGAACAACGCCGGATTGGTCTTCGACCAGGAGAATGCGGACGGCTCCTTCTCAGGCGTGCTGACGGGCACGGGAGAGACGATCAAGGAGGGCGGCGCCACGCTGCTCCTCACTGGCGATTCATCGGCCTATGCCGGTACGATGGACGTGCGCGCCGGAACACTTTCCGTCTCCGCTTCATTGGGGGGCATCATCTCCGTAGCGAGCGGAGCGGCGCTGTCCGGCAGCGGCACGGTGGGCGCGGTGAGCGTGGACGATGGCGGCACGCTTGCGCCGGGCAGTTCGCCGGGCACGCTGACGATCCTCGGCGACCTTGTTCTCTCCCCGGCATCCATACTCGATTTCGAACTCGGCGATCCTGCTGGCGCACCGGGCGTCAATTCCGACCTCATCGAGGTGGGTGGCGATCTGACTCTCGACGGCGCGCTGAACATCGCCGATGTGGGCGGTTTCGGAGCGGGAACCTATCGCCTCATCAATTATGCCGGCGCCCTGACCGACAATGGCCTCATTGTCGGCAGCCTGCCGGCCGGTTTCTCCGCGAGCGACCTCAGCGTGCTGACGGAGACTCAGGGTCAGGTCGACCTCCTCGTTGGCGGCTCGCCGGCCAGCTTCGCCTTCTGGGACGGATCGAACACCACGCCCAACGATGCGATCGACGGCGGCGCGGGGACGTGGACGGCGACCGCGACCAACTGGACAGACAGCTCCGGCGCCGCCAACGGTGCCTACGATCCGTCCGCTTTCCTCATTTTTCAGGGTGATGGCGGCGCGGTGCTGGTCGACAACAGCGCCGGGCCGGTCACGGTGGCCAACGGCTTGCAGTTCGCAGTCAGCGACTACAGCATCGATGGCGACGACATCAGGCTGTCGGGCGCGGTGACCATCCGGGTCGGCGACGGCACCAGTGCGAGCAGCAGCCATGTCGCCAGCATAGGCGCCGATCTCGTGGGCTCCGGTTCGCTGGAAAAGGATGATCTCGGCACCCTCATTCTGTCTGGGACGAACAGCTATTCGGGCGGGACGATCGTGCGCAGCGGCACGCTGATCGGCAATACGGACAGCCTTCAGGGCGATATCCTCAACGAGGCCGCGCTGGTTTTCGAGCAGGAAGAAGCGGACGGAACCTATGCCGGCGCGCTAACCGGTGCGGGAGCCACGGCCAAGCAAGGCGACTTCGCGCTGACCCTGACTGGCGACTCATCCGCCTATGCCGGCACGACCGAAATCGTTGCCGGTACTCTTTTGCTCGATGGCGAATTGGGCGGCGCCCTTGCGGTGCGGAACGGCGCCAGGCTGGGCGGCGATGGCAGTGCCGGTGCGGTAACCGTAAACGACGGCGGGACGCTCGCTCCGGGCAACTCGATCGGCACGCTGAACGTGGCCAGCGCCACCTTCGATGCCGGCTCCCTCTATGAAGTGGAACTGAACGGCGGCGGCACGACGGCCGGCACGAACAACGATCTTCTCGCGGCATCGGGCGCAGTGACGATCAATGGCGGCACGGTGCATGTGACACCCGAGAACGGGACCGATGACGGCACCAGCTATGCCATCGGCGCGCAATACACGATCATCACGACGGAAGACGGCGTGTCGGGGACCTTCACTTCGCTCACCGATGACTATCCCTACCTCGATTTCACGCTCTCCTATGATGCCGGCAACGTCTATCTTCTCTCGGAACTGGCAATGACCACTTTCTGCCTGGATGGCATGACGACCAACCAGTGCACCACCGGAGACGGCGCCTTCTCCTTGGGATTGGGCGATCTCTTCACAGCGGTGCTGAATCTTCCGGAGAGCGCCGCGCCCGGTGCGCTCGATCAGCTTTCCGGCGAAATCCATGCCTCGGCCAAGGCAGCCCTCATCGAAGACAGCCGGTTTCCGCGCGAGGCGGCCCTCGATCGCATGCGCAGTGCCTTCGGGTCCGTCGGTGCTGGCGGCAACGGGGTGGCGACCCGCAGCACCGAAGCTTTTGCGGTCTGGGGCCAAGCCTATGGCGCATGGGCCAATTGGGACGGCAAGCGCAACACGCATGAATTCGAGCGCTCGGTGGGCGGCCTCTTCCTCGGCGTCGACGCTCCGCTCGCGGACAATCTGCGCTTGGGATTGTTCGGCGGCTATGGGAAATCGAGTATCGAGGCGAACGACCTTCATTCCAGCGGGTCCGACAAGGCCGTGCACCTGGGCGCCTATCTCGGTGCCGAACTTGGCCATGTCGGGCTGCGCATCGGTGGCGCCTATACGTGGCACGATATCGACATCGACCGTTCGATGTCCTTCGCCGGCTTCTCCGATAGTCTTTCCAGCAGCTACAAGGCGCGAACGCTACAGATTTTCGGAGAGGCGGGTTATCGCTTCGACATCGGTGCCGCGCGCCTCGAGCCCTTCGCGAACATCGCCCATGTCGATCTGGACACCGATGGCTATGCGGAAACCGGCGGAACGTCGGCTCTGCACGCCTCTGGCCAGGGCATGGCCGTCACCTATACCACGGCCGGATTGCGCGCGGATACGGCCATCGGCCTCGGTGGAACATATGCGCGCCTCGTCGGCATGGCCGGATGGCGGCACGCGTTCGGGGATGTATTCCCGTCAGCCTCACATGCTTTCGCCGGCGGCGATGCCTTCACCGTGGCAGGGGTTCCCATCGCCAGGAATGCCTTCGTGATGGATGCCGGCGCCGAACTGATGCTGGCGCGGAACGCGATGCTCGGCATATCCTATGGCGGCCAGTTCGGCTCGCGCTTGATCGACCATAGCCTCAAGGCGAATCTGATCGTGCGATTCTGACGTGACAGAGCCGGGCGTGTTGTCCGTCACCCGCGTCCCTCGAACGCATATTCCACATTTGGTTCCATGAGTGCCGCGATGAAAGAAACCAGTTCTTGTCGAATAAGCCTGTGCGGGGCCGTCGTTGATGGGCATGTCGAAACCTGCCCGCGATGCGGCTGCGCGATGCTTCATTCCCACCAGTTGCGCCGGCGCGGCTGGGTGCTGCTGCTGTGCGGCCTGTTCATCTTCGGGCTGATTGTCGGCCTTCCATTGATCGGCCGGCTCGCCATGGGGCCGACCGTCGAATTCAACGCTTCGGTCACGCGCGGCGAGACGATCCTACTCTTCGCGATTCTGGGGCTCATCGCCCTGTTGGGCCTTGTGATCGCGATCACCGGCGCGGTTCAAGTGATGACGGGACGAAGGCCTCGTCACGCCCATGTCGCGATGATCGGACTAGGGATCGCGATCGTGCTGGCCTTCTGGTTCGCAAACGCGCTCGACGGCACTTCCCCACAGCCACTCCCTCGACGGATCAGCACGCATTGAACCGCCTCTGTCCTTCAGTATCGACGACCGCCGAAGCATCTCAATCGTCTGCGCTGATTCTCGCCCCCCCCCCCGCTTGGCCGCATCGATATACCATTGCGCGGTGGCATCCTCGCCGTGCGATGCAACCCGGCGGTTATACTCCGCCAGGAGCGAACCCATCTCTCCGCCGATCCTGCTCGCCGCACGGGCATATCATTGCTTCGCCTTGTCTGGACCGTCGGCGCGCCAGTGACGTTGAACGCCCGGTCGAAGCGCTTCCAGCGCGGCGATTGCGACCCGCGTCCGTATATCGACAGGGCTTAGCGACCGAGGTCCACGGGGCTGCGTGCGACGGTTATCCGGAAACAACAGCTCGCAGCGTATCAAGATTCTCCAAGACCACATAACGGAGCAGTATTTGAAAAACTGACCGAGGTGACGCTCGCTCTGCGGCCAATCATGCCGCGATGGGTCATATCCAAGCGTGTGGCAGTCAGTCCCGGCATTTGACAGTATGGATATAGCCGGAAGCGGTCAGGTTCGCTTGTCCCTGCTTTGCAGATGAACTTGTACAGTGCGAGGCCGCCGGACGAGTGTCCGCTTCCTATGCTACCGCTGCGCCGGCACTATTTTGGATGTGGCCAAAGTCGCCACTTGGGGTAAGCGAAGCCGCCCCCATCTCACAGGAGCAGGAGTAGTCGAGCCTTGGAGACCGTCACGATCGTCCTGTTGCTGCTGCTTGCCGTGATCGTGAGCGGCATCGTCTCGCGCATCCTGCCGCTGCCCCTGCCGCGACCATTGTTCCAGATCGCGCTGGGCGCGGCGATCGGCCTGGTCGCCGACTGGAAGGTGACGCTCGATCCGGAGATCTTCTTCCTCCTGTTCCTGCCGCCGCTCCTGTTTCTCGACGGCTGGCGTATCCCGCGCGAGGAATTGTTCAAGGACGGCAAGACCATTCTCGAACTCGCGCTCGGCCTGGTCGTGTTCACGGTGGTCGGCATGGGATTCTTCATCCACTGGATGATCCCGTCCATGCCTCTGGCGGTCGCCTTCGCGCTCGCGGCAGTGGTGTCGCCGACAGACCCGATCGCCGTGTCGGGGATCGCCCAGCGCGTGCCGATCCCGGCGCGGATGATGCACATCCTCGAAGGCGAGTCGCTCCTGAACGACGCATCGGGTCTGGTCTGCCTGCGCTTCGCCGTGGCGGCGGCGCTGACCGGCGCCTTCTCGCTCCATGATGCCGGCCTGACCTTCCTGTGGATCGCCTTCGGCGGCATCGCGGTGGGCGCCGGCGTCACCTGGGGCGTCGCCAAGGCGAAAAACTGGATCTCGCGTCGCTATGGCGAGGAGGGCGGTTCACAGATCCTGATCAGCCTCCTCATCCCGTTCGGCGCCTATCTGGCAGCCGAGCATCTCCATTGCTCGGGCATCCTTGCCGCGGTCTCGGCGGGGCTGACCATGGGTTTCGTCGAGACGAGCGGCGAGCTTCAGGCCAGCACGCGCATCCGACGCAGCACGGTATGGGACACGATCCAGTTCGCGGCCAACGGCATCATCTTCGTCCTGCTTGGGGAACAATTGCCGGAAATCCTGGCCAATGCCGCCCGGACCGTGCAGGCGACCGGCCATCGCGAAACCTGGTGGCTCGCTATCTATGTGCTCGCGATCAACATCGGTCTTGCCGCCTTGCGCTTCCTGTGGGTCTGGCTCTCCTTCCGGCTGACGTTGCTTCGCACCCGGCAATGGAAGAAGACACCCAACTGGCGGATCATCGCGGCCATGTCCTTCGCCGGCGTGCGTGGCGCGATCACTCTCGCCGGCGTCATGACCCTGCCGCTCGCGATGGTCGACGGCACGGCCTTTCCCGCGCGCGACCTCGCCATCTTCCTGGCGATGGGCGTGATCGTCGTGTCGCTGATCGCCGCCAGCATCGGATTGCCGCTGCTGTTGCGCGGCCTGCAGATGCCACCCGAGCCATCGCATGAAGCCGAGGTGGATGCGGCGCGGATTGCGGCCGCCGAGGCGGCGATCGCCGCAGTGGAACGCACCCAGCACGACATGGCCGAGGGCCGATCGGATGCTGATCTCTATGTGGCGGCGGCATCGCGCATCATGGACGTCTATCGGCAGCGCATCGAAACACGGCAGGGCAGTTCCGAGGAGAAGGCGTCGGTGCGCGCGTTGGAGCGGATCGATGCCGAACTGCGGCTCGCGGCGATCCGCGCCGAGCGTGACATCCTCTTCAGTCGGACCAGGAACGGCCAGCTTGGCAGCGAGGCGGCGCGCAAGCTTGTGCGTGAGCTGGATCTGCTGGAGGCCCGCTATGCCGGGTGAACCTCGCAGCCGGGGGAACGGACCGACACATGCGACGATGGTCTTTGCCGGCCCTGCGCACCCTACCGGATTGAATTGCGCCCGGTCGAGACGATGTTAGCTCGGTCGGCGGTCATTGGAGCCCGGACTTTGCGGGGATGGATTCTCTTTCATCGCGAACTCGATCCGGCGCTTCCCGAAGCGCCGGAGGTCTTTCGCTTCCAGGAAGCCGCTGCCGCGATGGGGATCGCGCTGGACGTGCTCCATCCGCACAGCTTCGATCTCATCGTCGGCGCTGAGAATGACTGGTCGGTCAAGTATCAGGACCGGATGATGGAGCGCCCCGACTTCATCCTTTGCCGGACGGGCGCCGAGACCGACTATTTCACCTTGGCCCTGCTGCGGCATTTCGAGCGGCGAGGCGTGCGGCTCATCAACGGCCCGGCCGCGATCGAGCTGGTCTCGGACAAGCTTCATACGCTTCAGGAACTGAACCGTGCGGGCTTGCCGATCCCACGGACCGTCCTCGGCAAGTTCCCGATGGACACGGCGCTGATCGAACGCGAGTTGGGCTTTCCTCTGATCGTGAAGACGCTGAAGGGGACGCGCGGCGCCGGCGTGCTGAAATGCGAGGACCGCAGCCAGTTCGAGGATCTGACAGGCCTGCTCGAAAGTGCCGAAGCGCAGGCGGATTTCATCCTCCAGCATTATGTCCGGGCCAGCCACGGCCGGGATGTGCGCGTGCTGGTCGTGGGCGGGCGTGTCGTCGCAGCGATGGAGCGCCGCTCGCTCACCGGGGGCTTCAAGTCGAACGTCTCGCTGGGCGGCGTCGGTGTCGCCTATAACCCGCCGCCCGAAATGGCCGAGCTGGCGGTGCAGGCGGCCGACGTTCTGAACCTGGACATCACCGGCATCGACATCCTGTTCGACGAGGACGGCTACAGGATCTGTGAGGCCAATTCCGCGCCGGGTTTCCAGGGCCTGGAACGGGCGAGCGGCCTCGACGTGCCCACCGCCATACTGGAATGGATCGCGGCCACGCAGGGCGCGCCGGATCGGGCGCCGGCCCGTTCGGAGAGCAATGCGCTGGCCGAACTGCTGTTCGGCGGCCGAACGGGCCTGCGGGCGATCAGCGATCGGAACTCCGATTATCGGCGCTTCGCCAGGGCGGTCGGCCTGCGCATGATCGCCGCCGGCATCTCGGCGCTAGTCCATGCCCTGCTGCCGACGCCTCTCATCGACCGGAAAGGCCCCGTCAGCCTCGGCTTGCGCACGCTGTTCGAAGGGCGGGTGCGGACCAGCCTTTCGAGCCTTGACGATGCCGAACAGGAGCGAACGCTGCTCGTCGTGCTCGGCGCCGCGATCTGGGCCGCCATCCTGCCCTGGCTGGCCGGAGCGGAAGCGATGCCGAGCGGCTTCCTCTCGGCGCTGGCGCTCGCTTTTCCGCTCCTGTTCCTGCTCACTGCTCCGGCCGGACGTGTCGGCAAATCGATGTCGTCGCTGCTGAAGACCGGTCGATCATGATGGACCTGGCGGCGATCCCCTGGGCGCATCTCGCTCCTTTCATCCTGATCGGCTTCCTCGCGCAGGCCGTGGGCAGTGCGCTCGGCATGGGCTTCGGCGTGATCTCGAATTCTCTGCTGGTGATGCTCGGTCTGCCGCCCGTCGCCGCTTCGGTGGCGATCCATACGGTGGAAGGATTTACGAGCGGGACGTCCGGGCTTGCCCATGCGGCCCAGGGCAATGTCGATTGGCCGCTGTTCGCGCGGCTCGTGGTTCCGGGGATCGTCGGCGGGCTGATCGGCGTGTGGACGCTCGGGATCGTCCATGTCGAGGGCGCGAGACCGGTGGTGCTCGTCTATCTGGCGGCCGTCGGCGTCTATCTCATCTGGCGCGCGCCGCGCCGGCCGGTGGCCTATCGGCGAATGCGCTTCGTCGGTCCGCTCAGTCTGGTCGGCGGTTTCCTTGACGCCTCTGGGCGAGGCGGCTGGGGTGCGATCGTGATTGCCGGCCTCCTGGCGCAAGGCATGACGCCGCGCATGGCGATCGGCACCGTGAACGCCGCCAGCTTCTTCGTCACGATGACCGTCCTGGCGACCTTCATCGGTACGCTCGGCCTGGCATCCTTCACTCTGGCAGCTTCGGGTTTGCTCACCGGGGGATTGGCCGGCGCGTCCCTGGGGGCCTGGCTTACCCGCTATATTCCGCCCAAGCCGCTCATGCAGCTGGTCGGCATCACGCTCGCCGCGATCAGCTTCTGGGGATTCCTCGGCCTGATGTTCGGCCCCGTCCCGGTCTTCCCACGCTTCTGACCGCCCAATGTTCGCCTTCCCAAATCGCGGAAAGGCGAACATTAGCCCTTGCCTCGACGGACACGCCACGGCATAGGCGCCGGGCTTGAAGCCGGATCGCACGCAGCGCCCGGCTCGATGGCCCCTTCGTCTAGCGGTCAGGACGCGGCCCTTTCACGGCTGAAACACGGGTTCGATTCCCGTAGGGGTCACCAGTCAAGCGGTTTATCACATTGATTTTACGTGATAATTTGAAAAATCTCGAAGCCTGACACCACAGGCGTTCCCACATTTCCTGTGGGTCGTGATGGTATGATTCGGTGCATGATGGGACTGATTTGATCAGCCTAAGGACTTTGTTGCGTAACGAAGCCGCTTGGCCGCGCGCATCATAAATAGCGCCGTAGCGGCCAAGCGGCTTCGCGGCCTTTCCTCTCTCGCCTCGATCAAGATTGCCGGTCCCTCGCCCTGATCGTGCAATCGCATCCGCTCTTTGGTCTGGCGGCCTCCTGATCGCGGAAGACTTGGTCCGATAGGTTTCATGGCTGCGATTATTGCGAGTCGTTCGCACTTTGGCTAGGTCCGGAGTTATCATGCCGACCAACGCCGTTGCCCTGACTCGCCTGCTGGTGCGCGAACGTCCGTCGCTGCTGCGACTGGCCAAGCGCATTGTCGGCGATTCGCCGGCGGCGGAGGACGTAACGCAATCGCTGTGGCTCCGTGTCCAACGCATAGAGGACGATCCACCGATCCTCCACAAGCGGGCTTTCCTCTACAGGCTCGCCGCGAACCTGGCGACCGACCGGGCGCGAACGGAGCGCCGTTATGCCTCGCTGTTCGAGATGGGGGAACCTGTCCGGGACGTGCCCCACGACGCGCCTTCGGCCGAGCGGCAGCTTCTCGACCGCGAGCAGCTCGACCGCCTGATGCGCGCGGTTGACGACCTGAGCCCAAGGTGCAGGGAGGTGTTCATCCTCCGCAAGCTGGAGGATATGCCCGTCCATGAAATCTGCCAGCGGCTCGGGATCAGCCGCAGCATGGTCGCGCGTCACATGGACAATGCGCTCCGACATCTTTTTGCGCGGATGCAAGACAGGGCTGAATGAGATTATATTTAGGGCGCGCACGTCTACATGCGCCGGTTTTAAACGTCATAGTCTATGAACGGCTCGTGCTGTCACGGCTTTCGGATGTGACAGGGGAGGCAAGACTTGGCGGCTGAACGGCCAATCCCGAAAGAGGTAAGCGACGCGGCTTCGCGCTGGGTGGCGGCGCGCGACGCAGGCACCATGACGGCAAGCGACGAACGCGAGCTTGCGGCGTGGCTCGCGGCCGATCCGCTGCACGCCCGCGCCTTTGCCCAAGTCGAAGCGTTGTGGGGGACGGTGGGCGGCGTCCAGGTCAAGGCGGCTCTGCGTGACCGCTACGGTGTGATAACCCCGCCGGCACAATTGCGCCAACGCACATGGCTCTCGTCGCAATGGGTCCGGCCCGCACTGGCGGCCTGCCTCGTGCTGGCGGTTGTCGGGACCGCCTACGACTGGCCGACGCGGATACGCGCCGACGCCATGACCGAAACGGGCGAGCGCCGCACCGTGCCGCTGACGGACGGCTCCCTTGTCCAGCTCGACACCGCCAGCGCCATCGCGATCGACTATGGCAAGGATCGGCGCGTGATCCGCCTGCTGAAAGGCGAAGCGGCCTTTACCGTCATGCCCGATCGCGCACGGCCCTTCACCGTCGAATCCGGGGATGGATCGACAACGGCATTGGGAACGCGCTTCATTGTCCGACGCGATGGCGAAAATACGGACGTGACGGTGACGGAGCATCGCGTCCGCGTCGCCTGGCCGTCTCCGCCTACGGCTGCGCTCGATCTCAAACAAGGACAGGCGACGCGCTACGGCCCCGGCGGCATCGCACAGGCTCATCGCGTTGACGCCAGCGCGGCCGACGCATGGACGCGCGACGTGCTGGTGTTCGTTGACCGGCCGCTGGGCGAGGTGGTGGCGGAGTTGAACCGCTATCATCCGGGCATCATCCGCGTGATCGGTGCGGACCTGGCCGCCCGGCGCGTCAGCGGCGGCTTTCGCACCGACGATCCGGTGGGCGCGATCGACACCCTGCAACGCTCGCTCGGCATCGGCTCCACACGCATCACGAACCGGCTGATTTTCCTGCACTCCTGACAGGCGACGCACGGCCGGAAAAAAGTTTCCGGGGCGCACGTCTACATCCCGAAATTTGAAACGTCTCTATCTAATGAGGATCGTTCTCATTAGCAGGGGCGATCCCCCGGTTTCTCGCAAGGGGGATGATGGACAGTGCGGACTTTCAAGACTGAGCGGAGAGTTTCTCATGGGCTTGGCCGGGTGGTGGCTTCCGCCTTTCTGGCAACCACGGCTCTAACGGCCAGCCTGTTCGTCGCTCCGGCTGCGGCGCACGCGCAGGCGGTGCGAAGCTATGACATTCCGGCGGGGCCGCTTGCCGCCGCGCTCAATCGCTTTGTCGAGGCAAGCGGCGTCGCGCTGGTCTATGATTCCGCCCTGACCAACGGCCTGTCTAGCCGGGGCCTCAAGGGCAGCTTCGGCGCGGCGGAGGCGCTGTCCCGGCTGCTTGCCGGATCGGGCCTCACCTTTCGGCAGACCGACCCCGACTCCTTTACGCTGGAACGCGCGCCGCAATCGGCGGACGGCACGATCAGCCTCGGACCGGTACGGATCGAGGGCGCCAACGAGGGTTTCGACGAAGGCGTCAGCGAGGGAACCGGATCCTACGCAAGCCGGGCGCCGGTCTCGACCGCGACACCGCTTGGCCTCACAGCGCGTGAGACACCCCAATCGATCAGTATCATCACGCGCCAGCGGATGGATGATCAACGCCTTACCAGCATTTCCGATGTGCTGGCGCAGGCGCCGGGGATCGTGCTTGGAACGCTGGGGAGCGATCGCCTTACCGTCAATTCTCGCGGATATGGTGTCACAACATTCCAGTATGACGGTGTTAGCACCTCTGTCGAATATCTGGGCCTCAATGCCGTCGCGCCGCAAACGGGTGCCGACATGGCGACCTATGACCATGTCGAGGTGCTGAGAGGGGCCGCAGGTCTTATGGGTGGGGCGGGAGAGCCTTCGGGCGCGGTCAACCTCGTGCGCAAGAAGCCGACACTGGATTATCAGGCGGTCGCCGAGGGAAGCATCGGCTCCTGGCAAGACAGGCGAGCGATGATCGATTTGTCTGGCCCGCTGATCCGGGAAGGAAAGCTCCGCGCCCGTGCCGTGGCGGTGATTGACGATGGAGACAGCTTCATCGACAATTACGGTCGTAACAAGAAGCTTCTTTACGGCATTGTCGAAGCCGACGTAACGCCCACGACGTTGCTCGCCCTCGGTGTCGAATTTCAGCGCGACCACACCAAGGGCGCATCCAATTATGAGGGTATCCCGCTTTGGTTCAGTAATGGCGAACGCACCGATTTTCCGCGCAGCTTCAGCCTCGCTGGCAAGGACAATTATCTGAAGGCGCGGTCTACCAATATTTTCGGATCGCTCGAACAGTCGCTTGGCGGCGACTGGAAGGTGACGGTCAAGGGAACACACCTGCGATCCCGGCAGGTTCAGGATACTCTCTTTACCCAAGTTGACTATGCACTCCCGGACCAAGACACTGGTGATGGGTTGACGACTTACGCGACACTCTCACGGTATGGGTTGAAGGCCGATGGCCTCGACATCCGCGTCAACGGCACCTTCGAGTTGCTCGGCCGAAAGCACGAGATCGTCATCGGTGCGGACTATCAGGACTTTTCCAGCACCGGCAGAATATTCTACGACGAAAGCGGGCTGATCGACATGCCGATTAACATCTACTCCTGGGATAGATCAGGCCGCGGAGTTTATGGCGACAGGTCAGGATATGATTGGGAGAGCAGCCGAACGCAGAAAGGTCTTTACGCGGCAGCGCGATTCACGCTGGCGGATCGGCTCAAGCTGATTGCGGGCACTAGGCTGTTCGAGTATCGTGATCGCTATACTGAGGCTTGGCCGGTCGATGACTCCTACAGTGACGTGTCCTCCCGTGAAAAGAGCGTGTGGACACCCTATGGTGGGCTCGTATTTGGTATCAGTTCTTCGCACAACGCCTATGCGAGCTATACCACGATTTACCAGCCGCAGACGATCCGGGACCGCGAGGGTGCCCGCCTTCCGCCGCTCAAGGGTTCAAACATCGAAATCGGGATCAAAAGTCAATGGCTGGAGGGGCTAACCACAGCTGTCGCACTTTATGAGACACGCCAGGACAATCTGGGTCAGCCCGATGATGGCTATTTCGTCCCGGGGACGATCGATGAGCAGGCCTACTATGCCGTGAACGGCGCGAGAACGCGCGGCATCGACGTGGAGATCGTTGGTTCTCCTGTGCCAGACTGGAACATCTCGGCATCGTGGACCTACAGCCGTCTCGAAGACTCGGACGGCATTCGTCTCAATACGACCACACCGCTTCACGCGGTCAAATTCTGGACGACGTATCGCTTGCGGGGTCCGCTTGATGGCCTGACTATCGGCGGCGGCATCGATTGGCAGAGCCGCGCCTATTCTACAACCTACGCTTGGATGATCGACAAGGATTTTTACTATGAACAGAAGGCTTACGCGCTGGTGAATCTGATGGCGCGCTATCAGGTCAATGAAAGACTTTCGATCAGTACCAACCTCAACAATCTGTTCGACAAGAAGTATTTCAGTTCTGTCACCGACTGGTGGTATTCGGGCTTCTATGGCGCGCCGCGCAATTTTGCCGTGACCCTTCAAGGCAAGTTCTGATGCCATGCGTCGATCTGCCCGCCCGGTCTTCCGCCAATCGATGGCTTGGCTCCACACCTGGGCGGGCCTTGTGCCCGGCTGGGTGCTGTTCCTTGTGTTCCTGTTCGGCACGACTGCCTTCTTCCAGCAGGAGGCGAGCCGCTGGATGCGGCCGGAGTTGGGCAATAGCGCGGTGACGGTGCCGGCGCTGGACGCCGCGACTGCCTTTCTGGCGGCGCGCGCGCCCGGCGGCGCGAGCTGGGATATATCGCTGCCCTCGGCGCGCGGCGGCGATCCGATCACCGTCTCATGGGAGCCGATCGCGGGTAGCGGCGGCGAGGCGGGCCGCGTCCGTCTCGATCCCACCACCGGCCGCGAGATCGCCGCGCGCGACACGCTGGGCGGCTGGTTCCTCTATCGTTTCCACTACGACCTGCACTATATGCCGTGGTGGTTGGCGCGCTATATCGTCTGCGTCGCGGCGTTGGCGATGCTGGTGGCGATCCTGTCGGGAATCGTCACCCACAAGAAGATTTTCGCCGACTTCTTCCTGCTGCGCTTCGGCAAGGGACAACGAAGCTGGCTCGACGCGCACAATGTCGCGGGCGTGCTGGCGCTGCCCTTCCACCTGATGATTACCTATACTGGGCTGGTAACTCTCTTGTTCACGCTGATGCCCTGGGCGATCAGCGCCAATTTCCCCAGCGAAGGCGCTTTCTATGAAGCCGCCTATCCGCCGTCGCCGAAGATCGAGGCCAGCGGCAGGGCCGCGCCGCTGCTGCCGCTCCCGGCGCTGCTTGCGCGGGCGGGCTTCGACGCACGCGACGGGATGCCTGGCTATATTTCGATCAGCCATCCCAGCGACGCCGCTTCGGTCGTGACGATCTATCCGGGGCGCAACCGGCTCGGCGGCGATAGCCGGGCGCTCTATTTGAGCGGCGTTACGGGCGAGCTGCTGCAAGCGCCGCGCGGGGCTGGTCCGGCAACCGCCACCTATGACGTGATGATCGACCTGCATACCGGCCTGTTCGCCGGGCCGGTCCTGCGCTGGCTCTATTTCCTGTCGGGTGTCGGCGGCACGGCGATGATCGCCACCGGCCTTGTCCTCTGGACGGTCAAGCGCCGCGCGAAGCTGCCCGATCCGACGCGCCCGCGTTTCGGCTTCCGGCTGGTCGAGCGGCTCAACATCGGTGTGATTGCCGGAGCGCCCGCCGGGATCGCCGTCTATTTCCTCGCCAACCGGCTGCTGCCGGTCGGCCTCGATCACCGCGCCGATTGGGAGGTCAACAGCCTGTTCATTGCCTGGGGGGCGCTGTTCGTCTGGACGCTCGCGCGCCCGGCCCAACGGGCTTGGATCGAGGCGCTGGCCGCCTGCGCCATCTTCTATGCGCTGGTGCCGATCGTCAGCGCGCTCACCACCGCGCGGGGCCTGATCCCAAGCCTGATCGCCCATGATTGGGTTTTCGTGGGCTTCGACCTGACCATGCTGGCGACCGGCGCGGCCTTCGCTTTCGCCGCCCGGAAGGTCGCAAGCCACAAGCCGAAGGCGGTCCCCGGCCGCAAGGCGCGCGAGCTGGTGGAAGCGACGACATGATCCATGCCGCGACCTTCCTGCTGTCGCTTGGCGGCTTCGGCCTGCTGCTGCTGGCGATGCAGCGCCATCAACAGGACTGGCTCGGCCGCAAGCTGCCGCCGATTCAGGGCCGCGCCCTGTGCCTGTCGGGCTTCGCGGCGCTGGCGCTGGCGTTCGTCGCGGCCGGGATTGGCCTTGGTTGGGGCTATGGTGCGGTGGCTTGGTTCGGCTGGCTGACCGTGGCGGCGGCGCTGGCCGTCATGGCCAACACCAACCGCGCGCGGATCATGCGGACGGTGCGGCCATGACGCGGTTGAGCAAACGGGCGCGCGGGCGCTGGTCGGTTGCCTTCCGCACTGTCGCAGGCACGTTGGGCGCTTACGGACTGACCGCGCTTGCCACCGTGGCGCTGTCGCTGCTGCTGGCCCGGATCGGCATGGATCGCGTGGAGGCGGTGACGGCCGCGACGCTGGCGAGCTTCGCAATTTTCGCGGCTGTGGCGATGACCGCTTTCCACGCCCGGAACGCTATGCGTGCCTGGGGCTGGCTGCTGGCCTTGGGCGTGCCGCTGGCGCTGTTCGTTTTGCTCATGGTGCACGGGGCGCGGGGATGACGCTGATGGCCGCCTATCGCCGGGAGACGGAAGAAGCCGATATGCCCGTTCCGCCCTCGCAGCCGGAGCATCCCGCGCCGCTGGTTCGGGAGCGCCACGGCTATCGACCGTCACCAAGCAACCGATGGATCGGGCTGGCGGGCACGATGGCGATTTTCGGGCTGGTGCTCGCCGCCCTGTTCTTCACCATCACCCGCGTCGTTCCCGTCAAGTCATCGCCCGCCTTGGCGGTGTTCGACGTCCAGCCCCCGGCCGCTCCCGCCGAAACGCCCCCGGAGAAGAAGGAAGCGCCCATGCCGGTCGAGAAAAAAGAGAAGATGTCGGAGCCGTTCAAGGTGCAGCCGGTGGAACGCACTATCGTTCCAATCGCGCCGGTATCAGTGCCCGTCCCGGTTGTGACGTCCAAGCCCGTCGATCCCGCGCCCGTCCAATCGGCGGCTGCGGCGCCAAAGACGCTGCCCGCGCCACCTGCGCCTCGCGTCGCGAGCAATGGCCCCGATACATGGGAGAGCCGTGTTCTTCTCGCGCTGAACAAGGCGAAGCGTTATCCGCGCAGTGCGATGTTCGCGCGCCAGCAGGGGGTGCCCCTGATCCGCTTCGTGATGGACCGGAGCGGCAAGGTGCTGTCGTCGCGCCTCGAACATTCATCGGGCTTCCCCGATCTCGACCGCGAAGCCGTCGCGCTGCCCAAGCGAGCGTCGCCGCTGCCCAAGCCTCCAGACGACAAGCCCGGCGATACGCTCGAACTGGTCGTGCCGGTCGAGTTCTTCCTCAGGCCATAATGACGGTCCTCGCCCTCCGCCGCCGCACCCATGTCGAGCGCAAGGTGCTGGCATTGCTGCGCGGCGAGGACACGCCGCCCCTGCCGGTCAAGGCGCGACGGCTACGCCGGGACAGCGTGGTATCGGTCGCTCCGTCCGTCCATGCGCGCTATTTCACGGAGCTGCGGCGCCTGGCGGTGGAGCATGGCCTTGCGGTGCAACCGTCCGCCACGCCCTTTGTCAACATGGACGAATTGCGCTTGCTCGCCGGGCTGGCGGAGGCTCAGCGCATCGCCAGCTCCGGCGCGGGTTTCGATGATCCCGCGCTCGCTATGGCCGTCGCGCGCTGCGCCGGACTGCTCGATGGCATGGGGCTGCGCCTGTCGCCGCTCACCCTCTATGGGGCGAAGCTGCACGCGGCGGCGAGATGATGGGGCGGCGGCGGCGATCCGGCGCATGTCGGTTCTTTCCGGGGGCGCTTCTGCTTTGCCGCGAAGACAGGCACATTCCAGTTACGAGGGATTCTCAATAAGAGGTGCAGCATGTCAGCAAAGAACGCCTATCAGGTTGCCGATTGGAACGGGCCGAATGGCGAACGCTGGGTCGCCAACCAAACGCGGCTCGATCAGATGCTCGCTGTGTTTGGTGATGTTGCGATCGAGGCCGGAGCGCCCGCCGAGGGGGAGCATGTGCTGGATGTCGGCTGCGGCGCCGGCACGTCGAGCCTGGCGCTTGCCGCTTGCGTGGGCGCGCGGGGCCGCATCCTTGGCGTCGATATATCCGAGCAACTGATCGGCCGGGCGCGCGAACTGGCGCCGGCCGATGCCCCGGTCGGTTTCGAGCTGGCCGACGCCGGCAGCGCGGCGCTGCCCGAAGCGGCGTTCGATCTTCTGTTTTCGCGGTTCGGCGTGATGTTCTTCGACGATCCGGTGGCGGCGTTCGCGCACATGCGCGGGGCGCTGAAACCGGGCGGCCGGCTCGCCTTCGTCTGCTGGCGCGGCACGGAGGAAAATGATTGGGTGCGTTTGCCGATGGGCGCGATCAAGGACATCGTTCCGCCTTCCGCGCCGCCCGGTCCCGAATCGCCCGGCCCCTTCTCGTTCGGCGATCGGAACCGCGTCGCGCATATTCTGGCGGCAGCGGGATTCTCCGGGATCGCGATCGCGCCGTTCGATCATATCATCCCCTTCGGCCAGGGCGCGACGCGGGAAGGGGCGATCGACGACGCGCTGGAAATGGCGTTCGAGGTCGGCCCGTTGTCGCGCGCTCTGGCCGATCAGCCCGACGATATCCGCGCCCGCGCGGCGGTTGCGGTGCGCGCTGCCTTCGCGGCCCGGCCGGGCGAGCGGTCGGTGATGATCGACGGCGCGGCATGGATCGTGACTGCCCACAATCCCGAACCTCTATGACTCCGGTTCGATCTCGAGGGAACAGCGCACCGGCCTTTTCGCCCTGATCGCGTTTTGCCGGCACGCCTCGATCGCCTCGCGGTTGTCTTGCAGCATTGTGGCCGCCCGATTGAGCACGGCCCAGGCCTGCGGGCTATCGGCCTGCATCAACCGTGTTCCCGCTTCCCAAAGCGTCGGCTCGCCGACGATATGGGCCGCCATGCTTTCGGGCATGTGCCAGCTTTGCGGCATGGCGCGCAAGGTCACGCCGGGCAGGATCGACCATGCCAGCATCCCCGCGAGCAAGCCGCCGCCCGCCGCCCAAACGAGGCGGCGGCGCTGCTCGCGGGCGGTGGCGACGGTGCCCTCAAGATATTCCATCCGGGCCGCCGCCTGGTCGATCCGGTCGCGCGCCTGCGCGATGGCCGCGCTATCCGCTGCGCGTGCTGTCTTGCCAGCCGCCGCGATCTGCTCGGCCATCGTGTTAGGCGTGAGCGCCATCGCGGGACGGTTGGCGAGCGTGTTGATCGCGGTTCGCATCTTTTCGAGAAGGGCGGCGATCTCGCCCAGCGTCTCGCTATAATCGGGGGCGGTCTCGCGTTTCGCGGCAAGCCCGGTGATGGCCGCTTCAAGCAAATCCACCTTCTCGGCAAGCCGCGCGAACGCCTGCGTGGCCGTGTCGGTTTCGGAGGCAAGGGCGGGCAAACTGCTATCCATGATCGTTTCTCCTATCTGCTAAGTCCGTGGTCGTGGTTGCGGCCCATCTCGATCCCGACGCTGCTGGAAAGGTCGTGGGTGAGCTTGCGTCCGCTGTCGAAGTCGATGCCGAGTTCGTGGCGCCGATCGCGCAGCAGCGATTCCACCTGGGCGTCGCGCTCAAGGCTTTTCGCCATGCCCGCCATCTGCTCGGACACCTTGCGCGCGCCCCGGAAGTCGCCGTCGCGTTGTAGCTCCTCGCGGTGCCGGCCAAGCTCGCGCCAGCCTTCCACGAACCTGTCGGCGCGCTTGTCGGGGTCGGTGCGGATTTCGGCTTCAAGCTGCATGGCGCGCATGGCCTGGCGCACACGACCGCCCGCCGCATCGGGCACAAGATCGGAGTTGCGGCTATAGGCCCGTTCCATGTCCTGCGCGGCGTGCTTGCCGGTCTGGTTCATCGCCTCGCGGGCCTTGTCGAGTTCGGCGCGCTGATGAGGCAGGACGGGCAAGCCCTTGTCCTGCATCTTCCAGATGTTGGCGACCGCGCGGGCGTGGCGCTCAACCGCAAGCCGCCGGACATTCTCCCGCTCGGCCTGTGCCGCCCTGATGGCATCGGCAACGGGAGACGGCGGGCGGAAGTTGGCGAAGATGCCCTGTTCGTGCTGCGGCTGGGGCACGGGCGGCTTGAAGTCGGCGAACATCCCGCGTTGCTGCGCCGGTGCGGCCGTTGATTGGCGCTCCTGCCCGCCGATGGAAAGGCGCAGTCCGTCGAACATGCCGCGCGCTTTCTGCGACACGTTGCGGGCGATCTCCGCCACGCGCTCGCCGAAGCCGATTTCCCGGCGTTCCGCGAAGTCACGGACAGGATCGCGGCGGGCATAGTCGCTCGCCATATCCTTGGTGCGCTCGCGGGACAGGGTGCGGACAAGGCGGGCGTCGTCCTTGAAGTCGTCACGGCCGTAATGGACGGCCATTCCGTCGCGGTGGCGCGTCATCCCGACATAGGCCCCGTGCCGGTCCATCCCCGGTGTGGCGAGCATATGGGAGCGGTCCACGCTCATACCCTGCGCCTTGTGGATCGTGGCCGCATAGCCATGATCCACATGGGCATAGTCTTTCGTATCGAAGGATACGGAACGCCCGTCATCGGTGCGGACGGTCATGCCCCGCTGGTTGACCTGCTCGATGGTGCCTAGCGTGCCGTTCTTCACCTCAAGGCTGCGCTCATTGCGAAGGAACATGATCCGGTCGCCGGTTGCGAACATGCGGTTGCCGCGCTCGGCCTTCACCATCACGTCATCGCCAAGCTCGCCCGCCGCCTGCATCCGGTCGCGCGCGGCTTCGTTGAGTTCGCGCACCTCGTCATTGGTGTGGGTGAGGATGATCCGGCTCTGATCCGGTGCGGCGATGCGCTCGCGGTCCCAACGCTCGACAAGCTCGCCGCGCGCCTGCTCCCGCGTCTCGGCCGCGTGGACCATGCCGTGATCGCGATAGGCATGGATCGCCTCGCCGGTTCGGCCAGTCGCCAGATGCCGGGTCGCGTCCTGCTGCCAGCTTTCATGCTGGCGGCGGACCTCCGTAATCTCGACGCCGCCATGCCGTTCGTGGATCGCGCGGAACGCCGCGCCCGCCTCGATGGCCTGCAACTGCTGCGGGTCACCGACCAGCACGACCTTTGCGCCGGCGTCGGCGGCATGGGACAGCACGCGCTCCATCTGGCGCGTGCCGACCATGCCCGCCTCGTCGATCACCAGCACATCGCGCGAAGTCAGAAGGTCGCGGCCCTGCGCCCAACCATGTTCCATGCTGGCGATGGTCCGCGACGCGGTGCCCGATCCGTTCTCCAATCCCTCCGCCGCGATGCCGGACAGCGCCGCCCCGCGCACCTCCAATCCGCTGCGCTCCCACGCCTCCCGCGCCACGCCAAGCATCGCGCTTTTGCCGGTGCCTGCGTAACCGACGACGACGCTCAAACTGCGCTCCCCGGTCACATGCTCGAACGCCGCGCGCTGCTCGCCCGTCAACGCAAGCCCGCGCCCGTCCGCGCTGGTCAAAGCCGCCTCGCGCGCCTTCTCGTCCGTGCGATGCCGTTCGCGCTCCGCCATCAATTCCGATGCGCGCTGCAACCGCTGCTCGGTCTCGATCATCTCGCGGCTGGTGAACCTGTCATCGCCGCGCCCATCCTTGCCCAAGGCGATCAAGTCGGGCGACGTGCGAACGGCGCTCATCGCCCGGTCGAACTGCTCCTTGCCGTCGGTGTGGCGATGCACGAACATCGCCACATCGCGCTTGGTGAACGTGGCCTGCTGGTGCGTGATCGCGTCCAACGCGACGCGCGGTTCCGCGATGATGCGTTCGCCGTTGCGGTTGGCGATCTCGCGGTGATCTTCGATCCGTTCGGATTCAAGCCCGCGCTCGCCCATGCGCTGCGCGGCGGGACCGATCTTGTCTTGCGGCTCAAGGTCGATGCCCTGCGCCTCCAAGGAGCGGTGATCTATACGGGCATCAATATCCAGTTCCGCAAGCCGCGCATTGACATGATCGGCCCACCGCTCGCGCCATTGCTCGACAAGCTCGGTCCTGTTCCAGTCGCGTTCCTTCGCGCCGAAACCCTGCTCGCCCACCTCGCGCATGGTGAGCATGACATGGGCATGGGGCTTTGCCAGCCCGTCCGCGCCAATATCCCAATGCACATTCAAATCCGCGATCATGCCGCGATTGACGAACTCTTGACCGACGAAGTCGCGGGCAAGGTCGATGCCCTGCGCCTGGTTCATCTCGCGTGGGATTGCGAACTCGACCTCGCGCGCAAGCTGCGCGTCCTTGCGCTTCTCGCATCCCTCGACCTCGTTCCAGAGCGTTTCCCGATCCGAGAAGCGTTCGGGCGCGCCTTCGGGCAGGAGGATTTCCGAATGGACGACGCCCGACTTCGCGCGGAAATCATGGTCGCGGTCCAGGCGCTCGTCGTGCAGCCGGTCGGCCGCGCGATAGGCCGCTGCCGCGACAGCGCTGCGCCCGCTGGCGCGGCCAATGACCTGAACGGAGAAATGGAAGATCGCCATAACGATCGTCCATTTACTACTCTGAGCGCACGTCGGCACGACGTATAAGCGCGCCCTCCTCGAATAAAATCCGAGAAGGGACTATTCCGTTCCAGAGCGTCCCGGCGACTCTACTGCATTACGAAAGACGATAACCTAGAATCACTCCATCAAACAAGGATGGAGACTTTGCGATGCGCAAACCAAGGGACTTCGATACGGAATTGAAGGCGCTGGCTGACAAGGCAAAGGCGATCAAGGAAAGGCGCATACGCCAGCTTGGCGAACTGGTTGCCGCGACGGGGGCCGATGCGATTGACGCCGATGTGTTGGCCGGGGCGCTGCTCGATGCCGTTGCCAGCAAGGATGCCGCGACAAGGGAGGGCTGGCGCAAGGCGGGCGCGGCCTTCTTTCGCGGCAAGCAACGCAAGCCTGCGCCGCGATCTGAACAACAGCCGGAAGGCGCTCTACCGCTCCAAGGCGGCGCGGTATCGCATTGAGGCGCGCAAGGCACGAACGGACACGCGGGAATGGGTGATGAAACGGCGGGAGAGAACGCACCACTTAATCGAATTGGGCGGTCTCGTCGTCAAGGCCGGGTTGGTCGATCTTACTGACGACGACCGCGCTACGATCTACGGCGCTTTCCTGTCGGTCGCCGCGAAACTGCAAGGCGAGGAACGCGACAACGCGCTCGCCCTGTGGAATCGGCGCGGTAAGCGGGCGTTTGAGGAGGACGTGGAAGATGCGAGCCCACACCACTCATAGGCGGACTTTTCAACCGTCTGCTCAATGGATAGCGTCCAGCCGATAGCGAGCCGCGAAATAGATCGACCGCCAGGTGCAAAGCCGATGGGCATGGCTCATTGTCCACGCCAATGCGCCGCATCGGCTGGAGATGTCGTCGGCCTCCTCGATCAGTGCCAGGCCAGGCGCGATTGCCGTCACATCCTCCGGCCGCCGCAGCGCCCAGGCGAAGCTGGCGCGCGTTCTGGCGAGGCTCGGATTGCGCCGGGAGTGGCGGACCATGAAGGGTGAGGCAAAATCCGCCGCCCATTCCAATGATGCGGGACGCGCGCGGGCTGCTTCGACCAGAGCGCGAAGCAGTGCTTCTCCCTCGGCGGGAGCGAGATACATGGTAACGCCTTCCGCGACCACCAAGGCCGGACGCCCGGCATCCCAAGGGAGCTTGTCAATCCATGCGGCCGGTTCCAGACCGTCGATGACCAGATTGCGAACATTCGCGCGTGACGCGATCACCCCTTCACGAAGGCGAACGACCTCGGCGAACTCGGCGTCGATCCAGGCGACCGACTCCGGCAGGCCGATCCGCGCCGGCCGGTCGTCCAGCCCGGACCCGATGCTGACGCATAATCCGTTGGGATGCGCGCCGACGAAGGCGCTGACCACGCGATCGAACCACATCGCGCGCACCACCGACCCGCGCATACTGCCTGTGTCGTCGGCGAAGCGCCCAGGATCGAACCCGATCCGCGTGCCGATCCGTTCCGCTTCCTCATCGCGGAAATCGAGATCGGGATGCCGCTCGGGCGCGATCATCCGCGCGGCGAGCGGGATCAGCAGCGTCTCGGGCACAGCGCCCAGGGTTGTCACATCCGGTCTATCCATACGCACCTCGCTAGAAGCTCGCAGACAGCTCGATCCCGGCGATGCGCGGCCGATCGACCGGGCCGTAGAGATTGCCGTCGGCCCCGAAGCCGAAATTGTCGAACACCAGGCCGTTGATCCGACGCTCGTTGGTGAGATTCTCGACGAACAGCCGGCCGGTCCAGGGTCCGTGCGTATAGCCGAGCTGCAGCCCGATTACTGTGACCGCCGGCTGGAAGGCGCGGTTGCGCTCGTCGAGCGCATAAGAGCCGGTGAAACTGGCGTCGATCCGGCCGAAGATGCCGGAGGGATGCTCGTAGCGCGCCGCCAGATAAGCGTCATAGTGCGGCGTCAGCTTGACCCGGTTGCCTGCCAAATCCTCTCCCACCGTGGCGAGGAAGCGACGATATTTGGCATCCACCCAGCCGATATTGCCTGTGAGTGACAGGCGGGGAAGCGGCTGCACGGCCGCCTCCAGCTCGAACCCCTTGGATTCGATCGAGGCGTCGGAGCCGATATAGTCTGAGGAGATCGGCCGGCCATCCTCGCCGGTCGCCACCTGGATTTCCTGCCAGTTGTTCGAGCGGATGCGGAAGACGGCTCCCGATAGCATTGCCTTGCCGTCCCAGAGCCGGGCCTTGAACCCCGCTTCCGTACTCCACATCGTCTCGGAATCGTAGCGGAACACGCGGCTGTCGATCTCGTCATTCTGCGCGGCGGCGAGGTTGAAGCCGCCGGGAATATAGCCTTTGGCGGCGCTGGCGTAGAGGCTGAGGTTCTCGCTCGCCTGATAGCGCAGCGAGAAGCGCGGCAGCGTGGCGGTGAAGGTATGAGACAGTTCGGCGTCGCGGTAATAGACGATGCTGCCGTAACCCAGGTCGAGTTGACCCGCCGTTTGCCGGGTCGAGCGACGCGCGCGATCGTAGCGTAGCCCCGCACTCATGGTCACGCGCGGCGCGAAGGGCAGCGTGTAGCTCGCTGTGCCGAAGATGCTGTAGTCGCGCCCGTCCGAACCCTGGAGCGGCGCCAGTTGATAATCGTCCAGTCCACCCGATCCGACGATCGTGCCGAGGATCGAGTCCTCGCTTTGGTCATAGGCGGCGATGCCGACGATATAGGTGAAGGGCTTGTCGCCGGGCGAGGTGAAGCGCAGTTCGGCGTTAACATAGCGGTCGAGGCCATAGATACGGCCGGCGACGACCGGCGCGGCGGTCATGTCGAGGTCATAACCGGCGGTGGTGTCGCGCTCGCGCCGGTAGGACAGTGCCGCGTCGATCTGACCATAGTCGAGCCGCCAGGTGGCGCTCATGCCCGCCACCGTCTCCGACTTGGTGGTGCGCTTGGGCGCATCCTGAATCAGCGTGAAGTCGCCCGCGCGCCGACCGCCGTTGAGGCTGTCGCCATAGCTGCGGTTGTAAAGGTCAACGTCGAGCGGAACATATTCATATTCGAACATGCCCGGCGCCCTGGTGGAGAGCTGATAGGCGAGCAGATTGACGGTGAGCCGATCGGTCGGCGTCCAGCGCAGTCGCCCCTGCACATAGCCCTGATCGACGCGCGGAGCCACCCCCGCATAAGGCGTCAGATTCTCAAGATAGCCGTCCTCGCGCGAGAGCTTGAACGCGAGCGAGCCGGCCAGCGTATCGCCGGCCAGCGGCCCGGCGACATAGCCATCGGCGGTGACGCCATTGCCATTGCCGAAGGTCGTGCCGGTCAGGCGGAACTCGCCCGTGAGATGGTCGCTCGGCCCGCGCGTGCGGATCAGCACCAGCCCGGATTCGCTGTTGGCGCCATAGAGCGCGCCTTGCGGGCCGCGCAGCACCTCGACCGATTCCACTTGGTTGAGCACCGCGTTGGACAGCTCGCGGAACGGAATACCGTCGATATAGACCGAGGTACGGTTGACCAGGAACGGGTTGGACTCGATGCCGCGCACCGAAATGAACATGTCGGAAAGCTGGCCCTGGGCGTTGAACTTGACGTTGGGCACCAGCTTGTCGATGTCGCGGAAATCGCGCACGCGCGCCTCCTCCAGCGCCTGGCGGTCGAGCACAGTCACGGACATGTCGCTTTGCAGGAAAGGCGTGTCGCGCTTGCTCCCGGTGACGACGATGTCGCCCTGCTGGTCCTGAGCTTCCTGATGCGGGGGTTTCGTTTCCTGAGCCTGGGCCGGGGCAACCATGATTGCGGCAACGGTCGTCAACAGAAAGGCCACATGGGCTTGATTCATGAATATCCCCCGATCGAACAGTTTCAGGCATTTGTTGAGACAGAGTCGCAACAATGATAGGGTGGCCCTACGCAGTCCGATGCCGACGTGCCGCTCCGTTCGTGGCCGGATCGCTCCAATCGTGGAAATTTGTCGGGAGACGCCATGACCGCGGCCGCAAACTGCTATCGAGAGCTTGATCGCCTGCTGGAGCAGGTCAGCGAGCCAATCGCATTCCAGGCTGCCAACAAGACCGGAAGCGCGATGGTCGTGGATTCGCCGTTTCCGACGTTCGATGGTCCCGTGCTGCCCTTGCCTTACGTCCGCATCTCGATCGCCACCGGGTCAGCCGGCCCCTTCTATCAACGCACGCAACTCGGGCGGATCGAAGGGGTCAGGCAGCCCGGCGACATCAGCATCACCTTACCGGAGTTCAGCGGAGAGTGCAGGGTCGAAGCATCGCAATGTATCGGGCTGGCGCTCGATCTCGATGCCACGCATTGCGATGATTGCCGCATCATCGCCGACGATCTGGCCCATGCCGCGCGCGGCTTCACCCGTGACCCGATGATCGCCTCGGTGATGATGGCGCTGCGTCACTCCGCCGAGGCGCATGGAGCATCTACCGCTTTCTTCGATCACGGCATAGCGTTGATCCTCAATCGACTAGCGATGCTCGACGGACGGCCAACTTTCCACCGTCCCGTCCGCCCGCTCTCACGCCGCAAGCTCAGTCTGGTCCTCGACTATGTGGAGGTGCACCTTGCCGACGACATCGGCGTGGCGGTCATGGCGAGCATCGTAGGGCAAGAACGCAGCGGCTTCACGCGCGCCTTTCAGCAGGCGACTGGCTTCACTCCCTTTGCCTGGCTGACGCGTCGGCGCATGGACCGCGCCAAGGAAATGCTCGCGGCTGACATGCCCGTCACCCAGGTCGCGCTCGCTGTGGGCTACACTAATCCGGGGAAATTCGCCGCTGCCTTCCGTCGCTGGTGCGGTGTTCCACCAAGTCGATGGGGGCGGTAAGGCTGCTAGGCAAAAAGAGCAGCACCAATGCTCGTCCAGTCCGAAACCGGCTATGCGATGCCTAAAGATCAATCGTCCGGTTTAACCGCTGCCTGGATACCTCGGCTACGTGCTTCGACTGCTGCCTGAGCCAAGAAATCCTCGACGGCGGCAACGGATTGTTGACGACATAGGTTGAGGGCTTCGACTTCCGTGAGGCAGTCGATCCCGTAGCCGAATTGGCTTTTCCAGAGGTCGTCAAGTGCTTCGCCATGACGTTCCCATAGCATGTTTCGCGTGGCTGGTCGCAAAGAAATTGCGCGGGCCTCCCGGCTCTCGGTCAAGGTCGTGATGGCGATTACCGCGCCGCCTCGCGCCTCAACGTGGCCGCGTAGGTTGGCGAGTGTGCCGCCCAAGCCGACATGATCGTCAACCAACACATAGCTTGCGCCTTGCTGCACCGGCCCTTCAAATGTCGCGGGCGTCACCAGGCGCTGAAAGGCAGGCGCGCGGGTATGCCCTACCTTGTTGGTCTGGACGATCTCGCCCGCGATCACCGCAAGGCGGAGTTCGTCGCCCAACATCTGCGCCATCGCATCGGGGATCGCATTGAAGCCCGTCAACTCATCCGCGATGACGGGTAGGAGCAATGCCGGTCGGTCGCTTATGATTCCGCGAAGGCGTGTGATCCCGTCCGGTGACAGAAGATCGGAAGCAAGCGTGAGCGCGGCGTCGGCATCTCCAGCCTTGGCGGCTTTATAGCCGGGATGGCTGTCGCGCGTGCGAACATCGGTGTGAATCACGACATCGGGGAAGTCGGCGGGCCAAGGCAATCGGATGAGCAATGCGTGCGGCATAGGCCGTTCATGCCACGACCGGGCGGAAATGCCACAAACCGATTACGCACCAACCTGAACCAAAAAAATCTCATTCCGTCTCACGAAGTTGACGCGACCGGCACTGTAGTTCCTCCCCCTCTTGCGTTCCCGAATAAGCCGATACAGCATGTGACCTTGGCGGACGAGTTGGTTGTGTTTGGAAAAGGTCCGCCATGTCGCGCGAATCGGAAACAGGCCGGGTTCATCCGGCCGCTTCGCCTCTCTGCAAAACGGCAAAGACTGTGGCTTGCTTGCTACAGTTACCCAAGAAACGTGCAAATATAGGCCGCCAATTTCCGCCTCCGGCCGCCGTCCACCGACATACGCCACCGTTTGCCGTAGTTCGCCGCCGTTTCCCACCGTTGCCTACACTTAGACCGCCGTGAGCCGCATCTTTGTCATATCTCGGTCGGGTGGCTCTTGCGCCGCGAATCCCGGCCGCCAATTCTATTCGTAGGGGGTTTGTGCCAACGCCATAAACGGAAATTAAGCTATGCCCAACAGTGAAAGGATTATCCGCCTCAAGACGGTTCTGCAACGCACCGGCCTTTCCCGCTCCACCCTCTATCGCAAGATCGCGGACGGGACATTTCCCCGCCAAGTGTCAATCAGCATCCACGGCGCTGGCTGGCATGAGTCCGCCGTCCAACGCTGGATCGCCAATCCCGCCGCCTATCGCGCCAACGGTGCCGAAAGGGTCGCCCATGACCGCGCCCCTACCTCCTGATCCGATCTGCGTTCGCGTTAATGACGCGGCCCGCATGATCGGCGTCGGCCGGACCAAACTCTACGAGTTGATCGCGGCCGGTGAAGTCGAGACGGTGAAGCTCGGCAAGTCCACCCGCATAACCACCGCCAGCCTGCATGACCTCATCAGGCGACAGCGCGGAGCGGCATAGGCTCGGACGCCGTGGCGGCGGCGTCCCTGCTTTCCTTCGCGGGCACCCTGTCCAGATATTCGGCCCAACGCGCCATGAGGTTACGGCGCTTCTCAAAAAAGTCCGTTCGCCGGTAAGCGGCTTCCACCTTGTTGGGCAGCTTGTGCGCCAACGCCTTGTCGGCAACCTCCTTGGGAAAGCGGGTTCGCTCGGATGACCAATCGGTGAATGCGGAACGGAAGCCATGGACCGTCACGCCCTTGATGCCGTCATCGCGTAGCAGCTTGGTCATGGTCATGTCGCTGATAGGCTTTTCGCCATCGGCGCTGAACACAAGGCCGGTGTCGCTGGTGCGCTCGTTCCACCGCTTGCGGAGCAAGGCGACGGCGGGCGCGGACAATGGCACGACATGGGTTTCGCCTGCCTTCATGCGCTCGCCCGGAATGGTCCATATGGCTTTCTCAAGGTCGAACTCGGTCCAGACGGCAAAGCGCGTCTCGTTCGAGCGGACGGCGTTATAGATAGTGAAGCGCAAGGCGTCGCGCCCGGTCGTGGGCGAGGCTGCCGCCAGCTTCTGCATTAGCGCGGGAACGTCCGCATAGGGCATGGCTTCCAGATGGCCGCCCTTGTCCACCTGACGCGGCAACCCCTTGCGGACGGAGCGCAACGATACCTCGCCGGGAAGCCAGCCCTTGATATGGGCGAAGTCCAGCACGGCCCCAATGCGTTGCAGGATGCGCCGCGCGGTGTCGGGTATCTCAAGCCAGATGGGAGACAGCACCTCGACCACGGCGGCACTGTCCACCTGATCCACCGGCCTTGTGCCGATCATCGGAAAGACGTGGTTCTCGAAACTGGAAATCCAGTTGGCATGACGGCGGTTCTTCCACCCCTCCTTCAACGCCTCGTAACAGTCGCGCGCGGCCTGCTCAAAGCTCGGCACGACCTTGCGCGCCTTGCGCCGCTCCGCCACCGGATCGGCTCCCTCGCGAACCTGACGGCGAAGCGCCGACGCGGCATCGCGCACTTCGGCCAGCGACACGTCCAGCGCCGATCCCAAGCCATAGTCGCGCCGCCTGCCGTCCTTCTGCATCCGAAGCAACCATGTCCGCGCGCCGCTCGGCTTCACCAGCAGGCAAAGCCCCCGGCCATCGACATGGCGACCGGGCTTCGCGTTCTTCACCTTCAATGCTGTCAGTGCCATCGGTTCGGTTCCCTGTTTGGGCATCATGGGCGTTCCCACATTTTCGGCGGGCAAACGGTCCCACAATCGTTCCCACATTTTGCGCCAAATTCAGGCAAACCGGAGCGACCGACCGCGAACACCATACAAGGGAAATCATTGATTTTACAGTGTAGTTAGGGACGTCCCGGCATTGCCTGAGACAAAAGTTCTACACTCGTAGGGGTCACCAAAATCCTCTCCCAGAGGATTTCAGAAGATGCCATAACCGGCTGATTTCTGCTGATTTTTCGTGGTATAGGTATCCCATACGGAGCGGCTTCGTGCCACCGGATACCACCGTCTTGATGGTATATCTGATGGTAGCGCGGCCCTCCCCCAAAAGGAGATACCATCATGGCGCTTACCGCTGTTGCAATTAACAAGGCCAAGGGCCGCGCAAAGCCCTATAAGCTCACCGATGGCGACGGGTTGTTCCTCTATATCACCCCCAATGGCGGCCGCTATTGGCGGATGAACTACCGCCACCTAGGCAAGCAAAAGACGCTGGCGTTCGGCGTCTATCCCGACACCGGCCTTGCCGACGCCCGCGAGTAGCGCGACGCGGCGCGGAAGGTTCTGGCGCGCGGCTGCGATCCGGCCGAGCAGATCAAGCTTGAGCGCATCGCGGCGGCCGTGGCGGCGTCCAACAGCTTCAAAGCGGTTGCCGACGAATGGCTAGTGAAGGTCGAGTGCGAAGGCCGCTCCGCCGTCACCATGAAGAAACTGCGCTGGCTGCTGGACTTCATCAACGAGTCCATCGGCAAGCGCCCCATCGCTTCCATCACCGCGCAGGAGGTTCTTGTCATGCTCCGCAGGATGGAGAGCAAGGGCCGCTACGAGACGGCCAAGCGCCTTCGCAGCACGATTCCGCTACGCCATCGCCACGGCCCGCGCGGAGCGTGATGTAGCAGCGGACCTTCGTGGTGCGCTGATTGCGCCCCAGCCCGTCCACCGCGCGGCGATCACCAGCGCCAACGAGGCAGGCGGCTTGCTCCGCGCCATCGAGACGTTCGAGGGGCATCCCAACAGCAAGGCAGCGCTTCGCCTCCTGCCCCATGTGTTCGTCCGTCCCGGCGAACTTCGCTATGCAGAATGGGCCGACTTCGATTTCGACAATGCGGTGTGGACGATCCCGCCGCACAAGACCAAGATGCGCCGCGTTCACAGCATCCCCCTTTCCCGGCAGGCGCTCGCCATTCTCGAAACCATCGAGCACGACGCGGAGTATAGCAGCTACCTGTTCCCGTCGCTGCGGTCGGTGGATCGGCCCATGTCGGAAAACACCATCAACGCGGCGCTGCGTCGCATGGGCTTCGCCCAGGATGAAATGACTGGCCACGGCTTCCGGGCGATGGCGGCGACGCTCTTGAACGAGATGGGGCTATGGCATCCCGACGCGATCGAGCGCCAGCTTGCCCATTGCGACAACAATGCCGTGCGCCGCGCCTATACGCGGGGCGAGTATTGGGATGAGCGCGTCCGCATGATGCAGCACTGGTCGGACCATCTCGATTTCCTCCGCGACAGCGCAAAGGTCATCAAGGGCACGTTCCGCAAGGCCAAGGCCGGGCAGTAGCCCGGCCTTGCGTCACTCGGCGCGATCTTCGCGGTAGGCGGCGGGGTTGGCGATCCAGCGATCCACAGCGGACTCATGCCAGCCGGTGCCGTGGACGCTGATCGTGATTTGCCGGGGGAAGCTGCCTTCCGCGATCTTACGATACAGGGTGGAACGGGAAAGCCCGGTGCGGGTCAGCACGGTCTTGAGACGAATAATCCTTTCCTTGTTACTCACGGGACACACTTTCATTCTGTGATGGTTGACGATACCCCCTGAAACGAAGAATTGGCGACCCGGACACGCCATGCAAGAGCGGCCGATCCAAGATGTGGTGAGCGTAGTGCTCACGGTGGTATAAACGTAGGTAGCGGTGGCGCACGGTGGCATATTTTGGCATACTGCGGCACATTCCAGCGGACGGCGGCACGTGACGGTATTCGACGCGCTATTCTCGCACGTTTCTTTGCCGACCGTGACAAATAAGCCACGGCATTTGCCGGTTCATTGAGAAGAAGCGGCCCGACACAACGGGCCTGATCCGGATTCGCGCACCGTGCTGGTTGACGATCATGTCGGTCTGGGCGGCACGCTCGCCAACCTGCGCGGTCATGTCGAAGCGCGGGGCGGAACGGTCATCGCGATCACGACGCTCACCGAGAGCCGCGACGCCCGCGCGATTTCCTTGCGACCGGGCCACGCGAAACATGCTATAGGAACGTCATGGCGAAGCACTTGACCGACTCTGGAAAGGCCAATTCGGCCATGGGATCGACTGCCTTACGGAAGTCGAAGCCCTCAACTTATGTCGTCAACAATCCGTTGCCGCCATCGAGGATTTCCTGGCCCAAGCAGCAGTCGAAGCACGTCGCCGAGGTATCCAGACAGCGGTTGAGCCGGACGGCTGACCTCTAGGTATCGCCTCCCTCTTTCGTTTTCGCTTCCGCCTCGAACACCCGCTTGCCGCGCCGCTTCCATAGCGCGAGTGTCGAGTGTGTTGTTACGTTCCTCGCCTTGCAGCTTCGCGGCGATCGACAGGAACGCGCCGTAGATCGTGGCGCGGTCATCGTCCGCCAGATCGACCAGCCCCGCCTTGACGACAAGCCCGCCTAACTCGATGAGCATTCGCGTTCTCTCGCGGCGCTTGACCACCCATTCCCTCAAGTCCGTTCTCGCCTTGCGCGCTTCAACGCGATACCGTGCCGCCGTCGAGCGGTAGAGCGCCTTCCGCGTGGCGTTCAGGTCGCGGCGAAGGCTTGCGTGTCCGCTCGCGAAAGAAACCCGCGCCTGCCTTGCGCCAGCCCTCCCTTGTCGCCGCGTCCTTCATGGCAACGGTATCGAGCAACGCGCCCGCCAGCAAATCGGCGTCGAGCGCATCGGAGAGTATCATGGATAACCTGCCTGCCATTGCGCCCGATGCCGACCCGGCCGCGCACACCTTCGCGTGTCTTACCGAGAAGGTGGACCCTGCTGGAAGCCGCCATTGCCGGACTTGCTGCCAAGCGTGAAACCGCGCCCGACTACAGCGAAACGCTTGGTGAGATCGCGGCATTGCTCGAAAAGATGCGAACCGCGATCAACACGCTTGCGCGTCGGCCCGCGATGGAGATCACGCCCGACGCGATGGCCGAACGGATCGTGGCCGCCGCCGCCAAGGCGCGCACGGAGGATGCTGCAACCATCAACCAGGCCCAGGAGCGGATCAACAAGGCGGCGGCGCGGATCGAATATCTTGAAGGCACCGTCGCCACCGCCCGCGATCAGCGCCGCCAGCGTCATCTATGGGGAATCGGCGGCGCGCTGATGGGCATCGCGCTATGGTCCATCGCTCCCGGTTTCATTGCACGCGCCATGCCCGATAGCTGGCATTTGCCCGAACGCATCGCTGCCCGCGTCCTCGACCTGGATCGATGGACGGCCGGGGAACGCCTGCTTGCCACGGCAGAGCCGGAACGCTGGCGAACCGTGGTTTTCGCCAATGCACTTGTGCAGGATAATCGCAACGCGATTGCGAGTTGCCTTCGCGTGACAGGCAAGAGCAACAAGGAAACCAGATGCAATATCTTGGTGAAATCGGAACTATCTAGCGTGCTGGAAGGACGCCACTGAGGGTAAGGTGCGGTGTTAGGCATGTGCTTGACCATGCTCGCCGTCCGTCTCCGTTCCAACGATCAGTTTGGACCCTATCGAGAGTGTGAAAGCCGCTCCGCCATCAGAATCATTGGAGGCACTTACGTCGATGTCGAGCGCTTCGGCAAACCCTTTGACGATCGCAAGGCCAAGGCCGCTCCCGCCGCGCCGGTCTCCACCCTTGCCCTGTGCGAATGTCTCGAATATCGCCGCTTCGGTCCCCGGTTCCAGGCCCGGCCCCTGATCCCGCACCGTCAGCAGGATGGCATCGCTCGTGCGCCGCGCTGCTATCGTGATCGGCCCGTCGGCTCCGCCATGCTGAACCGCGTTGGCCAGCAGGTTGATGAGGATATGGTGCAGCAGGCGGGCATCCGCCCGAACCAAGGGCAGGTCGGCGGGTACCTGGAAGTCGATATGATGGCCGCGCAGCATATCCTTGAGATCGTGAACGGCACCAGCGACGGCATCGGTCAGGTCGATCGGCTCAGGCGCGAGATTCAACGCACCGGCATCGAGACGGACCATATCGACCAGATTGTCGAGGAACCGCCGCAGCCTCGCCAGTTCCGCGCGGGCAAGCGGCAGCGAGGTGGCATCGGGATGCTCGACCCCGATCGCTTCGATCGCGCCGGTGACACCGGTGAGCGGTGTCCGCAGATCATGGCCGATGGACGACAGCAGGGCGGCGCGCAGCCGGTCGCGTTCCTTTAGCACCGAAATGCTGCGCATCTCATCTTCCAGATGCAGCCGTTCGTGGGCGAGTGCCGCCTGACCGACCAGCGTCGAGAGCAGCACGGCCCGGTCGGCGGGCACCGGGTCGCGACCATCGTCACGCGCGACGCCGAGCACGGCAAGCACGCCGAGCGAGGTTTTGAGCGGATGAAATTGCCAATCCGCCACCGGCAGCGTGGCGCTACCGGAACCGGCCAGTTCGCCGCGAGTCCAGGCCCAATCGGCCGCCGCCTGATCCAACGGACTAAGTGTCACGTCCACCGGCTTGGCGGCGACCGGGCGCAGCTTCCCATTCCGCTCAGCAAGAAGCACGGAGCGGACTTCCAGCAGCCGGGAGACTTCCTCACACACAGCCTCCGCGGTCGCCGCGCGATCCGAAGCGCGAGCCAAGGTTTGGGAGAAGGCCGCCAGCGCTGCGCTTTCCTGAGCGCTGCGCACGCCCAGCCTCGCCCTTGTCCGCAACCGGCCGGCCAGATTGCTGGAAAAGGCGGCAACGCCGGTCAGGATCAGCATGGTCAGGACGCTTTGCGGGTCCGCGATCGTGAACGTCCAGGTCGGCGCGAGAAAGAAGAAATTGAATGCGAGTGCGGCGGCGAGACTCGCGACCAGCCCCGGCCGCAAGCCATAGAGGCTGGCGGCGATGATGACCGGAACGAGATAGAGGAGATCGACCGCGCCGGTGCCGATCCAGGGCTGCGCGAGCACGGCCAGCAGCGTCGTGCCCGCGACCATCAGCGCGATAGCGGCATAGCTGCGGGGATGCCCCCAACCCCTGAGCAGCGTTCGCACCGGATCGGATGACGTCTCGCCTTCCGCCACCGAAGGGATGACATGCACGGCGACGCCCTGCGCGCCTTTGACGAGCGCATCGACCACCGATCCATGGCGGAACTCGAACCACCAACTGCGCTGCGACTTCCCGATCACGACCTGGGTTGCGCGCATCCCCTCGATCTGGCTGCGCAGGCCGGCGACGACGGTTTCCGCGGGCACGGTCGCAATCGTGGCGCCCAGCGTCGCCGCCAGCGCGAGCGAGGCCGCGACGCGCCGCTTTGCCGCTTCATCGAAACCCTCGCTGCGCGGCGTTTCGATATGCACGGCCATCCAGGGCGCGCGCAGCGCATCGGCAAGCCGCTTGGCGGTCCTGACCAGCATATCCGATCCAGGCTGCTCGCTGACGGCGACGAGGATGCGATCACCTGCGCCGAAGGTGCCGGGCAACGCCGTGGCCTCCAGTTCCTGCAACATCTGGCGATCGACGCTGAGCGCCGCGCGTCGAAGCGCCATCTCGCGCAGCGCGGACAGGTTCGGCTTGGAGAAGAAATGGCCCAGCGCGCGGGAAGCCTCTTGCGGCACATAGACCTTGCCTTCTTTCAGCCGGTCGATCAGCTCGTCGGGCGGCAGATCGACCACCATGATCTCGGCATTCTCGAATACGCTGTCGGGCACGGTTTCGCGCACACGGACGCGCGTGAAGCTGGCCACCACATCGTTGAGGCTTTCGACGTGCTGGATATTGAGCGTGGTGTAAACGTCGATGCCCGCGTCCAGCAGTTCCTCGACGTCCTGCCATCTCTTGGGGTGGCGGCTCCCCTCGACATTGGTGTGGGCATATTCATCCACCAATGCCAGCGACGGTGCGCGGGCGAGCACCGCGTCCAGGTCCATTTCAGTCAGGGTACGGCCGTGATATTCGACGTTGCGGCGAGGGATGACCTCGAAAGGCTCCAGCAGCACTTCAGTCTCAGCCCGACCATGCGTTTCGACCACCGCCACCACTATATCGACGCCTTCACGCAAAAGGGCTGCGCCTTCGGTCAACATCGCAAAGGTCTTGCCGACGCCGGGGGCGGCGCCGAGAAATATCTTGAGCTGCCCGCGCTCTTCACGCCGGGCCCGGCGCAGCAGGGCATCCGGCGAAGGTCGTTTCTCGTTGGCGGCATGATCGGACATGACCAAGTGCTTACGCTCGCTTGCTTCCCCGCACCATGCACGACCCGTTCAACTTAATGCGGATTTAATGCGCAGGCCCGTTTTCGCCCGCGAAACTTAATCCGCGTGAGGCGTAGGCACCGGGCGACGGCGGCCCGACTCCACGGCTCCGCCACCCGAGGATTACCCCATGTCCGATCTATTGTGGCTTGGACTGCTCGCCGGGCTGTTCGCCCTGACGCTCGCCTACGCCAAACTCTGTGACGAGGCGTGAGGACCATGCCGTCATCCCTCCTCATCGCCGGCATCGTTGCCCTCGCCCTCCTCCTCTACCTCGTTGTCGTGCTCCTGCGGCCCGAGCGCTTCTGACCGGAGCCATAAACCATGACCATAGCAGGCTGGGCACTGATCCTGCTCTTCACCATCGTCACTTTCGCGCTGGCCAAGCCGATGGGGCTTTGGCTCTTCGCGCTCTATGAGGGGCGCACGACGCCGCTGCATCGACTGCTCGGTCCGGTGGAGCGCGGCTTCTATCGGCTTTCGGGGATCGACCCCGCCGAGGAACAGGGATGGCGGCGCTACGCCGTCCACATGCTGCTGTTCAACCTCGCCCCGCTGTTGTTCACCTATGCCGTGCTGCGCCTCCAGGGCCTGCTGCTGATCAATCCGCGCGGTTTTCCGGGCGTGGGCGCGGACGGTGCGTTCAACACCGCCGTCAGCTTCGCCACCAACACCAACTGGCAATGGTATTCGGGCGAAACGACGCTCTCGAACCTCAGCCAGATGCTTGGCCTCACCATCCACAATTTCCTGTCGGCGGCGACGGGCATCGCCATTGCCTTCGCGCTGTTCCGGGGCTTCGCGCGGCGTGAAGCGAAGGGAGTCGGCAATTTCTGGGCGGATGTCACGCGAATCACCCTGTACCTGCTGCTGCCGCTTTGCGTCATCTATGCGCTGTTCCTGATCGCCAGCGGCGTGCCGCAGACGCTTGCCGGATCGGTGGACGCGACGACGCTGGAAGGCGCGCGGCAGACCATCGCCCTGGGCCCAGTCGCCAGTCAGGAAGCGATCAAGATGCTCGGCACCAACGGTGGGGGCTTCTTCAACGCCAACAGCGCGCATCCGTTCGAGAACCCCACGGCGCTCACCAATCTCGTGCAGATGCTTTCGATCTTCGCGATCGGCGTCGGCCTCGCCTACACCTTCGGCAAGGCGGTCAAGGACACGCGGCAAGGCTGGACGATCCTCGCCGCGATGGCGGTTCTGTTTCTTGCCGGCGTTTCCGTCGCCTATTGGCAGGAAGCTGCTGGCAACCCGGTCCTACACCAGCTCGGCATCGCGGGCGGCAATATGGAGGGCAAGGAGGTTCGTTTCGGCATCGCCGCCTCCGCTCTGTTCGCCGTCATCACCACGGCCGCCTCCTGCGGCGCGGTCAACGCCATGCATGACAGTTTCACCGCGCTGGGCGGGATGATCCCGTTGTTCAACATCCAGCTCGGCGAGGTGGTGGTCGGCGGCGTCGGCGCGGGCATTTACGGCTTCCTGCTCTTCGCCATCCTCGCGGTTTTCGTGGCCGGTCTCATGGTTGGCCGCACGCCCGAATATGTCGGCAAGAAGATCGAGGCGCGCGAGGTCAAGCTGGCGGTGCTGGCGATCGCCGTGCTGCCGCTCTGCATCCTGGGGCTGACCGCGCTGTCCGCCGTGCTGCCGGCCGGTCTCGCCGGGCCGCTCAACAAGGGGCCGCACGGCTTTTCCGAGATCCTCTATGCCTATGCCTCGGGCACGGGAAACAACGGATCGGCTTTCGCTGGCCTGACGGCGGGCACGCCATTCTACAACGGACTGATCGGCGTCGCCATGTGGCTGGGGCGCTTCTTCGTGATCGTGCCGGTGCTGGCCATCGCCGGCAGCCTCGCCGCCAAGCGCTACACGCCGGCGACCAGCGGCTCCTTCCCCACGACGGGCGGCCTGTGGGTCGGCTTGCTGGTCGGCATCGTCCTGATCCTGGGCGGCCTCACCTTCCTGCCCAGCCTCGCCCTCGGTCCCGTCGCCGATCATCTGGCGATGATCGAGGGCCAGCTTTTCTAACGGACACAGACATGAACGCTCCTTCTTCCATGTTCAGCGCTACGCTGGTCCTGCCCGCGATCCGGGATGCCTTCGGCAAGCTGAATCCGCGCGAGTTGATCCGCAATCCGGTGATGTTCGTGACCGCCTGCGTCGCGGCGTTGCTCACGCTGCTTCTGGTGCTGGGCGAGCCTGGCTTGCCGCTCGGCTTCCAGCTCCAGCTCATTGTCTGGCTCTGGCTGACCGTGCTGTTCGGCACCTTTGCCGAAGCACTGGCCGAGGGCCGGGGCCGCGCGCAGGCCGCTTCGCTCCGGGCCACCAAGGCCGAGCTGAAGGCGAAGCTGATGCTGGGTGTTGGCGATACCTATGAGGTCGTTCCCGCCAGCCGGCTTGAAAAGGGCGAGATCGTGCTGGTCGAGACAGGCGATTTGATCCCCGCCGACGGCGAGGTGATCGAAGGCGTCGCCAGCGTCAACGAGGCAGCGATCACCGGTGAGAGCGCGCCCGTCATCCGCGAGGCGGGCGGCGACCGATCGGCCGTGACGGCGGGCACGCGCGTCATTTCCGACCGGATCAAGGTTCGCGTCACCGCCGAGCCGGGCCAAGGCTTCCTCGACCGGATGATCGCGCTGGTCGAAGGCGCGGAGCGCCGCAAGACACCGAACGAGGTGGCACTCACCATCCTGCTGGTCGGCCTCACCATCATCTTCCTGATCGCCGTGGCGACGATACCGGGCTTTGCCGCCTATGCGGGAGGCATGGTGCCGGTGGCGCTGCTCGCCGCGCTGCTCATCACGCTGATCCCGACGACCATCGCGGCGCTGCTTTCCGCCATCGGCATCGCGGGCATGGACCGGCTCGTGCGCTTCAATGTGCTCGCCAAATCCGGCCGCGCGGTCGAGGCGGCGGGCGACGTGGACGTGCTGCTGCTCGACAAGACCGGCACCATCACGATCGGCGATCGGCAAGCGAGCGAGTTCCGGCCGCTCGCGGGTGTGAATGTGGATACGCTCGCCGAAGCGGCGCTGCTGTCCAGCCTCGCCGACGAGACACCGGAAGGGCGCTCGATCGTGGCGCTGGCGCGGGAGCGTCATGCCGTTCGCGTCACCACGCTGGCCACCGGGTCGGAGGTCATCCCCTTTTCTGCGCAGACCCGGCTTTCGGGCGTTCGCGTGGCGAGCACGCTGATCCAGAAGGGCGCGGTCGATTCCGTCCTGAAAGCGCATGAGCAGCCAGAGGACAGCCCCGCCGTCCGCGAATTGATGCATATCACCGACGAGATCGCACGGGGCGGCGGCACGCCGCTCGCCGTGGTCCGGGAAGGAAAGCTGCTCGGCGCGATCCATCTGAAAGACGTGGTGAAAGCGGGCATCCGCGAGCGCTTCGGCGAGCTGCGCAAGATGGGTATCCGCACGGTGATGATCACCGGGGACAACCCGTTGACCGCCGCCGCCATCGCGGCCGAGGCGGGTGTGGATGATTTTCTCGCCCAGGCCACGCCTGAGGACAAGCTGGCGCTGATCCGGCGCGAACAGGCGGAGGGCAGGCTGGTCGCCATGTGCGGCGACGGCACCAACGACGCGCCCGCGCTCGCCCAGGCCGATGTCGGCGTGGCGATGAACACCGGCACACAGGCAGCGCGCGAAGCGGGCAACATGGTCGATCTCGACAGCGACCCCACCAAGCTGATCGAGATTGTCGGCCTCGGCAAGCAGCTGCTGATGACGCGCGGCGCGCTCACTACCTTCTCGGTCGCCAACGATGTCGCCAAATATTTCGCGATCATCCCGGCGATCTTCATCGCGCTCTATCCGGGCCTTGGCGTGCTCAACGTGATGGGGCTGGCGACGCCGCGAAGCGCAGTGCTCTCCGCGATCATCTTCAACGCGCTCATCATTCCGCTGCTGGTGCCGCTCGCGTTGAAGGGCGTGCGCTATCGGCCGATGGCAGCGGGGCCGCTGCTCGCGCGCAATCTCTCCATCTACGGCCTCGGCGGCCTGGTCGCGCCGTTCATCGGCATCAAGCTGATCGACCTTGCCGTGTCCGGCCTCCATCTCGCTTGAGGACAAGTTCCCATGTTTTCCGACCTTCGTTCCGCATTGCGCCCCGCGCTGGTGCTGACCTTACTCTTCGCGCTGCTGCTGGGCTTGGCCTATCCCTTGGCGCTCACCGGCATCGGCCAGGTGCTTTTCCCCTCTCAGGCAAACGGCAGTCTGGTCCGCGAAGGCGACCGGATTATCGGCTCCGCGCTCATCGGACAGATCTTTGCCAGCGACCGCTATTTCCACGGGCGGCCCTCCGCTGCCGGTGCGAGCGGCTATGACGCCGCCGCCTCCGCAGGGTCCAATCTCGGCCCCGCCAGCAAGGCGCTGGCCGAGCGTGTCCGCAATGACGCGCAAGCTCTTGCCGCCCTCGCACCGGGTCGCCCCGTCCCACCCGATCTGGTGACGACCTCCGCCTCGGGGCTTGATCCCCATATCAGCCCCGAGGCGGCCTTGTATCAGGTCGATCGCGTCGCCATGGTGCGGGGCTTGCCAGCCGAACGGGTGCGCGCGTTGGTCCGGGCGCGGATCGAATACCCTCTTCTGGGCTTCATCGGCGAGCCTCGCGTCAATCTTCTCGCGCTCAATCGCGCGCTCGACCGGGAGACGAAGGGCAACTAATCTCAGGCTATGGCGTCGGTCGCGAAAATCCTGATTGTCGAAGATGATGCCCATATCCGGCGGCTGTTGCGCGCGGCGGTCCAGCGCGCCGGTCACGGCGTCGTGGAGGCGACGAATGCGCGCGAGGGCCTTTCATTGCTGGACATCGAGAAGCCCGATGTCGTGCTGCTTGATCTTGGCCTTCCCGATCGTGACGGGCTGGAATTGATCCAGCCGATCCGCAGCCGGTCAAGCGCGACGCTGATTGTCGTTTCGGCACGGGAGGACACGATGGAGAAGGTGGCGGCCCTCGATCTTGGCGCGGACGACTATCTGACCAAGCCTTTCGACACGGAGGAACTGCTGGCCCGTATCCGCACGGCCATGCGCCATCGCACGCCCGACCAGGAGACGGAGCGCGTGATGGAGACGGGCGACGTGCGGATCGACCTCGAGCATCGCCGGGTCACGCGCGATGGCCAGGATGTTCATCTTACGCCCAAGGAATATGGTGTGCTCGCCGAACTGTGCCGGCGCCCCGATCGGGTCGTGAGCCACGCGCAACTGCTCCGCGCGGTATGGGGTGCCGCACAGGAGGATCGCGTCGATTATCTCCGCATTGCAGTGCGCGGCCTGCGCCAGAAGCTGGAAAAGGACGCCAGCCGACCCCGCTTGATCGTCAACGAGCTGGCGGTTGGTTATCGGCTACGTGTCCGATCTCCGGAAGAACGACCCTGACTTTCCATTTAGCAGAACATAGCGCGTCCCAACTTAGCCTGGCAGACACCTCTTGTAGTTGATACCATCGCACTTCCTACTTGGCTCCCAGGCCGTCTCATTTTTGCCTAAACAATCCCGCTGGACAGTGGGCACTTGTGACGGTATGGCGTACTTGCTTTGGCTAAATACCGAAGTTAAATCAATACCTTGCCACGGCGACCGGGTGCCCGTAGGGGTCACCACCAGCACTGTCGCCAAGGCCAATGCCCGACGGCGCAGCTTCATGGCCTCGCATGCGCCACAATTTCACCGGAAAACCCGGAGTTGCGCCCCGCAGGAGCGCAGCGACCGGCCATTCTGCTCCACCTTGGCAAGCGACATGGCGCCGGTGAACAACGCGACCACCATCATCGCGAATCCCTCGGGATCGTCGATCTCGCTGTCCTCGGCGCGGAGCTTGTCCACGATGGCGCCGCGCCACTTGTCATATTCAAGGGCGATCATCGCGCGAAGCTCCTCGTCGGAGCGCGACAGTTCCAGCGCGATGTTGCCGAGCGGACAGCCCGACACCGTTCCCTGCGCGTCGAGCGCGTCGGCCACCGATGCGAAGATGGACTGGATGCCCTCGAGCGCGCTGGGCGCCTCGCGCACCGCTTTCGCCCAGGTCTGATCGACCTCCACGGCGACACGCTCGCGCAGCACGGCCTCGATCAGATGCCGCTTGGTCGGGAAATGATGGTGCAAGGCCCCCGGGCTCACGCCCGATGCCTTGAGCACATCGAGCACACTCGTGGCGTTATATCCGCGCGTCTGGAACGCGCACGCCGCGACGTCGATCACGCGGTTGCGGGTGCCCACCGGATCGTTGGTCCGCTGGCCTTTGGTCCTGCTCGTCATGGCCGTGGTTTAACCCCTGTTGACAAAACAGGTCAACCTGTCTGTTATGTAACCTCCAGGTTGAGGAGTCTCGGGATGGAATGGGGTACGATTGATCGGCGATTATTCCTGGCCACAGGCGCCGGCGCCGCCCTCGCCCCGGCATTCACGCATGCGACGAGTCCGGCGACGGAAACGCGGTCCGACGGTTTCGACTTTCTGCTGGGCCGCTGGAATGTCAGGCATCGCAAGCTGCGCCATCGCCTCGCGGGCAGCCAGGACTGGCAGGACTTCCCCGGATCGCTCAATGTCGCGCCGATCCTCGGCGGCCTCGGCAATTTCGACGTGAACAGGCTCGACGATCCAGCCGGCGCTTATGAGGCGCATTCGCTGCGGCTCTACAATCCGGCCGCCCGCACCTGGTCGATCTGGTGGCTCGATGCCCGCGCCCCGGCGCTGATTCCTCCGGTGGTCGGCGGTTTCTCCGGCACCAGGGGCAGTTTCTTCGCCGACGAGATTTTCGAGGATCGCCCGATCAAGGTGCGGACGACCTATGAGCCGCTTGCGCGCGACCGCGCGCAATGGACGCAGGCCTTCTCGGCGGACGGTGGCGCTTCCTGGGAAGTCAACTGGATCATGGATTTCAGGAGGATGGCATGAGCGGCAATCCGGACAGCGCCCGCGACTTCGATTTCCTGATCGGGCGCTGGACGGTGCGCCACCAGCGACTGCGCCGCAGGCTGGCGGGCGACACGCAATGGGACGCGTTCGACGGCACCATGCACGCGCGCCTGATCCTCGCGGGCCAGGGCAATTTCGACGAGAATGTCATCCACCTGCCGACCGGCAGCTATCAGGCCTGCACGCTCCGCCTTCACGATCCGCACACCGGCCGCTGGTCGATCCACTGGATCGACGGCCGCGATCCAAAGCTCGACCCGCCGATGGTCGGGCAGTTCACCGATGGGGTCGGCACGTTCTTCGGCAATGACAGCTTCCAGGGCCGGCCGATCCGTGTGCGGTTCCTCTGGACCCGGCCAGACCCTTCGGGCGCCCGCTGGGAACAGGCCTTTTCCGTCGACGACGGCGCCAGCTGGGAAACCAACTGGATCATGAACTTCGAACCGGCAGAGAAGGACAAGGCGGCATGAGAGCGCGTCTGCTCGCAGGGCTGGCGCCCCTGCTCCTGGCAACCGCGCGTGCCGCCGAGCCGCCCGCGGCCATCGACGATCATCCGGTCGTCGAGCTGAGGCAGTACAAGATCGTGGCGGGAAGGCGGGACGCGATGATTGCGCTGTTCGAGCGCGAGTTCGTGGACAGCCAGGAAGTCGTCGGCGCGCGGCTGGTCGGGCAATTCCGCGACATGGACGATCCGAACCGCTTCACCTGGATCCGGGCCTTTCCGGATATGGCGGAGCGTCAGAAGGCGCTGACCGCATTCTACTACGGCCCGGTCTGGCAAGCGCACCGCAATGAAGCGAACGGCATGCTCGACGACAACGACAATGTGTTCCTGCTTCGGGCGGCCTGGGACGGGAGCGGGTTCGGCCCGCCTGCCGGCTCGCGTGTCGCGGCTGGAGCCACGCCACCCCCGGCCGGCGTGGTGGTCGCGACCGTCTATTATCTGTGGAAAGCTCCCGAGGAGGGCTTCTCCCTCTTCTTCCGCGATCAGCTCGCCCCGCGCCTGCAGGCAGCCGGCTTACCAGTCCTCGGCGCCTATGTTCAGGAGGACCAGCCCAATAATTTTCCACGCCTGCCCGTGCGCGCGCATGAGAAAGTCTTCGTCTGGTTTTCCCGCGTGAGGGATCAAGCGGATTTCGGGCAGGCGATGGCCGGCCTTGGCCGCGACGCCGATTGGCAGCGCGTGGTCGCGCCGCGCCTGGCGGATGCGCAGGAGCGCCCCGCGCAAATCCTCTATCTTGCGCCGACGCCGCGCTCGATCCTCCGATGATACCGGGGCGCGGCGATGGCGGAAGAGAGTGGGTGTCGAACCCACCCGGGACTGGCTGACAGCCCCACCCGGATTTGAAGTCCGGGCGCCCCACCGGGGACGCTTCTCTTCCTCGGGTCGCGCCGATCAGTCGCCCAGGAAGGCGGCGAGCCGGGGCGGATTGATACGGCGCAGATCGCCGCGCCGCAAGGTGAGGCCGCTGCGGTCGAAATGATCGAGGATCTGGATGGCGACTTTGCGGCCATTATGCAGCCGGTCGCGCAGCTGCGCGGCGATGAACTCGCCGGTCTCGCTGCCAGCGGCCAGCTCGCGCACGATCCGCGCCATCTCCGTCTCGGTTCCGCGCAGGAAGAAATGATCCGGCGCGATCTCGACCAGCTCGCCGCGCCGGGCCATCGCCTTGAGCACGCGCCGCACTTCGAAGAGGCGGGCGCCCAGCCCCTCGGCGATATCCGGCGCGCGCGGCGGGCGGAAGCGCGCTTCCCCGCCCAGCAGCGGCGCGATCCGGTCCCACAGCGCCTGATCCGCCTTGTCGAGCCCCAGCTCATGCTCCGGCAGGCGCACCGATCCGCCCTGCGCGACGAGATCGCCCGCACCCACCAGCGCCGTGATGACGCCCTGGGCGATCGGCAACGGCAGGCGCGGCATCAGCAGGCCTGCGAGCCGCGTCCGCGCCATGCCGAGGAGCTGCGGCTGACGCGCATGGAAATCGGCCAGGGCCGCGCGCGCCGATGTGGCCAGCGCATCCCATATCGCCGACGCGAACAGCGCACCCTCCCCGCCGCGCACATGCGGCACGTCCGCCAACACCGCCGTCTGCGTCGCGTCATCCAGCGCGCGATCGCGGAAGAACAGGTTCGCATCGACGAAATGCGGCCAGCATTCGAGCTGCGCCGCCAGCGAGGCCGCGGGGTCGTCCAGCGCCATCGCTCGAAGCTGCGCCAGGCGGCGAGGCGCGCGCCTGCGCCGGGCCGGGGGCCGCAGATCGATCATCACGCCGCCGCCCATGGTCCGGCCGCCGCTGGTGTCGCGCAGGATGAAACGATCGCCCGCCGCCGCCGCGATCGGCGCATCGAGCACGATCTGCGCCAGCCCTTCCCCGCCGGGCGGGATCGGGCTTTCCGCGATCAGCGCGATGCGCGCGCCGCGCTCGGCAGTGTCGTGATGGATGCGCACCGGCGTCCAGTGCGCCAGCGGCCGCACCTCGCCGGGGAGCAGGCGCAGGCGGACGTCGATGCGGTCGGTCGGTGCGTGGAGCGCGGGATCGAGGATCATGTCGCCGCGCCGGATCGCCTGCCGGCTGATCCCATCGCCTGCCAGGTTGAGCGCGCAGCGGTCGCCCGCCACGCCGCGCGCCGCCGGCCGGTTCTGCGCATGGATCGCCCGCACACGCGCTGGAAGGCCGCCCGGGCTGACCATGATCCGGTCACCTTCCGCCACGGCGCCCGAGAGAATGGCGCCGGTGACGATGGTCCCTGCGCCGGCGAGGCTGAAGCAGCGGTCGACCGCGAGGCGGAAGCGCCCGCCCTCCCCGGCCGCGCCGGTCTCCGCAGCGGCCGCGGCCAGCAGCGCATGCAGGGCTTCGACGCCCGCGCCGGTCGTGCTGGAGACGGGCAGGATCGGCGCATCGACCAGTGGGGTGCCCGCCAGCAGCGCGCGGATATCGCCCGCCACGCACTCCAGCCGGCGCGCATCCACAAGATCGCATTTGCTGATCGCCACCGCCCCGCGCGCGATCCCCAGCAACGCGATGATGGCGAGATGCTCGCGCGTCTGTGGCATGATGCCGTCGTCCGCCGCCACCACCAGCAGCGCGAAGTCGATGCCGCTCGCGCCCGCCACCATGTTGCGGATGAAGCGGTCATGCCCCGGCACATCGACGAAGCCCAGCGTCCGCCCGTCCGCCAGCGGCAGATAGGCGAAGCCGAGATCGATGCTGATGCCGCGCGCCTTCTCTTCCTTGAGGCGATCGGTGTCGATGCCGGTCAGCGCGCGGACCAGCGCGGTCTTGCCATGATCGATATGACCGGCGGTCCCGACGATCATGGATCAGGCGTCGGGTAGCTGCGCCAGCATGTCGAGCAGGCCGGCCTCGTCCTCCAGGCAGCGCAGGTCGAGCAGCACTGCCCCGTCGCTGATCCGGCCGATGACCGGTATGGACAGCGCGCGCAGCGCGGCCGCCAGCGCATCGGTCGAGCCACCGTCGCGCAGCGCCAGCCCGGCGCTCGGCATGGTCTCGACCGGCACGGCGCCCGATCCCACCTGGCTCGCGCAGGCGACGACATCGGCGGTGAGCCGTCCGCCCAGCCGCGCCGCGATCCCCTCGGCCATGCGCTGGGCAGTGGCCTCGATCTCGCCGAGTGGACGGGCCAGTGCGCGCAAAGTCGGCAGGCGCGCCGCGAGCCGGTCGGGATCACGATAGAGCCGCAGCGTCGCCTCGATCGCCGCCAGCCGCATCTTGTCGACGCGTAGCGCCCGCTTCAACGGATTGGTGTTGATCCGCGCGATCAGGTCGCGCCGGCCGACGATGAAGCCGGCTTGCGGGCCGCCGAGCAGCTTGTCGCCCGAGAAAGTGACCAGGTCGACGCCGGCCGCCACTGCCTCGCGCACCGTGGGCTCGCGGGGCAGGCCATAGGCGGAGAGATCGACCAGCGTGCCCGAGCCCAGATCCTCGACCAATGGCACGCCCTGCGCGCGCGCGAGCCCGGCCAGCTCGGCCGCCGGCACCGACGCCGTGAAGCCCTCGATCCGATAGTTGGAGGTATGCACTTTGAGCAGCAGGCCGGTCTCGGCATCGATCGCGCGGGCATAGTCGCGCAGATGCGTGCGGTTGGTGGCGCCGACCTCGACCAGCCGCGCGCCCGCGCGCGCCATGATGTCCGGCATGCGGAAGGCGCCGCCGATTTCAATCAGCTCGCCGCGCGAAACGATCGCGCCCTTGCCTTCTGCCAGCGCGTTGAGCGTCAGCAGCACGGCGGCGGCATTGTTGTTGACGATGGTCGCGTCCTGCGCACCCGTCAGTTCGCACAGCAGGTCCCGCAGCAGATCGTCGCGCTCGCCGCGCTTGCCCGTCTCCAGGTCGAACTCCAGCGCCACCGCATGGCGCATCGCCTGCACCGCCGCCTCGATCGCGTCCTCGGCGATCAGCGCACGGCCGAGATTGGTATGCAGGATCGTGCCGGTCAGGTTGAACACCGGTCGCAGGCGAGACTTTTCCCTATCTTCAAGATGTTGTGCAGCATATTTGATAGCATCCGCAATATCGAGCCCGCACCCGCCGGCCCGCGCGGCCGCCAGCGCAGCCCGCACCGCCTCGACGACCACGGCGCGTCCGAACCGATCGATCAGCGCAGTGCCTTCCGGATCGCGCAGCACGGCATCGACGGACGGCAACCGCCGCGCCGCCGCTGTCTCCGTCCCTGTCAGTTCGACGTCTGCCATGCGCCCGTCATCAGATAATCCTCGATGCTCGTCGCCGCGACCGTGCCGTCACCCATCACGCCCGCCGCGCGGAAAGACCCGCCCGCGCGGACATTGCCGGCCGCACAGATGCCTTTCGCCGCAGTGCGCAATCCGGCATCCACGATGATATGCCCCTTTGCGTCGAGCGGCACCAGATCGCCGAGAAAGGCCGTGTTGGGCACGAGCCCGGTGAACACGAACAGCGCGTCGGTCGCGACCTCCTCCTCCGCCCCGCTGGCCAGATCGCGGATCGTCACTGCCTTGATGCCACTGTCGTCGCCGCTGACCGCGCTCACAGTGGCGCCGAAGCGCGGCTTGATCCGGTCGTTGGCCTCGATCCGCTCCCGATAGGCGGCCTGGCCGCGCAGCGCGTCGCCCTCCGTCACCAGCAGCACCTCGCCGGCATGTTCCGCGACGACCAGCACTTCCTGCATGGCCGAATCGCCGCCGCCCGCCACGACGGCATTCTTGCCGCGCAGGAGCGGCGCATCGCAGCTTGCGCAATCACTTACACCGCGTCCCTCATAGTCGACCTCGCCCGGCACGCCGAGCTTGGCGAGCGCCGTGCCGCTGGCGATCACCACCGCGCGCGTCGCGAACGTGCCGCCGAGTCCGGAGACGATCCAATCGTCGCCGTCCGCTGCGATCTGCTCCACCGCCTCGGTGACCAGCTCCACGCCGGCCGCCTCGCATTGCTCCTGGGTGATCGGGCAGAGATCATAGCCGGCCACGCCACTCTCATAGCCGGGGACGCCGTCGATATGCTCGATGCTGAGCAGTTGCCCGCCCGGCACACCGCTGGAAAGCAGCGCCACCTTGCGCCCCAGCCGGCCGGCCGTCAGCGCGGCGCTCAATCCCGCCATGCCGGCGCCCACCACCACCACGTCATAATCCGCGCTCATGAATGTCCGTTCCTTCTCGCTGGTCAGAGGATGCGCACGCGCGGCGGGCCTGCCACGACGTCGCCAATGATGGCGGCGGCCGGGCAGCCGGCTGCCCTGATCTCGCCGAGCAGGGCTTCGGCCCGTTCCGGCGCGACCGAAACCAGCAGCCCGCCGGAGGTCTGCGGGTCGGTCAGCAGATGCCGCTCGATGTCCGGCAGGTCGGCCGGCAGCTCGACCGCGTCGCCATAGCTGTCCCAGTTGCGGTGCGCCGCGCCGGTGACATGCCCTTCGGCCGCCAGCCCCCGCGCTTGATCGAACAGCGGCACCGCCGACACCTCGATGCGCAGCATGAGGCCGGAGCCCCGCGCCATCTCGAGCCCATGGCCGAGCAGGCCGAAGCCGGTCACATCCGTGACCGCATGGACGGCGGGATCGCGCCCCAGCGCCGTGCCGATGCGGTTGAGCAGCGTCGTCGAGGCCAGCATCTCGGCATAGCCCGCCATATCCAGCGCGCCTTTCTTGAAGGCGGCCGAATAGATGCCGACGCCCAGCCCCTTGGTCAGGATCAGCCGATCGCCGGCCCGCGCGCCGCTGTTGCGCCGCACCGCGCTCACCGGGCAGGTGCCGATCACGGCGAGGCCATAGATGGGCTCGGGCGCGTCGATCGAATGGCCGCCCGCGACCGGAATCCCCGCTTCCGCGCAGACCGACTGCCCGCCGGCCAGGATGGCGCTCACCGTCTCGGGCGCGATCTTGCCGAGCGGCATGCCGAGAATGGCCAGCGCCATGATCGGCGCGCCGCCCATGGCATAGACGTCCGAAATGGCATTGGTCGCGGCGATGCGGCCGAAATCGGTGGGATCGTCCACCACCGGCATGAAGAAGTCGGTGGTCGCGACGATGCAGGTCGTCTCGTCGATCCGGTAGACGGCGGCATCGTCCCCGGTCTCGGTGCCGACCAGCAATTGGGGGAAGGCCTGAGCGGCCGGCATCCCGGCGAGCAGCGTGCGCAGCACCGCGGGCGAGAGCTTGCAGCCGCAGCCGCCGCCATGGGCCAGGCTCGTCAGGCGCACATCCGTCATGGTCAAGGCGACCTCTCCTCCGCAACACCTCTTGCTTAGCTATACTAATTATTCGAGGCATAACGATCTGTCGACCGGATTCTGTCTCACTCCATCTGTCCTCCCATTGCACCAGGGAACGGGCAGATGTTGACGGGAGGGGATCTCAGCTCAGGAAAACCGCCGCGCCCGGCTCACCGCCAGACGTCGATCAGCCCCGGCGGCATGCTGCCGCGCGGCGCATTGGGCCGCGGGCGGCTGACGAGGCGACCGCTCAGCATCTTGAAGGCCCCCTGCGTCTCGCCGCCCATCACGATGATCTTAATGTCCTCGGGCGCGAAGATGGAGATCAGCGCCTCGGGATCGGCGTGCAGGCGGCTGGCCATCGGCTCGACGCCGGCCTCGGCATGGGGCTTGACCAGAGTCGTGATCCACTGGTCGTCCCAATAATATTTCGCCTTCATCCGCGCATTGTCGGAGCACCACTGGATAAGCGAATCCTTGGTGAAGCCGAGCTTGACGAACTCATTGGCGACGATCGGGTCCATGACGAACAGGGGCGAGGAGAAATGGTCCGCCGCGGTCAGCATCCGCACGAACTTCTCCTGCCAGCTCTCGCGCGGGCCGAAGCCGGAATGGGTGTACCAGCCGCCCAGGAAGATGCTGACGACGCTGTCCTCCGCCTTGAAGCCATGGTCGACATGGAAGGGCGACCAGGGACTGCGCTCCTCGGCTTCGGCAAAGCAGGCCGTGTAGTTATAGTTGTTGCCGAGCGAGCCCATATAGGTTTCGCCCGGCACCGAGCCGCCCTGGCAATTCTGGCTGGTCAGGCTGTATGCGCGGCCGATCGTGGCATTGGCATGGTTGTGCGGCCCCATCGCCCCGATGCCGTCGTTCATGCCGATCTCCTTGCGGATCGGGCCGTTGACGAAGGCGAGCGAGGCCCAGCTCGTGGTGCTGGACGAGCGCGCGCTGATGCCGGTGGCGCAGGCCGCGAGGATCACCGGCAGATAGTCCGGCCGCGCGCCCGCCATCACCGCGTTGATCGCCACCTTCTCGACGTCGAAGCCCCAGGCTTCGCGGAAATTGGCGGGGCGCATATAGCCGACGAACATGTCCGGTGCCTTGGACGTGCCTTTCAGCATCGCCTCGACGCGCTCCTCGGTCGGCAGGATGATCGGCAGATAGTCGGTCCAGTGCTGCTCCATGAACAGCGTGCGCAGATTATCCTCGGTGTCCGGCTCCAGATAGCGCGGCGTATCGCGCTCGAAGCTGGCGTCCTTCAGGTCCTCGTCGTCCAGCGGCCGGGTGAGTCCTTCGATCACTCCCTGCATGAAGGGGCGCTTGTTCACCGGATCGATGCCCTCGATATAGGCGCGCAGCTCCGAAGGCGTCCGGCCCACGACCGGCTGCGGCACGAAGCAGCTGCGTGTGGTCGGCAGGCCGCCTGCCACCGCCGTCGCCTTGGCGAGGCGCCCGAACACATGGGTGCTGACGGGGATCGTCGGGATCCCGTCCAGTTCCAGTGCCATTGCGAACCCCACGACCGTGGGGCAACAGGTGCTTCAGAGGCCGACGCCGATGATGGCGACGTCGCCGTCCGCCACCACCCTCGCGCGCATCTCGGGATCGTCGACCCAGCTTTCGCGCGGCTTGATCATCTTCGTGATCGCACCGGGGATATGCTCCGCGAACCAGTCGCGCAGCTGCTCCATGAATATGTCGCTGTTGTCGAACAGGCAGTCGATCAGATAGACGACCTTGCCTTCCAGCGTTTCCGGCCGGTTCGCCAGCCGCTTGCCGACTACCTTGGGCGGATATCCGCGCGGATCGAGCACCCTGATCTTCTGGGCCATGATTGCCTCCTCGGGCCGCGATCGGATGCAGGCGGCCCTTCACGTCGATCGGAGCTATCGGCTCGAAAGCTTGTGAATGTCAATCATTTCGATTCTATCGATGGGCCGGGACCGATCATTTTTCCGGTCTGCGGTCACACATCGGCCAATTGCCCCTCGCTATCGTTCGCCCCGAGATCGATGAAGCGCTGCATCAGCCAGGACGCGGCCGGTCCGGGAGGCGCCGCCGGCCGATGGATGGCCGAGAAGCGATAGAGGCCGCCCGGGAAATCCGGCATGTCCAGGCGCACCAGCGTGCCGGCGACGAGATCGTCCTCGATCATCGGCAGCGGCATGTTGCCCCAGCCGATCCCCTCGCACAACAGCGCATGCTTGGCGCCCAGGTCCGCGAGTCGCCAGCTATGGGGACTGGCCACGGCGAAATCGCGCCCTTCCGTGAGCGGGGACCGATCGGTGAGGACGAGTTGGACATGCTCGCGCGCCGCGCCCAGCGTCAGCCGCTCCATCCGCGCCAGCGGATGGTCCGGCGCCGCCACGGGCACCAGCGCCACAGCGCCCGCCGCCGCCGCGCGCTCCAGCCCTTCGACCGCCGCCGCGACCGGCCCGGCGATGCCGAGATCGGCCTGCCCGTCCAGCACCAGCGACGCCACCGCCCCCAGCGCCTCGACATGCAGGCGCAGCGCGACCGTCGGGAACTGCGCGCGGAAGGCGCGCAGCACTTGGCCGAGGCGCTCGGACGGCAGCATGACGTCCACCGCCAGGCTCACTTCCGCCTCCAGCCCTTCCAGCATCCCCTTCACCTTGGCGCGCAACGCGTCGATGCCGACCGCGACGGTGCGCGCCTCGGCCAGCACCGCCAAGCCCGCCGGGGTAAGCTTCGGCTTCTTGGTCCCCTCGCGCTCGAACAGGGCAAGGCCGAGTTGCGCCTCCAGATTGGCGATGCCGTAGCTGATCACCGAGACGGCCCGGTTGAGCTTGCGACCGGCGGCGGCGAAGCTGCCCGTCTCCACCACGGTCAGGAAGATACGCAGTTGGTCGAAGGTCGGAGTGCCGGGATTCGCCATTTCAACTTATCCGAAAAGTTGCCGCAGGATTATCTCACTGAGCAGCAAAGGCAAGGCGTCTTATCTCCCGGCCATCAACGCAACCCTTTCGAGGAGACGAACGATGATCGAACTGCGACCCTTCGAGAGCCTCGGTGGCGAGAATCATGGCTGGCTGGACGCCAAGCACCATTTCTCCTTCGCCAATTATCATGACCCGGCGCGGGTCCACTGGGGCAATCTGCGCGTCTGGAATGATGACACGATCCAGCCCGGCACCGGTTTCCCGCCGCATCCGCACCGCGACATGGAAATCATCACCTATGTCCGCAAGGGCGCCATCACGCATCAGGACAGCCTGGGCAACAAGGGCCGCACCGAGGCGGGCGACGTGCAGGTGATGAGCGCCGGCACCGGCATCCGCCACTCGGAATATAATATGGAGGACGAGGTGACGCAGATCTTCCAGATCTGGATCATCCCGACCCGCCAGGGCGACCGGCCGCAATGGGGCGCCCGCCCCTTCCCCAAGGGCGACCGTGCCGGCAAGTTCGTCGTGCTGGCGAGCGGCTATGACAATGACAATGATGCCCTGCCGATCCGCACCGATGCACGGGTGGTCGGCGCCACGATCAAGGCCGGCGAGACGCTCGACTATGCGCTCGGCAAGGACCGCAAGGCCTATCTGGTGCCGGCGACCGGCACGATCGAGATCGACGGCGTGCGGGTGAATGCCCGCGATGGCGCCGCGATCCGGGAGATCGAGACGCTGCGCATCACCGCGATCGAGGACAGCGAGGTCGTGCTGGTCGACGCGGCCTGATCGCATGAGCGAAGGAGCGGCACCGCCCGGTTCCGCACCCTTCGCCCCATACCCCGGGAGGGCGCTCCGCCATGACGGAGCGCCCTCTTTTCATCCGGGTAGGTGGAGGGAGCGGCGATGTCGCCGCCTCTGCGTTCCAGGGCCACCCGTCGCATTCCGCCGCGCCATCAGCGAAAGCTTAATGAAATGGATAGGTTAGGGCGATAGCGAAGGCCCACCTGTCGCCGGCGGTTTGGTGCGGCGGGAGGATGGACAGGCAGGGACTTGAGTCGCACATCGCATGACATATCGTCGCCATCCTCATCGCCAATTGCCCGAAGCCGTGGAAGTCGAGCAGATTCGCACGCTGTTCCTCGCCTTCACGCCGTCGCTCATCATGACCTGCGTGTTCGTCGCAACCGGCCTCGTCGCCGTGATGACGAGCCGCGATCCGGTGCTGCTGGTGCTGCTGGGCCTGGGCACGATCGCATCGATCGCGCGGCTCGCGGTGGCCGGCACGCTCGCCCCGGACGCGCGGGAGCCCAAGCTCGACCTGACCCGCGCGCGCCGGCTGGAGCGCCGCTTCGCGCTGCCCTATCTCGCTTTCGCTATCATCCTCGGCCTGTTCGGGCTGCGTGCCTTCCTGCTGCCGATCCCGCAGCTGCACATGCTCACCATCGCCATGCTGGTCGGCTATTGCGCCGGCGTCGCGGTTGGCATCGGCTTGCGGCTGTGGATCGCCACGCCGAGCATGATGTTCTCCACCGTCCCGGCCCTCATCGCTGCGCTGCTCCGGCCCGATCCCTTCTATTGGGTGATGAGCGCCGTCGTCACCGCGCTGCTGGTCGGCGGCACAAACAGCCTGCGCGCGCGCCATGCCCGGTCGGTGCAGGACATCAACCTGCGCCTCGCCTTCGCCAGCCTCGCGCGCGTGGACGCGCTGACCGCTCTGCCCAACCGCATCGCGCTGCGCGAATGGTTCGAGGAGCGCATGGCCGCCGGCACGAGCCTGCTCGCGGTCCATTATATCGACCTCAACGATTTCAAGCCGGTCAACGACAGCTACGGCCATCCGGTCGGCGATGCGCTGCTGGCGCTGGTCGGCAAGCGCATCGCCCATACCATCCGCGAGACGGACATCGCGGCGCGGCTGGGCGGCGACGAGTTCGCGGTCATCCAGCACGGGATTTCCGATGCGGCGGAAGCGGCGCGGCTGGCCGACCGGCTGGCCGAGGCGATCGCCCGTCCCTATCGCATCGGCGACCATCTCATCACCATCTCGACCGGCCTCGGCTATGTGGTGGCGGACGGGCAGGCCGAGGATCTCGACCATCTGCTCGGCCTCGCCGACAAGGCGCTCTATGCGAGCAAGCGCACCGAGGGCCGCGTCACCCAGTATGAAGCGGTCGAGGCACTACAGACCCGGGCGGCCTGAGGCAACGAGGGTCGGCGGCTCCGCCTCTTCCCCATCGTCATCCCCGCGAGGGCGGGGATGACGAGCATATGGCCTATCGGACGAACTTGCCCGCGAAGGCGATCTCGTCGAGCGGCTTGCGGTCGCTCGGCACTTCGCGCTCGCGCAGTCCTTCGGGCAGGACGGACGGGTCCGCCTTGCGACCGACCGCCGCCGCCGCCTCGACGCGGAAATGCTCGGGGATGTCCAGCAGCGCGCGGGCCTTGTCGAAGTCGATGCCGGTCATGCCATGGGCATGATAGCCGAGCTTGAGCGCCTGCAGGCCGAGCTGCGCCCAGGCGGCGCCGGCGTCGAAGCTGTGGCTGTGCGAGGGATTGGTGCCGTCAGGCGTCGTCATCAGCGTGTCCGAAGCGATGATGAACAGCACCGAGGCGTCCTTGGCCCAGCTCTGGTTGAAGGGGATGAGGATGGATAGGAAAGTCTCCCAATTGGCATCGCCCCTGACGGCATAGAGGAAGCGCCACGGCTGGTAATTGAAGGCCGATGGTGCCCAGCGCGCGGCGTCCAGGATGGTGCGCAGGTCGGCCTCCGGGATCGCCGATCCGTCGAAGGCGCGCGGCGACCAGCGGTCGAGGAACAGGGAGTCGAGCGCCGTGTCGGTAGTGCGATTGGTCATGGTCGGTTCTCCTGACAAAAAGGCGGCGCCGATGCCCGGAAGCATCGACGCGGCAGGTGGGGGTTTTGGGGATCAGCGGCGCGCGTCGAGGCTGAGGCCGCCGGCGCCGAAAGCGACGATCTGCGCGAGGCCGCCCGCCATGGCGATGTTCTTGAAGAAATGGATGAACTGGTTCTGGTCGGCGAAATGGGCGTGGAAGACGATCGCCGTCACCAGCGCGAACAGCGCCAGCACCGCCGCGATGAAGCGCGTGCGATAGCCGAACACCAGCAGCGCGCCGCCGACGATCTCGACCAGCGCCGCCGCGGCCAGCGCCAGCGGGGCGAAGGGCAGGCCGGCGGATTCGATATAGGCGATGCTGTAGGCGGGCGCGGCGACCTTGGAGATGCCGCTCAGGATGAAGATGGCGGCGATGCCGAGCCGGCCGACGAAAGGCAGCCAGGCGGCAGGCTCGGTCCGGGCGCTGGCGGAAAGGGAGGTGTGGACAGTGGACGCGGTCATGATCGGTCTCCTCCAGGTCGAGGCGGCGCATTCGAGGCGGCCGCCGTCACAAGGCGCGATCTAGGCGAATCCCGCTATGCCGTTCAGTCCGATAAATCTCGACGATCTATTCTATATTATAGAAAAGCTGGCCGCCGCGCACGATGTCCTCCCCTCTCCTCCGGGGGAAGGGGTGGGGTGGGGTGGATCATCCAGCCAGCGCCGGTTCCGGTTCCCCCGTCCCCGCCTGACGCTCGAACAGCGCCCGATAATGTCCGCCCGGAATGGCGAGCAACTGGTCATGCGCGCCATCCTCGACGATCCGGCCATGGTCGAACACCAGGATGCGATCGAGCGAACGCACCGTGGAGAGCCGGTGGGCGATGACGATCGCGGTGCGCCCGCCCATCAGCCGCTGGATCGCGTCCTGGATCAGCGCCTCGGACTCGGAGTCGAGGCTGGAAGTCGCCTCGTCCAGGATCAGGATCGGCGCGTCCGCCAGGAACGCCCGCGCCAGCGCCACGCGCTGCCGCTCGCCGCCCGAGAGCTTGACGCCGCGCTCGCCGACCAGCGTGCGATAGCCCCGGGGCAGCCGCGCGATGAAGTCATGCGCATTGGCCAGCATCGCCGCCTGCTCGATCTGCGCCATGGAAGCGCCGGGCCGGCCATAGGCGATATTCTCGGCGAGGCTGCGGTGGAACAGGATCGGCTCCTGCGCCACGATCGCGATGTTGCGGCGCAGGCTCGCCTGCTGGACGAAGCATATGTCCTGCCCGTCTATCAGCACCGCCCCCTCGGTCACGTCGTAGAGCCGCTGGATCAGCTTGACGAAGGTCGTCTTGCCCGAGCCCGAGCGGCCGACCAGCCCCACACGCTGGCCGGCGGGGATCGTCACGTCCAGATCCTCATAGAGCGGCGTCTCATGCCCGCCATAGCGGAAGCCGACATGATCGAAGCGGATCTCGCCCATCTCGACCATGATCCGCCCGGCGCCCGGCGCGTCCTCGATGCCGAGCGGCTCGCCGTGCAGGCGCACCAGCTCCTCCATGTCGTTCACCGAGCGCTGGAGATGCGAGACATGCTGGCCGATGTCGCGCAGATAGCCGTGGATGACGAGATATGTGGTGAGCACATAGACGACATCGCCCGCGCTCGCCTCCCCGCCCCACCACAGCCAGATCGCACCGCCGGTGACGATGGCGCGCACCAGCCAGAGCAGCGCCACCTGCACCAGATTGCCGACCGTCGCGAAGGTCCAGGTCCGCCAGGTGCGGCGGCGCCACTTGGCGATGAGCCGGTCGACGCGCGCATCCTCGCGCTGCTCGGCGCCGAACCCCTTGACCACGCTGTTGGCGCCGATCGAGTCCGCCAGGATGCCGCCCAGCGCCGTGTCCCAGCGGTTGGAAAGCGTCGCCGCCGGCGCGACGATCCGCACCGAGATGAAGATGGTGAGCGCGATATAGGCGGCCGAGCCCAGCGCCATCGCCAGCCCCAGCACCGGCCAGTGCAGCGCGAGCAGGATCATGGCGCCGGAGAGCACCAATATGGCGGGGAAGATGCCGAGCAGCAGCGTGTCGTCCAGCAGGTCAAGCGCCCACATGCCGCGCGTGATCTTGCGCACCACCGAGCCGGAGAAGCTGTTGGCATGCCAGTCAGTCGAGAAGCGCTGCACGCGCTGGAACGCCTCGCGCCCGACATCCTGCATGACGCGGAGCGTCAGCGCGATGATGCCGAACACCGCCGCCCGGCCGAACAGCACCGGCCCCAGCGTCAGCGTCGTCATCAGCGCGAAGGCGGTGGCCGCATCGCCGCGCCCCGCCGTGCCGCGCTGGAGCGCATCGGTCAGTCGGCCGGCGAACAGCGGCACGAGCATCTCCGCCGCCGTGCTGACGATCAGCACCGCCAGGATGAAGACGACATAGCGCATGTGGCGGCGCCAGTGCCGGAAAGTGAAACCGAGGCCGAGACGGATGGCGTCCGTGCGCTCGCGGGCGGTCTTCTTGCTCATGGGACTGTCGGCACGCGGCGCGCGCCGTCCTCTACGATGCTGGGGAAATCACGAAACGGGCGGCGCTGGGCCGCCCCGGGCCGAAGTCAGGCGCGGAAACGCACGCCGGACGGGAGGCGATATGCATATGCAGCGATGATGTGCATCAAATGCCCTCCCTGGCTGGTGTGATCGGCCGGCTCGGTAACCCGAATCGGGCCATGGTGTCAATTCAGTGAGATTTGCGCGGCTTCCCGGTTGGGATTTCAGCTCTCCGTGGAAGCAGTATCCTTCACAAGCTGCCTTTATTTGCACGCTAAGTCGGCATTCCACAGCAAGCCGGGCTTCGGACCGATCAGCTACCGCTCCGTTCGCTCTGAGCGAAGTCGAAGGGCCCTACTGAGCGGAGCGAAGTGGGCTTCGCCTGCGGCTCAGCCAAGCCCTTCGACTTCGCTCAGGGCGAACGGGGACCGGCATGTCTGCTCTTCACTCCACAGCGGCCATTCGATGCCTGGAATGTCGAGAAGCCTGTGGGAAACGGAGCAACGCAGGCTCACCCACCTCCGAACTCTCCCCGCCAAAGCGAAAACCCGCCCGCTCACAGCCCGGCATAGCAGACATATTTGATGTTGAGATACTCATCGAGCCCGTGCCGCGAGCCCTCGCGCCCGATGCCGGAGAGCTTGACCCCGCCGAACGGCGCATAGGGCGTCGAGATGAGGCCGGTGTTGACGCCCACCATGCCGCTCTCGATGTCCCGGCTCGCCCGGGCGATCGTGCGGACGCTGGACGAGCAGATATAGGAGGCGAGGCCGAACGGCGTGCCGTTGGCGAGCCGGATCGCCTCCTCATAGCTCTCGAACGCAATGATGCCGGCGAGCGGGCCGAATGTCTCCTCGCGCGTCATCAGCGCATCCGGCCGCACGTCGGCGATGAGCGTCGGCGGCGCCGTCCGCCCCTCGCCCCTGCCGCCGACCAGCAGCCGCGCGCCGCCCGCCAGCGCGTCGTCGATATGCGCGTTGACCTTCGCGACCGCCGCCTCGTCGATCAGCGGGCCGATTTCGGTGCTCTCGTCCAGATTGTCGCCGGCCTTCATCGCGCCGATCCGCTGCGCGATCCGTTCCATGAACGCATCGAGGATGCCGCGCTGGACATAGATGCGGTTGGCCGCGACGCAGCTCTGCCCGCAATTGCGGAACTTGGCGACCATCGCCGTCTCGATCGCTATGTCGAGATCGGCATCGTCGAAGATGACCAGCGGCGCATTGCCCCCCAGCTCCAGCGACAGCCGCTTGATGGTCGGCGCGCTCTGCGCCATCAGCGTGACGCCCACCTCGGTCGAGCCGGTGAAGCTGATCTTGCGCACGGTCTGCGATGCGGTGAGGATGCCGCCGATCATGCCCGCGCTGCCGGTCACGACATTATAGACGCCCGCCGGCACGCCGGCCTCCTCGGCCAGCCGCGCCAGCGCCAGCGCCGCGAACGGCGTCTGGCTGGCCGGCTTGGCGACGATGGTGCAGCCCGCCGCCAGTGCCGGACCCACCTTGCGGGTCAGCATGGCGAGCGGGAAGTTCCACGGCGTGATCGCCGCGCACACGCCGATCGGCTCCAGCTCGGCATAGAGCTTGCGGCCTGGCACCGGCGCCGGGATGATCTCGCCGATCACCCGCGCCGCTTCCTCGGCATAGATCTCGATGAAGCCGGCGGCATAATCGACCTCGCCCAGCGCCTCGCGGATCGGCTTGCCATTCTCCAGCGTGATGATGCGGGCCAGGTCCATGCGGTTGGCCTGGATCAGATCGAAGAGCCGGCGCAGCACCAGGCCACGCTCGCGCGCCGGCTTGCGGCCCCAGTCGGGGAAGGCGCGTGCAGCCGCGTCGATCGCGTCATGGATCTGCGCCGCTTCCAGCGAGGGCACGGTGCCGACCGGCCCGCCCGTATAGGGATCGGTGACATCGATCGTGCCGCCGTTCGTCGCGGCGTTCCAGCGGCCGTCGACATAAGCCGACTGCCGCAGCAGGGACTTGTCCTCGATCCGGGCGAGGCGCTGGCTCTGGGAAATAGGCTGATCCATGATGAGGGACTCCGGAGATTAGCTGCCGGAGAGGTGAGACCTGCGGTGCGGCCGATCAAGCCCTATGCGGTTCCGGTTCGTCCCGTCAGCCCGCGCACGAAATCGCTCACCAGCGCGCCGAGCGTGTCGTCGCCGGTGCCGATCGCCAGCAGCGAGGACAGATGGTTATGCGCCGGCAGCCAGTGGATGCGCGGAATGTCGCCCCGCGCTCGCCCGAATGCGCCCACCAGCAGCGCCGCCTGCCGTCGGAAGTCGACGCCATCATATTCCGACACCGCGATGCACAGCGGCACGTTGGTGGTGATCAGCCCCGGAACCATCGAGAAGTCCTTGTAGCGCTTCTGGTCGGTCCCGTAATAAGCGAGCTGATAGGCATTGGGCTGGCTGCTCGCCGGGTCGTATGTGCCGGACACGAGCACGGTCCCGATGATGCCCGGTCCCCAGTCATGCTGCAGTTGCGGGTGGGAGAGATAGGTGCCCACATGCGCCGCGCCCGCCGAATGGCCCATCACCACGATCCGCGCCGGATCGCCGCCATAAGCCGCGATCTCCGAGCGCAGCCAGCCGACCGCCCGTGCCACGTCCTGCGCGCCGGACGGCCACATATGATCGGGTGCGAGCCGGTAGTTCATCGTCACGCCGACCCATCCCTCGTCCGCGGCCCAGCTGCCGATATTGTCGTAGAAGGGCAGGTTCGGCAGGCATTTGTCGCCCATCACGAAGCCGCCACCGTGCACGAAGAGCAGCACGGGCGCATTCTGCGCGCCGTCCCGGCGGAAGATGTCCAGCCGGTGGCGCGCGTCCGGCCCATAGGCCAGATCGCGCGCGATCAGCGCTTCGACCGGAGCGCGCGCGACGCCGGTCGCGAGATGGCGCTGGGTGGTATCGATGAGATCGAATGTCAACTCGCAGCCCAATGATCGAATGAGCGCGCGTGTCCCTGCCTGCATGGTCGCTCCCCACTTTGATCCACCCTGATAGAACCCGGATCGGACGGACCATTCCCGACTGTCCCTGCTTTAGTCCGCATCCGCAAACGGGCAAGCGCCGTAATCGCGGGACAGGGCGCGCACGCATGGACGTTACGGCCCCCCTTGCCGATTGACCCCATGCCCTGCTCGCGCTAGGCGCGGATTTCGGCACCGGTCCGATGGACGCGGAAGCCCCTGCGGGTGTAGCTCAATGGTAGAGCAGCAGCTTCCCAAGCTGACGACGGGGGTTCGATTCCCCTCACCCGCTCCAACCGCCGCTATACTGATCCCGCTTCACCCTGATACAGGGGGCTCGGCAGGCATCGCAGCAGGCGGGATGGATGACCGCGGACGATTATCAGGATGAGACCGGTGAGGAGATCGTTCGGACGTTGCGATCCGCTGCGGCCGAGGCTGTCCGGAAAGCGCTTGTCGGCTGCCGCTTCTACCGGGACGATCCCGAGGATTCGGTCGAGATCATCGCCGTCCCGGCGGAGGAGCGGGTGCTGATCGCCCGGCACGAAGGTCTCGAGCGACGATTGCCCCATGCCCTGTTCGAGCAGGGCTATGTGATCCCCGCCGGCCCCGGTCTGCGCGCGGCGCTGGCGGCCGCGCGGACGCCCGAGGATGAGCGGCAGGACCGCGCCGCCATCATCCTGGCGCGGCATCGGATCAAGGCTTCCGCCTTCTCCGTCGACGACCGTCTGATGCTCGCCGAAGCCTTTGACACCACCGAGGCGAACATGCTGCCGGGTGCGGCGCGCCGCCTCCGCAGCTACCAGCTCCTTCGCGATGGCGGCTTCCATCGTCAGGCGATCCCGCTCCTCCAGCGATGGATCGAGATGCTCCCCCTTGACGGCCCGGAGGCCGTCACCACCCTGATCGAGCTCGCGGCCTGCTATCGCCATTCGGGACAGATCGAGCGCGCTCTCGGCATAACGGGGCGATTGGCGGGGCGGGCCAGAGCGATGCGGCCCGGCACCCGGGCGGTTTTCGCGTGCGAGCATGCGGCCATCCTGATGGACATGTTCGAGCGCGACGGGGACCGGCGCCGGCTGGCGGAAGCACGCCAATGGGCCGGGGTCGCCTGGCGCCTCGACCCATCGGACTATGCCAGCCAGCTTTATCAGCGGCTGAAGTCCCTCGAAGCCATGGCGTAGACGCCGAGAGAGCGCCACAGCTTCACGCCGCCTGCTCCAGATAATCCGTGATGGCGTCCGGGCCGGGGGCAAGCTCCTTGAGCTGCAGCACCGCCCCGGCATTGCCGCGGTGATAGCTGCCATGCAGGCAGACATGGAGGATGATCTGCGCGCGCGTCATGCGCGCCGGCTTGCCGCTGGTGAAGATGAAATCGACCGGCTCCTCGAACGCTTCCGGCGGCAGGCGGTCGACATAGGCCGCGTACCAGTCGCCCACGTCCTTCATGCCGTCCGCGAGGCTCTCGAATGCCGGCAGCATCTCGGATCGCGGTGCGCGATAATCGTGCGGCTTTCCCGCCAGATGATGCTGGAAGATGCGATCGACCGCGTGGATATGGTCCAGAATGCGCAACATGATGTGCGCCTCCTGCTCGTTCAGCTTGTCGCGATTGTCGCGAACCGCGTCGCAGAGGCCGCGGTCGGCCCAGCGCTTGACCTCGATGAGCTGCGAATATGGCAACCAGACCATGGAAGGCATCCTTTCAACAGGTTGAATTTGCAATCGACTTGGGCATAATATGAGCGATAGCTCGCATCTTCTACTCGCATTGGGGAGCGCGACATGCTGGCAAGGAAAGCCCTCACGCGCCCGAGGAAGACGGCGTCCCAGGAGCGGTCCCGCGCGACCGTCGCGGCGCTTGTCGAAGCGACCGCTCGCATTCTGGCGCGGGAAGGCTTTGACCATGCCAGCACGAATCGGATCGCCGATGTGGCCGGCGTCAGCATCGGTTCGCTCTATCAATATTTCCCGAGCAAGGAGGCGCTGGTCGCCGCCGTCATCGAACGCCACAATCAGGATCTGATGCGCGTCGGCCGGGAAGCGATGGCGCAGGCCAGGGACGAGCCGATCGAGACCGGGATCGGGAAGCTCGTCGCCGCCGCGATCGCGGCGCATCGCATCGATCCGGCGCTACACCGCGTCCTGGCCGAGCAGACGCCGCGAACAGGCGAGATCGAGGGCATCGAGCTGTTCCACCGCGGGGCCTATGGTCTATTTCGGGACTATCTCGAAGCTCATCGCGATGAGCTGGGCGACCTCGATCTCGACATGGCCGCGTTCATCTGCATCACCACGATCGAGGCGCTGACCCACACCGCCGTGATCCATCGGCCCGATATCCTTGCCGATCAAGCGGTGGAGCGGCTCATTACCGAAACCGCGCGCCTGATCATAGGCTATCTGAGACGCTAGGCGCCGACCGGCAAAGCGCGGAAGGCGTGCCCCGTGCAGCCATCCTCATTTGAGGAGTACGGCCGCCTTGGCCAGCGTCTCGGAGACGCCCCAGAGGATCGGGATGCACACCGCCGCCCAGGCAAGCAGCGCGACGCCGCTCAGGCCTCCGGCCGGGATGTCGACCGGCGCGGCCGGACTGGTGGCCATATCGGCCGCCACGGCGAGGGCGGGCTCGTCCTGCTCCGCAAGATGGAATCGCGCGTGGACCGGCCTTATCAGCAGGTTGAGCAGGAACGCGATCACCAGCAGACCAGCCAGCGTCCAGTAGATCGGCTGATAGACCTGGTCGCGCGGGATCCCGGCGGCGATGCGGCTATCGCGCATCGTGGTCACGATAGAGGGGCCCAGCACGCCGGCGGTGGACCAGGCGGTGAGGATGCGGCCGTGGATCGCGCCCACGAAACGGGTGCCGAAGGTGTCGGCCAGATAGGCAGGCACGGTCGCGAAGCCGCCGCCATACATGGAAGCGCAGATACAGAAGACGAGGATGAAGAGGCCGATCGAGCCGCCCACCAGCGCGGGCGCCGCCATCCCGTAGAGCAGCGCGCCGAGCGCCGTCATGATCGCGAAGGTCGGCTTGCGGCCGAGCCGGTCCGACGAGGACGCCCAGAAGAAGCGGCCCGCGATGTTGAACAGGCTGATGATGCCGACGAAGCCGGCGCCGACCGCCGCGGCCGCTTGCTTCTCGGCATCGCCGAAATCGGTGAAGAGCCGCCCCGGATGGTCGATCAGCCGGCCGCCGAAAATCTCCTGCAGCATCGGCGAGGCGACGCCGATGATGCCGATCGAGGCCGAGACGTTGAGCAGCAGCACTGCCCAGATCAGCCAGAATTGCGGCGTCTTGTGGGCATCGTCCAGATGGACGTGGAAGCGGCTGATCGAGGCCCTGCTCGCTGCGGGCGGGGTCCAGCCCGCCGGCGCCCAGCCTTCCGGCGGCACGCGATAGCCGAGCGCGCCCGCCATCATGAAGATGAAGTAGATCACCGCCAGCACCAGGAAGGTCTGCCACACGCCGACCTGCGTCGGCCCCGCGAACTGCTTCATCAGCAGATCGGCGAGCGGGCTGCCGATCATGGCGCCGCCGCCGAAGCCCATGATCGCCATGCCGGTCGCCATGCCGCGCTTGTCGGGAAACCATTTGATAAGAGTGGAGACCGGCGAGATATAGCCGAGCCCGAGACCGATGCCGCCGATCAGGCCGGTGCCGATCCAGAGCAGCCAGAGCTGGTGGAGCATGACGCCCACCGCGCCGATCGCGATGCCGCCGCACCAGCAGCAGGCAGCGACGACGCCCGCCTTGCGCGGCCCCGCGCGCTCCAGCCAGCCGCCCCACAAGGCGGCGGAGACACCCAGCACGACGAAGAAGATCGAATAGGTCCAGACGAGATCGCTCACTCGCCAGTCGCAACTCGTTGTGGTGATCGCGCGGCCGAGCGTCATCCCCGCGCATTCGATTGGGCTGGATATGCCGAGCGCGCGGCTGAGCGGCAGCCAGAAGACGGAGAAGCCATAGGCCATGCCGATGCACAGATGGATGGCCAGCGCGCAGGGCGGTACCAGCCACCGGTTGAAGCCCGGCCGCGCGATCGTGCGGGAGCGGTCGAGGAACCCACCGGCGGGAAGATCGGAATCCGCAACATTTCTCGCCACTGGTCTCTCTCCTGATTGCGGCCGCGCGCGATCCGCGCTGCCCGGGACCTTCCGTCGAGCCGACTCCTCAGTCTTCCCTGTAGCCGAGTGCCTGCTCGTTGCCAGCGGCGCCATAATATTTATAGGGCAGGAACTTGCCCGACATGGTGATCTTCACGCGGTCGCCCTTGGGATCGGGAAGGCGCTCGATCGCCATGTCGAAGTCGATCGCCGACATGATGCCGTCGCCGAACTCCTCCTCGATCAGCGCCTTCCACGCCGGGCCGTTGACCATCACCAGCTCGTAGAAGCGATAGATCAGGGGATCGGTCGGCGGCATGGGCGTGCCGCGCATCGGCACTTCGTTGAGCAGCCGCTTCTCGCTCTCGGACAGGCCGAACAGCGTCGCCGCCCGCTCGCATTGGGGCCTGGTCAGCTTCATCTGGCCGAGCAGCCCGCCGACGACCAGCACCGGCGACATGCCGCCGATCTCGGCGACGAGCTGCTACCAGCTCCAGCCTTTCTCGCGCTTGATGTCGAGAATCCGCTCGGTGAGTTCCTGTCGTGTCATGAACCATCCATATCGGGGGAAAGAGCGGCCGGGCGACGCGCGCCGCCCGGTCGTCATCGTCATGCGGTGGATTCGCTGAACTTTGCGGCTTCCTCCGATCCGGCGGTGGCGTTGCCGGTCGCATAGCTGTGCGCGCCGGTGCCCGCGAGCTTGCCGCCATCGACGATCAGATATTCGTCGCGGATCGGCCGGCCCTCGAAATAGCATTCGAGGATCTCGCGCGTGCCCGCCGCATAGCGCGCCTGCGCCGACAGCGATGTGCCGGAGATATGCGGGGTCATGCCTTCATGCGGCATCGTCCGCCACGGATGGTCCCTGGGCGCCGGCTGCGGGAACCAGACGTCACCGGCATAGCCCGCCAGCTGCCCGCTCTCCAGCGCGCGGACGATGGCGTCGCGGTCGCACAGCTTGCCGCGTGCAGTGTTGACCAGATAGGCGCCGCGCTTGAACAGCTTGAGCGTCTCGTCGTTGATCATATGCTCCGTCTCCGAGTGGAGCGGAACGTTGAGCGTGACGACATCGCACACACCATACATCTCCTCGCGCGTGTCGTGCCAGGTGAGGCCCAGCTCCTGCTCGACCGATCCCGGCAGGCGGTGGCGATCGGTATAGTGCAGGTGCACATCGAATGGCTTGAGGCGCTTGAGCACCGCGAGGCCAATGCGCCCCGCCGCGACGGTGCCGACATGCATGCCTTCGACATCATAGGAGCGCGCCACGCAATCCGCGATGTTCCAGCCGCCCTTGCGCACCCAGTCATGCGAGGGGATGTAGTTGCGCACGAGGCCGAGGATCATCATCACCACATGCTCGGCAACGCTGATCGAGTTGCAGAAAGTGACTTCCGCGACCGTGATGCCGGCCTTGATCGCCGCGTCGAGATCGACATGATCGGAGCCGATGCCGGCCGTGAGCGCCAGCTTCAGCCTGGGCGCCCTGGCGATGCGCTCCGCGGTCAGATAGGCCGGCCAGAAGGGCTGGGAGATCACCACCTCCGCGTCGGCCAGCTCGCGTTCCAGAACCGAATCCGGACCGTCCTTGCTGGAGGTGACGACCAGGGTATGGCCATTCCCCTCCAGATATTTGCGCAGCCCCAGCTCGCCCGACACCGAGCCGAGCAGCGTGCCCGGCTTGAAGTCGATCGCCTTGGGCGTGGGCAGCGTCTGCCCATCGGGATATTTGTCGATCTTCGGCAGGTCGTCCCGCGCATAGGACGTGGGGTAGCCGTCGACCGGATCATCATAGAGCACACAAACGACCTTCGCCATGTCTCGTCCTTTCCTCTTCAAGGGAGGATGGCGAGTGGACGAAAGGCGTCCCGGCAACCACCGGGCTTTCGCAAAACCTTATGGCCTCTGGCGCATCCTCATCCGATCACTCGCGGGACAGGTTGGTTCGCTCCGCATCGGACGGGTTGGACAATGGGCGCACGACTCGGTGCTGATCCAATCAAAGTCTTTAAAGAATCGATAGACATCTTCTATCGATGCGCCGTCACAGCGGCGCGAAGGCGCCATCGATATTCGTCTCCAGCGCGGCGGCCAGCAGCGCGGACGCCATGGGGGAACGAGGTTCGCGATCGGAGATGACCAGGCCGATCGCTTCGTCATGCACCGGATCGACCAGGTCGATCCCCACCAGATCCGGTTGCTGCCCCAGAACGTGGAAGAAGCTGTGCGGCACGATGCTGGCCCAGTCGCCATGGCGCAGATGGGCGCAGACGGCCAGGAAGGAATTGCTCACCACCACCGGATGCACGCTCAGCCCGATCGATCCGGTCAGCCGGTCGATGATCCGCCGGTTCTGCATGTCCTGGCTGAGCAGGCAGAGCCGCTCGCCCGCCGCCTCGAGCCAGCTCACCGCCTTCCGCCCGGCGAACCTGTGCCCGCGCGGCACCGCGAGCTTGTAGCGCTCGCGATAGAGCGGGAAGCGGCAGACATGGGCGATGGGCTCGTTCTCGAGATAGGTGAGCCCTCCATCCAGCTCGAAGGCATCGAGCCCTTCCGCGATTTCGCGCGAGGTGATCGAGCGGATCGTGACCGTGGCCGCCGGATTGGCCTTGCAGAACTGCTCGGTGATGAAGGCGACGGACGGCAGCGCCGCCGGAATGACGCCAAGCCGCAATTCGCCGATCAGCCCTTTGCGCACGCCCGAGAGATCGTCGAGCAGGCTGTGATAGTCGGTCAGGATCTGGCGCGCCCAGGCCAGCAGCTTCTCACCGTCCGCCGTCAGTCCGCTGAAGCGGTGGCCGCGCACCACCAGCGGCACGCCCAGCTCCTCCTCCAGCTTGCGGATCGCGGCCGACAGGGTCGGCTGGGTGATGTGGCAAGCCTCCGCCGCGCGGGCGAAGTGGCGCTCCTTGGCAAGCGTCACGAAATAGGAAAGCTGGCGGACGAGCATCGCGCCTCCATATAGCCTCGTCTCCATCGGTCGGTGCGGGTTGCACGCCTCCGCACGCCCGTTCAAGCTCAAAGCATGGCGGCCGGGCGCCCGGGAAGCGACTCGCCTCTCCAGCGAAGACGTGCGCTTGCAGTCAGGCCCGGCCTTCAGCCGGCGGCGTTGCCGATGCCGTCCAGCGCCGCCATGGCCTCGTCCGGCAGGTCGATCGCCGCCACCGCCAGATTCTCCCGCAGATGCGCCACGGACGAGGTGCCGGGGATGAGCAGGATGTTGGGCGCGCGGCGCAGCAGCCAGGCAAGCGCGGTCTGCATGGGCGTCGCGCCGATCCGGGCCGCGACCTCGGACAAGGTCGTGGACTGAAGCGGGCTGAACCCGCCCAGAGGGAAGAACGGCACATAGGCGATGCCCTGCCCGGCCAGCATGTCGATCAGCGCGTCGTCCGCGCGGTTCGCCACATTGTAGAGATTCTGCACGCAGGCGATCGGGCAGATGTCCTGCGCCTCGGCGACCTGCGCGGCAGTCACGTTACTGAGGCCGATATGGCGGATCAGGCCCTGCCGCTGCAGGTCCGCCAACACGCGCAGCTCGGGCGCGATCGTGCCTTCAACCGGCCCATGGCCATCGCCCATGAACCGCAGGTTCACGCCATCGAGCGCTTCGAGGCCGAGATTGCGCAGATTGTCATGGACCGCCTCGCGCAATTCATCCGGCGCCATGGCGGGGAGCCAGGCCCCCGTATCGTCGCGCCTGGCGCCCACCTTGGTGACGATCACCAGATCGTCGGGATAGGGCGCGAGCGCCTCGCGGATCAGCCGGTTGGTGACATAGGGGCCATAATAGTCGCTGGTGTCGATATGATTGACCCCTTGCGCGACCGCCTCGCGCAGCACGGCGAGCGCCGCGTCGCGATCACGCGGAGGGCCGAACACGCCCGGACCGGCAAGCTGCATGGCCCCATAGCCGAGCCGGTTCACGATGCGGTCGCCGAGGCGGAAAGTGCCGGACTGATGGACGGTCGACATGGCGGATCTCCTTTTGACTTCGCCTCTCTTTATCAGGCGCTGATGTATTTGTGAGGCGGTGAACGGACATGAGGACAAAACACCCGTTCGCCCTGAGCGAAGTCGAAGGGCCCTACTGAGCGGAGCGAAGGGGCTTCGCCTGCGGCATTGCCAAGCCCTTCGACTTCGCTCAGGGCGAACGGGGATGAAATGTCCAACCCCCAACGATCGAAGCCAGCAGAGCCATCTCAGAGCCAGCAGCCCTCGCGCCGCCTCACCGCCGCACGCCCTCGAACAGGTCCACCAGCTCGCTGAACTTCGCCTGCTGCTCCTCCGCATCGCCCGATGCGATGGCGTCGGCCACGCAATGGGCGGCGTGATCCTTCAGCACCGCGCTTTCCGCCCGGGCCAGCGCCGCCTTCACCGCTTGGAACTGGTGCAGGATGTCGATGCAATAGCGCCCCTCCTCCACCATACGCTGCAGCCCGCGCACCTGCCCTTCGATGCGCTTCAGCCGCTTGATCGTCGCGCTGCGGTCATGCGCCATGGCGAAGCTCCTTGCTATACCCTATGGGGGTATTTTATCATGCACGCGCATGAACGATTCAAGTCCCTTTTCCGGCAGGCCCCTGTCCCGACGGACGGTGCTGGGCGGTGCCGGCACGCTGGCCGGCGCGATGACGCTGCCGGCCTGGGCACGCGGCGCCGATCTCCACGACGCAGCGATCCGCCCCGGCTTCGACGAGGTGCGCGGCACCGACATCGCGCTCGCCATCGGCCGGGGCATGTATCGGGTCGAGGGCCGCGCGGCGCATGCGGTGGCGGTCAATGGCAGCGTTCCCGGCCCGCTGGTGCGCCTGCGCGAAGGCGAGACGGTGCGCCTCACCGTCCACAACCATCTCGACGAGGACAGCTCCATCCACTGGCACGGCCTGCTCGTGCCTTTCCAATATGACGGTGTGCCGGGCGTCTCCTTCCCCGGCATCCGGCCGGGCGAAAGCTTCACCTATATTTTCCCGGTCCGCCAGGCCGGCACCTATTGGTGGCACAGTCACAGCAATCTGCAGGAGCAGACCGGCCATTACGGTCCGCTCATCATCGATCCCGCGGGGCCGGACCCGATCGCGGCCGATCGCGACTATGTGCTGCTGCTCAGCGAATTCACGCCGATGCACCCGCACGCCATCATGCGCAAGCTCAAGACCGGCGAGGCCTGGTTCAACCGCAACCGCCGCACGAACTGGACGGACGACTATCCCCTCTCCGGCGCGGACCGGCGCATGTGGGCGCGCATGCGCATGTCGCCGACCGACATCGCCGACGTCTCCGCCCCCGCCTATACCTATCTCGCCAACGGCCGGGGCCCGCGCGAAAGCGCCGAATTCCTGTTCCGCCCCGGCGAGCGCATCCGCCTGCGCGTCATCAACGGCTCGGCGATGACCTTCTTCAACCTGCGCCTGCCCGGCCTGCCGATGCAGGTGGTGGCAGCAGACGGTCTGCCGGTGCGCCCGGTCGAAGTGGACGAGCTGCAGATCGGCGTCGCCGAAACCTATGACCTCATCCTCCGGCCCGGCGGTGCCCCCGCCTATAGCATCGTCGCCGAGTCCATGGACCGTTCCGGCATGGCGGTGGCGACGCTGGCGAGCGCGCCGGGCCTGCGCGCCGCCGTGCCTCCCCTGCGCGATCCGCCGCTGCTCATCATGGCCGACATGGGCATGAACCATGGCGGGATGGATCATGGCGACATGGCGGGGATGCACATGGACCATGGCGCGGCGCACGATATGGACGCCATGCCGGGCATGGACCATCAGGCCGGTGGCGATCAGGGTCCCGGCGCCGGCCATGGGTCGGACCATGACGGAACGGGTCCCGCCCCGTCCGCATCCATGGCCGGCATGAAGATGCGCGACACCCGGCTGCTTCCGCCGGATGTTGCCGTCGGTCCCGGCATCGACATGGTCGCCATGGCCCCGGTCGAGAAATGGGACGACCCCGGCGTCGGCCTGCGCGACGTGCCGCACCGCGCGCTGCGCTATGCCCAGCTCGTCGCGCTGGAGCCCGGCCCCGATCCGCGCCCGCCGAGCCGCCGCCTCGAAATCCACCTCACCGGCAATATGGAGCGCTATATGTGGTCGTTCGACGGCCGCACGTTCAGCGCCGTCTCCGATCACCCGATCCGCTTCGCCTTCAACGAGCGGGTGCGCGTGCGCCTGGTCAACGACACGATGATGGCGCACCCCATCCATCTGCACGGCCATTTCGTCGAGCTGGTCAATGGCGCGCCGCCCGGCCATCAGCCGCGCAAGCACACGCTGATCGTCCAGCCCGGCGCCAGCGCCACCTTCGACCTCACCGCCGACGCCCCCGGCGACTGGGCCTTCCACTGCCACCTGCTCTACCACATGCACGCCGGCATGTTTCAGACGGTCACGGTCATGCCGCCACAGGATGGCGCCGCATGAGCTGTGCCTGCCCGATCACGGCCGCATGGCTCGCGGCGACATGCCTCGCGCTCGCCGCGCCCGTCCTGGCGCAGCATGAGGGCCACAAGATGCCGCCGGCGGACGCAGCCTCCGCCGATCACGAGATGGACATGCCGGCAGAGACGCCTGCGCCCGGACAGATGCCGGAGCAGCGCAGTCCCCATGCCGGTCATGCTGCCCCACCGCAAGCCGGCAGCGGCCCGCCGCGCGCCGCCGATGCCGTCTGGGGCGCCGAGGCCATGCGCGCCTCGCGCGACGCCAATCGCCGTGAGATGGGCGCCATGCGCTGGGGCTGGCTGATGGCCGACCGGCTCGAATATCGCGCCGGCGACGGCGTCGACCTCGGCCTGTGGGACGTGCAGGGCGCCTATGGCGGCGATATCGACAAGCTGTGGCTCAAGAGCGAGGGCGAGGCCGAATGGGGTAGACGGGTCCATGAAGCCGAGGTCCAGGCGCTCTGGAGCCATGCGATCGCGCCCTTCTTCGATCTCCAGCTCGGCGTCCGGCAGGATCTCGCCGGGCCGAGCCGCACCCATGCCGCCATCGGCCTCCAGGGCCTTGCGCCCTATCAGTTCGAGCTCGACGCCGCCGCCTTCCTCTCCGGCAAGGGTGACCTCACCGCCCGGATCGAGCTGGAGCTGGACCAGCGCGTCACCCAACGCCTGATCCTGCAGCCCCGCGCGGAACTCGGCCTGTCGGCGCAGGACATCCCCGAACTCGGCATCGGCGCGGGGCTGGACAGAGCCACGCTCGGCCTGCGCCTGCGCTACGAGATCGCCCGCGAGTTCGCGCCTTATGTGGGCGTCGAGCAGAGCTGGCGCACCGGTCACGGCGCCGACCACGCGCGGGCAGCGGGCGACGATCCCTCGGCCACGCAAGTCGTCGTCGGCCTGCGGCTCTGGTTCTAGGTGTTTAGTCCCAGCCTGTGATGGTGTGGTTTGACGATAAAGATGTCCGGCTTTGCTTTCCAGAGTTCCTCGATGGCCTCGTAGGGCGTTCGGAACTTGAGCGCCTTGAGCTGCTTGGCGAAGT